>Ga0207648_10000028_pt1 | contig 130116 bp, 163 predicted proteins | sample KBSMisM32_FD_184310 | JGI IMG/M metagenome (GOLD analysis project Ga0207648, IMG submission 184310) | Miscanthus rhizosphere microbial communities from Kellogg Biological Station, Michigan, USA - KBS Miscanthus M3-2 (SPAdes) (version 2) | ecosystem: Host-associated > Plants > Roots >...
CCTCTCGGTCGGGCCGTAGCCGATCACGAAGAAGTTGTAGTTGTCGTAGACCAGTTCGTGGGCGGTAGGGAGGCGTTTCCGAAGCGCCTTTCGCGCCGCCCGGATCAAAGCCTGCTGTGCGGGCTCGAACTTATCGATGAACCCCTTGAGTTGCGTTTCCGCGTCGAGAGAAGGGAGCTTCCTGGTGGCGGTCGTTTTCATGCTACCTCGTACTCGCTCTGTACCAGCCCTCCGGAGAGCTGACGGGTCGAGACGTGCTTCACCGGGATATCGTGGGGGACAGGGCCAAAGAGCGAAATACCAACACCGATCACCACCGGGACCCGGGTGATGACAATTCTGGTGATGAGTCCGGCGGCGAGAAACTGTTGAACGGTCTGTCCTCCATCCACGTAGAGATGCTTGAAACCTCGAGCCTCGAGTGTGGCTACAATGTCGACCGGATTTCCTGAGAGGTGCTCCACCCGGGCGCCGGCCGGAGCGGGGGCGAGGGGTCGGGAACTGAGGACGAAGACAGGTTTCTCCTTATAGAACCACTCCTTGAACCCCAGGACCGTCTCGTAGGTTTTGCGGCCGATGACCAGAGCATCCACCGAAGCGATGAATGCCTCGTAGCCGTGCTCCTCGCCGCCACCTTCCGGCAGGAAATCGAACTTGCCATCGGGTCGAGCAATGAACCCATCCAGACTGGTTCCAACGAAGACCGATGCTTTCACAGGCATGGTGTCAGGCTCCGGCCCGGCTGGGCTCGCGGGGTTTCAGGCGATAGCTCATCGGCGAGCAACCGAGCTGGCGGCGAAGTATCCCGATCTGGCCCAGGTGGTAGCTCTCGTGCTGCGCCAGGAATGCCAGGGCGCCGAGCAGAGTGCCGTCGGAACCGGGGAGCCTTTGGGACGACGACTGGGCCAGCTGGGCGGTGTCGACCCGTTCGATGTGCACGGCGATGTGCGCCGAGATCCGCTCCCAGTGGGCGCGGAGCTCGTCGAGGGAAGGAAGCGGCCCCGCCTGATCCAGCGTCCGCGCCTTGCTGAAGGCTTGTGTGAAGGGTGAAGGGAGTGGCTGCCCCAAGAGCTGCGCGATGAGGTGACGGGTCTCGGACAGATGGGCCACGAGAAAGGCGATGCTGTTGACCGGCGGATCTCCCCGCTCCTGGGCCCGCTCGTCGTCGAGGTCCTCGATGCAGTTGAGGACAAGCTCGGTGTTGAAGCGGAAAATGCTGGCGAGCGGGGTGATGGAGGGGTGCATGTGAAATGGGTTGTGGGAATTGGGTGGTGGGTTGTGGGGAGGTGAGTGGTCGGCACTAGACGAGACGGCACCGTGTCGTGCGCGCCCACCACCCACTACCCACTACCTACGACCTATTCGCGAGCGTCCTTTTCGACAAACCTATAACTGCCATGACTGTCATAGTCGATCCCATGCTTCGCCATCAGCCGCTGGATCTGTCGCAACTCACCCCTGGTGTGGGGATTCGCGACGCCGTCGCCGAGGGGGGTGAAAGTGTGCAGCAGCGTTTCTTCGACACAGCTACTCAAGCTCATGTGCTTGTACTCGGCGAGATCCCGCAATACCGCGGCGAGTCGGCGTTCGAGGCGCAGAGGAACATCCACCCGCTCGATCGCGATCGGAGGGCCATCGTTGTGGGTCGGTTGGCCGAACGTCAGGCGATAGCCGTGGAGATCACGAACGGTGTAATCTCGCAACCCGTAGGAACGGTCGCCGGGTGGTCCCACGATCTCGACGCCACGCGCTCGCTGGAATTCATAGAGCTCGTCGGCGGCGCCGATCCGGAAGTACACCTCGCACCCCTCTGGAGCCGGTGTGCCCTTGTTCAAGAAGAGCTGCACCTTGTCGAGGTTCACACCGGCGAAGGTCGGTGGATCTCCCCAGGTGAACCCCAGAGTAAAGGCGAGCTTGGTGGTGTAGAAATCCACCGCGGCCAGGACATCGGTCACCATCAGGACGGGGTGTTGCTGGTCGCAATCAACCGGAGGGGCGACTGGGTTGCTCATGGAGCGTCCTTCCATCGGGGCCGAAAGCCTATACGGATTCCTGGATAATCTGTTCCCATGTCAGGCCCGCCAGGCCCAGGAAGCCCATCACTTCCTGCTTCGTCCTGAACACCTCGACATTGCGGGTCTCGCCATCCTGGTAGGCGCGGAAGGCCTTGAACATGCGGCCATATCCGTAGGCTTCGTCGGTGGGCGCCAGGATGGCGAATTTCGAGGCCGAGTTGCTCGATTCCATCTTCGAGGCCACCTCCGCCAATTGGCGAATCCGAGCGGTGGATGGCGGAACAATCTTCTGGACCTCCGTCATATCCATCAGCTCGTCGTAGCCGGCAATGTCCTTCCGGGACCAGACGGTCTTCTGGTATGTGAACACGTCCTGGTCGTTCAGGGTTCCATGACCGGCGGCGAGAACGACCCGGCGGAAGTGGTTGATACGGCAGGAAATCGGCATGCGACATGGACTCGGCGGGGGAAGGGGGACAGAAGGCCGATCGCCCGGGCAGTTGGATCTAGTTCCTTGAGCTTAGTTCAGACTCAGGGAGCCGTGAATCCCCGGACCGCCGCTTTCCCCAAGAGAATGAAGATTACGAGTATCAGGAGCTGGGTCACCACGAAGGGAGGCTCTTTCTGAGTCGGCGCCAGCGAGATCATCGCTGGGACTTTCCGGAACAGCTGCACCATGAGCACGAACACATTGAAGTAGAGTGCAACGACCGAGGTAATGACGAAGGTCTTGCGCCACCCTCCGGCCAGGTGCTTCAGGTACCGCGCGATTGCGGCAACGGGGAGAATGATGAGGGAGAGGGCGCCCAGGATGTGGGAGGGCATCAAAACAACAAACGGAAAGCCGAAGCCGGTGAGATTGGTGAGAAACGTCGTGACCAGATAGAGTCCGATCCACCCGTCGAGCTGCTTCCCTGACATGAAACCGCCCACCACGACCAGGCCGGCGAAGATGCCGATCATGCTCAAGACGGTATGGATCAGGGTGAAGGTTGCAAGGTCGAAGATCACGGGTCCCCCGGCAAGGTGAGATTGAAGATTGAAGATGCCAAGTTGAAGATTAAGATTTGCAAATTGACAATTGCAAATTGAAAATTGATGGACCTCGATGCCGAGAGGTGTCGAAAGAAACCGCTATTCCAGATTTTCCTGCACGAAGTGCGGGCTCAGGTGGACGTCGCACTGGACGAGCGCAGTCTCACCGATGTTGATGAAGGTATGAACCTCGCCCGCTTTGACGACCAGGATATCTCCCGGTCCTGCCTGATGGTCCTTGCCGTCGACGGTCCAGCGAGCCCATCCCTCCCTCACGAACACGACCTTGTCATACGGGTGACGATGCAGCCGTGGTCCCCGCCCCGGCGGGGCGTTAACGAGGTAGGCCGAAATCGCGACGTCGCCGTTCTCCGCCCCTACGAACTGATGTGACATCCCCACGAACGGAAGCTGATCCTGCCGGACGATGTGCACGGTATCCCTCCTGGCTGGCATGATCAGCCGAAACGGATTCTGGTTCCCAATCCGATCGCTCGGCATAAGGTGAGGGGCGAGATTCGATCGCACAAGGAATGCTCGGAGGAGATCACCCCGGGCGCCAGGAAAGGGCTTGCGCCGGAGGAGGCGGCGCTTAGCTTGTTGTCCAGAGGATCGGCGTTCGGGCCGGTCCCCTTGTCGCGAGGCCAACGGTGCCTCGAGATGAAGGCGTGATCGCACCTCCAACGGGGAGGACAAGCGACACGCCTTTTGCGTTGTACTCGCCGCGGTTCGAGCGATCCGCTGTAAAGGGATGCCATGCGCCTCGCCCAAGATCCCGTGGGGAGGCCTGCGCCCCGCGTCAGGGTGACCTCCCGATCGGACAACACTCACGACACACCGGGAGCTCAACAATGGCACTTGCCACCATGCAGGACCTATTCATAGAACAACTCAAGGATCTCTACAGCGCGGAGAAGCAGCTGGTCCAGGCGCTGCCGAAGATGGCCAAGGCCGCGACCACCCCCGAGCTGGTACAGGCGATCACTGATCATTTAGACCAGACCCAGAACCATGTCTCGCGGCTGGAACAGTGCTTCGAGCATCTCAACGCCTCGAGCCGGGGGAAGCGCTGCAAAGGCATGGAAGGACTTATCGAGGAGGGGAAGGAAACGATCGAAGAGGAAGGAGAGGCCGTGGTAAAGGACGCCGGTCTGATCGCCGCCGCCCAACGGGTGGAACATTACGAGATCTCCGGATACGGCACCGCGAAGACCATGGCCTCCCTGCTGGGCCTCGATGATGTCGCCGACCTGCTCGAGGAGACGCTCGGCGAGGAGGAGGAGGCCGATAAACTGCTGAGTCAGATCGCGATGGATCAGGTGAATCCTCAGGCGTTATCGGTGGGGAATGGGGAAAAGCGGCGCTAGTCCTTCGCCGGAGGCGGCTGGGGGGAGTCCCCGCCGCCTCCTCCCTCACCCGGCCCGGGAACCTCGGCCCAGGCCCAGCTGGTGCCAGATCCAGGAACCGGCGCAGAATTGGGTCGTCGCCACAGTGATGGCGCCGAGGGCCATCAAGGCTCCGGCCGCCAGGCCGGCCGTGTCGAGATGCCAGTAGAAGAGCAGCCCCGTGGCGGCACTGAAGATGGCGGCGAGTGCCATGGCGAACCGGCGTGGGACGGGGTTGGCGGGGAGTTGGGGGACATCGAGTAGATGGCGCACTCCGTAGTTGAAGAGCGCATCGAATGGATGCCAGCCCATGGACCCAGCCGCTGCACAGAGCGAGAACGACCAGAGAATTGCGGGGGATCGCGCGGTAGTTCCAGCCGCAATCCAGATCGCGCCGAGCGCCGGAGTCCAGCGCAGCCAGGGCGCCATCTGGCCCACCAGTTCGACCTCGCAGGCAAATCCCTGGGTGGTCAGGCGGCGCCGTAGCGTCTCACTCAGCTTCTGCACTGGCTGCTGCTCCTGATTCACATCCTATTCTTTCCAAGGTCAATTGAGTCCTGAGTCGTGGGCCTCATGACCTGTCACCCACGACTTACGACCTCTGGTCAAGCCGCTCCTGCACCTCTGCTGAAGTCAAAACCGGCAACACCTCGAAGTCTACGATGTCCTCCCAGTTGGCCATCCATTGATCGAGCAGGCCGCGGTCATCGCATTCCATGATCTGGTAACAGGTGGTCAGATCTTCGGTGATCCAGCTTCCAACATGGGCGAGTTCGGGCGGGGCCATGCGGCCGCGCTCGCGGAAGCGTTGGTAGACTGGGGCGGGGTCGCCTTTGTGGAACCGCTCGATGACGAGATACTGCATCAGGGACCTGGTCGGTGGTCTGTAGCGATGATCGTAAAGACGACCGAGGCGAGTTCATAACGGCGCATGACATGGGCCTCAGGCGGGCCTGATGTTGCGGTTGGTCCGAAAGATGTTCTTCGCGTCCCACTTGCTCTTGACCTCGCCAAGCCGCCGGATGGACTTGCCCAGCGCTGCGTCGACTCGCTCCTGACTTTCGTCTTCGGTGAGGAAGTTGATGTAGTTGCCGCCGGTCCCGAAGCGCTTCATGTCGTTCCACGCCAGGCGAGCCCAGGCGATGTGAGATTCGTCTTCCTCCGCCTTCTCCCAGGCACCGGCCAGGTTGAGCACGTAACAGGCATCACGATTGCCCGCCGGCGAGTGCTCGTCGCTGAGTCGGTTCAGGGCACCCTTGATCTGAAACAGAATGACGGCCGAATGCGGTGACTTGATGGCGGCGGCATGTTCAATCGCCTTCTCGCATAAGGCGGGTTCGATGCGGGCCATGTATTCGCTCTTCCAATAGTAGCGCCGCCCCTTGGGATTGGCCGCATCAAACAGGGTCTGCAGCTGGGCGTAAGGGCGCCGCACCAGCACATCGCCCAGCGGAGTTCCGAAGGCCTTGATTGGAGCGACGACCTTCTCGCCTTCTTCCGGCTTTCCGCTGTAGCAGGCGAGCAGGGCCACGATCGGCTTCCCGTGCCACTCTTTGGGGAGCCAGGGCGCCGCCGGTGCCGGCCGCATCAGGGCAACGAGGGTCAGTTCGGGAGGGGCGTCTTCCACGAGAGAGCGAAACAGCTCGAGGACCTTCGGTGCATCGCTTGCCGGCCAGGCCACGATGCCGCCCACGATTTCGGGACCGACCGGGTAAAGGGTGTAGTCGATTCCGGTGACGACGCCGAAATTGCCCCCTCCGCCGCGCAGTCCCCAGAACAAATCCTGATTTTCCTCGCTGCTGGCGCGCACCACTCGGCCGTCGGCGGTCACCAGGTCCATGCCGACCACATTGTCCGCGGTCCAGCCCCAGCGCCGGGTGAGGTACCCGAACCCTCCACCAAGTGTGAGCCCCGCGACTCCGGTGAGAGAAACGAAGCCCAGCACAGCGGCCAGGCCGTGCAGCTGGGTTTCCCGATCAACATCACCCAGGAGACAGCCGCCCTGGGCGTGCGCGATCTTTCTCCGGGTATCGACCCAAACTCCGCGCATGGCTGAGAGGTCCAGCATCAGGCCGCCGTCGGCGCAAGCCAGCCCGGCGATATTATGGCCCCCGCTCTTGATGCAGAGCAGGAGGTCATTCGCCGCCGCCAGCTTCACGCACTCGATCACGTCGGACGTGCCGAGGCAGCGCGCAACAGCGGCGGGCCGCCGGTCGATCATCCCGTTCCAGACGGTACGAGAGTCGTCGTAACCGGGCTCGCCAGGGAACAGCAGCTGGCCTCGCATGCGCATCTTCAGGCCATCGAGTAGATCCTGTTTCAGGTCGAATTCCTGCCCGTCCGTCGTCTTCGCTCTCATGGTCTTTCCTTCCCGCTGCACGCGAATGATCGGTTGTCGAACAGCGAAACTATTCCGGCGGAATCATCACCATGCTTACTCCACCACCCGGCGTCGTCAACCAGGCGACCTGCGCCTTACCTCCAAACATCGTCGTCAGCGCGGCGCGTTGCTGATCCGGTGACATCGCCGTGACGACCCCGACCGAAGCGGGCAGCAGCTGCGCAACGATGCGCGCCCCGGACAGGAATGCCGCAGCTTCCACCGGCAATGCGGGCCCCAGGATCACCAGGTGCGCCTGGGACTTTCCGTTGGCGGCGAGGGTCGAGTTGGTGAAAGCAAGCGAAGCGATGACCCGGTTGATCCGGGGCCTCGACGTGAAGCCTTCCCTGAGCCGAGGCACGGCGAATCCTGCGGCCACGAGAAGGCCAAGAATTGAGAGTACCTGTCGCACGAGGGGAGGAAAGCGCTCAACCGATGTTCCTCCTCCCGAGAGAGCGTGCAGCACTGCCAGGGCAAATAACAACCCGAATGGGGCGATCAAGCGGGGCTCGGAATGGATCAGCACAAACTGGAAGATCCCGGCCAGTCCCAGGATGGCCACGGTCAGGACCGATCGGTTCTTCAAAAGTTGTCGTCGTGTTTCGGGTCTCCAGTTGAGCAAACTCCATGGCACCAGGACGCCGAGCAGAACCGGCGCGAGCCAGAGTCCAAAGGAATTGCGCGCCTGTCTTCCCCAGTAGGCGATTAATTCGCCGACGCTCGGCGGGCTCGAGGTTTGGGTGACGACTCCCGCGTCCCAGCCTGTCGGATCCGACCACGGCGTATAGGTCCACAGATCCGGTGTGGGAAATTCGGCCCAGACGACTCGCTGAGTCGAATCGCCAGCCAGCCGGTGATACGCGGTGTGGTTGCCGGTGTGGGTGTCAGGAGTTCGCGAGTCACAGGCATCGAGGTACCAGCAGCGATTGAGCCGACCGGCTGACCCCATCGTGAATTGTCCCGCCTTGGCACTCAGCGGAAGGATCCACGCTAGCATGACGACGGCGCACACCGCCGCGGACTGGAGCACCGCTCGGCGGCTTCCGGGATCTTCGGCTGCCCCGAGGCGAAGCGGAATCGAAAGCAGAAGCCAGGGCCAGCTGCTGGTTTTTACCAAGAAGGCGAGGCCGAGCAGAAGCCCGGTCAGGAGCCACCGCTCGCCGCGCCCCACCAATAGCTCGTAGCCGATCCATGTCATCAAACCGAGCAGGAGGAGATCGGGTGTTACCGCTTCGATGCGCGGCAACCCGGCGCTGACGAGCAGGATGGTGGCCATCATCGCGCGAGTCAGATGAGGACGTTCGATGTCGCGGCTCCACCACCAGAGCAGGCCGATCGCCGCGATGGCAGCGGCTCCGTTGATCGCATGGGCGAGTGCAACCAGCGCGGTCGGATCGTGTCCGGTGAGCCTTGAGAGGATGCCGATCAGGGCAGGGTAGAATGGCGACCAGTATCCCTGGACCAGCGACGCCCAGTCGCCCAAAGCGACCCGGTTCGCCAGATCGAGATACGAAACGCCGTCGGGATTGAGGGCGAAGCCTGCGAGCCACGCGTGCACACCGCAAAGCACCGCCGCTACGATGGCGAGAAGGTCCGGCTCGCCCAGTCTCCGGTAAGACGGCGTCGGAGCTGGCTTGCCGATGGAGTCTGGTGCGCTACTCCGTCGCTTCTTGCGGCTGGGCATTAAGCGGATTCCGGTCGGCCTGTCGGGTGATCGCGGGCAGGGGGTACGTTTCTTACGCCGCGGGAAGCAGAATCAACTTGCCGTGAGTCTGCCGTTGCTCGAGCCGGCGGTGCGCGTCGGCTGCCTGGGCTAAGGGGAAAATCTGCCCCAGGGTAACCCGGAGCTGCCCCGACACCACCCATTCCTGCAGCTCGCGACGGGCCGTCTCCCATCGCTCCGGAGGATCCGCTGCCAGCCAGAAACTGCTGACTCGTAGGTTCAGGCCATAAAGCTCGTCGGGATGGATCGAGGCCGGAGAGCCGCTGGATTCACCGAAAAAGACGAGCTGGCCGTACAATGCAAGCGACGCGAGGCTGTCGGCCTGGGTCGCACGACCGACCGAGTCGAATACTGCATCCACGCCCCGCCCCCCGTTGGCGGTCCGGAGCAGTTGCGGCAGATCCGGGCCGTAGGGTAAGGGTGTGGCTCCCAGCTCTCCCACCAGTTCCTGCTTTGCCGCGTTCGACGCGGTCCCGAACACCCGCACCCCTCGGCGCACCAGCAGTTGAACCAGCAAGGAACCGACACCGCCCGCTGCCGCGTGCACCAACGCGCTCTGCCCGCGGGTCAGCTCCGTTGCGGCGTTGGCCAATCCGTAGGCGGTAAGGCCCTGCGTGGGGAGTGCAGCGGCGATCGGGAACTCGACCTGATCCAGCAAGGAGAACAACGAGTTGATCGGGGCCACAGCATACTGGGCGTAGGTCCCGCTAGTACGCGGGGCCCAGAAGGCGACACGACGTCCGGTCCACGACCGCTCAACGCCCGGACCGGTTGCTTCGACCACGCCGGCGCCTTCATCGCCCGGGATCCAGGGCAGAGCCGGTGGATTGTAGACGCCGCGGCGCTTCTCGGTTTCGGTGAAGTTGACGCCGACCGCCTCGATGCGAACGAGCACTTCGCCCGGCCCGGGGTCGGGAATAGGGTGGGAACCCAGCGTCAGGACGCTGGGGTCACCGAATGCCTGGACCACGATTGCCTGCATCGGGGATTTCACAACTTCCCCCGCTCAGCGAGCCGTCCACAGGTCAGACCTCCTGCCGCGAAGATCCCACCGGTCCCCCGGTACTCATGCTCCAGGACCTCTAGCCTCTGGTGGCTATCGTGGGCCGCGGCCAGCAGTGACGTGCACTCGTGCGCAAATCGGTCAATCGTGACGCCGCGTCGGTAGCCGAAGTAGAGGAAGCCGAGTCCGATGGCGATATAGGCGAACGTGGTGGCTCGGTCACCAATCAACCAGCGAAGGGTCAGGGCGGCAGAGTGATCCCAGAACGGCCAGAATCGGATTGCCGTAGCCACTATGAGGGCAATGCCGAACACCGTCGTGAAAGCCACCTGACCATCCCAACCGAACCCGACCGCGAGCAGAATGGCTGCCACGAGGACCACCGGTGTGAGGACAATGCCCGCAATTTCCCTCCAATTAAGGGAAGTGTCAGACTCCTCAATCGGGATCGGACCCTTTGACATCCGGTGGACGAACAACAGCAGGACCAGGAGACCAAGGATCAGGAGCGCGACGGCTTCGGCCACGGAGATCTCCTCGACGAGCGCGATCGGGGACCTGCGGACGTCATCGGAATCCTCAAGAGCGGTCAGGCCAGATTCATCTTGGCGAGCAGGGCTTTGAATCTCGGATGCGATCGCAGGCTGGTGAACAAGAACGACCCCTTGATCCCATACACGCTGCCGGCCCGCTCCGCATGGGCCCGCTCCAGGAAATCCATCGCCCGGTCATTCTCTCCCAGGCCGGTGTAGACATAGGCCAGATGGTAGGGTGAGACGTATCGCTGCCGGCCCATCTCCTCCAGCTGCCGCAGCACCTCGCGGGCCTCATCGGTCTTCCCGGCAATTCCGTACGCCTCCCCCAGCTGGGCGAGATAGAGCGTGTTGCCGGTGTTGAGCTTCACGGCTTTCAGCAGGTTGCTCAGCCCCTCGTCGACTTTTCCCAACTTCATGTACGCCCAGCCCAGCGTTGAACGCCCCCGCGGATAATCGGGCTCGAACTCGACTGCCCGCAACGCCGCCTGCAAGGCCTCCTCGTGGCGTCCGGCCCGGAGCAAGGTGGAGGCGACGTCAGCCCGGTGGGTCAGGGGATCCAGCTCCTGGGCCCGCTGCACCAGCTCGAGCGCCTCGTCGTATCGCTCGAGTGCGGCGCACATCCACCCATAGTGGTCATGAATGTCGGCGCCGCCCGGGCTCAGCTCCAGCGCCAGCTTGAACTCCCCCTCGGCGCCGGCCCAGTCGAAGTCGTGGGAGAAGCGGAGCAGGGCAAGCACCGAGTGAGCTTCGCCCAATTCGTAATCCAAAGCGAGGGCCTTGGTGACCGAGGCCATGGCCTCTTCGTAGGCGAGGTCCGGTCGCATCGAGCCGCCGCCCTGTCCCGCCGCCAGCTCGGCAAAGGCGAGGGCGATGCCCGTGTGAGCGAGGGCGTAATCGGGATCTGCCGCGATCGCCTGGCGATAGTACTCGATGCCCTTCCGGATCCAGTCCTCGGTATAGCGAGTGTAGCAGTAGCGGCCCTGGAGGTAGAGCTGGTACGCCAGGAGGTTGTCGGTCGGCTCGCGCCGGATCCGGGTTCTTTCCTCCGGAGACAACTCGGCCTGCAGCGCCGAGGCGATGTGCAGAGCGACATCGGTCTGAATCGCGAAGATGTCAGTCATCCGCCGGTCGTAAGTCTCGCTCCAGAGATGACGATCGGCTTCGGCGTCGATCAGCTGGGCGACGATCCGGACCTGGTCCCCGGCGCGCCGGACGCTGCCGTCGAGTAGAGTCGCGACACCCAGGATCGCTCCGATCTCCTGCAAGCTCTGCTCCCGCTTCTTGAACCGCATCGCCGAACTCCGGGAGATCACCTTGAGCGAGCGGATCTTCGAGAGTTGGGCGATCACATCCTCCGTGATTCCGTCGGCGAAGAAATCGTTGGCTGGATCGGGGCTCAGGTTCAGAAACGGCAACACGGCGACGGAAGCCGTCCTGGTCTCCCGTCCGGCTGGACGGGTCAACGCTTCGACGAAGGCCCCACAACTGGTGAACCGATCACTGGGTATCCGAGACAATGCCTTGGTGAGCGCCTGATCGACCGCGAGCGACACTGCCGGTCGGAGCCTCCGCGCGGAGGGTATGGGATCGGTGAAGCGCTTTGCGATGACCGCGTGCGCCGTGGCTCCGGTGTAGGGCGGCTCGCCGGTGAGCAGCTCGTACAACACGCAGGCTACGGAGTAGACATCGCTGCGGGCGTCCAGGTTCGACTCCCCGACCGCCTGCTCCGGACTCATGTAGTGCGGAGTCCCCAGGGCCAGTCCATTGGTGGTGAGCCGGTCGGCCGGGGCGTTGCTCGGCGCGAGCGCGATGCCGAAGTCGGCCACCATCGCCTCGCCTTCATAGAGAAGGATGTTCTCCGGCTTGATGTCCCGGTGCACCAGGTGCTGAGCGTGGGCGTAATCCAGCGCCGAGGCGACCTGCCGAATGATCGCGAGCGCCTCACCCAGGTCGAGCTGCTTTTCCCGCTCAAGCTTCTGACGCAGCGACTCGCCCCGGATGTAGGGCATGACATAGAAGAGGTGCCCGCCCACGGCACCCGAGTCGTACAAGGCAAGAATGTGAGGATGGTTGAGCCGCGCGGCGATGGCGATCTCCCGGGCGAAGCGATCGGGCCCCAGGACCGACGCCAGTTCCGGGCGCAACACCTTGACCGCGACCTTGCGGTGATGGCGCAAGTCGTCCGCGAGGTAGACCGTCGCCATTCCGCCCTGCGCGAGTTCCCGCTCGATCGCGTAACGGCCGGCGAGCTCGGAATTCAGGCGCTCCAGTTGATCGGGCGGCATTGCGATTGCTTTTCTGATGGCAATAGGGCGCGGGTCAGCTGGCCTTGGGCGCAGACTCTTCCCAGAGAGCCATGAAGATGCCGTAGCCTTTGCTCACTGCCAACTCGCATGCTTCGCGCAGGCGGGTCAGGTAGGCGAGGAGTCGCTCGGTCCCGCTGTTCAGCTCCTCGGGAGTAAGCTCGGTACTCCGTTGTTCGACGTAGGACGCGACTTGTTCCCGATCAACCTGCTGGATCGAGTGGAGCAGCCGCTCGGCACTGGCGGCGGATATCGCGTGCCCTCCCTGATCGGCCGCGGTGGGGTAAGTCCAGTCCGCGGCCGCAGGACGCAAAGGCGACGGAACGGCGGAGCTGCTCAACAAGGCGTCGAGGTCCTGCCAGGCGTCCTGCAGGGACACTTCGCGGGAGGGGTGAGGGGAATGCAGCCAGATCCCGAGGGTCCGCGGAGCCTTGGTAAAGGCGTAGAAGTCGGACTGGTGAGCAAGGTAGAGGCGCATGCAGGTCGTCATGGCCCCTAATCTAGCGCGGTGGCGCTAGGCCGCTGGCCTGACCTGCTTGTTTCAGGGGGCCGGACGATAGCTCGTCAGGACGACCCCGGTTGTCGTTGTCTTGCTGTCCGTCAGTTTCAGCGCTTTGTAAGGAACGCCTTCCGGAAAGAGTCTCAGACCCGATCCCAGGACCAGCGGGTGAATCGCAAGCGCGTATTCATCCACCAGGTTAAGTCGCATCAGGGACTGGACCAGCGCCACACTGCCCAGGACGACCAGATCCTCGCGCTCTTTCTTGAGCCGGGCAACAGTGACGGCGGCGTCGCCTTTGAGAAGCGTGGAGTTCTGCCAGGGCAGGGGATCCTCGAGCGTGGTTGACACGACGTATTTCCGAGAATTGTTGAGGACCTGGGTGAAGGGATTGTTCCCGCGATTGGGCCAGACCTTGTAGAAGTCCTCATAGGTTCGCCGACCGAAAAGCAGGGACGCCTTCTTCGCCATTCCTTCCGCCGCAGCCTTGCCCATCACTGCGTCGAAGTAGGGGGTGGCCCATCCGCCGTGGGCAAAACCGTCGCGGGTGTCCTCGTCGGGTCGGCCCGGTGCCTGGGTCACGCCGTCGAGAGTGAGGCTCAGTTTGACCACGAGCGTGCCCATGGGAGGTCTCCGCGAAAGGTTTTCGGTCGCCAGAATCGGGTTTCTTGACATATGCCGATATGGGAATATACTTGACCCATGGCTCGAGCCGCAACCACCTCCGATGTCTTCAACGCCGTCGCCGAGCCTCGGCGCCGCCAGATCCTCAACCTTCTGAAGGGTGGGGAACGCTCGGTGAATGAACTGGCGCGGTCGCTTCGAGTCCGGCAGCCTCAGGCTTCAAAGCACCTGCGGGTATTGAAAGAGGTTGGGCTGGTCCACGTGCGGGGGGCGGGACAGCAGCGGCTCTACACTTTGCAGGACGAGGGACTTAAGCCGATTCACGATTGGGTGACGAGCTTCACTCAGCTCCGGTCCGAGAGCTTCGACCGTCTCGACCAGTACCTTCAGGACCTGAAAGAGAGGCAACGGGGACCATGACCGCCGGCAACACTACTTCCATCAAAGTGACGCTCCCATCGGAGAAAGAGATCGTCCTCACCCGCGAGTTCAATGCCCAGCGGAGCCTGGTCTTCGAGGCCTTCGTCAAGCCTGAGCACTTGAGACTGTGGTGGGGTCGCTCCGGCTCCACGCTGACCGTATGCGAGGTTGACCTGCGTCCAGGCGGGGCATGGCGCTACGTCACGCGCAACGCCAACGGTTCCGAACACCCCTTCCGCGGGGAGTACCGCGAAATCGTCCCCCCCGAGCGGCTGGTCTACACCTTCATGTATGACGTGGACGGCTTCCGGGATCCCGGCGGGTTGGTACAGGATGTCTTCCTCGACAACGGCGGGAAGACGACGCTGGTGGAGACCATGTACTTCCCCTCCCAGCACGCGCGCGACGAAACGCTCAACTCAGGCATGGTGGCAGGCGCCGAGGAGACGCTCGACCGTCTGGCGGAGCTGTTGGCGACGCTGGTAAAGCAGAAGTAGGCTTGGGCGATTAAAGGTTGAAGATTTCAGATTGAAGGTTTGAGGGCAGGGCACAGTCAGGCTTCAATCTGAAATTTTCAATCTGAAATCTTCAGCTGCGGCTGATGATGCCGCACGTGCAGCTCCTGGAAGCGCGCGAAATCCGCGATCGACACGTCGCCGAAGATGGTACTCGGCACCTTGGGATTGAGGGATGTTGGGATTGAGGATTGAGGGATGTTGGGATTGAGGGATGTGTTCTTCTCCCGACGCTCTATCGATCAGGATACATCCAAACATCCTCACATCCCTCAATCTATCAATCCCTCAATCCCTCAATCCCCCTGTCCCACGTGCCAGCACACGCCGGCGAGGTCAATGAAGTTCACCTCTCGTCCCCAGGGATAGTCGGTCGGTGGAGCGAGTCGAAGACCCGGGTACTTCTGGTCGAGGTTCATTGCCGAAACGGTGTGCCACCAGGCATCGAGATTCGGGACGTTGAGCCGGACCATGAAGTTCTCGGCAAAGGTCTTCTCCTCGAATCGCTGCAGGATGAACTGCGCTGCACCATTACGGAAGCCGGCGTAGCCGGAGTTCTCCCAGAGTTCTTCGAAGCCCAGATCGACGAAGAGACGGCGAGTCTCCTCGTAGCGGGTGCCGCTGGGAACGAAGGGGAGAAGCGACAAGGCTTGCAGTTGGCTCACGGTAGGTCACCTCTCGAAGGAAACTACCCTCTCACTCCTTCGCCGAAAGCTAGTTCGGCCGTTGGCAGGCGTCAGCGCGCGGGCGGCCAAGGATGGCCATGCTAATACCTCCTAGAACTAGCACCGCGGCAACGGCCAGCCGAATGGTGAGCACTTCTCGCAGCAGGAGTACTCCTCCCGCTCCGGCGAGTATCGGCACGGCGAGTTGTACGATCGCCGCCGTCATGGCCGTGAGGTGACGAAGTGCGGCGTACCAGAGAGCGTACCCGATACCCGAGGCGATGGCCCCCGAGAGCACCGCCCAAAGAACTCCGCTCGCTTTGAGCGACGGCACCGGCCAGGCGACGAGACAGAGAACGAGCGCCATCGGCATGGCGCGAGCGAAGTTGCCGGCGGTCTGGGCGAGTGGCGCCGTGGTGCTTCGCCCGCGCAGGGAGTAAAGGCCCCAGGCAATGCCTGCGAGAAGCATGAGGGCGGCGCTGAACGGATCGGGGGCCGCGAGGCCGGGAAGAACGAGGTAGACCAATCCTGCAATAGCAACGGTCAGCCCGACCCATTGGATGGGCCGGGGACGCTCTCCCCGCACCAGCGCGGCCAGCACCATCGTCACCTGCACCGAGGCAAAGAGCAGCAGCGCGCCGGTCCCCGCGCTCAGATGCAGGTAGGCGAAGGAAAACGGCGCAGCATAAAGAAAGAGGAGACCGGCAGACGTCCAGCTCGAGGCGCCCGGCTTCGGAGGTGCGCCGCTCGGCCAACGGACGAGGAAGCCGAGTATCAGGGCGCCGGAAACGATCCGAATGGCCGAAAAGGTCGCGGGATCGATGGCCTGGCCTCTGAGCGCCAGACGGCAGAGCAGGGAATTGGCGGCGAAGGCGATGAGAGCGAGGGTGGTGAGGAGGACGGTGCGCATTGAGGTCGTGGGTCGTGGGTCGTGGGTCATGACTCACGACCACCGACGTCCTTATAGAACACAACCGTCGCATGCATGGTTCCATCGGGATTGAGTGCGTACTTCGGAATCACTCCCACTTCAGTCCAGCCACCCCTGCGGTAGAGCTGCTCCGCGCCATCGCCTTGCTTGGTATCGAGGGTGAGAAGAGTGAATCCAGCCCGGCGGGCTTCGGCTTCGATGGCTTGCATCAGCTGGGATCCCAGCCCGGTGCGCCGGCTCCGGCGATGGACCACGAGCTTGGCAATGTCGGCCCGGTGGGGCTGGTTGGGTGCCCAGGATGGGTGGACCTGAACCGTCCCGACGATGCCCAGGGCATCCCGGGCCACAAGAAAAACGGTCTTGCGGTCGGCGGTCTCGGTGGCCTTCCGCCACCAGGCCTCGGCCTGCTCGACGGTGAGCGGCGGGAGGAAGCTTACCGCGGCACCGGAGGACACCGCGTCTACCAGTAGCTCGGCAAGCCCGCGAAGATCGGCGTCCGAAACCGGGGGTGTCAGCCGTTCGATCCGGTAAAGTTGCGGGCTCATGGAGGTCGGAAAATCACTCGTGTTGCCCTCATGGGCAACTTGACTGCCCTCTCCGCGTTCCATAAGGTGGCACCGTTTGCGCAAATCACGTCCAGTCGGCAGGGCCATCTCCGCCGATCACAAACGGGGCGGGGGGATTTTCCTCTCCCGCCCCGTTTCGCGGGTCCGGCGACGGCGATCTGCGCCACCCCGGCTGGCTATTCCGGAACCGAATATCTCGCTACTCATCTCCTTGACCGTGGTCGGGGTCCTGATCGTGTGTCTGATGGCCGCGTCCAGGCACTATCGCCAGATGGGTCAGATACGCGAGAACGAACGCCATTGGACCGAGGTACGCCGACTCGTCGGCACCCTGTGCGGCCCCTGCGGCGCGGAGAATTTTCCGGGCTGCGTACTCACAACCGCCTATCGGGCGCCGGACCAGCTAGTCGCCAATACGGTGCGCACGTACCTGCTGGATAAGGGCCTTGGCTGGAGTGAGGTGGATGTCCTCCCTAAGGAAGGCAAATGGAATGTGGCGGCGATCACCGGTTCCACGGTGGTCACCCCCGCCCTGTGCGATTCGTGGATCAAGGAAATGCGATATGTCTGCGAAGAACTCGGGTGCAGTCTCGAGTACTTCGGTGCGCCGCCGGATGGCGGAGGCGGACTTGGGGTGCCGGCTTATGCGTAATTGCAGATTGAAGATTGCAGATTGAAGATTTGAACTGCGGCTGATGGCAAAGCCGAGGGCGGTTCAATCATCAATCTGAAATCTTCAATCTTCAATTCCCAATCATGCTCCTGCCAACCGCGAGCCCAGTCCCCGCACCTTGAAGGCGAGGATGACCAGGATAATTCCTACGACTAAGGCATAGACCGCAATCAGAGTGATCACCGCAAGGGCGCCGGCGCCGGGACGGGCGAGGAGGAGCACGCCGAATACCACCGACGCCACGCCTCCCAGGATAAGCAGCCATTCACCCTCGATCTCCTTTCGCAGCCGGATTGCCGTCGAGATCTCGAGAATCCCGCGGAAAATCGCCCAGAAGGCGATGTAGTAGAGAAGGGCGAGTGCCGTGATCCCCGGGGTCATGAAGGTCATGATTCCGACCGCCACCCCGATCAGCCCGATCAGCAGCAGCACCCACCAGCCGTCGTAGATCTTCCGGCCGGCAATCGCAGTCCACACGGCGAGCACTCCGTCCACCAGCGCGTACGCGCCGAAGAGCAGCACCAGCGCGGTAAGGGAGATGCCCGGACGGAACCAGGTGAGTATGGCGAAGGCAATAGCGGCGAGTCCGCGCAGCAGCAGGTGCCACCAGCCTCGAGAAAGGACGTCGGTCAAGAGCATGCGCGCTCCGTTCATGGTGTCCTCCCGGCGAGAGTCGTGATTCGCGCGGACCACGCTGGCAATTCCTCCGGTTCGCCGACATTGGACAAAAGGACTACGGTTTCGGCGCCTTCGAGTGCTCGGGTCGCGAACGGCTGGTGAGGATCAGGGCCGCCAGGATCGCTAACTCGAGTACCGCATCGGCCAGGTAAATGCGGGAGATGCGCCCGCTCAAGGCGTACCAGATATCAATCAACGGGAAGGCCAGGGTCGCTCCCCCAGCGAGGACGGTGATCTCCAGCGTATGAACGGCATCGCGCCTGACCGCCACGGCCAGTGTCCCCCCGATCAACACGACAAGCAGCCCCACCATCCGGACCAGCCAGTCATCGGTCTTGGGGCCGGTTACCAGCTCGAAACTGGAAAAGTGAACCAGGGGCCAGAGGCCCGTGAAGATGTAGTAGGTGGCCTGAAGAGTGAGTACGCGATGGCGAGGTGAGCCGGTTGGAGGAGTGCCGTATGCCATAAGCTGTAAGTCGCTGTTAGCCGTTGGCCGTTGCAGTTAAATCGTCAATCTGAAATCTTCCATCTGAAATTACCAATTACCAATTACCAATTTGTAGCTGCCTCATGGAACACATTCCTGATCGACTCCGACTCATCGGTCACATTCGCTCCGCGCTCCAGTCGAAGGAGGAGGCGCCGAGGCAGGGGAGCGAGGGTGCTCCCGACGCGTGGCTCCATGTTGATCCGGCCTTCGAGCCTGCGCTGCGTGGCGTCGCCGCGGGCGACGAGGTCATCGTCATCACATGGCTACATCGTGGCGATCGTGAGGTGCTCCAGGTGCACCCGCGGGGTGATCCGGAGATTCCGATCGCCGGAGTTTTCGCGACCCGGTCTCCCGACCGGCCCAACCCCCTGGGGCTTCATCGAGTAACGGTGCGGGAGATTTCCGGGACGCGGCTGCGAATTGGGCCGATCGAGCTGATTGACGGGACGCCTGTGGTGGACATCAAGGCGGTCCTGGATGACACCGACGATGCGTAGTGGGGGTAGTGGGTAGCGGGTTGTGGGGAAAGCAAGTCGCGTAAACAAACCCCACCACCCACCACCCACTCCCCACCCCCTGTTTCCCCGATACATTCCGGCCCATGGATCCCCTGTCAGACCTGCTTCGTGTCGTGCGATTGGACGGCGCTTTTTTCTATAGCGTCGAGGCCGTGGCGCCGTGGAGCGTCGAGACGCTGGCGGCGAAGGAACTGACGCCCCGGGTCATGCCGACGGCCGAGCATCTGATCTCCTACCACGTCGTCACCGAAGGACGCTGTTACGGCGGACTGGTAGGGGAGGACCAGGTGGAGCTCAACCCGGGCGACATCATCGTGTTTCCCCATGGGGACGCCCATATGATGTCCAGTGCGCGGGGGTTGCAGAGCGGCCCCAACGTCCATAGCGTCGGCACCGCGCGCTATCTCGAGCCCGTGATGCTCGGCAACGGAGGCCCTCGTGCCGCGGCCTTTGTCTGTGGGTTTCTCGGCTGCGACCGGCGCCCTTTCAATCCGCTGCTGGCCGGTCTCCCACGCCTTATGCACATGCGCGGGATGTCGGGCGCCTGGCTCAGCAGCTTCACGCGACAGGTTACCGAAGAATCCCAGCTCCGCAGGGCTGGCGCCGACAGTGTGCTCACCAGGCTGGCCGAATTGATGTTCATCGAGGTGCTGCGCCGCTACCTCGGCGAGCAGCCTTCGGGGCAGGCCGGTTGGCTTGCAGGTCTCCGCGACGATGTGGTGGGCCGTGTCCTGGGCCTGTTGCACGCGCAGCCGGCTCATCCCTGGACCCTCGACGAGTTGGCTCGAAAGGCAGCTTCATCCCGCACCAATGTGGCGAAGCGCTTCACCGAACTGGTTGGCCAGCCGCCGATGCAGTATCTCGCCCAATGGCGCATGCAGGTTGCCGCCAATCTCCTCTCTCAGAGCGGCGCCAAGGTGGCCGCCATCGCGGCACAGGTCGGCTATGACTCCGAGGCCGCCTTCAGCCGGGCGTTCAAGAAGGCGACGGGCGTGGCCCCGGGCGCGTGGCGAGAGGCGAGAAGGTCTGGGTTTTCGGCTACCGACTAGCAGCTCCACGTGTAGTCCGCCGTCTTACATCCCCATCAGCACTCCTGAGCAAGAAGTCGGGATTTCCAGTCATTCCGCGCAACACTCCTACATAGCACAATAGATCCGTTGCGCGGCACGAGGTCGCGCCGGAACCCATTGATGTGGAGGAGTGGCATGTCGGCAGAAGGTGTTTCATCCCGTGGCCCCCGTACCAGCAATGAGATCCGGTCCTGGTCGGAAGATCCTCTCACCGCCCGCGCCCGGTCGGTATGGACCTCGGGCGATTTCCTTCCGATCGCGCGGAGCTTCGCCCCTGGCGCTCAGGAGTTCATCGCAAGACTGGGCATTCGTCCGGGTGAGACCGTTCTCGATGTCGCCTGTGGCACCGGCAATCTCGCCATCCCCGCCGCCAAGGCCGGCGCGCGAGTCAGCGGGATTGATATCGCGCCGAACCTGATCGCCGAGGCGCAGCTCGAGGCCCGTGCTGCCGGTGTTTCGATCGCGTTCGAGGTGGGAGATGCCGAGTCGTTGCCTTATCTCCGGGGCCAGTTCGACACCACGGTCACCATGTTCGGCGCGATGTTCGCCTTCCGTCCGGAGCGGGCGGCGGCAGAGCTGATTCGGGTGACGCGGCCCGGGGGCCGGATCGCGATGGCGAACTGGACCTTCGAGGGGTTCGTGGGGCAGATGCTCCGGCTGCACACCGCGGTCGTGCCGCCCCCTCAGGGCGTGCCGAGCTCGCTGGAGTGGGGCAAGGAGGCGATGGTCCGGGCCCGCTTCGGCGACAAGGTCAGCTCGGTGATCTGCAGCAAGCGGACGCTGGAGCTCGACTTCCCGTTCCCGCCCGCCGCGGTGACCGAGCTGTTCGCCAACTGCTATGGGCCCACGGTCGCCACGCTGCGTGGCGCGGATCCCGAAGGCGCGAGCAAGCTCCGCGAGGACCTCACCCGTCTGTTCACGGAACACAACGTGGCCACCAACGGCGGAACGACGGTGGTCGGAGAATATCTCGACGTTCAGGCTACCGTAGCCTGATCACATTGCAGTCAACCACGCACTCGAGTTGGAGGTAGATCATGAGTAAACGTACCGAAGCGCTGGCCGTTCGTCTTGAGGAAGGCGCCCGCGCTCTTGTCGGTCTCGCCCGCACTCTCACGGAGGCGGAGTGGCAGACGCCGACCAAGGACGGCCGCAAGATCGGCGTGGTGGTTCATCACGTCGGCAACATGTACCCGCTCGAGATCCAGCTGGCGCTGACCCTCGCCAAGGGCGAGGCGATCAAGGGAGTGACCTGGGACGATGTCCACGCGGTGAATGCCCGGCATGCCAAGGACTTTGAGAGGGTCACCAAGGAGGAGGCGGTGCATTTCGTGGAGATTCAGAGCGCCGCGGCTGCCGAGGCGATCCGTCAGCTCACCGACGACCAGCTGGACCTGGCGGCGCCGGTGTCGCTCAACGCCGATGCTCCCCTCACGACCCAGTTCTTCCTGGAGGATCACGCGGTTCGCCACAGCTACTATCACACCATGAGGATCAGGGAGGCGCTGAAGGCGGCGGGACGTAGTGCGGTGAAGGTGGCGTGACGTATTGAAGATTGAAGATTGAAGATTGAAAAAACTTTGCCGGACAATCAGCCGTTGGCCATCAGGTCGGGTAGTGGTTGTTAGCTCTTCGCTGTTAGCAGTTGGCTGTGTGTGGTTGGAGTACTGGTGGCTGACGGTTGTTTCATCGCGAAGGACACGAAGGGAGACCTTTGTGTCCTTTGTGGCGTGTGTGGTGATTTCAGATCTCAGATTTCAGATGTCAGGCGGTCTCGGTGGTTAATCACGGAGACAGCTTACGCCCTGATGGGTTCCGATCAGACGGCCCCGCAGCCTGCCAAGCCACAATGCACCCAACAGCATCACCGGCCGCATGCTCTCTGGGATGATCCGATAGGTCGTTGTCGGATCATCACTTAAGCTAGGGCACGCTTTCTGCCACCCATACATCAAACCGCGTCCCCTTGCTTTGGAGAATTCATGCGCTCAGCCCGCATGCTCGCCCCGGCCCTGGTACTTCTCGCTGCCATGGCGTGCAGTTCGGTTACGACCACCAAGTCCCAGCCGGCCCCGGCTCCTGCGCCTGCTCCCGCCAAGAACCAGGGCAAGAGCTCGGCATCCAAGCTGGGAATTCCGCCGGGCCACCTGCCGCCGCCCGGACAGTGTCGGGTGTGGATTCCCGGCGAGCCACCCGGGCATCAGGCGAAGGCGCGCAGCTGTGCCAACATCGAGGCTTCCGCTCCCGCCGGCAGCCGGATCATCTACCGTCCCACCGATGACAAGAAAGTCGTCCACGTGAAGGTCATCGATCAGTCGCGGCCCGGTATCGTCGTCTCCGTGCGGGTGTACGATGTGGCGAACGGGAGCCTGATCCGGGAGGAATGAGGTGGTCTGATAATGAAATTGAAGATTTCAGATTGAAGATTGAAGGCACAGTGAGCACGGAGAGAACTTCGTGCTCTTTGTGTTTTCACCCCAACCTGGCCCCGTGCTCCCTCAGCAACTCCTGCAGTACTCGACCGATGGCAGCGCGACTCATCCTCGCAGTAGCACCTACCTGGCGCTTCACGAACGCCTTCCACTCGGCCGGAGTCTCGGCGGCCAGCGGGTGTTTCACCGCCGCCGCGCTCGGCGCCAGCTCGGGAAGCCAGACGTCGTGCCAGTCGTCCGAGCTGTGGCGGTCCTTGGGCACGCCTCGGGGCGGGCGGCGTATTGTGCCGATGCGAAGTCCCTCACCGGGTTGTCGGGCGCTGCCGAGTTGAACGATGCGGAGGGTCATATCAGCGTATATTCCGTCGCCTTACCCGCACGTGGAGCTGGTCATGCCTGAGCCGGTGGTTGGCAGCATCGCGGACCGCTACGCGCTGCTGCGCAAGTTAGGTCGAGGGGGGATGGGCACGGTCTGGCTCGCCCGAGATGGGCAGCATGACCGCCTGGTCGCCATCAAGCTGCTCCATGCGGAGCTGGCCGGTGTGGTCGGCGGGGACCGGTTCCTTCGTGAAATTCGAGTAACAGCTCAGCTGCAACATCCCAACATAGTCCCGATGCTTGATTCCGGCGTGATCCGCCGCGGCGACGGAACCGAGGTGCCGTGGTACGCCATGCCCTATCTCGAGGGTGAATCGCTCCGGGCGAGGCTGATCAGGGAGCCGCAGCTTCCTCTCGAGGATGCCCTCCGCATCACGGATCTCGTGTCGCAAGCGCTCCAGGCGGCCCACCGGCAGGGCATCGTCCATCGGGATATCAAGCCGGAGAACGTGCTGCTCTCGGCCGGCTCGGTCTACGTGGTTGACTTTGGCATCGCCAAAGCGGTGACGGAGACCGATGCCGAACGACTGACCAGTACGGGCCTCTCGATCGGGACACCGGCCTACATGAGTCCCGAGCAGGCCAGCGGCGACAAGATGGACGCCCGAAGCGATCAGTACAGCCTTGCAACCGTGCTGTACGAGATGCTGGTAGGCGAACCTCCCTTCGGAGGCCGAACCGCGCAGGCCATTGTGGCTCGCCGATTGACGGAGACGGCCCGCGCCATTCATCCGGTTCGACCCGGAGTACCATTTGCAGTCGAGCGCGCGGTACTAAAGGCTCTGGAGCGCTCGCCGGCCGATCGTTTCGCCGACCTCGGTGCATTCAGCGCGGCGCTGCGTGACACAGCGGTCACCAGTGTTCCCACCGTCCAGGCGAAGCCTTCGTTGCCTAGAAGGCTGATCGTGCCTGGACTATTGGTCCTGCTTTTGATTGGAGTTTATCCGTTTCTTCGGAGAGGATCGGCGAGGGAGCAAGCGCGAAACCCGGAGCTGGTCGCGCTCTACAATCGTGGGATTCAAGCGTTGGAGCGGCGAACTCAGACAGGAAGCGCGGAAGCGACGCAGATCTTCAGTGCGGTGTTGGCCAGGGATTCGTCCTATGGAGATGCGTGGACGGCACTGGCGCAGAACTATGTCCGGGCCGATCTGCGAGGATTCATCATTCCGGGAGTTCCGTCCGATAGCATTATTGACGCTGCGGTCAGGGCGGTGGACCGCGCTATGGCACTCGATTCCAACAGCGCGGCGGCATGGCGCGTCCGGGGGGAGTTGAGCGAGCGAATAGACCCCACCGACGACGGGCCTGCCCTTCGGTCCATCCGTCACGCCATCGCGCTCGACTCGACCCAACCGGACAGCTGGCACTACCTCGGCCTGTACCTGACGGAAACTGGAGACCCCGGCGGCGGCATTGCATCGTGGCATCGCTGCCTCGACCTGAGTCCGACCAATACCCAGTGCCTCGCCTTTCTCGGAATTGCATACTACTGGCGCCGCCAGTACGACAGCGCGGCGACCTATGGGGACAGCGCAGTGAGTGTGGATCCCGGCTATTACATGGGACGCACCTCGATCGCCCAGACCGAGCTATCCCGGGGGAATATCGGGAAGGCGGTAGCGTCATTCGATGCCGCGGTCCGCTTGAGCAGCGGCGTCGAGGTCGTAAACGCCATGGCGGGGAGTGCGCTGCCGGTGGACCGGGCGGGACAGGCGGGAAAGGCGCGGGAGCTCCTGGCGCGGGCCGATTCACTCTCGCAATCCTACCACCCGCTCAAGGTCCACACGGTCACCTACCTCGCCGAGAGCTACATCGGACTCGGCGATAGCAGGAAAGCGTTACGACTCCTTACTGATTACCAGCCGCGAGCCGACCTGCACTTCCAGCTCCATCTCCGCTGTGACCCTCTGCTGGATCCCGTGGCGGACAATCCTGCCTTCCTATCGCTCCTTCTTAAAGCGATGCCTCGCCCGCGTCATGGGTGCTAGGTCATTGCACATTGAAGATTGCAGATGGCAGATTGAACACCGCAATCCGGTAACAGCTACCAGCTAACCGCTAACCGCTGCCCCCTTATGCATTTGCAACCCCGATCTTCAATCTGAAATCTTCAATCTGAAATCGACATTGGCCTCCCCAACCCTCGAACGCTGGATGCCCGGACTCCGGGTCATCCGCACCTACCGCCATGAGTGGCTCCAGAGCGATCTCCTCGCAGGCATCTCGCTCGCTGCCGTCGCGCTGCCGATCGGTATCGCCTACGCCGAGCTCGCCGGCTTCCCGGCCGTGGCCGGCATCTACTCGGCGATTCTCCCGGCCGTGGCCTATGCGCTGTTTGGCACTTCGCGACAACTGGTGGTGAATCCCGATGCGGCCGCCTGTGCCATCGTTGCTGCGACGGTCGGTCCGCTGGTTGCAAGCGACCCCTCCCGTTACGTGGATGTGGCAGTCACCCTGACATTCCTTACCGGCCTGCTCTGTATCGCTGGAGGTTTGGCTGGACTGGGGGTCATCGCGGACTTTTTGTCGCGGCCAATCCTGACCGGTTATCTCAACGGGATTGCACTCAGTATCATCGCGGGGCAGCTGGGGACTTTGATGGGAGCGCAGGTTCCCAAAGGAGGGTTCTTCCGCACGATTGTGGAAGCTTTTTCCCGTCTTGGAGAGACTCATCACCTCACGATCGCCGTTGGACTCGGTCTCTTCGTACTCCTCCGCATCTTCAAGCACTTCTGGCCCCAGCTTCCAGGCCCGTTAATTGGAGTCGTCTTCGGCATTGTGCTGGTGTACGCAATGGGACTCGAGGCCAAGGGTGTCGCGGTGGTCGGTCAGGTGCCCGCCGGGTTCCCGATGCCCACCTTGCCCAGGTTCAAGCTGAGCGAGGTCCTGCCTCTGGTCGAGAGTGCCGCGGGCATCGTGCTGGTGAGTTTCTGCAGCATGATGACCACGGCGAGAGGGTTCGCCAACAAGAACAACTACCCGATCGACGCCAATCAGGACATGATAGCGCTCGGCTTCTCCGACCTTGCCTCCGGGTTGAGCCGGGGATTTGTGGTGAGCGGGGCGGATTCGCGGACCGCGGTGGCCGATACCTCGGGAGGCAAGACGCAGCTTACCTCGGTCGTCGCGGCCATGGCGATGGCGCTGGTGCTGTTGCTCTTGACCGGTCCTCTGGCGCTACTCCCCAAGGCTGCGCTCGCTGCGATCCTGATTTCCTCGGCGATCGGGCTCTTCGATATAGCCTCTCTCCGCTGGTATCTGCGGGTGAGCCCCGCCGAGTTCTGGCTATCGATCGTGGCGATGCTCGGCGTTATGACCGTCGGCGTGCTGCACGGAGTGTTGATCGCCGTGGCCTTGACCTTACTCCGCCTGATTGCGCTCGCCTCCAGGCCGCGCGACGCCGTCCTGGGCGAAGTCGACGAGCAGTCGGGACTCTACGGGCAGATTGGAGAGGATGGCAGCACCCCGATTCCCGGCCTTCTGATGTTTCGCTTTGAGAGTGCGATCGTGTTCTTCAATGCCGATCATTTCAAGGAGCGGGTCCGGGCCGTACTAAGCCAGGCCAATCCCAAGCCCCGGTGGTTCTTGTTCAGTGCCGAATGCACCCCCGGCCTCGACATTACCGGCGTCGAAACGCTGGAGGAGCTTCGGGCCGAGCTGGAAGAGCAGGGAATTGTTTTCGCTATTGCCAAGCCCAGGGGTCGTTTCGAGTCGATGCTGAAGGGTACCGGCGTGGCCGAGAAGATCGGACCGGAGCGGATATTTCCGACGATTCGGGCCGGGGTGGCGGCCTTTCGTCGCGACGAGGAGGGTCGTCTGTGAGCAAATGCAGATTGAAGATTTCAGATTGCAGATTGAACGGCCACTAACGGCTGACAGCCAATGGCTGGAGGCGAACAGGTTATCTCCTGATCCCAAGTCAATCTTCAGCCATCAATCTTCAATCTGAAAGTGAACAATGTCTCCCAACACCACCGACCACCCCAATGTCCTCGTCTTCCCGCCGCTCCTCTACAGCGGCACCCTGGTCGTCTCGTTGCTCATGCACTGGTTCAAACCATGGTACCTGCCGCACCCGTGGCCGGTGCGGATCGCGGGGATCGGGCTGATAGTCGCGGCGGCGGCGCTGGGGATCTGGGGAGAAAGGACTCTCAAACGAGGCGGAACCAATGTGAATCCTCGTGAGCCGACGCTGGCCATCGTGAGCGACGGCCCCTACCGCTTCACCCGCAATCCGCTCTACCTCGCACTCGCCGGCCTCTGCCTCGGCATCGCTATAACCGTGGGCACAGTCTGGCCGCTGGTGTTCCTGATTCCGGTGCTCGTCCTCACTCACTACGGCATTATCAAGCGGGAGGAACAGTATCTGGCGAAGAAGTTTGGGGAGCCGTACGTGGCGTACATGGGGAGAGTGAGGAGATGGATCTAGGGGATTGAAGATTGAAGATTGCAGAGTGAGGTAACGGCTAATAGCTAAGAGCTAACAGCTGACCTGTAATCCCATCCAACCTTCAACTCCATCTGCAATCTTCAATCTGCAATCCCATCAGCGCTGACCAGGCCGGTATGCCTTGGCGAGGGAGTCATAGAACGCGCTGAACTTGAGACTGTCCTTGGCCGACATTCCAACGGGCCCAGTATAATAGTCTTCCCCACTCTCACTCGGTCCGACCGACCAGTGCATCCCCGATTGCGACGTGAGATCCTTTGACGCTTCCGGAGGGCGCATCGTCGCCTGGTAAAAGAGCAGCAGCGCGACCCGCTGCGGGGGCAGGCCCGTCAGAGCCGACCATTTGAGGACGGTTGGCGTGGGATCATCGGTGGGCGCGGAGAGCCAGGAGCGGGTTCTGGTGAGGACGCCGACAACCGAGCCGGCCACGATCCCCAGGATCAGCACAAATACCGGGATGACGTTGAGTGAACGATCGGTTTCAGATTTCTGGATGCCGGAGAGCACCGAGGCCGCGGCGGCGGCGGCGGCGAGGAGACTGGTTACCACAACCGCGAGGACGGGCGAGACCGACATCCCGACGAGCCAGCCGATTCCCAGGCCGGAGGCCCCCAGAAGCAAGACGTTGGTAGAGGACCGGAGCTGGTGTGCGGGCATGGCTCAGTCGGGCAGGGGTGGAAGAGCCCGACTTCACGGTAGAGATCCCCGCCGGAGTGGACCATTGTACCTTGGTGCATCTCCCCGGCGATCGTCCCTTCCTTAGTTTGCTGTTCTCTCTTCGCGTGCGCACGCGGACTCTCGGGAGGACCTCCATGAATCGATTGTTCAACTCCATCGTGTCGTCACTGGTCGCCGGCCTACTGATCGTGGCCCCACTCTACCTGGCAATCCTGCTGATGCTCAAGGCGATGGCATCTCTGGCGCGACTGGTCAAGCCATTCGCTGGATTACTCCCCGAGTGGCTGCCCGCGGAACGCCTGCTCTCGCTCCTCCTGGTCCTGCTGATCTGTTTCTTCATCGGTGCCGCCGCCCGCACGCGGTCCGGCCGCGCGCTCATGGAGAAGCTCGAGCGTTCGTTCTTCGAGCGCATCCCCGGTTACGCGGTCATCAGAAGTATGACCCAGCGATTGGCGGGGAAGGGTGATGAGACCGAGTGGAAGCCGGCGCTTGTCGAGATCGAGGACGCCCTGGTTCCCGGATTCATCATCGAGGAATTCGATGATGGTCGCTACACGTGCTTCATCCCCTCTGTGCCGACGCCGTTTGCCGGAGCGGTCTACGTGCTCGATCGGGAACGGGTGCATCCGCTGGACGTCCCGTTCACCCAGGCAATCAGATCCGTCTCTCGCTGGGGCTCGGGGTGTAAAGAGCTGGTCGCGACGATGCAGAGGTAGCGGGTCAGCTCCAGAGCGCCCGGGCGTAGGCGGCCGGCGAAGTGCCGACGGTAGCTTTGAAATCCCTCACGAAGTGAGCCTGGTCGGTGTAGCCCAGGCTCAGTGCCAGTGCGGCCTGGCCGACTTCTCTGTCTGCCGCGAGCCGTTCCGCCGCTTCGTGCAGGCGGTAGCGCTGAATGACCCATTTGGGACTTACTCCGACGTACTTGCCGAACAGGCGCTGGAGGGTGCGCTTGTTGACGCCGTACCGCAGGACCAGGTCCTCCACCTTGAGGATCCCCCGCTCACGGGCCACGGCGTAGACCATCTCCGAGAGTCGCGTCACGTTGGCGTCCGGGGCAGGGCGGCGATTACGGAGAAATGTCTCGAGTACGGCGACGCGTCCGTCGTCGGAGTCCTCCGCAAGCACCGCGCGATCGAGCTTCTCACCATCCGTACCGAAGACATCCGCCAGCTCCACCGTCCTGTCCGATAGACTGGAGATAGGAAAGCCGGCGAAGGGATAGAACCCTCCCGGCCGGAACTTGACCGCGAACACGCCGCCTCTACCCGCCAGCATCCGGGTAAACCTGGCCCGCGCGATACCGCTGATCCTGCTCATCCCGTCTTCGAAGATCATCTGGACGCTGGGGTGGGGCAGGGTCTCCACCCGCTGGGGACCGGCGTCGCGGAAATCCCATTCGACCACCCAGAAGTGTTCTACCCACGGTTCCAGGTCGCTCGAGGGATGGAAGCGCACATGCCGGAGCCCCCGAGGCTCGACCACGTTGGTCTTGAGTACACCCCGCGGGGGTTCTGCCTTGCGGCGAGTCATGTCGCGTCGCGTTTCTGCAAGACCCGGCTGAGGACGGGCCCTATCATGGGTCTACAACGTGAACTCAAGGGATCAGTATGTTAACTCAAACCAGGCGAGGGGTTATGGTCCTGATCGGATGCGTCGCCACCGGGCTGGCGTTCGGCGACTTGGCCGGCCAGCAAGCCCCTCGAGTCACCACTGGAGAACCCGACATGCATGCTCGCGGATCCTTCGACGTCAAAGTCACACCGACGCCGGCCGCCGACAGCGCGGGTGGGCCGATCGGCCACCTGATTCTCGCCAAGCAGTTCCACGGAGACCTCGACGCGAGCAGCCAGGGCCAGATGCTGGGCGCCCAGGCTGGAACCGAAGGTTCTGGGGCCTACGTCGCGCTCGAGCTGGTAACGGGGACGCTGAACGGGAAGCGGGGAAGCTTCATGCTGCAGCACCGGGGGACCATGAGTCGCGGTGCCAACTACAAGATGGAAGTCACGGTGGTGCCGGAGTCGGGGACGGGCGAGCTGGCTGGGATTAGCGGCAGCATGACGATCGTCATCGAAGGAAAGACCCACACTTACGACCTGGAGTACCGGCTGGACGGCGGATCGTGACACGCAGTACTAAGTGAGCCCTCTGCGTGTTAGCGGTTACTCCGTTCTTCTGAGCCTGGTTGATATTCCCCCCTGGGGTGGGGGGCGGGCTCGCACTTTTCAGTACAGCTCTCCCGTAGTTTGGGGCCGGTAACTGCCCTATGCCGCCGGGGCGATCGGAGTCCCCTGCGCAGAGACAAGCCGCCAGCCGCTGCCAGCCCCGCGCACATACACGTGGGTGTGGCGGCTGTGCGCGCTGAACGAAACGCCGTCGTACTGCCCCTTCATTCGGGTCTGATCGGTCACGACTGCGGTCCCGTCATACGAGCGAATCCGTGCGTCGATGCGTGCGACCGTCTCGAAGACGAGCCGGCGTGAGCCTACGACCTCCAAGAGGGCGGCCTTCGGCACTTCGGACCCAGTCATGACATCGATGAGCAGAAAATCATCGTCGAGTATCCGGTCGAGTCCGGATCGGTCGCCCAGCATCAAGGCTTCGAAAAATAGGTCTTCGACAGCTCTTACCCCTTTTGCGATACCCATCACGAGTTCCGATTCTACTGTGGGGTGAGTGCGAAACAGACCAAGTCATCCAGGTCGCTGCCAATCGCATCGGGCGTGGCACCGAGCTCTTCGGTCGGCAGGTTCAGGCGATTGGCCCAGAAGGTCGGGTAGCCGAACCACTTCGCTCCCGCCGCGTCCCAACCGGCAAACGCCACGAAACCAATTTCCTGAAGCGGGAGCCCGAATGCGTCGATCGCAGCATGATAGGCCCGAGGGTGAGGCTTGAAGGTTCGGAGTCTGTCCACGCTCAGCACCTTCTCGAAGAATCCTTGCAGCCGCGAGTTCATGATGGCAGCATTCAGAATCTCGGCCGTCGCGTTCGAGAGGAGCCCCAGCCGAATCCCGGCCCGCTGAAGGTCCGTGAGGACGCCATAGACGTCGGGCCAGGCCGTCAGCTCCAGGTACGCTTGTATCAGTTGCTCGCGCTTGTCACGCGTGAGCTCCAACTTGAACAGGTTCGTGGCGAAGATCAGAGCATCTTCGGTTGTCTGCCGGAAATCCGCGTAGTGACCCGCCAACGCTCGGAGCCACTGGTACTCGAATTGCCTGACCCGCCAGGCATTGCTCACCTCGGCCCCATGGCCGGGAAAGAGCTGCTCGACGCGCGCAAAGACGGGACGGGGGTCGAAGATCGCAAAGGCGTCGAACGCGAGGGCCTTGACCCTCGGTTCGGCCGAGGCCTGAGAGATAGTGGTCCGAAAGACAGGGGCGGCAGTCAGGCTGCTGGCTGCTAGAGCCAGGAAGTCCCTTCGTCTGAGCGTCATTGACGGGTCGGGGCAGTAGCGGCTGCGGAGTCCGCGTCTTTCAACAGACCGGCGAATTCTCCCAGCTCCGTGGTGCCAAGGTCGGAGACCACCCAGTAGGTGAAGTCCGTCTGATTCCAGTGCAGCAGGTGATAGCCGTGGCGAGTAGCCGCCGGGGGGCCTTGTGCCATTCCGGCGTCGGCCGGCCAGATGAAGACGTTGATCACGTGCTTGCGGCGTCCGTAGACCAGGGCCGCCACTTTCCGCTCGCCGACGTACTCGAGCCGCCCGCCCAAAAGGGGATATCCCCGTCCGGCGAAGTCGTAGACCGGAGGCGAAAAATCCAGCCGGCCATTGAACCATGGTTTTACCGTGTGGAGGTCGCTGCTTACGACGTCGGTGAGATGTTCGCCGATCAGGGACCGGACGTGGCTCTCCAGCAGCGTTTGAGTCAGCATCGCGCCGTTGGCACGTGTGGTCGCAAGCTGCCAGCTTCCTGTCGCGACTATCGCGAGGCTCGCGGCCAAGGCGAGGGCCCACCAGCGGCTGGGCGTTCGCGTCGGTCGCATGCTTTCGCCCGCCGCCCGGCGGGCTGCCTCCTCCAACTCGTGGCGCAGCGACTGGGGGGCTTCGAACTGGGGCAGCTCGCGCGCGAGCGCATTACGCAATGCGAGCTTTCGCTCCTGGAGCGTCCTGCAATCCCCGCACTGCCCCACATGGGCGTCGAACTCTACCATTTCTGCGGGCGGCAGCTCGTCATCCACTCTCGCGTCCAACCGCACCCGCACCTCGTCGCAGATCATTTCCGTCCCTCCTTCCCGGCAGCTCCGCCGAGCAAGAACTCCAACCGCTCGCGCGCGCGGCCCAGTCGTGACATCACGGTGCCGATCGGGACATCCGCCACTTCGGCGATCTCCTTATAGGAGAGGCCTTGCAGCTCGCGCAGCACGACGACTTCACGGTAGACAAGCGGGAGTGTGGCAAGGGCCCTGTGCACCGACTCCCGATCGGCATCCCGGATAAGAATCGCGTCGGGTTGGCCGGCCTCTCCCTCCTGGCTGTGCAACGTTTCGTCGAAGGAGACCTCCGCAACTGTGGTCCCGCGGCGGCGCAGCAGGCTATGGCACGTGTTGCGGATGATGGCGAAGAGCCAGGGTCGAGCGTTGTCGGTTCGGCACTGATCAATGTGCCTCAATGCCTTGAGCATCGCCTCCTGGGTCGCGTCTTCCGCGTCGTGCGGGTCCCGCATCAGATAGCGCGCCAGGGTATATGCGGCGTCGAGGTGGGGCAGAACCAGCGATTCGAAGCGCGTTGGCGTGCTCGTGGCCAGCCGGATGTCCGGTGCTCCAACCGCTCTCCCGCGAACAGATGCTGGAGAGCGGTGGTTCGCTGCGGCAGACACCTTCGGCGTCTGAGACACTTGGAACGGCTACCCTGCCTGTTGGGCCGGCGTGGTAGAACTGGACTTCTCCCAGTTCACGAACAGGAACCCTCCCGGCGCGTCGAACTTCGGCTCGCCCGGCCCAGGGAGGATCTGGAGCTGAAGCTCTTCGATCGGATTGCGAGAACAGTCCCAGCAGTCGAGCGCCCAATTCCCCGGCCGACGAGTGCGAGAGAGCAGCATCACGTGCACCTGGGCATTGTCGGTCACCAGACTGTCGTCACGATAGAGATGCCCGACGGCCCAGAGTGCCACCTTGCTGTTGATGGTGGGAACCAGCGGAGTGTGAACCTGGGTATTCCCGTGGTAATAGAGTCCCATGATCACGCCTCCGAACCGAGGATGATGCGGGACATCCTTTGTCTGTACCCGATCCAGCCGGAGCCGCCAATGGCTTCCGTCTTTCGCAACGAAAGTCGCGTTACCATCCACCGAGTCACGGCTTGGGCCGAGATCCCAGGCGGTGAAGCTGAATCGCCCTGAGATCGGCGTGACATTATTGGAATAGGGCCCACTCTTCACCTGAGACTCGAGTCCCTCACGCTCATCGCCGAAGGCCTTGAGGACCGGCGCGGCGCTGTCGGGGAAGGGAAAGGGGCCGGGAAGGATCTGGATGACCGGACCACCGCCCTCGACGGCAATCGCCTTCGGGGCAGGCATCGCCATTGCCTCGTCCGCCTTCATCGCCGCTCCGGTGCTGCCCCCGGTTACCATGAGGCCAGTCTCCATGCCGAGGTTCTTGTGACTCGCGCCGCCGACAGGGCAATAGATCTCGTAACGCCCCGTCCCGAGCCGGAGTTCCAGAGTGTCACTGGCTCCGGGTTGGATAAGCTCGATCTCCTTCTCCAACCCGCCACCTTCGACCTCGAAGCCGTGAGGGATGCTGCCACCATTATGGACGATGAAGCGCACCGGTCCCGCAGGGACCGAAGCGGCGGACAATTGGATCTTCCATTCCGACAGTTGCACCTGGATCTCGGCGGGCGATGGAGCGCTGCTCGATGTGGCCAGTGTGACAAGATGGAACGACAGTGCGACAAACGACACGGGAATATCCCCCTAACAGGTTCGAGTGGATGCGAAGTGCATCCACCCGACATGACTCACGGGGCGATGAGTTTATTCCCGGCTCTCTCCTGCTAGCCGCCATGGTGGGTAGCGGCGGTTTCGGCCAGCCCAATACAGGCAGAGGGTATTTCCCCCAGGATCCCGCAGCCGAGCCTCTCGCCATAGCCACGGCTGATCAAGGGGCAGACTGTCGAATTCGACTCCCTTCGCTCTGAGCCGGTGGACGGTCTGATCCAGATCCTCGCACTCGAAGTAGACCACAGGCCCATGGCCTGCTGTGGCCTCGGACACCCGCTCGATCGATAGAGTGCTCTCGCCGTCGGGGAGCTCGAAACGCGCATAGCGGGGGAGATCCTCGACGATCAGGCGAAGGCCGAGCCGGCTGTAAAAGTCCACAGCAGGACCAACGTCCACCGCCGGAAGTGTCACCTGATTGAGATTCATTTCTCGTACTCGTTACCCGGCTAGCGGCCTTACCCGCTCGTCGGTGAAACTCATCTTCTTCGTCTTACGTGGGCCTCGTATGCCACCAAGGTACCCTGACCGCTCCCGTGGTATCGAATAACAGGTCCTTGGAATGGCCCTCGATCACGTATGAAGCTTCGCAGTAGGTCTGCCCGTTGTCACGCTCCGAAGTACACTCCTTCGGGGGATTGTCTTTCTGAACAAGCAATGCCTTCTGTACGGCCGCAGGCAACGCCGAGCACTGGATGGTCTTCTCCTGAGTGCTTAGTGAATCGGAGACCATCGGTAGTGCCGGCAGGAGCAGGCTGGCGATCAAGCTGGTCTTCATGGGCCCTCCGTGGCTTGTCTCTTACCCAGCGAGCGGCGTTACCCGCTCGTCGGTGAAACTCAGGTTCGCGTCGCTGATGTCGTAGCGGACCCGGAGAACGGCACGGGTCTGGGTATCAACCCAGACCGTTGCGGGCGCTCCCGGTATGGCAACGGTCACGACCCAGACGTCGCGCGGTCCCAGTTTGGAGAACTGGACCGACGTACGCTCGCGTACCTCGACAGCCATCGGAACCCGGCCGCCTTTCTCGTAAATGAAGAAGGGCAGCTCGGTGGCGAACTGGGGATGAAGCGGGAGTGCGGCGACGACCAGGTCGATCACATTGGAGTCGAAGATCGGGCCGCCGAGTCCTTGCCGAACCGACTCGACCCGGGGTGCGGAGTCTCCCTTGGCGGTCGACACCGTTCCCACGGCACTGTCTCCCACGAAGGCGAACTGCATCGTGCGAGTCGGCTGATGAGAGCGGTGGGACACGGCGCGCATGGTGTTGAGATCGGCGACCGCCGTATCCACGATCTCGCCGCCACCGGCGGGGAACCGCTGTTCCACTTCCAGCAGCCGGGTACCACCCTGACCCTGAATCACCTGTCGCACGACGGTGCGAGTACCGCTCGCGCTGTCCCTACCGGCGCGAGTAATCGAACGGGCGTAGACCACCGTGTCGGGCCCCGGTGTCCGGTCCACCTGGACGGCGACGCCGGGTACTACGGTCGCAGGCTCGGAGTGTGAACAGGCGGACGCGACTGCAATCGGCAGGGCGACCAACCAGGAGCGGTAGTACATCCAAGCGGTGCCAAGCGCGGGACTAGACATGGTGCGATCCTGCATCCAGGGGTTACGGTTTTTCCACCAGGTAGAGCATGCGCGACAAGCGCCGTTCGCTGGTGAGCTGGTGTACTGCGGCGAAGAATTTCTGCAGGCCTTCGAATCGCTCCTCGCCCTCGATCTGGACCAGGTCGGTCCAATGCGCCGCTCGCGCGTCGTGCCAGCGACCGGAAACCAGCGCGGCGTTCGCGGTGACGTCCTCCTGGCGCACCAAACGGAATCCCGCCTCCTTGATCAACCGCTCGTTCACGCCGGGTGGCACGAAGAGGAAGAGACCGATCGAGCTGCGTCCGGCGAGCTCGTCGTTGGTCACCGGGCCGGTGATGAGGACCGGATCCGTGAAGATCGCGCGACCGCCAGGACGGAGGACGCGGGACCACTCCCGGAAGACGTCCAGCCGATTAGGGAAGTGATTCATGGAGTCGATGCAGAGCACCGCATCGAAGGAGCCCTGGACGAAGGGCAGGGGAGCGGTGGCATCGGCGACTCTGAAGCTGACCCGGTCGCTGTCGCCCGCCTCGGCGGCGAGTTCCGACGCTGTGGTCACGCCACTCTCGTTCGCGTCGATGCCGATCACGTGACAACCAGTACTGCGAGCGACATAACGGGCCGGGCCGCCTGAGCCGCTAGCGACCTCGAGGAGATAGGCGTTGTCGTTCAGGTTGAGCCAGGGGAGCCAGCGCTCATATTCGTCAACCGTGAGCCAGCTGTTCTGCCCGATGTCGGTCCCGAAAGTCTCCTTTCGGATCGCGTCCAGCACTTCTTCGGTGAAGTTGCTGTAGGTGCTGTCGAAGAGATCCACCCGCTTCGCCATCAGCTCACCTCTATCCTGTATGTCTGCGCCTCAGGGCCGGCTAAATACCGCACCGTGCGGGATTGCGGGTCCGGAGGGACCGTGAGGCCACTGCACTAGACCAAGATCCAGGCCTACTCTCTGCGCTCCGGGCGACCTGAACGTCGAATCGAGGCTGAGGGCACCAGTTGAGCGGTCCACCCGGGCCAGCACAAGTCGCGACTCCAGCTCCCGGTATCCAGTGATCACCACCCGATCCCCACCCGCCTCGAGGCCGAGCCAGTGAGGGATCTCGTTTGCCCCGAGCGTGAGTCTGCTGACCTCACGGGGACGACTCGGGTCGGACACGTCCAGGCTCACGACTGCGTGCTCCGGTCCGCTCGGTTGCAGCCAGTAGCGCCCCGCTACGACCGGCACTGCGCAAAAGATTCGATCGACACTCCATTGGGTGGAATACACCCACGTCGCTGTCGCTGAATCACTGGCCAGCCCATCAATCCGATACAAACCGCAGGTAAAAGTGTTCACCAGCACCGTGCGGCCATCGGACAGCACCCTCGGCTCGGCCGTGAGCCAGTTCTCGTCGCCCCGCGGACCCGGTGGCAGGAGGATCGTCTGCAAGAGCCGGAGGTCCGAGAGCCGCCACACCTGGACTGCCCGACTCCGCACCGACAGATGCATGTCGGTGGCGGTGGTCACCGCCCGGTCCAACGCCGGGAGGACCGCCAGGCTATAGGGCCGGATCGTGGAGTCGATCGCGGGGACGGCAGCTTCAGCCGTTCGGACAACTCGTCCCACCGAGTCGAACTCGACCAGTCCCCCTGTCCCGCCACCGCTCTTGTGCTGGAAGGTGGCGAGGATATGCCCATTAGGGAGGCGCGCGTAGCTGTGCGGATGGCTCATCGGCCCCACATCGCCGAAGGAGGTGAGCAGCCTGGGCCTCGTCGGGTCGCGCAGGTCGAAGAGGTAGGTCTGGCCCGTCATGAACCCGTTCGCCCAGAGGATCCCATTCCCCGGCATTTCGTATTCGGTATGGTGAGCCATCGTGCCCTTGGCGCCGACCGGGACTGTCTTCAGCACCGTGGCGTAGGTCCGGCTGCTCGGATCGACGTCGATGACGGCGAGGAAGTCGCTTTGCTGCTTGTCGCTGTCCCCGGCCCACACAAAGAGAAACCGGCTGGCAGTCGCGATGGGTTGAGGTGTGCCCGCCGGTCCCGCGTGGCAGCTCGCAATAAGGGTCGCGAGACACAAAAGAAGACCAGGGCGCATCAATTCCTGTCAGATGTTGGGTGACGCAAGCTACCGACCGGCACCCGGGTTGGGCAGCTCCATTACCAGCAGCGGCATTTCGGTGTAGGAAGAAGGCTGACAGCAGCGTAAGTCTGCTCACCGATCCAATGACCCGGTACATGGCCGCATCCTTCCCCCTCATCAGTGGAGGCAGTCATGGCGGTGCAAGGATTGGATGAAGTGGCAGCCGAAGTCGATCGCTATGTGCTCGGCACCGGAGAGGCTGGAGCGGATCGCCTTCGAATCCTGCATCGGGCCTATGGTCCCGGTACGCGCCGTTTTCTAGGGCTCGCCGGATTGAAGCCGGGAATGCGGGTGGCCGATATAGGCTGCGGCGGGGGACAGGTGACGGTCGATCTCGCGGAGCTGGTCGGAGTCACGGGGCACGTGGTCGGGGTAGATGTGAGCCGGGCGCAACTGGCTCAGGCGCATCGGCTGGCCGACCAACTGCGGCTGGCAAATGTCTCCTTGGTTGAGGCCAGTGCCCTTTCGACCAGGCTGCCGAGTGGTTCGTTCGACCTGGTTTATTGCCGGTATCTGCTGCTGCACCTGATGGAACCGGAAGCCGCGCTGGGTGAGATGCATCGCCTGCTCCGGCCGGGCGGCGTCCTGGTCTGCGAGGATGGAGACCTGACTTCCGCTGGGAGTGAGCCACCGTCTGCGCTCGGCGCTTTCGCGGAGCTTTTCAACGCCTTGGGGCAAGCTCGGCAGGTAGACTATACGCTGGGTCGCCGGCTGTATCAGATGGTGATGGCGGCTGGCTTTTCGTCGCCGGATATCGCGTTCAACCAGCCGGCCTTTGCGCGGGGGGAGGAGAAACGCCTGTTGGAGCTGTCGGTCGCGGAGGCTGGACCTGCGCTGGTCGAGGCCGGGGTTCTCACGCCCCAGGCGTTACGCAATGTGCTGCTCGCGATGGAAATCGCGGCGGTGGACGAGACGGTGGTTGCCATCATGCCGAGGATGGCACAGGTCAGTGCGGTGAAGAAGGCGGCCTAGCCTTGGTAGACCGTCTCTTCCGCCACATCGGTTGGGCTCTCGAAGTCCAGGCGATAGCCGTCCGGGTCCTGCACCGATGTGACCCACAGCCCGTTTCCCACGAAGGGACGCTGGGCACTGATGCCGCGAGCAATCAGCTCGTGATAGATCGTGATGGCGTCGGCGCACATGAAGCAGACCGAGACGCCCTGGCCGAGCGGGCCGTCGGGCCTGCCGGCGTGGTGCTCGCGTTGCCGGTATTCCTGTAGCATTAGCGCGGCGCTGCCTAGCTGAAGCCAGCACCATTCGATGCGGCCTTCGGGGATCCACTTGTTGGTCATCGCCGCGCCGAGTCCATCCACGTAGAAACGGAGGGAGACGTCGATGTCGGTAACCATGAAGAAGGGGATGGCCTGCTTGACGTTCGGGGTGGTTGTGGTTCCAGCGGTCATGGCTAACCTCCGATCATCTTCCGTCACTCTTTGTCTCGACTGATTACTTGCGACCGCGCGACCGCTTTGTCGTCCGTTTATTGCGAGCCACGTCAATCGCCTGCTCGACCCAGGAACTCAATTCTTCATGATCTTCTAGCAAGTCCGCCGGAACCTCGTAGTACTGCATCACCTCTCCCGAAGGTCCGTAGGGCATGAATGGCCCCATGCCGCGCTCCTCAAAGGCGGGCCGGTTCGAATCGTCAACTTTGAAGTAGAGCGTGTCATCCGCGATCAGCGCAAAGAAGAGATCCCCGGCGTAGATGCCGACTCCACCAAACATACTCCGGTCGCGGACGTCCGGCCTTATCCGCCTGAGCTGCTCGAGCACGTAGGTCCGGAAGGAGTGGCTCACGAATCGTGGGCGATTCAGGACCTGGGGAAGGGACCCAGTCGTTCGATGAAGGTCTCGAACTCGCGATCCAGCGCAGCGCGCCGCTCTTTCCACATCGCCCGCATCGCCGGCTCGTCAGCTACATGCAGATACCCCGGAGAGATCAGTGGTGCTGCGGTGTCGACCTGGAGCACTACGACTCCGGCGACCGGATACTTTGCTCCCTCCTCACCAAAGAGCCGCTGGCACCCTTCCTCGAAGACGGCACCCTGGGAATGCAGGGCTGCCGGCCCGGCAAAGCGATACCCGCGACGGGACAGCTGATCCACCACATTCAGCTCCATCCAGGGCCGAGCGGCAAGATTCGCCCGGGTTCCGGGCGAGGCGATATCGAGGAAGAAGAGGCTGGTATCATCCCAGACCCGAATCGTCCCCTTGGGGGACAGATTGGGACGACCATCGGCGGTAACCGTGGCCGCGAAACAGAGGTGCGCGGACTGGATCACAGCCTTCATGTCGGAGGTCAGTTGGACCGGCATGATTCCTCTACTCGCGAGTCGGATGCCGCCCAATGCGGAGATTGGCCGTCGCGCGCAGCACCTCTCTTACGAAGAGCAGCAGGCCGGCCATGAATGCAAACATCGCCGTGACAAAGAGCAGCGCCGCCGGGCCGGACGCATCAAAGCCGAAGAAGGCGCCGAGGAACAGAGTCGCGATTACTCCGCAAACGAGGAGTGCCGTAATCGTGCACAGGGTGATGGCCCGACTGATATGCCTGGCGCGCCAGGACAGGGTGTCGAGTTCCTGGCTCATCGCTTCCGCCCGGGCCGGATCGGCTGTCGCCTTCTCCTCGAGAGTCCTGGCCCGGTCGATGACCCGCGCCAACCGGTTGGTCATGACGGCGAGCATCGCCCCAATGCCCGAGAGGAGAAACACCGGTGCCACCGACAACTGGATCACGTGAGCGATGCCGGTGATGCCCGAATCTTGTGTCACCCCGGCACCTCCCTCTCTGAAGCCTCCAGGAACCTGGCGACCGCCACCTCCAGGCTGAAGTGCATCCTCTCCCTCCCAAGCGCCTTGCCGAGTGGGGAGCGCTGGACCACCTCGAGAACGTCGGGGTTGAGGCCGATCAGCCATATCGCGACTCCGCGTTCTCGGAGCCTCTTCTCCGCTTCCACCAGCATCTTGAGCGCGGTGTACTCCAGATCCGAAACGCCGCTCAGATCAAGCGCCACAACCCTGGGTGTCGCCTCGTCCATCAATGTCCGCAGCTTGGCCCCAATCCGCTCGGCGTTCACGAAAAAGACCCGACCTTCCACTCTGAGCATCAAGAGACCGGGGAAGGTCTCATCGTCCGGCTGCTCCGCCGATTGTGGCCGGAATACGTTGGTCCCCCGCTTCCGACCTAACACCCTGACCGGTGGATCGGCCGCCTGATACGCCAGGGCTACCAGTGAGACGACGATCGCCACGAGTATGCCCTTGAGGGTTCCCAGCAGCACGACACCGGCGAGCGCCACCAGGGCCCAGAAGAACTCGGTACGCCTGATGTGCAGGATGTGGCGGAAGGCCGCCGGATCGATCAGGCCGACCGAGTAATAGATGACGACCGCGGCGAGGGTCGCCTGCGGCATCAGCCCGATCAATGGTGCCAGCAGCAACATCGTCAGGAGGGAGACCGCCGCGGTAACCAGTGCCGAAATCTGGGTCCGGCCGCCGGACAAGCGATTCATCGCGGTCTGCGAGGTGCCGCCACCAGAGGGCATCGCGCCGAACAGGGCGCCGCCGGCATTGGCGAGTCCGGTCGCAAACAGCTCCTGGTTCGGTCGGAGCAGAGGCTCACCTACTGCGGAAAAGGCGCGCGCCGCGGCGATGGTCTCGGTGAAGCTCATGAGCGCAATGCCTGCAGCACCAGGCCACAACTGGGCAAGCAGGGAAAGGTCCGGCTTGATGAGCGACGGAAGCCCCTGGGGAATGAGGCCCACCGACTCTACGCCTCGTGCCTCCAGCCCGAGCAAGCGCATCGCCGCGATTCCCAACGCCATCACGACCAGTGGTGCCGGCACCTTGGGGACAAAGTGTTCCAGCGCGACCAGGAGGGCGATTGCTGCGACCCCGATGATGAGTGTGGGGACTTGGGTTTCCGGGACCGCCTGCGCGATGGCGAGCAGGTTGTGGAGAAAGCTGCCTTTAGCGAAGTGGATGCCGAGGAGTTTGGGGACCTGGTCCAGCACAATCACGAGGCCGATTCCCGCTTTGAAGCCGACGAGTACCGGTTCCGAGATGAAGTTGGCGACAAACCCCAAACGCAGAACCCAGGCGACGAGCAGCATCGCCCCCACGAGGAGGGCGAGTGTCGCCGTGATCCTGATCAGTGTCGCGGGATCGCCGTCGGGAGCGATCAACGAAAGTTCAGCGCCGGTCAGGATGGCGATCGTGGTGGTGGTGCTTACGCTGAGGACCCGGGAGGTTCCCAGCACGACGTAGATCACCATTGGCACGAGGGCGGTGTAGAGTCCCACCTGCACCGGCAAGCCGGCGATCGTGGCGTAGGCCATCGCCTTCGGAATGACGACCGCGGCGGTGATGAGGCCGGCGATCAGGTCGTATCGGAGCCAGCTACTCTGATATCCGGGGAGCCATTCCAGCAGAGGAATGGCGCGGGGGCGCTGGTGATTGGACACCTGGTTCTCCTGGCTCACGAGGGTCGGCATTCCATGCACGGCCGAGTCCTGCTACGACCTGGGCACTTCATGATCCGTCAGGATAGGCGAGAAGGGCAGCCAGGGGCCGACCTCCGCACGATATTGTTTCGCCATTACCCGTTCGATCTGGGCCAGATGGCCGAGGTCGTGGACTACCCAGCTCGCCAGCAACTGGCGGAGGGTGACGGGGCCCAGGCTCGGGTGGAGTCCGGGAAGTTCGAGGCTGGCCGGGGTCAACTTCCAGGAAGAGAGCAGATCGAGATTGACGGCGCGGAGTTTGGCGAACTCGGTCAGGAGGCTATCGAGAGTGCGGCCGACGTTACGGGTCCGATGGCGGAAGCGATCGTAAGGTGCGAAGCGCGGCTCGGGACCTTGAGCCAGGATAATCCGCGCCCGAGGGATCCAGTCGGTCTCCTCGCCATCGATCAGATGACCGACGACATCGAACGGACTGAAGGTGTCGGGTCCCTCGACGGCGCGGCTCCATGCGTCAGGGAGGTCGCCCAGGATGGCGTTGAGAGTCTTCGGCGTCCGGGCGAGAATCGAGGTGGCCTGTGCGAGATCGAATTGCATGACGGTAGCGCCTCACAAGCGGGGTAGCCTATCCGACATGATACAGGAGAATGTGATGCGGAAATAGGGCGGGCGACCTGAACGAATCGTCGGGCGTTGTTTTCTGTGTCGTTCGGCGTTTCGTGGGTTATTCCCTGGTGCTGCGGCTTCAGGATATTCTCCCCAGGGGGTGGGGGCCATCTCGCGTTTTCTGGGTGCACAATCCTTCCGCGTTGTTCCGCTTCGTTCAGCGCTACTTTGGTTGCTATCTCCTCATGCGGATCGACGATCTTCCCCCTAGGGGTGGGGGGCGTGCACGCGTTTTCTCGGTTACAATCCGCAGAACCGGGCTCACTCCGGTGTGTACGTTGAGCGGGGAACACCGTTACCCAAGACGCTAACTGTGCTGAGTTCCCTCGATACGATATTCCGTCCGACAAACACTCCAGGTCGCCCAGCCCACCAGTGTCCCCCAGATGGCGCCATGCAGAAGGCTCAGATACCAATGGTGCATCGCGATCCACCAGTAGAGCGATCCGAGGGTCCCAGCGAGTATCCCACCGAAGAGGTGCCTGGTCAACCGCCGCTCACCCGCCAGCCGAAGCACAACCGCGAGGTAGTAGACCAGTGCGACGAACCCGAAAATGAGGAGGGGCGTGTAGGTGCTGCCCCAGTGTTGATATTCGGCAACCCAGGTGAAACTCTGACGCCAGGAGTCCTCCCACCCTACTGACCGGGCTAGCGGAATCCACGCCGCGAATCCCGCGATCCAGCCGACCGGCACGGCCGCGCCGAGTCGCGCTGCGAGATGCCGATTGCGGAGAACGATGGCCGAGGCGAACGCTGCTAAGGCGAGCACCCCTCCATGGACGGCGCCGGCCGGAATGGCGTGCCAGGCAAAAGGCCCATCCTCAAGCACGACGGGCCAGCCGGCGTAGCACAGCAGCGCGTTGATCCCACCACCCAGCGCTCCGGCCAGTGCCACCTTCCATGCACCTCGTATCATCGGCGTCGCTCCTTCCTGGTGAGCGTTTTGCCTAAGGGTCATGCCGGGACCATTACAACCAACGTCGATCAAGAAGGGATCAAGTCGTGATCGGCAAGGAAAGGGATACGCTGTGCGGCCAACGTCTTACCAGGACTCGCTGACCTCCTCCTCGGTGTAGCGCCTCCAGCTGTTGTCCGGCGCCAGCTGAACCCCGTCAATCACCACCCACTCGCCCAGCGGCCAGTAGGGAAACCGGAAGCTGGCCCGGATCACGAGGTTGTGGGTCCCATCGGGTAGCTCGTTGCCGTAGACATCGCAGGCGCCCAGGCGGTCCTCCAGGTAAGGGATAAGGCTGGAGGGTGGCGAAGTGCTCCCGTTGAGGACTGCGATGAGTTTCTCGCGATCCATAGCCGTCAGGTAGATGCAGGTCGCCTCGATGGATCGCTCGAGAGCCGCGTAGCCTTCTTCCCATGCGAGCTTTCCGGGACGAAAGGCCATGCGAAAACAGGCGCGAGCGGGCCCGATACGCAGCCCGAAGATGAGGCGGAGCGGCATGACCACCTCGATGACATGGAGCTGGCGAGAGGAGGGCGATAAGGTGCATCTGGGGACAACACAACACAAGGCGGGGGCGTGGACTGCAGGGTCTGAGGCTTCTAGCGCGCGGATCTCAGCGCGTGTCGGGAGAACGCAGGCCACCGATCGTAACACGAGTGCCGGCACCAGCGGCTAAGGCTTTCTCATACACATGGCGGATCGCGGCGACGTCCTCCACCGCGAGCCCGAGCGATTTGAAAAGAGTGATTTCATCAGGGCTCTGTCGCCCAACAATCAGGCCGGCGAGCAGGTCTCCCAGCTCACCCAGGATGTGATCGTCGGCGATGGCGCCCTCGCTCCTCGGGATCAGGAAGTCCCCCGCCTCGTTCATCGCCGATTCTCTGAGATCAACGAAGAGCCGGGCTCGGCGCACCGCTTCGGTATCGAGCTCCCGCGCGCTCGAGAGTGACGCACCCACGGCGTTCACGTGTGTGCCGGGTGACAGCCAGCTCCCCTCGAGAACCGGAGTGCGCGAAGCGGTGATGGTACAGACCACGTCGGCCGAGGCGACGGCCTGCTGCGCCGTGGGGACAACCGTCACCTTCACCCCGCGTTTCTCCCGAGCGCGTTGCGCGAACTCCTGCGACCTCGCGGGGGACCGGCTCCAGACTCGCACCTCATTGATCGGCCGTACCGCGGACACCGCCTCGAGGTGCGGCATCGCCAGGGTCCCTGCGCCGAGCAGCGCCAGGCACTGGGAGCCGGGGCGGGCAAGCAGTCGGGTTGCGAGGCCGGACACCGCGGCGGTCCGGATTGCGGTGATCGATGACGCGTCCGCGATGGCGAGCAACTCACCGTGGTCGGCCCCGAAGAGGAGGACAACGCCGATATGGGAATCGAACGGCGTCGCGTCGTTGCCGGGGAAGACCGTGATGATCTTGGCCGCGATTTGAGCGTTTGTGCCGGATCCCACGACCGCGGGCATCGCGGCAAAGGCGTTCGGGCTGTCCGGGAGCCGAATGACGGTGCGGAGCGGCACCAGGCTCCGGCCGGCGGTGAGGGACCGGAAGGCGCCCTCCATCGCCTCGATGCACTCTGCCATCGGGAGATAGGCGTGCACTTCACGATGTGACAACAGGAGGGTAGTCACTTGGCGCGTTTGATCCGATTCCATTCCTCGAAGGTCTCGGGTGAGATCTCCCCTTTGACAAGCAGTTCAGCAAACTTCCGGCGTTGTGGTTTGCTCTTGAAGGGCATGCGGACCCTCCTTGGGTTGATCCATCGCCAAGCTGTCCGGCCGCTCAGGAAGCTCGCTTGACCGCCGGCCCAGTGTTGTTGATGTCGATGCTGCACCGCCACTCGCCGCTCTTTTCTTTGCGCCAGACCTCGACATATCGCCCTTCGGTCGTGACAGGGTGTCCAGCCGAGTCGGGTACCGTGACGCTATTAGTCCCGTAGGTGTAGGCCAGGTCTCCACTCGCCGAGACGATCGCGTTCTCCGGGGTCCAGGAAATCTGAAATCCCGGAATGGCGAGGCTGGTGGTGACCATCTTTCGAATCGCCTCGGTCCCGACATAGGCCGGCTGGTCAGGAAGGAGGACACGGGCATCCTCGGTCCAGAACGAGACAATGCTGTCCACATTCCCTGTCGCCGCGGCTCGGGCCCAGGCCCGATCACGTTCGAGGAGAGCCATTGTCTCCGCCTCGCGGCTTACCCGAGGCTGACAGGCTGCGACCGTGAACGCACTCAATCCGACAAACACCCACAGCACTGGCTTCATCGACTTCTCCTTAAGGATGGGGTTGCCGCAGTGGCCAGCGGGGCGCTCGGCCAGCCGTGGCTCTTCAACTAGGGGTATGTAGATCGCGTTGATCGCGAAGAAAATCAACGCCCACGTGACATGAGGCCAAGAGACGAGCAGGAGGGCCTCTCCAATCAACACCAGGAGTACCCGGGAGATCATGGGATTGCGGACGTAGCGCTGCGCGCCGGCTATTACGAGGTGCCTGGGTGGGTCCCAAGGGGCCAGGGTCCCGCGACCCTCCGTTATGAAACGACTGAGACTCGTGGAGAACAGCAAGAGTCCGACCCTAGAACCGGGGGCCAGGCCGATTGCGTTTCGACGCGCGAGCCATACCGGGATGATGACCGCCGCGGTGAATGGCAGGACGGCAATGGCGAAAAGCTGCCGGAAGATCCAGGTCATTGTGTCAACACCGACCGCTTCAGTGTATCCCCCCGAGATTGAGGTCTGAGATCGACTAACCAAGCCCAAAAGTTTGAAGTATTTTGTGATCCCGGCCCTATGTCCTGTGTCAATACCGGCTTCATGTCAGTCTGAAAGTTATCGGAGTGACCGAACCAAATCGGGGTTCATCGGTAGTACGAAACTAAGTAAGCGAATATCTTGCGAACTCCCCGCCGACGGTGAGGTCGGATGCCCTCTCGTGTTTCTGGTGATCGTCATCGCACGCTGCGCGCCTTGAGTCTGTGGGCGCTGCTGCCGGTCTTCGCTATCGTTTCTCCTCGAACCGCCGTGGCGCAGAATCCCGACCTGGCGCTCACCCAGGAAGAGCGGGACAGCGTCCTCAAGGATTACCACAACATATTCCCCCTCTGGGGCCGCAAGGCGATCGAGAAGGGTTTTGACCTTCCCAAGCCGCTGGGTCTCAACGTGATCGGGCTCTACATGAACCAGGGCATCGAGATCACTGACCTTGGCCTGAGCACGGGAGCCAACCCGATCGCCCCAATCGATTTCATCGGTTTCGGCACCAATACGTCGACCGTCTACTCCTCCAACCTCCGTGTCGACCTGTGGGTGCTGCCGTTTCTCAATGTCTACGGTTTCGGTGGGCGGGCCCAGGCCAACACCAAGGTGGAGGTGTCCACTCCGATTGCCTTCACGAGTGAAGTGGACCAGCCGGGTAACTATGGAGGGTTCGGGTTGACTGGTGCGATGGGGCTCAAGAAGAATTTCATCGCGGCGGACATCAACTGGAGCTGGAGCGATTTCGAGAAGCTTGACGAGCCGGTCTTCGGCCAGGTCTTCTCCGCGCGCTTCGGCCGGACCATCAAGCTCGGGGGCCCCAAGCGGGCGTCGTTCTGGGTCGGGACGATGAACCAGAAGTTCCGGAGCGAGACCAACGGCAGCCTGTTGTTGAGCGAGGCGATCCCGCCGGCGACGGTCGACAAGATCCGGACCGCGCTTGAGAACGTGCAGAATCAACCCTGGTACATGAACCTGACGCCGGCCCAGAAAGTCGTCGTAGACCAGGTCGTAAATGCGTTGCTCAACTCCAATCCCGGCAATACGACGATCAATTACCAGCTCAAGAAGGATCCCGCCGACCCCTGGAACATGCTCGTCGGAGGCAACATAGACCTGAACAAGCGGTGGACCATCCGCGCCGAGGTCGGCTTCATTGGACGGACATCGGTGCTGCTGAACGCCGTCTACCGGCTGGACCTCTGAGCCGGATAGTCATGGCCATCGTTCGCCGGGCCGTTGGCGATTGTCGAGCCCTCGCCATTGTCGCCCTTTTCCTCATCCCGACCGAAGCGCTGCACGCGCAGGTGCTGATCGGCTATCTCCTGGGTGAGAAGCTTTCATCCCCGACCTTCAATATGGGATTCGAGGTCGGGATCAATTTCGCGACGCTGGAGGGTCTGGATGGGGCGGAGCGAACCACCAAGACCGTCTTCGGTCTCTTTGCCGACTGGCGCTTCTCCGAGCATTTCCATCTGGGTGGAGCATTTCTGCCGTTCGCGGGACGTGGAGCCGATGGCATGGACCCGGTACCTACGGGAGACCCGGCGATCGACAGCCAGACTCAGGGTGGCACCATGAGCCGGAGCATGCACCTGATCGAGTTCCCGGTGCTGCTCCGATGGGCGCCTAAGCGGAACGATGGATTTCGGATTGGGGCGGGGCCTTCGTTCGGCCTGATCACCGGGGCCAACGACCGTTACGAATCGAAGACTGCTGCGGGAACGCCTTACATCGTGGAGCGGGACATCGGGGACCAGATCCCGGGTCTCGACTTCGGGGTGTCATTTGACGTCGAGTATCGCCTGCAGTTCCTCTCCATCGCCGCGCGCTACACCCACGGACTGACCGACATCAGCCAGTCGGGGTCAGGCACCGCGGTGTACAGCCGCACCCTCACCGGCACCGGCCGGATCTACCTGGGTAAGAAGGGCCAGCCCAAACCGAAGTAATCTGAGAAAGCCGCTGCCCTCCCACGGACCGTCGCCGCGAGAGGGCTCACGCTGCAGCTACCTACTTTGCCACCGCAACGAAGAGTGCACCGGTCAACTTCCCATCAGCGCCGGTGAGCGGAGCGTAGTTGGCGTCGTACTTCTTTCCGAATACCGTGGCATCCCCGGTGTACGAGTGCTTTTGTAGCAGAGCACCGTACGCGGGGTTGTCGTGTTCGAGCTTGGTGTTGACGGCGGACTTTCCCTCCTGGGTCATCATGGTGGTCTTGGCCCGAACGAATTCCTTTCCATCAAAGGAAAAGATGGTGGCTTCCAGCTTGCCCTGCGTCTGAACCGCGGCGTGGGCGCGGCCATGAATGAGGGGGAGCAGGGCGATGGCACAGACCAGGGCGAACAGGATGAGGATTCCCTTGCTACCCCTGCCCGATGCCGCCTGAGGTGGACGCATGGATTGCCTCCCTTTGGTATTAGATGCCTTCCTGGTCCTGCGGAACTCCTGAACTTCTCGCATTGGTAGGTGGATGGGTCTCTGGCTCCGGCGGGAGCAGCGGCCAACTCTGTCAGCGGAGTTGACCGCCTGGCTTCTTGGGCATCGGATCCCTCCTGTTGAGAGTTTCAACCATATCGTGGGAAGGGCGAAGCAGTACTAAGGTGGAGACCGGTACCGGGTTCCTCAAGCCATGTGGAACGGCAGGGTCGGATGGCGGAATCCAGGCCCTGGTCGCGGGAGGACAAGACAATTCCGGCCAACGCGCCGAGGGCGGCCGTGGCGGCGACGGTCAGGACGATGCCCGTCCCAAGATGAGGAAGATTCCGGAGGGAGATTCCGACCAGTAGGGTGAAGCTACAGGTCATTGTTCAACGGCTGCGCGAAATTGCGGCGCCGCCTCCAACACATCCAGTAGCGGAACCTGGGCAGCGATGAGCCGCCTCCGCGCCTCGGCAAAGGTGAACCACTCGGCGCGGTCCACCTCGGGATAATCCCGAAACTGACCGGAGCCCTTGGGGAATTCGACCGAGTATGTGTTGCTCGTGAGTGACGCCGGATCGAAGTCACCCTCGAGCGCCCAGGCGTGGACTACCTTGCCTCCCGATTGTTTTATCTGACCGAGTGCGAACGGTGTCCCGACTGGATCCAAGCCGGTCTCTTCGCGAAACTCCCGCCGTGCTCCGGCAAGCAGTTCTTCTCCCGGAACCACCTCGCCCTTGGGGATGGACCAGGCGCCCAGATCCTTACGGGCCCAGAAAGGGCCGCCCATGTGGACCAGTAATACCTCGGGGCCCAGCGATCCTCGGCGGAAAAGGAGCAGGCCGGCAGCGACCTTGGCCATTGGAGTCCGATTGATCAGTTACGGCTGCGACGTTCGCGCTCGCTACTCACGGGCCCTCTTGCTCCTGATCAGGCCGATCACGAGAAATGCGCAAGCGATGCTGAACCAGACGTTGCGATGCTCCGGACGCAGATAAGCGAGAATAAAGAAGACCAGGGCGATCGCGAAGGGAAGGCGTTGCTGAACCGGGGTGAGATTCATAAGGGTGTCAGGGCCCGACCTTTACCAGCCCGATGGTGAGGAACAGCGCGCCGTTGATCGGATCGGGTACAATGAGCGTCCCGGACAGTCCGTCGTTCCCAACTCGAAAGACTGGCTGGTTTCCCAGCACCGGCTCGTCGAGGTGAAGCCGGACCTCGTCCCGGTGCAGCGACCAGGTCCCCGTGAGATCCTGATTCACCGCATCCGATTCGCCGGTGATGCGGATGTTGGCCGGCAGTTCGACTCGGCCGGTGAGGGTACTGTCGGAGTTGAGGATGAGGTTGAACCGGGCGCCCTGATCCTGGAGATCGTCGTCGAGCGTCTCCTGCTGGCGGACGATCTTGTCCGCGGCGTAGATCCCGGCCACCGGACCGGTAGGGGCCGGACCTTCGGACTCGCTGCAAGCGACACCACTCGCTCCGAGCCCGATGAGCACGCCAATCGCAAGAGCGGCGTATGACCGAGCTAGCGCCATCCTCAATACTAGCGAATCTGCGTTCCCGTGTGGTGTAACGAACGACTCGCAATGGAATCGGTGCTCGGTCTGTAACGCGAGCTCACTACGGCTTGTAGGACAGTTTCCGCGCCCCCGAAACACTGGGAAGCGGTCCCTTCGACCGCGCTTGCGAGCGTCGCGACAATGAGATCGGCAATCCGCTCCGCGGTTTCGCAGCTGGGATCGGCGCTGCTCACGCGGGTCGCGTCGAGTGGCTCACGAGGAGGACAGGTCGCTGGACTTGGGGTCATGAGCTACCGGATGGCCCGCTCAGGGGCCTATGTGACGGGCTCGTTACAGAGCCTGTTCGGCCTCTTGAGGACCGCACGATGGGGTGAAATCCGCTCGACCGAAATCAGGGGGGAACTCAGTGGGCCGCGTCACATCAGGCGGTGAAGAATTGTGACGTTGAGTGCTTGGGTTCGAGACAGTTCAAGGGTTGCCTGTCGCAGGCGACTTTCAAATATTCGGGTACACCCATTTATCGGCAGGAGCCGACGCACCTTTAATCGGCAGGAGACTGATCATGCCACAGAAGACCCCAGCCATCCCGAAGGGCTATCACACTGTCACCCCCAGCATCTTCGTCGCCGGTGCGGCGAAGGCTATTGAGTTCTACAAGAACGCATTGGGTGCCGAAGAAGTGATGCGGTTCCCCGGTCCCGATGGAAAGATCATGCACGCGGAAATCCGGATCGGCGACTGTCCAATCATGCTCGCCGACGAGATGCCGGAGATGGGCGGCAAGGGCCCCAAGTCGTATGGCGGCACCCCCGTCAGCTTCTTCATTTATCAGGAGAATGTGGACGAGGCCTGGAAGCGCGCGATCAAGGCCGGTGGAAAAGAAGTCCAGCCGCTGGCCGACCAGTTCTGGGGAGACCGAGGCGGCTGTCTCGAGGATCCCTTCGGCCACAAGTGGTGGCTCGCCCAGCACGTCAAGGACATGAGCCCCGAAGAATTGAAGGAGGCTGCTGACTCTTTCTTCTCGTCCCACGCGCAGTAGCGCGTTGTAGGACGTCCCGCTACAAACCCGGGCGGCACGGCGAGCCAGGCGCTTGCCGTGCCGTTCGGCTTTCCGGTCAACGAGCATAATCCTTTAGGGAAATGGAGGCCGCTGGCCGTGGCATAAGGCGAAGCAGCCCGTACATTGGCGATACACTATCCCATCCGCTCGACGCTGCCGGCAGGTGCCCCATGGCTTCTCCTCGTCCGATCTTCCGCTTCATGCTCGCTGCCTCGCTTCTGAGCGCGCTCAACGTCGGCCTCGCGGCCATGCAGGCCCAGAGTTCCGATGCGGAAATGGACAAACTCATGGGGCCGATTGCGCTGTATCCCGATGCGCTGCTGGCGCAGGTCCTCACCGCCGCGACCAGTCCCGATCAGGTAACCGAGTTCAACACCTGGCTGGGCAAGGAGGAATCCACCGGCAGCGACCTGCAGCAGGCGGCGATGGACGCCGGGTTCGATGCCGCCTTCGCGTCGCTGGCGATCTTCCCCGAGACCGTCAAGATGCTGGCTGACAACATGGACTGGACCAAGGAAATCGGCACCGCCTACCTGAGCAGCAAGGACGCCGTCATGGCGTCGGTTCAGCGGCTGCGCGCGCAGGCCCAGGCCAAGGGGAATCTCAAGACCAATGAGCAGCAGAAGGTCACGACCAGCACCGAGGGTGGCACGCAGACCATCATCATCGAGCCGGCCAACCCGCAGGTGGTCTACGTCCCGCAGTACGATCCGCAGGTGATCTATGTCCAGCAGGCTCCCCCGCCCAGCTCGTCGGGGAATGCGGCGGCCGCGGCGATACTCGGCTTCGGGCTGGGCATCGCCATCGGGGCCGCGATCAACAACGACTACTACGGCTGGGGAGCGTGGGGCTGCGGTTGGCACGGGGGCGGCGTCTACTATCACCACACGACCTGGGTGGTACCGGTCCGGCCAAGGTATCCCTATGTGAGACCGGTGCCGGGTTATCGACCGAGAACGAACGTTTATGCGCCGCGGAACACGAACATCAACGTGAATGTCGACAACAGCCGGACCAACATTGGTAACAAGGTCAATGTCGGCAACAAGACCAACGTCGGAGACCGGCGGGACAACGACAACCGGCCTGGAGGCAACAACCGTCCCGGGGACAACAATCGTCCCGGGGATAACAATCGCCCCGGCGCCAACGACAAGGGTGCCCGAGACAAGAACGCGAACCTCGGCCAGGGTGGTGCGGGAACCCGCGACAAGCCTGCCAATCTCGGATCGTCGGAGGCGCGGGGGCGCCCGTCTCCAAGCAGCAGCAATGTGGGTGGGGCGACGCAACGCGGCGGCGGCGGGGGGAATAGTGCGCTGGGAGGCTACAGCAGCGGATCGAGCACCCGTGCCGCGAGCAGTCGCGGTAGGTCGTCGGTGGGAGGAGCCAGCCGGGGCGGCGGCGGCCGGCGGCGCTGAACGACGCGATCGGAACGACCTGGAGAACGACCCATGCGGATTTCGTCCCTCTATCTGGCGAGCGTCCTCGGCCTCGGGGTCGCGCTATCGGGCTGCTCAACCAAGGGCCCCGGCAGCTCCCAGCAGACCTTCGATACTCCCGATGCCGCGGCAGAAGCCTTCTTCAAGGCGATCTCCAAGAACGACACGACGGCACTCCTCGCCATCTTCGGTCCCAGCTCACGGGCACTCGTGATCCCGGCGGACCAGGTTCAAGCGGCGCGGGAGCGCCAGGTGCTCACCGCGGCCATGATCGAACGTTGGTGGCTCGAGGGCGACAGCAATACCCGGACGATCGTCGTGGGGAACGAGTCGTATCCGCTGCCGGTCCCCCTGGTCCAGGAGAAAGGGAAGTGGCGGTTCGACACCGACGCGGGCAAGGACGAGGTGCTGTTCCGGCGGATTGGACGGAACGAACTGGCCGCGATGGAAGTGTCGTCCGCGTTCGTCCAGGCCCAGCATGAGTACGCCGCGAAGAGTCACGACGGGGTCCCCAAAGGTGTCTTTGCCCAGCGGGTCGTGAGCGACTCAGGAAAACACAACGGGCTCTATTGGCCACCGACAGGGAAGGACACCGCCCAGAGTCCGATGGGGGAGCTTGCCGCGGAGGCCTCGGCCGAGGGCTATGGGGGGAAAGATGTGCGGACCGCGCCGTATCACGGGTACCTCTTCAAGGTCCTGAAGAGCCAGGGAGCGAACGCGCCGGGCGGAGAGAAATCCTGGATCGTGAACGGCGCCATGACCGGCGGATTCGGTTTCCTCGCCTGGCCGGCGGAATACGGCTCGAGCGGAGTCATGACTTTCATGGTTGGGCCTGACGGTGTGATCCGGCAGAAGGACCTGGGCAACGACACGCCCGCGCAGGCACAGGCGATCGCGGCGTTCAATCCGGACAGTTCGTGGAAGGTGGCGAACGAGTAGAGGTACTAAGTCTCGCTCGCCAAGAGGTTGATATCCCGGGTGGTGACGATGGGTTTCGTGTAGCCTTCGAGCCCCAGCCGGATCATTGCTTGCCCCACCGCGGACGTCGTCGTAGCAATCCCTGGAAACAGCGTACGTATCACCGGAGACACCGGCGTCAGGATGGTATAGAAGGCCTGATACCACCCGGTCTTCGACCGCACGCCCTTGACCGGCTGGATGAAGCCGGGGCGGAGCATGTAGGCCCGGTGGAAGCCGAGGGCGAGAATGTCATTTTCGGTACGGCCTTTGACTCGTGCCCACATCGAGCGGCCCCGCTCGGTCGAGTCGGTTCCGGCTCCGGAGATGTAGCAGAAGGTGCCGGCGGGATTGGCGGCCAGACAGGCTCGCGCGGCGGCGAGCGTGTAGTCGTAGGTGATGCGGGTGTAGGCTGCTTCGTCCAGCCCCAAGGACGAGACGCCGAGGCAGAAGAAGCACGCGGCAAATCCGGCGAGTTGCGGCTGGAGCGACTCCAAGTGCAGGAAATCCTGGTGCGGCAGGTCGGTCAGCTTGGGATGGGTACGGCCGGAGGGTGAGCGACCGATCGCCGTCACTGCGGTCACCCGCTCATCGGCCAGGCATTCGAGCAGGACTCCGGTGCCGACCATGCCGGTCGCGCCGAAGAGCAGGGCCTTCATCTCCTCAAATGTCCTTCACGCGGCCCCGGACCTCCCTCGTAAACGTCTCCACCGGGACGCCCAGCCAGGAAACCATCGCCAGCATCCCATCCACTTCCAGGCGTCCGCCGATTCTGGTACGGGTTATCGTCGCCGAGCTGACACCGATCGCGGCGGCAACTTGTTCCCAGGACATCTCCCGAGTGCGCCGTTGCTCGTCGAGGGCGACATACAGCGCCCTGGTATCAAAGCGGATCACGGGTTCTCGCCGGTGAGGGGGTCCTCAGTATCGCCGTTTGCATCACGCGTAGCCGATGCTCGGATCCAGCGGTATCGCGCTTCGGGTGAAGACACCGCTGCCCCGGGCCAACAGCTTTCCCGCCTCGTCGAGTAGATCCGACTCCGCCATGAACAGCCGGCCGCTCTCGTGCACCAACCGGCCCACGGCCCGCATCTCCCCGTTCGTGACCGGTCGGGCAAACTGTACCGTGAACGAAACGGTGAGGACCAGGACTTCCCGTACCCTGGAGTTGGCGGCGAAGAATGCCGCGTCATCGAGCGCACGAAAGTACACCGAGCCGTGTACCGCATTCGCCGCGTGGTAGAACTCGGGACGGACCGGGAGCCGGACCTCGGCCAAGCCGTCGGAGATGGCGATCGAGATGCCGTACCAGCGTGAAATGGGAGCGGCGGCGTAGAGGTGCTCGAGTTTCCGGTAATGGTCCGCGTCGATCACGGGCGATAGGCTCGAGAGTTCAGACTTCAGTATCCGGACGATCGGCTCCCCTCGCGTCGGTCGGTTCCCATCAGCGAGCGCCGTTGCTGCTATTCCACCCGCTCTGCGTCTTTTGGGTTATCACCTTATACGATGGATCCGTGATATTCCCCCATTGGGGGTGGGGGTCGCTCTCGCGTTTTTCTGACCCCGCCATTGGTCTCGTTCGCCGCTTTTCGGTTATCACGCAGGACCAATTCGACATTCGATATTCCCCCCTTGGGGTGGGGGAGGTGGTCGCGTTTTTCAGGCGTTTTTCTCTGCTTCTGCATTTACCTGGTTACCGACCCGCCCGCACCAGCTGCGATATTCCCCTGGGGTGGGGGCGGCTCTCGCACTTTCTCGCCGCTGCGCCGCATTCCTTCGTTCAGTGAATACACCCGTGAGAAGCGCGGCGGAATCCGGAGCCATCCCGCGCTGATCCGGTTACCGCTTTGCTGTGGCTCTCCGCGATCTTCCCCTCTGGGGGGGCGGGGCCCCACCTCCGTGCCCGCCCTCGCAACCTTCCTTTACGCCCGTACTCCTGGGGCTGACGCTCAGCTCCCCAGCGCCGCGACCTTCGTCTTCGCCTCCTCCACGATGCTTCGGTGACTCGGCACCGGCCGATCATAGCGAAGGAGGAACTCCTGGTAGTACGCCCGGGCAGCGTCCGCGTGCCCCAGCTGCTCCTCGATTCGCCCCCGCTCTCGGGCGATCAATCCGCTGAGCATGGTAGCATAATCAGCGCCGGGATGGATGAGATAGGCTCCATCTCCAACCGCCAGCAAACGAGCGGCTTGATCGAAATCCTTGTTATCGGCCAGCCATCGTGCTGCGGCGATGCGATCCACTGCCAATGCGAAGGGGTGTTCTATAAAGGCGGGGGCCCACAACACGGCCTGCTCCCATTCCAGGGCAGCCAATGACGCGCCTGCATCCGAGGTCTTGCCCGCCAGCCCTTGATCAAACCCAGCCAACGACCGGTCGAGTGCTTTGGCGCTCGGATCTCCGGACGTCTCAAGCCGAGTCCGTGCCTCCGCCAACCCTCGTCGGTCTCGTCGGGTAACAGCGGCTAAGCCGTCGAGCCAAGCCAGCTCGGCCCGATCTGATGAGGTAGAGAGGCGCGACGTTGCCTTGGCACGGTAATTCTCTGCCTCCCCTCCTTCGATCGCACCGAGCCAGGCTCCCACCACCGCCATTCCGTACGACCGGAGTACCGCGCTCGAATCGACCCCGGTCCGCACCAGCCGATCCATGACGACAAGCGCGGAATCCCACGCGCCTCGTCCTGCCCAGGAATAGGCGAGGAGCCGTTGATGCCAGCCCTTCCGGGCCACCCCTTCGATTGGGATTGCGCGCTCGCACACGCGAATTTGCTCATCGAGAAAGCCGTAGAGGAAGGCATCATAGAAGGTCCCGTCATTCCCGGCGGACGGTTCCGGATCCCGGGCGATGCTGTCAATCAGGCTCGTAGTGAGCGTGCTGTCCCCTCGGGCGACTCCCAGCAGAAAACGGAATTGCAGCATCCGGCTGCCGTAGCCGTCAGCGGTCAGGCCGGGACCGGCATGAAGCCGAGTCAGCTCGCTGAAGGCTCTCCCGGCTCGTGCCGTGTCTCGTGCCTGGAGCGCCAGCATCATGAGGTGCTCGTGTACCGGAACGAGGTTGGGATTGAGTTCCAGGGCTCGCTCGAACGCGGCCAGGGCTTCGCCATAAGAATGACCAAGTAGCGGCCCGTTGTGCAGCAACATGTCACCGTAGATCAGCCAGCCGAACCAGGAGCTCGGGGAGCGTTGGGTGAGCTCCTGGGCACGCCGCAGCCCCAGCGCGAGGCTGTCCTCGGACAAGGCCACAATGGCATCGGTGCTCAAGCGTTCCGCCTCCGGCAGTTCATGGCGATGCTGTCGGAGTGCCGCGATGAGGGAATCGGGGGACTCGCGAAGGGTCCAGTTCCTGGCGTACAACTCCCGCGCGCCGGCGAGCCAGAAGGTCGGATCGGCTTCCTGAGCGCGGTGGTAAGACGTCGCCGCCGAGTCCCAGAAATCGTCGACCACCAGCTGTTCGCCCTCCAGAAACGCCCTGAGTGCTGCGACCGAACGGGTCTTCAGGGCACCCTCCAGACTCGGTGTCGGCGCACGACCACCCACAAAGATCTGCTTGAGCAGGGTGTGCACAACGGAGTCGGTGAGCGCTGCAACAGAATCGGGTGCGCCGGTGACCGACCCGCGAGCGAGAGGCTTTGAACGCCCGACGGAGGGGAGCAGCGCGAAATCCGCCCGCACCCTCCCGCCTTCTCGAACCAGACTTCCCTGGACCAGGCTGCCCGCCCCGAACCGCTGCGCCAGGGCCATGCCTTCTGCCGGCGAAACGCCTTTGCCGCGTGCCGTCTGGGCAAGCATGGTGTGAGCGTCCACCACCCTGATGTCGCCCAGGCCATCCAGCTCCGCGCTCAGGGTGAACACCAGGTCGCGTCCCAGTCGAGCCAGTGCCGTATCGGGTCCGCTCGGGGTGAAGGGCAGAACGGCGATGTGAGATGCGGAGGCGACAACGCTGGATGGCGATGGATCTGACCGGAACCGAGCGATGACCACGCCCAGCATCAGCAACGCAGTGAGCGCACCGACCAGGCGCCACGGCAGGGGGGAAACAGTGCGAGGTGGGGATTCCGCGGTGTGCCCGATTGCTTCGCCGAATTCCGCGGCAGTGGAAAAGCGGTCCGCCGGGACCCGGGCCAAGGCGCGATGGATAGCCCGTTCGAGCGATTCGGACACCGTGTCGCGAATCGGCCGGATCTTCGGCACTGCATCGATCATCCGTCGCGCCAGAATCGCCTGCGCCGTCGGGCCGGTGTGCGGCGGCTCACCGACGATCATCTCATAGAGCACGCAACCCAGAGAATAGATGTCCGATCGGCTGTCCAGGGTCTTCTCGCCGGCCCCTTGCTCGGGACTCATGTAGGCGGGCGTGCCGAGGGCGAGTCCAGTCTCCGTCAGACGGGGAGCATCGGATGCCGAGAGCGCCCGCGCGATGCCGAAGTCCGCGACAATGGCCTTCCCCTCGGACAACAGAATGTTCTCCGGTTTGATATCCCGATGGACCACCCCGTTGCGATGGGCATAGTCGAGAGCGCCGGCTGCCTCACGCGCAATCCGGATGGCATCGTTCAGGGGGAACTGGTTCTCGCGTTGAAGCCTATCCCGCAGCGATTCGCCTTCGATGTATGGCGTGACGTAGAACAGGAATCCGCCCGCCCCTCCGGAGTCGAGGAGCGGGAGGATGTGAGGATGGGTCAGCCTGGCAGTGATGCGGATTTCGCGGAGGAACCGGTCGGTTCCGATCAGCGAAGAGATTTCCGGCTTGAGAACTTTGACGGCGACGAGGCGGTCGTGTTTGAGATCCGTGGCGAGGTAAACAGTAGCCATACCGCCGGCACCCAGCTTGCGCTCGAGCCGGTAGCTGTCAGCCAGAGCGGGTTTGAGCCGCTCCAGCTCTCTGGTTGCGGAGCCGTCTTCAGGGGGCACGGTCCTGCAATGTAACCATCCCGCCCCTCAGATCGGCGGCGTCATCACCCCGGGATTACGGCCGGTTCGCCTGCTTCGACGGATCGTCCTTCGGATTCACGTAGGTCATCGCGAAAGGTCCCATTGCGCTCACCGTGACGATCGTAGCCTCTTTGGCAGCCGCGAAGTGGTGCATCTGGGCTGGAATGCTGCCCTTGTCTCCGACCTTCATCGGTTTCGTCTTGCTCAGATCGAGGGTATCCCCCATGCCAACAAGGAAGAGGCCTTCCTTGACCTCGACGGTTTCGTCAGTGGGGTGAAAATGCGCGGGGATCCGATAGCCGGCCGGCATCTTGAGCGCGACAACGAAGGGAGCAGCTTTGCCAGGGTCACCGCTCACCACGGCCATCTGGGCCCCACTGGGGAAAATCGCCGGGGCGGGGCCCCAGGCGAGGGCAGCGGGCTTTGCGGTTGTGGTGTCTTGTGCGAAAAGAGGAGTCGCGGCCAACAGCAACACAGCGGAAAAGGAGAGCGAACGCATATACGCCTCTTGGAAAAGGTACCGTGAACCAAGAATAGACTCGCGGAAAGTCATTGGAAAGAACCGCCCACCCTGCCTCAGATCAGCGGCGTCACCAGCGCCGTAACGATCAAGGCACCTCCCCACACCAGATCCAGATTGAGCCAATGGGTCCGCAGCAGTCGCAAACCCAGTCGTTCGTGTACCACGACCGCCACCAGTCCCGTCACCAGGAGATAGCCCAGCGTGTGCAGGGCCGTCGCGTGTAAGGCGGACCCTGGCCCCATTCCGGCCATCGCGTGACTCATATGCCGCGCGTGCGACATGGTGGCGCTCTCCACGACGAACGGCACCACCATCAGCCCGGCACCGTGGGCCGACGCCATTAACGCCGACCACACGGTGAGGTCCTTGAATCCGACCTGCATGCCGCCGAAGCGGGGATGCCGGGCTATGGTGAGACGATAGATCCCGAAGCAGAGCAGCACTCCCGCCACGATCCACTTCAGCGTGGCTGGATCGAACAGAAGGCCGAGGAAAGCCGCCGACGAAACGGCGGCGCCCACCGCCAGCGCGTGGCCCAGCGCGAGAGGCGGAAGGGCGAGCCACACGGCGCGCCCCTTGCCCTGTTGCATCCCGAGGGCGACCGCGAACAGCCAGCCCATCCCCGGGTTTACTCCGTGCCAGGCGCCCAGCGCCAGCATCGGTACGTCGGTCACGACAACCTCACGAGAAGCAGAATGAGTCGGAGGAAGCGTCACCCCCCTCGAGCCGCACCTGGTGCGGCCGCAGGTTCTCGAACTCGGTGAGGAACCTGGTGTCGAGCGCCATACCACCCTTCGGCGAGGCGTCCAGCTTGGCCATCCAGCCCTTGATCCCATCCGGGTAGAACTGAGCATCCCACGGAGAGTACAAGGCGTTCGTCACGTAGACCCGCTTGCCATCGCGGCTCAGCTCAACCATCTGCGGGCCACCGTTGAGCGGCTTCTTGGGCTGTTTGGGGTGACTGGTTCTCCCCACAATGCCGCCCAGCCGGACCGAACCGGTCAGGGTCGGATGGAACGGATTCGACACGTCGTACTGCAGGAACTGCCCGGTCCCCCAGCACGACACGTAGAGGAACTTGTCGTCCACAGTGAGATTGATATCCGTCACCAGCGGCGGCACTGCGCTGAAGCCCTTGAGCAAAGGCGGCAAATCGTCCGGCGAAGCGTGCTCGGCCGGAATGTCGATCACCTTCTTGATCTTCCACTCGCCGGCGCCACCGTTGTTCTTGTCCAGGTACCAGAGCCAGATCGAGGAAGACAGATCCTCGAGATTCATCACCACTCCCACGAACCCGTAGGCGCGCGTGGGGTTGTGCGCGGGCCGCAACTCCAGAGTCATCTGGTAGTTGGGTCCCAGTTCCAGCTTCTGCTTGTGGGTCCGCTTGCGCAGGTCCCAGACGTGCAGCGCGTTGCCGTACTTGCCACCGAGCAGCAACTCGGGGTTCACCCCGTCCTTGACCATGTTCGGAGTGCCCCACTCGCTGGTGATCAGGGTGTCCTGACCCAGGTGCCAACCGAAGTCATAGGAAAGGAACTGGTTGCCCCGTTCCTTTTCCCACCGGCCCTTCAACTCGAAGGTCTCCGGATCCATGACGAAGATCCCGCCCGGACCATCCCCGTCGGGCGCGCCGAGCGCGTTCATGAAGATCCCGTCGGGACCGCAATGCACAGTATGCGGAGCGGCATAGCCGGTCTTGGCCTGCACTTCGCTGCCCTCGATCACCTTGATCAACTCGGGCCGTGCCGGGTTCGCCTTGGTGTCCAGGATGTGAATCCGGGAAGAACCGGTCCCCGGGACGATCAGATACCGCCGCTCGACGTGGGCATGGGGCGCGTAGGGGCAGAGGCAGGAGCTGCAGGCGTTCCAGCCGAAGTGGTGCAACTCGTTGTCCGCGTTGGGGAATTCGGTCTTGTGCAGTACATTCCCGTAACTCTTGGAGTCGGGGTTCAGGTCCACTACACCGATTCCATCCGACTCGCCACTGCCCTTGGGATTGAGCAACGCGACGTAGGCCAGCCGCTCGTCTGGCGCTTCGATCGCCTCTTTGGGCGACGGGTAGAATGTCGGATCGGGTCGCCACCGTGTCATGACCTGCCTCCTCTTGATGTACCGGCCGAGACCACCTCGGCCTATCGCAATGGAAGGCGCATTAGGACCCCGTGATGGCTCATCGGGTCCGGAGTGCGACTTTGAGACCGTCCGCCCTGTCCGCCTTGTCCGCCCCGTCCCGTGCGCGCGATGACACACAAGGTCGATGTCACTCAGGCGCTGATCGAACTCTCCGCGGGCGACTCCCAGGCGCTCGATCGCGTCCTTCCTGCCGTGTACGACCATCTTCACCGCCTGGCGGAGCGTGAGCTGCGCCGGGAGCGGGTCGATCACACCCTGACTCCCACCGCGCTGGTTCACGAGGCCTACCTCAAGCTGGTCCAGCTCGATCGCATTTCCTGGGAAGGACGGGCCCATTTCTTCGGTGCCTGTGCCCAGGTGATGCGCCGGATCCTGATCAGTTACGCGCGGATGAAGAAGGCGGGGAAGCGCGGAGGAGCCGCGGCGGAGCCGGTGCCGATCGACGACGTGATCCTGGCCGCGGCGGAGCGACCTGACGAGTTGGTGGCACTGGATGAAGCGCTGGGGCGACTTGCCCAGCTCAACTCGCGCCAGGCGCGCATCGTCGAATGCCGGTTCTTCGCTGGCATGGATGTAGAGCAGACAGCCGAAGTGGTGGGCGCTTCCCCCGCCACGGTCAAGCGCGACTGGACCGCTGCCCGGGCCTGGCTCAATCGTGAGCTGGCGGGAGGATCCGTTCCTTCATGACGGTGGACCGGTGGGGCTCCGTCCAGGAGCTGTTTCACGAAGCACTGCAGCATCCTCCATCAGACCGCGGCGCATTCCTCAGTGAAGCCTGTCAGGGCGACAGCGATCTTCGCAGGGAAGTCCTTTCACTAATAGCGGCGCACGAAGGCGTGGGACCCATCGGCCGGCTCGATGATGCCGACCAGGGGCCGACCCCGGGACTGGAGTGGGTTGGGCCGTACCGGCTGATCCGCCGAATCGGGGAAGGGGGAATGGGAGTCGTCTTCCTCGCCGAGCGAGCCGGCGAAGGATTCTCCCAGGTCGTAGCACTCAAGCTGATACGCGCAGGCTACGTCGATCCGCGGCTCCAGGAGCGTCTGGCCGAGGAGCGCCGTCTGCTGGCAAGGTTGGAGCATCCCGGCATCGCCCGCCTGATCGATGGTGGTTCAACGCCAGCCGGCCAGCCGTACTACGCGATGGAGTTCGTGGAAGGCACCGATCTCCTGCGCTACTGCGACGAGCACAAACTCCCGCTGCATTCCCGCCTCGAGCTGTTCATCGAAATCTGCGATGCCGTGCACTACGCCCACCAGCAGCTCATCGTTCACCGCGATCTCAAGCCCGCCAATGTTCGGGTCACCTCGGAGGGCCGGCCCAAGCTGCTCGATTTCGGTCTTGCCAAGACGCTGGAAAACGAAGAGGAAGGCGACGCCACCCAGACGGCGTCGTGGCTTACTCCAGCCTACGCCGGACCGGAGCAGTTGAAACACGGCCGGGTCTCGATCCTGACCGACGTCTACGCGCTGGGCGTCGTGCTTTATGAGCTGGCGTCTGGAGAGCGACCGTATCAGGTCGACGGTTTGAACGCCGCGGAGCTGACCCACGTGGTGTGTGAGGTGGTCCCGAAGGCGCCGAGTGCCGCGGTGAAAGACGGGACCAACTTTGGCACGCCGATCGGGTCGTTGCGGCGGATGATCGCCGGTGATGTGGACGTGATCGTGCTCAAGGCGTTGGCAAAGGAGCCGGAGAGGCGTTATCGGTCCGCCATAGAGTTGGCGGAGGATATCCGGCGTTACCTCCTGGGTCGGCCGGTGCGGGCTCGCCCCGACAGCTGGGCCTACCGCACATCGAAGCTGGTACGCCGGCACAAGACGACAGTGGCAGCCGCAATCGCGGTACTGGTCTTCCTCATAGTAGGATTGGGTGTTGCCTTGTGGCAGGCAAAGGTGGCGAGCGCCGCGCGGAGCCGCGCCGAGGACGCGCTCCGGCAGTCGCAGGATGTGAGTGAATTCCTGGTGGGACTCTTCCAGGCCAGCGATCCGGAGGCCGCCTTCGGCGACACCGTTGCCGCGCGCGAATTGCTGCGCCGTGGTGTGGCCGAAACCGAACGCCTCGAGGGACAGCCCGTAATTCAAGCTCGTCTGCTGGTCACCCTCGGCCGGGTCTACGAGAACCTTGCCCGTTATCCGGACGCGGAACGTCTCTACCAGAGGGCGCTGGACCAGCGTCGAGCCGCCCTAGGTCCGCAGAATCTCGAGGTCGCCGAGAGTCTGGAGCGTCTGGGAACCCTGTATCGCCGGGAGGGACGATATACCGAAGCCGATTCACTCTATCGCGTGGCCCTCGAGATGAAGACCGCGCTCCTCGGGCCCAACGATCCCGCCGTCGCTCAGACCATCTACCTGCTCAGCTTCCTCATGCCCTATCTCTCGCGCATGGAGGCGAGCGAAACACTCTACAAGCGGGCCCTGGCGATTCAGCAAAGTGCCAACCCGCCGGATCCCCGGCGTACCGAGACGATGATCCAGCTCGCCACTATTCTGACGCGGCTGGGCAAACCCGACGAGGCCGAACCCTACCTGCGTCGAGCGCTCGCTTTGCGCCTCGCGTCGGATGGGGCGGACGCGACCACCACAGCAGAAGCAAAGGTCTACCTGGCCGATTTCCTCAACGGCGTACGCGAAGACCACGCCGGTGCTGAGCGCCTCTATCGGGAAGCAATAGGGATCTTCCGAGCATCTCCCGATGCTGGCCTCGCCAGCCTGATCCACGCCACCAGCGGACTGGCTAACGCTATCGAGGCGCTCGGCCGGCCAGAGGAAGCTGAAGACCTCCTCCGCGGTCTGCTGCAGCTGCAACGCGATCGGTTCGGCGCCGGTCATCCTTCAGTAGCAGCGGCCATGGGTGATTTGGCGGACTTTCTCCATCGACACGCCCGGCTCGCGGAGTCCGAGTCACTTCGGCGCCAGCAGATTGCTCTGCTGCTGCAGGCAACTGGCCCGGAGAGTGGTGGGATGACTCACGCGCTCGGTAGACTCGCGGCGCTCCTTACGGACCGCGGCCAGTATCGCGAGGCCGACTCTCTGTTCAACATTGCGATCTCGATACGGGAGCGGGTGTCGGGCTCTCGGAACGCTCTCTTGGCCAAAACCTTGGCCGATTACGCGGTACTGCTCACCAGGGAAAGGCGCTTCCCCGAGGCGGAAGCGACCCTTACCCGCGCGCTCGGGATTCTTGAAAGCCAGTTTCCCGATGCCCATCCCGACACCCAGCAGGTGATTCGGGGATTCGTCGCATTGTATGAAAGTTGGAAGCGTCCGGAGGATGCCGCGCGCTACAAGGCGAGGATCAAGAAGGTGGGGCCGGGGGTGTGACCTTGGTCTGCCCGAATCAGTAGAAGCTGGTTATCAAGCTCAGCTGTGTTTGAGCCAGCGGACCAGCAGGTAGATGCCTCGCCCGACAAGACTGAGGGAGGGCAGGGCGCAGATCGCGAAAACGATCCAGATCGGAGCCGATCGTTGGGTGTGGACCCCGTACCAGAGAAGGCCGGCCAGGCAGAGGAGAAACACGGTGACCATCATGAGGAACCCCTCCGCCATCCCGCGCTGCGGGTCGTTGGAAGGGGAGCGCCAGGCCCAGATGACGATGCCGAAGTAGCCGGTGAGGAGGATTGTGCTCAGGACGGTAACGACAGTCATGACGGCTCGGGATGCCATGGGCGACTTCCTTTTCTGAGTTCTTCCCGTCAGGCGCCCGCGCGCAGCCTCTTCTCATAGCGCCAGACCTCGAGCGGAAACGGTCCGGCCGACGTCTCCGTCTCGTCGATCACGATGCCGGCGCGCACCCATCCCGATTTCTCGTAGAACCGCGCAGCGCGCTCGTTGCCGATCGCGCAGGCGAGCCAGGCAACCTCAACGCCTTGCTCGGCGAGCCGAGCTTCGGCGTCGGCAATCAGGCCAGCAGCGACACCGGAGCCGCGAGCCTCGGCGGAAACGTAGAGTTGAAAAAGCTCGTCGTCATGAAGCTGGTAGAAGCCGAGGGGGGCGACGGGCGGCCCGGCCACTCGCACGTCCGGCAAGGCTGCTTTAAGCCGCTCGCGAAAATTGAGCAGGGTTCGGAGCCGAGTCAGCTCGACCGGCACCAGGCTGGCGTGGGCTGCGTGCCACCCCTGGTGCCAGATCATGGCAAGGCGGTCGAGATCCGCCTCGGCTGCATTCCGGACGATCACCGGCCCCCTCGATTACGCGGTCCCAATGTTTTGATTCACCCGGAAGAAATTGTCCGGGTCGTACTTTTTCTTGATCTCGCGTAGCCGCTTGAAGGTCGCGGGGGTGTAGGCGGCGGCGACCCGGTCCGTTTCGTCTGCATCGAGATAGTTGACGTAGACCGCATCGGTCGCAAATGGCTGCATCGCCTTCCAGAACTCCCGGACCCACCGGGTGTTTCCTTCGGACTGCTCGCGGTCCATCCACATCCCCACCATGACGATGCTGAAGGAAGCGTCGCGATGGGGAAACGCCGTGTCCTCCACTCCGACTCGCGCAACCGAACCGCCGAACGGCTCGATCGCCACGGCCGACATCGGCGAAGGAACCGCGCCGAAATATTCCACAATCGTGTCGATTGCTTTGTCGCTGAGGTGACGAAGGAAGCTGGATTTCCAGTAGTGCAGGCGACCGGGCGGAAAGCCGCCATCGAACATCGCTTGAATCTGGCAGTAGCCCATCGGTGCGAGCGAGTTTGCGGCGGGACCGGCGAAGTCTCTCAACGGACGCAGGACTTGTTCTGCCATATCCACCGGTCCCACATAACAGACCGGGATGGCGAACACCTTGTTGCCGTCGGGAGCCGTCAGGAAGACGGCGTAGGCCATCAGTTCATCCGGCGCATGGGCCAGGAAATCCCGGTAGAACCGAAGCCCGCTCCCCGCCTGCTGCAGCGGCAGGAAGACGACGCCCGCCAGCATTTGCCCGACCGGATGAAGCTGGTACTCGAACGAGGTCACCACCCCGAAGTTGCCACCACCACCTCGAACGCCCCAGAAGAGGTCGGCGTTTTCGCTCTCATTGGCTGTCCTGATTTGACCGTCGGCGGTGACGATCTGCACCGATTGCAGGTTGTCGCACGCGAGCCCGTACTTCCGCATCAGCCACCCCAGTCCACCACCCAGGGTCAGCCCCGCGATGCCGGTGGTGGAGATGAACCCACCCGTCGTAGCCAAACCAAAGGCCTGGGTCTCCCGGTCGAACGTTCCCCAGGTGAGACCGCCTTCGGCCCGGGCGAGGGCCACCGTCGGGTCCACCAGTATCCCCTTCATTGGGGAGAGATCGATGACGAGTCCGTCGTCGCAGGTGGACTTGCCGGCAACATTGTGCCCGCCGCCGCGAACGGCGACGAGAAGGTTCTGAGTACGCGCGAAGTCCAGGGCGCGAACCACATCGGATAAGTCTCTACACCTGACGATGACTGCCGGCCGTTTGTCTACCATCGCGTTGTAGACGATGCGGGCACTGTCGTAGCTGGGATGTCGGGGGTGGATCAACTCTCCACGGATGGAAGACTCGAGTTTCCTTAAGGCTTCCGCATCAAGGGCTGTTGTACCGGCTCGTGAACCGATCGCCATGGGTGGGCTCCCTTCGGCGACGATTAGATGGGTGGGGTTGCTCGTCGTCGCTGCCAACGAGTATGCCAACCGTTCCCGGGCGGTGCAAGGCACCGGGTGAACGGTCAGGGAATGACGGTGGGAGCTCCCGGTAGGGCCCAGCGCAAGCGTGAGGTAAGCCCCGCTCTAGCGAAGGCCTCCCTCAGTTCGGCCGCGCCTTCCGTGAAGTGAGTCCACCCTTCGAAGTGGAGCGGCACGATCGCCGCTTTGGGCCACGCCCGGGCGAGAGTCACCGCGTCCGCCGCGGTGAAGGTCAACGGCGATGGCCCTGCGACCGCTACCTTTGCGGCACCGGCATTCAGGACCGCCACGTCCACCGAAAAGCGCTGGCCGACTTCAACGACTCCTTCGTACCAAACCGTGTCTCCCGAGACATAGACAACAGGCGCGCCGGGCGCCGTGAGGACGAAGCCGACCACGGGACCTCGATCTCCGCCGGCCGGGCCGTGCCGTGCCGGAGTGGCCGTCAGCTCGACGGTCTGGCCATCCGGGGCAGGTAACGCGCGCTTGTCCCAGGCCGCCAGACCCTCTGCGTTTCCCCCAAGACGCTCCGCTCCATCTCGCGTTGTGAACACGACCCGAGCGGCGGCCAGGGTCTCTCGGCCCGCGTGGTCGAGATTGTCGAAATGATGGTCGTGACTCAGCAGGATCGCGTCCACCTTCCCGAGCTGCTCGGCAGCGAGCGCTGGAGCCTGGGTCTTATGGAGGGTATAGACCGGCGTGGGATAGTCGGTTGCAGCGGGATCGAACGTCGGATCGGTCAGGAAGCGCAGACCCCCGTACTCGAGGAGCGCCGTCGGGCCGCCGATGTAGGTGAGCCGAAGCGGATTAGGCGTTCTTGGCATCGATCTAGTCATAGGCCCCCCCTCATTCCGGTACGACCACCAAAAAGCTTACCGCGGATCACGCGGAGCACGCTGATTCACGCGGAAGTTGTTTTTTGTGCCTCTTTCTGCGCTAGTCCGCGTTTTCCCGCGTGTTTCCGCGTCGTCCGCGGTAAGCAGTTAGGCCCTTCGTCAAATGCTCGGCGCCTCGGGAGCGGTTCGCCTCTAGCGCTCCGTCGGCCAATGGCTTCCTAGCGCGCTCTCCTCGATGCGGTAGGCGTGAAGCCCATCGTGCAGCGCGATGTGCCGACACATGAGGAACACCGAATAGCGGGCATGGCCGGTGTGGGTGGCTGGCCTCAGCCAGTCATTGACCTGCAGCGAGCGCAGCCTTCCCACCAGCGCCTGCCGGTCCCGATCGAAGTCGGCCAAGGCGGAGCGCAGATCCATGTTCAGCAAGCGGTCCGGGTCATCCTCGTCGGGCTCGTAGGACACGATCGTTGGGTGATTCTCGCGCAGGATCAGCTCGAGTCGGGAGGCCCACATCGGCTCCATGACCGCGAGATGGCAGGCATGCTCGTGCGCGGACCACTTTCCCGGTCGCGGATGCCGTTTGAGATCCTGAGGCGGCACCGAGCCGAGCAGCCCAGCGATCAGCGCAGGACTCCGGGCGAGTTGTGAGCTGACTTCCTCTGGACTGGTCATGATGGCGGTGCGGGAAAGAGGTAGAGCCGCATTTCACCTTTCCAGCGGCGGCTGGCCACTACCCGATCCCCTTTGGGGGACCATCTGGGGTTGGTCCAGCGCCCCGGCAGCGTCACCAGCGGGCTCAATCCCGATCCATCAGTCTTGACGACATAGATGGATGCTTCGCCTTCTTTCTCACGGGCGAAGATGACCCGTCGTCCGTCGGCGGCCCATGAAGGCCAGCCATCGAAGGCGGGGTCCCGGGTCAGATTGACGTCATCGCCGGCGGATTGGGATACAAAGATCTCAGAGTTGCTGTCGCTCACCTGCCGGCGAAAGAGCAGCTGCCGACCGTCGGGAGACCAGGAGGCGTAGGTCGCGATGCCACTGTGGGTGAGCTGCTGCAGAAGTCTGCCGTCCGGGTCCATCGCAAAGACTTCGAAGGTCTCGGTCGCGCCAACGCTGTGTCGAGATGAGTTCCAGACGATCGAGTTGCCATCCGGCGCCCATACCGGGTGGATATCCATTCCCGGATCATCGGTAAGACGGGTTTGGTCGGAGCCATCGGCATTCATCCGATAGATCTCGGGATTGCCATCCCGGGTCGACACGAAGGCGATCTGCTTCCCATCCGGGGACCATGAAGGCGAGTCGTCTTCGTCCGGTCCATGAGTGAGCCGGGTCAGCTCGGTGCCATCCGCCTTGGCGGTGTAGACCTTGAGCGGGCCATCGCGATTGGAGATGAACGCGAGGTGGGTGCCGGATGGGGACCACGCAGGTTCGTAGTCTACGAGATCAGCTTTTCCGGGCACGCTGTCCAGGAAGAGCACCGGGGTCGCTGTCGAAGAGCCCCCGCTTCGGCAACCGAGGAGGAAGAAGAGCACCGCCAGGCTGTGACGCATGGAGAACGCGGAGGATCAGGATGAAGGGTCTCGCCGCCGCGCCCTGATCTCAGCAGCGCCGTCGTCACACAATCCCTGGAGTCTCGCGTCCTGGTATGCCGACGGGTGAGGCAGGTCGAGCAGCGCGTCATCGCACAGACGACAATTCAGAACGAGCCCGAGATGCTCAGTCCGGGTCACCGGGTCGAGTACCCAGCTTCGCTCCTGCCACGGCGGATCGTGGCGCAGGTGCTGAGTATGCCCACAGTCCAGGGTCGCGACCCACTGCTGCTCGGTGTCCTGATGGAATCCTGTAATGCGACGATCCATAGCCTTGGTCGGTTAGTCAACGATGAACAGGGTGGCACCCATGGCCGTCCGCGACCGGTGGGGCTCCGCGTTGTCCGCCACCTGATAGCTCATCCCCGGCGACAGGCGGAATTGCCGGCCATCAGCCAATTCAGTCTCCAGCTCGCCGGCGACGCAAAACAGGATGTGACCCTTCTGGCACCAGTGATCGGCCCGATAACCTGCCGAGTACTCGACCAGCCGGACCCGAACCGGTCCGAACTGTTGAGTCCGCGAGCGTGCCACCCCGGCTTCACCCGCACGCTCGGTAGGGGCAATGTGTTGCCAATCGGTAACACCGAAGGGAATCCCGTTCAGCTGCACGAATGTCCTCCGCGGCTAGCTCTCTCGACGAGCAGGGCGGCCACCATGCAGCCGTCCATCGCTTCGCCCTTTGAGGTACTCATACAATCCCTCCAGGTACACCGAATCAACCCCCATCTTGCCGGCCGAGGGCATTCCTTTCTCTTCACGTCCCTTGGTAAGGATACTCAGGAACTCCTCCTGGCTCGGCACGTCCCCATCCGGCCTCAGCGCCGTGAGGAGACTCGGCGCGAAGGTCGATCCCTGGCCGTCTTCTCCATGGCACCGGGCGCATTGGAGCATGTACTGCTGCCACGCCTTGTAGACAGGAGCCTCAACGGTGTCACGGGGAGGCGGGTGATAGGGGTCGGCTGCCAAGGCTTGTGCCTCCGCGGCTGGTGCCGGGCTCGGGGGCTCGGTCGTGGGAACCGCACTTCCGCGAGAGCAGGCAGTCAGGATTCCGAGTGACCAGAGCCTGAGAAATGGGACAGTACGGAGAAGGTGGCGTCCCTGCATGCTGACTCCCGCGTGTAGTTCACTCGGGTTGGACGGGCCAGGGCACAACATGCTGAGGGGTGAGAACCAGATCGCAGGTGGCACACCTGGTGGCGCCCAGCTCTTCGGTGGAGAGGATCCGCGAACAGGCCGCGTGCCATTGTCTGGGTCCCCAGGTTCCACAATAGGGGCAATGCACACCCTTGACGAGATGAGCCAGGCAGATGTGGACCGTCATCCAGCAGCGATAGGCCGGTGTCCCGTCAGCCTCCTGCCAACACCCGCAGACCTTGCACGCTCGATACTTTCGCTGGGCCCCGGTATCCGGTGGGACTCCCACGGCGTGGTACCACTCTGCGCGTCCACAATTCGGACAGGTGAGGTGTTCGCCGCGCGCTTCCGCCTCGCGTTCCCGGTGCCAGTCGGCGGCCGAGTAGGCTGGAATCTCGTGGAGCTTCAAGCGGGGGGGCCGCGGCGGGTGCGATCCCAGGTCACCACCATGGCCACGAACATCAGAACCAGGGCCCACCAGTAATGTTCAAGAAACCGCATTGGAAAATGTGTACTCCATGAACACCACGCTGTCGAGGAAGCGGCCGTGCGTGGCGGGATCCTGATAACCCCTCATGCTGTCGTCGTCGTACGGGGCAATGTCCACGAAACCGACCGAGCGGTAAAGAGTGTGAGCGGCGGTGAGCGCCTTCAGGCTTTCCAGCCGCACTCTAGTGTATCCCAGTTCGCGTGCGTCGGCGAGGAGCCGCTCGACGAGCAGCCGGCCGGCGCCTTTCCCTCTCACATGCGGCTGGACGTACATCCGCTGAATTTCCCCAACTCCCGGTCCCAATCGCTTGAGGCACCCGACGCCCACATAGGCCCCGTCGGACATGACCAGGTAGAAGCGGCCGCTCGGGGGATAAAACTTCGAGGGGTCCTCGATATCGGAGTCAACCATCGCGTCGATGTCGAAGGAGAGGCCATACAGGGAGCGCGCGATCTCCCCGACCCAACGGAGGTACTCCGCAATCAGCTCCCGGGCGGCGTCGCGTTGTCGAGCCAATTCAACCGGCTCGAGTGTAACGGCCTCAGAACTCATTCCGCTCCTGGCATCCTCAAGGCTCCGACAATTCCGATCGTACCTTCGCAAACAAGGCAGTCAACCATGCCCAGGATACAACCACCGCTGCGGTGAAGGCGAGGTTAATCGCTGGATGTCTCGTCCCTGAGGCAATGGCGGCGAAGGCTCCGAAGAAGAAGAGGCCGGTCAGCAGGGAAGCAATCGCCCACCCGGATTCGCGCTGCCGGAAGAACACGTACGCAAACACCAGGGTCGCCCCAATCAGTCCGAAGAACCCGATCCCACCAGCCATGAAGTGCAGTGGCCCATGCCAGCTCATCGAGGCCGGCGGTCCCGGAGGCGTGCCCGGCGGGAAACCATCCATCGGATCGGCGACGAAGATCCCCGCTCCGATCAGCCCGATTCCGTACACCGCGAGCAGGATCGGTCCCGCCGTCCCCCCTCGGCCTGGATAGATGGCGCGGCGGAGGCCGATCGCCCCTACGATCACCAGGACCCCGGAGCAGATGAAGCTGGCGATCTGGATCCAGCCCAGGCCCCCATTGCTCATCAGGCTGAGGGCGTGGCGCCGAATGTCAAAGCCGCTTCGGAAAAGAACTTCGAGCAGGCCGACGAGAACATAGAGCGGCCCGGAAAGCATGCCGAGGCGAAGGAGGGTAGGGGTACGGTCGGCTATGGGGTACGTACGTTGGGCGCTTGTGGTCATTGGCGAACCCGGTTGTTCCGTCGGCGGCACTTGACCTTCGACGGGCTGGCCGGACCCGCCACTACTGCGTCGTTTGGGCTGGCCCCGGATCGACAAAGGGCCCTATTGTCTACTGACCGTTGATCCCCGAGTCAATGTACGGAGGAGGGAAATATGAACCAGTTCACAGTAGGCTACCTGGTCGGTAGCCTCGCCAAGGCCTCGATCAACCGGAAACTCGCCCGCGCGCTGGAGCGCCTGGCACCTTCGGAGCTCCAATTGCGGGAGATCACCTTCGGGGACCTGCCGCTTTACAGCTACGATTACGATTCGGATTTCCCACCCGTCGCGAAGAAGTTCAAGAAGGCCCTCGGCGCGGTCGACGCGGTGCTCTTCGTGACGCCGGAGTACAATCGCTCGATCCCCGGTGGTCTCAAGAACGCGATCGACTGGGGGAGCCGGCCTTACGGGAAAAACTCTTTTTCCCGGAAGCCTTCGGGAGTGATCGGCACCTCGCCCGGGAAGATCGGCACCGCCGTCGCGCAACAGCACCTGCGCAGCATCCTCTGCTTCTGCAACTCGCCGCTGATGAACACGGTTGAAGCCTACATCCAGTTCACCCCCGGGCTCATCACCGATTCGGGCGAAGTCACCGACGACGCGGTCGAGGAGTTCCTGAGCAACTACATGAAGGAGTTCTTTGGCTTCATCTCCCGGGTGTATACCGTGTTACCGAGGAGTGCCTAGGACCCGGCTGTTTCGCAGCGGATGACACCGATGAGTGCCATGAGGCATCCCAAGAGTCCCGCCGCCAGGAAGAGGAATCCCAGTCCAACGGGGTTGGGATTCGGGTCCGGCCAGAGCCCGATGAAGGCGGCGACAATGACCGCGAATAGTGGGATGGCGCCCGCGAGGAAGATCGTGGCTCCGGCCCGGACCCAGGGAGACTGGAGATAGATGCCACGCTGACTGCCGCTCAAGAGAATCCACGCCACGAGGCCGAGGGGCGGCGCGACCAACCCCAGCACGAGAGACAGGGGCAGCCGCAGGGGCGAAGGCGGCAAGGGATCCTCAGTCATCGGGATAGCCACGGCTCAACTCCTTCCGAACCAGTGCAAGCGATGGTAGTTGCGTCAGAGCGTACCTTGGGCTCGTCAGCTTCATGAGGCACTCAGACTCCGGGTGCAAGGAGTGCATCAACCGCCGCGAACACCGCCCGGCACACCGCCTGAGTCCGGTCGGCCTCGGGATCGTACGAGGCGATCGTCGCTACGCCGAGGGACACCTGGCCCCGGATTTGGGCGATCGCGCTACGGAGCTGAGCCTCCGAGAGACCACCGGGTGCCGGATGATCGTTGCCGGGTCCGACCGAATCGGGGTCAAAGACGTCAGGGTCCAGGTGGAGATAGCCGACAGTCTTATTCAAGCCGATGACGGCGGACGGGTCGAGCAGGGCGGAGAGGGCGGGCAAACGTGAGACGGGGACCAGGTTCACCCGAGAGTCGAACAACAAGGCCGCTTCGAGAGGATCCAGGTCGCGCGCGCCAAGCAGGAACGTGGCTTCGACCGGGGCGGGCTGGAATCCCGGCACGGAGGCGGCCATGGCCCGCCAGCACCAACCCAGGTTGATGGACAATCCCATTCCGTCCAGGAAGCCGCTGCCTGTTGTATCGGGAGTGTTGGACTCCCCGTGGGCATCGAACCAGAAGACCGAGCGTGCAGCCGGAGTGAGCCCACTCAGGGCACCGGTCGCACCCACGTTGCAGTTGCCGCTCAGAATGAGCGGAAAGTGCCCGGCGGCCCGAGCACCACGAACCGCGGTCGCCAGGCGGCGCATCAACTCGAAGGCCGTCCGGATCTCGGCCGGTGACTGGGCAGGATCATCCTCGATGAGCTGGGTGCCGACGACCCGGTGGCCACTCGCCTGCAGGTGGTCGCTAAGGCCGGCGTTCATGAGATGCTCGGGGCCGGCGCCACAACGCCAGCCCCGGCGGGCAGTATCGTAGGGGACAAGCAACAGCTCGACATCCATACTGACGCTTACGCCGACCCTGGAAGTTGAAGGACCGTTGCGAGTGTTGAACACAAAGGACACAAAGTACACGAAGAACACAAAGTCATTGCTTCGTGCTCTTTGTGCTCTTCGTGTTCTTCATGATAAACAGTAGATGCCAGCCTCAAGACGAAAACCTCATTCTAGGCAATTGCCTCTAGAGCCGGTCGCTTCCGGCTCAGCACCGCAGCCGCCACCAGGGTAAAGAGGAGGCCAACCGGCAACGGCTCGAGCAGGGTGAAAGCGATATTCACCAGGGGATTCTGGTACATGACCTTGAACTTCGCCATCTCCTGGGTCTTCGCTGCGACTGCTTCGGCGCTGGCGCCTGATTGCTTCAACTTCTCGATGGAGTAGGACGCATACTTATCAAGGTAGTCGGGCGAGATAGTGTAGTAGATGAATTCCCAGGTGACGACGTAGCAAACCGAGGCCACGAGCATGATCAAGAGGCCGACCTTGAACGCTTGACCGAAGGTCACCTTCCCACCCGCCACAGTATCCCTGTAGGTCTTGACGCCCACGAAGATCATCAGGAAGGCCAACACCATCGTGGTATAACCGATGATGTAGCCCTTGTCGAATCCGATCTGATCGTGGAACGGCAGGGTCAGGAGCATCATCACAGCGAGGATGGCGCCGGCGATGAGGCCGAACGTCAGGACGATCCGCTTCATGGCAACTCCACTGGGTTGGGGGACGGATGAGTCTAGGGCCAGCCCCGCTGCCGCGCGTCACCAAAAAGGATGATTCTGGTCAGATAAGGCGGAAAATCGTACGAAAGTAGGATCAGGGAATGAGCCGCAGCTCCTTCCCCAGCTGTACCGCTTGGGTCCGGCGACGGGCGCCGAGCTTGTCGAAGACTCGACTCGAATGGGTTTTGACCGTGTTTTCGCTGACGAAGGCCCGGGCAGCAATCTCCTTATTACTCAGCCCCTGGGCGATCAGCTCCAGGATCTCCAGCTCCCGGGGCGTGATGCCGAGCGTCTCGAGCTTCTGCTCATCCCGCACGAAACTGGCGGGAGCCGGTACCATCACCTCCTTGACCAGCACGGTTTCCTTCTGCCGGGTCAGCTTGAGGCCGAGCCAGATGCCCAGCCCGGCAAAGAGAGCAGCCACCAGCCCGCCGTAGATCTCGAGGGAGTGTTCTACGACCAGCCAGCGGTACTCGATGAGCTTGAGTGCCACGATGAGGACGCCGCAGAGGAGTCCGTAGAGCAGGACGTGTTTCCGCATGCATTATTCTATCAGCTATAGCAAGGGAGGACGAACGACAGGGGTAAGGCCGAATTCAGCCGCAGATAAACGTCTGCGGTCTCTACCGACTTCATCGAGTAGGAAGTCGTGGTTGGCTAACGCCGGGGACGGCCGCCTTGGCACGCGGTCGCCGGGTCGGCCCGCACGAAATCCGCCGTCCAGTTGGTCTCCCAGGACTTGTTGTCGTAGGAGAAGGCCTGCTCCCACCGCGCGTGATCATGATCGCGCAGGTCCCACGTGTAACGGACCTTCACCGCCCGGCCGTTGTCCTGGTCTTCGCCGTAGAACGCACCGTGCTTCCCTTGGAAGCCACCGACCACTGGCGTCTCGAGCTTTCCGCTGGCACTGCTCACCCAATAGATGGACCACTGGTGCTTCGCCAGCTCGAAGGTGCGCAAGGTGAGGCCGGACCAGCCCTTGGTCGGGAAATAAAGTTCGTCCACGGTGGCCATGCCGCCCAGGTAAAGCGACATGCACAAGGTCGCGGGGAACTCCTCCCATTCGTTGCTGCCGACCCCGCGCTGCTTGAGGCGCCGCTGGTGGGTGGTCCAGGCGCCCGCGAAGTAATCGAAGTCATGGACGTCGCCGGTTCCGGCCAGGGTGTAGCCCGGAGGGCTCTCCCCATCCGGTTTCTGGGTTTGGGTCGCCACGGCCTGTCCAGTGAGGCCGCACAGGGCGAGCGCGAGAAGCAGGAGAGCGCGGCGCGCCGTCCGGTGGGGAGGAGGCATGTCTGACATGGATGTTTCCATTGGGTGGGTTCCAACCGACCTGCCGGATCGCAGCAGGTCATACGGGGCCACCCAGCCGAACGTTTCCTCCAATTCTCCGGTCTAACGTTTCGCGATGAACTGGCCGGCTTGTTCGCAGGGGCGGCTAGATTCCCAATGTCCCCGATAGAAATGGAGGCGGTATGACTCGTGGGCGTGCTGCCGCCGCCGCGGCGGTGGTAATCGGCTTCTCGTCCCTGGGCGCGGGTCCATCGCCATCAGACGACCTCGCGGCCCATGTGACCATCTATCGCGACACCTACGGCATCCCCCATGTATTCGGCGAAACCGACGCCAGCACGCTCTTCGGCTTCGCCTATGCCCAGGCGGAGGACAACTTCTGGCGCATCGAGGCTAACTACATCAAGGCGCTCGGTCGCAGCGCCGAGGTGGAGGGCGAGGATGGTCTGGTCGGCGACAAACGCAGCCGCACGCTCGAGGTCCCCCGTCTCGCCCAGGCCGAATATGCCCGCATGCCGGAACGGATGCGCAAGCTGCTCGACGCGTTCGCCGCGGGTTTGAACGCCTATCTCGCCGATCACCCCGAGGTACATCCCCGGCTGCTCACCCGCTTCGAACCGTGGTATCCGCTCGCCTTCATCCGCTACAACTACTACCAGAACGGCTTCTTCTGGAGCGCGGGACTGGAGCCCGGCGACTTCGAGGTTGCGCTGGATGATGCATCGCTCCATTTGAAGGATTTCGGCTCCAATGGTTGGGTGATCGGACCGGCCAAGAGTGCCACCGGCCACGCCATGCTGTTCATCAATCCCCACCTGCCGTTCTTCGGTTCCGGGCAGGTGTATGAGGGCCACATCAAGAGCGACGAGGGGTGGAATTTCACCGGGTATACCCGCTTCGGCTTTCCCTTCCCGTACGTTGGACACAACGAGTCGCTGGGCTGGGTGAGCACCGACAATGCCGCCGATCAGGCCGATCTCTACCTCGAGACCTTCGATGACAGCGCACACCCAACGGCCTACCGGTATGGCAAAGGCTATCGGCAGGCGACGGTGTGGACCGATACGATCGCGGTGAAGACGGAAGGTGGGATCGAACGGCGGGTGTTCAGCTTCCGGAAGACTCATCATGGGCCGATCATGGGCGTACGCGACGGGAAGCCACTGGCGCTCCGGATGGCGAAACTCGATGGCGATGGCTGGCTGGAGGAATGGTTCAAGATGACTCGCGCGCGTCGCGTGTCAGAGCTCAAGGCCGCGATGCGCCCGCTGAACATGCTGTTCGGCAATGTCATGGCCGCGGACGCCGATGGGAACACCTTCTACCTCTATAACGGTGCTGTGCCGGTGCGGGACCCGCGCTTCGACTGGTCCTCGCCGGTAGATGGCACCGACCCGGCGACCGAATGGAAGGGGTATCACCCGATCGCCGACCTGCCCCAGCTCACCAATCCGCCCACGGGGTGGATGCAGAACTGCAATACGACACCGTTTCTTCTCACCAGCAACGGCAACCCGGATTCCTCCAAATTTCCGCGGTACATGGTGCAGGAGAGCGACAATTGGCGGGGCCTCGTGTCACGCCGCATCCTCGAGTCCACGCCGCGGTTCACCTGGGACGATTGGGTTCGGGTCGCGTTCGACAATTACGTCATCGGCGCCGATTCTCTGCTGCCGCGGTTGCTGCGCGATTTCGGGGCCGATTCCGCGGGCAATGCCCGGCTGGCAGCCGCGATCGATACCCTGAGGCGGTGGAATCGGCACAGCGATACGGCTTCAGTCGCGATGACTCTCTATGACCGCTGGACCGAGGCGCTCGACGGAGGAGCAGCGCCGCTCCCCGCACTGGACAGTGCGCTTGCAGGTCTCGAGCGTGAGTGGGGCAGGTGGGGAGTGCCCTGGGGCGAGATCAATCGCCTGCAGCGAATCGACGAGAGCGCCGACCAGGAATTCGCCGACGCCCGGTCCAGCATACCGGTCGTGGGAGTAAGCGGTCGGGATGGCGCTGTATTTACCTACTATGCCGGCCCGATCCCCGGCCAGAAACGACGCTATGGAGTGGCGGGGGCGTCCTACGTCAGCGTGGTGGATTTCGGTCCGACGGTGCGGGCGCTGGCGGTCCATACCATGGGGGCGAGCGGCGATCCCCAGTCACCCCATTACTTCGATCAGGCCCCCCTGTATGCTCGCGGGGAATTCCGGCCGGCCTGGTTCACGCTAGAAGAGATCAAGGCGCATGCGGAGCGGGTATATAAACCGGGGAACCGGTAGTAGGTGGTCTCACCGAGTCGACGCCGGACCAATGGCCTCCACGATTTGACGAGCGAGGTGCGAGCTCCAGGTAGTGCCCCCGTGCTGGCCGGCGTTGGAGAGGACCAGGACGGTCACCCCGCTGGGGAATAGCCGAACTACTCCCGAGTGACCGCTGTCGCCGAGACCGGAGTGGGTGACCTCGACCATTCTCCCTTCGCGGGTGTAGACCCGCACTCCGTAGCCATAGGAGACATCCGTGTCTCCCTCGCGGCGTACTTCGACTTGCGGTGTAGCGATCGCCTCTCGGACCTGGTCGCCGATCTCATGACCTGAAGAAAGGCTTCTGGCCCAGCGGAACAGGTCGCTGGCCGTGCTCCACATCCCGTTGGCACCCCGGTGCGCCCAGTCGGTCGGGTCACCCGCCGGGCAGGGCGGAATCTCTCCTTCGCTGTCGGGCGGAAGCTTTCCCGAGGGCGATTTCCGGCACCCGAAGCCGGTGTTCGCGAGGCGGAGGGGGGTGAGCTCCGCGTCCGTCACGTTCGCTTCCCACGAGACTCCGCTCACCACTTCAATAATCGCGGCCAGCAGTTCGTAGTTGTTGTTGTTGTAGCGGTATCCATTTCCAGGAGGATGTTCCAGTGCTGGGGCGAGAATCGCCTGTATCGCATCGCGCGACGTCACGCCGAGGTTGGCATCGCTGCCTCCCAGGCCGGAGGTATGGGTGAGGAGCTGCCGAATCGTGATGCCTTTCTTGTCGGCGGGAACATCGGGAAACAAGGCGCCCAGCGAATCGGACAGGCTGAGCCGCTTCTCCTCGACCAGCTTCAGCACTGTGACTGCGGTGAAGCCTTTCGTTATTGATGCGATCCAGAATGAGCTTGTGGTTGTGAGCTTGGCCGAGTGGTCGTAGGCGCGTAACAGCGCGATCGAATCTCCCGTGGCGACGAGGGCTACACCGGAGAATCCACTGTCGACCTGGGCCTCGAGCAGGCGATCAATCCGTCCAACGTCGATTTGGGGCTCTTGTCCGAGCACTCCTGAGTTACAGCAGCTGATGAGACCCAGGAGGAGATCAAGGCGCATCCGGAGCGGGTTTATAAGCCGGGAAGTCGCTGGTGCGCGCGTACAAGGCCGGCGTAAGCTCATAAACCACCCGTTCCTGTCCCCGCGGATCCAAGGTGCTGCCGCTCGGTACAGCGCCAATCTTCTCCACCGCGCGCTGGGAACGACGGTTGGTAGGTCCAATGATGAAAAGCACCCGGTCCACCGAGCGGAACGCATGCTCCAGCATGAGCCGCTTCATTTCGCCGTTGTAGCGCCCGCCCCAATACTTCCGAGCCAGAAAGGTCCAGCCGATCTCGACCACGCTCTTCTCCGGGTCGTAGCCGTGGTAGCGGGACGAACCGATGATCCGGCCGTCGGACCGGTCTAAGGCGACGAGGGCACCACCCGAGGCGAGTGCCTCGTCGAAGAAGCGCCGGAAGACCTCTTCCTGATAGCGATCGCTGTCGGGGTGCTGTTCCCAGATCAGGGGATCGGACGCCACGGCAAACAGTGCCTCCCAGTCACTGGCCCGGAGCGGGCGGAGATCGAGGAGATCTCCGCTCAATGACGGCTGGCGGTCGAACGGCACTGTTAGCGAACCCATCGCAACACTTACCCCTCTCGCTCCACGATGTACTGCTCGATCTTGCCATCGGGCTGCGTCATCGTGGTGAGATCCAAGGTCATGGAACCGGCCCGAATCCGGTAGCTGCGGATCCGCAATCCGCCGCGCAGCTGGCTGCCGGTCGGCGTGAACTCGGTCGGCGCCCCTAACGGTCCAAGACTCGCCCCGTAGTCCGCCAGGACCTGGTCGGTGAAGAAAGCGTTCGCATTCGAGGTAAAGCGACCGCGATCGATCTGACCTTGGGCCAGGCCCTCATACACCTTTTGCGCCGCTTCGCGGGCGGCGACATCCACCGTGTCGGACGATGTGAAAAGTATCGCCCCGATCCGCGAGGCGATTTGGCCCGAGGCGCCGCCTCCGCCGGGGTAGATGTTGGTGAAGACGACGATCGCGGCCTTGTCATCGGGGTACACCTGGTTCGTCGTCGTGTACCCCGAGACCGCCCCACCGTGCGACAGCCGCCGCCGTCCGCCGACCATGTTCACGTTAATGCCCAGGCCGTAGCCGGTCGACGTCCCATTGGCGAGCAGGGTCGTCGTCTGCTGCACCCGATAAGAGGCGGGCTTGAGTATCGTCTGCTTGATCACGCTGAGGTCCCACGTGGCGAGATCGTGCGCGGTCATTGCGAGCTGTCCGGCGGCGAAGAGCCAGCGGGGGCCTTCCTTGGGAGCCTCCCTGAGCGGTCCGATGCCATTGCGAAGGTAGGCGCCGGCGTCGGTTGGCTGGAGCGGGCCGGCGTCAAAGTCGGCGACCGACTTCATGTCCAGCCGGTTGAAGATCCGCTGCTTAAGGAACTCCATGAATGGTGCTCCTGCAACCCGCTCCACGATGGCGCCGGCGATCGTGTAGTTGGTGTTGCTGTATTGCCAGGCCGTGCCAGGGTCGAAGTCGAGGGCCTGGATGGCCCAGCGCTGCATGATGGCGTCCGCGGTCGTCGCCCCCTGCATCGCGGTGAAGACGTAGTCCTGCGGCCAGAAGTCCTGGTAGCCGGAGGTCATCGAGAGCAGCTGGCGAATCGTCACCTCGTTGGCCCGCGTGAGCTTGGGGAACCAGCGCGCGACCTTGTCATCGAGTGAGAGTTTGCCCTCTTCGGCCAGCAGAAGAATCGCCGTAGCGGTGAACTGCTTGCTCACCGACCCGATGGCGTAGCGCATGACTGGTTTCGCCGGGGTCCCGATTCGTCCCTCGCCATAGGCCTGCTCGTACACGATCTCCCCGCCTCGCACGATGGCCACCGAAGCACTCGGCGCACCGGTGCCGGCCAGCACCGCGACCGCGGCGCTGTCGATCCTGGCGCGTTCCTCCGGGGCGAGCTGCTGGGCCGCGGCCGGTACCGCCAGTACCAGCAGTAGCGCGAGTGGGGCGGACAGACGACTGAGCCTGAGGTCACGGATCATGCGCGGTCTCCTCTGACGTGATTGCCAACTCTAACCCTTCTTCTCCTCATTATTCAGCGCCCGCACGATTGCGCCAATGCTGTTCCAGTTCCGGGTGGTTGCCGGCACGCCAAACAGTTTGTCGATCTGGCCCAGATAGCCGATCGTCCTCATCTGACGGCGGTACTCGCCGAAGACGAAGCGATCCCTGGCGGCGATGACCCGCACCAGCCATTCCCCGCTCGGCGGGAGAGTGACTGGAAGGGTGGGCCGGACCCGGCTGGCTCTCGACAGGATACTCACGAAGCGGACAACGTCAGGGCGTTGAGGCTCCGGTCCAAAGGGATTGTCAATCATAAGGCGGATCAAGTCGCGGCCATCGCAGAGCGCGACCTCCGCCTCGAACGGCAGCTTCTTCATCAGTGCGGCACGGAAGTTCGTCCGTGAACCTGGTTTACGCACGACGAATGTGCCCGCGGCGCCTACATTCACTACATCATACTTGCTCAGTGTTCTTGCGAGGATGCTGGGGCGAAACCTCCGGTGTCCGCCGACGTTGATACCTCGGAGGAAGACGACGAGAGCCATAAGCTAGGTCCCGGCGAGCACCCACAGCTCCTTGAACGGAAGGGTGAGGTGCCAGCGCGTGACCAGGCCCTTGGGCAGGGACACCATGTCGCCGGGCTTCAGGTCGAGTGTGGGCCCGCCCTCGATCTCGATCTTCACTCCGCCCTCGAGCACCAGGATCACCTCGGTCTGGGGCAGCACCCAGGCTGGCGGATGGGGATCGGCGTTTGCCGTGAAGCGGCTGAGGCCGGCTCGCATGTCTCGTGTGTCGAAGAGCACGTGCTCCTCCGCGCCGCCGCCGACTTCAGGGTCGACTCGCCAGGCGTCCGTCGATGTGCTGGACACGAACACCCCGGGGTGAACTTCCATCGCGAATTCTCCTCGGCGCTAATAGATGTGGAGCTGGGCAAGGAGCGCAAACTTGTCGTCGATGCACTCCAGGAGATCCTTGTTGTGTTTGATCATCTTGCTGCGCATGTAGACGCGAAGCCATTGCTTGTACATGAACATCTCATAGCGATCCAGCATATCTCTGAGCGACAGGGTCCGCTGCGCGATCAGGCCGGCCAGGTACATGGCGGACTCAAACCCCAGCGAGATCGACTGAAAATAGGGGGAGCCGATGGCCGCATCCCCGACCAGGAACACCGGTGAGCTGGTGAAGGGATGGTCGCCCGGCCCGGTCTTGCGCCAGGGCCGGCTCGTCGCGTTGCGGGCCCGGTACAGGTTCAGGGGTATTCGTATGATCTCGAGGTCGCCGACCAGCTCTCCATTCGTTTCCTGCCTGATCTTGTCGATGAACCGGTCCATCGAGGCGGCCACCGCCGGGAAGTTGGCGCGGAGCCACGGGCCATCGAATTGTGCCGGCATCGCCGCATAGTCCTCGGCGGTGATGTGGACGATGCCCGTGACGTGGGTGAGGCCGTTGTTGTCGCAGGTGCGGGCGACTGCCGGAATGAACTTGTACTGTGAGTTGCCCTCGTTCTTGTAATACTTGCAAAACTCGTTGCAGTCGTACGCCTGGCCGTACAGGAAGGTGACGACGATCGCGTACTCGAGGCGGATGTTGACGGTGTTGGCCCCCTCAGTCGCCGTACCGGATCCCGGCACCAGGTGATCACGCAACAGCGACCGGGAACCTGTGCAATCGATCAGGGTATCCCCCGGCTCCAGCAGCGCCAGCGCGGCGTCCGGCGTCATGACGCCGGCAATCCGTTCCACCGGATGCGAGGCGCGGGTGTCGATCAGGTTGCTAAGGGCGCGTTCGATGCCATTGAGTGGAACGAATCCCTGTGCCCACTTCTGAAGCAGGGACATCAGGTCGGCAGGAATGGATTGTCTGAATGCGAGCCCTTCCTCCAGCTCCGGTGGATCGAAGACGGCCTCGACGTTTTCTCCGTCGATGTAATCGCTCCGATAGCTCTCAACTGAATCCGCCACCAGATACGAGGCGAGCTGGACCATGCGGGTTCGCTTGTACTCGGGTCGCTTCTCGTAGAGATGGACGGAGAAGTGTTCCATGGACTGAAGCAGCGCGGTCAGGAGGAGACCCACGGGGCCGGCACCGATGACGTGGACCTGACCCCGGGAAGGGAGGAATGCGGAGGATGTGCGGGCGGGGGACTCCTTCGCGGTCATCGGTTCCTTCTTGCCTTTCGAATCCAGCGCAGCGGTCCGGCCGGAGGGTGAGTTCTAATGGTCCGAGGTAGGAAGATCCCAAGACGTGGTGGTCCGCTTAAGGTGCGGGCCGAGCCGGCAGGGGGCAAGGATCACCTGCTCACAAATTCTAGGTCTGTACCTCGGCGCCACTCAGAATACTGAACGGCCAGCGCGCCCAGACCCGAACCTTGCAGCCATGCAGTTCGGCGGGGATGAAGTGGGTCTGGGGTAGGTAGGACCGCACCGCGCGGGCGAGCGCCGTATCGGGGCTGTCCTCGATCGTTAAGGTCCGCAGATCGGCCAGGCCGTTCGAGTCGATCACGAACCGCGCCACGACGTGTCCCGCTCGGACCGGGGAGTGAAACTCCGGCACGTCGTCGGCGACCAGGGCATCGTGGTCCACCTCCGTGGAATCGAAAGTCTTCGAACCGGTGGGATCGCGATGGCCACCGCTTGGCGGGCAGCCCGTTTCCGATACCTCGGGCACCCGTCCCGACTTGGCGACGCCGCACCCGACGACGAGAAGGACATAGAAAAGCAGACGATTCATCAACAGGCGAGGTCTAAGGGGTAGCCGCGGCGACAGACCCCTGAAAATACTCCCGAACCGATGCGAACCGTTCAACTGAAAGCGCTCGCCGAGCCTCAGTCATGTTGATGACATCGCCCTCCGCGTAGTACAGCATTAACCCGGCGAAGGATTTCTGAAGCAGATCGGTGGCGGCGGTGTGTTGCGGCCTGAGGACTTCTTCGGGGACGTACTGCACTACGACGGGCTTCCCCACGACTTCCTCCGCCACTCGCACCACCTCGAGTGGACTCAGGGCGTCCGGACCGCCTAGCTCGATGGTCGCGTTGGCCGCCCGGGGATTGTTCAACGCCGCAACAGCACACCTGGCCACATCCCGGTAGGAAATCCAACTGGTCTTGTTGGTGCCTGGTCCGTAGATGGTCGCTTTCCCATTCGCTGGATCGAATCCCAAGGCGGGACTCAGCCACACCTCCGTGAAGAAGGTGGATTGCAGGATGGTGTAGCTCATCCGGCTTCGCCGGAGCCGATCCTCAACGGCACGCTTGGCGCTCTGCAGTGGGAATTCGACGTCGACCGGGGGAAACGAGACCAGCACGAAGTGTTTGACGCCTGCGGCTTCCGCGGCATCGACGAGGGCGAGTTGGCCCTGGCGGTCCACGGTGTCGATCGAATCGCCGGTTTCGTGAGAATGTACCGATGTCGCCGTCGATATGACGGCGCTCACCCCTTTGCAGGCCGCCACCAGAGAAGCGGGGTCCTTCAGGTCTCCCGTTGCCAGCTCGGCGCCGAGCCGCTTGAGCTCCGACCTCTTCTCGGGATTCGAGCTGGAGCGAACCAGGGCCCTAATCGAGTCGCCTCGCGCCGCGAGTAGCCGACAAGTCTCCATCCCCAGCGCACCGGTTCCGCTGACGATCAGGTTCATGACCCACCTCGTGCAGGTTGGATTACAGGGTAATGCCGGGAACGAGGCGCCTTGTCAACTGTAGCCAAAGTCTCGGCCGGTACAGCTTGTTGCCGGAGGATTTATTCTGCCTCAAGGCGTCCTGGATACTTTGCGGCAAGGTCTCTGGAGTGGGCGTCACTCAGCGCCCCGCTGCCCTGACAGAGATGCAGGACTGCGTCGGGAGGAAGGCGTTGCATGATCTCCACAATGAGGTTCCCTTTTCGGCTGATTACAGAGGCACCGAAAAAGGTCTGCTTGCGAATGGCCTTAGCATCGTAGGAGTAATGACGATATCCCCACCTCAAGTCGACAACATGTGCGATGTTTGCTTCGTACTCGAGGTCATTGCTATTTGTCCGACCCCGCAGAGAAATACGAGACTTCGCGGAGGCCGATGGGTTATCACGCATAATGTAGAAAACGAGCTCGTTGAGTCTGCCACCGTCTAGGGATCTGTATTCCGGCGCGATCGATGGACGGGAATGCCGTAGAAAGTGATTCAGAGCAAAAAGTCCAGCTCCTCCAGGTCCACTGACTCGTGGCGTTGTTGCCAGCGGGTTGAATGGCCTCCCATTGTCCTGGAATACCACCGCATATTTGTAGAGTCCAATGGCGACATGGGACCCTTCTCCGTGCTTGAAGGCATTGAGGCTCAACTCAGCGATTACCGTCCCTAAATCGTCATAGAACTGACGCTTGGTCGGGCTCCACCTACTGAAACGGGAAATGCCCTGTCCGACGAGTAACGCGACGTCATCGTTGGCCTTCAGGTCGAGACGGACTCCACCGGGAACGCGTCGAACTTGCGGCTGATGCTTCAGGGAGCTCGTCGAATCATCCCTTTGTTTCCAAACAGGTAGAAAAGAGCAAAACAAAAGGAGGAAAAGCGGCGGTCCTACGAACCGTAGAATCCGCACCGTTTCTTGTGGAAAGGCTGGGATCTTGAAGACACCAAAGTCAGAGCCTGCCAGATAAGGGCTCAAGAGCAGTACTACGGCTGCAGTCAGGAAGAGAGCGCCTACTGAATCCGGGAGTCCAAGAAGCTGGAGGGTGCTGCGACGAGGTAGTCTCACGCGATGCTCACTCCTCTTCCGTGCGTTCGGCCACTGCGAAACATTGGGAGCCCCACGCGGTGGAGGTGATAATACCCCAATCGGCTCACGCCCTACCTCGGTAATGCCGGGAACTCCACGGCTTGTCAACTTGGGAAAGGAGGGTCGTACGGCTAAGGCTTGCGGGCGAATCCGATATAGGAGACGGACAGGTCACGGCTTTCAGCAATATCCATCTCCCGGAAAGCGGCCGCATAGCCGATGAAGCCTCGCTTGCGACGGCGAAGTGCGTGGAGCTGACTGAGAAGGCTCGCACGAGGCCTGAGTCCGGTCGTCCCGCCTGGCACCAGACCTTGGCGCTCAAGCTCGCGCCGAAGCTCCGGCGGGCGAATGAACCGGTGCCAATCATGAAGCCGAGGTGGCATCAGCGCGGTCCAGCGCCACTCCTGGAGCAGCTTGATCATGATCAGCCAGCTAAGAAACGTGCGATTAATGGTGTCGAAGAAGTAGGCCCCTCTGGGCCGGAGCACTCGCGCCGTTTCAGCGATCACCCGGCTCAGATCATCCACGTGCTCCAGCACATCACAGCAGTACGCCGCATCGAAGCTCGCATCGGGGAAGGGGAGCGCCTCTCCCCGTGCGCACTGGTACCGGATCGGGAGTCCCTGACTGGTCGCGTGCTTCCGTGCTGCTGCCAGCGACTCCGCTGAAGGGTCCACTCCCGTCACGGCGCAGCCCAGGCGGGCGAATTCCTCGGCCAGCAGCCCACCGCCACAACCGATGTCGAGAACCCGCAGACCCAGCGGCGAGACCCGCAGCTCCTCGACGAGCACCCGTCGCATGTAACCGAACCGGGCGGGATTGAGGGCCGCGAGCGAATGCAGGAAGCCCGCTTCATCCCACCAGCTGTCGGCCAGCCGATCGTAGAGTGCGTTGTCCACCGCCGATCTGGGCACTTATACGTCGAGCCGACGCTCGTACGGCACGGTCTCCCCGTGCTCCAGATACCGCCGCAGAATCCGGAGATACATCGCCCAGCAATGGCAGGATATCCGGTAGTGCTCCGACTCGGCCGGCCACCCCAGGTGATAAAACCGAACCTGGGTGACGTTCCCTTTCCCTTCCAACTCGAATCCGACTCTCGTCCCGAGCCACTCGCTATCGGCACCGGTCAGCTCGAACTCGAATTCCTTGTCGGGTGTACATCGGGCCACCCTCGCCTTCCACTCATATTCGGGACCGAAGAAGAGCTTGTACTCGGCCCCGAGGCGTGGCTCGCCTGCGGAGCTTATCGTCCACCATTGGTCGAGGCCTGCCGGGTCGCTGATCGCGCGAAAGACGCGACTCGCGGGAACCTTGATCGGGAAGTCTTGAAGAATATCGGCCATAGGCCCTCGCTACCCGTAGCCCTACCGCCACCGTTTGGTAGCGAAGTAGTAGTGATTGTCCCCCTCATCTTCGGTTTCACTCTCTACCACCAGACCGTTGGCGGCCAGAATACGGCGATACGCCTCCGCGCCCAGTGAACGGGAGGTCTGACCGGTGAGATTGTCGGACCACTCGCACTTCTGGGCAGGAGAGGTGAACAGGAACCTGCCTCCAGTCTTGAGTACGGTCGACACCTTGGCGATGAGCCTTGCCTGCACATCGGCTGGGAGGAGAAACAACAGTCCCCACGCCACCACGGCATCGAAGGCACGACCAAAGAGCTCGGACTCTTCGACCGGGAGGCACTCGGCAGCTGCCTCTGGGAACCGCTTCCGGAACGCCGCGATCATGCTGGGTGAGGCATCGACGCCGTAGACGGTCAAGCCTTCATCCACGATAACCTGGGAGATCGGCACGCCGGACCCGCAACCGAGATCCAGAACGGTGGCGCCCTTGGGGAGCGTCTTCGCCCATGCACGAACGGCCGAAGCGCCGACGGATGAGCGCAAACCGCCCGAGATGAACCCGTTCGCAACGGCCTCGTACCCGTTCGAAGGGTCTGTCGAGTCAGTCCCAGCCATGTCGCATAGTGTGTTTGACCTGACGACGGGCTTCTCGCGCGAGAATCTGGGAGGTCATGGGAGGCTACACCAGGAACAGAAGCCCCGTCAGCAACGCCGCCGCAGCGAAAGACTTCAGGTGAACCATTCTGGCTTGACGTCGCACCTGCGCCAGCTCGGCTGAATCGGCGATTGGTTCTGAGCCGCTATCCAGATCGCGCAGACCGCGCGCCGCCAGGTTCACTCAGGTCTTCTCCCGCGCCTGGAACACCCCCAGGGCCCCGAGCCAGATCGGCAGGAAGAGGCCGAGCCGCCACGGTTTGGGCGCACCTGTAGTAAACAGAATGAAGGCGGACGCAGCAGCCAGCCCGAGTGCCAGGAGCCCGAGGGTCAGGCGACGCTGCTGGCCCCGGGGGCCGATGTTCGGGATCATGAAAGTCGCGGTGCCAGGACGGCACACAATAAGGAAAAGAAGCCGAGGACTCCAGCGACGATTCTGAAGTTATTCAACCGGAGCCATCGCGCTGCGCGCGCCTTCAGGACCTCACGCGACAGGGACGCGGCATTGGAGATCAGGCCTTCCTGTTCGGGCACGAAGTACGCCATCGTCGATATGTGAGCAGTCAGGTAGAGCGCGAAGGCGACGGCGAGCCACAACACCCTGCCATACGAATGCCAGTTGAGGAAAAGGCTGATGATGAACAGGACCGACGCCAGTGGTGACACAATCTTCCAATAGTGCGCGGTCTTGTGTCCATACGGGCCAAGAAACATGGAGAATGACTCAGGTGGATTGCACGCCCAGGTCCGGTCCGAGGTAAGCGACTCGAACAGCATCGGACCGAGGTTGAGACTGTAGAAGAAAACCAGCCCAACCAGACAAAGATTTGCGAGCTGGAGCATGTCTTCCATTTGGTCTCCTCGTCTTCAGGGGCCTGATCATCCTATCTCAATCGCGCCGGTTGGCCGAGCAGGAAAAGCACCTTTGTCGGTCGACACCGGTCCAAAGAGGCCTAGCTTAAGTAATAAGTGAACATGACCTGATCGCGAGGCGCCTCTTCGCCACCCGTCGAGGCATATAGCCGCATGGCGGGCTGGTTGGAGCGATCGGTGAGCACCCAGGCCTCGCGACAGCCCAGCTGCTTCGCATGTTCGAGGAGAGCTTCAACAATTGCTTTCCCGATCCCTCGACCTTGATGGCTTGGCGCGACGCCCACCTCGTTGATCCACAACTCCGCCGGCTTGTCCGGATGCACGTAATGCACCCCTGAGGCAAAGCCGCGCACCTTCTCGTCCTCGATGGCCACGGCCAGGTGGTGCCGCTCGTCGTGAAGGAACTCCGCTACCAGCGCGGGTTTCAGAGCGTGATCGAACACACCCGCCGCAACGTTCCGGAGGAGTGTCTCGTCCCCCGGACCGAGAATCCTGATCTCAAGCATCATTCGTCCCCAGACTACGATTGGGTCTTCGGTCAGCTGTCACGCAGGACGACGCGGAATTGTCCATTCTCCAACGCTGAGACCTGCAAGTGCGTCAAGGCCGCAATATGGTGGTCTGCCAGCCGTAGCTCCTCGGCCGGTACTGTACCAGCAACCGCCACGACCCGCATCCCTGCGGCTCGTCCTGCTGCAACTCCGGCCGGTGCGTCTTCGACGACCAGGCATTCAGCCGGGGCAAAGCCCAGGCGTTCGGCCGCCTGGAGGTAGCCATCCGGGTCAGGCTTACCGCGACGGACGTCGGCACCAGTAATCAGAACCGCAGGCGTTGGCACGGCGGCAACCCTGAGGCGGAGCCGCGCAACCGCAGGGCTCCCCGAAGTCACCACTGCCCAGCGATCCCGGGGAACGGAGGTGAGCAGCTCTGCCGCACCGGGGACCGGAGTTACGCCGCGAGTCTCTCCTGCCTCCATCTGCTCGAGACGAGTCGCCTCGACCCGAATATCCAGGTCGGGCGCCAGGTCGCGCAGCGTCTCACTGGTGCGTCGCCCGTGGGCCAGAGCAATGAATTCTCGCGGGTCCCGACCCTGTTCGGCGCACCAGGTCTGCCAGACGAACTCGACGCATCGCCGAGAGTCCACGAGCACTCCATCGAGATCGAAGAGGATCGCGCAACAGGTGAACGGCTCGGACGCTTTGGTCACAGCTTGACTCCGTGATTCCGGGTCGGGCGGACAATTTCGTCCGACAAGACCTATAACCCTGCCCTCTGTAATCGTTCCTTAGACACCGAAATTTTTCTGACACCTGATTGCTGGTTCTGGCAGGTCGCCTGCGGCGTCGCATCTCGAAGCATCGAGAAGTCCTCTCCAACGCTGCTAACACCTTGCCTGCAAATGACTTCCGCATTTCCGCCGAAGTGGAACGGGCATTGCAACTCCCGCTGCGTTTTGGGCTTCCAAATGGCACGGACTGCCGCATCTCATCTCGAGAACGATACGAAATAGACCTGCCATGACAATTCGTCCCTCGACTCCCGCAGGCGCACAGGGTGGCTTCACCCTGGTCGAGGCCATGGTGGTCATCGTGATGATGGCGATCGTGCTCGTCATTGGGTTTCCCAGCCTGAACCGGGCCCGGGTCAAGAGTGACATTCGGAGCGCCCGCACCCAGGCGGTCGGCCTCTATTACCAGGCCCGTTCTTCTGCCCTCATGACGGGGCGATTTACCACACTCACGTTCTCGGGCAACCAGGCGGTCATTACCGCCAGTCCCCGACTCTCCGGCCCCGGCACCGCCGATACCGTCGGCAACGTGGAGGATCTGGGACGCCTCTATGGTGTCACCGTGTCTGCATCGCCGGGCAACGCGCTGACCGTCGACCCACGCGGTCTGGGCAGCTCAGTGGCGACCACGGTGTACTTCACCCGCAACGGTCAGCAGGACTCCATGGAGGTTACAGGCTTCGGGAGGGTGATCAGATGACACGAAACACCTCCGGCTTCACCCTGATTGAGGTCATGGTCGCGGTCATCATTCTGAGTGTGGGAATCCTGGCGCTCGCCTCCGGCTCCGGCGCGGTGTACCGGATGCTGGCGGCCGGCAAGCGCTCCACCAAGGCGGGGGCAATAGCCAGCGAACGGATGGAGCTTCTGCGGCGCCAGGCCAACGCGACCGACCCCCGATGCTCCGCGGTGGCCGGCGGGAGCGCCACCCGTCCCGGCAACGTTACCGAAACCTGGACGGTCGCCGGCACTGGGAGTTCCCGTACGGTGAAGGTGTGGGTCCGCTATCCCACCTCCCGCGGCACCACCGCCGACACGCTGTTCACCACTCTACCCTGCGACTGACCTATGCGCCGCGGATTTACGCTGGTGGAAATGCTGGTCGCGCTTATCGTCGTGGGCCTGCTCGGGCAGGGACTCTACCGAGTGCTGGCGAACCAGCAGCGTCTCGCCGTTACCCAGGTCGAGCAGGCTGTGCTGCAGTCGAATGTGCGGGTCGGGAGCCTGGTGCTGGCCAACGAGCTCCAGGAGCTGGGGGGTGACGCGACGAGTGCTGCGGATCTGGAAGCCGCCAACACGACATCGGTGACCTACCGGGCCATGCGTTCGATGGGCTTTGCCTGCCAGGTCACCCCCTCGGTGGTGAAGATCCGGACGACGCCGCTCTATGGCATCCGGCTCCCGGTGGCGGGCCAGGACAGCCTGCTGCTCTTCGTCGAGGGGGATCCGACCATCTCGAGCGACGATCGGTGGCGGGCCTTCCCTATCTCCTCGGTGACGCAGGGTGTGACCTGCGGCGGTGTTGCGGCGATCTCACTGGGTACTGCACTCGACAGCGCCTCGAACGCGGACGTGCTGGTCGAGGCGCCGGTGCGGACCTTCGAGATCATGGAGATCGGGCAAATGAGCCAGGGCGGCCTCAACTGGCTGGGCGCCCGCTCGGCGAGCGCGGGGCAGGCGCTCGAACCGGTCGCCGGACCGTTGCAGGCCGGCGGCCTTTCGTTCGCCTATTACGACTCGCTGGGAAACGTCACGGCGACGCTGGCGCGGGTTCGCAGCATTCAGATGACGCTGCGGGGCCGGAGCGATCTCTCGGTGCGCGCGGGCGGGACGGCGGCCACGGTGCAACCAGTGCAGGATAGCCTCGTGCGGTGGGTCACGCTCCGCAACTCTCCTCTGCCATGACCTCTCCTCTTCGGAGTGTCCCGATGTCCCGGTTGCCCCGACTGGATCAGCGCGGTATCGCGCTGCCGATCGCTCTCTTCGCGTTGGTCATCATCGCCGCACTCCTGGCCGGCTCGTTCTACATGGGACGGATGGAGCAGCACCATGGCGACAACGTCGTGGCCCGAGCCCAGGCCGGGGAGGCGGCGGAGGCCGGGCTCGCCGAAACGGTGGCGTCGTGGGACCCCGCCGTGTTCAATGCGATGGCGAACGCTTCCGAGATCACCCTCTCCACGGTGACGGTCGGCGGTACCAACACCTATACCCCGACACTCCGCCGGATCAACCAGTCCACCTTCCTGGTGCGCTCGGAGGGACGGCACCTGAGCCGGACCGGTGCGGTGATCACCCGGCAGCAGTTGGGCAGGCTGGTTCGGTTGACCATCCCCGACATTGACATGAACGCCGCCGTCACCACTCGGGTGGGCATCAGCATCGGGGGCTCCAGTGAAGTGAGCGGCAGCGACTCGGTGCCACCGTCGTTGGCCGGCGCCTGTCCGCCGCCCGGTACCCCAGCGCCCGGCATCCGGGACTCGAGCGGAAACGTGAATACCTTCGGATCCTGCAGCGGGGCCACTTGCATCACGGGATCACCCCAGATTCTGACCGATCCGACCATCACCACCGGGAGCTTCAACCAGTTCGGCGATCTCAACTTCGCCGACCTTGCTGCCATGGCCAACAAGACGGTCAGCGGCACGCTCAACGGCATCGGGCCGACGGTGAACACCGGCCCGCCGTTGTCCTGCAAGACCACCGACTTGCGCAACTGGGGAGACCCGACCAGTCCGACCGGTACCTGCTTCAGCTATTTCCCGATCATCTACGCAGCGGGCAATCTCCGGATTACCGGTGGTCAGGGCCAGGGCATCCTTCTCGTGGGGGGCGATCTCGATATCTCGGGCGGGTTCGAATTCTACGGGCCGGTGATTGTGCTGGGAGCAGTGAGCAGCACCGGTACCGGCGGCCACATCGTGGGAGGGCTGATGGCCCAGAACGCGCTGCTTAACACCACCGTCATCACCGGTAACTCCGCCGTCACATTCTCGCGCTGTGCGATCAGCCGCGCCTTGCAAGCCTCGGCGACCGCTCGAAGCCTCGGCTCACGGAGCTGGAGCCAGCTCTACTGAGCTGGTTCCGGCCCGGCTACAAGTGCTGCGGTGTCGGGCCAGACCAGCACGGATGGGGCGTCGATGCCGTAATCGGCCTTCATTGGTCTGGAAACCCCTTCGCCAGGAGCCACAGCGCCAGAATCAGCTGGCTGAGTCCCATGGGTGCCAGCAGTGGAAACACCACATCGTGGCCGAAGAGGGGCATCGCTAGCGACGCGATCATCAGAGGCGCAGCGATCAGACCGAAGCCGGCAAGGGCCCGTGGGACCAGCACGAACCGGTACAGCGCAGCATAGAAGACCAAGTTCGTGATGCCGTCGAAAATCTTGGCCAGGTAGTGGGCCCAGTCCTGCGCATCGCTCGGGGACGTCGAGGAGAGCAGGGCGTTGTTCTCCACGACGGTGGCCGCCAGGCTCACCACGGCCAGCGAAAGGATCCATAAGGCGAGTGTTCTCGAACGTTCCCAAAGAATCGGGAACGCTGTGACCGCGACGCCGACCAGCATTGCTGTAGTCGCCAGGCCCAGGAGTACCGCCAGCCCCATTGGGCGTGAGTGCGGGGCGGAGTTCCGGAGGGCGAAGTTCACGACGCCGCTGCCCACCATCTGGAGGATGATCAGAACGCCGATGATGCGGCCGGCTCGACTCATAGGGGAGAGCTCCACTGTCTGTGCCATTCGTCCTGTCGCCTGACAGCCTGGTGAATGTCCCTAGGACAACGGCTTGGCCGTCCGCTGAATCTGGCGCTGGTACTCCGCCTCGTCGAAGTGGCCGAGCGAGCGGACAATCAACCGATCTGGCCCGAAGGTCCATTCCTCGTAGCCGCTGATATGCACCGGCCGGCCCGTCCCGCCAGGCCCGGTGTTGGTTCCCCTCAGAGTCCAGTGGTATCGGATGGCGGCGCCTGTGGTCTCGAGGCTGTCGGGCTTCTGACTGCACCAGGCGGCGCTATAGCGGGTGGCGAAGTCGGTGAGCTCCTCTGATGTCATGGCGGTGTTCTTGGAGCGGCAATGGAGGATGAGAATGAGAACCTACCGGGGCAGGGCTGGTGGTGCCAGCCGGCGCAAACCGACGCCGGCCGGCGTAGGGCCGTGAGTGTGCCAGGCTGGCTAGTAATCCTCCAGCGGCCGTACCTCTGACTCGCCCTCGAAAGACGGCCAGTGCACCTGGTGCAGCTCCATGAAATCGCGCGCGATTTTCAGCGCTTCATCCCGCGACTTCACCTCGACAATTGCGTAACCACCCACGACTTCCTTGGCCTCGGTGAAGGGGCCATCGGTCACCTTCAGCTTGCCGCCACTCAAGCGAATCCGGAACGCCTCCGCAGTGGGCTTGAGTCCGGCCGTGTCCTTGAGCACACCGCTCTTGAAGCCGTCCTCCACGAACTTGCCCATGGCGTCCATGAGCGCCTGAGGGACGGGCTCCGAGCGAACGTTTTCAGAATGTTTGATCATCATGAGGACCTTCATCTGTCGTCTCCCTGAGTAGCGGCAAGGTGTTGCCCTTGTTGAAATTGGCTATCCCGACCCGGCCGAGTTGCCGCGGGGGATGAGCTCGCCTTCAATGAGACGTCGAACCGGGATCGGGGAAATCGACAAGTCCGGCTGTGCGATCGGTCGAGCCTTGGTGGCCGATGCACTCAGTTGCTCCACTCGTCGCTGACGACCGACGCCTTGCTCGCCTGAGCGGCGTTGACGATGGCACCGATCACCGCCTTCTGCGAGGCCGGGTCCGGCGAGACATGGGTGCAAAGCGCCGAGCCCTGTACTGAGCCATCAGGGTGATAGGTGGCGGTGACATGCTGCTGCCACTTCTGAGTGAGGGTGGCCTGCGGGGTAGCGCTGCCGAACGCTTCGGTAAGGTAGAAAGTCATCGCCCCTTGGCCGTTCGCCGGCTGCCGGATCCATTGGCAGTAATAGAACTGTTGCGGCTTGGGTGGGACGGTCGTGGCGGACGAGCCGGACGTACTGGGCTTTGCAGTCGTGGCGGTCGTGGCTGATGCGGCGGGAGCGACGGCAGTTGGCGAGGCCGGGGCTGCAGCCGCACTGGGTACAGCGCCCTTGGTGTACTTCCAGTCCACCTCGTGAACCTCGCCTCCCGCCTGGCCCTTTATCTCCGCGATCCGCTGCAACCTGACCTGCGATGCGACCGGCATCTTCCCGGTATCACAACCGCCGAGAAAGGCGCCCGGGTCGATCTTGAGGGTCTTACGGGCGTAATCCGCCCACGCCGAGCGGTAACCCTTCCAGTCGTAGGTGGCTTCCGGTTCTTCCAGCACATTCATTCCCGTGATGTAGAGCAGCTTGCCTTGCAGAAATTGGCAGTAGTAGCCCGTCGCCGAGTCGGCCGCCGTGGCGACGACCGGGCCGGTGTAGGTCCAGTCGTCTCGAACGATTTCGTACTTCTTCTCGGTCCACTGCTTGACCCACTCGTCGAACGTGGCCTGCTGCTGATCCGGGTCGGCGGGGAGAAGGCTGCAACCAGGCCTCGGCTGCCAATAGGCGCCGGGATGCAGCTCAAGGGCATACTTGGTCCATGCCTCGCCCAGTTGGGCAGCCGAGTTGGGCGAAATCCCGATCGCCTTGGTCATATAGAAGTAGCCTTGCTGCTGGCCGGCGTTCAGCACCGTCACTGCCCCAAAGCAGTAGTAGGGCAGGCTGACCTTGGCGGAAACGAAGGTCCACCCGGTCTCGATGACCTTGATGCCCTGCGCCCGGAGCTGGGCGGAATAGTTCTTCTGGTCGCCCTGAATCTTTGCGAAGGTCGACCCGGACTTGTATGCAACACTGCAGGATCCCTGGCCTTTGAACTGGTACTTGGAGACGAGGAACTGCGTCCATGCGGCATTCACCAGATACTGATATTGATTGTCGTCCCAGACTTCGCTCACGTACATCGTGCTGTTGGCCTGGATGGTGTGGCACGCCCAATGCCCGTCGACGAGATGATCTCCCTGGGCCATGAGGCCGCGGCAGGGAATGAGCGTCGCGGCCAACATGAAAAGGATTCGATCACTGCCCTTGCGCCACATAATCCTCTGCCTCCTTCAGGGCCGGCTGCCGAGTTCCGCTATCCGCGACTTCGAGAAGCTCGCCGAAGAACGTACGCGCTAGGGCTTTGTTACCCAGGGCGCGTGCTGCCCGAGCGGCGCCCAGCAGGCTGTTGAAACGCCTGGGATAGAGTTCCATCGAGCGCTGGTACGCCGCGAGCGCGTCCGCCGGGTGCTTCTGCTCCATCAAAAGGTCCCCTAACAGCTCCGGGGCGGGAAGCGTAGGTGCCGGCGTCACGGCGGCCTTCGGGGTCGAGACCTCAAGCTCGGCGGCCTCCCGCATCAGCGCAACGCTCGAGTCCTCCTGTCGCTCCGCGTGAGCAAGCCAGGAGCTCAACTCGAGCCGGAGCACCCGGATATTTCGAGCAAACAGGTCTTCTCCCGACTTCTGGGTTGCCTCATCGAGTTGGCTCAGCCGCTCGACCTCTGCTCTGGCTCCGTTGACTCTCCCCAGATGCGCCGCGCCCAGGCCGCGCGCGAATCGCACGATGGCTTCCGGCCAGGTGAAACGATCCCAGTCCAGGCCCGCAGGTTCCCGGGGAACCAGCACTACAGCCTCCTTCCAGGCGCCACGCTCCAAGGCGTAGCGGGCCTGTGTCGACGCGAGGTGAAAAGCGGTCTTGAAGGTGGGCTCCAACCGGGCCGTTGCGCGCAGCCGGTTCAGCTGCGTGGCGGCTCCGCTGTCTGCGCCTTTCTGGAGATAGGCATAGATGAGATACTCGAGCGCGTGGGGAAACTCATCCCAGACGAATTCCCCGTGGTCTCCCGCCGGATACTGTAAGGCCGCTTCTGCCGCCCGCAGGTTCCCCCGGATTACGCCATTCCAGTCACCGAGGCGGGTGTAGATATGCGTCGGCATATGGAGGGCATGTGGATTGCTGGGCGCTGTGGTTTCGTACTTCTCCGTGATCTCCAGCGATTCGCGTTCCCGTCCCGGGACGTCGTTGGCGTGCACCAGGTAGTGCATGGCGCCCGGGTGATCGGGATGCTTCTGGTAGACAGCGAGGAGAATCTGGGCGGCTTGGTCGGCATGTGCGCGAGGACTCGAATCCGAGGGCGTCATGGCCAGGAGCGCCAGGGCATAGAACGATGCTGCTTCGGGATCGTCGGGGAAGGACGAGTAGACCTTCTCCATCGCCTGTTCCCAGCGCCGGATGCGAAGCCAATAATCGCTAGACGCCGGTTCGAGGAAGAAAGCCTCCGCCGCGGCGACGAAGAGCTGTTCCCGTTTACTCGGCGGTGCCAGGGTCTCGGCCTTCAGCACGGCGTCCCACCCGCGCTGCAGCGCTTCGGGTCGCGGCCGAGTAGGCCAGAGCGGCTGAAACAGGGTCATGGCAATTCCCCAATGCGCCATCGCACATTGCGGATCGGCCGTGGCGACACGCTCGAATCCTTCGCGCGCCTGGGGATACGTCATGTGATGCAGGAGGGCGACCGCCCGGTCAAACTCCACTTGAGCCGGTTGCGAGCAGCTGATGGGGAAGTGAACCGTGCCCAGAGGGTCGCCGGCGTCCGGCCGGACCTGAGCGGCCGTTTCGGGCGCGAACCCTCCGAGCAGGAGTGCTGACAGGCCGATGCGAGTGGCCGCAGATAGGCGCAGATGCATGCAGCAAATGGGATCCATCAGTCCTTGACCATCCTGCGCCCAAACACTTGGAGAAGTTCTGCGTTTATCTGCGTTCTCTGCGGCTAAAGCGGACCGCAGGACACTTCTTGTGAATCTGGTTCGCATCCTACCCGACACAACCTGCACAAGTTCTGCGCCTATCCGCGTTCATCCGCGGCCGATCAGATCGCGTACCTCAACGGTAGTCATCCCGAGGCGGATGGAACACATCGAGCACGACGGAAGCCTTGAGGGCGCGCGCCGAATGGCGCTCATGAGGCGCGATATAGAGGATCTGCCCCGGTCGCAAGACGTGGGCGACACCGGAGACCGTCAGTTCGAGGGAGCCGGTGAGCAGCAGGGTCCACTGTTCGTGCGGATGGGAGTGCTCGGGGACGACGGCGCCCTGAGCGATGTCAACTCGGCCTTGCGTAATATGGTCCGAGTGGAGATAGCGTCCGAGGTAGCCGGGCGCGATCTCACGTGGCGTCACGGTTGCGAAGTCGAGCGATCTCATGGGAATCCTTTAGGACGGTTCGGAACAGGGCTACTGGCGGACATACTGATTCAGAAAGCCGAACACGTCAGCCTCCCAGGTCCGCACTCCCAGATCAATGAAGTCATGACCCTCCTCCGGGGTGTTTCCCACTGCGGGGTAGATCTTGACCCGGTTGGACTTTCCATGTCGCGTCATCTCTGATCCCAGGGCCTGGGCCGAAGCGACGGTGTAGTCATTCGCCGCGTGAATGAAGAAAATCGGCACCCGCGTCCGGTCGGCGGCCTCGAGCAGCCGGGCCCGCATCGGTGGCGAGCGCTCCCAACTGTATCCCGCGGTCGCGAATGCGACCGCTGCTCGCAGGGTGCTGTCCCGCTCGGCGACGAGAAGCGTGAGCGATCCGCCGAAGGACACCCCGACAACCGCAAGCCGACCAGCCTGGACATCGGGACGGCCCCGCAGGAAGCCAAGTCCAGCCAGGGCATCGTTCAGCTCATCGCCTTCCAGCAATTGGAGCTGAAGGTCGTTGCGTGCGACCTGTCCTCCTGCCGCCGCGGCGCTGTCCATCCGGTCGGCGCTGGGAACGCCCTGGCCCCGGGAGAGTCCATCACCCCGACGGAACAGGTAGAGGAAGAGATAGCCGTGCTTGGCGAAGAGTGGTCCGAGCAGCTCCGGGTGTCGCTGATCCACGCGTCCAGTCGAGTCTCTCCCGTCTGCGTGGCCGCTCCCATGGTTGAACAGGACCGCGGGGAAGGGCCCGGGTCCTTGGGGACGATAGAGCAGTGCCCGCAGCGCGAGGCTCCCGCTGTGAACGACCACGGTGTCCGGCCCCGCTGCCTGCGCCAGGACACGGCCACGCAGTGCCAGGCTCAGACCCATTGTCAGCAGGAGGTGGTGAATTTGTCGCATCTGAGCCCGAATGGCTCGTGACTAAGCGCCCGCACCCAGCAGGTAGCTCATGCCGAGTGCGGAGATATACAGGCCTGCACCGAACACGGTATGGGTCACGAGGCTCTTCAGCCTTGCCTGTGTCGGATTGGGCGATCGCGAGGAGGCGATGCCTAGCCCGAACGAAGGCTGGAGGATGAAGAACGGGAAGACGACGGTGGCGATGCCGAAGAGCAGGGCAGGGAGGGCCGTTGGCCTGGCGATCCATTCACCGGATACCAAAAGGAGAAACACGAGGGCGAGGACTATGCCAATGCTGTAGTGGGCAACCCAGCCGACTGTACATTCGTGGGACTTTGGCGGGGCGGCGGCAATACTCGCGTGCCTGAGCGTGCCCGACGGGATGTGGCTCACCCAGCGCCCGAGCAGGCAGTAGTTGAGCGACGGTATGCGGAAGGCGCGCTTCAGGAACAGGTTCCAGAGGTCCATCATCAGCGTGGCACCAAGACCAATCGCAATGGCGCCAGGGACGCCGTTTGGAGCGATGGTCATTGAGGCGCGCCCCAGCTCACCCGGTTTTCTTGCTCCATGGAGGCACGATCTGGTTCATCCGGGCATACGACACCAGCTGGCCCAGGTGCTCGTGCAGGTCGTTCAGCGTGTAGGTGGTCGCGACGCGGGGCAGGGTGGACTGGCCATAGTACGTGATCGGCGTGTTCATCTTGTCGAGCGACAGGCCGGCCACAGTGGCGCTCAGCGTCTTCATCGACTTCTCCATCACCGCGATCAGCTGATCATCCGGGAGCTTGCTGAGCCGGGCTTCTTCAGCGTCGAAGTCGGCGAGCGAACCCTCGGGCAGCTTGCCCCCGAACATTGCCGTCTCGGTGTTCCCCTCGGCCGCGACGTGGGCGAACACCTCGTGGAACGAGCGGGTTCCTTCCATGGGCTTCCAGCTGTGTTTGTTGGCCGGGACTGCCTTGGCCAAGGCCATGAACTTTTCCCGGAGCCCGTCGATGTCTTCCTTCTGGACCTTGCGCCAGGCCTCGAACTCGGCCGCGTTGCTGACGGCCTGGCCGGCGAGCGGCGTGGCGACGAAACTGGCCAGGCCGGCGATCACGGCCAGGGCTGGCACTGAGAACCGACTCGGTGCGGCGGGCATGGGGTTCTCCTTGATGGGGATTCGAGCCAGAGCGGCCACCCTCTTGTACGGATCGAATCGGCAGAAGTTCCGGCCAGCGCGAGTCGGGCTAGACCATGCCACCCCGAGAGGGCGCTGTGTCGGGGGCTGTGGGTTGTCCTTCGCGTCGAGGTACACCAACAACTGCCAGAGGGTCACCACCGCGACGAGGTTGACGCCTAGAGTTATGTGATCGAGATCGTTGAGTAGAGAGAAGTAGGCAGAAAACCCTGGAGTGAGGTTGAGTTTTATGCTGAGCGGAGTCGTAAGGGACAGGGACGCGCTCAATCCGCCGAACACATTGAAGATGAGCGTACTGCTATACACAAAAACGAGCTGAGGGACTTGCAGGTAAAGTGAGAGTGACGCGCCCCAATCGTGATCTCTGTAGAGCAGCATGCCGGCCGCGAAGCACAACACGAAGAACATCAGTATGACCAGGTCGACGAGTCGTGCAAGCCAAGAGTCGACTGAAACCAATATCTGGGCGGTGCCAGCGAAGCCGTAGAGGCCGCCAAAAATCTGGAGTCCTGCGATTGTGTATCGCCGGGCGAGTGTGGGTGTCATGCCAATTCAGGTAGCTCGCTCACACGAGGTCCTTTGTGGCTGCGGATCAGTAGCGCAGCAGGTACAGACTGAACGACTGCGCCTTGGGTGCCTTTGTCACCCTCGAAAAGGCCATCTCGGCCTGCCTGCGAACGGCAGCTGGGACCGGTGGCTCCTCCTGAATCACCAGCGAGATCCCTCCTTCCGAACTCGTCGAGACGGCTACGATCAGTTCACCATGCGCGCTCCGGGGAACCTGGCCGGCTTCCTTCGCGTGCTCGATCGTGTGCGCCAGCAGTCTCTGGAGCCCTGTGGGAGTGGAAGGATCCGAGGCTTCCGACTTAAGGCTGGCCACGATGGAGGCACAGGTGCCACACCAGTTGCGACCCTGCTCTTGCCCTTTTGCACCCATCCGATCTCCTAGCTCTCCCGGATGCACACCACGGTCTCCCAGACCAAGCGCCGAGAGACCATGAGTGGACGCAGCCCGGCCTGCGCCAGCAGTCGGTAGATCTGCGCAACCGGGTGAACGAAAGTGCGAAACGCATTCCCGGCTCGTGCCCTGCGCCAATTTGCCCAGCGATTGCCCAGGTGGACATACCAGCGCCCCCGGGGGAAGCTGGCCGCCCAGTAGTGCCGGCTGCGCGCTGCCGAGGTCAGCAGCAAGGGCTCGAGCTCGTGATAACAACAGAGGACCCGATCGAGGGTCACCAGGTCGGCGGCCGGGATCGTAGGTGCGAGGGTCAGAAAATCCCCGTGCAGAAAAGTCACCCGTCCCGCCTGTCCCCGTCTCCCATTCTCGTCCTGCGCGGCCTGGACGAATGCGCGACTGGCCTCCACGTGCGTTGCGCTCCTGACTCCGCGGGCCAGCAGCTCATGATGCAGGATCCCTACGCCGGCTCCGATGTCGAGCAGGGTCTCGACCTGGACTTGGCAGTCGCCAACCATGCGAAGGAGCCGCCGGGCTGTGCCCGTGGCTCCACGCCGCCGGTAAGCCGCCAGGTCGTTTTTGGCGCGGGTCGGCCCGAAGTGGCGATCGGTGGCCTCGCAGTTACACGTCATGTCGAAGCCTGCCGCGTCGCCTGATGGCCACATGGGCGGTGTGAGACCAGGCTCAAGGCCCTGCGCCGCTCGGCTTGGCCTCCGGCATCACTTGGAGCAGGAGATTTGGCTTCACGGAGATTTCTCCGGCGAACGGACGGGTATTCGCGGCGATCAGCCAGATCGCGACCCCGACCCCGGTGGCGAAGATTCCAAGGACGATGCGGTTGGCGAGGCGGTTGTCGCAGTGCACCATAGCGATTGTGAGCAGCGTGAGTCCCGCCTGGATCAGCAGCACGGTCCATTTGACCCAGTTGATCGACGATCCACTGAGGACGATGCGCTGGCGGCGGGCATCCAGGGCGTTCTGGAGGGCGGCAACCATCTCGCGCTGGGCGTCCAACTGACCCGCTCCTTGCGGTGTGAGTGACAGCGCCAGCCGCAACGCCTCGGCGAGCTTGGGTGGGGCGATCGACAGGGTGACGTGGTGCCGGGCCATATCCGGCCACTCCTGATTCACGGCGTCCTGGATGTAGTCGTGGATGAACCCACGCAGGTGCGATTCTGTCTCACCGGGAAACTGGGAAGAAAGAAGAACCACGGCGCGTAGCGCGCTCGCCTCCCGATTGACCGCAGTGCTCGCCCTGTCGGCTTCGCCCCAGACCTGGTTGGCCAGGAAGGCGACCAGCAGGCCGAAGACCACGCTGAGGGGCGGAAGGATGGCGGGGGTGATCGCTTTGAATGCTTTTAAGCGGTCCCCTACGGCGAGTTTCGTGATCAGCAGGTAGATCCCGGCGGTGCCGAGATAAATGAAGCCGAGGATGACGACTCCCATCCAAAGGACCGGGAGATTGAGAAGCCAGTCGCTCATGAGTGTTCCCGGCTAGGCGTTCAATTCGTCAATTGGAGGAGATCAGGATAGGGCTCGGTTACGCGGGGCGGAAGAGCCACACTGTCTGAACCCGCCCGTGAACGATTTGGTACACCAGCACCACCTCATACGGCTCGGCCTCGATGCCAGTAATCCGCTCGTGGTCCACCACGATGTTCCCCATCACCATGCGGTTCAACAGGTCATAGTGGAGTGCGGGGACATTGAAGCGCTTGGTGCTGTAATGGTGAGCGATAGCGTCCTTCCCCACTAGTGTGGGGGCTGCCGCCGGCGGTGTGAAGATCTGAGCGTCGTCGGCAAACTCCGCGATGAAGCGGTCGATATCGTGCGCGTTGGCCGCTTCGAACTGGCGTTGGACGACCGCTTCGGAAGTCGCGGACGCTGCCTCTACGCGGTTCAAGGTGTCACCGTGATGCCGAGGTCACCGAGAAGGTGTTGAGACGTCACCAGGTGGACGCCGACTGCGTCGCCTCCCACGGCGGTGGCGGTGACATGACCCGTCAAAGCATCAACTGTCAGCAGGCTTCCCTCATCCTGCCAGCGCAAGTCGGCGAGCGTAGCTCCGGGCAGGCAGGTTGCCGCAGCTGATGTGAATGACGCGTGCACGGTGATCGTATCGCCCACGTGAAGCATGATACCTGTCGGTTGCAGCGTGACCAGCCGGATGTTGCATCGGTCGGGGTTCGACATCGCATCGTTGCACCCGAGGGCCACTGCCATCAGCGCGCCCAGGGCGACGCATGGAAGGAAGGGAGAGCGAATCACCTCAATGCCTCCTGCGGCCTGTGGATCCTTCTCAGCGCCCGCTCCACCAGCGAATGGTCCTAACGTGCACCGGGGGAGCGCCGGTGGTGAGCTCCACCCCGCGATACTGCGACTCTTGGAGACTGAGTATTTCGGCTGCAGACGGCCGAGATGCCACGAGGCAGATCCGGCTCTCGCCTCGCCGATCCACAGCGGGGTCCAGCAAGGTATCCCGGCGCCCCTCCGTCGTGAGAAGCACAGCCTGCAGCGTCGCCGCCTTGTCGGACTCTCTCCGTGAATTGAAGTCCAAGCAGAGCTCCCGCCGGGGGCCGGAGCCGGAGACCGGGACTGGGCCGAGGAAGGTGATCTGTTGGGGGGTGGAGGAAATCTCCTGTGGTCCGGCGACGCCCGTCGTTTTCCGTTCACAGGCGGTGGATCCCAAGAGCGGCAAAGCGGTGATCAGGTTTGGAGCAACAGGTCGTACTCCGGATCGAGCCGCAGACATGCGAGACAACATGCCGTATCGGCCGCTGCTAGAGGTCAAGTCGTACGACGTACCGGTCCCCATTGATCACCTGGTCCGCCGACAGGTAGTCTCGGTGGCGGGTAAAGGTCAGATCCCGCACAAAGGTGTCTGCGGTCTGATCGAAGCTGATAGTGGAAACGGTCGCAGAGGCAGTACCGGCGAGGTCATCGTCCAGGTCGCCAGTCCCCGTGATTGCGGCAGGAATGAAGAGGTGGCCGGTGACTGACGAATCGCCGGCAATCGAAATGGTGAGGGAACTGCCGCCGGCGAGCAGATCTACCGGATGCAGGCCCGCGGCGGTGACGATCATGACGCTCGCGTCATAGTCACCGGCGAACGCGAGGCTATCGGGGTCACTGGAACTACCGCAGGCCCCGAGGAGCGACAGGGTGGAGGAGAGGGTGAGAAGAGTTCCGTAGCGCATCAGATACCTCAAAGGTCGGACGCCGGCAGACCAAGTCAACTAACCCGATCGAACAGTGCCGTCCCGCGCAGGACTACTCCGGCGAGCGCGGCAACGATTAACAAGTAGGAGACGACTCTCCCCACAGAGCGAAGACACACGGATTCGCGCGATCCCCGACTCGGTCTCCGATTCGCACTGCCACGTCGTGAAGGCCCCAGCCGAAAAGCTCTGCCACTATCGCTAGCGCAACAGCGCCGAGGGCCCCGACGATGGTCGAGAGCATGGTAGAACCGAATGGCCCGCTCGAGGTCGCGGTCGATGAGCTCGACGGGGCCCTCCAACGAAACCGGGTCGGTCATGTGGCAGATTTCCCCTCTGCGGAGGTGTGTGTGATTCCGCTGACATTTGAGGATCGGGTTTCAGGATGGTTACCGGGATACGCTACCGCGTCACCGGGCCGTGTCAAGGAGACGCGAAATGCCCCGCGCCGACGAATCCGTCAGCGCGGGGCAAATGCTGAATGTGCTACGCCGTGACTGGCGGTCTGCACAATCCTCAGTGAACCAGGGGAATCTGCGAGGAGATTTGCAGCTGGGCCAGGTTGGAGAGGCGCCGGTCGATCTGCATCGCCCGCGCCGCGAGCTTCCCGGGCAACACCTTCTGGAACTCACCCAGCCACTTCACCCGCAGCGCCGTCATCTTGGCATCGCGATCCAGATGGGCCCTCATGAGGGCGAGCGCACCCGCGTCATCGAGAGTCTCGTAGTGATCGACGTACTGCTGAATGCTCTTGAGCTGCTCGTCCATGATGACGTTCTGCTCCTTCTGGTAGGCGTTGAAGACCGGCCAGAATTTGGCCGCCTGATCGGCGGTGAGCTCCAGGTTCTTCGCCATGATGTCCGCTCTGGCGCCCTGCATGTCCGCGCGCATGGCTGCGAGTGCACTGTCCATAGCTGCAGGTGAAGGGCTGGTGGCCGACGCCTGTTTTGCTGGTGTCTGGGCCTGCAGGGAACCGACGAGGGAACACGCGACCACGAGGTATGCCAGAGTCCGACGCATCGAAATATCTCCAAGGCTGGAAATGGGGAGCAAACGGTCATAAAGCCTAGGGGCGGTGACCCTCCACGGCAACTCGGCCATTAGGGAGGGGGGCGGACTTTGGGGCAGTCCTACGATGGATAGGGTGCGGGGACTCAGGACGCTGCCGTTCCCTTGGGCTTCCACAACGCCGCGTCCAGAATCGACCAAAGGTGGATGATCCAGCCCAGGAGGAAGTACCAGAGAACCGCGGCGAGGCAAAACTGGATGATCCCGATGCCGAGTCGGCCTTGGAGCAGCTGCCCAAGACCGGGAATGAAGAAGCTGGCGAGTGCGGCGATGACGTTGCCGGTGGAACCTTGGCCTGCCATCGAATTCTCCTGGAACCGCCTTAGATGCGGCGGAACGCCGCGTTCGCGTCGACCTGGGTATAGATAATGAACTCGACCGGTGCGATGCACTTGGGGTACAGAATCCCCGCGAACTTCTTGACGGCCGCGGATTCGCCGTGAATCCGGTTCGCTTCCTCGTCTCGCCAGACAAAGATGTGCACGAAGCGTGTCGGCTGTACGGCCTCCTGCCAGACCTCATAGCGGAGAGCGCCGGGCTCATGGGTACGTACGTATGCGACAAACTCCTCAATGGCTAGCAGGACTTCGTCCAGCGCTTCCGGACGAATCTCATAGCGGGCGAGTTCATGAATCTCGCCTGGGTTCCCGTGGATGGCCGGCATGACTCCTCCTTCCCTCTCTACGATCGCAGCCGGAGCACAAGCGCGAACAACATACCCGCCACGTACAAGGTCCCGAAGATCTCCTTGTTGTAGCGGGCAATGAATAATGGCAGGTAGATGTCAAAGTTGTCTTGGCGGTCATCGGTGTAGCGGGCGGCTAGAGGCGTTAGAGGGCACTTCATGCCGTTCACCGCGAGGATGAGCACCTCGAGCGCAACGATTACCCCACAGATCAGGGCCAACCCAAATCGCCCATACCAGGCGGCGAGCGGGATGGAGACGATGGCCGCCACAAAGAAAGCCCATGCTGCAGTGTGGATGAGCTTTATCGCGCGTAGGGCCGAGTCCGGAGCAAGGGACATGTTCGCGGTCCGTCGCTGGAAGGCTGAACAGAACTAGATGATCCCGATCGTCCTCAGCCACTTCTCGACCAGCTGCGGCCATTCGGTGATGGGATCCTTGGTGGGACGCAGCCCGAATGAGTGCCCGCCCTCCGGGAACAAATGCATTTCAACGGAAACACCCGCTTTCTTGAGCGCCGCGTAGTACACCAACGAGTTGTTCACGTTGTCCACGTCGTCGTTTTCCGCCTGTGCCAGGAATGTGGGCGGAGTGTTACGAGTAACGCGGATATTCGGGTTCAACTCCAACTTCTCGTAGTCGATCAAGAGATGCCCCGGGTAGAGCGCCACCGCGAAATCCGGACGGCAGCTTTCCTGATCGGCGGCGTCCACAACCGGATACACTCGCTGCTCGAAATGGGTGCTGACCGCCGCCACGAGGTGCCCCCCCGCGGAAAACCCGAGCACTCCAACCTTGTGCGGGTCGATGCGCCACTCCGCCGCGTGAAGTCGCACGAGCCCAAGTGTCCGCTGGGCATCTTCCAGTGCCAGAGATGATTTCGTATTGAGAAAACAGCCACACAGTTGGTTCCACAACGCTCCGGCATTGGGCACCCGGTACTTCAACAGGATACAGGTGATGCCCCTGGACCTGAGCCAGTCACAAACCTCCGTGCCTTCGAGATCGATGGCCAGAATCTGGTAGCCGCCGCCGGGGAACACGATAATGGCCGCACCGGTGTTTTGCCCTTGAGGTGAATAGACCGTCAGGGTCGGTCGCGAAACGTTACGTACGTAGACCCAGGGTTTCCCGGCGACCGGCTTCGGTGCCGTGCCGATCGATTCGCTATCCGGGACTGCGTGCCCGCCGGGTGGTAGCCCCGGCCATATCGCCATCTGGGTATGTCCCGGTGACGGGTGCCAGGGGGACGCCTGGGCATCCAAGGCGTGGAAGGCGACCGCGATGCCGAGCGTAATGACCAACGATCTCATCAAGTGTGGGAGTCAGAAGGCGTCAGACGGTAATGCAGTTGAACCAGACCATCCTCGAAGCGCTCGGTGGAGTACAACTCCAGCGGTACATGCCGATGACGCCGCGCGATTAGAGGAATGCCATCCCCGATGAACACCGGCACCACACTGATGACGAACTCGTCGATCGCCCGCTCGTCGAGAAAGGAGGCGATGAGATCGCCGCCGCCCATCAACCAGACGTTCTTGCCAGATTGTTCTCGAAGACGGGTCACGAAGGGCCCGATGGCGCCGTTCACGAATTCGACGCCTGCCGGGACATCTGGAGGCGGGGCATGGCTGGAGAAGACGATGGTCCGGTCCTTGTCGAACCTGGCACCCAGGCGGAGGCTAGCCTCGTAGGTCTTCCGGCCAAGGATCCTGGTGTCAACTGTCTTGGTGAAGGCGGACATGCCGTAGAACCCGGCGGGGGCAGGGCGGGAGGTCAGCCAGTCGAGATCACCGTCAAGGCGCGCGATGAAACCATCCGCACTCGCCCCGATGTGGACGATGACCTTTCGCCGCAGCGGCACGGTTTAGCCCGGTGACCGGTCAGGCCGTCGGCTCGCTGAAGCAGAGGATGTAGCCGTCCGGATCCTGCACGTAGAAGTCCCGGCACGACCAGGGCCTGTCTTCCAGCGCCTTCGTAATCAGCGCGCCGCGAGAGCCCAGCTCGTCATATAAGGCGGCCGCGCTACTGGCGCCGATGTAGGCGTCGAGATGCTCGTTCTGCTGACGATGGGGTCTGTCCGCCTCGTTCTTCGGCGCCTCCTTGAGATGAATCGCGCAACCGTCTCGGCTGACGCTGGCGTAGAAGTCCTCGTATTGGAAGTCGAGGCCGAAGCCGAGGCGCTGGGTGTAGTACTCGATGGCGCGAGCGAGATCGTCCACCAGGAATTGGGGCGATATGCCGGTCAGCTTGGTGGTACCTGATGCTGTCGCGAGTTCCATGGTCTTGGTCCTCCAGAAGCAGTCTAACCTGTGTCCCACATCTCGCGACCCGCCCCTCACCTCAGAGCGAGCGTTCGAGATAACCTTGGATTGGCTCAGTGAATGTAGCGCCCGGCAGTTGCAGGCGCTGGTAGGCAGGTGATTTACGTCGGGCGGTTCGACGGCTCGGAGAATACGTAGCGCGGGTAACTCTGCTTCGCTCTCGCCGCCTTGGTCAGGTCGATGTCCCGGGTCGCGAAGGGCTCGACAGATGAAGTGAGGGCCAGGATCTCCCCGGCCGGATCGACGATCCACCCGCCACCGCCGCAGGCACCAGTCGGGTCGACTCGATTGGAAGAGAGGCTGAACGCCCCCGAGCGGATGGCCGCCACGACGCCCACGGCCAGCCACCTCATCGTCGTCGCCAATTCAGTCGCCCGCGGCGACAACACCAGCTGGGCGTCGAGCTCGGCGTAGCCCCCATACGTCTCCAGCGCCCAAAGCTCGGAACAGATGTTGACGCCGAACGACACCGGGCCGGCGTGAAACAGAGGAAACTCTCGATCTCCCCGGTGAAACCAGGTTGCCTCCCAATTCCCCGGCTCGTCGGGCAGGAAGTACTTGCTCCGGAGCGGCTGCACTCCAGCGTCCCGAGACCAGAGGTATCCCTGATTCAAGCGGCGCCCATTCATGCCCACTGGTCGGGTGCCCACCACATGCTCGACGCCCAGCTCGGCGAGACGACCGAGCTGGATGTCGTTCAGGGCCACGTTGGCATTCCAGCGAGCGGCGTCGAAGTGCGCCGACTCCCAGACCGGCTCCAGCATTGCGAACTCGGGGAGCAGCACGAACTGCGAGGCGTGCGCCCTGGTATGGTCGCACAACGCGGCCCACGCGGCGGCGAACGCCGCGGGCTCATGTGGCAGCTCGCAGACTGTGACCCGCATCGGCTCCTCTCCTGGCCGCTACCAGATCCGTACCCGGGCCCCCGGCTCGAGGTATAGCCGCTGTCCAGGGACCACATCGAAGGCCTCGTACCACGCGTCGAGGTTCCGCACGGCGTCCATCCGGTACATCTCAGGCGCGTGGTCGCTCGAGAGCTGCGCACGCAGGGCGGTCTCATTCACCTTCGCCCCGAAGGATTGCGCGAAGGCGATGAAGAATTCCCGGTCCGAGCGCCGGACGTAATCCCGGTCCGCGGCCTTGGCGCCGAGTGACTTGCGATACGCCTCGAAGGCGGCGGTAAGGCCGGCCAGGTCTGCTACATTCTCCGTTCTCGTGAGCCGTCCGTCAACATTAAGCCCCGGGAGCGGCTGGTACGCGGAGAACTGTCGCACGATCGGCTCGGCGGCTGCCTCGAATCGCGCCGAATCGTCTGCCGTCCACCAGCGACGCATCCGGCCGTCGGGCTCGTAGTCGGCTCCCAGCACATCCACGAAGTGACTCATGTCGTGGCCGATGATGGCGCCGATCGCACCATAGGTCGCGGCATCCGACGCGGTGGAGTCGTATTTGGGGGGCTGGAGCAGCGCGGCCGCGAAGGTGTAGGCGTTCTGCTGGAAGATCAGGACGGCGCCCACGGTCTGCGGTGGCAGCACCCACTCGTGCGGGTCATACGGCTTGTCGAGTCGCGCCAGAGCATGACGGTGCTGGCGATCGGCGATGCGCTGCGCGTTGCCAAAAGCGTCGGTGGAGTCGATGCGAAGGTCGCTCCAGTCTTCCCACGCATCCGGGTATCCGATTCCCACGTACAGACGGTCGATCTTGGCCAGTGCCACCAGCCTGCTGGTAGGCGACAACCACGCCGCGTCCGCCACGTGCTCGCGGAACGCCGCAGCGACGTTCTTGATAATGCCGTTGACCCGCGTCTTCTGCGCGGCCGAGAAGTAACGCGCGGCGTAAAGCTGTCCGATGGCATCGGCCATGGCCGACTGGGTGGTCGCCAGTGCCAACTGATCTCGCGGGCGCTGGTCGCCCCGCATAGCAGCGGATGCCTCGGCAAAGGCGCGCGGGAGCACGTCGGCGTTGTCGTGGATCAGGTGAAAGCGGAGATAGTCCTTCCAGGAATCAAGCGGTTGGGAGGCAACCAGCGCCGCGACCCCCTTCGCTGCCGTGGGTTGCCATGCCACGACCACCTGCTGCTGGCCGAAGCCCGCCGCTTCGAAGAAGGCGCCCCAGTCCATTCCCGGTGCTTCCTTCGCGAAGTCCGCCCGCGACCATTGATTGTCAGCGTTACGGTCCACGGCCGATGCCTTGAGCGTGGCCTGAGTCTCGGCGATGGCCGTTTCGAGTGCCAGGACAGAGGTGGCCCGCGGATCCGCGTGGTCGAAGCCAGCGAGCGTCAGCATCCGGGCGACGTACTGTTGGTAGCGAGTGCGCTGGGTGACGGCGCCGGAATCCTGGCTCAGGTACTGGTCACGGTCGCCGAGCCCGAGCCCCCCCTGGACCAGGAACGCGCCATACGTCTTCTCACCGTGGATGCCGTGCTCCACCGATAGCCCAAGCACCGAGGACGAGGTGTACACGCCGAAGTTGAGTGGATCCACGTCGGTGTACATGGTGCTGCCGAGCAGACGAGTCAGGGCGAGCTTGTCGCCGATACTGTCGATCCGGGAGAGCAGGGGTCTGAGCGGGGTGACTCCCCTGGCCTCGATGGCGGACTGGTTCAGGTAGGCGGAGCGGAAGTCGGCCACCTTGCGGCCGAGGGAGCCCGGCCGCGCTGTAAGTGCGTCGTCGAGGATCGCCTCGACCTGCCGGCGGGTCCGTTCATTGATGTCGTCCCGGACGGCCCAGCGGTTCTTGCCGGCCGGGAGGACGGTCGCCTTGAGCCAGGCACCGTTGGCGTAGCCAAAGAAGTCGTCCCCCGGCTTGATACCCGTATCGACGGTGCTTTCCAGCCGGGAGACGACGTGGTCCCGCGGCGCCTGGGCCCAAAGTTCCATGGCCGAAAACGGCGAGCAGGACAGGGCCAGGAGTGCCATTCTGAGGGCAGTAGCCGATAGCGATTGGGTAGTCATAAGCAATTGCCAATTGAAAATGGAAAATTTGCAATTGTCACTGAAGCTATCGATTGCGCATTCACCCCGCGCATCGGGGCCCGACAACTATCACTCACTTTCGGACAAATGATCGCCCGCGCCCATCTGATCGACGTCCTGTTCGTGATCCTGCCGCATTCGTTATTGCTGGATATTGCGGGCCCAGCAGAGGCGTTCCGCCTGGCCAACCAGCATCGCGGAAGGAGTGTGCTCCCCCCGCGCTTCCGGTTGCGCTTCGCCGCGCCGAACGAGGTTCAGGAGACGTCGGTGGGACTCGCGATGGCCGGCCTGGAGCCGCTACCGGAGGAGCTTGGCCCGAGCACCTGGATCGTGGTGGTGGGACAGCCGAGCGAACACCTGGGCCTTGTGACTCCAGCGGTCCTGACTACCGCACGTTGGCTCAACCGGCACCTGGGCGAGTCACTGCTCGAGGGCACCGGGGAACATCGTCTGGTGACGATCTGCTCCGGCACCCTGCTCGCGGCGCGCGCAGGGCTGCTGGGGCACCGGCGCTGCACCACGCACCACGAGCTGCTGCATACGCTGCGCGCGCTGGCGCCACGGGCCAGGGTGCTCGACAACCGAGTCTTCGTGGTGGATGGCCCGCTGGCATCGAGCGCCGGGATCACGGCGGGAATCGATCTCGCCCTGCACCTCATTGCCGAAGAGTGCGGGGAGGCATTGGCGGCGAGTGTCGCCGAGGACATGGTGGTGTATCTCAGGCGTTCGGAGCGGGATCCGGAGGAGTCACCCTTTCGCCGGCACCGCGGACATCTGCATACGACGGTGCATCGGGTGCAGAACGCCATCCTCAATGAGCCGGAGCGGGACTGGAACATGGCAGCGCTCGCCGAGGCCGGGTGCACCACGGAGCGACACCTGCTGCGGCTCTTCCTCGAGCATGCGCGCGTATCGCCCCTTCAGTATCTCCAGGCGATCCGGCTGGAGCGGGCAAGGCAGGCGCTGGAGTACGGCTCCAGCGTGACGCGAGCAGCCGAATTTGCCGGGTTCCGTTCAGCGCTCCAGATGCGGAGAGCGTGGGGCAGGGAATGGGGAGGATCGCCAAGGGATGCATTGAAGGCGGCCTCGCTACATCCCCATGTACAGAGCTCTGCCTGAGAGAATCGCGTAGGCCACCAGGGGTCGAGCAAAGCGAGCTCTGATTCTGTTTCGGCAATGGGATCCTGCGTGAATCCCTAAAAACCTACCGCGGATGACCCGGAACACGCGGAAACACACGGAGGTGATTCCTTGTTGGTGCGACGCATCCCCATTCCTGCGTCACGAACCGATCACGAACAAGAAAACAACAGCACCAGTTCCGCGTTCATCCGCGGTAAGCATTTGCCATTCATTCCCCGGACCCCTCCTCAGAGGTAGGGAGCTCTAGACCGCGCCCCTCTTAAACGCTGCCCGTCCGAGTGGCATCATTAGCAGGCTCGCCAACCCGCGTTGCTGAGCCGCCTTCATCCTCTTCGCACCCTGCTCCAAAGAACCGGGGGGATCGAAGTAATTATGAAGCCGAGCCGCTCCGCTGCGAGATCGAGGCCTCTCGCCGTCCCGCTGTTGGCGAGGTGTCCAGATCGTCCACGGGCTCAAGCTGGTCACGAGGAGGGTTTTGCGTCAGCGCGTCGGCACGACGGGCCAGCAGGAGGAAACCGGCGGCAGCGGCGGCGCCGAATACAGATGCCCACACGGCATCGTCCAGGACCAACCCCCACGCGACCGGTCCATCGCCCGACAGCACATTCATGGTCTGCAGGAAAAGGGGCACACCCACCCCACCGACAACCGCACCCAGTAACGCGAAGCGCAAAGGGTTGATGTCGGCCAGGCGCCGGCCCCGATAGGCAAAGCGGATCACGCTGGAGAAGATGGTTCCGATCACGGCTCCCGCGATGCCGAACCGCACGCCCCAGGAGATCCCGGAGAGGATGGCCATGCCTAGCCGTTCCAGCAGGGACTCGACCCCCGGGCCGGGGTAGAACAAGCTCAGCACGGTGACGATCGCACCCCCGGCGACGGCCCAGGCGACACCCCACGTCAGGGCGTTCCGCAGCACGGCCCATACACCCCGGGATCTGTTGCCAGTCATTACGCCCTCCTTCGGCATGTTGTCCGCCGCCCGGCCAGCGACTTTGTGGGACAAAGTACCCTGCCGTACCACGGACGGCAAGCGTCGTGACGGATCCATGGGTGAATCGCCCCCAAACAGCTTGCCGCGGAAGACGCGGATAACCCATATAAAACACGAAGACACGAAGGGCACAGAGGGCTCCATTGACACTCTGGTCTCCGAGTGATCTCGGTAGGACCACGGAGCGTTTTGTTGATCAAGAAATTGACAAGATGATTTTGCCAAGCTGAGCGGGATTGTACGGCAACGACGACCCTCTGTGCCCTTCGTGTCTTCGTGTTTGAATTGAGCAGTGCATCCCTGTTGGTCATAGCTGCCCAACGCCTCCATCGGGGTTTGTAGTCCTCCGTCTGACAGCCTGCTTCCGATATTCCGCGCACTGCAACGCACCGCGCTGGCAGCCATTCCGGCGGGTCGTCACTACCATTCTCCCCGTTAGTTCTGGCCGGAACCGTTGCCTTGGGGGAGATGCATGACAGGACATCGTATCCTGAACGCCACTTTGATCCTTACGCTCACTCTTGGTGGGATCGGGTGCAGTAACCCAACCCAGCCGGAGACATCGTCGATTGTCCGGGTGCAGGGGGTGACGGTGACGCCGCAGGTGATTCAGCTGCTCGCGATCGGTGAAACGAAGCAACTGGCCGCCAGGATCGCTCCGCTCAATGCGACGGATCAAGCCCTTGCCTGGGAATCCAGCGATCCTTCGGTAGCCACGGTGGACGGCAGTGGCCTGGTGACCGCGATCGGCGCAGGCGCCGGCGTTTTCATCACCGTCTTCACCCACGACGGGGCGCGTCAAGCCTCCGCCAATGTGAGTGTTCTTCCCTGAGCCAGGAATTCTCCCCGCCACTGCCGTAATCACGAGAAACACCAAGACACGAAGGGCACAGAGGGGTCGTCGGTGCGAAGCTCTATTGGCCGGGGCTTGGTTTGCGGTCGTATATGCCTTGACAAGTATATGCCTGCGACGGTATGTTAGGGCATGGAAACCGTATTCGACATCATCGCGGAACCCAACCGCCGCGCGATTCTGGGCCTCCTGGTCTCGTCCCAACAGTCGGTTGGAGAGATCGAGCGTCGCCTCCGGATGTCGCAGCCGACCGTGTCCAAGCACCTCCGAGTCCTGCGGGAGGCCGGTTTCGTCGAATCCACGGTGGATGCCCAACGCCGCCTCTACCGACTGAAGCCAGAGCCACTTCAGGAACTGGATGCCTGGCTGGATCCGTTCCGTCGGTTCTGGTCCGGCCATGTCGATGCGCTCGAGCGCCACCTCGACCGCATGGACCAATCACCGTCAACGAAGAAGAAGGGACGGGGAAGATGACCGACCACGTTCAGTATGCGCCGGGCCCGGCCAGCGGGGCGGAGGTCCGAAAGGACGGAGAGAAGTGGACCCTCATTCTGGTCAGAGAGCTGCGCCACTCGCCGGCAACAGTCTGGCAGGCACTGACCGACCCGTCGCAACTGCGCGAGTGGGCTCCCTTTGAATCCGATGGGAGCCTGGGGACGGCTGGAAGCACGGTGAAGCTCTCGACGGTCGGAACGCCGCAGGTCTCCGAGACCACGGTGAAGCGGGCCGAGGCGCCGAGGCTGCTCGAGTACAGCTGGGGTGGCGGCGACCTCCGGTGGGAGCTCGAGCCGCTCGGCAGCGGCACCCGCCTGACCCTCTGGCACAACATCGATCGCCGCTTCATCTCGTGGGGTGCTGCAGGCTGGCACATCTGCCTGGATGTGCTCGACCGCCTGCTCGGCGGGCAGCCGATTGGACGCATCGCCGGCCCCGAGACCATTCAGTTCGAGGGCTGGCAACGGCTGAATGCGGAGTACGCCAGGCAATTCGGTAAGGACATTCCGAGCTGACTATCCATCGTCACCCAAGCCGGAGAGGAGGTCTCAGTGAACTGGAACCATTGGGTTCGGCAAACCCACCGCTGGCTGGCCATTGTCTTCACGTTGTCTGTCATCGTCACGTTCGTCGCCTTGAGACAGGAGAAGCCTCTCGTCTGGGTGAGCTACGTGCCGCTGTTTCCGCTTGCCTTGCTCGCGGTCACCGGTCTGTATTTGTTCGTGCTGCCGTATGCCGCCAGGTGGCGTAGTGGACGACGCGACGCCTGAACGCATGGGCCCGAGAGAAGAACAACTCGAAGGAAGGGATGAAGCGATATGAAAAAGGGCAGCGCGGAGCCGAAAGGCGGGTCTCCCTCTCAACTCATAGACGGGAGGATAAAGGAGCTGGATGACTGGCGAGGCAAGAAGCTCGCTCGACTACGAGCTCTGATCAAGGACGCGGACCCGGGAGTGGTGGAGGAGTGGAAATGGGGTGGGCCCGTCTGGTCGCACGACGGATTGATCTGCACCGGCGAGAGTTACAAGAGCGTCGTGAAGCTGACCTTCGCCAAAGGCGCCCAGTTGAAGGACCCCAGGAAGCTCTTTAACTCGAGCCTTGAAGGAAACACCAGGCGGGCCATCGATTTCCGCGAAGGCGAGAAGATCGATGAGGCTTCCTTCAAGGCTCTGATCCGCGAAGCGGTGACGTTGAATCAGCGCGGCCCGTAGTCCGTGAAGACATAGTCCCTGTTCTTCACGATCGTATGGCACCCGAAGCCGCATTTGGCATCGTTCGCCTGCGGCGGGCTGTCAGCCGTGGTGCCGGGCGTGAACGCGTGGGACGTGGTGTCATACTCGAACACGGCCCATCCCCACCCACCGCTGTCGGCGAACCTCTTGCTGTCCTTCACCATGAAATCGACGTCGTGCTGGGTGCCCGGCACCGTCGCCTGGGGGAACACCGACATCTTGGTCGGGTTCCAGTGGATCTTCGCCATCTTGGAGCCGTCAGGGAACGGTTTGCCGTTGCCAGGAATGCCGGCTTTGTAAGCGTCGATCATCGTGGGATTGCCGAGGATCGCGGCAAGCAGGCCGCCGTCCTGACTGACGGAGATAAGCTGCCAGTTTTCGTATCCCTTGAACTCCGAGAATGCGAGCCCACCCGGCACCTTCACGCTGTACTTGTCCTGGGCTGACAGGGCGCCAGCGCCCGAGACACTCATGAGTGCCGTCACGACTGCGATCGCCCACCTTCGGCTGCTTCCCATACCCGTTTCTCCTTCCCAAGGTCAGCGGCCTTGACCGCTTCCCGACGGCGCGCGTGCTACCTTTACTTGAACCGGACGCGACAGGTCGATGGACCTGTCGCGCCATAGTTACCAGCGGAAATGAGCCGGGTCAATTGTCCGATGGTATCAGGCCCGTATCGAGAGCGGCGCGTTAGCAGGTCACTTCGATCCGCAGGAACGTGGCCGGAATCATCGTACCATTCGCGCTCGTGTTCTGAGCGGTGAACAACTGCTCCAGTTCGGCCTGGAGGCTCGCGGCGCGCCCGTTCTTCTCCGCCGCGTCGAAGGCATTCATCGTCGGACCGTAATATCTCCTGAACTCATCGAGGAATTCCGCCGGCGATCCGGCGAAACGGAAGGTGAAGGTGTCGCGAACGAATGAGATCTGCTCTGCTGGGATGCCGGCGGCGGCAAAGCGCTCCACGACATGGCTCTCAACGCCCCAGGTCATCGGACTGACGAAGCCCTCGGGAGGCGGCGGGGTATAGGCGGAGCTGATCCGCAGAATCTGGGCGACGAGCGTGGGGTCGTTCGGAATCCAATTGCCCATGACGATCCGTCCGCCCGGGCGCGTCACGCGCACCATTTCCTTGGCCACGTCGAAGGGTTTGGGAGCGAACATGGCGCCGAAGACGCTCACGACTATGTCAAACGCGCGATCCGGAATCAGCTCGAGGTTCGTGGCGTCGCCCTGTTGGAATCTGCAGTTGGCCAGGCCGAGCGACTCGGCCCGTCGGTTCCCAGCCTCGACCAGATTCCGGGCGATATCCACGCCGAGGACGTTGGCACCAACCTGGGCGGCAGGTAACGCGGTGGTTCCATCGCCACAGCCAAGGTCCAGGACTTCCTGTCCGCGGCGGACGCCAATGTGCCGAACGAGGGCCTCGCCGCTTTCGCGCATGCTGGCCGCGATCCGGGTGAAGTCTCCTTTTTCCCAGAGCGCCTGATTTGGGTTAACGGCTACAGCAGTCATGGGATTCCTTCATTGTTAGGTGTCCACAAGTCTTTGTTCCGCTGTTCGACCTGATGAGGCGCGGAATTGGCCCGAATTGGCTCGTGGAGCGCCGAACTGACTCCCAGGTTCTTTGGTCAGGGGGAGCCGGTGGTTGCTTTTTGGACGAGCGCGCGGATCCTCGCCTCCTCAGTGCCAGTCAACTCCTTCAGGGCGAAGCCGGTCGGCCACATAGCGCCGTCGTCGAGGTTCGCCTTGTCGCTGAAGCCAAACGTCGAGTACCTCGTCTTGAATTTCTGCGCGCTTTGGAAGAAGCAGACGACCTCCCCGTCTTTGGCATAGGCGGGCATCCCGTACCAGAGCCTTGGCAAGAGAGCGGGTGCGCTGGCCTTGATGATCGCATGGAGCCGCTTGCCCATCGCGCGATCCGGTTCCGACATAGCGGCGATCTTCGCGAGGACAGAACTTTCCCCATCCGCCCCCTTCAGCTCCTGGATCCGCTCCTTCATCGCGAGTCGTTCTTCATCCGTGAATCCCTTGAACTTCTTGCCGGTCCCGGTGGTGCTCTTCGCGGACTTCCGCGTGTTTTTCTTTGGGCTCATCGAAACCTGTTGACTTGAGTTGGACCCGGAATCCTTGCAAGAGTTGGCGCGTTGCGAAAGGTGCCGGTCAGGCTCGGCCGGCGGCCCAGAGAAGCGCAACACAACAGTTGCTCATTTACAGGGTCTGCCTTATAATAGGCAACGTAAATGTTGCACGTTAGCGAGCCACCGCAACCGATTGACAGGAGTGACAACGACTTATGACCGCCACCACCGACCAACCCCAGACCACCGACCGGATCGAGAAGCGTTTCGAGGTAAGTGCCAAGCGCTCCCGGGTCTGGCGAGCGATCTCGGATGCAAACGAGTTCGGCACCTGGTTCGGTATGAAGCTGGACCGCCCGTTCACCGCAGGCGCCACCGTTTTCGGCCGACTCACCATCACGGGATATGAGCACGTCTCGCTGGAGATGCAGGTCGAGCGGATCGAACCCGAGGGCTACTTCTCCTACCGCTGGCATCCCTACCCGATGAATCCCGAGGTCGATTACTCGGCGGAGCCGACCACCCTGGTCGAATTCCGGCTGGAAGAGACGCCGGGTGGTACCGCGGTGACGATCACTGAGTCCGGCTTCGACCGGCTCCCCAGCACGCGACGGGCTGAAGCGTTCCGGATGAACGAGGCGGGATGGACTGGCCAGTCCAAGAAGCTGGCGAGTTATGTCGGGTAGCCGGGGCGGTGCAGCGCGCCAGGCGGCCCCGGTGTTCGCCGCACTGGGCGACGCCACCCGGCTCAGCCTGGTGCGCCGCCTGTCTACGGAAGGTCCGCTCTCGATCACTCGCTTGAGCGAGGGGAGCGGGATGACCCGCCAGGCGATCACCCGGCACCTGCACGCACTAGGGAAGGTGGGCCTCGTGCGAGACACCAAGGAGGGCCGCGAGCATGTCTTCTCGCTGGATCTCAAACGCCTCGAGGTCGCGCGGGAGTACATCGATCAGGTCTCGGCGCAGTGGGACAGGGCGGCAGCGAGGTTGAAGGCGTTTGTGGAAATAGTCGAAGGCTAGGCGGCGCTTGCGAGCGCGCAGGGCGTGGCAGCGTGGTGGACCCGGGACACGACCGGATCGTCGAAGGTCGGCGGGAAACAGGGACTTTGTGGAAACCGGGAAGGGCAGGCCTTCGCCGGATGACTTGAAGATCGACGACTGGAACTAGCGGCTAGCGACTCGGCGGTTCGGCGGTTCGGCGGCTATGTCTTGGTTTTTTCGAACGAGAACTTCTGGCCGCCGACCGAGGCCTCGTACATGAGGCCGCCCTTGGTGGCGGTCATGACTGCCACTCCTTTGTTGTAGCCGAGGTCTGCCGACACACCCTCCTTGAGGGCTACTGCCGAGACGCCGGCCTCGAACTCGAAGTTGCCCCGCGTGAAATCATCCAGGGCGGTCTTGTCCTTGAAAAAAATCACCTCCCGGAAGGCCTGACCGCCGAGCTGGAGTCCCACGGTCACTGCCGTGAGCGTGGTCTTCCCAATCAGCGTGCCGCGCTCGTATACCAGCCCCTTGCCGCGTGCGCCTCCGACACCGACGGCGCCTTTGCCCACGGTGGGGAACACGGCATACCCGTAGGCGTCTGCGAACCAGCCCTTCATCCCCGGGTCGCCCTTCTCGAACTCCTGGATCACCTCCTGCACTTCCTTGTCGCTCTGGGCGTGGGCGGGAATTGTGGTTGTGATAAGCGCGGCCGCGACTGCTACACCAATGGTCTTTGCGTTCATCCTCTTCGTCCTTTTCATGTGAGACGGCCGTTCATGCCTTCTGGCGATGGTACCCGGCAGGCTCAAATGGACGGAGCTTCTCCAACCAGAGCTCTTCCAGTGTGCGAAGATCCTCAGTCGGGTCGTAGTCGGGGATGTCCTTTGGTGCCAGAGTGTCCAGCACGACGAACTCGAACACGTCGGGGCCCAAGGTATCCCAGTCCGCCTGGAGTGCGCGATTGGCGTGAGCGTTGAGCCGCAGCTGCGCGCGATGCCGGTTCAAGAGCGCAGTAAGATCACGGCTTGCCAGGACGAGGGTCCTGCCATTCGCCGTGTTCCGAACGGCGCCGACGCCCATGGACCGTGGCGTTTGCTTGTACTCCCTGATCAGGGCCTTGCGATCGGTAGTCATGGCTCCATGAATCAGCCCGGAGGAAGCAAACGGGTCTCACCAGGCCAGGAGCTTGCGGTCATCCAGAAAGGAGGCGATTTGGACGAGCGAGGTCAGACTCTGCCCGCGCTTGAAGGCGGCGACGGCGGAGCGAAGCTCGGGCACGGCAGCTGTTCCAGCCTCTCGGCGATAGTTCCGGTACAGTCCCCGCATTTCGCGGTAGACCGTTTGCAGTGATTGGGCCTCTCGAGCATCCAAACTGCCGGTCAGCGAAGCAGCGCTCTTGTTCGAGCGAGTCGGCCGGAGATGCTTGTGCTTGCCATTGGTGCCGCGCCCACGATTGTCGAGGAGCCGACCGGTCTCCGCGACGTGGGCCCTGACCCGGTCCGTAAGGGTCGACGAGGGGTCTCTTGGATTGAGGTCGGAGGCCTGCGATGCATCGGTAGTCATCGGTCCTGCCCAGTGAGGGAATCAGCCACGCTCAGGACTGACGCATGGCTAGTATACAAATCTAACCTGATTGCACTTTGGCGGCCTCCTCATGCCCTCACCAATGGAAGAAACACGCCGATCAGCACACTCGCACCATCCATCAATGCGTGCGCAATCGTGAGCGGAACCAACCGGCGAAGGCGCAGATACAAGAGCGTTTGGAAGACCGAGTTTGGCACCGATGCGAACAGGCGGAAAGCCATGAACTTCGAATCAAAGGTCAAGGGCATGAAGGCATGCTGCAGCGACCAGGCGAACGCGACCCATACGATCGCCAGGCTCGTTCTTCGACCAAGGACCTGGAAGCGGGCTAGCAGGTACCCGTTATAGGTCATCTGCTCGGTCAGCCCCCAGATGAACGGGAACACCAGCACGCCATACAGAGCGGCGGGCAATGGCAGGGGCCCAAAGAGATACGGCGGCGTGAGCGTCCCGTACAAAAGCCAACCGACCCCGTAGATACCGCCAAGAATGAATACGAGGCTAGCAGGAACGAGCGCGACGCCGAGCAACGTGTCGCGGACGAGACGCGTCCGCTCGAAGCCGATAAGATCGAACAGGCGGATGCCCTCGCGGCGCGTGAGACGCCACAGCAGTGCCAGGCACCCAGCGTCGATCAAAGTCCCGTACACCGGCAGCCATGGCTCAGCGTCATGCCAGGGAGTCGGCGACGCTCGCAGCGCGAAGACGGCTGCGACAACGGCTTGCGCTCCTACGGCACAGGCTGCGCGTGCAAACAGCATCACTGCCGGGCCGCGCCACGTCAGCGTTGCCGCCTCGAGCCGCAGCAGGAGGGACTCACGGGAATTCGGGTCCATTACCCAAACTGCTTAAGGCTGCCGTCGGCTTCAACTCCGCGTCAGGCGGCTCGCCGCCGAGTGGGTCGTGCCTGTATCCATCCACTGCACCATGGTGCTGCTTGCCAAGTTCGACCCAGGCGATACGTTCCAAAACCCGATGACCGACTCAGTGATTTCAAGCCACGCCCGAGGCTCCGCTAGAGCACAAGACGCCACGGGCCGGGCCGCCAGCACGCGCCCGGATCACAAGGTTTATCGCGGATTGCAGGCTGCGTTGCTGGGAGCCTTGTTGATGATCGGTGCGGCGTCGAGCGAAGCTCAGTCCCCGGTCAAGCAGGTTCTCTTGCTGCAAACGTTCGACCGCGGGAACCTGGTTCTCGATCATTTCACCGGCGAGTTCCGCCTGGGCCTCGACCAGCCCGCCGGGAGACCTTTGAACGTCGTTCAGGTCGTCGTGGGCCCGAGGGGGTTTGTCGGCGCTCCCGACCAAGCCATCGTCGACTACATCCGCTCCATGTTTGCCGATCGGCCGGCCCCGGACCTCATCGTGACGGTCGGCGGCCCCGCGGCGGTATTCGCGCGCATCCATCGGCGGCAGCTTTTCCCCGAGACGCCGCTCCTTCTCGCCTCAGTGGATGCGCGCTGGCTCCAGGACGCGCCACTTGGCGGGAACGAGACTGCGGTGGCGGTCGCCAACGATTTTCCTCGACTCATCGACGACATCCTGCAGGTACTCCCCGAGACCAGGCAAGTCTTCATGCTGGCGGGGTCCGGACCAATCGGTCGGTTCTGGCAAAAGGAGCTGGAGACTGAGTTCGCACGATTCCACGATCGGGTGACGTTCATCTGGTCCGACGAGCTGTCCCTTCCGGATATCCTGCGCCGCTGCGCGAGCCTTTCAGCCCATTCAGCGATCGTCTATCTCACCATGGGCACGGATGCGCAGGGCGGGGCGTACGGGGACGAGCAAGTGCTCTCCGCCCTTCACGCCACGGCGAATGCCCCCCTGTTCGGAGCGCAAAGCTCGCTGTTCGGCCATGGGATTGTCGGCGGGACGATGCTGTCCATTGGCGCCCTTGGTCGCAGCACAGGCGAGGTGGCCGGTCGCATCCTGAATGGCGAGTCACCGGCAAGTCTCAGAGTACCACCCCAATCGCCCAGTCAAACAATGTTCGACTGGCGCGAGCTACGGCGCTGGGACATCCCCGAGAGTCGATTGCCGATTGGAAGCGTCGTGGAGTTTCGGGCCCCAAGCCTGTGGGGTGAATACAAGCGCACGGTTCTGGCCGCGATCGGCGCGCTGCTGTTGCAATCGCTCCTGATCGCGCGACTCCTGTACGAGCGTCGAGCACGGCAGCGGGCCGAGATCGACAGCCGACGGAACCTGGAGCTCGCCGCCGATGCCAATCGCCGCGAGACGATCTCGGCGCTGACTTCGGGGATAGGGCATGAGCTGGGACAACCGCTCAGTGCGATCGCGGCCAATGCCGAGGCGCTTCACATGATGGTCACAGCTAAGCACGCGGTGCCCGACGCGACAGAGGAGATCCTGGCCGATATCCAGGCGGAAGCCGTTCTTGCCTCGCAGATCATTGAACGCCATCGGACAATGCTCCGGAGCCGTCAACTGGACAGGAAGCCGATCGACCTCCACTCCGTGATCAATGAGAGCCTCGCCCTGGTCGCCCACGACTTGCGGGCGCGGAAGATCGAGGTGACCCTCGATCTGTCCTCCACTCCCTGCGTCATCGAGGGCGATCTAGTGCTCCTGGAGCAGGTACTCGTCAACCTGATACGGAACGCCATGGACGCGGTGGCAGAGACGCCGCCGGAGAAACGTCACATCACGATACGAAGTGCGGTCAAGGCCGCGGAGGTCGAGGTCTCAGTCGGTGACACTGGAACGGGTTTGTCGGCGGAAGTCATCGGAACGCTGTTCACACCATTCGTCACGACGAAATCGAATGGCCTCGGGATAGGCCTGACGATCGCTCAGAGGATCGTCGATGCCCATGGCGGGACCATCACCGGCGAGAACCTCAACGGGGGGGCAACATTCACTGTCAGGCTGCCCCGCAGCGGAGCGTCCAAGCCGCTCTCAGGAGGACGCGCAACAGATCCAGCCTGAACCCACCGGTCGCCACCTCCCCGGTTAGTCAGCGCGTTTCTTAGCGGTCGCCTTTGTGGAGACTCGCCTGGTCACAAGGCGATTTCCTTTGTCGCTCTGCTTGATAAGACGAGTCAAGACTCTGGTGTCGATCTCCTCGAAGCGGGGGAGATAGAGACATCCGCCGCCGACCTTGTGCGGACCCAGTTCTGCGAGGAGGTTCGCATTGGCCTTGACTCCGCCCATGAGGTAGAGGACGAGGGCTGCCTTGCGCGGGGAAAACCCGACCGGAAACCAATCGACTGCCCGTCCACTTCTGCCCTCGTAGGTCATCTGCCCATACCCGACAATGCTCGAGCCCCACAGTGCGGGCTTCTCACCGGTGGCCTTTCGGATCAAGGCGGCCAGGGCTTTGGCGTCGCGTTGGCGGTGGGGGTCGGGGATCGCAGCGAGGAAATCAGCGACACTGGCTTTGGTGCGTTGGGTCTTGTTCTCGGCCATAGAAAATGGTGGGTGTGAAGTGAAGTGAGCACTCCGGTACCCTATCGCAGAGAATCGAGCCGGCTCTGCAAGGAAGACGAGAGATCGCCCCCCTGGTCCCATGTGACCGAGGAGTCCTGACAGAAGCGAGCAGCTTCAGCCCCAAGCCACTGTTCGTATCCCGACGTCTTGATCGTTACGAAAGGTGTCCATTTGGCCTTGCCCTCATCCTGGGCTGGCAGGAACTCGCCGCACAGTCGAAACTGCTCTTCTCCACTGGCAGTGTTGGCATGCCCTACACGCACGTTACGAAAGCGGGCAGGATGTGGTGGCCGGTGGGCGTGAAAGTCGGTAGCGGCTGCCGTGATCAGGAATTGGGTGACGGAATCCACTGACGTGATAGGCCGATCAGATGCATTGCGGGCGCCGGGAGCCGGGCCGCAGGCCGCGAGGACTAGTGTGGTAACGAGGATTGCTGGATACCGCATGACGCGCCTTGGGTGCAACCCAGTGTCGATGGTTCAGCTCGATGCAGGTGACGACTCGATGACCTGCGACGAACGCTCCGCAGGGCTGGCGGCCTCGCAAGATGGGCTCGTCGACGTTGCGGACGGCGGCCGCGTCGATGGGGCATTTTCCTGGGCCAGGGGCAGCGCGACATAGAAGGCGGCGCCGCGCTCGGTCCTGCGCTCCGCCCACAGCCTCCCTCCGTGCGCGGTCACCAGAGTGCGGCAGATCGAAAGGCCCATGCCCAGGCCGTCGGCCTTGGTGGTATGGAACGGCTGAAACAAGGTCTCGACGTCGTCCGGCAAACCCACTCCGCAGTCCAGCACGCCAATGCGCACCTCGTTCTGTGCGATGGAAGTCAAGAGCGTGAGGGTGCGGTCCTCCGGCCGATTCGATGCCATGGCATCGCACGCGTTCACGATCAGGTTGAGAAGGACCTGCTGGAGTTGCACGCGGTCCGTCATGGCCGGGGGGATGTCGCCGGTGGTGAGGTTCGAGACGGCGACACCGCGGGCAATGAGATCGCTGCCGGCGATGCGAAGCAGTTCGTCGAGACTCTCCTGAACACTCACTGGCTGGAGCAGGACCTCTCCGCGGCGCAGCATGGTGCGCAGGCGGTCGATGATTTCAACGGCGCGGCGATTCGCGCCGACGATGTCGGCAAAGATGGCGCGCACCTCGGCGAGGTCGGGCGCGTCCTGCGACATGAAGCGCTGCCCCGCCTGCGCATTGCTGAGAATACTACCGAGCGGCTGGCCCAACTCGTGCGCGAGGGAACCCGAGAGCGTGCTCAGGGAAGCTACACGGGAAAGGTGCGCCAGCTCCTCGCGCTGCAGCTGCGCCTCGATCCTGGCCTGCTTTTGGCGCGTGATGTCCATCGAAACGCCGAGTACTCGCGGAGGCGCGTCACCTGCGTCAGGGCTTGGGCTGCGACCGCGCGCGGCGATCCATCGCACTGAGCCATCGGGCAGGATGACGCGATACTCCACCTCATAAGAACCGCCAGTCGCCAGCGCGTGCTCGATCGCGGTCGCGCGCACGGCGCTATCGTCGGGATGGACCCGTCTGGCCAGGTCGGCGTAGTGAAGGGGCTCGCCAAGCTCGAAGCCGAAGAACTTGCGTCCTTCTTCCGTCATCCAGACCCTGTCGGTCGTCGCGTCCCAATCCCAGAGCGCCAATTGCGCGCTCTCGGCCGCCAGGCTCATGCGTTCCTCGCTCACCCGCAAGGCCTCCTTCGACCGTCTTTCGTCATCGATGGCGACCGCGAGCAACACCAGTGGAGTGGACACCATCAGGAGAAACAACTGCAGGGCCAGCGCGTTTTCCTCGGGGGTTTGGGTCAGGAACGGCCCGCGTCCCTGCATCGTGCCCCAGATCGCCAGGATCGTGATGACCAGCATGGAGGCGCTGATGCCTCCGGGCCCAAAGCGGAGCGCCGCCCAGATGAGCAGGGGGACCGGTGCATAAAGGAGTGCGGGGGAGGTGTCCGGTCCCGCCGGCGCCCGGTTGAAGGCGACCCATCCGACCGCGAGAATTCCCGCGGCAAGGAGGCATGCTTCCAGAATGCGGCTCGGTGGGGCGCTGCCCGCTTTTGTGAATAGCCGGTGGACGCCAATCAGGATGACCGGCACCAGCACCATCGCTGTCACTCCATTCGAGATGCCGAGATTGCGCCACTCGATCCAGTAGTGCGTTCCAAAGTGATTGGAGACGGTGAAGGCGGCCCCCCAGAAGGCAGTCCCAAACGGAACGATGACCACCGCAATCAGGACAAAGATGATGGCTTCACGAAGTGTGATGCGATGGAAAGGTGACTTGATGAACGCGCGGACTCCGGCGGCCGTCAAAACGTACTTCACCGCATCGAATGCCTCGCACTGCAGTGCATAAAGCGGCGGCCAATGCGCCTGCTGTGTCGCGAGGTAGTGACTGGAAGCGGCGGCCAGCGTATAGGCCCACCAGTGGCGGGTGGGGACGAGCAGCAGAATGGCAACGAGGATCGCGTGTGGCGGAAAGAACAGCGATACCTTGCTGTCGGGAAAAGTCAGCACCCAGGCGGTTCGCGTCGCCAGATAATAGCAGGCCGCAGTGGCCAGAATCCCGATTACCGTGCGCATCGCCTGCGTCATTCGAGCCATGCGATCTGCTCCAGGTTGCGCAAGACTGCGTAACGACCGATCAGGAGACGAGCGAAGAGAGGACGAGGAGTTTGTCGTCAGCCCAAGCGTCTCGAGGTGTCCAGAGGGAAGAGCCAGGACGTCGTCCGGCGAACGACCTTGAATGAATATTGGCATGACGCTACCTGGTCGCAACGGAGCGCGCTCAGCGCTGGTCGACGTCCCCCTCCCACTCAGCCAACAAGCGCTTGAGCATCACGACCTGCTCCGGATGCCGGGCAGCGAGATCGACCCGTTCGCCGGGGTCGTTGCCGAGATCGAATAGCAGGAATTGGCCCGCGTCGACCAGTAGCTTCCAGCGTCCGGACCTGACCGCGCGCTGCTGGCGCTGAGCGCGGGCGATGCGCCAGAACAAATGGCGTTCGAGCAGCGGAGCATCCCCGCTCAGGATGGGAAGGATATCGATCCCATCAGGACGGTAGCCTTCGGGAGCATGCGTCCCGGTTGCCGCCAGGATCGACGCAGTGAGGTCCATGGTGATGGCCACCTGCTCCGACGTTTTCCCCGCCGGGAGCTTCCCGGGCCAGCGCAGGATGAGAGGCACTCGGATGCCGCCTTCCCACAGTGTCGCCTTGCGATGGTACAGCGGCGCGTTGCGAGAGAGCCATTCTCCCCCATTGTCGTTGGTGAAAATCACGAGTGTGTTCCGCGGCACCCCGAGTCGATCGAGTGCGGCGAGGATCTCCCCTACACCCTGATCGGCGCGCTCGAGCATCCGCACGTAGTCCGCGCGTGTGGCCGGCACGGAATCGTCGGGCATCTGGCGGAGCGGCCGTGGCGTATTGCGCTCAGCTTGGGTGGGGGGCCGATCGGGGGGCTCGAACGGCCAGTGAACCGCGTTGTAGGCGACTTCGAGGAAGAACGGGCCGCTCGCATGGCGGGTGATGAAGCTCACCGCTCGCCGGGTGATCTCATCGGTCAGGTATCCAGTGGGCTCGACCGGCGTCGTATTTTCGTAAAGATCGGACGGCCCACCAGGCGGACGCGTGTAGTAGTCGTGGGCGCCGCCCAGGAACCCGAAGAATTCGTCGAACCCGTGGGCGTTAGGACCGAACTCGGCCTTCCAGCCGAGGTGCCATTTGCCGATGAGCCCCGTCGCATATCCGTTGGTCTTGAGAAGCGCTGGCAACGACGTTCCTGTCGCGGGCAGGCCTCGGTCCCTGTCCGGTGCCGAGTCGGTGAGCACCCATTCGAGTCCGACGCGCTGCTGGTAGCGGCCGCTGATGAGGGCCGCGCGCGTGGGCGTACAGACGGCTCCGTTGGCGTAAGCGTTGGTCAGGCGCACGCCTTCGCGCGCGAGGCGATCGATGTTGGGCGTACGCGCATCCGGAACACCGTAGCTGCCAAGGTCACCGTATCCCAGGTCGTCCATGAGGATGAGGACGACGTTCGGGTGGGACTGCGGTGAGCTCTGCTGAGCCAGGAGGTTCGCAGCCTGTGCAGGGGAGCCGAGGAGCAGTATCGCGACGAGGAGGAGTTGACGTTGCATCGCGATCCTGAGGCTTGAGACTGAAGCGGCTCTAATGCGGCGTCGCCGGAGTCCGAACCGCGTCCTCGAGTTGCGCGGGCTCTGGGAGTCTCCCGCCGCCGAGCTGCCGGAGCACCTGGGTCTGCGCCTCCCCCAGTTCCGCGAGCTTGGCACCGATGTAGTCCGTGTTCCGCTCGAGATTGGCCAGGCGCTCCTCCAACACGCCGGGGTCTGGGAGGGCACTCTCCAAACGCTGCAGCCTGCGCCGAGTGTGCCACCAGGCGATCGCAAAGCCAATGGTCCCTATGGCTCCGATTTTCGCGGCGCCGAAGAGCAAACCGAGCGCAAACCCGCTGAGTTGTGGATCCATGCGGACGGTGCCTTTGATGGGTGCCTAAACATACTCTCGGACCAGGGGAGCGTGAGAAGGGGCGCTTCGCACCGATTGAATTGCTGATGGAGAGCTATCTGTCCTAAGCCAGCGAGCAGAACACGCCATTGGAGGGCTGCGGGGTTCAAAACGGTGGAGGAAGACCAGGAGGCGCAGTGCATCGTATTGTGATAGCCGGCTCCCTCAGGACGACACAGCCTTTGCTCCCCGCCACTTTTCGTTGCAATCGTCTTATCCATCCTACGAGCGATTTGTTAGAGCCGCCCGACCACACATCTTGGACAGAAACCGATCCCGTCCAGACGCTTCACCACGGGTTCATAAAGGTCTCATGCTTCAACCCATATCGTAGGGCTATCCAACACCGCGGCGCACGGCACCGATTGGCAGAATATCCTACCTCGTCAGCCGCATGCCAGTCGCTCGAGTTAAGGGGAACAAGGAGGAAGCAATGCAAAGCCGATCCGAACCGTGGCTCGCCGCGGCGATCCTCACCAGCCTGGCGATCGTAAGCTGCAGCGACAACTCGCTCGAACCAGCCAAAGAAGCCGCCTCGCCAGCCGCCCTCGCGGCGGCGAGTGTCGTCGCCGCGATGTACGCCCCGGACTTCGTCGCCACCGCGGCGACCGGCTATGATCTCAACGACGCCGGCGA
>Ga0207648_10000029_pt1 | contig 130026 bp, 112 predicted proteins | sample KBSMisM32_FD_184310 | JGI IMG/M metagenome (GOLD analysis project Ga0207648, IMG submission 184310) | Miscanthus rhizosphere microbial communities from Kellogg Biological Station, Michigan, USA - KBS Miscanthus M3-2 (SPAdes) (version 2) | ecosystem: Host-associated > Plants > Roots >...
GACGGGATTGCCGAACTGGTCGGTGACTTTCACGACGAGCGAATCGGCCAGCGCGGTGCCGACCTGGCCGGTTTGCTGATCGCCTCTTACTGCGGTGAGTGTCGTGGCGGGGCCTGCGGTGGCGGTGGCCTGGAAAGTTACCTTTAGCGTTCCCGCAACCAGTACCGCCTGGACTTCCTGGTCGCCCACCGTCTGCCCAAGAACCCACTTCGCACGCGCTCGACCGTCGGTATCGGTTCGTGCGGTATCCGGGATGAAGTCGGTCCCGGCATTTGACCCGACGAGCTTGAAAGTGACGAGCGTATCTGCAACTGGGCGATCCTTTGAATCGGTGAGGCGTACAATGAGGGAGTCGGCAAGTGGGGTTCCGACGACTGCCGTCTGGTGGTCACCTGAAATGAGTTCGATGTCGGTGGGTGTCCCCTCCGGAGGGAGGATGAGCTTGTCCTCGTTGCACTGGAGTGACGCCCCCGCGAGAGCTATCAGGAGAAACCAGCGGATGGATCGCGGGAAGTGCTTCACGGGCCTTGTTTGGTGACCATGATCACGAGGGGAGGGCATTCCCTATGCCGCCCCGGGGAGGACTATCGTAGCCGGAAGTGTCTTTTAACGCTAGGACTTACGAGTTTGGTTGGGGGCGGTGTGTAGCGGAACCGCTACACCGGTCACGAGCCGACGCAGCGGCTCGTGACCGGTCCCTCGATGGCCGGTCAGTGGAAGGTGATGGCCAGGCCCATGTTGAGCATCCGTTCTTCCTGGATGTCGTAGTAGTGATCCACGAAGTCCAGGCTCGGCGTAATTGAGACATCCTTCGCGATCCGGACGTCGTACCCGATACCTGCCACAAAGCCCCAGCCATTCCGCTCAGTCTGGATAGGAGCCGGCGGCGAGTAGTAGAGGCGGAGGTCATCTCGGGTCCACCCTGCCCCACCCTTGAGAAAGAATCCCCCCCGTGCGACGGGATAGAGCTGTCCGATGATCATGATGCTGCCGAGCATGCGCCGGTACTGGGGGAACTCATGGATCCAGAGTTGCCCTTCCCCACCGATCGTGAGATTCTGGCCCACCGTGAGTCCGGCTTTACCGGACACCACCCCGCCCCAGATGCCGTTGGTCCAGCCGAGACCGTCATAAGCATTGAACGACTCAACACCCGCGCCGGCGCCAAGCGAGGCCCAGATTCCCGAGCGGCGGTTGGGATTGTTGTCGGACTCCTTCACTTCCCGGAGTCCGCATTGGCATTCGTGCTGGGCAGCGAGCGGGGCCGTCATGGTGCCGAACAGGACGGCCATGATGATCAGTCGAAGCCACCGCATGACTATTCCTCCGAGAGTAATTGGTCGAGATCGCTCTCACGGCCCGACCAGGTGATCATCAGGCCAACGTTCAACAGTTTTCCGTGATAGGTCCGATCACTGGCGAGGGTGAAGTGTTGCCATTCGACGATCGGCGAAATCACCAGCTCGCGACCCATCGGAATGTCCCAGCCGGCTCCCACCACGTACGCGACACCGACATCGAACGAGGCCAGCTCATCGTAGACCATGTCGTACACGCCATAGGTCGCCAGCCCGCCGCCTGCTTTCAGAAACGGCCCCACGGCTCCGAGCGGATGGACCCGCACAATCGCGAACAGAGACTGCAAGGCCCCGAAGAAGTCCTCCTGGAAATCACCGAGCCAGCCGATATACTCGAGCCCGAGTCCAGCGTGCTGGTTGAATCGCCGGCCGACCTCGGCAGTCAGGGTTCCTCCGGTGGAGCCGGGCCCGTACGTCACGCCGGCACCCGGATAGCGGAGGGCCCGGCTCCCGGCTCCCAGTGCGATCGATTCCCACCACACCGGCTTCGCTCGATCCCGGACCTCGCGCAGATAGGGATGGGGTCCGGAGCCCACTTGTTCGGGCAAGCGGCGCAGCAGCGTGTCAGCGACTTCTTCCTCCAGGTCGCTCGAGTCCGACAGCATCCGAGAGTCGCTCGAGTCCGGCACCATGGAATCGGCGCCCCTTTCCGGGGGTTCCGGATCCTGAGCGCGCAGCGCGGGACTCAGCAGCGGGAACAGAATCGTCAGAGCGAGCGCGCATCCATGCCGCATCGGCTGACTCCGGTCGTGTATCTTTGTCGGCGTTGACTGACGGACCTTCACGACGCCCTCGGGCAAGCGATGGGCCCACCGGCGGACGTCCAGCTAACTCTTGATCTGTCGTTGCGTTAGCGGCCTCAATCACCAGCCGGGGCCGCAAATTCATGTCCTCCCGCTCAGACACGCATGTCCCTCTCGATGACGCGTCGCTCACGACTGGCCTTCCTCGCGTTCGCTCTGGTGGCCGGACTCATCTGCGCCCGACTCGGCTTCTGGCAACTGACCAGGCTGCGGGAGCGCCGGGCGAGCAACGCGTTGATGCTGGCGAGCCGGGAACTCCCCCCGATCGACCTCGACGAGGGTGCGCCCGACAGTGTGGCGATCAATCGGATGGTGCGAGCCGACGGGAGCTACGATTTCAACAATGAATTCGTGATTCGGCGGCAGTCGACGGAGGGCGTGCCTGCGGTACGGGTTGTAACCCCGTTGCGACCGGCCACGGGGGACACGGCTGTGCTGGTTATTCGGGGTATCGTGCCTTCACCAGATGCGATGACTGTAGAGCTGGACAGCCTGCGAGAGACGGGACCGCAACGGGTCGAAGGAGTAGCCCTCGCGATTACCACGGAGCCGGGCGGCGGGGAGCCCTTGGAAACAAACGACCGAATCACCTGGGGACGGCTGGATCTCGCAGCTATCCGGAAGGTGCTACCCTACCCGGTTCGCGGCATCGCGATCTTGCAAAGTCCCGACTCGCTGCTTCCCACTTTTCCCCGCCGCATCGAGCCGGCGCCGCTCGACGATGGGCCGAATTTGAGTTATGCGGTGCAGTGGTTTGGGTTCGCGCTCACGGCGTTGATTGGCGGGGTTTTGGTGGCGAGGAGGGAGTAGTACCGCGTACCGAGTACCGAGTACCGCGTACGGACAAACTCAACATCGCTTAGCTGAGCGAGCAGGAATTTGCGACCGATAGAGGGCCCCTAGGAGCTGACCCACCTCCGTTGCCAGCTGAGCAATACGAGCAAACTCCGTAGGGCTCAGCCATCCGATATCGCTGGCGAGATACAGTTGAGCACGAAGCTCTGCGCACGATCCCCTGGCGTAGCCCAGGAATTGGGCGAATGAGCTGGCTCGCTTTCGCTCGAATCCTTCAGCGACGTTCGAAACGATCGAGATTGCCGACCGACGCAACTGATCGGTAAGAGCGTAGTCGTGTGCTGCCCGGCCTGCCGTGCACACTGAGTGCACTTCGTGCGCCAATGTCCTGGCTTTCTGCCAGACGATCAAATCTTCGAACCGAGATATAGATGCCATGCAGGAAACTGTGCCCTGTCGCACTGCATCCTCTAGCATCAAGAACACGCCAGCACTTCTCAACAAAACGCGATAGCTTCCGTCCACCACGACCCTACGCGGTACTAGGTACGCGGTACGCGGTACTACTTGTCCAACTCCTCAATCGTCTTCGTCGACGGCTGCCGCTCAGCCTGGTCCTTCTTCGCCACCGCCTCGGCCTGTCGCAAGACACGGAGAACGTTCTCGCCCGCCAGCTTCTTGAGATCCGCATCGCTCCAGCCCCGCCGAATCAGCTCGGCGAAGAGGGCCGGGAATTTCGAGACGTCTTCGAGTCCGTCGGGGCCGGCGTCGATGCCGTCGAAATCGCTGCCGATGCCGACGTGATCCACCCCTGCCACCTTCCGCGCATGCTCGATGTGGTCGGCCACCTGGGCGATCGTCGCGTGAGGGATCGGGTGACTGGCGCTGTATTCCCGGGCAATCCGTCGCCGTTCCGTCGTATCCGTCACCTCCTTGAGCAGGCTGTCGATGACCTGTCCATTGGCCCTCTCCGCCTCCCGCACCGCGCTTGAGACGAAGCCCGGCACGAAGGTGACCATCACGACTCCGCCGTTCTGGGGCAATCGCGCGAGAATCGAATCCGGAACGTTGCGAGGGAAGTCCACCAGCGCGCGGCAGGAGGAGTGGGAGAAGATTACCGGTGCTTCCGCAACATTGAGCGCATCGCTCATCACACCGGGTGAGACGTGAGACAGGTCCACCAGCATGCCCAGCCGGTTCATCTCGTGGACGACTTCTTCGCCGAAGCGAGTAAGGCCATCGTGGCGGACACTGTCCAGCGCGGCGTCGGCCCAGTCGAGCGTCACATTGTGGGTCAGGGTCATGTAGCGAGCACCCAGGTCGTAATACGACCGGAGGGCGCCGAGGGAATTCTCGATCGCGTGTCCGCCCTCCATGCCAAGCAGGGACGCGATCCTCTTTTCCTTCTTCGCCTTGACGATGTCGTCGGCCGTGAGGGCGAGCATCAGACGGTCGGGATAGCGGGCAATCATCCGGCGCGCGATGTCGAACTGCTCGAGCTGCACCCGGGCGAACCCGCTGTCCTTGATCTCCCCAGGGATGTAGATGGACCAGAATTGCGCTCCGACCCGACCTTCGGCGAGGCGCGCGAGATCGGTCATTCCTTTGCGCGGAGTACGCAGGTCATACGCCGCAACGTCGCGGGGAGCACCTTCGGCGGTCCGGATTTCCCAGGGAAGGTCGTTGTGCCCGTCGATCAGTATGGTCTGCTCAAGCAGCTTCTTCGCATGAGCGAGCTGCGCGTCGGTCTGGGCCATGAGGGGAGAAGCGAATAGTGAGGTCAGCGTGAGGAACGACAATCGCAAGCCCATGAGCGCTCCTGAAAGATGGACAGTCTATCATGTCCGAATTGCCGGCTCCCTGCTCTAATTACCTGCTGGCTACCTGCCGCTTCGCCCGGCGTCCGATGCCCTGAATCTGCACCAGCCTCCTGCCGGCGAGGAATTCCGGACAGATGGTCTGATCGAACTCATAGGGGCCGCCGTGCTCCGCATCGATCCAGGGAAATCCCCGGCACACCGCGGGGTAGGACGGGTCGCCGTGAATGATGCAGATGTTGTTCTCCAGGAAGACGCAGCGTCCCCCCCGCACTCGAGTGCGCCACTCACCCCAGCGCGTCTGGTAAACCCGCTCGGTGCCGAATCGCGCACTCAGGTCCTGCGCCTCTTCATCCGTCAGTGTCGTCCCGTATGCGCAGCAGGCCGACCCGTGCGGGCAGGGGTGACAGGGCAGCGGCGGTAGGCCCTCGGTCATGGTCAAGGTCAGGATCCTTTTCCCGCGACCTCGACCACTGTGTGCCCATCCAAAGGCTCAAAGGGTTTGACCCGAAGCAGCGCGGCCAGAGTCGGGGCTATGTCGACTGTCTCGATCGATCGGGTGAAGAGTCCCGATCGAACCCCGGGACCCATGAATACGATGGGCACGCTGAGGTCGTCGGGATTGGTCGTTCCATGAGTAGTCGAGGTTGCGTCGTCCGACCAAATGTAACCCGGACTCAAAGAGGCGCAGAGCAGCCAGGGCAGATCATCTGGAAGGCTGCGCCGCCAGAGGGTTGCGTCTGGCTCCGATGAACCGGGAAGAGTCCGTGTGGTGTAAACCCGGCTCACTCCCGGCATGGCCTGAAGAGTCGCCCCGAGCGCCACGGCGACGCTGTCGATATCCAGTCCCCGAGACCGCAATTGATCGAGGTCCGCGGTCAGCAACCCACTGTCGAAATAAAGCCCGGGCGATTTCACCCCAAGGGCGTTAAGAGTGGAATCGGCGTGTTGCTGAAACGCGGTGGGCGAGACTCGTCCGCCGGGGCGACCGTTCAACCGCGCGTCTTCGGGAAAGGAGGTAACACCATGATCCCCGGTCATGATGACGAGAGGCGCCTGACCCTTGAGCAGCGTGGTCAAGGAATCGAGAAACCATCCGAGGGTTTGGTCCAGCCGGAGCAGCTGATCGTGCAGCTCCCGCGAGTCGGGACCGAATTCGTGCCCCACGTAATCGGTGGTTGAGAGCGAAATCGCCAGCACATCGGTGCCTCGACGGCGCCCCAGCTGGAGACTCTGAGTGCCCTGCAGCGCGACATCGAGCGTGAGCGAGTCCATCCACGGAAAGCCGAGCGCCTGGCGCATGGCCTTGTCGGGATCGTCCGGGACCCGGTGAGGGAAGATCACGTCGCGGCCCCCCTGCTCGAACGGCAGTGAATCCGGCTCGGCGTACGCCGAATCGGGGAGGAGCAGCGTCCACCTCCGTCCCGCCAGCGTCGCAACCGCCCCACGCTCGTTCCACCCCGTGAGCCAGGAGGGCAACGTGTCGGCGTAGTACCGGCTGGTGACGAATCGTCCCGAGGCATACCAGAACACCGGACCCCGGCTGGACCCGATCGGAAGAATCGCGCCCCGGTCCTTGCCCGAGATGGAGAGAAAGCGGAAGTCGGAATCCTTCGCGCGCAGCCAGTCCACCAAGGTGCTGCCCCGGAAGCGACGGGGAGAAGCACCATTTCCGCCGTTCACCCCGACAAGCGGAGAGTCGCGGTCGGGCACCCCGAAATAATTGCTCGGGATCCCGTTGTGAGCCGGATTCCGACCGGATAGCAGCGTCGCGTGCCCCGGGGCGGTCTCGGTAATGGCATGCGCTTGCCTGGCGTTCGGGAAAACGGCACCGCGGCTCAGCATCCGGGCGAAAGCGCCGCGCCACTGGCCGCGATAGCGCTCCAAGTAATCCCCGCGGAGTTGATCCACGGTGACGAGGACGACCAGATGCGGAGGTGCCGCGTGCAACAGCGGAGGCGCCGCCAGCAGACCAGATAGGAGCCCGACAATCGAGAGACGCCGAAGCAGCTTGCCGGTGGCAAACGCGAGGGGATTCTGCGATGACATCACTGCAGTGTATCCGTACAGTATGATATCATAAGTTGTTTATTATAAAGCAGTTATACTCATTGGCACTGTTTTGGCTCTAAACAGATCCGAAGTCAAAAAGGTGTCGTTCGCGTAAACACGAACCGCCCGATAAGAGCACACCCGGAGCGATCCGGGGCCGCAAAACTAGAGGTCTCCCGTGAAACCCGCGAGAGATAGCTCGGTGCCGAAGGTGGGTCAGTGCGGAGCGTGATGCGAATTCGAGCCGGAATCCGGCTCCCACGTGTCGCGCTTTTGTGTTCTCGGGCATGGGAGAACCCATGCCGCAGTCGTCCAGGACCGCCCGCAAGGCGGAGCCCAAAGCCGGTCGCATCCAAGGAGCCCCATTGTTCTGCCTTGGTCTGCTAGTCTCGATTGCCGCATGCGAAGCACTGGCGCCGTCTGCGCCGCTCCCGGAGAACGCCCAGCTCATGCCGGCGCCTCCGCAGTTCATGGAGTGGTGGCAGAAGACCGAGGAGTGCTCCGGCCTCCGGGGCGACCCCTCACAAATCGAGTGGTATGTGGTCCCCAACGTCTCGGTCTTCTCGACGGGCGACGGCGAAAAGGTCGGCTTGTGGACCCGCTCCAGTGAGGGAACCCGGATTATCCTGGCCGGAAACTACATGCAGAACGAGCTAGTTGTGCGGCACGAGATGCTGCACGCTCTGCTGGACCATGAAGGACATCCCAAAGAGTATTTCATCGAGCGCTGCGGACTCACCTGGGATTCCTGGCACGGCGGCAACTAACTTAGCGGCTCGCTCTCCGGGCGGCTAATCACAAAACAAGAGCACAGAGATCATGACCAGGTCTCTGTGCTCTTGGCTTTGTGAAGCCCCTGTTCGCTACGGCTGGCTGATCGGTGTCGGAGTCTCCCTCTGGAAGACAGTCCCGTCCCCAAGCTGGCCGAGCGAGTTATCGCCCCAACAGTAGGCCTGGCCGCCGCTGGTAACTCCGCACACGTGGTCGGTGCCTGCCGAGATCGCGGTGAAGGTGTGGCCGCCCGCGACGAGGGTCGGTGTGGTCGCGTTGTCGGTGCTGCCGTTGCCCAGCTGGCCGGAAACATTGAAGCCCCAACAGTAGACCGCGCCGCCTGAGGTGAGGCCACAAGTGAAACTGGTGCCCGATTCCAGTGAGCTGAAGGTCAGACCTCCGGAGACCGCCAGTGGCGTCAGGCTTTCAGTCGTCGTGACCGTATCCTGGCCCAGCCGTCCGTTCAAGTTGGATCCCCAACAATAGGCGGCTCCGCTGGTCGCCAGTCCGCAGGTGTGAACCTGACCCGGGGCCACCTGAGTGAAGAGCAATCCGCCGATGACGGCCGAGGGCTGATTGGTATTGGCCTTCGGGGCGCCGTTGCCCAGTTGGCCGAAGCCATCCGCACCCCAGCAGAACGCCGCCCCGCTGGTCCGCACCCCGCAGCTGTAGAAGGCCGCGGCGGACAAATGAGTCCACGTCCCAGAGACCAGGACCGCACTCGGGGTGGACACCGGAGCGAGTGGTGCGCCGTTACCCAACTGTCCGACGCCGTCGGCGCCCCAGCAGTAGCCCGTGCCGGCGCTGCTGATGGCGCAGGTCTGGCGGCCGCTTCCGGTGCCCGTTGTGATGGTCTGGAACACGATTCCGCCGGAGACAGCGTGCGGCACCGAGTCAAGCGCGGTGGTGCCGTTGCCCAAAGCGCCATCGGAGTTGCGGCCCCAGCAATAGGCGGCGCCGGCATTGGTAAGAGCGCAGCTATAGAGGCGTCCCGCCGATATCCGCGAGAAGGTGTGGGCTCCAGAGACCGGAACCGGAGTCATCCGGCTGGTCAGACTGTTGTCTCCCAGAGCGCCCTCGGTGTTATCGCCCCAGCAGAAGGCGACTCCATCTACGGTCAGAGCGCATGTGTGCCCGCTCCCGCCGGCAATCGACGCCACGTGGAACGTCCCTGTCGCGTTGAAGTTGACAGTCGCAGCGACAAGCGCGGCACTCGCGTTCACGGTGTTGCCGCCGACGGAGGGACCCAGGGTCCAGCTCGTGAGCGTGGCGATACCGGTCGCGTCGGTGGTCATCGGGCTGGTCGGACTGATCGTTCCGGCGCCAGCCGTGACAGCGAACGTCACCGCGACGCCGGAAACCGGGTTACCGCTCACGTCGGTTACCCGTACCGAGGGAGGATTGGCCACACCGGTGCCAACACCCGCAGTCTGACCGAGCGGCGAGAGCGCGACGATGTTGGCAGCTGGCCCGGCACTTAGCGCGATCGAGGAGGAGGTGGCAGCGGTAAGGCCTGTCGCCGCGAAGCTCAACGTGTAACTACCGGTCGCGCCGGTCAGGGAGAGATTGGGGAAGGCAGCGAGGCCGTTCGCATTGGTGTTGATGCTCAGCGCGCCACCGAGCGCGGCGGTGTTGGGGGAGCGGGACACGGTCACCGAGACGCCGGCCTGACTCACTGCATTGCCACCAGCATCCACCATTCGAACCCTGGGCTGCCGGGCGAAGACGCTCCCATTCGTGGCGGTCGCCGAAGGCTGGGTGACCATGGCGAGTGCCTTCGCAGCCCCGGCAGTCAGGTTGAAGCTTGCGGACGTAGCTCCAGTAAAGCCGGTCGCGGAGAAGGACAGCGTGCGGCTACCGACAGTCCCAACCAGCGAAAGGTCAGTAAATGTCGCCACGCCATTGGCGTCGGTCGTAATCGTGGTGGCGCCGCCAAGAGTCCCACCACCAGTGGCGATGGACGCGGTGACCGAAACACCCGCCTGCAGCGCCGGATTGCCAAAGCCGTCCTGCAGGGCCAGGATCGGCTGGGTGGTGAAGGCGACTCCGTTCACGGCACCGGAAGGCTGGGTAGTGATCACCAAAGTTGTGCCCGGGCCAGCCACGCCAGTCGCGGTGAAGGTGACAGGCGAGCCGGTCAATCCAGCGGCAGTCGCGGTCACGGTATTCGTGCCCACCGCGCTACCCAAGGTCCAGCTGGTGAGTGCCGCGATGCCGTTGGCGTCGCTCGAAGCAGAACCACCGGTGATGCTGCCACCACCCGACGTGACAGCAAAGGTCACCGAGACGCCCGACACAGGATTGCCGCTGGCGTCCGTGACGAGGACGGCTGGCGGAATGGCCACGGCGGTTCCGACCGTGTCCGATTGCGAGGTGAGGGAGCTCGCCACAATCGTGGTCCCACTGCCGGCCGTGAGGGGGAATGGATTCGACGTTGTGGCGGCAAGGCCGGTCGAGGTGAAGCTCAGGGTCCGGTTACCCACCGTGCCCGTGAGCGAAAGATTGCTGAAGGTAGCCTCGCCGTTTCCAGCGCTCGCGACGGAGAGAGTCCCACTCAGAGTCCCACCGCCGCTCGCCACGCCCGCCGCGACTACAATGCCCGATTGCGCCAGGGGGTTACCGTAGGTGTCCTGGACCTGCAGCACGGGGGCGGGAGAGATCAGCGCTCCATTCTGGGCACTCGCCGGCTGGGTAATGACGCCCAGCTTCGCTGCGGAGCCAGCCTGCGCCGTCGCGGTGAAGGTGACAGGTGGGAGAGTGTCAACTGAAGCATCGAGCGTGTTGTCTCCCACCACGGTGCCCAAGATCCAGCTCGTCACCTGGGCGATGCCACCAAGACCGGTCGAAACGCTGGCGCCAGTGACACTGCCGCCGCCGGACGTGACGCTGAAGGTGACGGTAACTCCAACCACGGCATTGCCGGCGGCATCGGTCACCTGGATCGTCGGCCGGTTGGAAACCGGCTGGCCAACGGTACCACCAAGAACCGTGGAGGTGGTCGGCGTAATGGTCGCAGGCGTTCCCACTTGCACATCGATTGCGCCCGAAGTCACCGAAGTCAGGCCCGGACTGGTGAACGTGAGGGTACGAGAGCCGACCGATCCGATGATGGCCAGGTTGGTGAAGTTGGCCGCGCCGTTCGCGTCGGTGTTCTCGGTGAGGGTCCCGTTGAGGGTGCCACCACCCGTTGCGATCGCGACGGTTACCGGAACACCCGCCTGAGCCCTGTCATTCCCGTAAACGTCACGCAGCTGCACCACCGGTTGCTGAGGGAACGCGCCGCCACTCGGCACGATGGCCGAGGGAGCGGTGGGCAGCGCGAGGGCCGTTGCAACGCCGCCGGTTCCGGTCGCGGTGAAGTTGGCAGGGGTGAGTCCGGTAACAGAGGCGCGCAGAGTGTTAGCGCCTGCGAGGGTACCAAGGGTCCAGGAGCCGACTGTGGCAACACCGTTGGCTCCAGTTGTAGCTGTGCCGCCGGTGATGGTGCCACCACCAGATTGAACCGTGAAGGTGACGTCCACCCCCGACATCGGGTCACCGTTCTGATCGCGTACCAACACTGCGGGCGCGATGGGAACTCCGGTCGCAACCTCAACCGACTGGTTGTTGCCGGCGCTGATGCCCATGCTGCTGGCGATTTTTGGAGCCGGACCGGTGCCGCTGTCACCACCGCTACAGGCGACCAGGTAGGCCAGCGCGCTAACGAGTACAATCCGGCGAGGGAGGCGCATCACGCATCAGGTTTCAGGATCGGGGTTGCGCCTGCTGGTCCCTCAGCGGCACACGAGGACGGGCGCTAGAGGCGAGAACTGTGCCCATGGCCAGATTGGCGGGCACTGTCTAACCCCAATGGGGAGTATGTTCTTAAACTATTGAATTATTTGATGTTACGGCGGGGGGAAAAGTGATGAAATGCTATACAGAGGCAGGAGCGAGCTCTATTGGACTCGCGTTGCGCAAGCAAACCCCGGAGCTGCAAAGGCTTGCCGCTCAGTTCGGACCGCTCCCGGCCGTTACCCCGGTGGGGGCGGGCAGGTACAGATCGAAGACCTTCATGACGACGTCTCGCGGCTTGATGTCGGTCCGGTTTTGCAGGAAGTAGATCGAGAAGTGCTGGCTCCGGCAGCGAAGAATGTAGGAGAGGTAGCCCTCCCAGCTCCCCGAGTGCCCTTCATAGTGATAGCCATTCCTGTCGGCGATCCCCCAGGCGAAGCCGTAGTCCACCGACTTGCCATCCACGAGGCGCCCCGGTTCGAACGCGTCCGCGAGCGTGGTCTGCCGCACGAGCTGATCGGTATAGAGGGCGGCGTCATAGCGCGCGAGATCCTCCACCGAGCAATACACCGAGCCGGAGCCTACCAGGTTGTCGAGCGGGTCCTGGTCGTCGGCGGTGAATTTCTTTTCTGTCTTGTCGTATCCCCGGGCCCGCTCCGGCTCGGCGAAACGTTTGGCGTTGGGCATCGAGAAACAGCCGGTCATTCCGGTAGGGCCAAACACTCGCTGCTGAAGAAAGCCGTCGAGCGATTTTCCAGAGAGATGCTCCACCAGCGTGCCGAGCAGGTCGTAGCCGCTGTTGCTGTAGACGAACTCCCTGCCCGCCGGTTTCGGCGTTCCCCAGCGGTGGAGCAACGCCAGGGCGTCGTCGTTCGTTGGCATCGGACTCGAGGCGAGCAGCAGCTTGTAGCCCGTCGAATCGTCGTAGTAGTCGGGAATGCCGGAGGTATGGTGGAGCACCTGCCGGATGGTGAGCGAATCGCCGAACCGGGCGACCTCAGGCAGGTGCTTGCCGACCGGATCGTCGTAGTCGAGCCGGCCGTCCTGATGCAGCATCATCAGGGACAGTGCCGTGAACTGTTTGCCGGTCGACGCCATGTGGTATCGAGTGCCGGGGAGATTCGGCTTCCTGGAGTCGAGATCCGCGAGCCCGTATCCCGCGACATGAACCACCTTGCCGTCCCGGATCACGACGATGGAGCCGCCCGGCTCGTTAGACTTGATGACGGCCTGCACGATGGCATCCACCCGAGGGTCGCGCGGTGCGTTAGATTGGGCGACCAGAGCGGGCGCCACAACGAAGAGCAGAGCACCGAGCGCGAGCGGGCGACGCAAGACCGTCATGCCTGACTCCGATTAGAAAGGATCGCTGAAGGTATTTGACCCAGAAGCCAAACGAAACCCGTCCGTTGCACGTGCCGTATCCGTTCTGAACCCTTCCTTCATAGTTCCATATGAGACGTTTCTGGCTCGGCCTGGTCCTTGGTGCGCTCCTGCTCCCGCTGGGAACTCTCACTGCGGCTGCCCTCGGCCTCATGGGGACAGACACGGCGCCCAATCCGCCGCTCTGGGAAGCCAAACTCGCCCGACTCGCGTTCACCCGGTCGGTTGCGCGGCACGCCGATTCGGTTCCAAATCCGGTCCATCCCAGCGAAGACCAGCTGCGCATCGGACTCCGGATCTATTCCGGCAATTGCGGCGGATGCCATGGATTCCCCAATCATCCGAGCAGCTTCGGCCTTTCTTTCTATCCGCGGGCGAAACAATTCGCCGAAACTCCGCCGACGCGTCCCGATTGGCAGAACTACTGGATCATGACTCACGGGATCCGGCGGACGGCGATGGCGGCCTGGGTGAACGAGCTTTCGGAGGAGAAGCGGTGGCAGGTGGCGACGTTTGTGAGCGAGCTGGGACATTTGCCGCCCGCGGTGGACAGTGTGTGGCGGCGGGCTGGAGGAGATTGAAAATTGGTAATTGGGAATTGAAAATTGAGAGCCGAGGACATTCCGGAAACGAAGACGGCTCCGTGAGGAGCCGTTGACGTTGAGTGCGCCGCGTAGGAATCGAACCTACAACCTAGTGATTAAGAGTCACTTGCTCTGCCAATTGAGCTAGCGGCGCTCTATAGCCCCAACGGGAATCGAACCCGTCTTTCGACCTTGAAAGGGTCGCGTCCTGACCGATAGACGATGGGGCCGGTCAGTTCTGAGTTCCGAGTGTGAGTACCGAGTACGAGTACCGCGTGTGATGCATCCAGCCGTCCGATTCAGAAACACGGAACACGGAACCCGGAACTCGGAACTACCCCAGTAGCGCTAACGGGATTCGAACCCGTGTTTGGGCCTTGAGAGGGCCCCGTCCTAGTCCCCTAGACGATAGCGCCGTGCTGTTCCGAGTTCCGAGTTCTGAGTTCCGAGTTCGGACTTGTTCACGCCACCTCGCACTCGGAACTCGGAACTTCATTACCAGCAGGCCCGGCAGGAATCGAACCTGCAACCCCCGGTTTTGGAGACCGGTGCTCTACCAATTGAGCTACGGACCTAAGGCAGCAGGCGGAAAGGCGGTCAGGCGGGCGTGCCCTACCGCCTTTCCGACCTCCCGCCCTAGGGTGGCTGACGGGACTTGAACCCGCAACCTCCGGAGCCACAGTCCGGCGCTCTAACCACTTGAGCTACAACCACCACGGCCCTCAGCCGAGGGTTCCGAGCCGGGGGAAGCTATCGGACGGCGTAAGGTCGGTCAAGCTTACGCCAGCCCTCACGATACGGTGTCCCAGAACCTCCGCTGCAGGAGTGTGGTTCCGGGGTGAGCTGGGACCGGTTTGCCGTCCAATCGGGCCACGGGAACGATGCCGCGCGCTGCGTTTGCCAGGATGATCGGCACCCCATTCAAGGCCTCGCGCGACACTGACCGCTCCGTTACCGGGCCGATTTCGGCAATCCGTGCCCGCGAGACGCTGGGCAGGATCCCCAGCCGCAGCGAAGGGGCAACCAGTGTCGCCCCGTCCCACCAGAAGATCGTCCAGATCGCACACTCGGCGACCATTCCCTCCGGCGTGAGCATCAGCGCATCGTCCGCGCCGGCACCCTCCGCCTCCCCCGACGCTTCGGCGAACTGAGTTCGATCAGCCGTCTTGTGAGGATAGGGTTGGTGCGACTGCCGAGCTGTGATCAGCCGGACCGGTTCGACCGAGCCCACTTCGCGCTCGGTGACCTGTTTCCCCTTCATGCCCACAACGATTCGCTGCACGCGATCAGTCCCGCCGGAGGGCACCTCGAACTCCAGAGGAAAGGGGATGCCGAGAGTCCGGCAGCTGGCCACGAGACGGCGGAGATGCAGGTGCCAGAGCGGCGCGCGACCATCTCGAACCCGCACCGTCTCGATCAGTGAGGGAGTCTTGAGCATTGGGCTAATCTAGCGGGAGTCCCACCATGCTTTGACCCCGGTCGCGCCCATGATCAGGGCCCCGCCCAGCAGCGCTCCCGGTCCCGGCGCCTCGCCATGAACCAGCCAGGCCCAGAGCGGATTCAGCGCGGGTTCGAGAAAGAGCAGTAGTGACACTTCAAGAGCGGGAAGCTGCTGGATCCCTCGGGTGAGCCAGAGGTACGCGAGGCCGATCTGGAACACACCGAGGTAGATGATGATGCGCCAGTCGGTCGGGCCGTGGTGACCAAGCGGAAACATTGCGGGAGCGGCGATGAGAAACGCCAGGAGATTTCCCATCCCCACCGCCGCCGCGGGAGATCCTCCGCGTTTCCCCATCCAACGCAAACCGATCAGCATCAGGGCGTAGGTAATTCCGCTCAGCAGAGCGAGGATGTTGCCGCGCACCGGATCAGGGGCGGTGACGAAAGTCTCCTGATGCCCGACGAAGAAGAGCGACATGCCGATCCCGATCACCAGCATGAAGACCAGGTCGCGCCGCCTGATGGGCTCGTTGAGCAGCACCGGACTCAGAAGAAGGATGTAGATCGGCGCGGTATCCTGAAGGAAAATCGTGCTGGCCGCGGTGGTGAGCTTGTTGGCGAGAACGAAGAGGACGAGGGTCGCCGCGTAGGCCAGCGAGACCAGGATGGTGCGACCCAGCTCAGACCCTCTCCCCAACCGCCGCGCTTCGGGGACCAGGAGCCATACGGTGAGAGCCGCGATCCCCGAGCGGAGACCAGCGACTTGCCAGCTGGTGAACTGGGCAGACTTGATCGCCGCCCCGCCGGTCGAGAACAGGAGGGCGGCACCCAGGATCTGCAGCCGGGCACGGGCCAGCGCGGAATTCACCGCTGGTCCATCGCTTCAGCCGCCTTGGTCCATTCCACGAATGCCTGCTCCAGCTCGGCGCGCGTAGCCTCCAGCTCGCGGGACAGCTCCTCCGCGCGTAACGCGGTGGCAGGATCGGTGTAGGTGGAGGAGTCCGACAGCTTCGCTTCCAACTCGGCGGCACGCTTCTCCAAGGCATGAACCCTGGCCTCAGCCTGTTCCGCTTTGCGCCTCGCGGTGCGTGTCACCGAGTGCTGGGTGCGGGACTGAGCCGGCTGCTTGCTGCTTCGCCGTGGCGCCGCTTCTTTCGCGATTGCCTGCTGCCGCTCCGCCCGATCCGCTTTGGTCGCCTCCCAGTCCTCGAACCCACCCCCAAAATCCTCAATGCGTCCGTTCTCGAGCGCCCAGACTCTGGTGGTAAGCGCTCTCAGCAGTGCCCGATCGTGGCTCACGATCAGTACAGTGCCCTCAAACACCTCAATCGCGTCTTCCAACGCTTCGATCGACTCGACGTCCAGGTGGTTGGTCGGCTCGTCGAAGACGAGCAGATTGGCTCCCTCCAGCATCATCATCGCCAAGGCCACTCGAGCCCGCTCTCCACCCGAAAGGCTTCCCGCTCTGCGCAGAACTTCGTCTCCCGAGAAATCGAATCGACCCAGGTGACCCTGAACCTGTCCTCGGGTCCATGCCGGGCGCATGTCGTTGATGATGTCGAACAGGGTCTTGTCCTGAGGAACCTGAGCCAGGTCCTGGCGATAGAACGCGACCTGGACCGAATCACCGATGCGCGCCGAGCCCTGATCAGGCGGACGTTGGCCGAGCAGGGTCGCGAGCAGCGTGCTCTTCCCTGCACCGTTCGGACCCACGAGTCCGACGACGTCTCCCCGCCGGATAACGGAGGAGAAGTCTTCCAGCAACACTCGGTCTTCCACTGTGACGCGGACGTGATCCGCCACGAGCGCCTGGTCTCCTCCACGGGCCCGGATGTCGAAGCGGATCGCCATCGATCCCTGATCTTCGGGTGGCGGGCTGAGTCGCGGGAGACGAGTGAGACGGCGCCGGCGGCCCTTCGCCTGACGGGTATCCTGCCCCGCGATGTTGCGGCGGATGAAATCCTCCTCCGCCGCGATGACCTTGCTCTGCTTGTCGAACGCGCGCTGCTGACTGAGGCGATGCTCGGCGCGCTGGCGCACGAAATCCGTGTAGCCGCCATCGTAGGTCTGTCCGGTGCCGCCCTCGAGGTGCAGCATGTAGTCGGCGGCCGTGTCCAGGAAGGCACGGTCGTGGCTCACGATCAAGACACTGCCGGGGAGGTCGCGCAAGTGCCCCTCGAGCCACTGCGTCGTCTCGAGGTCGAGGTGGTTGGTGGGCTCGTCGAGCAGGAGGAGATCCGCGGGAGTGACGAGCTGGCAGGCCAAACCAAGCCGGCCGCGCTCGCCGCCGCTCAGGGTGCCGATCAGCTGAGTTCGTGCCCGATCGGGATCGAATCCAAGTCCCTGGAGAACGGCCGCGACGCGGGCGTCGATCGTGTAGCCATCGGCGCGCTGGAATTGCTCGAGATCGCGGCCGTAACGGTGCAGCAGCTCCTCGGGTGCATGCTCTCCCAGCTCTCCGATTTGGGCGGCATGAGTCAGCATCTGGTGCTCCAACTCCACCAGATGGGCATAGGGCGAGAGGGCGGCGTCCCACACGGTTTCGACTCCGGGGAACTCCCGGTGCTGGTCGAGCATCGTCACCCGGAGGCCGCTCGCCCGGCTCACGACGCCGCTGTTTGGATCCTGTTCCCCGGTGATGAGTCGAAACAGCGTGGTCTTGCCGCTCCCATTGCGCCCCACGATTCCCCAGCGCTGCCGCTGGTCCACCACCAGGTTCAGGTCCCGGAAGAGGACGTTGCGGCCATAGACGACGGAGGCCGACGAGATGTTTAGTAGGGACAAGAGAGGTGCCTTAAGCCGTAAGCCTTAGGCCTTAAGCTTTTGGCTTAGGGCTGACGGCTCTGTCGGCCAACCAGGAACTCCACTCCTCGAGCGCAGAACCGATGGTGAGACGGTTTCCTTCCCGGACCAGCGGTGTGCGCAGCAGGAGAGGCTCACGGGTCAGCAGATCGAGCCAGCGGTCATCCGAATATGCCGCCGACTTGAGGCCCAGCGTGGTGTAGCGTTTGGAGTCCGGGTCGACCAGTGCCTTCACTCCGAACTTCTGCGCGAAGCGGCGCAGCTCGCCGAGTGATGCGGCGCGCTCCTCCAGGTCCACGAAATGCACGTTGATCCGCCGCTCCGCGAAGAAGCGAAGGGCGGTCCGCACGTCGGGATTCTTCCTGGTGCCAAAGATCTGGGGGTTCATGCGCGGGAGGAATGTAAGAGGCGCCGGGAGGGCCGGTAGGGGAAGAAGTCGATGACCTCGCCGGCTCGTGCCAGCTCCTGCATGCGGCGCCAGAACTCGACGCTCAGCAGGTCAGCGTGGGCCCGCATGAACGCCTCTCCAAGCGCCCCGGGGAGGGTCAGGAAGGCGCGAAATTCCTCGGGGAACACATCCCGCTCGCCGACCGAGAACCAGGGTTCCGCCGAGAGCTCATCCTCGACCGTTCGCGCCCGGGGTATCTCGCGGAAGTTGCACTCGGTCAGGAGGCACAATTCGTCGTAGTCATAGAAAATCACCCTCCCGTGACGGGTCACCCCAAAATTCTTGAGCAGCATGTCGCCGGTGAAGATGTTGGCGGCGGCGAGATCCTTGATCGCCTGCCCGTAGTCGAGTGCCGCTTCCACCGCGTCCTCAGCACTGGCCTCCCGGAGATAGAGGTTGAGCGGCGTGACCCTGCGCTCGGTGTAGAGATGGCGAACCCGCACTCGGTCACCTTCCACCAGGAGGCTGCTCGCCGCGACGTCTTCCAGCTCCTCCAGCAAACCCGGAGCAAACCGCTCCCGGGCAAATTCCAGATCCTCGAACTCCTGGGCATCGGCGAGGCGACCGACCCGGTCCCGGAGGAAGACCAGGTGATACCGGTTCATCACTTCTTGGCGGGTCGTGGTCTTGGGGGCGCCGAAATGATCGCGGATCACCTTGAAGACCACGTTGAGCGATGGGAGCGCGAAGACGCTCATCACCAGGCCCTTGTCTCCGGGAGCCAGCTCAAAGTGTCCATCGCCCTTCTCGAGGTGGCGCAGAAGCGTCCGAACCAGCTCGGTCTTCCCATGCTTGTGATAGCCGAGGGAGGTGTAGAGCTCGTCCACCGGCTTCTGCGGCATGAGGGTGAGGAGGAAGTCCACCATCGAGCGGGGGCGCTCCAGCTCTACCTGGAAATAGGAACGGGTGAAGCTGAATACGATGCTCACTTCATCGGAGGTGGCGAGAACCGCGTCCACTTCGACTCCATGGTCGCCGTGAACCAGGGGCAGAACGAGGGGCAGGTAGGTTCCACCGATCCGCAGCCGGCCGATGAGATACGCTCCCTTGTTGCGATAGAAGAGGACCGGGACGACCTCGATTGCGTCGAGCGACCGGTCGCCGCACTGGCGCTTGAGTTCTTCCGCCAGGGCATCGGCGGTCAGTCGGGCATCGAGCTCCAAGTCGCGGAAGAGCGGGGCGAAGGGGAGGTCTCGAAGCAGCTGCCCGATCACCCCCTCGATCCGGCCGCGGACCACGTAGGTTCGCAACACCTGTTCGACCGGAGCCGCCGGCAGGGCGCGAAAGTCGGCGTCCTCGAAGTAGACCCCTGACGCCGGCCCCGACACTCGTACCAGCTGGCGGGCCACCGAATTGAAGTAGGTCAGCGCCAGCTCGGGATTCTCCTGACTCGAAGCGATACGGGCATACTGGGTTCGCAGTGCCTGCCAGAGCTGAAGGTCGCTGTGCCCAGGACCAAGCGATCGCTTCAGATCCTGAGCCACCCAGTTCACGAACTGGCGGTAGAGCGTGAGCCGCTCCATGGCATCCTGCTGGCCCCCACGCCAGTCCCGCTGGATGAAGCGCGCGGCAGCCCGGCGGGTCACCAGTCCGAACTGCGCCTGGTATGCGTCATAGACCGCGAGGATGGCCTCGGCGGTTTCCACGACCTGGCCGTGTCGGAAGATGCCGTCGGGGACGGAATCTGAGGATTCTTCCATGCAGGTATATTGCTGCTACACAGGCAGGAACGGAACGTACAACTCAGTCCTCAGTCCTTCCCACTCGACTATGACCGCTCCGACCTACGACCACCTCACCGCCCCGGCGACCGGCAGCCGCATCACCATGGTGAGCGGGAAACTCCGGGTGCCGGATCAGCCCATCATTCCCTTCATCGAGGGAGATGGCACCGGGCCCGATATCTGGGCCGCGTCCCGCCACGCCTTCGATGGTGCGGTGCGGAAAGCCTACGGTGGCAAGCGGGAGATCGTGTGGTTTGAAGTTCTTGCTGGAGAGAAGTCGCGAGACCGGCTCGAGTCCTGGCTGCCGGAAGACACCATTCGCGCCATTGACCACTACCTGGTAGCGATCAAGGGGCCGCTCACGACACCGGTTGGGGGAGGGTTCCGCTCGCTCAACGTCGCGCTCCGGCAGAAGCTCGACCTCTTCGCCTGCGTGCGCCCGGTGCGCTGGTTCACCGGCGTGCCCTCGCCGGTACGCCACCCGGAGCTCGTGGAGATGATCATCTTCCGGGAGAATACCGAGGACATCTACGCCGGGATCGAATACAAGGCGCGGAGCGAGCAGGCCAATCGCATCGTGCAGTTTCTCCAGAAAGAGTTGGGGGCCTCGACCATCCGGTTTCCGGAAACCAGCGGCATCGGGATCAAACCGATCTCGGAAGAGGGCAGCAAGCGATTGATCCGGGCGGCGCTGGACTACGCGGTACGAGAGAACCGGAAGAGCGTCACCCTGGTCCACAAGGGCAACATCATGAAGTACACCGAGGGAGCCTTCCGGGACTGGGGATACGAGGTAGCCCGCCAGGAGTACGGCGCGGTGGACCTGGATGGAGGTCCGTGGTGCCGGTTGCCGCAGGGCATCGTGGTCAAGGACGTGATCGCCGATGCCTTCCTGCAGCAGATCCTGACTCGCCCGGCGGAATACGACGTCATCGCGACGATGAATCTGAACGGGGACTACATCTCGGACGCTCTCGCGGCGCAGGTGGGCGGGATCGGCATCGCGCCAGGGGCCAACATCAACTATCTGAGCGGTCACGCCATTTTCGAGGCGACCCACGGCACGGCACCAAAGTACGCCGGCCAGGACCGGGTCAATCCCGGCTCGGTGATCCTCTCCGGCGAAATGATGCTGCGCTACATGGGATGGATCGAGGCGGCAGATCTGATCATCAGGGGTCTGGAGCGTACCATCGGGCAGAAGCGGGTAACCTATGACCTGGAACGCCTGATGGAGGGTGCCACACTTCTCAAGTGCAGCGAATTCGGCGCCTCCATCGTCGAGAACATGTGAGCCCTGCTGGACCCGAGTAGTATTCGACCATGGCGGATTTTGACCGTACCATCCAGCGTTTCGCTTCGGCCGACAGCCAGCTCAGGCTGGAGTTGCTGCTCGACTATGCCAAGAAGCTCCCCGCCCTGCCCGAGCGCTACCGGCTCGCGAAAGAAAAGGGGGAGAACAAGGTGCCGGAGTGCATGTCTCCGGTCTTTCTCTTCCTCGAGGCGAATGACGGCAAGCTCACCCTCTTCGCCGATGCCCCGGTTGAAGCGCCAACAGTCCGGGGATTCGTGGCTCTGCTGGCGCGGGAGATAAAGGACGCGGCTCCCAAGGACGTCGCCGCTATTCCCAGCGACCTGCTCGATCGCCTGAAGCTGACCGAGCTGCTGGGGATGACGAGGATGCAGGGGCTTTCCGCGATAGTCGCCCGAATAAAACGGAAGGCTGCGGAGGGAATTGCTGATTGAAGATTGCTGATTGCAGATTGAACAGCAGCATCCAGGCTTTTTCAATCTTCAATCTGCAATCTTCAATCTGCAATCATTTTTCGATCGGCACCCTCACACTGTTCCCCCACTCGGTCCACGAACCGTCGTAGTTCCGCACCATCTCGAAGCCAAGCAGGTAGGTCAGGGCGAACCAGCTGTGGCTGGATCGCTCGCCGATGCGGCAGTAGGCAATCACGTCGTCCTTGGGCCCCAGGCCCTGCTCCTCGACATATAGCCGCTTGAGCTCGGCCGCAGTCCGGAAGACGTGGGTATCGGGATCCACGGCGCGAGCCCAGGGAATGCTCCTGGCGCCGGGAATGTGTCCGCCACGCAACGCGCCTTCGTTGGGATAGTCGGGCATGTGCAGCCGCTCTCCCCGATACTCCTCGGGACTCCGCACGTCGACCAGCTTTCCCTTCTTCGTCACGTGCGCAAGCACATCCTCGCGGAAAGCGCGGATGGCCCGATCGTCCCGCTCGCCGACGGTGATGTTGCCGGCAGGATAGGAAGGCACGTCGGTCGTGAGCGGCCGTCCTTCGTCCACCCAGCGGGCGCGTCCGCCGTCCATCAGTCTGAGCCGTTCCAGACCGAAGAGCCGGAAGACCCAGAAGGCGTAGGTTGACCACCAGTTGTTCTTGTCTCCGTAGAAAACAACCGTGGTGTCCGCGTTGATCCCCTTGGAGCGGAGCAGGGCCTGGAACCGCGTCCGGTCGAGATAATCCCGCTGCACCGGATCGTTCAGGTCATTGACCCAGTCGATCTTGACCGCACCGGGGATGTGCCCGGTGTCATACAGCAGAAGGTCCTCATTGGATTCGATCAGCCGAACCGATCGATCGTTCAGTCGCTCAGCGACCCAATCGGTGGAGACCAGCACCTCGGGGTGGACATAACCCCGCGTTTCGATCGGTGTGATGGGCGCCGTTTTTACCTGCGTCATAGAAACCTCCCGAAATGAAGCGGCCGCAGCTCTGAGAGGGAGCCGCGGCCAGCCGACCAGCAAGAAAGGTCATTTTGCGCGACGGCTTACCCCCGCCACCCGGGCGGCGAGAGATGTTTGCAACACAAACCGTTCGCTTCGCGCTTCATGGGGTACAAATACGACCGCGGCAGTCGGGATGTCAAGATGGGACATGCGACTGTAACCACAAAGATGCGTCCTCCGGGTATTTCGGATACTATATGTAGCATGAGTAATCGATACCGCCGATCGGGCGAGACGATCACCGCCGTCGCCTGGGCGCAGGCTGCGCCCGGGTGCGCGGATCTGCTACGGCGGGGGGCGTGGTATCCTATTGTCAAAGAAGAAGATGACGGCCAAGTGGTACTCGACGTGGACCAGCAGCCGGTGCGGGTTAGCCGGGAGGATCTGCGGATTCGCCTCGACCGGCCCGAGACCTGGAGCGTAGTCGTGCGTACTGGGGTCATGCGACCCACGCTTTCAGGGGTCAAGTTGGTAACGACTTACGCAGTCTGCCCCGATTGCCATGCCCGCCAGGAGTTCGAAGGCCATCCGGACACACTGATCTGCGCCCGCTGCCGCCGAGCTGCCAAGGTGGATTGGTCCACGACGCTCTGAGGCGATGACAAGCGGGGTTAGGGAACACCAACGCTGTCTGGACGCCATCCGTACATCCCGGTGGCGCGGGTCACCCCTTGAGTGGGGGCCGAGGCGTGCCAACCAGACGGCAACGAGGCGAATCTGATCATGGGGCGTACCGGCCAATGGGCCCAGTTGCGAGTCCGACGGCCGTTGACACCGGCGCGAGATCCGCATCATCCCCCAATTCCGGGACTCAAGGTCCCGAGTCGAACCCCCCGTCGCGCCGCGTGGATGTCAGGGCTCGGCAGCCTGCTGCTCCATATCGCTGTCGCGATCGCGGTAATTGCCAACCTGCGAAGAACCGAAACCGCCGCGGAGCAAAAGGCCGGAGAAGACAACAAGGGCCCCAGAGAAGTCCAACTGGTTTACATCCCCCCGCCACCGAAGCCGGTAGCCAAACCGCAACCGCCGCCACCAACCCAGCCTCCGGCCGCGCCACTCACACCGGGCCAGGACCAGACACCCGGTTCAACGGCCAAGGTGAGCCCGAAGCCGGAAGAAAACCCTAACGCTCCACCCGACGCGAAGCGTTCTGAGGCCACCGCGCCCGAGACCCAGGTTCCCCCAGACGATGGTGGCGCAACCAAGCATGATGAGCAGCCGGTCTCGGCTTTCGCTCCTCTGTCGAAGGCGGTCGAGACGCCAAGCATCGAGTCCGAAGCACAACGGATCTTCGGCCGTCCTCTCACCAAGGCCGGCGAGGAGTCGGGCGTTCGCGATTCCCGTCCCTGGGAATCGCCGCTGGATTGGACGTCGAACGGGTGCACGGCTCCAAAGCAGGATGACTCCACTGCCGGTGACAGCATGGGCGTGGTTCAGGGCCGCGTCTTCCGGGAGAACGGCCGACCGCTGCCCGGAGCACACCTTCAGGTCCTCGGCACCCCCTACTACACGTACTCGGACCCGAACGGCGCTTTTCGCCTGGTCTTCGATCGCTCACTGGTGGACAACTGCCGGACCCAGTCGGTCCGCGTCTGGGCTCCGGGATACCGGGCGCGAGATCTGATTCTGTATGTGGGGCCGGCGACGAGCTCGGACGTGGTACTGCATAACCACTAGCCGTCAGCCGTCAGCCGTCAGCCATCAGCCATCAGCCATCAGCCATCAGCCATCAGCCGTAGCCGTCAGCCGTCAGCCGTCAGCCGTCAGCCGTCAGCCGTCAGCCGTGAGGGTTAACTGTTAGCGATTAGCCCTGAGCCTTGGCTCGAACATGTAAATCCCTCCGGGGAATTCCCCCGGAGGGATTTTTCGCGTCTAACAGGTTGCGGCTGACGGCTGATGGCTGACGGCCCAATTAGTTGGGCGCGTGGACTGAGACGTTCCCATAGTCCCGGTTGAACCCGATGCCGGGCCCATGCACGTTGAAGCCGTAGTTGTTGTCGATCTTGGCAATGTACTGGCGCAGTGAGCCCGGGAACGAGTGGGTGCTCGCGTTCTTGCCGAAGGGGTCGGTGTACCAGGTCGTCGGACCATCCTTGTTGTCGATCTGATTGCTGTTGATGTCCACTCCGCGCCGCACTCCGTCGAACAGCGAGCGCGGATCGTCGTAGGTCAGGTTCAGGAGGGTGCCGTGCTGGGTCGAGTTGTCGCACAGCGAGCCCTGCGCCCGGTTACCCGAGGCAGTGACTTCGTAGCATACGGAGATCGGCCGCCCGGTGATGTCGGTGAGTGACGGGTCGTAGAACCGGCTGGGGAAGAAGACCTGGTAGTAAGGATCGAAGTGGGCCAGGGTGTGGCCGTCCTGCGTCCTGATGCTGTTAGAGGTCTGCCAGCTCTCGTGCAGCGCGGAGGAGAAGTCCGACTGCTGCCCCGGAGGAACCAGCATGAATTGTTCGACGCAGGTACGGTCCGGGATCACCCGCTGGCCGCCGCCGTTGGGTGAATTGGCCGGTACCGCAGGTCCCACCTGGACGTGGACATTCCCGTCGCAGGTGCGAGTGAATTCGCCGGGCGTTCCGATCGCCGCCATGAAGACGGTGTGGAGCTCGGTCCCATCGCTGCACTTCAGGTGGTAGACCAGCTCGTGCAGGTTGTTGGTAAAGGCATCCTTGGAGTGGGTGCCCTGATGGAGCTTGGTCAGCACGTCGCACTTGATCTTGAAGAGCGAGCCCGCGACGTCGCTGCCGAGGTCGAACTCGACGTCGTTCTCCCACTCGACCTTGTGGCCGAAGTGATCCTCGTGCCGCACGTTCTGCGGGTCGTAGGTGTCGAGGGCCTCATTAGCCATCCCGAACGGGATCGGGCCCACGTCCTGATAGAGCTTGGACCCACGCGGGTCACGCCCGTGATCGTGGCCAAAGCTGCAACCGGTCGCCGGGTCCACCGGCGGGTGCCAGGTCGGATAGCGCTTCCCGTCAGGTCCAACCACCGAGTAGGCGTCGTGCTGGGCCTTGGTACAGGTGTCGTTGGGGCCCGGGGTCCACTGTCCGTACTGGAAGCTGGGGCCGATCTCCGACGGCGGATCATATCCCTGGAATCCGTCACTCCCGCAGGCCGCCACCCAGAGCAGAGCCTGGGGCAGCAAAATCCAGCGAGCGGCACGGCGCGAAGCTCTCATCGAGCGGATCATCAAGGACCTCCTGCCCACGGGCTTGGGAAACGGCTGAATCGACTGCGTGACCGGTCGGGACGGGAAAATCAGTGGAACGTCACCGACAGGCCGACCTGAATCAGACTGCTGTTCGCCGAGCCATCCACTACGGTGTCATTGAAATGGAATTCGGAGCTGCTGGTGCCGATGAAATTGGCATAAGGCCCGATCGCGACACTCTTGGAGATCGCGACGTCGTAGCCCACGCCGATTTGCCCGCTTAGCGCGGACGTCTTGAAGTGATCGTCGTCCTTCGAGGCGGAGTACTTCGAAAGCCCGCCGCCGGCCTTGATGTAGAAACCACTGCTCCGGCTCGGGTACATCCAGAACGAAAGGCCGAACGAGCCGAGCAGCTTGCTGACGTCCTGCTTGTCGTACCAGGCATCGACCTCGAGACCGAGGAGAAATTGCTCGGTCAGAGCGAAACCCATCTTGGCGAAGCCGGAAACGTCGCCCTCGCGGCTCTCCTGGCAGAGGTTGCACGACAGCTTGGCTGATCCGTAGCCAAATCCGAAGCCAATGAAGGGACCGCGACGCGAAGGGACATCCTGTGCCTGGAGGGAGGCCGCACCTCCCGCCAGCGTCACGATGGCGGTCGCCAGACAAAGCAACGTTCTCGGCTTGCCGTGCATAGCAAAGCCCCTCGACGCGAGTGATCGGATCACAGGGAATGCAGCGAAAGTGCTTACGGCAGGGTTAAAGGACTGTGATTTGAACCACAGGAGGAAGGCATGCGAATGTTTGACGGCTAGAAATGAGACGGGAGACGCCCCATTGGAGCGCCTCCCGTTTGAGAGCGTCGAGGCTAACGAATGATCCGCAAGCCTACGATCCGGCCCTGATCATCCACCAGATAAATGGGTCCCTTGCGGATGTCGTTCTGCAGGCTGGTTCCGGCCCTCGTGACCGACGCCATGAGCGGCGGGGGTGCCGGAATGGTGAATGCGTCGGCTTCCGAAACGTTCACGGTGTAGCCCAGATCCTGGAGCGAGGAGATGGTGGTCCGGCTCATCGGATTCGGGGTGTTGCTGATGAAGCCGGTCATCAACTCGTTATCGAAGATCGCCTCACGCCAGTGAGAGTCGGCTGTCCCCGGGCCACAGGTATTCTCCACCGGGACCTTCGCCCCGCTATAGGTGCTCCCACCGTTCTGGGTGTTGAACGACGAGATGGCCTGGGCGCCGCTGAAGTGGGTATCGCAGGTAGGCGGCGGGGGCGTGCAGGGATTGGCCGGTGGCGGGGGCGGCGGGTTGCAGACCGACGAAGGGGTCACGAGAAGGTTCTTGGACGGATCGTCCCAGATGCTCCCGAATCCGAGCACGTGCCCCATCTCGTGCAGAATCACGTCGTTCAGCGTCCCGTTGGCCTCCATGTTGGGCAGGTCGGCGGTATCGAACTTCATGATCCCGATGACCGTCAGCTTGTTGCTGGTCCGGATGAAACAGGGACCGGCCTGACCCAGCACCTTCCCCACCCCGTCGATGCCCACCAGGCTCACGAAGATCAGCAGGTCATCCACGATGAAGTTGTTGAGGGCCGGATCGCCCACTCCGCAGGCGTTGGCCGCCTTGTTGGTGACCACGTCCGTGAGGTCGCCGGTAATGACCCGCGACCACCGGGCGGCCGCACCGTCGAAGGCGGCCTTCTGGGCTGTGGTCGGTGTCTGGAGGTAGTTGAGATCGATTGTGAAGTTGGAGGCGACGCTCGAGGCGTTTGCGTTGAAGGTGACCGGACTTCCGGTGAGACCGGTTACCGTGGCCGTCACAGTATTGATTCCGGGCGTTGCACCCGTCGTCCATGATCCCAGAGTCGCGATACCGGCGGTATTGGTGACCGGGGTCGCGCCGGTGAGCGTCCCACCGCCGGCGGTGACCGCGAAGGTCACGGTCACGCCGCCCACACCGAAGTTGTTCGCGTCGGTGACCTTCACGGAGGGCTTGGTCGCGACCGCCTGGCTGGTGAGCGCCGACTGGGACGTTGCCGAAGTCGCCGCGATCTTGGTGGGAGGCCCGACGTTGGTGCCGCCGTCATCGGTCGAACTGCTACAGCTCGCGACTGCGGCCGCGGCAAACGCGAGGAGCGCCGCCTGAATGGAATGGAAGCGACTCATGCTATCCCTGGTTGTATGGTTGGAGCCGAACAGCCCGCCGGCCGCCGGCACTAGCTAAAGGATAGGAGCGCTGCACCAACTGCGCCACCTCAACCCCTGCCGCTGCTTCGATGGAGGAAACGCCTGACGGTACCCGCGCCAACACAACAACCGACTCGGCAATCGGGCTATTTCGGGCCGTCACTCTGCATCTGGCGCAGGCTGCGTTGTTGCCACAAAACGATGGCGCCAAGCAACAGCAGGGAGCCGGCCAGGATGGCAGTCGCGAGCACGTTGATCTGGGGAGGGAATGCCGCCCGCCGGGCCCCGTATACGTAGAGGGGATAGGTCACCCGGCTGCCGGCGTTGAACAGCGTAATGATGAAGTCGTCGAGCGAGAGCGCGAACGAGAGCATGGCTGCCGCCGCGATGCCGGGTGCGATGAGCGGCAGAGTCACCTTGGTTACCACCCGTAGTGGATTCGCTCCGAGATCCATCGCCGCCTCTTCCAGGGTCCAATCGAACCCGCGGATCCGGGCTCGCACCGTCAACGCCACGTAACTCACCGAGAACATGATGTGGGCTATGACGATGGTCCAGTAGCCGGTCCTCACCCCGACATTCAGGAAGAGAGAGAGCAGCGAGGAACCGAGCACGACTTCGGGCGTGGTGAGCGGCAGCACCAGGAGCAGATTGATGAAGTTGCTGCCGCGGAAGGTGTAGCGGCAGAGCGCCAGGGCGATCAGGGCTCCGAACAGGGTCGCGACCGTGGTGGAGATCGCGGCGACCTTGAGACTGAGCTTCAGGGCGTCGAAGAGGGGCTGATACTTGAACGGATCCCGCCACGCGTCGAACGAGAAGGCTTTCCAGACGAAATTGAACTTCCCTTCCGGCCGGTTGAAGCTGTAGAGCACGATCACAAAAATCGGCAGGAAGAGATACAGCAGGACCATGGCCGCATAAATGTCCAGCAGCCGGGAACCGACCCGACGGTACCAGGGGATGACGGCGCCGGTCTTTGGTGTCATGCGAGGTCCTCGGTTCCCAGCACGCGGGCGTAGAGCAACACGCCACTCGTGATCACCACCATCAGCACGAACGACAACGCCGCCGCCAGCGGGTAGTCCCGCACGTCCAGGAATTGATTCTGGATGACGGTGCCGATCATCTGCTGGTTGGGACTACCCAGCAACTCGGCGTTGATGAAGTCGCCGAGCGCGGGGATGAAGGTGAGCAGGCTCCCGGCAAACACTCCGGGCAGCGAGAGCGGCAAAATTACCTTGCGAAAAGCGCTGGAGGGCGGGTTATACAGATCCTGCGCCGCTTCGACCAGGCGGGTGTCGATCTTCTCGAGACTCACGTAGATCGGCAGGATCATGAACGGCAGGAAGTTGTAAGTCAGCCCGCCGACCACCGCGAGGGTGGTGTTGAGCAGGCGGCCTCCCTCCGACAGCAGGTGGACCGACTGCAGGAAATTGATCGCGAACCCGTTGTCGTTGAGGATCGTCTTCCAGGCGAAGGTGCGGACCAGGAAGGTGGTGAAGAACGGCAGGATCACGAGGCCGAGCAGGAGATTCTTGTATTTGCCCGCGCGGAACGCCATCACGTACGCCAACGGATACCCGAGGAGCACGGCGATGACTGTGGCTGCGAGCGCGTACTCCGCCGAACGGAGAAAATGATCCCCGTAGCCGGTGAGCGCCTGATGGTAGCTCTCCCACCAGGGCGCGTCGCCGACGGCCAAGGAGGTCTTGGCCAGGGTGAGGGTGGGGATGACGTAGAAGATGATCAGCCACAACACCCCCGGGGCGACGAGCAGGTACGGCGCGAGCTTGCTCTGCCTCGCGCCGCCCTGGGCTGCTCCGGCCATGTGGTGCTAGGCTCCGATCGCGTCCTGGAAGATCTTGTTGAACTCGGTGTCCTCGGCGTCGCTCAGCGCGCGGAAAACGTGGAGCCGGGCGCGGAGATCGTCGGGTGGGTTGACCAGCGAGCTCTTGGCCAGATCAGGCGCGATCTTGGCGAGCGCCTCGCCGGCACCCTTTACGGCGGAGATGTACGGTGCCGCCGCAACGATCTGGGCTGAATGGGCGGGATCGTAGCAGTAATTGATCCAGGCCATGGCCAGGTCCTGCCGGTCGGAGGTCTTGGGAATGAGCATGTTGTCGGAGTACAGCATGGCTCCTTCCTTCGGCGCGATCCAGCGAAGGTCCGGATTGTCGGCCGCCAGGCCCTGGATGTCGCCCGACCACGCGATCGCCACCGCGATGTTCCCGGCCGCCAGGTCTTCGGCGTAGTCGTTGCCGGTGAACGCGCGGATGTGCCCGCTCTCCCGCGCCTTCTTGATCCGGGCGCAGGCCTTTTCCGCGTCGGCCTTGGTGCAGTTGGCGGGGTCGGCACCGTTGGCCAGCATGATGAGGCCCAGCGTGTCGCGCATCTCGGTCAGCATGGTCACCTGACCCTTGAACTTCGGATCGAAGATGTCGTTCATGCTGGTCAGCTCGCGGCCGGTCTTCTTCGGGTTGTAGCCCACGCCGGTCATGCCGGAGAGCCATGGCACGCTGTATTTGCGGCCTGGGTCGAAGCTGACATCGCGCAGGTTGTCGACCAGGTTCGCCTTGTTGGGGAACTTGCTGTCGTCGAGCGGCGCGGCGTAGCCGAGGGTGATGAGCCGTCCCGCCATCCAGTCGGTGAGGACGATGATCTCGCGGTCGATGCTCTGTGAGCGCTTGAGCGGCTCGTCGATCTTGGCGAAGTACTCGTTGTTGTCGTTGATGTCCTCGGTGTACTCGACCTTGATGCCAGTGGCCGCTTCGAAGTCGGGCACTGTCTTGGCATCGATGTACAGGGGCCAGTTGGAGACCCGGACGACTTTGGTGGCGGATCCTCCCCCGGCCGCGGCCCCTCCTCCCTCTTTGCCCTTGCACGCGGCGAGGAAGCTGCTCCCGAAGGCGAGGCCCCCGGCGGCGGCGGCGGTACGGCCGAGAAACTGGCGGCGGCTCAGGGCGCGACGCAGGATGCGCTGGATTTCGGCGTCGCTGTCGCGGTCATCGGTACGGCTCATGGGCGCTCCTTGCGGGTTAGGACTGCGTTTGCACCGCCCCAGTCGCGAGCTCTGCGGTGCTGGCGAGGGTGAGTTCCAGCGGAGAGGGCGTCTTGCTGGGCGGGAGCAGACGAGCGGCGTCTGCGTCCCAGGACACCCAGAGGGATTGGCCGGTATCGAGACCGGGCAACGGGTCGTCGTGTCCGACGTGAGCAACGATGGGAGTTCCGTCCGCGGCCTTGAGGATGCAGCGGATCGAGGATCCCTGGAACAGGACCGCATCCACGACCGTGGGAATAGCCGAGGCGCCGTTGCTCTCGCGGCTCAGGTGCAGCCGCTCTGGCCGAATCATGACGGTCGCCGCGTCTCCCACGGACCACGATCGAGGGCCTCCGTCGACCTGCACCAACCGATTACCCCCCACCAGCACGGTCATGTCTTTGCCGGCATTGGACTGGACAGTAGCTGGCAGCAGGTTCGCTATCCCGATGAAATTGGCGACGAAGACCGAGCTCGGGGAGTGATAGATCTCCTCGGGCGAGCCGATCTGCTCCACCCTGCCCTCGTTCATGACCGCGATGCGGTCCGACATGGTGAGGGCCTCTTCCTGATCGTGGGTCACGTAGATGAAGGTGATCCCCACCTCGCGCTGAATTCGCTTCAGCTCGATCTGCATCGCCTGGCGCAGCTTCAAGTCGAGGGCGCCGAGCGGCTCGTCGAGGAGGAGCGCGCTGGGGTAATTCACCAGCGCCCTGGCCAGCGCAACCCGCTGCTGCTGGCCGCCGGAGAGCTGGGTCGGTTTGCGGGTGGCGAACTTCTGCAACCGGACAACTTCCAGCAGCTCCGCCACCCGTTTCTTCACGTCGGCCTCGTCGATCTTCCGGCTGCGGGGGCCGAAGGCGACGTTGTCATATACCGACATGTGGGGGAAGAGTGCGTAATGCTGGAAGACGGTGTTGACGTTGCGCCGGTAGGGGGGCACCCGGGAAACGTCCTTCCCCTCCAGCAGGATGCGACCCGTCGTCGGTTGCTCGAATCCGGCGATCATGCGAAGTGTCGTCGTCTTGCCGCAACCGGAAGGACCGAGCATGGAGAAGAACTCGCCCCGCGCGATCTCGAAATTGGCATCGTTTACGGCGACATAATCGCCGAACCGCTTGACCACGTGGTCAACGGTGATGACCGGATCCATGGGGCGTTTTCTACCTCAGAGTGATCGAGGGAGGGTCTGTCGAGCCCAATCTACGTCATGTCGGAGAGTTGACAACCCGGGGGCCGGGGCCCAGAGTTATTCCAAGACCGGCGACCGACTGCTTTTCCTCCCGCTGCAGGCGATAGCACCCAGCTTCCTCATATCAAGCCAGGACGTGTCATGAGCACTACCGTCGCTTCAACGAAGCCCGGGGTGAGCGATGAGTTGCTCGCCAGGGCCCGCCAGATCGGCGAGCAGGAAATGGCCCGGCTCCTCGAGCGCACCAAAGCCTCGGCCCGCCTCTACGAACGGGCGGTCCGCCTCCTGCCCTTCGGGGTCGTCTCGTCGTTTCAGAAGATGCAACCCTACCCGGTGTACCTGACCCGGGGCCAGGGAAGCCACGTCTGGGACCAGGACGGGCAGGAATACCTCGACTTCCATTGCGGCTTTGGCGCCATGGTGGTGGGCCACGCCCATCCCCGCATCGTCGAGGCGATCAGTCACGCGGCCAGCCGCGGCACCCACTTCGCCGTAACCACCGAAGAGGGCATCGCCTTCGGAGAGGAAATCGCCCGGCGGTTCAACCTCGAAATGCTGCGGTTCGCCAACTCGGGCACCGAGGCCACGATGGACGCGATCCGGGTGGCCCGTGCCGCCACCGGTCGCGATGTGGTCTGCAAGATCGAGGGGTCGTATCACGGACATCATGACGCGGTCATGTTCTCCGTGGTGCCAAATGCCGACGTGATGGGCGGACGGGAGCGTCCGGCCAAGGCGCCAGTCTCCCGCGGCCTGGTCAAGGACGCGTCGAAGTACATCGAAGTAGTGCCTTTCAACGACGCCGAGGCCCTCGAAAAGCTGTTCGTGGAGCGGGGGAAGGAAATCGCCTGCATCATCATGGAGCCGGCGATGATGAACATCGGCATCGTGGTTCCCCAGGCCGGGTATCTCCAGAAGGTCCGGGAGCTCTGCACCCGTCACGGGGTGATCCTCATCTTCGACGAGATCAAGACCGGATTCACGATCGCCGCAGGCGGCGCCACCGAGAGGTTCGGTGTCCAGCCGGATCTGGTCTGTCTCGCCAAGGCGATTTCGGGTGGTCTCCCGGCGGCGGCCTTTGGCGGCCGGGCCGATCTGATGCGTCTCATAGAGCAGGGCGTTTCTCAGATGGGGACCTACAACGGCAACCCGCTGGTCTCCCATGTGGGGCTGGTGACTCTGCGCGAGGTTCTCACCCCGTCGGCCTACCAGCACTTCGCCAAACTGGGCACTCGACTCGCCACGGGATGCCAGCAGGTGATCGAGCGGTACGGAATCCCGGCGCACATCATAGATCTGGGGGCGAAGGGATGTGTTTCGTACCGGCCCACACCGATGAAGAACTATCGTGATTTCCTGGAAACCAAGCTGGAACTCTTCGCGGCTTCCTATCCCTGGCTGCTCAATCGCGGCGTCTTCATGACGCCCGGCGACGAGGAGCAGTGGACCCTGTCGGTGCAGCACACCGAGGCGGACGTCGATGTCTACATCAGCGTATTCTCCGACTTCTGCCGCGCGCTCACAGCCTGAAGGCGCGGCGGTGAAGTACCCCGACGTCCGGAACTACGTCTCCGGCCGCTTCGTGGCGGGTGGGGATCGGCTCCAGGACATCAACGATCCCTCCGACGGCAGCGTCATCGCCCGGGTGCCGATGGGCGGTGCCGCCGAAGTGGATGCGGCCGTCGCGGCAGCACGCGCCGCGTTGCCGGGCTGGTCGTCAACGCCGATCAAGGAGCGGGTCCAGGTCTTCTTCCGCTATAAGGCGCTGCTGGAGCAGAACCTCGCGGAACTTTCGGCGCTGATCAGCGAAGAGCACGGCAAGGTGAAGAGCGAGGCCGATGCTGAAATTCTCAAGGCCATCGAGTTGACCGAATTCGCCTGCTCGATGCCTCAGCTGGTCGCGGGGGAGACGATGGAAGTGAGCCGGGGTGTCGAGTGCCGGGTCGAGCGCTACCCGGTGGGCATCGTCGCCTCGATCGTACCGTTCAATTTCCCCTCCATGGTTCCCCACTGGACCATTCCCAACGCGATCGTGCTGGGGAATTGCTTCATCCTCAAGCCATCGGAACGGGTGCCGCTCAGCGCCCAGCGCATCGCGACGCTGCTGACCGAGGCGGGACTGCCTGCCGGCGTATTCAACACCGTGAACGGTGGACGCGAGGCGGTCGAAGCCATCCTCGATCACCCCGGAATCGAGGCCGTCACCTTCGTGGGTTCAACCGCGGTTGCCCGCGAGGTGTACCGGCGGGGGACCTCCCATCTCAAGCGCGTGCTGGCGCTGGGCGGTGCCAAGAATCACGTCATCGTGCTGCCCGATGCCGATCCCGAGATGGCCTCAACCGGAGTGCTCGCGGCGATGTCGGGGTGCACCGGGCAGCGCTGTATGGCGGCTTCGGTCATGGTCGCGGTATCGGAAACTGATCACGTGATCTCCCAGATGAGCGATCAGGCCAGGAAGATCGTGCTCGGGCGTGACGTGGGACCGGTGATCTCCAAGGCAGCCAAGGAACGGATCGAGAAGGCGATCGACGAGGCGGAGGCGGCGGGCGCCAAGGTGCTGGTGGATGGTCGGAAGGCGACGGTCGCCGGAAAAGAAGGTGGCTACTGGGTTGGCCCGACGATTCTCGATCAGGTGAAGCCGGATATGCGCATCGCGCGAGAGGAGGTCTTCGGACCGGTGCTCTCGATCGTGCGTACCAAGAGCCTGGAAGAGGCGCTCGCCGTCGAGAATGCCTCGCCCTACGGCAACGCAGCATCGGTGTTCACCGAGAGCGGCGCCGCGGCACGCTACGCGATGGAGCGAGCCAGCGCCGGCATGGTGGGGGTCAACGTCGGCGTCCCGGTACCCCGCGAGCCGTTCGGCTTTGGGGGCTGGAATGACTCCAAATTCGGCGTGGGAGACATCACCGGCCACGGATCCATCGAGTTCTGGACCAAGGCGAAGAAGATCACGACCAAGTGGAATCGGGAGGCGGGGGTGAATTGGATGTCGAAGTGAGGACGTCAGACGGGACCCGTCAGCCGTCGGCCGTCAGACACTAAACTGTTAGCTGTTAGTTGTTAGCGTAGCGCAGCAGTTCAATCGGCAATCAACAATCAGCAATCAGCAATCACGACCATGACTACCAGCGCCACGACTCGTCCCACATTGCCGCCGTACGACCACAAGCCGCGCCCCTACACCGGACCGTCCCGGCAAGAGGTGCTCGCAATGCGGCAGCAGTACTGCAATCCCGCGATCTTCACGCTCTATCAGGATCCGCTGATGATCGTCGAGGGGCACATGCAGTATCTCTACGACGAGACCGGGCGCCGTTATCTCGACCTGTTCGCCGGTATCGTGACCGTCTCCTGCGGGCACAGTCACCCCAAGGTCGTGGCCCGGATGAAGGACCAGCTGGATCTCATCACCCACACGACGACGATCTATCTCCATCCCAACTTCCCGGCGATGGCCAAGAAGCTCGCCTCGAAGATGCCGGCGGGACTGGACGTCACCTACTTCACCAGCAGCGGGAGCGAGGCCAACGACCTCGCCATGCTGATCGCCCGGCTCTACACCGGGAGCAACGACATCATCGCGGTGCGGAACAGCTATCATGGCGGTTCCCCAACGACGATGGCGGCGACCTCGCACCACACTTGGAAATACCCCGCCCAGCTCAACGGCGGCATTCACCACGCGATCTCTCCCGATCCCTATCGGAGCCCGTTCACCGGCACGCCGGAACAGGTGGCATCGCAGGCAGCGGACGACATCCGGCAGCTGATCCGCTATTCAACTCCGGGCCGGGTGGCCGGCTTCATCGCTGAGCCGATCCAGGGTGTGGGAGGCGCGACGCACGGCGCTTCGAACTATTTGAAGGAAGCCTACGCGGTGGTGCGGGAGCACGGCGGACTTTGCATCGCCGATGAGGTGCAGACCGGGTTCGGACGCACCGGCGATCACTACTGGGGATTTCAGAACTTCGGTGTGGTGCCGGACATCGTTACCATGGCCAAGGGCATCGGCAACGGCGCGCCGCTCGCCGCCGTCACCACTCGGCGCGACATCGCGAGCGTCCTCACCCAGCGGGTCCACTTCAATACCTTCGGCGGCAATCCCGTTTCGATGGCGGCGGGGCTCGCGGTGCTGGACGCAATCGATGAGGACGGGCTGCAGGAGAACTCGAAGGTCGTGGGTGGCCGCTTCAAGCAGGGGCTCAAGGAGCTGCAGACCCGTCATCGCCTGATCGGCGACGTCCGCGGTATGGGTCTCATGCTCGGTGCAGAGATGGTTCGGGACCGCGGCACGAAAGAACCGGCCAAAGAAGAGACCCTGCAGATCCTGGAGATCGCCCGGGAGCACGGCGTGCTGCTCGGCAAAGGCGGCCTGGACGGCAACGTGCTTCGGATCAAGCCGCCCATGTGCCTCACGGCGCAGGACGTGGACTTTGCCCTCGAGGTGCTGGACGTGGCGTTGAGCCGGGTGGAGAAGTAGACAGGAGACGGGAGACGGGAGACAGGAACAGCGTGAAGTAAGAAGTAAGAAGTGAGAAGTGAGAAGTGACAAGGACAAACCGATGGCACCAAGCAAAATCACCCTCTGTGGACCCGAGCCACGGAGGGTGAAATCGTTATGACGAGTTCCCTCTCACTTCTCACTTCTTACTTCTCACGCTTTTTGGGGTTAGCTGCTGAACCCTATCCCCATCCGTTCCAGGAGCCGAAGAAGCAGACCGGGCGGCTCGCCGGCGTCCACTTTCCGCAATCCCCTCGTCACCGCCTTCACCGCCCAGGATCGCATCGGTTCTGGGGGATAGGGGAACGGCTTCTTCTTCACGAGCGAGAGGTCCAGCAGTTCACTAGGACGGTCCAGCGCCTGATGCGCGAGGATCCGTCCCGCAAGGCGAGTGGTTCCCAGTCCGTGCCCGGTGTATCCCAGCCCGTAGTGCACCCTGCCCCCGATTGCCGATCCGAAGAAGGGCGTCATTCGCGTCGTCGAGCAGATCGCCCCACCCCAGGCGTACTCCCACTCGAGATCGCTCAACGCGGGAAAATGGCGCTTCCAGCTTTCGCTGAGTGAGCGATAGTGCCCCGCCGAGTGATCGCAGGACGGACCGACCACGTTGCCGCTGTAGTACGTCGCCTCGCTTGTGCCCCAGAGGACTCTGCCATCGGCCGTCGGGCGATAGTAGTTAAAGAAAGTCCTGCCGTCGGTTATTCCCTGCCGCCGTTTCCAGCCCAGCGCATCCCACTGCGAAGTCGTGAGCGGGGCGCTCACCAGGACGTAGTCGTAGAGCGGGATGAAGCGGCGAGTGAGCTTCGGCAACAATTGATGAGTGTAGGCGCTTGTCGCAAGGACGACCTTCCTGGCTCGTAGCGTCCCGTTCGCCGTTTCGACAACGACACCGGCGCCATCGCCGTGGAACGACCGCACCGGGCTCTTCTCGTAGACCCGCACACCGAGCCGCTCCGCCTCCTGACGAAGCGCGTCGACCAGTTTCACCGGATCGAGGATTCCACCGCCGCTGACCGCTACTCCTCCCTGATAGAGCGGTGAGTGCAGTTCCGCTTGCGCCGCCTCCCGATCGAGGAAGCGGAAGCTGCTGAGACCCAGACCAGCGGCGCTCTCGATCGTCCGCCGAGCCTCTTCGAGTTGCCCCGGCGTGAGCGCCATGACGATCCGACCAGTCGGCTCGAAGTCGCAGTCTAGTCCCCGCGACCGCAGGAACTCGATCAGCTCCGCGACATTCGATTCGCCGATCCGGGCCAAAAGAGCAGCCTCGCGGGCGCCAAAGTGGGCAACCGCGAGGCTGTGGGAATGGTCAACCGTCTCCGACAGCATGCCGGCGTTACGGCCGCTGGCACCGTAGGCGACCAGCTCCTGCTCCAGCACGACGACCCGCGCCGACGGATCCAGCTCACACAGGAAGAGGGCGGTCCACAGTCCAGTGAGACCACCCCCTACGACAACGACCGTCGCCTCGTCGTTTCCTTCCTGAACCGTCACCGGGGAAGGTTTCCGCTGGGCAAGCCAGAAGCAGGCCTGCTCGACAGGCCGCTCAAGCAACGCTGCTATCGTCCGATCGTCCCGCTGAGTGCTGCCGCTCAGGCCAGCCCCCTCACTGTTCGTTCGCTTGCACGATCATGATGTGGGCCCAGGGCTCACCGGCCCCCATGATCCAGGGCGTCCCCTTCTCGGGCTTGGTCGGGAGGCCAGTCGTCTCCTCGGTGGCGTAAGGGATGTAAACCACCTGGAGTCCCTCCGGAGACTTGGCGATCCCGGTCTTGGAATCGACGCTGTCGGCCGGCGCATAGAGGTTGTAGAGCGCCCGCGGGCCATCGGGCATCTTGAGCGTGCCGGCCTTGATCGCGTCGCGGCGAGCGGCCTTGATCTCCTGGGATGTCTTGCCCTGAGCTTCGAGGTCCCGGCCCATCGCCATGAAGGGCTCGAGGTCCTTGTGATAACAGGCCACGTGCCACGAGGCCGCCGAGGGATCGTCGGCGAGGCAGACCATCTCTCCACTGCCCTGACGCAGAACGGTCATCCGGTGATAGTTGCTGTAGCCGATGACCGTGGCATCCTTGCGCATGTCCTCGGGCGCTGCCGAGACGGCACCGGCGATCTGTACGTCGGCCGAAGGAATCTGAGCCGCGAGGTTACTCGCAGCAGCGAGTGCGATACAGCCGACCAGGGGAAGGGCTCGCATAGTCGTCCTAACTCTCCTTGGAAAATGAGATCTTGAACCCGTCCGGGTCGGTGAGCATGAAAACCCTGGCGCCCCACGGCATATCGACAGGCTCCTGCTCCAGCACGAGACCACTCGCCTTGGCGCGAGCCGCAAGCCCATCGAGATCCTGGGTGGTGTAGAACCACAGCCGCAGGCCAATCCCCTTCACCCGGTCGCGGCCTTTCTTAAAGTCATCCTGGGTGAGAACCAGGTGGGCGTTGCCCGCACTAAGCTCTACGCCGGCAAGCTGGCCTTCTTCTTCCCACCGCTCCCCGACGATAAATCCCAGCCCCTCGGTGTAGAACGCCAGGCTACGAGCCAGGTTATTGACCGTGATGCCCGGCGTGATGTGGCGCAGCCGGAGTGACTGGGGCTCACGACGCTTGGGCCGCGCGGTAGACTTGGACGAGCGGGCGGCTTTGGCGGCCTTCCGGGGCCGCCGCTTGGCTGACTTGGTAGGCATGGACCACTTCTCCTGAAGACAGACGGGGTGACAAGGCGCCGGAGGGCCCGGGGTGGCTCGCCAGCCCCCCGCAGGACATTATACTGGCTGCGGCACCGGCTCGCCTGACCCCTTCACGGCACCCGGCTTGCAGCGTCGGCGCCGCCACCCCGAACCGAGGCTTCAATGGCGAGTATTGATCAGATCGTCTCCCTGCTCGGCGATAAGGCCGATCCTCTTCTCAAGTTTTCGTCACCGAAGATCGCCAAGAATCGGCTCCATGTCCCGGGACCCGACTTCATCGACCGGATCTTTGCCGCGTCCGACCGCAACAATCGGGTCCTGGTCAATCTGCAGCGGCTCGCAGGTTCCGGGCGGCTTGCCGGCACAGGATACCTGTCGATCCTGCCGGTGGATCAGGGCATCGAGCATTCGGCCGGCGCCAGCTTCGCGAAGAACCCGGATTACTTCGATGCGGAGAACATCGTTCGGCTCGGGCTGGAAGGCGGCTGTAATGCCGTCGCCTCAACGTTCGGTGTCCTGGGTTTCTGCGCCCGGAAGTACGCCCACAAGATCCCGTTCATCGTGAAGATCAACCACAACGAGCTGCTCACGGTTCCCAACAAGTTCGACCAGGTCCTGTTCGGGACAGTGAAGCAGGCGGTGGATATGGGCGCAGCGGCGGTGGGAGCCACGATCTACTTCGGGTCCGAGGAGAGCGGGCGACAGATTATCGAGATCAGTCAGGCATTCGCCATGGCGCACGATCAGGGGCTGGCGACGGTGCTGTGGTGCTACCTGCGCAATCCCGCGTTCAAGAAAGACAAGGACTATCACGTTTCGGCCGACCTCAGCGGTCAGGCCAACCACCTTGGCGTTACGATCGAGGCCGATATCATCAAGCAGAAGCTTCCGGAGAACAACGGCGGGTATCAGGCCCTCAACATGGGGGGCTCGAGTTACGGCAAGTTTGATGAACGGATCTACACCGAGCTAAGCAGCGACCACCCGATCGATCTGTGCCGCTACCAGGTGGCCAACTGCTATATGGGCCGAGCCGGGTTGATCAATAGCGGTGGCGCTTCGGGGAAGAACGATATCCAGGATGCGGTGGTGACGGCCGTCATCAACAAGCGGGCGGGAGGGATGGGTCTCATCTCGGGTCGCAAGGCCTTCCAGAAGCCCATGAAGGACGGGGTCGCTCTGTTCAACGCGGTCCAGGACGTCTACCTCTGCAAAGAAGTGACGGTCGCGTAACGACCGACACAGAATCCCCAAGCCGAGCGTGGTAGCCTAAGCATCTCGGCCTGGCCAAATGTTATTCGCGATCTATTGGTGGTGTGGGGTATGAGACGAATTTCTCCGCGGGCCTTTTGGCCCGCTGCGCTATCGGTACTGCTCACCTGTTCCGACGGTTCCAACGGAGGGACGGCGCCTCCGCCGGCACCGCCCGCCGGCAGTCGGGCGCCGAACATCATCTTCATCATGAGCGACGATGAGGATATCGGGATCCACTCTTTCCTCCCCAAGACCAAGGCCAAGCTGCAGGATCGGGGGACGATACTCAGCAACTTCTTCGTTACCTACTCGCTGTGTTGCCCCTCCCGGGCCAGTATCCTGCGCGGCCAGTACCCCCACAACACGAAGGTCGAGTCGAACTCGCTGCCCGCCGGCGGTTATCTGCGGTTCAGGAATCTGGGGCGGGAGCAGGCGACGATTGCCACCTGGTTGAAAGCGGCGGGCTACCGAACCTACCTCGCAGGCAAGTACATGAACGGGTACGGCTTTGGGGTGGTCGGCCCGGCGCCGCCCGGCTGGATCCAGTGGAGCGCGGGCATAGGCGACCAGCCATTCAACGGGTTCAACTATTCGATCGACGAGAACGGCACTTTCGTTCGTTACGGCTCGGCGCCGAGCGACTATCTGACTGACGTCATTACGCGAAAGGCCACAGCGGCCATCCGGCAGGCGGCGCACGACAGCGTGCCACTCTTCCTCTTCCTGACTCCCTTTACCCCCCACCTGCCAGCAGTCGCCGCTCCTCGCCACGCGGGCCTGTTCTCCAGCACCCAGTTGCCGACGCCAGCCAACTTCAACGAGGCGGACGTCAGCGATAAGCCGATCGCGATCAGATCCCGGCCTTTGCTCGGGTCGACGGAAATAGCGGGTCTGACCACTCTCTACCAGAAGCGCCTCCGTAGCCTCCAGGCCATTGATGATCTGGTGGATTCAGTAGTGGCAACGCTCGAAAAGTTGAACCTGCTCAACAAGACCTGGATCTTCTACACCTCGGACAACGGCTTTCACCTTGGGGAACACCGGGGACTGCAGGGGAAGAACCTTCCGTATGAGGAGGACCTCCGAGTGCCCTTCGTGGTGCGCGGTCCTGGTGTTCCGGCGGGCCGGGTGGTTACCCAGGTTGGGCTGAACATCGACCTCGCGGCCACGCTCATGGACATTGCCGGAGGCACCGCGACGGTGCCCCAGGATGGCCGCTCCCTGCTGCCGCTGCTCAAAGGTGCGTCGCCGCCCAGCTGGCGGCAGAGCTTCGAGGCGGAGCGGGGCCCGGACGACACAGCGGCCATTTTTCTGCGGACCGAGTCGACCCATCCCCAGGTCGAAGCAGGCGATGCCATGGAGCGCTTCCCCGGCACCGGTTGGAACGCGATTCGGACGGGACGATGGAAATACGTTGAGTGGGAGACTGGCGAGCGGGAGCTTTATGATTTGCAAACCGATCCATTCGAGATGACCAATCTCTTCTTCATCCAGGGCGACACGAGCGCGGTGCCGGTACTCCAGACCCGGCTCCATCAGCTCATGACCTGCGCGGGCCCCAGCTGCGCGATGCTGGAAGATCTTCCCGTCCCCTGAGCCACCGAACCTCTCCTTCACGCGATAAATCCGGCATGGGTTCCTCCCCCGCGAAGCCAAACCCAGTCTCTTCAGCTCTCACAATTGCCTCCACGGTTTTCCTGGTCTCGACGATGGCCGCACAAACCCCGTCTCCGGGCGCGGCGCAGGCTGGTCGCTCTCCGGTCTATGCCCCGCACGGAGTGGTCGCCACGAGCCAGCCACTCGCTACGGCCGCGGGTCTCGCCGTGCTCGAGGGTGGCGGGAACGCCTTTGATGCAGCGGTGACCGCGGCGGCGGTTCTCAACCTGGTGGAGCCCCACATGACCGGCATCGGCGGCGACATGTTCGCGCTGATCTGGTCCGCAAAGGAAAGCCGGCTCATCGGGCTCAATGCGAGCGGACGGTCGGGCGCCGGCATGACCCGCGACGTCCTGCTCGACCGGGGAGAGAAAGAGGTTCCCACCTACGGTGCCGAGTCCATCACCGTTCCGGGGGCGCTCAGCGGATGGGCCAAGCTGCTCGAGCGTTATGGAACCATCACGCTGGCCCAGGCGCTGGGACCCGCCATCCAACTCGCGGAAGAAGGATTCCCGGTCTCCCCCATCATCGCCCAGCAGTGGGCAGACGAGACAGAACGACTTCAGAAGGACGAAGGAGCCAAGGCCACGTTTCTCATCGACGGGGTCCGGGCACCGAAGGCCGGCGAATGGTTCAAGAATCCGGACCTGGCTCGAACCTTCCGGGCGATAGCCGCAGGTGGACCCGATGTGTTGTACGGCGGGGAGCTGGGACAGGTGATCGTCAACCGGGTCCAGGCGCTGGGAGGATTTATCACCCTCGACGACCTGATGGGCCAACAGGCCAACTGGGTTGAGCCGATCTCGGTGCCGTTCAAGAGTTACCGCGTATGGGAGCTGCCGCCCAACAATCAGGGCGTCGCCGTGCTCGAGATGTTGCGGATTCTCGAGCCTTACGACCTCGCCGCGTTAGGACACAATTCGGCGCCGTATCTCCACCGGCTGATCGAGGCCAAGAAGCTCGCTTTCGCGGATCTCGATCGGTACGTGGGAGATCCCGCGGCCATGAAGACCCCGGTTTCCCTGCTCTACTCCGACAAGTTCATCGCTCAACGCCGGTCCCAGCTGAATCTGAAGCGCGCGGTCGAACGCCCCGAGCCGGGCGCAGCCATGACCCACAGCGAGACCATTTACCTGACCGTGGCCGACGCGCAGGGGAACATGGTCTCCTTCATCAACAGCCTCTACGACGCCTTCGGCTCGGGCGTCGTGGTGCCGGGCACGGGGTTCGCGCTCCAGAACCGGGGATCGGGATTCACCATCGAACCGGGGCTTCCCAACACGGTGGGGCCCAAGAAACTGCCCTTTCACACTTTGATTCCCGGCTTCGTGACCCGCTCTACTCCACAGGGCGAGGAGGCCTGGATGAGTTTTGGGGTGATGGGCGGGTCGATGCAGCCGCAGGGACACGTGCAGGTGTTGCTGAATCTCCTGGTCTTCGGCATGAACGTGCAGGACGCGATTGACGCACCGCGATTCCGGCATCTGAGCGGACTCAAGGTAGCAATCGAAGCTCCACTCGCCGATCAGGTGCGCGCGAAGCTCCAGGCCATGGGACACCAGGTGGTCAACCTGGCACCGGGATCCGCCGGTGGTGCACAGATCATCATTCGACTCGATAAGGGATGGGAGGCAGGATCAGACCACCGAAAGGACGGACAAGCAGCGGGGTATTAATACGATTTGATTGACATATTAATACAATCTGTGTGATACAGATCGCCGCGCGCGCAATCGAATCGTCCTAAGCTCGCGGAGCTTCATTAGACGGGGCGCTGCCACCCCCCTCGGCAGCATTCAAGACTCAACAACGGTGCATCGCAGTCGCCGCTCTGCGGGGGAGAATCCCGCAGCATTGCTGCATCCACTGCTGCGTGCCGGCCAATTCCTCAGCGGAGAAAATCTGGCTTGAGGAGCGGGGAGCGGTGCGCCTGCAAGCGACCCCCCGGCTCCGAACGTTCACCCATCCCCATGGTCCAGGACCATGGGGCGAGATCGACGCCATTCAGGGGGAGGGTATTTATGCGTCGAGACATGGCCGCCGCGTTTGCGCTGGCCGCAGGTATGTTGGTTTTGGCGTGTCAGGAGGAGAACAGTCCAACTCAACCGGCCGCCGATGCAGAGCACGGCGTGTCGAATGTAAAACCAGCACCTGGCGATCCGCTCCCATTCCTGTCTCCGGCACAGCTCGCGCTTTTCAACCGGGGAATGGCAGTCTTCGCGACCGAGTTCACCCCGGCGACCGGCCTGGGACCGCTCTTCAACTCAACCTCCTGCGCCCAATGCCACAACGACCCGGTACTCGGCGGGTATGGCGATTCGGCCGAGGTTCACATGACCACCTATACCCACGCCGGGCGAACCTGCAACATGCTCGACACGTTGGGCGGTCCGGTGGTACAGCAGCATGCGACTCCGGAGCTTGAGGCCGCGATGGGCATCGTGAAAGAGCCCAACCCGCCGGGAGGAACCGGCACTGGAATGCGGACAACACCCATCGTCTTTGGGCTGGGCCTGATCGATGCTGTCAGCGATCAGGCCATCATCGCGCTGTCACGCATACCGCACCCCGAGGGAGTTCACGGACATCCCGCGGTCCTGCCGAATGGCCGAATCGGGCGCTTCGGGCGCAAGGCGACCGTCGCGTCGCTTGATGAGTTCAATGCGGGGGCCTTCTTCAATGAGATGGGGGTGACCAGCTCGCGGAACCCGACGGAAGGGTCCGTGGCAGGGACGCCGCTTCCCGCAGGGGTGGACCTGGCGCCAGATCCCGAGCTCGATGAGACGTCACTCAGTGCAGCCAGCTCGTTCGTGAAGTTCCTGGCGCCCCCCTCGCCGCTGCCGGAAACCCCGGAGACGCGGCACGGCCAGGCGCTCTTTGCGCAGGTGAAGTGCACCAGCTGCCATGTACCGGTGATCCAGACCGGAGCCAGCCCCATCTCGGCCCTGCGCAATCGCAAGGTCTATTTGTACTCCGATCTGCTGCTGCACAGCCTGGGAGAAGGCAACAAGGACGCCTGCAACGGCGTCGCCCTGCCCGGCGAGTTCCGCACCCAACCGCTCTTCGGGATGCAGTTCCTCGACATGTTCATGCATGATGGCGTGTCGGAGACGGTGGACGAGGCAGTCCAGCGTCACGGCGGGGAGGCGAGTGCCTCCCGCAACCTGTTCAACCAGCTCAGTCCGACCGATCAGGCTGCGCTGGTGACCTTCGTGATGCATTTGTAGCTGGATTCAAGGTCCGGTGCCGCGAGCCTTTGGCACCGGACCGGTTGTTCTCACGCTGCCACAAAGTGCGCCCCGCAGCGATTGCACATGAACGACTGATCCCATTGCTGCATCAGGCCGGGATGCACCTCGTTGTTGAACTGCCTTCCCGACATCGCAAACCGCACCGACAAGATCGTCAGGCCCAGCGCCACCAGGGTGCCCAGACCGGGATGGGCAATGCTGGCCAGGGCATAGAACCCGCAGAAGAACGCCGCTGTGCTCCAGAGAATCCAGTGCTTCTTCCCCGGGGGAGCCGCCTGCCTGGAGAGGGCAGTCTGCTGCCGCCCGGTGGTGCTCGTGCTGGTGCTGCCGAAGGCCATGCCTCCACCCGATCCAAAGGCGGCGCCGGTGCCCTGGCTCACCGTGTTGATGATGGACAGGCCCTCGTTGTAGATGAGCGAGAGTTTCCGAACCTCGGTCGAGGTGCATTTCGGGCAGGTGAGATTCATGGGCGCCTCCGGTGGCAGTTAGGACCCGCCCGGCTTGCGGAGTTGGGTCTTGGGCCTATGATCCCCATGGAGGGGCCCTGTACGGCCCTCCCGGGAGTGCAAGCTCCCCCGCATTGCGCGGAATCCGAGGGAAAACCGTCATGTCGCATCCAGGGCTGCGGAGAGAAACACTGGACGAGATGTTCAGTGTCGCCTACGAGGAGTTGCGCCGTCTTGCCGCCAGCGTACGGAGGGACGAGCCTGGCACGACCCTGAGCCCAACTGCGCTCGTCAACGAAGCCTGGCTCAAGCTGGCCAGCTCGCCCGGAGTTCAGCCCGCTTCCCGTCTCCACTTCAAGCGCATTGCGGCCCGCGCCATGCGCCAGGTCCTGATCGAGGCCGCCCGCCGCCGCAAGGCGGACAAACGGGGCGGAGGCGCGGTCGCGATCACCTTCGATGATGGCCTGCACGACTCCACCACCTGCGATGACGAACTGCTGGCGCTGGACGAGGCCCTCGAGCATCTGGGCCGACTGGAACCCCGCCAAGCCGAAATGGTGGAAAGCCGGTTTTTCGGGGGACTGGACGTCAGCGAGACTGCCGAGCTGCTCCAGGTCTCCGAGGCCACGATTCTCCGCGACTGGCGGGCGGCACGGGCCTGGCTGACCCGTGAACTCCGGAGGCCCTCATAGATCAGGCGCGGTGGGGACGGGTGCAGGAGCTCTTCCATGCTGCGGCGGAGCTCGACGCAACCGAGCGGGAGGTCTTCCTGAAGCGGGAGTGCGGCGATGATGCAGCGCTTCTAAGCGAGGTGCGTGCCCTCCTCGACGAGGACGCCCGCGGAGGTTCGCTGCTCGATCGGGATCTGAGCCGGGTCGCGCGCCAGATGCTGGACGATTCGTCGGTGCTTCCCACCCAGCGGTTCGGCCCTTACCGGGTTCTTCAACTGCTGGGTGAGGGGGGAATGGGAGTCGTCTACCTCGCGGAACGGGAGGATCTGGGTACCCTGGCCGCAGTGAAGCTGCTGCGTGATGCGTGGCTCTCCCCCGCCCGTCGCGAGCGATTCGCCAGCGAGCAGCGTACCCTGGCTCACCTGAATCACCCCTCCATCGCCCGCCTGTACGACGCGGATACACTCGCGGACGGAACGCCATGGTTCGTCATGGAGTACGTCGAGGGCGTCCCGCTCACCCACTATTGTGCCGCGCACGGATCGAGTATTGGAGAGAGACTTGAGTTGTTCCGCGCCGTGTGCGAGGCGGTTCAGCACGCCCACCGCCATCTGGTAGTACATCGCGATCTCAAGCCCTCCAACATCCTCGTCACCGCCGACCGCACGGTAAAGCTGCTCGACTTCGGCATCGCCAAGCAGCTGGAAGGTCTTGAAGCGCCGATCGAGCAGACCCGGACCGGCCTGCGGCTCATGACGCCCGCCTACGCCGCCCCGGAACAGATCCGGGCCGGACGGATCGGCATCCACACCGATGTCTACAGCCTCGGCGTGGTGCTGTACGAGTTACTCGTGGGGCGACTGCCGTTCGATCTGACCGACAAGACTCCCGGAGAAATCGAGGCGATCGTCACCGAACGGGAGCCGGAGAAACCATCGGTCGCCGCACGGCGGATGGCCGCTCTCGGGGGAAAGTCTCCCGCCTGGCCGGGTAGCAAGTCCGCGGCTGCCGATCTCGATGTGCTCTGCCTCACGGCGATGCACAAGGATCCTCAGCGCCGGTATCGCACGGTCGAGGCGTTGATCCGCGATATCGATCACTACCGCCATGCTCAGCCGCTCGAGGCGCGAGCGGACACGCTGGGATACCGGGTCGGGAAGTTCGTGAGACGGAACTGGCGCGCGGTCGCGGCCACGAGCGTAGCCTTCGCCGCCGTTCTCGCGCTGGTGATTTTCTACACCGTCCGGTTGACCAGGGCGCGCAACACCGCCGTCGCTGAAGCGGCCCGAACCCAGCGGATTCAGGGCTTCATGATGAAGCTCTTCGAAGGAGGCGATGAAGAAGTCGGTCCCACCGACAGCCTGAGAGTGCTCACGATCATCGATCGCGGCCTGCAGGAGGCGAGGGGTCTCGACGCCGAACCCGCGGTGCAGGCCGAGCTGTACGAGACGCTGGGGAGCATCTACCAGAAGCTGGGCAACTTCGTTCAGGCTGATTCACTCCTGCGCTACGCCCTCGAGCGGCGCAAGGTGATCTTCGGTCCGGAACATCCCGAGGTGGCCAGAAGTCTGGTAGCGCTGGGATCGCTCCGGGTGGACCAGGCGGAATATGAAGAAGCGGAGCTGTTGATCCGCGAGGGACTGGCGATGAGCACCAGGGACCTTCCGGCCGGACATCCCGATGTGGCCCGGGCAACCGAGGCGCTGGGTCAGGTCCTGATCGAGAAGGGTGACAACGAGCATGCAATCCAGGTCCTGAAGCAGCTCGTCCAGCTCAGGGCTCCGGCCGGACCCAATTCAGCGGACATGGCCTCCGCCCTATACGAACTCGCCAACGCACACTTCTATGCCGGACACTACGCGGAATCCGACTCACTGAACCGGCAGGTCATGGCGATCTATCGCGAGCTCTACGGCGATAACCATCCGGTCATCGCCGACGCGCTTATCAACCTCGGCGCGTCACAGTTCGACCTCGGCCACTACGCTGAGGCGGAGAAGTACTACCGGCAGGCTCTGGCCATCACCCAGGCGACCTACGGACCGAACCACTACAAGACCGCAGCCGACCTCACCATGCTGGGCCGCGCACTGGTCTTCGAGAAACACGATTCCGAGGCGACGGTCATGCTGAAGGAGGCGCTCGCCATCAGAGAACGAGTCTATGGTCCGGTGCACCCCAGCGTCGCGTCAACCCTGAACGAGCTGGGCAATATTGCCTACGCAGCGGACAGTCTGGACCAGGCCGAGGCGTATTACACGAGAATGGTGGACATCTACCGGAAGGTCTATCACGACCACCACTTCCGGATCGGGATCGCGATGGCGAACCTCGCCGGCGTGTACATGGATCGGAAGGAATACCCCAGAGCGGAAAAACTTTATCGGGAGGCGCTGGACATCTACAAGACCACGCTCGAACCGACCAACATCAATGTCGGTATCGGGAAGATCAAACTGGGAAGGAGCCTGCTGCGGCAGGGCCGTTTCGGCGAGGCCAGTCGGGAGAGCCTGGCAGGATACCAGATCCTGATCACTCAGACCGATCCAGCGGTGAGCTTCCTCCGTGCCGCCCGGAAGGACCTGATCGCGGCCTACGACTCGATGGGCCAGCCGGAAAAGGCCGTGAAGTTCAGGGCCGAGCTGGCCGACACGGCGCCGCCGCGGACCAACTGAGCGGCGCCCGAGGACAGATTCAGGGAGCCGAACTCGCTCCGGTGCTGCCGGTCGAGTCGGCCGGTACCCTCAGGTAATGCAGAGTGAACGAGCGGCCCTGCATCATCCCGTCCAGATCCACGAACGCAATGAGCCGGGTGCCACCCAGCCCGAGCTCGTACCTCGTTTTCACCTTGCCGCCGCCGTCTACCTTCCGCTCGACCACGATGGCATCGTGATCCCAGCGGACAGTCGTTTCCACGGTTCCGCCACCCTCCACGGGCTCCTCGAGCTTTTTCCCATCGATGTGGAGGGTCTTTACGCTGCCGGAGTCGTCGACCAGGGTGAACGTCGAAGCCTGCGCATCGATACGGATTCGCTTCGGCACCCGCTTCGAAAGGACCATGGTCTCGCGCATGCGGGCCCTGGCCTTGTCACTAAACTCGGGCCGCCGGCCGCCGTAGCCAGGAGTGGGCTGCCGGGGCTCGCCTCCGGCCGTTCCTGTGGAGGGCTCACCCCAGGCGGGCCGAATCGGGACCTGGCTGTCGGCTTGAGCGCTCCCCGAGTCGACCCCCGCCTTCGCCATGTCCAATCGCCATTCGCCATCGGGGCGGGCCTGCGCCGAGAGTGCCGGAACCCAAATGAGGGCAAGGAGGAGCAAACCCGTCTGAAATCCCCTGGTACGAAAACCGAGCATTATGACCAAGCGCCGGAGCGCGAAGAAAGGCGAACGCTGAGAGAACCGGAACCGTTCATATTGACGTCTGAAAAATAGCGAAGTTGCACCACATTTTCTCGGTCAGAGCCACTATTGCGGGGAAGTACACCGGCGGACATAGAATGAGCCATATGGGGGCCGGTAGTGCACCGGCTTGGACTCGACCGCGCCGTTGTGCTTCGACGAGGAGAAAGAAGAAATCCCGGGAGCGAACTCCCGGGACTCTCCAGCGAGGCAGCACGAGATCAGCTGCCTGCTCTGCTCATCTTGTCCACGTCAAGGCGGTTCTTTCCGGTCAACCGGTCCCACGCGTCGTGCACGGCATCCTTGACGTTCTCCCACGCGGCGCCGCCTGGACCCTTCGCCTCGAACTTGTCCCAACCGGTCCTCAGGTCCTCCTTCGCCTCATCCCAGCTGCGGCCCTTGTGACGGTGGGTTGAGACATATCCATAGAAATATGCCGGTCGCAGTTCGTCATAGGCGCGACCCTTGGCGTAAGGCCGGGAAGCGTGGTTTGCCTTCCACCAGGCATCCTCTTCATCCCAGCCGGCATCATAATCGTGCATTGTCCTTCACCTCCGAAACGTGTGATTGAAAGCGTGCTACGGAGGTACGGTAACCCGAAGGTGGAGGGATCGGAGTGATGAGTGTCACGGCGATTGTCGCGCATTTGCGCCCAACCCGCGTAGCGCAGTCATTCTGTTGTCAGACTAAACCAGCCTCGATGCTCACCCACAGACAGCGGAGCCGCACCCCCGGATCGCGCGACCCGGGAATGCGGCTCGGATTACTGCAGACCTCTACTTCGTCTTGACCCGGTCCGCCGGTTTGCCAGGCAGCGTGCCGGGATTGGCCTGGAGTGCTTTCTGGATTTCGGCGATCGCCCGCTCCAGCTGCGGATCCCGGCCCGCCAGGATCGAGGCGGGATCGTTCTCCACTTCGATGTCAGGATCAACACCATAGCCTTCGATAATCCACTCTCCGGTCGTGCTCGCGGTCGCGAACTCGGGAACAAAGACCGTTCCGCCATCGATCAGTGGTCCGTGCCCGGAAATTCCCACAACCCCGCCCCACGAGCGCTTGCCGATCAACGGTCCGATCTTGGCCTGCTTGAACATCGCCGCGAAGATGTCGCCATCCGATGCAGAGTTTTCGTTGACGAGCCCCACCTTGGGCCCGACGAAGACGGCGTCGGGGTAGGTGCTCGCCGCATCGTCGGTGCGGGCGAAATCGAGAGAGAGCAGCGTGCGCCGCAAGCGCTCGATCAGCATCTGGGACACGTTGCCGCCGCCGTTGTCGCGGTCATCAATGATCAATCCCTGACGATGGATCTGGGGATAGTACCACTTGATGAATTCGCGGATTCCATCCTCTCCCATGTCGGGAACATGGATGTAGGCGACGCGTCCTCCGGTCGCGTCGTCAACCCGCTTCCGGTTCTGCTGGACCATCTCGAGATACATGAGGTCCGACTCGTCGCTGACCGGCTCGAACGTCACCTGGCGGCCCGAATCGCCCTTGGCGGCTCGGCTCAACGTCAGAGTCACCGGACGATCCGCCTTATTTCGCAGGAGCTGGTAGGGATCGGTCTGTGCCGTCAACGGCTCGCCATCGACCTTGAGCACATAGTCGCCCACGGCGGCGTTCACCCCAATCTCGGTCAACGGGGAGCGATAGTTCGGCTCCTCGTTCTGCCCGCCGAAGATCTTCGCGATGCGATAGAGCCCGGTCGCCGAGTCCACCGCGAAACGGGCGCCCGGGAGCGCCACCCTGGGGCGAGGCGGCCGCTGCCAGTCTCCGCCAGAGATATACGCGTGCTGCACACTCAGCTCCGCGATCATCTCGGAGATGACGTAATTGAGATCCGAACGGTGGGTCACGTACTGCAGCAGCGGGCGATACCGGTTGCGAAGACCTTCCCAGTCGTACCCGTGCATGTTCTTCACATAGAAGTAGTCGCGATAGCGGCGCCACACTTCGTCGAAGATCTGGGCCCACTCCTGGGCCGGCACCCGGTCTACCGCGAGGCCGGCCGTCGAGACCGTCTTCTTGGAGCCGCCACCGGTCGGCGTCGCGTCAAGCAGCTGGTAGGTGGTTCCACTGGATAGCAGGACCTTCTTGCCGTCATGGGAAAGCTCATAGCCGTTGACGTCGGTGGCGATCGTGGTGTCCTTGCGCTCCGCCAGGGTATAGACCTTGAGTGCGGTCTTCCTGTCGTTGTCCCGTCCGTAGTAGAAGCCGCCGAACACCAGGTACAGCAGGTAATCCTTCGTGGCCGTGAGGCCGCCGATATTGTCGGCTTCGAGCGGGACCCGGGCGACTCTGGTCTCGATGCCGTCGAAGTCGATCTTGAGGCTGTCGGTCTTGGCGGCGGTGCTGTCCTTCGCCGCTTTGGGCTTCTTTTCCTTCTCCTTGGCGGGCGCCTTGGACGCGCTGTCGGCGACGACGGAATCGGGCTTCACCTCGTCGCTCTGCGGCGGAAACGGATCCTTCACGTCCTTGCGCAGGGCGAGCGCGAAGATCCCCGTGGTCCGATTCGCGGCGAAATTGAATTCGACGGTGGAGAGCAGGGGCTGGTATTCGCGATCGCTCAGGAAATACAGATAGTCTCCCTTGGGGTCCCAGGCGGGGTTGTATTCGGGAAAGGGCTGCCCGGTCACCCGCCGCACTTTGCCGTCGCCGGCACTCCAGATGTAGACCGACAACTCGTTGTCGAGGGCCCGCATGCTGAAGGCGAGGTAGTTGCCCCTCGGCGACCAGACGTAGTCCCCGATCGTGCCCCGCGGATCGTCGGCCACTTCGGTCACCTTCTTGTCGGTCCGGCCCAGCACATAGAGCTTGCCATCCTTGTCGCCGAAGGCGATGCGCTTCCCGTCGGGAGACCAGACCGGATTGCTGCGGCGGGCCTTGCCGCCAGTCGTAAGCTGCGTCGCCTTGCCGGTCCCGTCCTGCTGGATCACCCAGACTTCGTCTTCACCGGTCTGGTCCGAGATGTAGGCGATCTCCTTGCCGTCAGGAGACCAGCGTGCGTCGCGATCGTGGGCTCCCGACGAATTGGTCAGGTTCCGGGTCGGTCCCTTCTCGATTGGCGCGGTGAAGACATCGCCGCGTCCCACGAACAGCGCCCGCTCACCCTTTGGACTCACGCTGAACCATTCGATCGCATCGGCCGCCGAGATATGCGACGGGCGGGACGCGACAGCGTCGGTCGGCACCGTGATGGAGATCGGCGTGGACTGCCCCGTCTTGGTGTCCAGGACCTGCAACTCGCCGCCCAGCTCGTAAACGATCCGCCCACCGTCTCCCAGGCTGGGCCAGCGCACATCCCACGACGTGCCCTGGGTCACCTGGCGCCGCTGGCCCGACGCGATGTCGTAGGTCCAGAGGTTGAAGGTCCCGGTCTTGTCGGTGTTGTAGTAGATGGTCTTCTCCAGCCACATCGGATCCCGCTCCGCGCGGGGCCCTTCGGAAATCGGCTTGGCGGTCTTCCCCGCGAGATCGAAAATCCAGAGTCGATTGGCCTGTCCACCGCCGTAGCGCTTCTCCGAGCGGAAATCGCGGAACAGCGGGGAGTACACTATCTGCTTCCCGTCGGGAGAGAATGCGCCGGCACCGGCCGTCGGCATCGGAAGCGGTACCGCGCTGCCACCCTCCGCGCTCACCGTGTAGAGATGGTTCTCCACAAGGGTCCAGCCGTCGCGCAGGCTGCGGAAGAGCACCCGCTTACCGTCCGGGGTCCAGCCATAGACCTGGTTGTCGTAACCCCAGCGCTCGGTGAGCGGACCCCGGGCAGGATAGAAGGTGAGCTGCTTGGGTACCCCGCCGGTTACCGGCACCACGTAGACCTGCTCGTCTCCGTCATACTGACCGGTGAAGGCAATGGTTTTCCCGTCGGGGGAGAACTTGGCGAACAGCTCCAGGCCAGGATGGGCCGTGAGTCTGGTCGCTGTGCCGCCCGAGACCGGGGCCAGCCAGAGATCGCCGCCGTAGGTGAAGGCCACTTTGTCCCCGTGGATATCGGGGAAACGGAGCAGTTTGGTTTGAGCGGCCGCTGATGAGGAAAGCGCGGCGGACAAACCGATGGCTAGCGCGGAGCGCAGGGCGGCACGAGCGAGCATTGTCATAGAGGTGGAGTTAGCTGGCAGAATTTCCAGTGGGCGGTCTCGTTTTCAAGCGCCGAGGGCGAGTACTTGAAGGCGGCGCAATGTATTCGAGTGGGTGGGTGAGAGCTAGGCAACGGGAAGAAAAGCCTTCCATTAGACTCCACCACACCCCACCCACCAACGTGAGGTTCGATGTCGCTCACGCTCGAGCTGATACCGGAAACCCTGGCCATCTGCCGGCTGGAACCCGACGCCCCGCTGCCCACCTGGGCGACCGCGCCCGGCCCGTTCCTCACGATCAGCCGGACGCTTGACGAGCTGTCGATTACCGTCGCCCAAGAGGCAGTGCCAGCAGGCGTTCGTTGCGAGCGAGACTACCGGGCACTCCGTGTCCGCGGCCAGCTCCCGCCGAATCTGGTCGGGATTCTGCTCTCGATCGCCCAGCCGCTGGCGAACGCTGGTCTCGCCATCTTTGCCATCTCGACCTATGACACCGACTACGTGCTGGTGAAGCTGCAAGATTTGCCGGCGGCGTTGAACGCCTTACGGGGGGCCGGCCACCAAGTCAGCGGGTAGCTACCAGAGCTCCCGGGAAGACCAGCCGCCTGACGGCGACCGCCTCGATTTCGACTCGCACCCCTCGGGGCAGGCTCGATACACCCACGGTCGAGCGGGCCGGCCGGTGATCTCCAAACGCCGCGGCGTACACCTCGTTCAGTCCCGCGAAGTCGGCCAGGTCCACCAGGAACACGGTGGTCTTCACCACCCGGTCCAGATCCGACCCCGCGGTCTGCAGCACGGCCCTCAGGTTGGCGATGGCCTGAGTGGCCTGTTCCTCGATTCCCCCTGCTACGACTTCCATGCTCACCGGATCGAGCGGGATCTGTCCCGAGGTGTAGATCAGATCCCCGACGGTGATGGCCTGACTGTAGGGACCGTACACCCGTGGTGCCCGGTCGGAGTAGCTAACCGTGAGCGTCATGGTCTATTCAGCGCCCTTCCACCGTGACTCGCATCCAGGGGTGAATGCAGCATTGATAGCGTTGGAGGCCGGGATGGTCGACCGGGTCATCGCGGAAAGCCCCGGGCGAAATGAATTCACTGCTTGCAAGGGCAAGACACTCTGGAGCCGGTGTCGGAGTGCCAGCGGGCTGGTTGATGAAGTCCAGGAAGCCGCCGCCAAATTCCTTCACCTCGGTAAAGGTGTGGACTTCACCGCCGTGATTGAGCGCATGAAGTATCGACCCCACCGGGGCCGTGATTCTCCCACCCGGCGCGTAATGCCAGGCGTCCACATGGTGATGCCTGCCGAGCAACTCCAGGAACCGGTTCAGCGTGACCCCTCCGTTATGGATGCAAGTGTTGGGGCCCAGAGTATTGAATGTCGTCGAATCACAGGCGTCCGAGATGTTGATGGTGCGCGGACCAGTCGCGATCGCACCGTAGCCGGCCCCAGGCGAAGCTGTTGGATTCATCGGCTTGGCATTATCACACGCGGCTGCGGCCACAGCGACCAGCACACCCGCGGCGAGACAGTTAAAGCGACCCATGCTCCCTCCTTTGCGTTGATTCAGGAACGTTCTTCTTCGTAAAACACCTTCGAGCGCCCGAGTCAGTTGAGTGGCAGCCCCTCGGGCTTGGGCCAGAAAGCCACGCTCCAGAACAGTGAATGGTCGACGATCCGTATGACCGTGCTCGGCACCGGCGATCCGCTTACGGCGAGGCTGCCGCGCACGAACTTGCTCAGCATCCCGGTCGCACCGATCACCCAGAGACTCCCCTGATCATCGAACGCCAGACCAACTGGAAGGGCCAGTGAGTGCCCGGCGGGGGAGACGAGCCGGATCTGAGGGGACGGAGCACCGGTGACAGCCAGCTGGGCCGGTGTGAACGCGACCAGGGTGCGACCGCTGATGTTGGCGACCCAGAGATTCCCCGAGACGTCGAATGCCAGGCCGGCGGGATTCACCAGCGATCCGGCGTTGGCGTTGAGCACAACGGCCGGAGCGGGAGAGCCAGAACCGGCGAGCTGCGAAGCCCCATACTTCGTGATGCGGTTGGCCATGTTATCCGACACCCAGAGCGAACCGTCGGCATCGAACGCGAGCGCCGCGGGATTCCCCGCTCCGGCAAGGACCACGGCCGGCACCGGAGTCCCGCCCGCCGCCAGCTGCCCCGCGTCGAACCGAACCAGCGTGCCATTCTCGTGATTGGCGACCCAGAGCCGGCCGGCCCGGTCGAACGCGAGACCGGTCGGTCCGCCGAGCGAACCGTGGTTCGACTCGATAACCGTCGCCGCCTGCTTTGATCCAGAACCGTCGAGATCCTCGGGCTCAAACGCGAGCAGGACTGAATCGTCGGAACTGGCAATCCACAGGTCGCCCCTGGCGTCGAAGGCAACGCCGGCCAGCGTGTGGAGGGGGGCGCTAGGCGTGGTGATTTCTGTGACGGGGGCGAGTCGCCCGGTATCGCTCAGCTGATCCGGCGACAGGCGAAGAAAGGCCGAGCGACTGCCGCTCACGGTCCAGATGCCTTCGAGGTTCTGAGGACTCGTCGGATCTGACACCGGACCTTGTGTCGAGTCGGAACCGCAGGCGGCCATGATGCAAACCACGGCCCCACACAGCATCGGTATCCGAATGCGGCCAGCTTCGGGATGCGGAATCATCAATCAGCCGGTTACTGTCGTCGTTGCACGCGTTCGACCGCGGCACCAGACGCCGATTGCGCCAGGCTGAGCGACCGTTGAATCGGAAGCCCAAGTTATGGTTGTGGGTGGAACCCTTGGATCGGGAGTTGCCTGACGGAAGATTCAGTTATTGAGGAGGGGAGCCATCAGACGGAGGGCTACAAGGGACGTCGAGATGTTTCATTCGGCTGCGCGTCGGTACTCGCGAACGCGAAAAAGCCCCGCAGTCGGGAACGGCGGGGCTCGGCTTACGGTTTACGGCGATTGTCTGACGGCTGATGGCTGACAGCTGACGGCTTACTCAGTGGGCCTGGGTAGAGTTGAACTACCGACCTCACGCTTATCAGGCGTGCGCTCTAACCACCTGAGCTACAGGCCCCGGAACGGGCCGAAATGCTAACCGGACGCGCCGAGCCGGGCAAGGTTGCCTGCCCAGTGAAACGAAACCGCCCCCGCGAGTTCACGGGGGCGGTTCGTTACCGGCTCTGGCGGAGGGGCCGAGCCGAATGCCGGTCAGCGACGGCGAGGCTCATCGTCTTCGACATCGTCCACATCGGCGTCATCAAAGTCCTCGTCATCGAGGTCTTCGTCGTCGAACTCGTCGTCGTCGAAATCCTCATCGTCTTCCTCGTCGTCGAACTCGTCCTCCTCGTCAGTGTCATCGAAGGTGAACGCTTCTTCGTCATCAGGATCGTCGTCATCCCGGCGACGTGCCTCCAGCGCCTCCATCGATGCTTCCCACGCCAACATGAGTGCCTCCGGCTCGAGAAAGGTGGTGGGTACCTGCGAGTTAGGATGCGTCAGCCGCCCGCGCCGCCGCCCGGGCTGCCCGCTTGCGGTCAGTCGCCGCGAGCGCCCGCTTGCGCAGGCGGATGCTCTTCGGCGTGACTTCAATGAGCTCATCTTCCTCGATGTACTCCAGGGCATACTCGAGCGTGATCTGCCGCGGCGGCTCGAGCTGGACGTTTTCATCCGATGCCGTGGTGCGCATGTTGGTGAGCTTCTTTTCCTTGGTCACATTGACGTCCATGTCACCAGGCCGGGAATTCTCCCCGGCGACCATCCCTTCATACACCTCGTCTCCCGGGGTAACGAACATCTGGGCCCGTTCCTGCAGGTTCCCCAGGGCGAAGGCTACGACACTGCCCACCCGGTCGGCCACCAGTACCCCGTTCTTCCTGCCGGCCAGCGGGCCGGCCCAGGGGCCGTAGTCCAGGAACCGGTGATGCATCACGCCGGTTCCCCGGGTGTCTGTCAGGAACTCCGACCGGTAGCCAAACAGGCCGCGGGCGGGGATCCGGAAGGTCATACGGACCATGCCCTGCCCCGGGTTCTTCATCTCCGTCAACTCCGACCGGCGAGGGCCCAGCTTCTCAATGACGGTGCCGATGTACTCCTCAGGCACATCGATCATCAGCTCCTCATAAGGCTCCAGCCGCTCTCCGCCTTCGCCGATCCGGGTGATGACCCGCGGGCGGGAAACCTGGAACTCGTAACCCTCGCGCCGCATCGTCTCCATCAGGATGCCCAGATGGAGCTCGCCGCGGCCCGCGACCGCCCAGGTATCGGGGCTCTCTGTGTCCTGTACCTTGAGCGCGACGTTTCGTTCCAGTTCGCGGAACAGCCGGTCCCGCACCTGGCGGCTGGTGACGAACTTCCCTTCGCGGCCGGCGAACGGGCTGTTGTTGATGATGAAGTCGACCGATATGGTCGGCTCCTCGACCGCGATGCCTTCGAGCCGCTCCGGGGTGTCCACCGCTGTGATGGTCTTCCCGATCTCGATTCCCTCGAGGCCGGAAAGCACCACGATGTCTCCCGCCGCCGCCTCCTCCACCTCGACCTTATGCAGCCCGTCGAAGGTGAACAGCTTGGTGATCCGGCTGTGCTCGATGATTTCCTCGCTCACCATGCCCGGTGCGCCGAGGGGGAGCAGGGCGACCTGGTCTCCCACCTTCACCCGGCCCCGCTCGATTCTTCCGATTGCCATCCGGCCCAGGAAGGTCGAGAAATCGAGTGTCGAGACCAGCATCTGGAACGGAAGATCCGAGTTCCCGCTGGGAGCGGGCACGTGGTCGAGAATGGACTGGAAGAGCGGCTTGAGATCGGTGCCGGGGTGATCGAGCTCCGCGGTCGCGGTTCCGGCCCGGCTCGAGGTATAGAGGAAAGGCGCGTCCAGCTGCTCGTGGGTTGCTTCCAGATCGATGAACAACCCGAGCACCTCATCGTGCACCCGGAGCGGTTCGGCGTCGGCCCGATCGATCTTGTTGATCGCCACGATCGGACGGAGGCCCAGACTGAGCGCCTTCCGGGTGACGAACCGGGTCTGCGGCATCGGCCCTTCGGCGGCATCCACCAGGATCAGCACCCCATCCACCATGCGGAGAATCCGCTCCACCTCACCACCGAAATCGGCGTGGCCAGGGGTATCCACGATGTTGATCTTGGTCCCGCCCCAGCTCACCGCCGTGTTCTTGGCCAAAATGGTGATGCCTCGCTCCCGTTCCAGTGGGTTCGAGTCCATCACCCGTTCTTCGACCTGCTGATTGGCCCGGAAGGCACCGGCCTGTCGCAGCATCTGATCCACCAGGGTGGTCTTCCCGTGGTCCACGTGCGCGATGATCGCGAGATTCCGGATGTTGGCGTTCGTGGACATCGTTTCCCATCGGTGTACGGATGCAACCTACCCCTTCGCGCGGCATATATAGATAGGGTGAGGGGCGGGGGCAAGGGCTTGGTGGGAGGCGGTCAAGGCGGGCGGGACGGACGGGGCGGCCGCGTCAGGATGCAGTCTGATCGCGTAGGTCTGGTCTGGCCCTTCCGCTTCCCAATCCCACTCTCAACGAATGCAGCCTTATGAAGGGATAAAGGCCTGGCAGGCGTCCCACGCGCTTGCCTTGGCGGTATTTCGAGCAACCCATTCCTGGCCCAAGAGCGAGCTCTACGGGCTAACCGCACAGCTCAAACGAGCGGTGATTTCCGCCCCGACTAACATCGTTGAAGGTCGTGCCCGACTGGGAAGCCGGGAGTTTCGTCGTTTTGTTGGGATCAGCCTGGGGAGCTTGGCGGAGGTAGGATACCTGCTTCGATTCGCCTACGAACTGAAGATACTCGAGGAGAAGGACTGGAAACTTCTCGAGAGCCAACGGAAGAGTGCGAGCAAACTGACTTGGCTGCTGTTGAAATCTCTCAACGAACCCGAAGAGCCCCGTCCGCCCTGACCACCCTGTCCGTCCCGTCCGCCTTGTCCGTCCCGTCCGACTCGTCCATCCTGCCCGCCTCTCCACATTTCCCCCTCATCTCCAACTGTACAGTCACATGCCCTATCCCCAAGTCGCCCATCGCCTCTCGAATCCGGCTCAAGACGTCGGGATGATCGGCGAGTTCGGGCACCACCGCATGTCCGCTCATGGCCACGATACCGCTTGTGACCGTCCACACGTGGAGGTCGTGGACCGCTGAGACGCCGGGGACCGCCAGCATACGCCGCTGGACTTCCGGCATCGAGACGTGTCCCGGGACCGCTTCGAGCAGGATGTCCGTGCTCTCGCGAACCAGCCGCCAGGCCCCGCCCAAGATCAGGATCGCAATGAGCACGGAGATGATCGGGTCGGCCAGCGTCCAGCCGGTCGTCAGCACGACGACCGCAGCGATCAAGGCGCCCACCGACCCCAGCAGGTCTCCCAGAATGTGGAGATAGGCACCGCGGGTATTGAGATGATGCTTTCTGTCGCGGTGCAGCAGGCTGAGACCGACAGCATTCACCAGGAGGCCCGCCGCCGCCACCGCCAGGAACAATCCGCCCTGGATCGGGCCTGGGTTCCTCACCCGGTGGATTGCTTCCAGAACGATCAGTCCCGCGATCACGAAGAGGAGCGCACCATTGACCAGCGCCGCCAGGATTTCCAGCCGCAGGTAGCCGTAGGTCTTGTTGTCGTTCGGGGGACGGCGCGCCATGCGGGCGGTGAAGAGGGTGAGGCCCAGCGCCCCGACGTCGGTCAGCATGTGCCCGGCATCGGCCAGCAGTGCGAGGGAACCGCTCAGCCATCCACCAGCTGCCTCGACCACCATGAAGCCGCCAGTGAGCAACAGGACGATCCACAGCCGGTCGATCGGGGGCCGGATTGCGAGGTTTTCGACCTGCAGGTGGGAGCAGTCGGTGCGGGGGGGCATGGGGTGAAAGTTAGTCGAATCGAAAAACATGGTTGTCCGACGCTAGACGGTTAGACGGTTCGTCGGTTCGTGGCGCCGTTCATCGGGAGCGCTTGGGGAACCTCGGAGGGATAGAGTTCGCAGCCGTCGAACCGTCGAACCGTCTAACCGTCTAGCCGCCTCGCCGTCTATTCCTGCCCTTCCACCCGAATCCTCACCGCCTCAGCATGCCCGAACAATCCCTCCGCCCGCGCCAGCGCCATGATCCGGGTGGCATCAGCATTGAGTCGGCTCTTGGTGTAGTAGATCATGCTGGTCCGCTTCACGAAGTCGTACACGCCAAGCGGGGATGCGTAGCGTGCGGTCCCTCCCGTGGGCAGCACGTGACTCGGGCCGGCGATATAGTCCCCGACTGGTTCGGGCGTATCCTCTCCGAGGAAGATTGCCCCGGCGTGCCGCACGCCCTGCGCAATTCCCTCCGCATCGCGGGCGATGATCTGCACGTGCTCGGCCGCGCGCAGATTCGCCACCTCGATCGCGTCACGCATTGACGGGACCCAGATCACCAATCCATGCCGGCGCAAGGACTCGCCCGCGACCTGGGCTCGCGGGTTTCGAGCCAGACAGGCTTCAAGCGCCGCCGGCAGGTTGTCCGCCAGCTGGTGATCGGTGGTCACGCACCAGGCCGTCGCCTCCTCATCATGTTCCGCCTGCGCCACCATGTCTGCCGCGACCTGGGCGACATCGGCAGTGGAGTCGGCGATGATCAGCACTTCGGTCGGCCCCGCCATCATGTCGACACCGACCAGTCCCGTGATCTGCCGTTTGGCCTCGGTCACCCACTTGTTGCCCGGTCCAACGACCTTGTCTACGCGCGGAATCGTGCGAGTTCCGAATGCCAGCGCCGCGATCGCCTGCGCCCCACCGATGCGGAAGAGGCGTGTCACTCCGGCCAGCGAGCAGGCCGCCAGCACGGCATCGGTGATGCCCCCTGGAGGCGTCACGGCGATGATCTCTTCGACTCCAGCGATCGAAGCCGGCACCACGTTCATGATGACAGTAGAGGGATACGCCGCCTTCCCGCCCGGCACGTAGACCCCCACCCGATCCAGCGGATTGACCCGCATGCCGAGCAGGCTGCCGTCTTCCTGCAGCAGGGTGAAGCCGATGTCGCGCTGCCTCTTGTGAAAGATTCCCACCCGGTCGACCGCCGTCTCCAGCGCCTCCCGTAACTCGAGATCGATCCGGTCCAGCGCGTTGTCCCATTCCTCGCGGGGAATTTCCCAGCCCGATGGCTGGAGATCCATTCCGTCGAGTTTCGAGATCCATTCCCGGACACCGGCGTCTCCCCGCTCGGCAACGTCCGCCAGGATCCGCCGCACCTGCTCCCGGGCCTCCCCGTCAACTTGTGATGGCTTCGGGAGATACGGCGTGAGGCTGTCGAGCGGCGGAACCGCGATTTGACGAATCATCTGCCTCCCTCGCGAGTGGGAGAATTCGGCGCTAGTCTTCCGGCTATGGAAACGTCGTGGAGTACGACACTGACCGGTCTTGCTGCGGTCGTCATTCTGGTTGCCCTCAATGCTTTCTTCGTGGCCGCCGAGTTCGCGCTGGTAGGCTCGCGCAAGACCAAGCTTGAGGAAATGATCCAGGCTGGCGATCAACGGGCGGTATTGGCGCAACGGGTCAAAACATCGCTGAACCGCTACATCTCCGCCACCCAACTGGGCATCACTCTCACCTCGCTGGGCCTGGGCTGGGCGGGTGAACCCGCGCTCGCTGGACTCGTCAGCCGCGCGATGACCTGGCTTCCCGATCGAGTCCAGATTGTCGCCACCCACGCCGTAGCCGCGACCATCGCATTCATCCTGATCTCGATGCTGCACATCGTGCTCGGTGAGCTGGTGCCCAAGGCGTTCGCCCTGCTCTATCCCGAAAAAGTCGCACGCTGGACCACACCTCCGCTGATGGCCTTCAACTGGACCATGGCGGTTCCCATCAGGCTGCTGAATGGGATGTCGAACCGGTTGCTCCAGATGATGCACATTGCGCGACCCCATGAGCACGAACGGCTCCATTCCCCCGACGAAATCCGGATCCTGGTCGAGCAGAGCCAGGAGGGAGGGTCGCTCGGCAAGGAGGACGCACGACTACTCGAGGGCGTCTTCGAATTCAGCGAGAAGACCGCCCAGGAGGTCATGACTCCTCGCACCCAGATGATCGGCTTGGAGCGCGAGCTGACGGTGGAGGAGGCGGCGGACGAGGTGGCCCAGGCCAAGCGGTCGCGCTATCCGGTCTATGCCGAGTCGCTGGACGACATCGTGGGCGTGGTCCACGCGAAGGATATCCTCACCGCCGTACGCCAGGCTCCCGGCACGACGGTCGCAAGCATCATGCGGGCGCCGTTGTTCGTGCCGGGCACTCGGGAGGTCGAGGACGTCCTGGCCGACATGAAGCGCCTTAAGGTCCACCTCGCCATCGTGCTCGACGAATATGGCGGGACAGCCGGTCTCGTCACGATGGAAGACCTGCTCGAGGAGATCGTCGGGGACATCTACGACGAATACGATCGCCAGGAGCGGAAACCCTCGCCCGCCGAGGGAGCCCCGTTGCTGTCGGGATCGTTGCCGCTCAGCGAGTTCAACACCGAGTACGATCGAGAGCTCGACGACACCGAATACACCACCCTCGGCGGCTACCTGTTCGGCCAGCTGGGGCGGCTGCCGCGCTCGGGAGACCGGATGTCGGTGGGAGACGATGTCTTCGAGATCGTCGAGATGGAGGGTCGCCGGGTCAAGACCGTGAGGTATCTGCGCGGCGCTGGAGCGACCACGACGTGAATCAGGCGCCGATTCCGCCCGGCGCCCTGGATCGAAGCGGTCCCGCCGCAGCCAGCCGTCGCCGACTTCAACTCGCGGCCCTCGAAATCTTCGGAGCGGCCGGCTACGAAGAGCTCATTCCACCCGTCTTCGAATACGAGGACGTCTTTCTCCGTGCCGGCGGACCCGAGGTCGGCGAGCGGCTCATCCGGTTCATCGATCGCGACGGCCGCGTCTTGGCGTTGCGCTATGACTTCACCGCGAGCATCGCACGCGTTGCCGCAACCACGTTCGCCCAGGCGTCAAATCCTCTGCGTCTCTGCTACGCGGGCGGGGTATTTCGCCAGGAGCCGGAACGCGGCAACCGGCCGAGGGAAACGCTCCAGGCTGGTGCCGAGTTGCTTGGGGAGAGCGGCCTCGATGCCGACATCGAGATCGTCCGGCTGACCCTGGAGGTGGCGCGCAGTGCTGGCCTCAAGGAATTCCAGCTGAATCTGGGTCAGGCCGAGGTGCTCTCCGGCGGTCTCGCCGCCATTGCTCCGGATCAGCGCACTGCCATCCGGCACTGGATCGATCGGAAGGACCGCGGCAACCTCACCCGCGCACTGGCCCGCGCGACTCCCGAGGCTCGTGCCCTCCTCACCCTCCCCTTCGTGATCGGACGGCGGCCCGCGCTTGAGGCAGCCTTGCGTAGCGCGCCTCTGACTGCACGTCCTGGCCTCGAGTCGCTCCTGGCCCTCGACGCGAGACTCTCCCACGAGGACCGCAAACACGTCGTCTACGACTTGGGAGAGGTCCGCGGACTCGATTACTACACGGGGATCCACTTCGAATTGTTCATCGCCGGCACTGGAAGGGCCGCGGGCGCCGGGGGCCGTTATGACGATCTTATGGGGAGGTTCGGCCGGGCGCGGCCGGCGGTTGGCGTCTCGCTCGACCTCGACACGATCGCCGAGGCCCTCGCGGCCGCTGGGGCAACGTGAGCAAGCTCCGAATCGCGTTACCCAAGGGCCGGCTCTACGACGCTGCGGTCGATTGCTTCCGCCAGGCTGGGATCACGCTAGACCCGGATCCGGGGCGTCGTCTTCTCATTCCATCCAGCGTTCCCGGTATCGAATTCCTCGCGGTGCGACCGGGCGACGTCCCCGTGTATGTCGAGGCTGGCGCCGCCGATCTGGGGATAACCGGCACCGATGTCTTGCGGGAATCCGACGCCGATGTGCTGGAACCGCTCGATCTCAAGTTCGGCTTTTGTCGGCTCGTGGTGGCGACCACGGCAGAGTTGGAGTGGCCCAACCTGCCGGGCGGTGTCACACCCCGAGTTGCGACCAAGTATCCGCGGATCGCGTGGCGCTACTTCGGCGATCAAGGGCGGCCGGTCGAGATCATCACCGTCGGAGGGGCGGTGGAGGTCGCTCCCCTATTGGGTTTGTCTCACTGGATCGTGGACCTTGTCGACACGGGAAATACCCTGCGCGCCAATGGTCTCACCGAGCGTGAGACGATCCTCGAGTGCACTGCGGTCCTGGTCGCCAACCGCGCGAGCCAGAAGCTGAAGCTGGACGAGCACCTGAGACTCATGGACCGTCTCGAGCGGCGCGACAACAGCGGCGGGTGAGGCGGCAAAGCGAACCCGCCCCAGTACGCCGACCTGTCGCTCTCTCCACAGTAGAACCTTCCCGCCCTCCTGCTCGATCACCCTGCGGAGAGTGGCCGGAACTATCGGGGTGAACGCCGACATCACGATCCAGCAATCGGTGCTTCCGGTGGCCTTGAGTCGCCTCACTTCGTTTTCGGCCCAACCGGAATCCGGTCGCTCTCCGTTGACACCGCGTTCATCGGGTCCCATTCCCGTCGGTACGCCGATCACCTCCAGCCAGTCCCGGTAGCGAAATACCAGGTCGTCTCCTTCACTCTTCACCGGGCCTCTTCTGCTCGCTGCGTGGCGAAATGCGCGGCCACCGGAGCTGACCAGGTTGCCGAGGGTGCGGACCCGTGCGGTGTCCGGCGAGTGCTTCCAGTCGGTGGTGTAGTAAAGCCAGGCCGGAACCGATCGGGCGAAAACATAGACCGCGGCCCCTGGTTGGTGGTTCTCCTCAAGCTCCGTGATGAGTGGTCCCAGATCGTCGCGCCGCGGCGGATCGATGAGACTGCGGGTGGCATCCAGAATGGCAAACGTGAGAATGGCGGCTCCACCTAGTGCGAGCCACGGTCCTTTTACAATGCGGCCGACCCGATCGGCCAGATCATCGAGGCCGGCCGCGATCAGGATTATTGTGGACGCCGCGCCGAACAGCAGGAGTCGTGAAGCGAAGGGATAGAACCGGAGCGTGGATGCGCCAATTACCGCCGCGAGCGGAAGTCCGACCAACAGCGTCTTGGATACCCCTTGATCCTTCCAGAGCCGAACCAGACCAAGGGCCAACGGAACCAGGAAGAGCAGCGCCGCGGTGACACGCCACAGGCCTCCCAAAGCAAGAAGGAACTCAGTGAACGCCGTTCCGATGAGGAAGCCGGACTGCTGCACACCGCCTGCCCCGAGCGGAGTCAGGAAGTAGGGAGTCCAATACCTCTGCATGTACGGACTTCCCGCGGCAGGCCGATAGATCAGGACATAGCTCAGGCCGAGCAGAACCAGCCAGCCTGCCCCAAGGAGGGCGAGGCGTCGCAGCGCGGCATGATCTCTCCGCATCTCCCCTTTCGATGCTAGCGCCGGGACGACTCCGCTCAACGTGAAAACGGCGGGGACCGAGGAAAGCGCGGTTACGGTTCCCGCGATCGCGAGTCGTCGCCAGCGGCGGATGCTCAGGGGCTCCCGCAGTACCTCCAGTGCGAGTAACAGGACGACCGCAGCCAGGAGCGCATCGAGACTATAGGGTTTCGCCTCGGTGCTGTACTGGATCAGCAAGGGAGACAATGCGCCCAGCAACAGGGCAAGCAACGAGGCCGGAGGTGAGAGGAGTCGCGTGCTCAGGCGGCGAAGGACCAGCAGAAAGGCGATCCCGGCCAGCAACGGAATCACACGAAGGACGAGCTCCGACGGTCCAAGAATCAGGGTAAGAAACTTCTCGCCCCAGAGAAACGGCACCGGCGCGGTCTGATCCTGATCGAGCGGCTGCAGCAATCCCCGGAATGAGCGGGTCAGGACGTTGAGCGACAGCATCGCCTCGTCGAGCCACAACGGACGGGCCTCGACGTACTGGCGCAACCGAAGCAGGACGCCCAGCAGGATCGCGCCGGTGGCGAAGCGGTCCAGCCCGCTCCGCTCAGACTTCATGAAGCGAGGCTTTTCCGGGCCAGATGAACGGCGAGATCGACCGCTGCCCGCATGCTGCCGGGATCGGCGCGGCCGGTACCCGCGATGTCCAGGGCGGTGCCGTGATCGGGAGAAGTGCGGGGGAATGGGAGGCCGAGAGTGACATTCACTCCGCGGCCGAATGCGGCGACTTTGATGGCCGTCATGCCAACATCGTGGTAGGGCGCCAGCACCGCGTCGAACTCACCGCGCATCGCCCTGACGAAGACGGTGTCGGCCGGGAGCGGACCGTCGGCGCCGAGGGCGCGCGCGGCGGGCGCGAGCACCCGGTCGTCCTCATCTCCGAAGAGTCCTGACTCACCCGCGTGGGGATTCAGGGCACAGACCGCGAGACGCGGCGTCGCGATGCCCCACCAGCCGCGAAGTGCGGCGGCCGCGATCTGGCCGGTCCGGACCACGCGCTCGGTGGTAACCAGCTCGGGCACCGAACGCAGCGGGACGTGAGTCGTCACCAGCACGACGCGTAGCTCCTCCGCGGCGAGCATCATCGCGACATCGACGTCTCCCGCGAGGTGCGCCAGCCACTCCGTGTGCCCCGGATAGGCAAAGCCCGCGAGACGCAGCGCGTGCTTGTGGGCGGGGGCGGTGACGATCGCGTCCACTTCCTTCGCTATCGCCAGCCGAGCGGCGGTTTCGACTCCATGGCCAGCGATTCGCCCCGCTCGGGCCGCCCGGCCTCGCTCCGCCGCACCGGTGCCCTCCCCCGATCCCTGATCCCAGTTACCCACCGGGATCTTCCGAGCCGCCGGAAGGCTCGCGATCTGATCCTCGGCGCCAATGAGCGTAACGTCCGCTTCGATCCCCTGGGCGAGAACCTTGGCGGCAATCTCGGGCCCGATGCCGCGCGGGTCTCCCAGCGTGATGGCGATCCGTGGACGGGATGTCATAGCCGGAATAAAAGCGGGTACCGCTGTTTTTCTACAGTCGCATATCGACGTACGTCGATCGCCGGAGCTTGTCGATGTAGTGGCGCACCGCAAGCTCGTCGCCCAGCCGCTTCCGGATCGCGTCCCGCACATCCTCGTACCGGATGGTGCCGGCGGGTCGCCGCCTGGTCACCTGAAGAACCACGTACTTCTGGCGCAGACCCATCTGCTTCTGCAGGGAGAAGACCGGGACCACCACGCTTGAATCCGACCCGCCGATGCCGTCCTTGTATTCGTCCGGCAGTTGATTCACCGGCACGTCGTCCGCCGCCTTTTCTTCGGAAGGATCGTGGTAGAGCCGTTGGAGCGAGTCGAACGCCCCGCCATTTTTCAGTTCTGTCCGGATCTCCTCGGCGAGTGCCTTGGCGCTGTCGGCATTCTCCTGGGTGACCTCCGGCATGATCAGGATGTGACGGGCTTGCACTTCGGCCGGCTGAATCCGCTGGACCTGGATGATGTGAAACCCAAAGGGCGTCTCGACCGGATCGGAAATGGTCCCGGGTTTGAGCGTAAAGGCCACCTGCTCAAACTCCGGAACCATGGTTCCCCGCCGGAACCAGTTCAGCTCGCCCCCCTGTTCTTTCGAAGCGGGGTCCATGGAGAAACGCTTGGCCGCGGTGGCGAAGTCGGCGCCGTGCCGCAGTTCGCGAGCGATCGAGTCCGCGGTCGCGTGCGCTCGCTCGCGAGCCTCCGGTGAGGGCTTGGGCGCGACGACGATATTGCGGAAGGAGACCGTAGCCGGCCGCTCGCCCAGCTGGCCCTTCTGCGCGTCGAAATAGTCTCGCATCTCGCGCTCGGTGGGCTGAACCGCCTTGATCTTGCCATCGCTCTTCATCTTGTCGATCAGCCGGTTCTGGAGTGCGGCGCGACGCTGCTGCTCGGTCAGCCAGCGGCGATACTCCTCGGGAGTCTGGAAGCCGGCCTTCTTCAGCTCGTTCCGGTAATCGACCTCAGAGGTGAACTTCCCGCGGATGTTCTTGATCTGCTCCTCGACACCGTCGGATACTTCCTGATCGGTCACCTTGATCGCGGTATCCCGGGTCGCCTGCTGGATCAGCACCTCGACATCCACGATTCGGGAGAGCGCAGCGCGACACATACTGCGAAGCTCCTGCGGATTGCTCGGCGCCGGAGCCCCCTGGGCCCGTTGGGAATAAATCTCTTCCTCCAGCTGAGACGACATGACCGGCGCATCGCCCACGACCGCGATCACCCGGTCAACCGCGTTAGTAGTGTCGCAGCGGGCGATCGGCTGATTGTCTCCGGCGTTCAAGCTGTCCTGCGAGTTCAGGCCGTTCGGCGCCCGGACGCTGTCCCGAGTGCGTAGGCTGTCCGGACTGATCAAGCTGTCTTGCGTGCTCACGCTGTCCTGAGCGGACACCGGTCCGGCGCCCACGGAGACCGCGAGCGCGAACAGATAGAAACCCTTCAACCACCGGCGATTACTCACGGCGCTTTCCTGGCCGCGCTATCGGAAGGAATCGGAACCGCGGCTGGAGGAGTTGGAGAATTCTTCTTCGCGCCAGAGTCCGAAGCAGCTTTCGCCGTCTTGAGGTCCCGGGTCTGCTCGAGCGCCTCCTGAAGGGCCGCGTCATTGATCCGGAACGAAGCATGTTCCCGCAGGGAGGCGCTCAGAGCCGGTGGCAAAGGCCGCGGGCGAGAGGTCCCGGTCGCGATCTTGTTCCACACTGCGTCGAGTCTCAATTGGGCCATCTTCTGGCGCTCAGCCAACGGGATGGTGGAGTCGGTGATGTCGGGCCCGGCCAGATCCAGGCCCGCCTTCAGGCTGTCAATCTGGGCCTGATACTTCTGCATGACACCGCTCCACTCCTCGGGGCTGAGTCGAATTCCGGCGGAATCGGCCTGCCGGAGCAGAAGCGTGTTCTGTCCGATTACCTTGGCGAACTGGGTCAGTGCCGAGTCGTTCGCCTGTTGCAGCTGTGCCGCGAACTGCGGACCCAGAGCCGTCGCCCACCGCATATAATCGGCAACCGTCAACTCGCCCCCTTCGTAGCTGGCTACCCGCTCCGTCGACCGGAAGGACTTGTTGCGGTCGAGGAATGCGGCCCGCATCAGCTTCGGCGCCTCTCCGGACACAGCCAGCTTCCGCGCCGTGGACAGGCTGTCGAGATACATCGAGTCGAGACGCACTCCGGCACGGTCCTGCAGGTAGGCCAGGAGCTGGGGCCGGACTTCACTCAGAGGGGGACGCCGGATGATGTGATAACCGAAGGGCGTCTCGATCAGCCCGGCGATGTCTCCGGGAGCCAGCGACCACCCCGCGCTATCGAAGGCGGTCACGAACCGGCCTCGAGGGCTGGGCGGCAGATAGCCGTTGTGGTTCTTGCTGGAATAGTCATCGCTCAGCTGCGTAGCGAGAGTGCCGAAATTTGCTCCCCCGCGGATTTTGCTCAGAGTCGCAACCCCCTTCTTCCGCTGCGCCTCGCGCACCGGCGGCTCGGCATGCTGGTCGACCTTGAAGAGGATGTGCTGCAGTACGCGGATCTCATCTGCCTGGTAGACGCTGTCCGCCTTGGTCGAGTCCACGGGGGCACGGTGAGCCATCAGCGTATCGTGCCACCGCTGCCCGATCATCTCGGTGATCTCCGGCCACAGCACTTCCGCCGCCCCCGCGGAATCCGCGAGGTTCTCCCCCGCCGCAACGGCGTGGGCGAAAAGAGTGTGGTCAACCCACAGATTGGCGAGGAATTGTTCGGCTTCGAGGGTTACGGGGAATCCCTTGATCGTGCTCGCCATGTTGGCCAGCCGCTCGACCGTCAACTCCTGACCCGCTGCCTCGGCCGCAACAGTCGGCCGGATGCTGAGCGCGTCTTTCATGTTCGAGCAACTGGCCACTCCGGCCAGGAGGACAACCAACCAGAATCCGGTACGCTTCACTCAACACTCCATTGGTGAGATTGGTCTACCAACCGCGTCGATTTCGCGGTTCTTATCCACTCTTCGCGCCAGCGGGCGCATTGCCAGAACCTTGACGCGCGCTCACCGCTCGTAGCGCGCGCACCAGCGCGGGAATCAGCGCCTCTCCACCCAGCCGGGTCAGGCGGAGCGACAGCGGCACGGTTCGCCGGACGTCCACCGCGAGCTGCACATCGTCCAGCGCCGTGGTGAGGCCGCCGAGCCGGGGTGTCGCCCCTTCCCGGAAACTGAGCCGTGCCTCATCGCCCCGCGCCAGGATGTGCTGCACTTCCAGCTCGGCGCCGAGGACCCGAAGTCTGGCCATGTTGAGCAGGGTGTCAGCGGGCTCAGGAAGGGGGCCAAACCGCTCGCGCATTTCCTCGCGAAGCTGTTCAATTTCGCCACTCGTCCCAGCCCGCGCCAGTCGGCGGTATAGATCGAGTTTTACGTCGTCATCCGGCACATAACCGTCGGGGAGATGAGCAGGCCGGTCCAAAACGACCTCGGGCGGAACCGGTCTTTCCAGTTTCCCCTGTCCTCGCAGGCTGCGCACGGTCTCTTCCAGCCACCGCAGGTAGAGGTCGAACCCCACCGCGTGGGCGTGACCCGACTGTTCGGCGCCGAGCAGATTGCCCGCACCACGCAGCTCGAGGTCCTTGAGCGCGATGCGGTAACCGGCCCCAAGATCGGAGTGGTGCTCCAGTACCTTGAGCCGGTCCTCCGCTGCCGGATCGATCAGATCCGGCACCAGCAGGTAGCAGTATGCCCGGCGGTGGCTGCGACCCACCCGCCCTCGCAATTGATAGAGCTGGGCCAGGCCTAACCGGTGGGCATCGTGCACAACCATGGTGTTGGCGTTGGGCACATCCAATCCCGACTCGACGATCATGGTGGAGACCAGGATGTCCACTTCGCCGGAAACGAACTTGCGCATGACCGTCTCCAATGGCTCGGCGGCCATCTGGCCGTGCGCCACGCCGACCCGCGCCCGCGGCGCCAACGCGCGCACCCGCGCGGCGATGGTATCGATCGTCTCGATCCGGTTGTGAACCATGAAGGTCTGTCCTCCACGGTCCAGCTCCCGCGCGAAGGCCTCCTCCAGCAGCCCGTCGTCCCACGGCTCCACGAACGTCAGGATCGGTGAACGGTCCCGTGGCGGAGTCTCGATGAGAACCAGATCGCGGAGCCCCGCCAGCGAGAGATGCAACGTGCGCGGAATCGGAGTGGCGGTCAGAGTCAGCACATCCACGCTCAGCCGCAGCGCCTTGAGCCGCTCCTTGTGCTTCACCCCGAAACGATGCTCTTCATCAACCACGAGCAGGCCCAGATCCTTGAAGGTCACGTCGGACGACAGGAGCCGGTGCGTACCGACCACGATGTCGATTTCGCCGGCAGCCACTCGGGCCAGCACCGCCTTCTGCTCCTTGGCGGTCCGAAAGCGCGACAAAACTTCGATCTTGATCGGAAAATCGGCCAGCCGCTCGAGGAAGGTCCGTCCGTGCTGATCGGCGAGAATCGTGGTCGGCACGAGGACCGCCACCTGCTTCCCGCCCTGCACGGCTTTGAACGCAGCCCTCACGGCGACCTCGGTCTTGCCGTAGCCGACATCGCCAACCAGAAGGAGATCCATGGGCAGCGCCTGCTCCATCGCACGCTTCACCGCGTCCGTCGCCTTGCGCTGGTCCGGCGTGTCCTCATAGAGGAAGGACGACTCCAGCTCCCGCTGCCATCCTCCATCGGGTGGGAACGAGTACCCCGCGCTCACCTTTCGTCTGGCGTACAGCTCGAGCAGCTCGGAAGCCATCTGACGGATGGCCTGTCGCGTCTTGTCGCGGACCCGTTGCCAGGAATTGCCGCCGAGTTTGTGGAGGCGAGGCGGCGGGTGGTCGCCATCTTCATCGGCGGCCCGATACCGTTCCAGCTGGTCGAGACGGTAAAGCGGGACGTTGAGCCGGTCACCGCCTTCGTACTCGACGATCGCGACCTCGAGCGTCGCCTCGCCGACCTGGATCGTGGCGATCCCGCGATAGATCCCGATGCCGTGATCGAGGTGAACGACGTAGTCCCCTCCTTGGAGTTGCCCTGTTGCTGCGGACGGGGCGGCCTGCCGGTAGCGGCGCGGGCGCCGCAAGCGACGAGCCCGGCGGAAAATCTCGTGGTCGGTCAGAACCCGGAGGGTGCGCATCACGAACCCGCCGTCCAAGGCGCCGATGGCCAGCGTCACATTAAGCCGTGACCGGCCATCCTCGTGGAGCAACTCCTCGAGTCGCTCCAGCTGCCCTTCGTTGTCGCAGAGAATGAGGTTCGGAAGATCGCCGGCGAGGAGACCACGGAGTCGCTTGAGGTCGCGATCCACTCGGTCGGGCGGCAGAAATCCAGCATGGAGCTCGGCCGGCTCATCCCGGAGCGAAAGCCTCGCGAACTGATGGAGGCGAGCCTGCCATCGTTCCGGCGCCTCGAAAATTTCTTCCCGCGCTGGCACGTCCTCCCCCAAGCGCCTTGCGACCACCAGATGGTGTTCGGCCTCTCGCCAGGCGCGGGATACTTCTTCCCCATTGGCGCCTGACGCTTCTTCGATGACGAGCGTTCCCGCCGGCAGCAGCTCCAGCAAGGACTGACGCTGCTCGGCAAGCGGCGCCGTATTCGTCTCACTCAACCGGGACTCGCCGGTGGCACCGGCCATTGGAAGAATCGTGATCTCTTCCACCGCCTCGCCCGAGCGTTGCGAAGTGAGGTCGAAACTCCGGATCGAGTCGAGCTGGTCACCCCACCATTCGAGACGTGCCGGCGTCGCCATGCCGAAGCCATATACGTCGATGATGCCGCCCCGGACACTAAACTCGGCCACCTCGGTCACCGTGGGGACCCGGCGGTAACCCATCACTTCGAGAGCAGTCGTGGTCTGGGTGAGGGTACCGCTGCTTGCCTGGCCTCCATCGGTCGCGCCGGTCCGGAGGCGAAGCGTCTTCTCGGCGAGAGAGGCTGGGACGCGGGTGCGCTCCAGAGTCGCACGGGCGGTGGTAACCAGGATTCGGAGGCGGCCCTCGAGGAGGGCGGCAATCGTTTCCACCCGCTCACCCGCGATCTCGTAGTGCGGCTCTTCCTCACCCAGCGCCTCACGCTGGGGATAGAGCGCGATGGGCACATCGGTGAGGTGCTGTAGATCGCTGAGCCAACGCTCGGCGTCGGCGGGCGTCATGCTGATGATGGTCAGCAGCCGCTGGGGCGATTCCTCGGCGAGCCAGGCGGCCAGCACGGCTCCGCTCGAACCGGGGAGGCCGCCGATCCGGATGTGCTGCCCTCGAGCTGGGAGTCGCTCGCGGAGATCGAAAGCGATCGAGGTTCTACCCAACGCGTCCAGCAGGGGGCGCAGCGTCACGAGCGTCGTCTCCAGCCGCTGGCCAGCACCACCTCGGTCACCGCCAGCGCGAAGGCGAGCCACAACAAGGGAGCCTGGAGGTCGGCTCGCCCGACCTGGGCGAACGCCTCGGCGGCTGCGTGTCCCGGTTCAACGATCCGCGCGCCGGACCAGAGAGAGCGCACCTCGGCGTCGCTGGCTGGCACAAGCTCCGATTCGCGGGGATCGAGATTGGCCGTGAGTACTCCGATCGTGTCCCGCCCGCCGAGCAGATAGTAGAGCCCCACCTCTGGCGGCCGAAACGCCGCACCACCTTCGATGGTCCACTTCCGGCCATTGGCGATCAGCCCAGTGGTTTGATCCGGTAACGCCACCGGGTCCCCCGGTGCCGCCGCGAGCGACGCGATCTGACCCCGCGCGACCCGGTTGATCATGGCATCGAGGAACGGCATGAACGCCGCGGAAAGCGGCAAGCTGGTCCACTCGGGATCCATCCTGCTGCCGATCATCACTACATCAGCACCCCGAACAATCCACGGCTCGCCGCCCACCGTGGCCAGCACTCCCGCGCTGGGGGAGTTCTTCGTTGCCCGCAGGCGATATCGCTTGAGAACCCGTTCGTTGCCCAGCAGAGGTCCGCTGTCCACCACACCCGGCGCTGGCACGATCACGTCGTAGACCCACCCTGTGCCGCGCCGCTCCAATGCTCGATTGACCGCTCCCAATTGGGCAGGGTCCGCCGGTGGTAACACGATCGACGCAGAGGGTCCGAGAGAACCGATCGTCACCTCCGGTCCCTTTCGGGCTCGCCCGTTGGCCTCGAGAACCGCCTCGGCTGCTTGCAGGTACTGGTCACCTGCCGGCCAGGAAACGGCCGCGATTGGTGCCACTCGAACGGCGGCAAGACGCTCGTCATCGGCCCGAAATTCATCAGGGTCAACGAACGCCCGAAGAGTCCACCACCCGCTCGCGCCTCCTGGAACCGCAATGCTGCTCGGAGTGCCAACGAGGGCGAGCGCCGCGCGCCCCGTGCGTCCTCCGAGAGAGACCGTTACCGGCGCCGAGCGTCCGGAGTCTCCCGCAAGGGTGACCACAACCGAGGCACCCTCGATGGTCCAGGGCTGTGACCCTGCGCTCAGCGAAGCCACGCCGATGTTGGGCGGACTTTCTCCCTCCATCCTTACAACCAAAAGCGGAGTGTTCACCTCCGCCGGGGAGAGAGCCGTCGCCTGAAGGTCGGAGAGGACTGCGATGCCTCCGGGACGCGTATCGGCGCCGAGCACCTGAGTTGCTGACGCGACGGCCTCACCCAGGTCCATCCGGCGATCCGAGGCTGCGAGACTGTCAACTACCCGACTCAGTTCAGCCGCGGTCCCCCGCTGCGGAATCCCGTCTGCCGTGAGCAGCCAGAGCCCATCGGCCGGAGTTGCCCCGTCCAGAATTCTTCGAGCGGCGGCGCGCAGGTCCGTGAGCCGTGAGGTGCCGTTCACCACCTGACCCGCGCTCGGACTATTGTCGAGAACCAGCACCAGTGCGCTCGGCCCGTGTCCTCCGGCTTGCCGCAGCGCGGCGGAGGGACCAGCCGCCGCAATGATCAGGGCAAGGATGAGCAGGGTGCGAAGCAGCAGAAGCAGCCAGTGACGAAGCTTGAGACGCCGCTCATGCTCTCGGGTGACAGCCTGGAGATAGCGGACGGCAGGAAAGACGACCGTTGGCGGTTCCCGCCGAGCGATCAAGTGCAGGAGGAGCGGCACCCCAGCCAGCGGCAATGCCGCCAGCACCCACGGCTGAAGGAAGGAGATCACACCAGACCGCTTGGACTCGCCACCATGCGACGAAGGGCCAGCCCGAATGGCATGTCCGTGGTTATTCGATGGTACTGGATTCCCTGCGACCGGCACTGACGCCGCCAGTCCGAGACCACGTCATGGACTGTCGCGCGATAGGCGTCCGCCCAGTCCTTCGGGCGCAGAATCACGGCCTGATGCGTCTCCGGGTCCTCAAACCGCGCTTCCGCCGGACCGTGCAGCTCCAACTCGAAGGGATCCATCACGTGGAGCACGATCACCTGATGCCCCCGGTGGCGGAGGAACTTGAGCGCCCGAAGAGCGGTGGTCTGATCCAGCAGAAGATCGGAGATGAACACCACCAGCCCGCGGCGCCGTAACAGGTCAACTACCCTGCGGAGTGCCGGCCCTGCGGCGGTTCCCTGCCCGGCTTCCAGGGCGCCCAGCGCGCGAACCAGCGTGTGCCAGTGCGTGGTCCGGGCTTTCGAGGGAATGACCTGACGGACCACTTCATCGAATGCGATGAGTCCGGTCGCGTCGCGCTGGCGGAGCAGCACCAGTGCGAGGGCCGCGGCGATGCGTTGCACGTACGCCAGCTTCGGCAGGAGCGTCTCCGGATCACCGGTCCAGGCCATGGATCGGCTGGCATCAACCACTATCATGGCCCGAAGATTGGTTTCCTCCTCAAACTGCTTGACGTAAAGGCGATCCTTACGGCCGAGCAGCTTCCAATCGATATAGCGCAGCTCATCACCCGGCTGGTACATGCGATGCTCGGCGAACTCTACCGAGAACCCTCGCCGGGGCGAGCGATGCAAGCCGGCCAGAAAGCCTTCCACCACACCTTCAGTCAGCAATTCCAGGCCGGCGAGCCGTGAGGCCTCGAGGGGGTCGAGCAGGTCGAACCGGGGGCGGGCTTGAAAGGGGGTGGTCATGCTCATCCGGGCCGCAACGTATTGAAGGGTGCCGTGGTAAGTCAACGCGCCGTTTCCGTGTCCGACGGGCAGGACAGCACAGCCGTGCGTGCCCCAGTATCACACGACCTAAGTGGATGACAAGACGGAAGATACGCTATTCGAGGCGAGTGGCATACCCCCTGCCTTTCCGCTCAGTCCCTGCTCTATCCATTCGGAGGACTCATGTACGGCCCGTTGGCGCTCGCGGTTGCGGCGTTGATCGCTCCAACCACCGGCACGCCTGACCCGGCTCTGTCCCTGCTGGGGCGCCATCTCGCGACCTACGATCGCCCCAGGGTCAACGTCTGGCTCAACCAGCAGGATCCTTATCGGACGGGGGAGCCGGCCCGCGTCTTTTTCAAGACCAACATCGACGCGTACATCACCGTTCTTCGAGTCGACACCGATGGCAAGATCCGCGTGCTGTTCCCGGTCGAGCCGTGGGAAGACAACTACGCGCGCGGGGGCCGCACCTTCGAAGTCCTTGGCCGTTCGCAGGACGAAGCCTTTCGGGTAGATGATCCGGCTGGAGTCGGTTACGTATTTGCCGTCACCGGTCCTGATCCCTTTGACTACGATGAAATCACCCGCGGTGATCACTGGGACTACCGCGCCATCTCCGATGGCCAGCTTCGGGGAGACCCGTACGTCGCCCTGACCGACCTCGCCGAGCGCATTGCGGGGCCCTACGACTACGACTACGACATCGCGGAGTACTACGTCGAGCAGCACTACGACTATCCCCGCTTCGTCTGCTACGACTGCCACGGCTACGTCAGCTATAACTACTGGGATCCCTACGATTCATTCTGCTCCCGATTCCGCATCGTGGTTTACGACGATCCCTACTATTACCCGTATCGCTATTACGGCGGACGGGTGGCCGTCGTGCATCCTTACCGTCCGGAACCGAGGTACGTCTTCAAGGATTACAACCCGAGCGATGACTACATCACTCGCGTCGCGACCCGTCCTCGAGGGGATCCGAACCGCCCCGGCGATGCCGACCGCTCCAGCGCCGATGTCGGGGGCCGCGGCCGGGTTCCTGCCCCGGTAGCTCCCCGCCCGCGTGATGGCGACAGACCCGATGCAGGTGAGCGGGAAGGAATCCCACCTCGCGAGAGGTCCGGCGTTGAATCACCGCGCCGCGCGAGCCCGGATGATCAGCCGTCCAGGGATGATGCTTCGGACCAGCCACGACGTCGGGCACCGACCCCCACTCCGGATCAGCCCCGGCGAACGGGTGAGGACGCGCGCCCTTCCCGAGACGCCGAAGCGCGTCGCGCAGCTCCAGCGCCGTCTACAGCTGTTGAGAAGCCACGCACCAAAGAAGCCAAACCGCGGCAGGAAGCGCCGCGGACGGAGCCGCAGAAGCAGTCGACTCGGGATCGGGACAAGGACAAGGATTCGGCCCGCAGCAAACCCACACCGCCCAAGAGTACTGGGGAGCCTGAGTTGCGTCGCCGGAAGCCTTCCTGATCGTTCGAAACCCGAAATCACGCTCGTCCGTACCGCAGTCGCAGGACCCCGGCCATATTTCCTGCCGCAAAATCGATCTCTTCAACCTGCGAGAAAACCTGGATGCGTCGTAATCTGGTTCTCCCATTCGCGCTGATTTTGAGCCTCACCGTTGTCCCAGCCCATTACCTGCTTGCCCAAACCTCAAGTCCGCTCGCGGCGGCCGCGAATACCATCACTCCCGCAGACGTAGCGCACCGGATCGGAGTCATCGCCGATGATTCCATGATGGGACGTGACACGCCGAGTCCCGGCCTGGAGATGACTGCCGCGTACGTGGCGGACCAGTTCAAGAGGTTCGGGCTCAAGCCTGGCGGGGAAAATGGAACCTGGTTTCAGCGCTATCGCATCTCACGTCGGAAGGTTGACACCGCGGCGTCCAGCGTCGGCTTCACGGTCCAGGGAAAGCGGACTGAAGTAAAGCTCGACCGTGATGCGCGGCTGGCATTCGGCGGCGGTGGCGACAAGGATGTCGAGGCTCCAGCGGTCTTGATGGGTGGGACGCTCAACAGCACCGAGGCCAAGGGCGCCGATATCAAGGGTAAAGCGGTGGTCGTGGTGCTGGACTACGGCAAGCCGCTCCTGCCCGAGGTACAGCAGACCATTGTCTCGCTTTACGAGGCAGGTGCCGCCGGCGTCGTGATCCTATCCAACAGAGACTCGGCCACATTCGCCCAGCGGGTAGCGGCGCAGACCCGGCAGATCAGCCTGGGAGTCGAAGGACTCGGGAGTCAGGTCCCTGTCGTCGAGGTACACGAGAGGGCGTTGAGTGCCGTGATTGCGGCCTTGGGGTTCAAGCCGGACGAGATCCGCGGAGCCCAGAACATGAAGGTGCAGCCTCTGCCCAATCTCCGGGTGGCATTTCACATCAAGAACGAGATCCTTGATTCCAGCAGCGCCCCCAACACGATCGGCATTCTCGAGGGCAGCGACCCGGAGCTGCGCAAGGAATACGTCGTCTTCTCCGCCCACATGGACCATATCGGCATCTCTCATGGCCAGGCCGACAGCATCAACAACGGGGCGGACGACGACGGCTCAGGCACCACGGGCGTGATGGAACTGGCCGAAGCGTTCAGCCAGAAAGGGGTCAGGCCCAAGCGGTCGATGATTTTCCTGACGGTGAGCGGCGAAGAGAAGGGCCTTTATGGCAGTGCCTACTTCACCGAGCATCCGACGGTGCCCCTCACCGACATCGTGGCCGATCTCAACATCGACATGATCGGACGTAACTGGAAAGACACAATCGTCGCGATCGGCAAGGAGCATTCCGACCTGGGCGCTACGCTGCAGAAGGTCAACGCGGCCCATCCCGAGCTGGGTATGGCCGCGATCGACGACCGGTGGCCGGAGGAGAACTTCTATTCGAGGTCCGACCACTTCAACTTCGCCCGGAAGGGTGTGCCGATCCTGTTTTTCTTCAACGGCGTCCATAAGGACTACCACCAGCCGTCCGATTCGCCCGACAAGATCGACGCCGAGAAGGAATCCCGGATTCTCAAATTGCTGTTCTACCTCGGCCAGGAAGTCGGAAACGCTCCCCAGCGGCCGAAGTGGAATCCCGACAGTTACAAAAAGATCGTCGAGATGGCCGGTCACTGACGGGGAGAGGTTGGCTATACTTCCCCGCATGTCAGAGACAACGGGCAGCCTAAAGGACTTCAACGCCTTCCGGACCAGGATGAACGAAACCATCCTGGCCGGGGGCAACCTCACCATCAGCCGGTTCTTCGCGCTCGATCACCGCGCTTACGAGCCCGGCGCCCTCGGCACAAAAACCAAGGAAATGCTGGGCCTCGTGTCCTCGCTGGTCCTCCGGTGCGACGATTGTATCACCTATCACGTCATTCGCTGCGCCGAGGAAGGTGTCACCGACGAGGAGTTCCATGACGTCTTCGCGGTCGGACTGGTGGTGGGCGGAAGCATCGTCATCCCGCACCTGAGGCGGGCGGTGGCGAGGCTTGGGGAAGTGAGGAGTAAGGAGTGAGGAGTAAGAAGGAGTGAGGAGTAAGGAGGAATAAACTGGACCGCACTCCTTACTTCTCACTCCTTACTCCTCACCCCCCGCTATATTCCCCGCCATGTCTCAGGCCCGCATCCGCAATTTCTGCATCGTGGCGCACATCGATCATGGCAAGAGCACCCTGGCCGATCGGCTGATCGAAGCCACCGGTGCGGTCGAGAAGCGCCTCATGCGCGAGCAGCTGCTCGACACGATGGACCTCGAGCGCGAGCGGGGCATCACCATCAAGCTCAACGCGGTCCGGATGGGCTACCGGGCCCCGGACGGCAAGGAATATGAGCTCAACCTGATCGACACCCCGGGACACGTGGACTTCACCTACGAAGTGTCACGCTCACTCGCCGCCTGCGAGGGCGCTATCCTCGTCGTGGATGCGTCGCAGGGGATCCAGGCTCAGACCCTCTCGAATCTCTTCCTGGCACTCGACGCCGGCCTCGAAATCATCCCGGTCCTCAACAAGATCGACCTGCCAGGAGCGGAGCCTGAGCGGCGAGCCCAGGAGATCATCGACCTGATCGGAGCCAGGCGAGAGGAGATTCTCTCGGTCTCCGCGAAAGAAGGCACCGGTATTCCGGACCTGCTCGAGGCGATCGTCAAGCGGGTGCCCTCTCCAAGGGGTCGCGAGGAGGCACCGCTTCGGGCGCTGATCTTCGATTCCTACTTCGATCGCTATCGTGGCGCGGTGCCCAGCGTCCGCGTGGTGGACGGGACCATCCGTACTGGAATGGAGATCGCATTCGGGGCCCATCCCGAAGACGTCTACGTGGTGGACGAAGTGGGTTATCTCCAGCTCGGTCAGCGGCGGGCGGATGTACTGGAGGCGGGTGAGGTCGGTTACGTGATCGCCAACCTGCGAAGCGTCTCCGACACCCGCGCCGGCGACACTATTCTCGACGCCAACGAACGCGCCTCCGAGCTCCTGCCCGGCTATCGCGAGGTCAAGTCGATGGTGTTTGCCGGCATCTATCCCACCGACTCGGAACAGTACGAGGGGCTCAGGGACGCGCTGGAAAAGCTGAAACTCAATGACGCGAGTCTGCAGTACGAGCCTGAGTCCTCTACCGCGCTGGGCTTTGGATTCCGCTGCGGTTTCCTCGGCCTGCTCCACATGGAGATCGTAGGAGAGCGACTGGAGAGGGAGTTCAGCCTCGACCTGATCACCACCGTGCCGACGGTGGAGTACCACGTCTATATGGCGGATGGGACGATGTCCCTGCTGGAAGCTCCCAGCAAATTGCCCGATCCCACCTCCATCGACCGGATCGAAGAGCCGTTCGTGAAGGCGCGGATCATGGCGCCGGCCGACTACGTCGGTGGAATCATGAAGCTGGGACAGGAACGACGCGGGGTCTACCTGGGCATGAAGTATCTCGACACGACGCGCGTCGAGTTCGACTGGGAATTCCCGCTGGGAGAGATCGTTCTCGACTTCTACGACAAGCTCAAGGGACTGAGCCGCGGCTACGCCTCGCTCGATTACGAAATGGCGGGCTACCGTGCCTCCGAGCTGGTGCGCCTCGACATGCTCATCAATGGAGATCCGGTGGATGCCTTCAGCGTGATCATCCACCGCGACAAGGCGTACGAGTGGGGCCGCAAGGTCGCCGAGAAGCTCAAGGAGCTGATTCCAAGGCAACTGTTCCAGGTGATCGTTCAGGCAGCGATCGGCAACAAGATCATCGCCCGAGAGACGATCTCGGCGCTCCGCAAGGATGTCCTGGCAAAGTGCTACGGCGGCGACATCACCCGTAAGCGCAAGCTGCTGGAAAAGCAAAAAGAGGGGAAAAAGCGGATGAAGCAGTTGGGATCCGTCGAAATTCCGCAGGAAGCCTTCCTAGCAGTCCTCCAGGTCGATTAGTTCCCAGTTCCGGGTTCTGAGTTCTGCCAGGGTGAGCGCACGACCGTTTGAGAGCGGGCACTCGGAACTCGGAACTCAACCATGACCGATCTGATTCGCGCCCCCAACCACCTGGGCGATTTTGTGTTGTCGCTGCCTGCACTGGAGGCGGCGCCCCATGCCGACATTCTAGTGGCCCACCACCTGGAGCCGCTGGCGCGACTGGCCCTGCCGGGCCGGGTGACTCTGCCTCTTTCCCGCGGAGCCGGAGGGTTCGCGCGAGGCGTCGTTCAGTTGCGAAGCCGGTCGAGGTCCTCGGCCACCCTGCTGACTCCGTCGTTCTCCTCCGCGCTCCTGGTGGCACTGGCCGGCATCCCTCAGCGGCGCGGTTCCAGAACCGATCACCGCGGTTCGCTGCTTACCGATCCAGTTGATACTGTGCAGGTCGACACGGTGCACCGAAGCACAGCCTACATGTTGCTGGTAACCGGTGCGGCACCGGCTCAACCTCCGATTCCCTTAGTCACTCTCGACGACTCGGCGCGGACCGCGTGGTCCGCGCTGCGGCCCTTCGACGCTCCCTTTGTCGGCGTGTTCCCCGGCAGTCGCGCCTCCGCGCGGAGGTGGGACCCGGAACGTTTTCGCCAGATCGTCAACCGCCTGGCCGAGGCGGGACATCGGGTGATTGTCTTCGGAGGGACGGAGGAGAGGGAACTCACCGCTCAGGTCGCCGGCAGCGATGCGGCTGATCTCGGGGGACGCTGCAGTCTGCCAGCCCTGGCGGCTGGACTGGCGGAATGCCGCTGGCTGCTAACGAATGACAGCGGACCGATGCACCTGGCCGCGGCGGTGAGGACGCCGACGGTGTCGCTCTGGGGTGCCGGTGACCCAAATCGTACGGGACCGCTGGGACCCGGTCATCGACTGCTCCGGCGGACCGACCTGCCGTGCGTCCCCTGCGTCCGCAACCAGTGTCCCCGTCAAGGCAGGGGAACCATTCTGCCGGAGGCGGAGCGCGAGTGCATGGCACTGCTCGAGGTCGACCAGGTCTGGCGGGAAATCACGGGGGCGTCGAGGTAGAGAGATTCACCTTGTCTCTCTATCATTCTTTCTTCTCTGTCGCTCGTCCCCCGTTCCTAGTCAACGCATGCGCCACATCATTGGAATCGATCTGGGCGGAACTAATATTGTCGCCGGCTGCGTCGCCGAGGATGGCAGCGCCATCCATGGAGTGCGGTCGGTGCCGACCGGGGCGGAGCAAGGCCCGGACGCCGTGGTGGACCGGATCATCGCCACCGCGCAGGAGAGCCTGGAGGAAGCGCACCGGATCGTGCCGGGACTCAAGCCGATCGGAGTGGGAATCGGGGCGCCAGGTCCGCTCGACACTCGCGCGGGGATCGTGCTGCTGACTCCCAACCTTGGTTGGGTCAACATGCCGTTGCGCGACCGCATGATGAAGGGTCTCATGCTTCCCACCGCGCTCGACAACGACGCCAACTGCGCCGTGCTTGGCGAATGGTGGCAGGGTGCGGCGCGGGGAACCCGGCATGCGATCGGCATGACGATCGGGACCGGCATCGGTGGCGGCATCATCCTGGACGGGAAGTTGTACCACGGGGCGTCGGACATCGCCGGAGAGGTCGGCCACATGACCATCGACGCCAACGGCCGGCGCTGTAAGTGCGGGAATTACGGCTGTCTCGAGGCATACGCCTCGGGTCCCAATATCGCGCTGCGCGCCGTGGAGGCCATCGAGAGCGGAGCGGTGAGCTCTCTTCCTTCTTATGTCGGGGGCGACCTCCGCAAGGTGACGGCGCAGACGGTTTACGAGGCGGCCCACGCCGATGACGATCTCGCGCTCGAGGTGGTCCGCGACACAGCCAAGTTCCTCGGTGCGGGAGTCGCGAGCCTCATCAACATCTTCAATCCGGAAGCGGTGGTGATCTGCGGCGGAGTCACTCTGGCGGGGCCCAGCCTGTTCGAGCCGCTGCAGCGGGAAGTGTCCCGTCGCGCGTTCCGGCCGGCGGTAAAGGTCTGCCGGATCGTGCCAGGCGCGCTGCCCGGAACGGCGGGGGTCTTCGGCGCGGCACGAGCTTTCCTGGAACAGGTCGAGGCAGGGATCGTCACATGCTGACCGAAACTGCGTAGCATGCCGAAGCTCGGTGTTCTCGGCTCCCTGGTCTGGGATGTCATCTACGGACGCGATCCAGCCGCGCCACCGGTCGAGGAGTGGGGCGGGATAGCGTATGCCCTGGCCGGCTTCGACGCGGCGCTTCCCGACGACTGGGAAATTGTTCCTTTGATAAAGGTGGGGAGCGACCTCCGCGACCGGGCCGCCGATCTGATCCGCTCCCTGAGCCACGTGGCGCCCGGAGCCCGATGCGTCGAGGTGCCGGTGGCCAACAATCGCGTGGTCTTGCGGTACCAATCGGCCGAACGGCGTTGCGAGCGGATGTCGGGGGGAGTTCCCGGCTGGACCTGGAGCGAGCTGGGCCCGATGGTCCAGGACCTCGACGCGCTCTACGTCAATTTCATTTCCGGATTCGAGATGGAGTTGGGCACCGCGCAGGCGCTGCGTCACGCCTACCGTCGTCCGATCTATGGTGACTTGCACAGCCTGTTCCTCGGCATGCCGCAGGACGGCATCCGGGTTCTCAAACCGCTGAGCGATCCCCTGGAATGGCTTCGGTGCTTCGACGTGGTCCAGGTGAACGAGGATGAAATGCGCCAGCTCTGGCCCGATCCGATGGCGCTCGCCGCGGGCGCGATCGCTGCGGGAGTCTCGTTGCTGTTGGTAACCCTGGGCCCCAGGGGCTCCGTTTATGTTGCGGCTCCGGGATTCGACGGCTGGGCAAGTCGCTCGATCTCATCGACCGCCGTCCGCACTGAGCTGATCCCGGCCCCGACGGTTGACTCGCTGGACCCGACGGGCTGCGGCGACGTCTTCGGGGCCGCAATGATGAGCCGCCTCCTGGCGGGTGATGGCCCCCAGTCCGCGACCCGCGAGGCGACCCGCCTGGCGGCGCGGAATGCGATGCTCCGCGGAGCCAGCGACCTGGCCCGGCTGCTCCGCGGAAGGTTGGCCACTGCTTCTGCCACGAGCCCGGTATGAGCCGAGTCGTCGAAATCCCTGCATTCTTCGATGACAAGGGCTTCGAGCAATTCGCCCACTCCTTTTCCGCCGGACCGATCACCGACCGGATGTTGTTCGACGCCCGCGGGGCGCAGTGGGCGTCACCTTACGGCCTGATTGGCATGCTGACAGCGGGTCAGGCGGTCAAGGAGGCAGGAGGTCCACCGCCTGCGTTCGCGGTGCCCGAGGCCGACGAGGTCCGGCGCTACTGGGTGCGAGCGGGATTCTTCGGTCCCGCTGCCGAGTTGTTCGAGATCCACGGCAAGGTGCCGAAGGTCAAGGTCGAAGAAATGTCGGATGTGCTGCTCGGTGTGACCGCAGTGCGGGCCATGGAGGATGTGCATGGCGTAGTCGGCAGGATTCAGGAAGGGGCGGCGCGCATTCTGACCAACGAGCTAGGCCTCGAGCCCGCCGCGACCGCAAGATTCGGCATGGCGCTTTCGGAGGCTTGTCAGAATATTGTGGAGCACTCCGGTACGAGCGGATGGGTAGCGGTACACGCGTATACCTTCCGTCGAAGGCTCGGCGGCAGGAGAGTGGTCGTTATTGCGGTGGGAGATGCGGGAGTCGGTTTCCGCCGCTCGCTCGAAGCCACCCAGGCTCGCCGGTTCGGTGACCGCTGGGGCGACGCCGCCGCGCTCGAGGCCGCAGTGATCCAGGAAGTCAGCCGTTTTCGAGATCCTGGCCGTGGCCAGGGACTCCCGGGCATCAAGCGCTACCTTCTGCGCTGGCAGGGCAAGTTATCCATCCGGAGCGGCACGGCGCGACTCGCCATTGTGCCGCCCTGGGATGAGGATGTCCCAATGACCGAATCGCTGGCGCCATTTCCGGGCGCGCAGCTCCAGATCGTGATCCCCGCGAAGGAAGGTGCTCCAACTCCATGATGCATACCATCCGGGTGGACCGCGTGCTGCGGGAAACGGTCAACACTCCCTACTCCGATCTCGTTACCCGGGCCACCGGACGTGCGGTGCGCACCAGTATCCGGCAGACGATCGCCGCACTCGAGGGGGGCACTGCGCTCCTCGACTTTTCTTCGGTGGGGCTGGTGGACTTCAGCTGCGCCGATGAAGTCGTCGCCCAGCTGCTGCTCGAGAGGACCGACGACGTTATCGTCGTACTGGGCGGGCTGCGCGAGGATCATACTGAAACGATCGAGCATGTCCTGACGCACCACGCGCTGGCTGTGGTCGTGCAGGAATCACCCGACGGTTGTCCCCGTTTGCTGGGCCTGGTGGACCGTGAAGCCCAGGAAGTCTTCGAACGACTTCACGCGCACGGGGCCGCGGATGCCGAGACGATGGGACAGCACCTGGGCTGGGATGCGGAGCGGGCTCAGGACGCGCTCGACGCTCTGGTCCGGCTCCGGCTCGTCCGGCAGGAAGGACTCACGTTCGCTCCGCTTCCGCTCCTGTGAAACGTCGCTACGGCCTGTCTACCCTGGCCATTCACGGCGACCCACATCGCCGCCCTGACTGGACTCCTGTCGTACCGCCTGTGATGCAGAGCAGCACCTTTACCAATCCCGTCGGTTCGGCGGAAGAGGTGATGTACTCGCGCTACGGGAACAATCCCAATCAGGTGGCGCTGGGGAAGAAGTACGCCCTGCTCGAAGGCACCGAGGCCGCCGTCTTCGTGGCGAGCGGGATGGCCGCGACGGCGCTGGCACACCTCGCGGTGCTGCGCCCGGGAGACCACCTGGTCACCAGCTCCTGGATCTACGGTGGGACCAAGCGGTTGTTCGACGAAGAATTCGGACGCCTCGGCATCGACGTCACTTACGTGAACCCCGACCAGCCCCGCTTGTGGCGTCGGTCGGTACGCAAGTCCACCAGAGCCATTTTCGTCGAGACGCCGACCAATCCGCTGATGCGGGTGCTCGATCTCACACCAGTCGCCCAAATCGCCAGAGACTCAGGGCTGGCGTTACTGGTGGACGGCACCTTCGCCAGTCCGGTCAATTTCCGGCCGCTGGAGCATGGCGCGGACATCGTCATTACCAGCGCGACCAAATACCTCAACGGGCACAGCGATGTGATCGCCGGCGCGGTGGCCGGTTCGGCGTCGCTCATTGAAGAGGTGATCAGGCTGATGACCCTGTGGGGCCAGGCCATCGATCCCCACACTGCGTGGCTGATCGATCGCGGGATCCGCACGCTCGAAGTCCGGATGGCCCGTCACAACGAGAACGGCATGGCGGTGGCGCAGTGGGCCAGCCAGCATCCGGCCATCGTCCGGGTGCACTATCCCGGATTACCCTCGCATCCGGAGCACGAACAGGCGAAGGAAGTGCTGAACGGGTTTGGAGGCATGGTAGGGCTCGAGATCAAGGGCGGCGTCCGCGCGACCGAGAAAATGCTGCGGAAGCTCAAGGTGATCACCCACGCACCGAGCCTCGCCGGTGTCGAGAGCCTGGTGTCCGAGCCCCGGCTCACATCCCACAGCCGGCTCAGCGACGAGCAACGGGCCAAGCTGGGGATTCCGGACGGATTCGTGCGGCTCTCCTGCGGGTTGGAGAACGCCCCCGATATCATCGCCGACCTGGAACAGGCGCTGGGCTAGGTAGTAGGGAGTGGGTAGTAGGGAGTGGGCCCCACTCCCCACCACCCACTCCCTACTAGCGTTTCCACCAATGGCCTTATCTTCAAGCCCGTGATCCGCTTCACCCACGTCGACAAGCATTATTCCAAGGGCGCCGCGCTCAAGGACGTCTCCCTTCACATCGCGAAGGGTGAATTCGTCTTTCTCACCGGCCATTCCGGCGCCGGCAAGTCCACCATGCTCAAGATGATGTTCGCCGAGCTGATGCCGACGAGCGGTGATGTGCGGGTGTCGGGATTCAACGTGAATGAGATCCGGCCGCGCGAAATAGCGAAACTGCGGCGCCGGCTGGGTATCGTGTTCCAGGATTTCCGGCTCCTGGAGGACCGGACCGCGGAGGAGAACGTGGCCTTCGCGCTTGAAGTGACGGGGGCCCATCGCGATGTAATTCCGTCGAAGGTGATGAGGGTGCTGACCCAGGTCGGCCTGGCCGCCAAGTCCCACGCTTATCCCACCGAACTGTCAGGCGGAGAGCAGCAACGGGTCGCGATCGCGCGGGCCCTGGTAAACGATCCCGCCATCCTTCTGGCCGACGAGCCTACAGGAAATCTGGACGAGCGGGCCACGCGCGGCGTGTTCCAGCTCATCCGGGAAATCAATGCCGGCGGGACCTGTGTCGTCATGGCCACGCACGATCTCGATCTGGTGAAACAGGCTACCTATCGCACGGTCGAGATGCGCGATGGCATGGTCGTGTTCGACAGTGGAACCGATGAATCAACCACCGAGGAAGAGTTGTGAGACTGGTCCTTCGCGAGGCGCTCAATGTCTTCCGCCGAGCGCCGGCCCTCTCGATCCTCTCCATTACCACCATTGCCTTCTCGCTGTATGTGGTCGGCCTGTTCGGGCTGGTGGCGCTCAACCTGCGCGAAGCGCTGCGCGGCGTGGAGCAGCGGGTTGAGGTCGTGGCGTACCTCCTCCGCGGAACGCCTCCGGAATCGATCGCCCAGGCCTCGGAGGACATTGCCGCATTCCCCGAAGTCCAGCGTGTCACCTTCGTGAGTGAAGACGAGGCCTTGACCCGGGCTCGCGCCGAGCTGGTCGAATTCCGTGATGCCTACCGCGACCTGACGGTGAACCCGCTTCCGGCGTCTCTGGAGATTCAGCTCAAGGACGGGAGCCGGGACGCGGTGCACGCGCAACTAGTGGCGGAGCGTCTTCGTGGCATCGGCTTCATTGATGACGTGCGTTACGGCAGGGAGTGGGTCGAGAAACTGGACCGGCTGCGTAACATCGGCGGCCTGGTCGGCATGTCGATCGGGCTCGCCTTCGCAGCGGTGGCCGTGGTGATCATCGGTGTCACCATCAGAATCACCGTGCTGCAGCGGGCCCGGGAGATCGCGATCATGCGGCTGGTGGGTGCCACCCGCGGGTTCATCAGAGGCCCGTTCCTGCTCGAGGGCGCGCTCAAGGGACTGCTGGGCGGAATCCTCGCGGTGATCATGTGCTACGTGAGCTACCTGCTGTTCCGGAATCAGAGCGAGCTGGCTACCTCGGGCATCGTTTTCTTCAAGACACCCCAGATGCTGCTCGGGATTCTGTTCGGAATTGCGATCGGACTCGGCGGCAGCCTGGTGAGCGTCGGGCGCCAACTCAAGAATGTCTAGCCGAGTCCGGTGGGCGTTGGTGGTAGCGACTGGGCTCGCGATTCTGCCGTCGCGATCGCTGGTGGCCCAGCAGGATCTGGAGGAATCCCGAAGACGGCTGGAGGAAGTCCGGCGAGAGCGGGAAAAACTCCAGGAGGAGAGGGACCGGCTGCAGGGTCAGGTCCATGATCTCAATCAGGAGCTCGACCTCCTCGAGCGGCAGCGGCAAAGCACCAACCGTATCGTGAACGAGCTGGAGACCCAGATCGGCGGCCTCAACAGCCACGTCGACGTCGCGAGCGCGGAGCTGGCCCTGGCCCAGGACAACCTGGCGGAAAAGCGCGCCGTTCTCGCCCGCCGTCTCGTCGAGATCTACAAGCGCGGCACACTCTATCCCTTCCAGGTCATCGTCGCCGCCGAGTCCTTCGGTGATCTGCTGAATCGCTACAAGTATCTCTTCCTTACCAGCCGGCAGGATCGCGCCCTCGTCACCGACGTCGAGAAGCTGCGGAACCAGGTACAGAAGCGGCGGGGGGAGATCGTGTCGGTGCGGACCGAGCTCGATCACCGCCGGGAAGAGCGGGAGGCGGAGCTTAAGCGCTACGGCTCCCTGGTGGAGGAGCGATCTACCCGGCTACGGGTAACGCGACGCTCGGCCAAGTCCACGGAGCAGAAGCTCGGTGCCCTGGACCGCGACGAGGCCCGGCTCAATGATTTGCTCGCCTCGCTCGAACGGGCTCGTAAGGAACGCGCTACGAATCCGGGAGCAGCGACCCTCACCACCGCCGACATCGGCAAACTCGATTGGCCGGTGGACGGGGCCATTATTTATGGCTTCGGACGGCAGACCCTGCCCAGCGGAGGCGTGATCCGTCGCAATGGGATCGGGATTTCAGCAGCGGCGGGAACACCGGTCAAGGCGGTCGAAACCGGCAAGGTAGAACTGGTCCAGAACCTCGGTACCTACGGACTCACGGTCGTCCTGGCCCACGGCAACGGCTATCGCTCACTCTACACTCACCTGCTGGATGCCAAGGTGTCGATGGGGCAGGACGTGGTGAAGGGACAGGCCATTGGCTCGGTGGGAGGAGGGAACACCGATGAGGGGCCGCATCTCTATTTCGAGATCCGGGGAGAAAACGGGATTGCTCTGGACCCGGCGGACTGGTTGAGGAAGAGGAAGTAGGCGGTTCGGCGGCTCGGCGGTTCGAACCGACGAATAACGAACCGTCCCGTTACGCAGCCACGGTTTCGGCGGTCCCGATCCGGGTGTCAGTCTGTGCCTTCCCTCGCATCAGCGCTGCTTCAACCAGAGCGAACAAGTCGGCAGTGCGGGCGGCGGAGGGATGGGGAAAGGTGACGATTCCCGCGCTGAGCCGAGGTCGCTCGCCGGCGGCGAGATCGGGGAATGGATGCTCGTCGATCCGGCGTCGCACCCGGCCGATCGAAGCGCGGGCGCCGTCGAGGTCGGTTTCGGGCAGGACCAGAGCGAACTCGTCTCCCCCATAGCGCGAAACGAAATCCGGCGCTCGAATCTCCCGTTGCAACACCCCTCCCAACTCCGCCATGATCCGATCCCCGGTTTCGGTACCGAACCGTTCGTTGAAACCCCTCAGCTGGTCGATGTCGAGCAGGATGAGACTGAAGGTGAGCGCATACCGCCGGGCTCGCTCGAACTCTTCCTGCAGCCGCCGGTCGAGCGCGTCCAGATTGCCGCACCCTGTGAGCATATCGATCGTGAGGGCGCTAGCCTGGCGCCGCGCGGCGCCGGCACGTCGCTCCTCGTTCTCCAGCATCCGGGCGGCCGCTTGCAGCATCTGCTCGGCAAACCCTACCTCATCCGCGGTAAGGTCAGGATCGGCACGCCGGGTCCGAAGCAGAAACACCCCGGCCGGCCGGCCGCGGAGCGTCATCGGCAGCGCGGCGACGCTCTTCACATCCGCCGAGACGCCCAGTTGCGCCCAGAGGGGACGCAGGTCCGTGAAGAAAGGATGAGCCTGGAGATCCGGGATAAAGACCGTTCGTTCGGTGCGCAGCGCCTCGCGCATTTCAGGGTAGCGGCGGAGGTCCACTCGCAGATCCCGGGTAGTAGGACTCTCACATACGGCGACAACGCGCCCGTACCGATCCTCGGAACCGGCCATGATGAAGGAGCACCGGGCCAACTCCAGCGCGAGACCGACGCGACGCACCAGGACTTCGAGGATTTCGTCGCTGCGGGCGGCGGCCGAGAGGTCTCCCAGGATCTCGAACATCAACTCTTGACGCCAGAGCGACCGCTGAGCCTGGTCGTCGGTCGCCCGGCGCCGGAGGCGGGCGGTGATCCTCGCGTTGAGCTCGGCAAGGTTGACCGGGCCGGCGAGCGCGTCGTCGGCACCGGCCTGAAGCGTCTGGGTAACGGCTTCCGGATCCGGATCACGGAGCAGCACGAGGCGAGGTATCCCCTGCCATGCCACGCCCTGAAGCCGACCAAGAAGGGCTTCGAGCGTCTGATCCAGCCTATGGACGGTGATGAGGGCAATGTCGGGAGCGCGGGTGCCGACGGCGGCGAGGTGGGTATCGTCCGCCTCCGCCACATGAAACCCGCCCCGGACCAGGGACCGCTCGAGTCCCTCGGGACGCACCGACGCGTCCCCGAGCAGAAGGACGCGGGGTGACCGCGGCAGTTGGATCACAGAAGTGGGGTCGGCGGCACAGAGCGGGAGAACGTAGCCCCCGCCCAAGGGGTGTCAAGCTGAACCGGCCGCGACCTTACACCGCGACGAAAACAATGCACGTCCATGTCAATGACCTCCTCGGTGCTCACGTTTCCACGCAGGGCGGCGTCCATACCGCGCCAGGGCGCGCGGAGGTCATCGGTGCCACGGCAATTCAGGTTTTCACCAAGACCCCGAATCAGTGGCGGGATCCGGTCATCGCCGGGGACGAGGGCAAACGATTCCGCCGGGAGTTGCGGAGAACCGGTGTGCGGGCGGTAGTCGCGCACGATTCGTACCTCATCAACCTGGCCTCGCCCGACACCGAGCTAAGAGCCCGTTCCATCAAGTCTTTCATCGCCGAACTCCAGCGTTGCCAAAGGCTTGGGATTCGGGCCGTGGTGTCGCATCCGGGCAACTACCTTGATGATCGGGGATCCGGTCTCAGTCGTAACGCCGAGTCGTACATCGAGTGCCTGGAAGCGGTGCCGGGGTCGATCATGGTGTTGTTGGAGACGACCGCGGGAACCGGGACGGCGTTGGGCAGCAACTTCGAGGAGCTGGCGGAGATCCGAGCAAAGATTCCGTCTCCGCTCCGCAAGAGAATCGGTTTCTGCGCCGATACCTGCCATCTCTACGCCGCGGGTTACGATCTGGTGCGCGACTATGAAGGCATCTGGCAGCGGTGGGATGATCTCATCGGCTTGAAGCACCTTCGCTGTCTCCATCTCAACGACTCCAAGACCCCGCTCGGCTCCCGGCGCGACCGGCATGAGCTCATCGCTGAAGGCTCGTTGGGCCCGACTCCGTTCCGCCGCATCATGACCGATCCCCGTTTCAGCCGGGTGATGAAAGTGCTGGAGACCCCGAAGGGCGACGACCTGGTCACCTCCGACCGAAAAATGCTCCGCCGGCTTCGCGGCTATGCCCGGCGGGGCGGGAGCGGTGCGCGTTGACCTCCATACAATTGGCGGTCATTCTTAGGCGATGCGATTCAACCTCACCGCGCTGGGGCTCGCCCTCACGCTGACGCAGCCCCTCGCGGCACAAGGGAGGTATGCCCTGTCGCTGGGTGGCATCTGGAGCACTCCGATCGTCACCGATCACATCTTCAACGACATCGACCTGCAACCGGCCCTGGCACCGGTCGTGACGCTCAACGGATCATGGCCAGTTTCGAAGAAGGCCAGGCTCGGCGCCGAAGCGAGCTTCGCCTCCGGCAAGCTCGACACGAAGGAATCGGGTCAGAGCGTTGATATCGGTACCCTGCGGAGCCTCACGGTTACCGGCGGGGTCGAAGCACCCCTGACGGGCAAGCTCTGGGGGCGCCTGGGTGGGGGATTCATCAAGTACCTGCCCTCGGAGGAAGAGGGTGTCTTCCAGGATGGGGGACCGTTGCGCTGGGTGCTGGGTCTCGGTGTGGACTATCGCTGGCAATGGAAACCTCGCTGGCAATGGGTCGCGGGATTCCGCTATGACTTTCATCGCTTCACGACCGACGAGCTCATGGCGCAGGGATTCGGCGGGACCCAGGACGTCCATCGCGTGATGATCTCAATCGGAATCGCGAGGACGCCATGACCCGCACCATCCGCGTCATCTGCAGCGTCACAGCCTTGCTGGTTGGCGCCTGCTCCGATCTTGCTTCTCCTACTCGGAGCGACGCCTACGACTGGCGACTGATTGTGGCCTTCGACAGCCTCGGTCCCCAGCTCGACACGTTGAGCTTCCACTGGCCACGCTCGCGGCTTCCGGTCCGCATTTGGGTCGAGGACGCCGGCGGGCTTCCCGCCGAGGTGACGCACGGCATCGATCAGTGGAAGGGGGCGTTACTCTATGGCGAATGGGACGCCAAGATCACCAGTGACTCGAACAATGCAGACGTCATAGTCCGGCTCGCCCCGGCGCCGCCCCCCGGTCCGAAACCGTCGGCCGGGCGTCTCGGGTCCCTGCTGCTCCCACAATGTGAGGGCGCCACCGATCTCGATACTGTTGCTACCCGGTTCGAGCTCAGAATTCCACTGCATGTCTACGTCAACCCGCTGGTTCCTTCGAATGATCCTGACCTCGCCCGGTGCCTGAGAGTTACGACGGCGCACGAGCTGGGGCATTCCCTGGGGATCTTCCAGCACAGTACGGACGCGAACGACCTGATGTTCTCGTTGCCGGCGGTGGATGCGCTCAGTAAGCGCGACATCAACACGGTGCAGACGCTGTATCATTTTCCGCCAGACATGATTCCGGTCGGGCCTTGACCGTGGTTCATGCATAATCTTGCAATCTTTCGCCGCTCGGTTGCCGCAAAGCCCTCCACTGTCGAAATTTCCGGCCCCCGCGCCCTCCCCCAAAACGGCGGCGCGCGGTATCCCCTGGAGCCGAAGACATGACTGTTCTCAGTGAGCCGCGCGCGGCTGCGCCGGAGTTGAATGCACCTTCCTGGGTCACCAATCAGCGACTGCGGGAATGGGTAGCGGAAGTCGCCGCCCTCACACAGCCCGATCGAATTCACTGGTGCGACGGCTCGCCTGCCGAAAACGAGGCCCTGCTGGACCAGATGGTGGCGGCAGGCACCCTGAAGCGGCTCAATCCCGCCAAGCGTCCCAACAGCTACCTCGCCCTTTCCGATCCCGGTGATGTCGCCCGAGTCGAAGATCGGACCTTCATCTGCAGCCAGCGGCGGCAGGACGCCGGCCCCACCAACAATTGGGTGGACCCGCGCGAGATGCGCGGCACCATGAAGCGGGTCTTCAGCGGCTCCATGCGGGGAAGGACCATGTACGTGGTCCCCTTCAGCATGGGTCCCCTGGGCTCGCCGCTGGCGCACATCGGCGTTGAACTCACCGATTCTCCCTACGTCGTCGTCAACATGCGGATCATGACCCGCATGGGGCGCCGGGCGCTCGAAGTGCTGGGCGATGGAGAGTTCGTCCCCTGCGTTCATTCAGTCGGGCAGCCGCTGGCGCCGGGTGAGCGGGACGTACCATGGCCCTGCAATGCGGAAGAGAAGTACATCGTGCACTTCCCGGACGAGCGCGCGATCTGGTCCTACGGGAGCGGGTACGGCGGCAACGCGCTCCTGGGCAAGAAGTGTTTTGCCCTGCGGATCGCATCGGTGATGGCGCGGGACGAAGGGTGGATGGCCGAGCACATGCTGATCCTGGGACTCAAGAGTCCCGAAGGCGAGAAGCGCTACGTCGCGGCGGCATTCCCCAGCGCCTGCGGCAAGACCAACCTGGCGATGCTGTTGCCGCCCAAGGGTTGTGAGGCATGGTCGGTCACCACTGTGGGAGACGACATCGCGTGGATCCGGCCCGGACCGGACGGCCGACTGCAGGCGATCAATCCCGAGGCGGGTTTCTTCGGCGTTGCGCCCGGCACCTCGGAGCAGTCGAATCCCACCGCGATGGCCACCATCAAGTCCAATACCATTTTCACCAACGTCGCCCTCACTCCCGATGGCGATGTGTGGTGGGAGGGGATGACGTCCGAGCCGCCGGCCGAGCTGATCGATTGGCAGGGCCAGCCGTGGACGCCGGGCTCAGGCCGGAAGGCAGCACACCCCAACGCCCGGTTTACCGCTCCCGCTTCACAGTGCCCCTCGATGGATCCGGCCTGGGAGGATCCTGCGGGTGTACCGATCAGCGCCTTCATTTTTGGCGGGCGGCGGGCGACCCTGGTTCCGCTGGTCTACCAGGCCGTGAACTGGAATTTCGGGGTTTATCTCGCGGCGACGATCGGCTCCGAGACCACGGCTGCGGCGACCGGAGCGGTGGGGCATGTCCGCCGTGACCCCATGTCGATGTTGCCCTTCTGCGGGTATCACATGGGCGACTACTTCAACCACTGGCTGCAGTTCGGGCGGCAGATCGCCGATCCGCCGCGGATCTTCTGCGTCAACTGGTTCCGGAAGGACGAGGACGGCGACTTCATCTGGCCGGGATACAGCCAGAACCTTCGGGTCCTCAAGTGGATCTTCAACCGGGTCCGCGGGAAAGCCGGCGCCACCGAAAGCCCGCTCGGCTGGATGCCGCGCTACGAGGACCTCGACTGGAAGGGCCTCGACAATTTCGGGCCCGAGACCTTCCGCGACCTGATGTCGGTACCGCGCGAGGCGTGGAAGACCGAGATCATGTCCCACCAGGAGCTGTTCGAACGACTCTACGATCGGATTCCCAAGGAATTCATTCTCATGCGGGAGCTGATCCTCTCCAGCCTCTGGCGCTCGCCCGAGGAGTGGAAGCTGGCGCACGAGACGGATGCGGACGACTGAAATTGCAGATTGAAGATTGCAGATTGAAGATTGAAAAACAGCGAGGAAGCACTGTGCAGTTCAATCTTCAATCTTCAATCTTCAATCGACATGACTGAATACGAGGTCGTCCGCGACCCCCTCTGGGACAACATCCGGATCGACGCCGCCGCGCTGGACGTCCTCGACACGCCGGCGATGCAGCGGTTGCGCTACGTCAGACAACTCGGCCATGCCTTCCTGGTCTACCCCGGCGCTACCCACACCCGATTCGAACACGCGTTAGGCGCCTACCACCTCACCCGGCGGGCTCTTGCCAACCTGAGCGAGCGAGGGGAGCTGGCCCAGCTGGATGAGTCGCAGCGCATGGCGGCGCGCCTCGCCGCACTCACCCACGACATCGGCCACTATCCCTTCTCCCATACGCTTGAAGAGGCGGGATTCCCCAAGCACGAGCAGCTGGGTGTCGCCAAGCTGGGCCACGGCGAGCTGGGCGTGCTGCTCCAGCGGCTGGGTGGCAACGAACTGGTGAGCGCCATCGGACAGTTGATCACGGGGCAGAGCCAATCGCCGCTCAAGGGGCTCATTTCCGGATCGTTGGACCTCGACAAGATCGACTATCTCAGTCGCGACGCGCGGATGTGCGGCGTGCCGTATGGCGCGGTGGACGTGGACCGGCTGCTGGCCTCGCTGGTACTGGTAGAGACCGAGCGAGGACGGCTCGAGGTGGGAGTGCTGGAAAAAGGGATCAGTGCGGTAGAGTCGCTGCTCTTCGCCAAGTACCAGATGTACCGCAACGTCTACTGGCACCACGCGGTGCGGAGTGCCACCTGCATGTTCAAGCGGGCGGTACGCGCCGCGGAGTGCAGCGGTGGATTGAGCCACGACACCATCGCCGAGGCGACCGACGATGGCCTCACCGAGAAGCTGCTGGCAACCGACCCGACCGGGCTCGCGCGCGCGGTGCACCAGCGGCGACTCTACAAACGGTCGCTCGACGTTCCCGCGAGCGAGGTGCCCCTCGAAGCGGAGCCCTGGGTTCGGGAGCGGCCGGACCTGCTCGAGCAAGTCGAGAACCGGCTCGCGAAAGAGACCGGCCTCGCTCCGGGAGAACTCCTGCTCGACTTCCCCAGCAACCCTTCGATGCTGGCGATAGACCTGCCACTGCGGAACCGTAACGGCGCCGTCGAACGGCTCACCGGGCTGGGGAGGGAGGGGCAATTCGGGTTGCCGCGCGTCGCGGACGAATTGTATCGCAGCGCCCGGCGACTCCGCGTGTTCACCGCTCGCCCACCTGCCGGCGGCTTCGACCGGGTGAGCAGCCTGGTGGCCGCGCCGGTCAGCGATGTCGAAAAATGGCTGTCGGGAGGTGGGTGGCCTGGCTAGGAGCCAGGATGGATAGCCTTGGTCGGCTGGGTGATGTCAGCATCCGGAACCCCGTCGGGTTCGATCCGGATCACGATGGCGGTGATGTTGTCGAGCCCTCCGCGGCGGTTGGCCTCGCTAATCATCCGATCCACCCACAGCTGGGGACCGCCCTCGCCGGACAGGATGGCGTGAAGCTGTTCGTCTTCCAGCATGCCGGTGAGACCATCCGACGCCAGTAGCAGCACGTCTCCCACCCGCAGTCCCCCGAAATACACGTCAGGTACCACGTCCGCGTTCGCTCCGATGCAACGGGTAATCACGTTGCTGTAGGGATGTACCCGGGCCTGCTCTTGAGTCAGCAGGCCGAGGTCAACTTGCTCCTGAACGTAGGAATGATCCTTGGTGACTTGGAGGAAGTGGCTATTGCGAAGCAGGTAGGCCCGGGAATCGCCTACCTGTCCGATGAGATACCGCCGGGGAAGGAGTATGAGCGCCGTGGTTGTGGTGCCCATTCCCCGCTTGTCGTGCTCGGTCAGCGTGCGGTCGAAGATGGCGCTGTTGGCGTTGATTATCGCCGTGCGCATCCGCTCGCCGGCCTGCTCGTCGCTGAGTCCGCGAAGGCTACCCAGCTCGCGCGAGATGATCCGCACCGCCATCTCACTCGCGACCTCGCCCGCGGCGTGTCCCCCCATCCCGTCCGCCACGATGAATACTCCGCGGTCGGAAAGCATGAGGTAGTTATCCTCGTTTCCGGAGCGGACGATTCCGGTGTCGGTGCGCGCAGCGCAGGTGAAACGCACGTGGGGTCGTTACTTGAGCAGGAGGAAGGCGGCCACAGCCGCCAGGATGACCACGATGGCCACGGGAACGAGCCATCCGGGGAAGGCGCTCGATCGATGAGAGGACACCATTACCGGTCCCGGTCGCCGCAGCGGCGGCCTGACAGCCGGAACCAGCGGATCGGAGGGGGCGGAGCGCTCGGGAGCCATCAGCGGCACAGGAGGCGGGGCGGCCGGAACCTGGATCGCCGGAACCTGGATCGCGCCCATGATCTTGGTGCCTGACCCTTTCTTCACATCGCTTTGGGTTTCGGTCGGCTCAAACATTACGGCGGTCTCCCCGAAACGGATGAGCGCGCCGGGACTTAGAACGGCCTCACCCGAGAGCCGCTCTCCATCCACGAAGGTGCCGTTGGTCGATCCGTTGTCGGACAGCACCCAGATTTCTTCACGCCGTTGCAGCTTGGCGTGCATGGTGCTCACGCTCTCGTCGGGGATGACGATGTCGTTGTACTCCGCCCGCCCGATGTTGACGACCGGCACCTTCACCTGAAGCCGGTTCCCCTTGAGAGAACCGCTCCGCACCAGGAAGGTGGCGAGGACAGATCCGGGGGCAGTCCTCGGTGCGGGAGCCACCCGCGGAATATTGGGCATCGGCGTCACCGGGATCCCATGCATGGTTTCGGATAACCGATGCATGGCGCTGTCGGGCGCGAGAGACTGCGCGGGCGGCGGCGCTACGGGAGCCGGGGCGGGCGGCGCGACAGGAGCGGGAGCCGGAACGGGGGCGGCGGCAACAGGAGCAGGAGGTGCGACCGGTGGCGGAGGCTGCGCCGGTGCGGGCGATGCCGGCGTGCGCGAGATGAGTGGAGGTTCAGGCTGCGCCGCCGGCAAAGGGGAAACCTCCCTTGGAGCCCTGGCCTCCTCCGGCTTTTCCGCCGCGAGATCGGCATAGAACCGGAACTCATGGTCTCCAACCCGTACCACATCGGCCCGGGCCAGAACCCGCTGCATCTCGATCCGCTCGCCGTTGACGAAGGTCCCGTTGGTGCTGCTGTCCACCAGCACATAGCCCTGAGGAGTCGCCATGATCTCGGCGTGGCGGCGAGAGACATCCTTATTTGGCACGACGATGTCGCAGCCCGCCTCACGACCAAAAACCATTGGAGCGGAGCCGATGGTGTACTCCCGGCCGTCGGTCAGACAGACGAGACGCCCGCCGGTGGCCGCGGTGGCCGGCTTTGGCCCCGACTTGAACTGCCCCGCCATCTTGGCCACGTCGCTTGTACTGACGAACTGGGTACTGCCGCTGCGGCGGGGATCAGTCACCAGTAATTCGTGGGGCCCGACCTGGAGCTTGTCTCCATGAAGGATGGGAGCCGGCTCGGCTCCCAGTTTGACTCCGTTCAACAGAACTTCCGCCTCGGCAGACCCCGGCCGAACCGAAGCGGCCCCGTCGGGGCTGCCTTGAATAAGGACATGGCGAGGCTGGACCTCGGACAGGAAAAGCGCGGCTGTAGGCTCGGAACCAACGAACGACTCTCCGGCGGGGATAGGGTACCGTTGCCCACCGAACTCGAGTTCAAGCATTGTCCGATTCCTGTCGAAAAACGCGGTTTGTGAAGCTACCCGGCACGATGTAACCGCGCAAGCAATCGAATGTTAGACCCCGACTCGGTGTTCGCGAGTCGGACCCCTGAGCTGGAGCCGGTAGAGCCGTTCGTACAGCCCTTTTCGGGCCAGAAGCTCCCGGTGGGAACCCCGCTCGGCAACTTCCCCGTGATGCAGCACCAGAATTTCGTTGGCATGAAGAATCGTGCTGAGCCGGTGGGCCACGACCAGAGTCGTCCTGCCCCGCATCAGCTCGGCGAGCGCGGCCTGGATCTGGGCTTCCGCCTCGGCGTCCACCGAGCTGGTCGCCTCGTCGAGGACGAGGATCCGCGGGTCCCGGGCGAGTGCCCTGGCAAAGCTCAGCAACTGCCGTTCACCGACACTCAGGTTCCGGCCTCGCTCGCCCAGGATGTGGGCGTAGGTGTCCGGCAGGCGGTTGATGAACCGGTCCGCCCCCACTCGGGAAGCAGCCTCATGCGCCCGCTCGGGAGAGATCTTCGCATCCAGCGTCAGATTGTGCAGAATGTTGCCGGTAAAGAGAAACAGATCCTGCTGCACGAATCCCACCAGCTCACGCAGTTGAGCCAGCGGCAACTCGCGAAGGTCGACACCGTCGAGCGTAATCCGGCCCCGCTGCGGATCGTAAAAACGGAGCAGCAGGCTGATGATCGTGGTCTTCCCCGCCCCGGTGTGCCCGACGATGGCAAGCGTCTGATCCGGGCGTGCCGTGAAGCTGACGCCCTTGAGGACCCAGTTGTCGGTGGGGAGTTCCGGGTTCCGAGTTCCGGGTTCATTGCTTGTGGCTTCATCGGACTCGGCAACTCGGAACTCGGAACCCGGAACTCGATCACCCCCGTACCTGAACCACACGTCCTCGAACACCACTTCGCCGCGGAACGGACGAGCAAGCCGTTTCGGATGGACCGGCTCGAGCACTGTCGGCTGAGTGTCCATCAGGCGGAAGATCCGCTCGGACGACGCCATCGCGCTCTGCAGCAGGTTGTATTTCTCGGCCAGGTCCTGCAGCGGTTGGAAGAAGCGCCGGGTGAGCTGGATGAACGCGGCCAGAATTCCGACCGTCAGAGTCTGGTCCAGCACGCGAAGGCCGCCGTACCAGAGCAGCGCGCCGAGCGCCACCGAGCCGAGAAATTCCACCGCCGGAAAGAACAGCGCGTAAACGGTAATCGATCGCAGGTGCGCGGAGAGGTGATCCTTGTTGATGACCGCGAACTCCCGCGCGGTGACCTCTTCCCGGCCGAACAACTGCACCACCCGCATTCCCGAGAGATGCTCCTGCAGGAAGCTGTTGATGCGCGCGACCCGGATTCGGATGTCATGGAACGCCTGCCGCACGCTGCGGCGGAAAACTGCGGCGACCAGCAGCATGACCGGGATGACCCCGAAGGCTACCAGAGCGAGACGCCAGTCCACCACCAGCATCATCGTCATGATGGCGATGAGGGTGAACACGTCGCCGAACACGGTCACGACTCCGGAGGAGAACAGCTCGTTGAGCGTCTCGACGTCGGAGGTGATCCGGGTCATCAGCCGGCCGACCGGGTTCCGGTCGAAATAGGAAATGCTGAGGCCTTGGAGGTGGGTAAACAGCTCGAGCCGGAGATCGCTCATCACCCACTGGCCGATCCACGCGGTGAGCAGCGTTTGACCGTAGTCCAGTGCAAACTCGAGGAGCAGGGCAAGCACAAATGCCCCCGCGAGCGTGCCCAGCAGTGCCACATCGTGATGGGGGACGGCGACATCGAGCGCCCGCTGGGTCAGCGCCGGGCCGACCAGGGCGAGCACGGCCCCGGCCAGCAGCATCAGCACAGCCACGAGCGCGCGACCGCGATAGGGCCTGAGATAGTGCAGCAGCCGCCGCATCAGCGCCGCGTCGTAGCGGCGTTCCTGGGCCTCTTCGAACTGTTCCGGTGCTGCGGTCACGGCGCCGTCTAACCAGCGCCCGCGGGGAGCGCCTCCTCCTCGGCTAGCTCATCGGTGCCCTTCAGGCGATGCCGGACCCAGCTGGAGAAGACGACGAAACCGAAGGCGAGCGTGTAGTAACTGAGGGTCGAGCGCCAGATCAGGGTGTACAGTGGCGTGAGTTCCTTGGGCAGGTAGACCGAAGCCATCACTGCAGTGGACAGAATCTCGGCGATACCGGAGGCCCCGGGCGTCGGAGCGAAATAGAGCAGAAAGGTGATGAACGTCTGCACCAGCAGCACATCGACGAAATTCGCATGCACGCCGACCGCGCGAAGCGCCACGTAACCGGCCAGCAGCTTGTTGGCGTGCGAAGGAGCGGACAGGAGCACCGCCCAGAACAGCGAGAGCCATCCGCTGGGGCTATTGAATGCGAGGACGCTCCGGTGGGCGTCGTCGATTCCCTGCTGCAGCGCTTCGAGCCGGTGGGCGAACCGCTCGCTCTTCCGGCTGATCTTCACCGAGACCCAATGGAGGAAATCCCTGACATAACGCGGAAAGATGATCGCGGCCACCAGCACGCACCCGATCGTGACGAACATGCCCAGGCTGCCGAGAAACATCTGATAGAGCGAGAGGCCCAGGACGTTGCCGTGCTGCCCCAGCGATCTGCCGGCACCAGCCACGATCGCCAGGGGTCCGGCGAGCGCGAAGAAGAGCACCGTCGCGATGAACGTCATGAGCGTCGAGGTGACGGCCACCGGCAGCGGCACTCCGGCCCGCCGCATGGCATACATCGTCATCGGCCCGGCGCCTGAATTGAACGGCGTCAGGTACGCAGCCCAGGCCCCCATTCCGCCGGCAAGAATCATCCCCGTCAGCGGCGGATTGGGGTGCACGTGACGGACCACGACCCAATTGCGAAGCCCGCCGCCAATCCAGTCCATCGACGCGAGCCCCAGACCCACCAGTATCCAGATCCAGTGCACGTCCCCCAGGGCATGGACAAACGCCGGCAGGTTGTTGCCGTAGATCAGGACGGCGACAAAACCAAGCAGCGATATGCAGACGAAAACGACGAAACCGCGGAGGAGGATCCGGGGCGAGAGGACATTGGCCATGGACCCGGAAAGTTAACCCCGGGATCGGATGGGGGAACTAGGAAGACGGAAGACGGGAGAAGGGAGACGGGAGAAGGGAGACAGGAGACGGGGATGTCATTCCGATAGCGCAGCGACGAGGAATCCAGATGCCGACCTTGGCATTTGGATTCTCGCTTCGCTCGGAATGACAGCCCGGCTCTTCTCCCGTCTCCCGTCTCCCGTCTCCCGTCTACTATTAGGCATGGCCGAACCCGTCATCCGTATCGTCAACGCCCGACAGCACAATCTCCGTGGCCTCACAGTGGATCTGCCCCGGCGACGACTGATTGTGATTACCGGCCCCTCGGGCTCCGGCAAAAGCTCTCTCGCGTTCGACACGCTCTATGCCGAAGGACAGCGCCGTTACATCGAATCGCTGTCGACCTACGCCAAGCAGTTCCTGGAGCGGATGCCCAAGCCACTGGTGGACCGGCTGGAAGGGCTGGCACCGGCGGTCGCAATCGAGCAGCGCAATCCGACGGTTTCCAGTCGTTCGACGGTGGGCACCGCGACCGAGATCTACGACTACCTGCGCCTCCTCTGGGCCCGGGTGGGCCGCCAGCGTTGCCGGAAGTGTGGCGCCCCGGTCCGCCGAGACACACCGCAGTCGGCAACCGAGGAGACACTGAACCAGATCAGCGGACCGGTGCAGGTCGCGTTTCCGCTACCCGAATCGGCCCGGCACAGTCACGAGGCCATCGTGGAGAACCTGCGCGCATTGGGATTCATCCGTCTCCTGGGGGACGGTGTTGAGTATCACCTCGACGCGTTGCCGCAGACCGTCGACCTGACCCAATGCGCGGAGTTGCTGATCGTGGTGGATCGCCTGATGCTCCAGGGATCCGGAGGGGAGACTTCATCTCCCTCGAATGCCCGCCTCACTGGTGCCATCGAGACCGCCTTCGGCGAGGGCGAAGGCATCGCACTGGTTCTCCATCGGGATGGCCGGCTTCGCTTCACCGAGCATCCGGCGTGCAGTCGCTGTGACACGCCGGCCGCCACGGTTACCCCGGCGCTCTTCTCCTTCAACAACCCGCGGGGGGCATGCGGTGGCTGCAACGGCTTCGGCGCTGTGCTGGAGTACGATGAGCTGCTGATCGTTCCCGATACGTCATTGGGCTTGAGCCAGGGGGCGATCAATCCGTGGACCAAGCCCCGCTACGAGACTCGACGCCGGCTCCTGCTCAACACGGCCCGCTCGCTGGGTATCGACCCCGACAAACCGTGGCGCTCGCTCAAGCCGAACCAGAAGCGCGAGCTGCTCTATGGAAAGCATGGCCGCTACATCGGGATCTTTCCTTTCCTCAAGGGTCTGGAGCAGAAGCGCTACAAGCAGTACATCCGGGTCTTCCTCCGGCAGTACCAGCTCGCCCATACCTGCCCGGTATGTCATGGCAGCCGGCTCAACGACCAGGCGCTCAGCGTCGAAATAGACGGTGCGGTGATCTCCAGTGTCAGCGCCAAGCCGGTAGACGAGCTTGCCACCTGGCTCGAAGCCCTGTCCCTCTCCGACTTCGAGCGGGAGATCGCCCACCTCATTCTGGACCAGCTGCAGCGACGGATCGGCTATCTGCGAGACGTAGGACTCGGCTACCTGACTCTCGATCGGCTTACCCGGACGCTCTCAGGCGGAGAAGCGCAGCGGATCGCTCTCGCCAACGCGCTGGGTTCCAACCTGGTGGACGCGCTCTATGTCCTCGACGAACCCTCGATCGGCCTGCACCCGCGCGACATCGACCGGCTGCTCGGACTGCTGCTGCGGCTCCGAGATGCCGGCAATACCGTCATCGTAGTGGAACACGATCCGGCGGCGATTGCCCGGGCCGATTTCATGCTCGAGCTGGGGCCCGGCGCCGGCGAGAACGGTGGAAGGCTGGTGTATGCCGGACCACCGGCAGGCGCCACCGAATCTCTCACCGGGCAGTATTTGTCAGGCCAAAAGCGGATCGGGATTCCCAGCGCACGACGTCCGCTCGGCCCCTGGCTTCGGGTCCGAGGCGCCACCCTTCACAACTTGAAGGGCGTTGACGTGGATATTCCGATTGGAACTCTCACCGCGGTGACCGGAGTCTCCGGCTCCGGCAAGAGTACCCTGGTACATGACGTACTGTACCGGCAGCTGGAAGGACGGCTTCGCGGCGGCCATTCGGCCAAAGCACACCTCGGCGAGCCCGTCGGCACCGTCGGATCGTTCAGCGGGTGGGAACTGCTCGATGACGTGCTGTTGATCGATCAGTCGCCCATCGGCCGCACCCCCCGATCCAACCCGGTGACCTACATCCGGGCGTTCGACGAAATCCGGGAGCTGTTCGCCGCCCAGCCCGAGTCCCGCATGCGTCGCTACACGCCGGCAACCTTCTCCTTCAACATGCCTGGCGGCCGATGCGAGGAATGTCAGGGTGCCGGCGCCGTGCAAGTGGAGATGGTCTTTCTGGCCGACGTCTTCATGCCCTGCGAAGTGTGCGCCGGGACCCGGTTCAAGCGGGAAGTTCTCGAGGTCAAGATCCGCGGACATTCCATAGCGGATGTGCTGGAGTTCACGGTCGACGAAGCCATCATGCGGTTCCGGCACCAGCCGAAGCTGGGACAAGCCCTCTGGCATCTGCAGCAGGTCGGCCTGGGCTACCTCCGCCTCGGCCAGCCGGCTACCACACTTTCGGGCGGAGAAGCGCAGCGACTCAAGATCGCGCGCGAGCTGGCCCAATCGGCCAAGCGTAGCGGCCGCAAACTCTACATCCTGGACGAGCCGACGACTGGGTTACATCTCGACGATGTCCGGGTGCTTATTCAGGTGCTCGACCGCCTGGTGGACGCCGGGCACACCGTCCTCGTCATCGAGCATCACCTCGACGTGATCAAAAGGGCAGACTGGATTATCGATCTGGGACCAGAGGCGGGAGATCAAGGCGGGATGGTGGTGGCACAGGGAACTCCAGAATCACTCCTCGCGGTTCCAGCCTCTCACACTGCGCGATACCTTAGGGAAGTCTTACGACCCTCGCAGGCCGCTGAGGCGATCAGGGCAGTGGCAGGGATCTAAGGGATTGAAGATTGCAGATTGCAGATTGATTGAAGATTTCAGATGTAGGATTTCACATTGATGCTTCAGACAGCGCAATCTTCAATCTGAAATCTTCAATCTTCAATTGCCAACCGTTCTCCGCCTCTGTCCCGTCCTCCCCCCCGCAGACTGAAGAGCCGAGTGGCTCTCGCGCAGCGCCGACTCGGTGGTGGGCCAATCGATGCACGCGTCGGTGATAGAGACACCGTAGCGCAGTCCTTCCTTGCCGTGCCCCAGCCGCTGGTTTCCGGCGTGGAGATGGCTCTCCAGCATGGCGCCCATGATGTTGCGGCTCCCGCCGGCTACCTGTTCCACAACATTTCGCAGCACCGCGGGCTGACGGGTGTGATCCTTGTTCGAGTTCCCGTGGCTGCAATCCACCATCACCCGCGAAGGCAAGTCTTGCTCGACACACAGTGCGCTGGCCTTGACGACCGACGCCGCGTCGTAGTTGCTGTGCCCTCCCCCGCCCCGCAGCACAAGGTGGCGATCGAGATTACCCGTGGTGTGGACGATCGCAGATCGCCCATCGTCGTCCATGCCGAGGAAGGCGTGCGGCGTCGCGGCGGCGTGCATGCCGTCGAGCGCGGGCTGGAGGCTCCCGTCGGTCGCGTTCTTAAAGCCCACCGGCATCGAGAGGCCGCTCGCCATCTCACGATGAGTCTGCGACTGGACGGTGCGGGCGCCGATGGCCGTCCAGGAGACCAGGTCGGCCACATACTGGGGCACGACTGGACCAAGCATCTCGGTCGCCACGGGCAGGCCGAGCTGGTTGACCTCGAGCAGGAGCTTCCTCGCGAGACGGAGCCCTGTCTCCATATCTCGGGTTCCGTCCAGGTGCGGATCGTTGATCAGCCCCTTCCAGCCAACCGTAGTCCGAGGCTTCTCGAAGTAGACCCGCATCAGGATCACCAGCGAGTCGCTCAACTCCTCACGAAGTGATGCGAGGCCCCGGGCGTAATCGAGCGCGGCGTCGATGTCGTGGATCGAACAGGGCCCCACTACCATCATGAGGCGGGGGTCCTCTCCGGCCAGCACCGCCTGTACCTCGTGGCGGCTCCGCAGAACCACCTCGGCCACACCGCGCGGGATCGGCAGTTCTTCGCGAATCGCCCGCGGAGATACCAGCGGATCGAGTCGCTCGATCCGGAGGTTGCTGGTCGGGGGAGTTATCGTACGGTCCTGAGCCATCGACATTCCTGAAGAGCGGGTGATCGTGTAGTATGCCCGGAGATCCGGGGTGACGCTAGGCTGCGGCCCTGAAACGTCGCCCTGTCGCCTCGTCACCTATCATGTTGCACCGCATCAGTTTGCTTCACGTAAAACCATGCCCGAACTCCCCGATATCCTGCTCTACCAGCACAGCCTCGAGCAGCGGGTTCGGGGGCAAACGATCGAACGCGTTCGGCTTGCTTCTCCCTTCCTGCTCCGTAGCGTCGAACCGCCGATCAAGGAAGCCGAGGGGCGGAGAGTCCTCGGGATCGAGCGAGTCGGAAAGCGGTTGGTGTTCACCCTGGAAGAGGATTGGTTCCTGGTGCTGCACCTGATGATCGCGGGTCGCCTCAAGTGGCTCGACACTGGCGCGAAGCTGCCCGGACGAATCGGCCTGGCGGCGTTCGATTTCCCAACGGGAACGCTGGCCCTCACGGAGGCAGGAAGTAAGCGAAGGGCCTCCCTCCATGTGGTAATAGGCCGCGAGGCCCTGAAGGACTTCGCTCGGGGAGGGCTGGATGTGCTCTCGGCATCCCCGGCCAAATTCGCCGAGCGGCTCAGAAGACAAAGTCACACCCTCAAGCGAGCACTGACCGATCCCACAATTTTCGACGGGATCGGGAACGCCTATTCCGATGAGATCCTGCACCGGGCTCGGCTCTCTCCGTTTGTTTTGACCGGTCGGATCGAAGAAGAAGAGATTGCCCGGCTCTACCGGGCCACCCGTGACACGCTGACCGAATGGATCAAGAGGTTACGGCAGGAGGCGGGAGACAAATGGCCGGAGAAGGTGACGGCCTTTCGAGAAGGCATGGCGGTCCACGGGCGCTATGGTAAGCCCTGCCCCGACTGCGGGACCCTGGTCCAGCGAATCCGGTACGCCGACAACGAGACCAACTATTGCCCGACATGTCAGACGGAGGGACGGCTGCTGGCCGACCGGGCGTTGAGTCGTTTATTGAAGGAGGATTGGCCGCGCTCGCTGGAGGAGCTGGACGACCACATCAAGGAAAGGCACCTCTAGCTCCCGAGGCAGGACTCGAACCTGCGACCCGCTGATTAACAGTCAGCTGCTCTACCAACTGAGCTACTCGGGAAGGGCCAAGAGGATAAAACCCCTGACCTAGCGGGGCAAGCTCCCCCAAAACGCTCTCCCCGTCCCCTGCAACGGCTTTTGCCGTAAGCCCTTAGTACTACTGTGAGCATATACTCACTGATATTGGCTTGTGAGCAATCACTCACACACAGAAGTGTGGTGACCGCCCCGCAACACATGGCCGATTTTCCGCATTTTGCGTCCTGTACAGCACGAGCTAAATCCTTGTAGAAAAGTCTGTTACGGCTCAGGACTGCCTTTTTTCCCCTTGGCTCTTACCTTGTTCCCATGCCTTTGCACCCCCTCTGGGGCCATGAAGAGCAGAGGGCCAGAGTAGGCCATGCAGCCGCAGCGGGTCGGCTGCCTCAGTTCCTTCTTCTTACAGGTCCCGCCGGCGTTGGGAAGCAGCGCTTGGGGCTGTGGGTCGCGCAACTGCTGCTGTGCGAGAAAAAAGGAGTCGAGGAGCCCTGTGGTAACTGCAGGGCATGTCGTCAGGTTCTCGAGATAAGTCATCCCGACCTGCACTGGATTATGCCGGTCAACCGGCCCAAGGCAGGCGAAGCCGGGAAACAGGTCGAGGAGCTGGAAGACGCGCTGAACGAGACCCTGGCAGCCCGGCGCGAGAACCCGTTGTACGCGCCACCAGGTGGAATGGCCGGGCATTTCATTGCAACCGCCCGCCTCCTCCAGCGCCGAGCGGTGCTGACACCGGCCCAGGGAAGCCGGAAGATATTTCTGATTGCCGAGGCGGACCGTCTGGTGCCGCAGGAGTCGAGCCCGGAGGCGGCCAACGCGCTGCTGAAACTGCTCGAGGAGCCGCCGGCGGATACCCAGTTCGTACTGACGGTGACTGACGCGAATCAGCTCCTGCCCACGATTCGATCGCGGGCGGTCGAGTTGAAGCTCAGACGGCTCTCTCAGCAGAAGGTCGAGCAGTTCCTGGAAAAGTTTGGACCCAAGCTCTCTCCCGAGGCGTTTCGGATCAGGGCGCAGCGGTCGAATGGGGTGATAGGTCAGGCGCTGGGAGACGGAGATCAGATGGCGCGGGCGCGCCGCAGTGCCGAGGAGATTCTGGAGGTGGTGAAGGGCGGCATCGGACAACGAGCGGAGCGTGCGCTGAAGCAGGGGGCCTTTGCGGCCCGGGGCGATTTCTCCGCGACCCTGGAGGCGCTGGCGGAGGTGCTGGCCGATCGGGCTCGAAAGGCCGCGGCGGGTGGAGCGAGAGAGTTAGCCGGATTGGTGCGAGCGCAGGAGCGAGTGCAGGCAGCGCGCGAAGCCGCCCAGGGCAACGTCAACCCGCAGCTCCTGCTGGCCGCACTGCAAAATGAATTGGCGGAGGCGCTCTGATGCTGAGCCATGTGGATGAGCGCGGCCGGGCGAGAATGGTTGATGTGGCCGGGAAGCCGGAGACAGCCCGGAGCGCCACGGCGGAAGGTGCGGTCAGGATGTCCCGTGAAGCCTTCCAGATGGTACGAGACCAGGCCGTAGCAAAGGGCGATGTACTGGGGATCGCGGAGGTGGCGGGAGTAATGGCGGCAAAGCGGACCGGTGAGCTGATCCCGCTCTGTCATCCGCTCCAGCTCGAGGTGGTAATCGTTGAAGCGGTACCGGACGAGGAACTACCGGGTATAAGGATCACGGCGATGGCCCGAGCGACAGGCCGGACCGGAGTCGAAATGGAGGCGTTGACCGCCGTCTCGGTGGCCTGCCTGACCGTTTATGACATGGTCAAGGCGGTAGACCGATCGATGGAGATCACAACGGTCCGCCTGCTGGAAAAAACCGGAGGAAGCCGGGGAGACTGGCGCCGGCCCGCTTGAACGGGGCAGCACGCCGGATTCACGATAGGAGGAGAGGAAGCATGTCAACAGAGCCGAACAGTCGATCACGCTGGATCCGCGCCGTGCTGGTTCGGGCTGGAGCGCTGCTCGCCTGTGCGCTGCTGGTAAGCGGACTGGCGGGATCGACCGCGCGGGTGCGGGCATCCGATGAAGCGGTTCTGCCCAGCCCAAAGGAAGTGGGGGATGAGTTCCGTACCATGTCGCACCGGCTGGAAGCGGCCGAAGGCGAGTTGGCGCTTGCCCGGGTCCAGATCGAGCGGTCCAACGCGGTGTTCAAGTACTCCAGCCACTACCAGATTCCGGCCGATCTGACCGCGTCGATCTATGACATCGCGCTCAGCGAAGGAATCGAACCCGAAGTCGGGTTCCGGCTGGTCCAGATCGAAAGCAACTTCAAGCTCAGGGCATTGAGCTATGCTGGTGCTGTCGGCTATACCCAGATCCAGCCGGCCACGGCGAAGTTCTATGAGCCGGGCTTGACCGAAGAGCAGCTCTACAGCTCCGACGTGAACCTGCGCCTCGGCTTCCGGTTCCTGAAGGACTTGCTCAACAAGTACGACCAGGATTGGGAATTGGCATTGCTGGCGTACAATCGCGGACCGGCCCGCGTCGAGGCGATTCTCCAGCAGGGTGGAGATCCTCACAACGGCTATTCCGATGCGGTGCTGCGCGGGACCTCCCGTGAAGTGAAGCAGCAGTAAGTCGAGCAGGACAAAATCGAACGGGGGCGCCAGGGGGCGCCCCCGTTCTGTTTCCTGCAATCCGTCGGCTTTAGTTCGGAATGCTGAGCTTCTCGCCGGCCTTCAGCACCGAGCCGCTGTCGATTCCATTCGCGTTACGCAGCGCGGTCACAGTGACGCCGTAGTGCTGAGCGATGCCCGAGAGGGTTTCCCCCCGGCGCACCACGTGGGTGTGGGAGCCGGAAGCGGAAGAAGCAGTCGAGGTGGCTTTGGCGGGAGCCGCGTTGCCCGAGCCCTTCACCCGGATCCGCTGACCCGCCTTGAGTCCGGCGGTGCTGGACAGGCCGTTCCAGTCCCGCAGCTGCGCCACGGAGACGTTGAACTTCTGTCCGATGGTCCAGAGCGACTCGCCGGAGCGGACCGTGTACATCCCGCTGGACGAGACGGTCGTGGTCGAAGCCGCACGGGTGCTTTCGGTACTGGGCAGCCTGGCTCCGCTGGTCGGGACGACGATGCGGGTTCCGGCCCGAAGCGACTTGGCCTTCACGCCCGGATTAGCGGCCGTGATCGTCGCGGTGGAAACCCCGTAGATCTTGGCGATACCGCCCAGGGTCTGCCCTCTTGTCACCACGTGCTCGACGAAGGTAATGCGGTCCTTCGGCGGCAGGGACGCGTAGCGGACGCTCACCGAGTCTCCCTTACCGAGCGGCAGGCGAACAACTGACGTCGAACGGGGCGGAGTAACACCGCGGAGGTATTGGGGATTCAGCTCCCGAATCGCCGCGGTGGTGGTATCCGCCAACCGGGCGATGACGTCGAGGCCGGTGGCATCGGGAACGATGACCGAGTCCAGCTGGAGCGCGTCGATCCCTTCGAGCTTGGGGAAGCCGTATTTCTCCGGCTGCTTCGCGATGAGCGCCGCAGCGATCAGCTTGGGGACGTAGTCCTTCGTTTCCCGTCTCAGGAAGCGGGTGTCGTAGAGGCGGAAGAAATCGGCGTCCGGATTATCCTCTTCCTCTTCGTCGTCACCCAGGCGCTTGAGCCCGCGACCAACCTTGCCGGCTCCGGCGTTGTAGGCCGCGGCGGCGAGATACATCGAGCCGAATCGATCGCGCAGATCCGCGAGGTGGCGGGCGGCGGCATCGGTCGAGCGGAAGGGATCCCGCCGTTCGTCCACCCAGGAATCGATCCGCAACCCGTACAGCTTTCCGGTGCCCTTCATGAACTGCCACATCCCGGTCGCCCGGGAGCGGCTTACCGCGGAGTTGGAGAACCCGCTCTCGATGAGGGCGAGGTAGACCATGTCTTCCGGAACGCCATGCTCGCGCAGCTTGTCCCGGATCATTGCCTCGTAACGGGGCATCCGGGTGAGCCAGACCGCCATACGCTCGCGGGCAGTTCCCTGGAAGAAATCGAGGTAGTACTGGACCCGGGTGTGTGAGTTGTAGGTCTCGACGTCGATGTCCCAGGTGACCGCATTCTCCAACTCGTTTGCGCCGCCGTGGCTTCCGGCCTCACCGGTAGCGCCGACGCTCGAGTCGCCGGTGTCGGGAGAGGCCGCGGCCAGTGCTTCCAGCATGTTCACGTCGGCCGCGGAATCGGCGGCCAGGCGTTCAACGACTGAATCGGGTAAGGACGCCGCGGCAGCGGAGTCCGCGAGGTGAGGCGGAATCGTGGTCGTGTCGCGGTTCGCCGCGGCAGTATCCTTCGCGACCGCAACCGGCGCCGATGGCGCGGGGCGACGCGAAGACTGCTTCGGCGTGACCGGCGCGGGCGATTTCCCACCCGAGCAGGCGAACAGACACACAGCGGTGCAAACCAGGCCGAGTCTTATGCTCACTGTCCTGCCTTTCGATCTGACTGAAAATCACACGAGCTAGTCGAGAGAATACGTCCCGGCAGCCACCGATGTTACTGGCTGGGTCCCAGCTTGAATGCCGCTTGGTGGGAAATTCCCTCTGCAAATTTTCTGCGCGTCGGACTCTACTACAGCACTTTTCGGCTAATGTTCGGCACTCAATCGGCCCGTCGCGAAATGAGGCAGGGCCGTGCTTTTCTCAAGGGCTGCTCAGCGCATGAATAAGCGGTTGCCAAGCACCCGGTTAGTGGCGTTCAGAACAGCCAGGGCGGCGCCCCGCGGCGTGTCTTCCTCGGTAAGAAAACAACCAACCAGACGGGGGCCTTCCCGTTCCGTCGGAATGGAGAGCGAAACGATCACAACGTTCGCGTCGAAGGCCCGTACCGCCTTCACTCCCAGCAATTCGAACTTGATGGCCCCTTGAACTGCCTTCGTCAGAGCCATAACGCAAGCCTGAGCGGCACAACGCAACTCCCCCGCCTGGGAAGTCAGACCCTCGGCCTCGGCGGTGTATTCCTCCGATTCACGCAATTGGAGGGTGACCCGGGCACGACACCGCCCATTGGGCAGGCGGTCGAGCAGGAAGTCGGTAAACCGCAATCGGTCGGGGGCGGCGACAGGCATGGTGTCCGAGTCAGTTGGCGCAGAGGCGCAGGTTTAGGATACCTTACGCCAATGCGAAACCCATGCCTCGTAGCCCTGCTCGTCGGAGCGGCGGCTACCCCCGCCCGGGCCCAAGACCCGGGTTTTCTTCGTGCCGCCCTGGAAGCGCGGATCAGGCAGGATACCGCGGTCGTCGGGCTCAGCTTCCTGGACCCAGCCCGCGGCGATTCCCTCGACATCCAGGGGGGGCTCCGATTTCACGCCGCCAGCACGATGAAGGTTCCCGTCCTCATTGAGCTGGGCCGGCGGGTGGACGCCGGTGAGCTGAAATGGGACGACAGCCTACTGGTCCACAACGAGTTCCGGTCGCTGGTGGACGGGTCGACCTATGTACTGGACCTGAAGGACGATTCGGATTCCAGCATGTACACCCGCGAGGGGCAGCGCCTGCCGATCCGGGAACTCGCCAGCATCATGATCACCCGCAGCAGTAACCTGGCGACCAATCTGTTGATCACCCGGCTGGACCCCAAGCGAGTGGATGCCACCGCCCACAAGCTTGGCGCCGACTCGATACACGTACTGCGTGGCGTCGAGGACGGCAAGGCCTTCGCTCTGGGAATGAACAACACCACCACCTCGCGGGACCTGGCGGTGCTGCTGCGCGCGCTGGCCAAGGGTACCGCCGCCTCTGCCGCGAGCACTCGGGTCATGCTCGACATGCTGCTGGGCCAGGAATTCAACGACGGGATCCCGGCGGGACTGCCGCCCGGAGTGAAAGTCGCTCACAAGACCGGCGAGATCACCGCCCTCCTGCACGACGCGGCGATCATCTATCCGCCAGGCCGAGAGCCGTATGTGCTGGTGATCCTCACTCGGGGGCTGCCGGAACACGACAGCCTGGCGAAGCTGCAGGCTGATCTATCGCGAGTGGTTTACGACTGGGCGACGCGCCCGGCTTCTTAGCCGAGGCGTTCGTTCAACGCATCAGTGAGCTTGTCGGAGGTCATCCTATCGGCCTTGGCAAACAGGTCGCTTGGGGATGAGGCCTCGAGAGAGGTCTGAGCCCAGATCGATTTGTGCTTTGGGGTATTCGGACGAAACGCCAGAACCAATCGCCAGGCAGAGCTCCGCTGTGTCTTTTCGGCCACCGGTGAAACGTTCCAGTGCGTACCACCGACGGTAATTTCTCGCCACGCCATATCGTTACCTGAGAGCTGTTTTTTGCGACGGGCGCTGAATGTGAGGCGCGCCCGGCCTTGGGTCAAGAGACCCAAGTCACCATTAAGGAAGTCGCTTCCCCAGCCCTTCGGTCAGGCGCGGGTGTACTGCCGGAACCTGGCCATGAGGTCGCGGGTGACGGGCCCGGCTTTGCCGGTTCCGACCGTGCGCCCGTCCACCATGCGAATCGGCGCTATCTCCGCCGCGGTCCCGGTAAAGAAGGCCTCGTCGGCGGTGTAGAGATCGTAGCGATTGATGATCGTTTCTACGACGCGGTGTCCCGCCTCGGTCGCAATTTCGATGACGACGTCCCGAGTCACACCCTTGAGAATCCCGGACCACACGGCCGGGGTATAGAGCAGGTCCTCCTTCACCACGAAGAGGTTCATCCCCGACGCCTCGGCGACATGCCCCGCGCTGTCCAGCATGATGACCTCGTCGGCGTTGGCGGTGGTGCCCTCGACCTTGGCCAGAATGTGACAGAGATAGTTGAGCGACTTGACCCGTGGCGACAGCGACTCGCGCTGAGGAATCGGGGTCCCGGCGGTGATGACCGAGAGCCCGGCCTCGTAGCGCTCGGCAGGCCAGAGGTTGATGGTGTCGAAGATGATGATGACGGAGGCTCGCGGGCATTTGCGCGGATCGAGACCCAGATCCCCGACGCCGCGGGTGACCACATGGCGGAGATACGCTTCCTTCAGCCCGGACCGCCGGACACCTTCTTCGGTCACGGCCATCATCTCGTCTTTGGAGATGGGCACTTCGAGCAGGATGGCTCTGGCCGAATCGTACAACCGATCGACGTGCTGTTTCAGCTTGAAGGTCTTACCGCCGTAGACCCGCATGCCCTCGAACACACCATCACCGTACAGCAGGCCGTGGTCGAAGACGGAGATTTTGGCGTTATTGCGATCGTACCACTGGCCGTCAATGTAGATGACAGTCACTCGAAATCCTCACCGAAAGCGCCTGATCCTGGGCTCACTCCGGCGGGGAATGTCGCAGGGGGCAGCGGCAGATGGAAGGGGTGGTTTGCCGCCTCCAACCCTCACAGCGATATTAGCGGAAGTGGAGCAATGAGGGCGGTGGGAATCGAACCCACGACCTAGAGATTAAAAGTCTCTTGCTCTACCAATTGAGCTACGCCCTCGGCCGACCCAAACGTGGGCCCCCCGGGAGAGAAACTCAAGGCCTTCCCTGGAGGATACGATGGCTCCTCGCCTGGCGATGTTGCTGAGCGCACTCGCGCTAGTGCCCGGCGCGATCCGGGCACAGGATACACCGAAGCCGTCGGATGACCGGTGGCAAATCGGACTGGAGAACGGGCAGTACATCTGGGACATTCGGCTCGTGCGTTTGCAGGGTGACACGTTGGTGTTTCGCCAGGCCGACACGCTGGGGACGGTAAGCGTGCAGCAGGTCGGCGAGCTGCGGCTGATCCAGAAGTCCACCATGCGGATCGGTCAGGGCGCCGCAGCCGGCGGAGCGATCAGCGCACTCACCGGCTCGGACGACGAGGTGTACGACATGCTCACCCTCGACTACCCGGCACGGATTCGCACGATCCAACAGATCCTCCTTCTCCACCCACCGCCCTCACCATGATCCGAGGCCGGTGACCTGCATCCCGCACACCTCACGACTCGAGGCGCGGTAATGGATTGGAACCAACTGGCCGACCGCGCCCTCTCCGGAGCGGAGCTGGAACGGAGGGATGCGCTCGCCGTTCTCGAATCCGGGGACGATGAGCTGCTCGGCGTTCTTCATGCATCGTTTCGGATCCGGCAGCGCTACCACGGGCGCGACGTTCGGATCCACGTCCTGCAGAACGCCAAGAGTGGATTGTGCCCGGAAGACTGCGCTTTCTGCAGCCAGTCGGCGCGGTTTCACACCGGGGTAGATCGCTACCAGGTGCTCTCGGTCGATGAGCTGTACGAGGGAGCCGTGCAGGCGGCCGCTCTCGGCGCGGTGAAGTACTGCATGGTGACGAGTACGAGAGGCCCGTCCCAGCGGGAGCTGGATGTTATTTGTGCGGCCGTTCGGCGAATCAAGGCCGACCTCAACATCAATGTGTGTACCTCCCTCGGGCTGCTGTCGGAAGGTCAGGCCGAGCAGCTCGCGGCGGCGGGGGTGACACGGTTCAATCACAACCTGGAGAGTTCTCGAGAACATTTCCCCGAGGTTTGTTCGACCCATAGCTACGATGACCGGATCCGCACGGTACGCGCCGCCAAGGCGGCAGGGATGGAAGCGTGCTGCGGCGGCATCATGGGAATGGGCGAGACCGTCGAAGACCGTGTTGCGCTCGCCTTCGAGGTGCGCGATCTGGAGGTGGAATCCATTCCGGTCAACTTCCTGGATCCCCGGCCCGGCACGCCGATGGCCGACCAGACTCGCCTTTCGCCGGCCGATTGCCTCCGCGCCCTCGCGATGTTCCGCTTCGTGAACCCATCGAGAGACATTCGAATCGCCGGAGGCCGGGAAACCAATCTCCGGCAGCTCCAGGCACTGGCACTCTATCCCGCGAATTCGCTCTTCTGCAATGGGTATCTCACTACTCCCGGCCAGGGAGCGGAGGCAGACATCCGGATGATCACCGATGCCGGCTTCCGGGTAGCCGAGCTGGTCCCTGCCATTTAGGAACGTCGGGCCCAGGGCGCGGCCCGCTCCGTATGGATCTCCCCAATAATCCACAGCTCGAGGCGTGGGACGATGCGCATCTCTGGCATCCGTTCACGCCGCATTCGGTTTATCGCGAGGAGGACCCGCTGCTCGTGGTCGCCGGTGAAGGCCACTACCTGATCGATGCCGAAGGGAAGAGGTACCTGGATGGAGTCGGGTCGCTCTGGTGCAACCTGTTCGGTCACCGAAGACCCGAAATTGACGCGGCGGTACGCTCCCAACTCGATCGCATTGCCCACGCGACGCTGCTGGGGCATGCGAGCGCGCCCGCGGTGCAGCTCGCGAAGCGGCTGGCCGATCTGGCGCCGGCGGGTCTCACCCGGGTGTTCTTCTCCGATGACGGCTCCACCGCGGTCGAAGTGGCGCTCAAGATGGCGCTGCAGTTCTGGCAACAGACCGATGGTGGCCGGCAATCCCAGCGTCGCAGCTTCGTGACGCTGGGACTCGCCTACCACGGAGACACGGTGGGGTCGGTCTCGCTGGGAGGAATCGACCTCTTCCACGAGCGGTACCGCCCGCTGCTCTTTCAAACGGTTCGCGCGCCGTCACCCTACTGCTACCGCTGCCCGCTGCAGCTCGAGCGTGCGACGTGCGGGCTCGCCTGCATCGAAGAGCTGGAGCGCATCGTGTTGGCTGAGGGAGATCGGTGCGCCGCGGTGGTACTGGAGTCGGGAATGCAGGGCGCGGCCGGGATGGTGGTGCAGCCGGAAGGTTTTCTGCGGCGGGCTCGCGCGATAGCTGACCGGGTTGGAGCGCTGCTGGTGCTGGATGAAGTCGCTACCGGTTTCGGACGGTCGGGTCGCATGTTCGCCTGCCAGACCGAGGGCGTAGCTCCGGATCTGCTCTGCCTCGGCAAGGGACTTACCGGCGGTTATCTCCCGATGGCGGCGACACTCACGACCGAGCGAATCTTCGAGGCGTTCAAGGGTCCACCGGCGGAAGGCCGCACTTTCTTTCACGGGCACACCTACACCGGCAATGCGCTCGCGAGTGCGGCGGCCCTAGCGACGCTGGACATTTTCGAGCAAGATCACGTCCTGGAGCGGCTTCCAGCCAGGATCGAACGACTTGGGAATGAATTGAGTCGGCTGCGTGACCTGCCCGCAGTGGGAGAGGTGCGGCAGTTCGGTCTCGCTGCCGGTGTCGAGCTGGTGGCCGACAGGATGACGAGAATGCCTTATCCGGCCGCCGAGCGACGGGGGATGCGGGTCTGCCGGGCCGCCCGCACTCGGGGGGTTTTTCTTCGCCCGCTGGGCGACGTGATCGTGCTGATGCCGCCGCTTTCAATCACTGAACCGGAAATCACTCAACTCGTCGATGCCATCGAGTTTGGCATCCGGGAGATCTGTCCATGACCCCACCGCCCTCACCGAAGAAGGCGACCAAACCGCGGGCCTCGAAGCGTGCGGCCGAGCCGAACGTTATGGCGCCGCGGCTTCCGGTCACCCTCGTGGTGGGTACCGACACGGCGGTGGGCAAGACGTGGATCACCTGTGCCCTGGCCAAGGCACTGAAAGCGGCGGGGCAGCAGGTCATCGCCGTGAAGCCGTTCGAGACCGGTGTCCCTTCCGGAGTTCCTGAGGACGGAGAGCTGCTGGCCCAGGCTACAGGACAGGCCGAGCCGCGTCAGGCGTTGGTGAGATTGAAATCTCCGCTCGCGGTGGCGGTCGCGGCGGATCAGGAGGGGGTGACAATCGACTACGAAGCCGTCCTCAGCAAGGTTCGGGAGTTCGCACGGCCCGACGTATTTCTACTGGTGGAAGGCGTGGGCGGCTTACTGGCGCCGGTCACCTGGAGCGACAACGCGCTCGACATGGCGCACAGCCTCAACGCGCGGGTGCTGGTCGTCTCCAGCGACAGGCTGGGCACCATCAATCACACCCTCCTCACGCTGCGGGTGCTCAAGGCCGAGAAGTTGCCGATCCTGGGCGTGGTGCTGAACCAGCCGGCCGAGCCGGACGAGAGTTCCCCTTCCAATGCGGGCGCCATTTCACGGCTTGCCAATACTGATTCGGTGGTCCGGGTACCGCACATGGACGATCCGGATCTCGCGGCGGAGGCGGTGAAGGAAGTGGCGGGGTGGCTGCTGCCGTAGGTTGAGAGATTGAGGGATTGATGGATTGAGAAATCCAGGAATTGAGGGCGCTTAGGTAACGGCATACCTGCCAATCACCAAGAGACGGAATACCTGTCAATCACCCACAGCCACGATCCATCCTTCTGGCGCCGCGCAACTTCCGAGGTCACGGTACCATCACGGCTTCGCGTCGAGGTGAGGGCCAGATCACCGCAAATGAGCGCTGGTCGCTGTTCTCCGAGCTCGAACTTTCGTTTCTCCGGTCCAAACCCCGTAACCTGGAGTTTAGTAAAAAACTCATAAATAGCCTCTTTGCCACGCAGGAACGTTCCACCGCCAATGTCGACTACTGCGTCTGGCTCGAACAACGCCGTCATGCCAGCAACATCGCCCGCGTTCTCTCTCGCTACCAACAGTCGCTCCAACTCCTGGGGATCGTTGGCCGGCTCTCTTGTCGTCACATCATTCATGGTGACACTCCGCCAACTGTTGTGGGTTGCTCGGCCTTCACTGAAGTAACGAGGACTTGCTCGCCTGTATCAAAGAGGAAATTAATGCCACCGATACCCCCAATTTGTGCTGACGCCCTGAACAAGGCCCCAAGGGCACTCGCTACTCAGGCACAACAAGTACTTACGCCTGAGTGGGAGCGCGTGAAGCGGGGCCACTGATGTTTCGGCGCCGCCTAACACCCGCATGACGTTGGCAGGGCGCGGCCATCGGATTGTGTAGGGGCTGGCACTACCTGCCGTCATCACCCATACTGTGGCGCGCGCGTCCGCGGCCCTGCAACTTTTGCGGGGCGTTAGACGGGCGGAGCACCACCTACGCTTCACGTCGGCGATTGAGGGGGAATGTGCTAGAACCCGAACTGAGCCTGGCCATGAATCCAAGAGTCGCTGCCTCCGCCGGCAACTCGCACCATAGACCGACGGTCGATGGCTAGCTATCTCCGGCTTCTCGCGGAACATCATGCCCTACAATTTCTGGGCGGGGGTGAGCTCCGGGGCCACGAAGTGCTTGCTGCCGCTCAGGCGGTTCACAAGTACGCGCAAACTGCGGCGATCGCGTTCCTGCTAGTGGACCTCTCGGCGGTGACAACAATTCATATTGACGCCTCTGAAGTTCGACGCCTTGCGGAAATGAACATCATCACCTCGTCCTTGACTCCCGGCACTCGCCTGGCTGTCGTCGCTCACCAGGACTGGATGTTCGGGCTTGCCAGAATGTGGGACGCCTATATGGATCGCGCCCATTGGGAGATTGAATTGTGCAGGGACCGCGCGACAGCCGTTTCGTGGCTGGGTCTCTCGTTTGGCACAAACGAAGGTGCCATCATCAGCACACTCCAGGGACCGGCAGCCTAACCCGTCACAGACGGGCGTTAGCCGCGTGAAGCGCGGGCGTTAGGCGCCGCGAGAGAGCCACATGAACGGCCAGCATGCTTTTCTCATTAAGGAGCTCTCCGGCGAGGACATCAGCACCATGCGAGATATGCTCGCGATGTTCGGCGAAGCCTTCAAGGAACAAGCAACGTACACGGGAGCTCAACCTAGCGACTTCTACCTCAAAGAGTTGCTATCCGACGGGTCATTCGTCGCGGTGGCGGCCAAGTCCGAATCCAAGGTTGTTGGTGGCATCGCCGCGTACCTCCTTCCGAAGTTCGAGCAAGCACGGGCAGAGATCTACATTTACGACCTGGCGGTCGATGAAGTACATCGCCGCCGCGGCATCGCGACTGCGATGATTGAAGCACTGAAGAAGATTGCGGTCGCCAAGGGCGCCTACGTAATTTACGTTCAAGCAGATCACGGTGACGATGCGGCAATCGCCCTGTACACAAAGCTAGGTGTCCGAGAAGATGTGCTGCACTTCGATATTCCACCTGCCGGACGTTAGGCACCGCAATCTCACATACCATGTACATCAGCCAAGAATCACCGACTCAAACGCAAGCCAGGCTTCGCAAGGTCATCGCTGAAGCCGAGCTGCTTATCTATGACCAGCCCTATGTCTTCGAAGAGGTGAGCGTCGAGCGATTCCCGTCTCGGCATATAGCTGACGCTCTTGCTTTCGTACGCGACAGCCAAGTTTGGAGCGCCTTGGTGCCACAGCGGCGGCGCCAGCAGGAGGCGTTTTGTATCTTCAGTTTTCACTTCCCACCGAACCTGGACAACTCGGGCTTCGTCGGGTGGTTAGCCTCACATCTAAAGGGGAGCGTCGGAGCTGGCGTGTTTGTCGTCTGCGGTCAGAACTCAACACGTGGCGGCATCTTTGACTATTGGGGTGCTCCATTGTCTGTTGCCGGCCAGATTCTCAAAGAAGTCAAACTGCTACGCGGGCAGCAAGGCGATGCCTGACCCTTCGTTGCACCCGACTCGTTACAGCAGGTTTCGCCTGCTTCCGCGAGCGGGTGAACTCAACCGTTAATCCGCCGCCCTTCAGACTGTTACAGCCGAGGCCAATCGTGGAAGGCCGCTGTCCCGCTTGTGAACGCAGTTTCACCGCCGAGCTCATTCACAATGGATTCAATGACTCGAGCTATGCTTACTGTGCGAAGTGTGGCAGAGTCGCGCTGTGCAGCCATTGGACCTGGCCGGCTTCTCTTCCTACAGCAGACTATGCCGTGCTCCCGGCGGAGGTCATTCCCTTCCTTCAGCCCTGTCCTTGTGGTGGGTTGTTTCACACCCACGCCATGCCACGTTGTCCCCACTGCCGGACTGCACTGAATCCAATGACCGCAACGCCCTGGATCGAAGCAGCCTCCGCGCCCGGCTGGCACTGGCAGCAGTCCTGGCTCGGACTTTACGCTCTCGTCATCCAGGGGGAGGCACTTCGAGACCCTTGGCTCTCCCCCCAAGTGTGACGGTTGATGGACGATGAAGTGCGGGGCCGCTACTTCCCCGACAATTTGGTAATCAGCGAGTCAACTTCCTCCCCCGCCTCCGGCGACAAGTTTCCTCTGGCCTGACGTAATTGGCTCAACGCGACATCCTTGGGAAACACGTACTCGAACGCCTGCAGGGTCCTGGAGCGTACCACTTCGCGAGAGTCTCCCAGGTGACCGGTCAGCAGCGTCATGGCACGCTGATTCCCACGAACTGCTAGCGCCGCCAGCGCCAGGGCCGGCGTGTCCTGCTGCCCCACCAGCGCGTTCACCTGATCCACGAACGAGGTGTCGTTGAGCTGTGCTACGGCAGCGAGGGCCGCGTCCTGGATCGAATTCTGATACGAGGTACTCGCCAGCCCTTTGCGGATGAAGACCGCTGCGTTGGCCGGGTCGAGCCTGGTCACGACGCTGAGTGCCGCGGCCCGCACCTGGTAGCTGGTGTCCTTGTCGAACGTCGAGGCCGCGATGTCTCTGGCCTGGGAGCCGCCCTGGAGTCCGAGTGACGTGATGGCCGCCTGACGGACCTGGGAGGAAGTGTCCTTCGCCGCGGCGAGCAGCGCCGGCAGCGCGATATCGCCCGGCATCTTGCCCAAGGCGCTCGAGGCCTGGGCCCGGGTGAGGAAGTAGTCGGACGATGTTGCCGCGTGGGCCAGGGCGCGTGCGGCGGTCGAGTCGGTCGTCCGTGAAGCCAATTCTCCGATTGCCCACCAGCGATTCCAGAGGTTCTCGTCCCGGGCCAGCTGTTCCGCGAGCCAGTTACTCGGTTGCTCGAACTTGAGCGTCTTGTAGATGGTGTTGCCGACGTCGAATACCACCATCTGGGGCGACGACGAAACTCCCTCAATCCGAATCGTCTGGCTTCGCTGCTCGAGCCAGGTGCGCTGCCGAATATCTCCGGCCGCGGTTCGGACCCACACTTGAACCGGCATCCGGAACGCGGCGGGAACCGTGTAGCGAAGCCCGGTACTGTCGGCGGTCGCCGAGTCTACCTGGGTCTGCTCGATAGTGAGCAGCACGGCACTGGAAGAATCCCACTTCGCGGTGACGGTGAACTCGGGCAGACCGGCCTGGTACATCCATTCGCTCCAGAACCAATCGAGGTTCGCACCGGTTGCCTCGAGAAAGGCCTGGCGCAGGTCGTCGGTGACCGCGACACCATACGCGTGGCTGGTCAGATAGCGGTTGATCCCGGCCCAGAAGCGGTCGTCTCCCAGATACTGACGGAGCATCTCCAGCACCATCGCACCCTTGGGGTAGATGTTGTTGGAGCCCAGCGAGGCGAGCGGCATCCGGCGCTGCTTGTCGATGTCGAGGGCCTGCTGATACTGGCTGAGGTAATAGTCCTCGCCGGCGTGATCACCCTGCTTGGCACGCCAGTACTGACCGGGCATGAAGGTGGCGAAGCCTTCGTTGAGCCACATGTTGGCCCAGTTGGCGGTGGTGACGTAGTCGCCGAACCATTGATGGGCCAGCTCGTGGGCGATCAGCTCGTACCAGTACCAGGGGCGGTCGGCGTAGGCAGTGCGATCGGGCAGCCAGTCCACCAGCGTCGTGGCGCTGACGTTTTCCATCCCGCCGAAGAAATCGGCCACCGTGGACTGGGCGTACTTGCTCCACGGGTAAGGCACTCCAGTCAGCTTCGAGTAGGTCTCGATCATGTCCGGCGTGCGCCGGAACAGGGGGAAAGCGAGGGCGCTGTCCGGCCGGTAGACGTAGTAGTCGACCGGAATGGTGCGCCACGTGTCGTGCACCTTCACGAGCGGTGAGACTATGAGGGAGACGAGATACGTGGCGGACGGGCGGTCCTGACTCCAGCGGACTGTACGTGTGCCATCCGGATTCGTCCGGTCGAGCAGCAGTTTGCCGTTGGAGACCGCAGTGAACCCCTTGGGCACGGTGGCCCAGACTTCCCACGTCATCTTGTCGTTGGGAAAGTCGTAGGTCGGAAACCAGTGGTGGTTGTTGTCGTCCTCGCCCTGACTCCAGAGCTGGCGGGGCCGGCGCGGCGGCTCGCTATCGGCTTCGATGAACGTCAGTCCCCGTCCGTCCTCGACTCGCCCATGATAGGCCAGCCGGAAGCGGAGGGTGTCGCCGAAGGCGGCAGCTTTCGGGAGATAGACGACCAGCGTGTCGCGCAGACGAGAATTGCGGAGCTTCCCCGTCACCTGTCCGCCCTTGTTGACCGCCTCGACCACCCCGAATTCCAGCAGCTCCCCCGCATCGAGCACCACCGAATCGAGCCCGGCCCTGAGCGACCTGATCGTCGTGGTGACCACCCCGTCGAAACTCGAGCTGTCCCAGTCGAAGCCGCGCAGCTCGATCCGCTGGTGCACCAGGTCGTAGTCATGGGAGCGGCTGTAGCGGTCGTTGAGCATCCGCTCCGCGTTGGTCTGGGCAACGAGGGGTGACGCGACGAGCAGGGTGAAACCGATGAGCGATCGCATGGATTTGATCAGGGCGGCGGTTGAGGCGGCGTTGAAGACGAACGCTATGGTACTCCGATGCGGGCACCGCAAGCGTGGGTATACATCATGGCGAGTCCTTCGCGGCGGCTCTATACCGGCGTGGCTACCGATCTCCACCGCCGAGTGTGGCAGCACCGGCACCCACACGGCCTGGGATTCACCACCCACAACCAGATCACCCGCCTGGTCTATTGCGAGCCGGCGCGAGACATCGGATCGGCGATCGCGCGGGAGAAACAGCTGAAGGCCAGCTCACGAGAACAGAAGCTATCGCTGATTGCCTCGGTCAATCCGGGGTGGCTCGACCTGGCTAAGGACTGGTTCCCCGAACGGCAGACCCGGCACGATCAGAAGCGACCGGCTGAGTCATGAGTCATGAGTCGTGAGGCTCCGTGCTACAGACTCATGACCCACGACTCAAGGCCATTGAACCTCTGTGTGTTCCGCCTCGTCCCGCGGTAACCAATAGCCTAAGATCTAGAAGAGGGAGATCTGGGCAACCGGACCGAAAGTCTTGCGATGGTGCCGAGTGGGTCCCAGCGAGTCGATCGCGTCGCAATGTTCGGAGGTGCCGTAGCCGACATTGTGTTCCCAGCCGTAGCCTGGATAGCGCACGGCCAGACGGTGCATCAGCTCGTCGCGCACCTGCTTGGCGACGATGCCGGCGGCCGCGATGGAGTAGCAGATCGCGTCGCCATCGACCAGGCCTTCGTGCTTGAAGCCGCATTCGTGCATGGCCAGTCCGTCGATCAGCACCTGGTAGGAGGTGGCGCCGGAACGCCGGACACCGTCCTTGAAAATCTTTGCGGCGCAGGTCCGGGCCACGGCGCGCCGCATGGCGAGGGCGGTCGCGACGCGAATGTTGTACCGATCAACCTCACGCACTGAGGCTGCGGCGACCGTGATGATGAGGGCGGAAGACTTGATATTGGGGAGCAGCTCGGCGCGCTGGTTGTCGCTCAGCGTCTTGCTGTCGCGGACACCGGGAACCGGCACGGTCCAGGCGGGAAACACGACGGCCGCGGCCACCACCGGACCAGCGAGGGGACCCCGGCCGACTTCGTCAACACCGATGAGAAGGCGGCGCCGAGACCAGGCCGCCTCCTCACGTTTGAGGGTGGGCCGGGGCTGCGCCGCCGCCATGGCTCAGCTGTCTTTCTTTTCCTTGATCCGTGCCGCCTTGCCGCTCACCTTGCGGAGGTAATAGAGCTTGGCGCGGCGAACCCTTCCTTTGCGCACCACTTCGACCGAGGCGAGGGTCGGGCTGTGCATCGGGAAGACGCGCTCGACGCCGACGCCGGCCGAGACCTTCCGCACCCGGAAGGTCTCGTTGACGCCACCGCCCCGCTTACCCATGCAGAGTCCCTCGAACGCCTGGAGGCGCTCCTTGTCGCCCTCGCGAACGCGCACCATGACCCGAATGGTATCGCCGGGAGAAAAATTCGGGATGTCGGTCCGCAACCCTTCGCGGGCTACTGTCGCCATGCGTTCCATAGGTTCCTCGCAGTCCGGGGCAGCTCCGCCCCTACGAATGTTTCGCCTGATGTTGCCGCCACACATCCGGCCGTCGCTCGGCCGTCAGCCGCTCCGCCTCCGCCTGCCGCCACGCCGCAATGAGGGCGTGATTGCCGGAGAGGAGCGCTTCCGGCACCGGCCATCCCTGGTATTCGGGAGGCCTGGTATAACTCGGTGGGCTCAGCAGACCCTCGTAGAACGAGTCTCCGCTGGCCGACTCATGATCTCCCAGGACGCCGGGGAGCAACCGCACTATCGCGTCCAGCACTACGATCGCCGCCGGTTCGCCGCCCGAGAGGACGAAGTCACCGATCGACAGCTCTTCGGTCGCCAGGTGATCCGCCACCCGCTGGTCCACGTCCTTGTAGTGGCCGCAGAGCAATGTGAGCGACGAGCTCAACGACAGCCGCACCGCGTCATCGTGGCTGAACCGCTTCCCGCGCGCCGACAACAGCACGATGGGTCCCTGCCGGCACTCCGGGCCCAGCGACTCCACCGCTTCAAAGAACGGCTCCGGCCGGAGCACCATCCCCGAGCCGCCGCCGTACGGGTAGTCATCCACCGTCCGGTGCCGGTCGTGGGTAAAGTCCCGTAACTGCACGAGACGGTAGTCCACCTTGCGGGCTGCGGCCGCCCGCCCCGGAATGCTGGCGTCCAGATAGGCGGTGAAGACTTCGGGGAACAGGGTGATGATGTTGATGTTCATCGCCTGTCGGTCTGGTCGTAGGTCTTGGGTCATGGGTCGTGAGTCTGCGCTTTGGTGAACGACGACTCAAGACCCTCGACTCATGACCTACAAATCGACCAGCCCCTCCGGAATCTCCACGACCAACACCCGACCCTCTCGATCCACCTGCTTCACGAACTCGCGCTTGAACGGCAGCAGGAACTCGCGCTTGGGGCCCTGTATCTCCAGCATCAGTCCAGCCGGCATTTCATAGAGGCCAGTCACCAGACCCAACGCCGAACCATCGCTCTTCCGGACCGCGAAGCCCTCCAGCTCGTGGAGGTAGACCTCGCCCTCGGCCGGCTTCGTCAGGATGTCCTCGGGAGCCGCCAGAAACTGGCCTCTCCAGAGCTCCATCTCGTCCCGCGATTCCACACCGCGAAATTTGATGAGCCACTCGCGATGATATGCCTTGCTCCGCTCTACTTCAACCGGCTCCCCCAGCATGGTTCCCGCGAGGTCCATCCGGCGCAGCGCGCGACCGGGCTGGAACACCGTGTTGGGATCGTCGGTCAGCGGGAAAACGGTGAATTCACCCTTCAGACCATGCGGTTTCCTGAGCCGCCCAACCACCAGGTGGCGGGGCTCCTCCGACATCGTCAAACCGCCACGCCGGCCTTGGTCAGGAGCGCCTTGACGGTGTCGGTCGGCGTGGCACCCTTGGCGAGCCAGGCCTTGGCCTGATCGCCATCGACCCGGACCTTCTCCGCGTCGGTGGTCGCCTTGGGATTATAGGTGCCGATCGTCGCGATGAACCGCCCGTCCCGCGGTGACTCGCGGTCGGCGATGACGATGCGATAGAGCGGCACGCCCTTGCGGCCGACCCGGCGGAGTCTGATCCTCGTTGCCATGCTACCCCATCCTTGAATTGAATGCTGTCTGGCGTCTCACATCACCCCGGGAAACCCTTTGCCGAACGGCAACCGTACTCCGGGTTTGCCGGCCGACTTCATCAGCTTCTGCATTTGCTTGAACTGCGCCAGCAACTGATTCACTTCCTGCACCGTCCGGCCTGATCCCTTCGCGATCCGGAGCCGCCGCGATCCGTTGATGAGATCGGGATCGGCGCGTTCCTTCGGGGTCATGGACAGCACGATCGCCTCGACGTGGGTGAGGCGCTTGTCGTCCACCTGGGCCGCGCTGAGCGCCGCCATATTCACCCCGGGCAGCATCCCCAGCACGTTCTTGATCGGCCCCATCTTCTGCATCTGCCGCATCGCGGTCAGGAAATCCTGGAGATCCAGGCCCTTCCGCGAGGTGGCCTTCTTCGCGAGCCGCTCGGCTTCCTTCGCATCGACCGTGGCCTGGGCCTTCTCGACCAGGCTCAGAATGTCGCCCTGCTGAAGGATCCGCCCCGCCATCCGCTCGGGGTGGAAGGGCTCGAGCGCGTCGAGTTTTTCTCCAACGCCCACGAACTTGATGGGCGCCTTGGTCACTCCGTAGATCGAGAGTGCCGCACCACCCCGGGCGTCGCCGTCCATCTTGGTGAGGATCACACCGGTAATCCCCAGCGCTTCGTGGAAGCCGGTCGCGATGCGAACGGCGTCCTGGCCGGTCATTCCGTCGGCGATGAGCAGGATCTCATGCGGCTTGACCACCGCCTTGAGAGCCTTGAGCTCATCCATCATGTCGTTGTCGATCTGCAGGCGGCCGGCCGTATCCACCAGAACTGTCCGAGCCCGCGCCTTCCCCGCTTCCGCTATGCCCCGCTTCACGATCCCGGCTACGTCGGTCACACCGGGCTCGGCGTGTACGCCAACCTCGACCTGCTTGCCCAGCGTCACCAGCTGATCGACCGCTGCTGGGCGATAGACGTCGGCCGCGATGAGATACGGCGCCTTCTGCTCCAGCTTGAGCCGGCGGGCGAGTTTCCCCGCCGTTGTCGTCTTACCGGAACCCTGCAAACCAACCAGCAGCACCACCGTCGGCGGGACCGACGCGAACGCGATGGGCGCCTGTTTTTCGCCGAGCAGTGCCACCAGCTCGTCATAGACAACTTTGACCAGCTGCTGGCCGGGCCGGACCGACTTCAGGGCGGTGATTCCAACCGCTTTTTCCTGCACCCGCTCGAGAAACTCACGGGTGAGGTCGAAGCTCACGTCTGCTTCGAGCAGGATCCGGCGGACTTCCCGAAGACCGTCCTTGACGTCATCCTCGGTCAGTACACCGCGACCCGTCAGTTTTTGAAGGGCGGCGGAGAGTTTCGAGGACAGCTCGTCGAACATAAGCCCAGCATTCTAGCAGGGTTACGAGCCTTTTTCAAGCGGCTGGATCGGGTGTTCTGAGGGGTTAACTCGCGGGAATTCGGGCCGGTCGCGCCCGAAAAGGGTGCCGAATCTCCGATCCTGCCCCGGTAGGTTGGGGCAACCTTCGATGGGGAGCGCGCTTGCCACCGACTTCCGACCCGGAACAGGAAACCGTTATCGGCGCCCGGGTAGCCGACCAGCTGGCCGATGAAGCCGCCCGAGGACCCTCCGCGGCTCTTGGATTTGCCCGAACCTGCACCGACCAGGAGCTGAGGCTGGGGCTGTCTTTCGTGACGACAGTGCTCGAAGTGGCCTCTATCTCGGCCCGGGCGCTCGCGGCAGCCCAGGCGGAGAGGGCGCGGGACCAGAGGATCCGAGCCTGGAATTGAGATTGGTCCCGAACTGCTTACCGCGGAGCACGCTCCGGGCTTCTCCGTAGGGCCGGCCCCCGAACTGCTTACCGCGGAACA
>Ga0207648_10000030_pt1 | contig 129654 bp, 120 predicted proteins | sample KBSMisM32_FD_184310 | JGI IMG/M metagenome (GOLD analysis project Ga0207648, IMG submission 184310) | Miscanthus rhizosphere microbial communities from Kellogg Biological Station, Michigan, USA - KBS Miscanthus M3-2 (SPAdes) (version 2) | ecosystem: Host-associated > Plants > Roots >...
CCGACGGTCCCGAGCAGCAGCAGCACATAGTACTCGGGGGCGGTGATTCCCTCCCGCTCCAGGTAACCGATCGAGAGCAGCGTGCTGGCGAGAGCGAGTACCAGCACCAGGGCCGAGGACAGATATCGGAATCCGTCCAGGGCGACCATGAACGGCAGGCCTTCGCTCTCGAACTGCTGCAGGGAGAGCCACGCGAGCGCCCCCCCGGTCACGATCAGCGAGACGACGCTGAGCCAGCCGGCGAGACGGCTGTCCGCCGGGGTCTTGTGGCGCCAGCTCACGACCAGCAGCACCAGCATCGCGCAGATCGAGAGTACGATCTCCGGGGTCAGGGAGATCGTTATCCCGAGCGGTGAGGTGAGATCGAGCACCGGGTTCATCGATCCCGCTCCGCGTGGATTCCTTCACTCGGCGCGGAGTAGCGGTCCCTGCCCGGCTGCGTCAGCTCGACGTAGTGCTTCGAGGCAGCCTCCATGCGGCTCAACACCGGTTTGGGATAGAGCCCGAGCCACACCATGCCGAAGACGAGCGGGAGCATCACCCACAGCTCGCGCGGAGTCAGGTCGGAGAGGTGCTCGTTGGCGGGATTATCCAGTTTGTTGAAGAAGATCCGCTGCACCGCGGGCAGCAGATACATCGCGGCGAAGATCACTCCGGTCGTGGCAAGTCCGGTCGCTATCGGATGGCGGGCGAAGCTGCCGAGCAGCACCAGGAACTCGCCCACGAAGCCGTTCAGGCCGGGAAGTCCGATCGAGGCCAGCGAGGTCACGACGAAGATGAGGCTCAGCATCGGCACCACACGGGCCAGACCGCCGTAGGCGGCGATCTCCCTCGTGTGGCGCCGCTCGTACAGCATGCCGATCAGGAAGAACAAGGCACCGGTGGAGAGCCCGTGACCGATCATGATCATGAGCGCGCCCTGCACGCTCTGGAGCGAACCGGCCCAGATGCCGAGCATCACGAATCCCAGGTGGCTCACCGAGGAATAGGCCACGAGCTTCTTCACATCCGGCTGAACCATGGCGACGAGGGCGCCATAGATGATGCCGACCACGGCTGAGACCAGCACGATCGTCGTGACGACGGGGCTCAGCGCCACCTCGGGGAAGAACGGCACGGCAAACCGAAGGAAGCCGTAGGTGCCCATCTTGAGGAGGATGCTGGCCAGGATCACGCTGCCAGCGGTGGGCGCCTCAACGTGAGCGTCGGGTAGCCAGGTGTGGAACGGGAACATCGGCACTTTGATCGCGAACGCCAGGAAGAAGGCTGCGAAGAGCCAGGGAGCCAGGGTCCCCAGCTGTGGCGAATGCTCCAGCAGGTCGGCGTAGGCGAACGAAACCGTTCCGGTGCTCTCGGCGACCTTCCAGACCATGACCAGGATCGCCACCAGCATGAGGAGCGAGCCGAGGAAGGTGTAGATGAAGAACTTTATGGCCGCGTAGAGCCGGTTCTTCCCACCCCAGACCCCGATGATGAAGTACATCGGGATCAGCATCACTTCCCAGAACACGTAGAAAACGAAGAGATCGAGCGCGAGAAACACCCCGAGCATCCCCGTCGTCAGGGTGAGCATGAGCGCGTAGTATCCCCGCTCCCGCTCGGTGATGTATTTCCAGCTCCCGAGGACGGCCAGCGGCATCAGCCCGGTAGATAGCAGGACCATGAAGAGCGAAATGCCGTCGAGACCGACCCGGTAATTGATGCCCCACTGCGGCAGCCAGGGCGCCACGACTCCGAACTGGATCCCGCCTGAGGTCGGATCGAAGGCCCACCAGAGCCCGGCCGAGAGCAGGAACTCAAGAATGGTGACCACGAGAGCGATGTGCTTGGCGCTTGCGGAAGGCGCCAACAGCACCGGCAGCACGCCAACCAGCGGCAGTACCAGCAGCGCGGTCAGGATCCAGGTGTTGTAGTTCAGTCCGAACAGAAAGTCTTGCATGGCGCTCGGGTTAATGTGCACAGGACTGAGGACTGAGGACTGAGTGTGCGGTGTTCACCAGACCAGCCGGCCCAGCACGTACAGTGCTCCGACCACGAACACGGCCAGGTAAACGCCCACCTGGCCCGTCTGCAGCTGGCCGCCGACCCAGCCCAGTGCCCGCATCAGGCCGGCGGATCCATTCACCGCGGCCCCATCGATCAGGCCCTGGTCCACCTTCCGCCACAGGGCGACTCGAGAAATCGTCATCAGCGGGCGAACGATGATCGCATCGTAGAGCTCGTCGATGTAGTACTTGTGGTAGAGCACCTTCCAGAATCCCGTGTCTGGTGCCGCGTCGTGGGCCGGGACGATGGCGCGGCCGACGGTGCTCCGATAACCCCAGACCAATCCGATAACGGCAATGGCTATGGCGATCCCGATGAGGGTCGTCTCGGTCGAGCCATGCGGCAACGCCGGCTCGCCCACGAGCTGGGTTGCCTTGCTGGTGACCGGTTCGAGCCAGTGGTGCAGCAGCTCGGATGGACCCAGCGCGCTGGCGAACTCGGGGAGATTGAGCCATCCGCCGGCCAGGCTGAGCAGTCCCAGGATCACCAGCGGCCCGGTCATGATCCAGGGCGCCTCGTGCAGGTGTTCCTTCTCTTTGGTACCGGTCCGATTCTCACCGTGGAAGGTCATCGCCATGAGGCGCGCCATGTAGAACGCGGTGATCAAGGCGGCCGTCGCTCCCATCGCCCAGAAGACCCGGAAAATCGGCTCGTGCTCGCCCCGGCCAAAGGCGAACGCCAGGATTTCATCCTTGGAGAAGAAACCGGCGAAGGGGGGAATCCCGGCGATGGCGAGGGTGGCGATCCACATCAGCACCCAGGTCACCGGGAGGTGGTGGCGCAGCCCGCCCATGTTGCGCATGTCCTGCGCGTCCTCGTGTGAATGGGTGGCGTGATACGCGTGGTGCATGGCGTGGATCACGCTTCCCGAACCGAGGAAGAGCAGCGCCTTGAAGAAGGCGTGGGTGGCGAGGTGGAAGATGCCGGCGGTGATGGCGCCGGTCCCCACGCCCAGGAACATGTAACCCAGCTGGGAGACGGTTGAGTAAGCCAGGACGCGCTTGATGTCGTACTGGCGGAGCCCGATTGTGGCGGCGAAGAGCGCCGTGAGAGCGCCGACGCCGGCGACCACGGTCTGGCTCACCGGCGCCAGCGCGAAGAGCACATTGGCCCGCGCGACGAGATACACGCCGGCGGTCACCATGGTGGCCGCGTGGATCAGGGCGGAGACCGGCGTGGGACCGGCCATCGCGTCGGGCAACCAGGTATAGAGCGGGATCTGCGCCGACTTGCCGGTGCAGCCCAGAAAGAGGAAGAGAGTGATCGCGGTGACCAGCGCACCGCCGGGGGGCAAGACCTCGCCCGCACGGCTGAACACGTCGGTGAAGTTCAGGCTCCCGAACGCCTGCCACATCAGGAACATGGCGATCAGGAAGCCGAAGTCCCCGATCCGGTTCACGATGAAGGCCTTCTTGCCCGCGTCCGCATTGGCCTTTTCGGAGAACCAGAACCCGATCAGGAGGTAGGAGCAGAGGCCGACACCTTCCCACCCGATGAACATCATCGGGAAGCTGGCGCCCAGCACCAGCACCAGCATGAATGCGACAAACAGGTTGAGGTACGCGAAGTATCTCGGGTACCCGTCGTCCGCCTTCATGTAGCCGATGCTGAAGAGGTGGATCAGGCTTCCTACACCTGTCACCACGAGCAGCATCACCATCGACAGATGATCGAGCAGGAACGAGAAGTCGACCTTCAAGTCACCGACCGGCAGCCAGTTCCAGAAGGTGATGATCGGTGCGGCCTCGGGGTCAGCCTGCCATGCCGGTGCCAGTTGCCGGAAGGCGACGAGCGCGGCGGCAAATGCGCCAAGGAGTACTCCGGCGCCAATGACGGAAACCGCCGCCTTGGCGCGCGGCTGCCAGAGGGAGAGCGCTCCGTTGAGCAGGAATCCCAGGAGCGGCAGCCCCAGGATCAAGCCGACCAGGAGATTCAGGTTTTCCGGCAGCGCCGTCTCCCGGCCCTGCCCAAGAACGGCAAGAAGATCCAGGTGCATCAGCCCCTGAGCAGGTTGACGTTTCCGAGATCCACCGAGCGGTGGTGCCGGAACATGGCGATGATGATCGCGAGCCCCACCGCGGCCTCCGCGGCGGCGACCGTCATGACGAAGAAGACAATGACCTGGCCACCCAGACCGTGGGCCTGCGCCAAGGCGATGAAACTCAGGTTCACGGCATTGAGCATGAGTTCGATGCACATGAACAACACGATCGCGTTACGCCGAAGCAGCACCCCGGCGACACCGATGGTGAAGAGAATGGCCGAAAGGCCCAGCGCCTGACCGAGCAGCATCAGACCCTCCGTTTCGCCAGCACCACGGCGCCGACGATCGCGGTGAGCAGGAGTACCGAGGTGAGCTCGAACGGGATCAGATAAGTCTGGAACAGGGGAGCCGCGATTGCTCCGGTGACACCCTGCGTCTGAACGGCGGCGGCAGCGGTCTTCCCCGCGTCGAATACCATCGAGGGATCCGCCAGCCGGCTCGAACCGGTGTATTCCAGCGCCAGTCGTTCCGCACTGTAGTGGGGCAACGCGGCCAGCTCGGCCAGCAGCAGGACGACGACTCCCGCGGCCAGGGTCCAGACCGGCCAGCGCTTGAGGTCGGATTCCCCGCGGCCGAGGTTCAGCAGCATGATGACGAACAGGAAGAGCACCATGACCGCGCCGGCGTACACCAGGACCTGGATGATCCCGATGAACTGGGCGTTGAGCAGCACGTAGATGCCCGCCAGGCAAAGCATGGTGGAGATCAGCCAGAAGGCGGAAGCGATCGGATTGCGCTGGGTAACACAGAGGAGCGCCGACAGCACCGCTATCGTAGCAAACAGGTAGAAGACCGCCTCGGTCATCTATTCACCCTTGGGATCGGTGGGATCCCACAACGTCGAGACGCTGTGTGTCTGGGAAGAGAGCCGTTCGAGGTCGTACACGAAACGATCCCGGCTGTACTCGGAATTCTCGAAGTGCACCCCGACGTGAATGGCCTCCTCGGGGCAGACTTCCTGGCAATAGCCGCAAAAGACGCAGCGGAACTCGTCAATTTCGTAGATCAGCGGGTAGCGGTTCCCCTCCTCGTCTTCACCGGGCACCAGCTTGATGCAGTTGGCCGGGCAAATCTGGGGACAGAGTCCGCAGGCGACGCACTTCGACCGGCCTTGCTCATCGGTGAGCATCCGGTGAGTGCCGCGCCAGCGCGGGGAGATCGTGTAGTCCGCGGTGCTCTTCGCCTCCGGGTACTCCATCGTCACCTTGGGCTCGAAGAGCTTCTTGAACGTGAGCCCCATGCCCTTGAGCGCGGCCCGGACGTAACTAACCTGGGCCTCCGGACGCTTCATCACCTTCACCCCGATCGTCATGCTGCCTCCTCCACACCCGCGGGCACTGGAGCCGCCGGGGCCCGACGGGCTGCCGAGCCGCTGACCAGGCGCCCGCGGTCGAGCACCAGGAAGACCAGGAACATGAGGGGAAGATTGAGCAGGAAGAGCGCACCCATCTTGATAGTCTCCGAGCTCCCGCTCAACAGGGTATCCACGCCGTAGATCCCGAGACCCACGAGCATCACGTAAGCGAGGCCGATCGGCATCAGCACCTTCCAGCCCAGCGACATCAGCTGGTCATAGCGGAACCGGGGCAGCGTCCACCGGACCCAGATGAAGACGAAGAGGAAGAAGAAGGTCTTGAGGAACATCACCAGACCCGTCACCAGCGTTTGGAGCAGCCCGCCGGCTTCATCCCAGTGTCCTGGGAGGTCCCAGCCGCCGAAGAAGAGCACCACCATCATCGCGGAGGCGGTGATCATGTTGGCATACTCGGCGATGAAGAAGAGCGAGAACTTCATCGCACTGTATTCCGTGTGATAACCCGCGATCAGCTCGGACTCGGCCTCGGGCAGATCGAACGGGACCCGGTTGGTCTCCGCGAAGGCCGACACCATGAACATGAAGAAGGAAAGGAAGAGCGGGAGCACGAACCAGAGTCCCGCCTGCTGCCGGGCGATGATTTCGTGGAACGAGACATTCCCGGTGATCAACACCACGGGGATCAGACTCAGGCTCATCGCGACTTCGTAGGAGACCATCTGGGCGCTGGCCCTCAGGCCGCCGAGCAGGCTGTACTTGTTATTGGAGGACCATCCGGCCAGAGCGATGCCATATACCCCCATCGATCCGAAGGCGATGACGAAAAGGAATCCGATGGGAAGATCCGCTACCGCAATCGGCATGAGTCCGTGATGGACAAACCGGCCGATCAGGGGAAGCGAGAAGTCGAACTCCACCGGCAGCGGCGCGGCCCACGGCAGGACCAGCGACATCATTGTGGCGGGAATCAGGGACAACGCCGGTGCCAGGACGAAGAGGATTTTGTTGGAGTCGCGGGGGAACGTCTCTTCCTTGAGGATGTTCTTGAGCCCGTCGGCGAGCGGCTGGAACCATCCGTTGGGTCCCACCCGGTTGGGACCCAGGCGGTACTGCATCCACGCGCAGACCTTGCGTTCCACCAGGGTCAGGTATGCCACGCCGATCAGGGTGATAGTGAAGATGGCGAGCAGCTTCACGACCGTGAGGAGCAGGAAGCCCTTCATTTCGGGAGTCATGATGCGGCTCCCGCTGTTACCGGCTTCTCGGCGACCCGGCCGGTGAAGCCGAGCCCGGTGAAGGTGAGCCCATTAAGGGCAGGCACGCTTGCCGCGATCAGGTCGAACGCAGCGGACACACCAGCGGGAGCCGGCTTTCCCGTGATCAACGCGAGAGCCGATGCCGCAACCCACCAGGCGGGTTGCGCCATTCCGGGGCTCGGCTTGGCCTGGTCATAGCGCTGAACCCGGCGGTCGCGGTTCACGAAGGTGCCCATCTCCTCGGCCACATTGGTGACCGGGAGGACGACGGAGGCGCCGGCCAGTTCCTGCGACTGCACCGTTCCGAAGACCACGACCGTGTTCGCCTTGCTCACCTGGGCCGCTTCGGCCTCGGTAAGCTCCACATCGAGCAGGACGACCAGCGACGCGCTCGAAGCGGCCTTGAGCGCTGCATTCCATTCCGTGGTGTAACCCAGAATCCGCGCGCCTTCCCCATTGGGCGCCCGCTCCTTTCGCAGCGCCAGATTGGGCACGCCCTTGAGCGGTGCTTCGTCTCCCTGGGGCAGCTGTACCGCGGCAACGAGCTTGGTTCCCTCGAGCAAACGCTTGACCATGCCCAGGGATTCGGTCGAGGCGCGGCCCGAGGCGAGCAATGCTGCCGACCCGCCCTGACGGACCGCCTTCACGACCCGCGCCAGAGCCTGATCCCAGTCGGTCGCCACCAACCGCTGGCTTTCGCGAACCAGCGGCGCCTCGATCCGGTCGCCCCGGTTCATCCAGCGGTAGTTCATCCGGCCGTGATCACAGATGAAGTGGCGATTCACCTCGAGGTTCGGCCGCGGCCGGAGACGCACGACCGCCGCATCACGGGTATCGATCAGGATGTTGCACCCCTGGCTGCATCCGGTGCAGACGCTGGCCGTCTTGTCCAGATCCCAGGCCCGAGCTTTGTGGAGGAAGTCCTTCGAGATGAGCGATCCGACCGGACACAGATCCACCACGTTACCGGCCCAGGGATGGTCCAGCTCGTGCTCGGGATCGATGCCGATGAAGGCCCGGTCTCCCCGCTCCGACACGTTGAGCACCGCCTCGCCCGCCACGTCGTCCATGAACCGCACGCAACGGGTGCAGAGGATGCACCGGTTGGCGACGTAGAGCACATCGGGGCCGAATTCTTCGACCGGATTGTAGCGCTTGGCGTATTCGCTGTACCGGGTGCCGGATCGGCCTTCCTGAAAGACGTAGTTCTGCAGCTCGCACTCCCCGGCCTGATCGCAGATCGGACAGTCGAGCGGATGGTTGATCAGCAGCAGCTCCAGCACTCCCTCGCGCGCCTTCTTGGCCTGCTCGCTGTCAACGTGGACGACCTGGCCCTCGGCTACAGTGGTTACGCAGGCCGGCATGAGCTTGGGTGCCTTTTCCACTTCGACCAGGCACATGCGGCACACCGCCGGGGATGGCAACGACGGGTGGTAGCAGTAATGGGGGATCAGCACCCCAGCCTGCTTGGCAGCCTCGATGATGGTCGTCCCCTTGGGGACGGCCAGGGTGAGACCGTTGATGGTGACGTTTACGTTTTCGGTCATGGTTCCAGGCTAGAGCTTTGAGCTGTAGCCATTAGCTGTTAGCGATTGGGGCTAATAGCTAACAGCTAATGGCTGCTTCTACACCGCCACAGCCGTCTTTCGATTCCCATTCAGGTACGCTTCAAACTCGCCGCGGAACTTCTTGATCCCGCTCACCACAGGCGCGGCGCAGGAATCGCTCAGCACGCAGATTGTCTTGCCGGTCATGTTGTCGGATAGGTCAAGCAACAAGTCCAGATCTTCGATTCGTCCCTTCCCCGCCAGCATGCGCTCCAGGATCCTGGTCGTCCACGCGGTGCCTTCTCGGCACTGGGTGCACTGGGCGCAGGATTCGTGGGCGTAAAAGCGGGCGAGCCGCATGATCTGGTAGACCAGGTCGGTCGAATCGTCCATGACGATCATGCCACCCGATCCGAGCATCGAGCCCTTGGCTGCAACGCCTTCGTAGTCGAGCTGGCAGTCTTCGACCTCGGCCGCGGTCATGATCGGGACTGAGGAGCCGCCGGGAATCACCGCTTTGAGGGTACGACCCGGACGCATCCCCCCCGCCATATCGTAGATCAGCTCCTTCATGGAGCTGCCCATCACCACCTCATAATTGCCCGGCCGCTGCACGTGCCCGCAAACCGAGATCAACTTGGTGCCGGTACTCTTGGGGTTGCCCCGGCACAGGCTCTTGTACCACTCGGCACCCCGCACGATGATGTGCGGAGTTGCGACCAGCGTCTCCACGTTGTTGATCGTGGTCGGCATCCCGAAGACACCCGCGGCGGCCGGGAACGGCGGCTTGATGCGGGGATTGCCGCGGCGCCCCTCGATCGAGTTCATCAGCGCGGTTTCTTCACCGCAGATGTAGGCGCCGGCACCCCGGAACAGCACCAGGTCGATCCGTTTGCCACTGCCGAAGGCATTGGCCCCGAGCGCGCCCTTGTCGTACGCCTCCTTGATCGCGCCCTCGAGAATCTTGTACTCGACGGTGAACTCGCCCCGCACGTAGATGTATCCCCGCTCGGCGCCGATCGCGTGACAGGCTAACGCGCAGCCTTCCAGCAGCGCGTGGGGCGTCCAGCGCATGATCTCGCGATCTTTGAACGTGCCGGGTTCCGATTCGTCGGCGTTGCAGCAGAGGTAGTGTGGTTTGCCGCTGTCCTTCGGCATGAACGACCACTTGAGGCCGGTCGGGAATCCGGCGCCCCCACGCCCGCGCAGGCCGGAGTTCTTGATCTCCTCGATCACCGCCTCGCGGGTCATGCCCAATGCCTTCTTGAACCCTTCGTAGCCGCCGCGCTTCACCCAGCCGTCGAAGGTGCGTGCGCCCGCGTCTCCGAAGTATCGGGAGAGAACCGGCTCTTCTTTTGGATGACTGGGATGGGGAAATCCCATTACTTGTACCCCTGGAGAATGCCCGGCACCCGTTCCGGAGTTACGCCTTCGATAAAATCGTCATCAATCAGCACCGGGGTAGCAAAGCCGCAGGCCCCGAGACATTCGACCTCGATCATGGTGAACCGGCCATCGGAACTGGTCGCACCCAACTCGCCGCATCCGGTGTGCTTGAGGAAGGCTTTCACCACGTCTTCCGCGCCGCAGATGTTGCAGGGCGATGTGGTGCAGACCTGGATGAAGTGGCGGCCGACCGGGTGCGTGTGGTACATGGTGTAGAACGTCACCACGCCTTTCACGTACGCCGGCGTGAGACCGAGCACCTCGGCCACCTCGGCGATCGCGCCCTCGGAGATCCAGCCCCGCCGCCGCTGGACGATCCACAACGCCGGCAGCAGGCACGCCATCTTCGTCGGGAAATTGGGGAACACCGCCTCAAGCTCCTGGAGCGCTTCCCCGACGAAGACCGGCTGCTGTTCCTCCTCGACGTGAGCCGAGCTCATCGGTCGATCTCTCCCATGACGATGTCCACGCTGGCGTTGATCGCGATTACGTCGGACAGCAGCACGCCCTCGCAGAGCTTGGGCAGGCAGGCCAGGTTGATGAAAGATGGGGGACGGATACGCCAGCGTACCGGTTTGGCGGTCCCGTCGGACACGAAGTAGTAGCCCAGCTCACCCTTGGGGTTCTCGATCCCCATGTAGGCCTCACCCGTGGGCGCCTTCACACCTTCCATCACCTGCTTAAAGTGGAAGATCATGGCTTCCATATCGCTCATGGCGCGCGACTTGGGAGGCAGGATCAGCCGCGGGTCCGACACGTTGATCGGAGCACCCTTTAGCCGCTCCAGCCGGACAAGGGCCTGCTCCAGGATGCGGACCGACTGTCGCATCTCCTCCATGCGGACGATGTAGCGATCGTAACAGTCGCCGTGCTCACCCACCGGTACGTCGAAGTCGTAATTCTCGTAGCCGAGATACGGGCGATCCTTGCGCACATCGTACGCGACCCCGGAAGCCCGGAGCATCGGCCCGGACAGCGAGTAGTTGATCGCGTCCTCGGGGCCGATCGATCCCACATTCTGAGTCCGGCCAATCCAGATGGCGTTCCGGGTGAACATCCGGTCGACGTCATCGAGAGTCTTGGGGAAGGTGCGGCAGAACTCGGCGAGTCCCGCTTCCCACCCGTCGGGAATGTCGGCCATGAGGCCGCCTACCCGGGTGAGGCTGGTCGTGAGCCGGGCGCCGGTCCACGATTCCTGCAGGTTGTAGATCCGCTCCCGCTGCTGGAAGGTCCAGAGGAACGGAGTGTAGGCTCCGATATCGATGCCGGTGGTTCCCAGCCAGACCAGGTGGGAAATGATCCGGCTCATTTCGCAGGCCATCACCCGGAGCACCGTGCACCGCTCGGTGATTTCGATCCCCATGAGCTTCTCGGCCGCCAACGCCAGACAGACGTTGTTGGCCATGGGCGAGAGGTAGTCGGTCCGGTCGGTGAGCGGGATGATCTGGTTGTAGTGCCGGTACTCGCCGAGCTTCTCGAATCCGCTGTGCAGGTAGCCGATGTGCGGCACCACACGGATCACGGTCTCCCCATCCAGCTCAACGACCAGCCGAAGCACGCCGTGGGTAGCCGGATGCTGGGGGCCCAGGTTGATCAGCATGTGCTCGGAGTTCATCTCGTCGGATGGCTCCGGCACCTTGGGCAGTTGGATGCCGAGGGGGACTTTCCGCACGTTCCCCTGCGCGTCGAGACCCGGGGTGCTGAGCGCCATCTCCACGCTGCGCAGGCTCATCGCAGGGTCCCCCGCTCGCCCCGGCTCAGCCGCTCGCGGACGTCGGCCGGCAGCTCATGATAGGACTCGACGATGCTCAATTCTTCCAGGGAGTAATGCGCTTCAGGGTTCGCGGCGAGGGCCTGCCGAGTCTGCTCCGCACGGCTGAAGTGGCCGCGGAGCGGAAAATCCTTCCGCAGGGGGAAGCCCTCCGAATAGGTCTCCCACATGAGGATCCGGCGCAGGTCGGGATGACCGCGGAAAGCGACGCCGAACATGTCAAAAACCTCACGCTCCAGCCAATCCGCGCCCTTCCACAGGTCGTAGACCGAGTCCACCTCGAGGGGCGCCCGCTTGTCGAGCTCGATCTTGCACCGCAAGTCCGCCTTCCGGTCCAGGGAGCGGAGCTGGTAGACGATTTCGAGCGGCCGCTCCATGTCCCGATACTCAACCGCGGTCACGTCGGTGAGATAGTTGAACCGCTGAGCGGGATCGTCCTTGAGCCAGGCCAGGATTTCGTGGGCCCGGTCACGCGCGAGGTAGGCGATCGTGTCTCCGCAGGAGACTTCGTGTCGCAGCACCGCGGCCCCGAAGCGGGACGTGAGCGCCGGAATCGAGGGCGACGGCTCGGGGCGGCTGGGGCTCACGCCGACCTCGTCTGGTGTACCGAATTACCGAACGGCTCGGACAGCTCGTCGATCCGGTTTGCGGGAAGGAACAATCCCTCCGGCCCTACCGTGTGCTCCTGGCGCAGATCGTCATCGGTGATGCTCTCGCCCGAGATCTTCTTTTGCAGCAGCAGGATGCCGTAGAGCAGTCCCTCGGGACGGGGCGGGCAGCCCGGCACGTAGACGTCCACCGGCACGATCGTGTCGATGCCCTGCACCATCGTGTAGGTATCGAAGATGCCGCCGGTCGAGGCGCAGGCGCCCATCGAGATGCACCACTTAGGCTGGGGCATCTGGTCCCAGATCCGGCGGATGACCGGAGCCAGCTTGAAGGGCAGCCGGCCGGCGCATATCAGCACGTCCGACTGGCGTGGCGAGAAGGCTTGCCGCTCCATTCCGAACCGCGCGATGTCATAGCGGCTGGCGGCGGTGGCCATGAACTCGATTGCACAACAGGCCGTCCCAAACGGCATCGGCCAGAGCGAATTCTTCCGGGCCCAGTTGGTGAGATCGCTCAGTTTGGCGGTCACCCAGTTGGGGGAGACCCCCGACACTTCGGTAGTGAGCGGTTCACCCGGTTGGGTCAATTCCATTCCAACGCTCCCCGCTTCCAGACGTAGACGTATCCGACCGCAAGGATCACGACGAATACGAACATTTCCACCAGCAAAAGGCCCCGGATCTCCTTCAGCTGCTGGAAGGCCGCAGCCCATGGGAGCATGAAGACCGTTTCGATATCAAACACGATAAACAGCATCGCGACGAGGTAGAACTTGACCGAGAAGCGCTCGCGGGCCTGGCCCAGGACGGGCATGCCCGACTCATAGGGAGCAATCTTCCCGGGGGTGCGGCGGTAGGTCGAGAAAATGTGGGAAACTGCCAGCATGAGGATCGCGTTCGCGATGACGAGCGCGATGACCAGCAACAACGGGATGTATGGTTGGAGCATCGCTGAAGCCCCGATTCGTGAAAAGATTCACGTGCAGGCGGGTAACTTAATGTTCGCCAAGGACGAACGGTAGCCTTGGGTTCGGAGTGCCACCGGCCCTCAACACCCTCTATATTGTCGCCCGTCCACGGGGACGGAACCCACTCCGTCCGCCAATTTCGCCTCACTGCCTGTCTGCCCACACTATGTCCATCAAGTCCGACCGCTGGATCCGCCGGATGGCCCAGGAACACACGATGATCGACCCTTTTGTGCAGGGCCAGGTCCGATCGGTGGACGCCCACGGGCGTAAGGTGATCTCCTACGGGGTGTCATCCTACGGCTATGACATGCGGGTGGCGCCCGAATTCAAGATCTTCACCAACGTACTTTCGGCAATAGTCGACCCCAAGGAGTTCGACAGCCGGAGTTTCGTGGAATTCGAGGGTGAGGTCTGCATCGTTCCGCCGAACAGCTTCGCCCTGGCCCGGTCGGTGGAGTACTTCCGGATCCCGCGTAACGTCCTGACCATCTGCGTGGGCAAGAGCACCTACGCGCGGTGTGGCATCATCACTAACGTGACGCCCTTCGAGCCCGAGTGGGAGGGACATGTCACGCTTGAAATCTCCAATACCACCCCGTTGCCCGCCCGCATTTACGCCAACGAGGGGATCTGCCAGGTGCTGTTCTTCGAGGCCGACGCGGACGACGTGTGCGAGGTGAGTTACAAGGACAAGAAGGGCAAGTACCAGAAGCAGACGGGGGTTACTCTGCCGAAATTGTAGAAAGGCGGACGGTCCGGCTTCCTCTATCCCGCCTTCCCGCCATCCCGCCTTCCCGCCCAAAACGGTGAGTTTTCTCACAGGCAAACGGGCATCGCCGTCATAATATGTTGAGGTTCGTCCTCTGCGTGTCCCCAGCTCAAGCGCGGTACCCATGCGTTCCCTGCTCCGCATCGCCCTGGCCGGCGTCGCACTGATCGCTTGTAACTCAGACCAGCCGCCGGGCCCCAACTCAACCGAGGACCAGGTCACTGCCAACGCCTTCGGGCCGGGCCCCACACAGTACGTCACAGTACCGGTCCAGGTGGCTCCCGCCTTCGCCACGGCACCGTTCAACGTGACCCGTTCCCTCACGATTCCGAGCGGCTTCTCGATCAAGGTCTTTGCGCGGGTCTCCGGGGCCCGGTTCCTGGCCGTAACTCCCGATGGACGGACCCTGGTGTCGAATCCGGGTACGGGGATCATCACCCTCCTTACGCCCAATGGGACCGGCCTGCCGTTGTCGTCCACCTTCGTGAGCGGCCTGGCAAAGCCTCAGGACATGGTGTTCTACCAGTCCGGGAGCACCATGTACCTGTATGTCTCCGAGAAGAATCGAGTCAGCCGGGCGGTATACGTGAACGGTGACCTGACGATGCGGAGCCGACAGGTCGTGGTCTCCGGCCTCCCCGATGCCTCCTCCCCCGGACTCGGGGGGCAGTACGGCCACGAGCTCAAGAACATCGCGATCGATCCTTTGACCGCGAAACTCTACGTCTCCATCGGATCCACCTGCAACCTCTGCGTGGAGGATACCCAGAGCAACCCGAAGCGGGCTTCGATCTACGTGTACAACGTGGACGGGAGCGGGGGCAGGCTCTTCGCGCAGGGACTGCGGAACGCCGAGGGCCTCGCCTTCGTGCCGACCCTCAGCATCCTCTGGGTGGTGGTGAACAACCGGGACAATATCCCCTACCCCTTCAATGATGCCAGTGGGAATTACGGGAAGGTCCTCCCCAGCTACGTGGATGATCACCCGCCGGAATTGTTCACCAGTGTCAAGGACGGCGGGAACTACGGCTGGCCCTTCTGCAATTCCAACCCGAACACTCCGGCCGGTGTCGACTTCATGCCGCTGGACAATGACTTCGACAGCAACAAGAACGGGACGGTTAACTGCGCGACGATGACCAAGGCGACCAAAGGAATACCGGCCCATTCGGCGCCTCTCGGCCTCACCTTCGTGCAGCGGACCAAGTTCCCGACCTACTACCGGCGCGGGGCGATGGTTGCCCTTCACGGTTCCTGGAACCGGACCACTTTCCAGGGTGGGAAGATCGCCTACTTCCCGTGGGACCCGAGCCAGCGCCCCGGGCCGCAGTACAACTTCGTTTCGGGCTGGCTCAATGGAAACAACTATTGGGGGAGACCGGTCGACACGGCGGTTGATTCAACCGGCGCGCTGCTTATCTCGGATGACTATAGCGGGACCATCTATCGGCTGTGGCAGACGGGGACGATTCCCTGAGCGGAAATTGAGGATTTCAGATTGCAGATTGCACACAATTCGGATTGGCTCGGATTGGCAGTTCAAATCTTCAATCTCAAATCTTCAATCTTCAATGACCTGACGCCACCGGCTGTCGTGCGCCGGCTCCGCTCGGCCCGTTCGTCGAGCCGGTTCCTCGCCAGCCGCCACTCGTAGACCGAGAGCACCGGACCATAGAAGGCCAGGTCCGCGCCCAGCTTGCCCACTAACGCCCCAAGGCTCCCACCAAGCAACCCAATCCCGGCGCCGATGCAGAACGGCCGGATCAGCGCACTATCGAGCGCTTCGGCCGCACCAAATTCGAGGACCAGGTTGCGCAGCACCCGGAGAACATCCTTGTGACCGAATGACTTTCCGGATGCTCCGGCCTGATGCGCGTCGGTAACCGTCTCCCTCAGCGCCATGGTGCCGTAGAACACCACGGCCTCGGCGATGGTACCAGCATACCCTGCCGCTATCGTGCTTTCCGTCGCCTGGGAGACTGCACTGGCTGCTCCAACCGCGGCTACGGTTCCGATCACCTCAGATGGGCCGTACCTGCGGATCCAGCTCTTCAGTTTGCCCCGCTTCGACTGATATCCCTCGACCACGCGATTATCGATCTCCCGCGTCGTTGCCGGCAGTACCTGAAGTGTCCACGCCCCGACCTTGACTTCGTCCCCTTCGGCCAGGAGCCAGGGCGCCTGTATCTGTTCACCGTTGATGAGGGTGCCGTGCCTGCTGCTGTCGACCAAGAGGGGCCCATTGGGCGTGGATACCACGCACGCGTGGCGGCGGGACACTTTGTCGCCCGGCAGAATGATGTCGCACTCGGTCAGCCGACCGATCGAAATCGGCCGCCCACCCAGTGCCCATCGACGATCACCGTGCGCGAGCACCAGGGGTGAAGGTGACTGCATGGGATCCCAACATGAGGTCGGTTAGATTTCTCGCCATTCATCCGGGCGGATTACGCCGCCCTTTGTTTTCTCGGACTGGACGGTTCATGCGATACCTGTTGCTCGCCTTCACGTTGGCCGCGCCGCTCGCCGCGCAGCAACCCACAGCACCCCCTACGCCACAAGCACCCAAGGCTCCGAAACCCAGCACTCAGGTAACCCTGCGTCCCGCGGTCGCCGACACCGGCATCTTCGCGCCGATCGACCTTCCACCGGGAAACGAGATTCGGCGAGCCAATGGCGCCCCAGGTTCCAAATACTGGCAGCAACGAGTCGACTACTCGATCAAGGCCATTCTGGATACCGCGGCGAAGCGGCTGACCGGCACCATGGCGATCCGGTACACCAACAATTCTTCCGACACGCTGACTCGAGTGTGGATGCAGCTGGACCAGAACCTGTTCAAGCCGGGAAGCGTCGGATCTCTCCTCAATGCCGGGGAAAGTCGGTTCGGTGGAGGCGGGTTTCAGGGCGGGTTCGAGATCCCGTGGATCGTGCAGTCGCAGACCGGGATGCGAGCGGCCAAGCCTCTCAAGGCTTCAACCGCAGTCGGCCTGCAGCAGAAGCTTCGGACCCGGGTGGACGACACCATGATGGAGGTCTACCTCACGACGCCGCTGGCGCCGGGCGCGACGACCCAGTTCGACCTAGCTTACTCGTTCAACATTCCGGAGCATGGCGCCGACCGCATGGGACGAGACGGGACTCTCTACGAGCTGGCGCAGTGGTATCCCCGCATGGCCGTTTATGACGATGTCCATGGCTGGAATACCCTCCAGTACCTGGGCCAGGGGGAGTTCTATCTGGAGTATGGTGACATCGACTACGAAGTCACAGTGCCGGCTGGTTACATCGTCGCGGGAACCGGCACGCTTCAGAATCCCGTGGAGGTCCTGACGGCCTCGCAGCGAACCCGCCTTGCTGCGGCGGCGCGTTCGGACAGTATCACCCACATCGTTACCGCTGACGAGCTCACGAGCGGCGCAGCGCGCCCTGCCAGCTCCGGCACTCTGACCTGGAAGTTCAAGGCCACCAAGGTGCGGGATGCGGCCTGGGCTGCAAGCCCGGAATATCTCTGGGACGTCTCCTCGTGGAAGGGAGTCGCCGCCAACGCCTACTACCGGCCCAGCGCCATCGAGACCTGGAAGGACGCGGCGGACATGAGCCGCTACTCCATCATGGAGTACAGTACCCGCTGGTTCAACTACCCCTACCCGCAGATCTCGGCGGTTGAAGGTCCGGTCTCAGGGATGGAGTATCCGATGGTCGCCATGGAGGCCAGAGGCGAGAGCAAGGAAGACCTGTACAGCGTCGTCACCCACGAGATCGGCCACATGTGGTATCCGATGACCGTCGGGTCGGACGAACGGCGCTACGCCTGGATGGATGAAGGATTCAATACCTTTATCAATACCTTCAGCGAAGAGGGGTACTTCAAGCGCGATGACATGACCCGCCGGCGGGGAGAGGCTGCCTTCGTGCTGCAGAACGACCAGGGGCTCACCTCGCAGCCGATCATGACCTACGCCAACCGCTACCGCACCGGGTCCAACCTCGGCTCACTGGCGTACGTGAAGCCGTCCATCGGGCTTCTCACCCTCCGCAACAAGATCCTTGGGCCGGAGGTCTTCGATTCGGCGTTTCGGGAGTACACCAGGCGCTGGGCCTTCAAGCATCCCCAGCCCGCGGATTTCTTCCGCACCATCGAGGATGTGAGCGGCCGGGATCTCGACTGGTTCTGGCGGGGCTGGTTCTTCACGACCGCCGCGTTGGATCAGTCGGTCGAGTCCGTGACCCAATCGTCCGGTGGCATCGCGAGGGTTGTCATTCGTAATCTCGGGCAGCAAGTGATGCCGGTCGAGCTTAAGGTGACGCTCGGGGACGGGACAACCCAGCTGCTCAAATTCCCGGTCGAGATCTGGTATGCCGGCGACAAGTACGTGGCCGAAATCCCGACCGATCAGACGATCACGGAGGCCACGGTGAACCCTGACGGTCAATTCCCCGATATCAATCCGGCGAACGACGGATGGAAGCCTCCACCCACGCCGTAGGCGGGGATTTGATCCGGCGGGCGTCTATTGGATGACGCTGCGCCGGGCGCCGGCCCTGAAATTAGAAGGGGGGGCCCCCTGGTGGGGCCGTTCAGCGGCTGGATCTGATCGTATCCGCGGGTTTCTGATGACGGTCGGCCAGGAGTCCGGGCAGATATTCAATAACGGGGGGGCCCCCTACTGGAGGCCCCCCTGAGTGCGCCAAGCCTCGAGTTACCTCCTCTCGAGGCACTTCCTTGTCTGCCTCTGCCCTACTGCGGAATCGACACCTGCCAGAACCCGCTCAGCATGTCGCTGGCATACACCGATCCGTTGTACAGCATTACTCCCCAGGTGAGGGTGTTCCCCGGCCCACCAGGCTGGATTCGGGCTAGCTCACGGCCGGCCATGCTCCCGCTGATGATCCCGGAGATGTCCAGCGCCACCACGCCCGCATTATAGAAGGCCGCGTACAGAATCTGATTGGGTTCATCCACCCAGAAGTTGTGGGTCCCAGCATTCGGAATATGAAAGAATCCGACCTCCACCGGAGCCGTCAGGTCGGAGACATCCACGACGTGAATGTCGCCTGAGGCGTTGGACCCGTTGAAGGGTCCCTCCTCCCCGATAAATAGGTATCGCTTCTCTCCGTTGGGATTCCAGAACCACCAGCCATTGTGGGTTTCTCCGCCGAAACCGAGCGTGTGACTGAGCTGAACCGGGTGGCTTGGGGAGCCTCCATGGGAGCCATTCCCGACATCGAAAATGTACAGGCCTTCGTCCCAGGCGAACACGAAGGCGTAGCCGTCGCGCACGAAGGTATCGTGAATGCAGTAGTGGTCGGGTATCGGCGTGCTGCTGGCAGTCGTGATGGTCCCCGCTCCCGCCTGGGAAAGATCAAAAATCATCAGCGCGCAGTTGGCAGGGTCCTTGGCCGTAAACGCGTAGAGTTTTCCGCCGATGTCTGCCAGCGTACCGGTGTGAAGTCCCGCAGACACGATGGTCTTGGCCCGGAACACCGGCGTTCCGGGACTGGTTAGCTCATAAGCATAGATCCCGGAGCCAGGGCCACCCTCGGCGGTGTACACCAGCCATGCCCCATCCTCCGACACTTGAATGTCACTCACCGTCCCAATGCTCGGCGTGATGATCGAGTCGTATAACACCGGGGCGCCGGAACCATCCAACTGCCAGATGAAGACGGCGTTACCGTTCCCGCCCCAGGTACCGGTGTAGCCGAACCCATCCTTGACCCAGAGATCCGAGGTAGTGCGGCCGGGAACATTGTTCCCGCCACTCAAGACCGAGAAGGTGAGCGGTACGATTGCCTTCGAGTCGAAGGTGAGGGTACCGAGCCCGGTTACCGTCGCGGTGACCGTCGTGGCGCCCGCGGCCGCGCCCATTGCGTGAACCACCGAAGCCGTGCCGTCGAGTCCTGTCGCGTTGTTGGCCGCGGAGATGCTGCCGCCACCCGAGGTGAGCGCCCAACTCACGCTTTGACCGGACACGGGGTTGTTATACTGGTCGGTAACCTTGACCTGAAGGTTTTGCGGCAGAGGCTGGCTGACTTTCCCCACCTGACCATCCCCGCCCGACTTCACGAACAGCGTCGCCGGCCCCGCCTCGCCTGTCGCGGTGAAGACCACGGTGCCGTATCCCGACGCCGAAGCGCGAACCGTCTGAGAGCCGAGCTGGGTGCCGAGGGTGGCAACGGCCTCCGCGATTCCCTGTGCATCGGTCAGCGAACTGGCCGGCGTCACGCTGCCGCCACCAGAGGCCACCTGCCAGGAGACCGTGAGTCCGTCTACCGGCCCGCTCCCGTTGCTGACCTTCACCGAGTAGGGCTGAAGGGCGCTACCCACCTCGGCGGTTTGGTTGGCGCCGCCCTCGATCGTGATCGCACCGTTGCCGCCGGTCGACCCGTCAGAGCCGCAGCCCGCCGCCAATACGCCGATGACTGCTATGGCAACCTGTCGCATCCGCTAACCTTGCTGTCAGTGGGGTTCCGACAACTGATAGAAGCCGCTCGACATGTCGGACGCATAGACCGAGCCGTTATAAAGCATGACTCCCCAGGTGAACGTATGGCTGTTGCCGCCCGGCCGGATCCGCGCAAGCTCGCGGGACGCCATGCTACCGGTGATGGTTCCCGAGATGTCGAGCGCCACGACACCGCCGTTGTAGTACGCGGCGTACAGGATCTGATTGGTCTCGTCCACCCAGAAATTGTGGGTTCCGGCATTGGCCATGTGATAAAACCCCACCTCTACGGGCGCCGCGAAGTTGGAAACATCGACGACATGGATGTCGCCCGAGGCGTTTCCGCCGTTGGAGGGACCCTCTTGCCCGATAAAGAGGTACTTCTTCTCTCCGTTCGGATTCCAGAACCACCAGCCGTTATGGGTCTCACCCCCGAACGCCTTGGTGTGACTGATCTGCACCGGATGAGTCGGAGACCCGCCATGCGAGCCGTTGCCGACGTCGAAGATGTAGAGACCCTCGTCCCACGCGAAGACGAATACGTATCCATCGCGCACAAAGGTGTCGTGGATGCAGTAGTTCTCTGGTATCGGCGTCGCGCTGGCTTCGGTGATAATGCCGGACCCCGCCTGCGAGAGATCATAGATCTCCAGGGCGCAGCCCGAGGGATCTCTCGCGGCGAAATCGTACAGCGTGCCGCCGATCGTTGCCAAGGTACCGGTGTGCAGCCCGATAGTGCTGCCCGAGACCACTGTCTTGGCGCGAAACACCGGCACGCCTGGGCTGGTCAGCTGGTAGACATATAGACCCGAACCGGTACCCCCTTCGGTGGTGAATGCCAGCCAGCCACCGTCGTCGGAGACTTGGATGTCGCTGATCGCGCCGACATTAGGCGTGATGATCGAATCATAGAGTACCGGGGCGCCCGAGCCAACCAGTTGCCAGATCAGGACCACGTTCCCGAACACTCCGGGCACCGATCCGGGGTAGGTCCCGGTGTAGGCGTAGCCGTCCTTCACCCACAGGTCAACGCTGCTCCGGTTGTGAACGTTGTTGCCGCCGGCCAGGATCGTGAAGAAGCGTTGTACGATGCCTTTTGCCGCAAAGGTCACGGTGCCGGCGCCGGCGACCGACGCGGTAATGCTGACGTCGCCGGGAGTGGTTCCGAAGGCGTAGGTTGTCGAACTGCGGCCATCCACGTTGGTCGTGGTAGTTGTTGGCGAGAGGTTCCCTCCGCCAGCTGCCACCGCCCAGCTCACTGAGGCATTGGGCACTGGGTTGTCATACTGGTCCTGCACCCGGACCTGGAGCTGTTCGGGTAGCGCAGAGCCGGTGAAGCCGAACTGATCATCGCCGGCGTCTTTGGCGATCGTGGCAGCCGGACCCGCCGTCGCAAGGGTGGTGAATATTGCTGGAGAGTACCCCGAGGCGGTTGCCTTCACGACCTGAGAGCCGACGACCGTCCCCAGCGTGGCGGTCGCCCCGGCGATTCCCCCCGCGTCCGTCACCGAGGTCGCGGGCGCCACGCCACCGCCGCCGACGACTACACTCCACGACACGGTCACCCCCGCAACCGGACCAGCGCCGTCGGTGACTTTCACCGAGAACGGTTGCAGCGCCGTTCCCACGGCCGCCGTTTGATTCATCCCGGATTCCGGGGTCACGCTACCGTTGGCTCCACTGGGGTTGTCGGAGCCGCAGGCGAGCCCGACGGCAATCACCAGGCCTGCACCGAGGCGTCGAATCATCGGTCCGTGCACCTCACATCTCATGATGTTCATGCGTCATGGCCGGGCCATCGTCCAGCAGCGCTCCATACCGTCCCATCCGGTGCCCGTGCAGCTGCCAGGCGGCGCGGACCCCCACACTGAGCGAGCGAACCGATTCCTTGCCGTAGAAGAGCTCGGGATCGAACAGTCCCGGCTGGACCAGCCCCACTTTGCCGAAGGTGCCTTCCACGAAGGGCTGAAGGTCGAGCCGTCCCTGGGACAGCGAAAACCCGAAACCATACCCAATGGTGTGCAGCGTCCACCGGGTGATGCCAAGAATGGAGTTTTCCAGATGGGGCCGGAGCGAGCGGAACGGGTCCAGAGTACGGGTCTCTTCCGGCCGCTCGGTCCGCTCGAACCTGTAGTAAGGACGATGGTGCCCAACGGTCCATGCACCTTCGGCCAGGATGCTGTGAAACACGAAAAACCCCTCGGCCTCCTCGGTCTTGGCCCACTCTGCCAACCCGTAGACCCGGCTGTGGCCCACCGGTCCCTCATACCGTGCGGAGACGTCCCACTTCCAGGCGTCGGTGCCCGCCCCTGGGCGATGCTCGGGAGAATGAACCTTGGCCCTGGAGCCCTGCAGCTCGACGTGCCGTACTGGGAGCAGCGTCAGGCGAAGCGACCAGGAATCGCCGAAGCGCCATTCGTCATCGTTCTTGATGAGCGGCCATTGGTCGGGCCGCTCCGGCTCGTCGCCGTCAAAGAAAGAGCCCTCCGCGATCACCGGTCCCACCCGCACCCCTGCCATGGCGACCGCACGCTCCAGAATCTGGGCGAAATGGTGGTTCACCGGATAGCGCACGGGAGGGCGGCTCATCGGGTCGTCGGTCCCGAACGGTACAAAGCCCTTCCCCACACTCAGGGAAACCCGCGCGGCCCCATCCAGGTCGCCCAGCAGGTCCACCCCCGACAGCATCAGCTCATGGACATAGGTGTGAGGATGGCGCCGATCGACATACCCCTCACCCCAATCCCCGGGGGCGAGTTCACCGTCCGGGATGGTTTTCCCCTCGAGGTCGAGCGTGGTGGTGAGCCGCAGGTGATCGTCCACCGCACCGAGATGGAGCATCAGCAGTGGCTGCACCACGCGCAGCTCGCCCAGGGTTTCCCCGCCCGGAATCGGATCTACGGATGTGTAGAGCGGAATGAGTTGGGCTGCCAGGTGGGCCGTGACGGGGGACTGGGCCTCGGCCTGCTGAGTAAGAACCAGCGCCAGCACGACACCAGTGGCGACCGGTCGGATCAAATGCCCGCCTCAGCCGCGATCTCGTCTCGGGCGGTGGCGTTGGCCACTATGTAGTCGTGGTACAGCCGGGTAATCCAATCGATACGGATTTCCTTAGGGCAGGCCTCCTGACATTCGCCGTGCCAGGTACACCCGCCGAATCCCTCCACGTCCATCTGCTTGACCATGGAAAGCGCCCGCCTGGACCGCTCGGGCTGGCCCTGGGGCAGCATGGCGAGATGACCAGCCTTGGCGGCGGTGAACAGCATGGCCGAAGCATTGGGGCACGCTGCCACACAGGCTCCGCAGCCGATGCACTGGGCAGCGTCCATCGCGGCGTCCGCGTCGCCCTTCGCTATGGGTAAGGCATTGGCGTCGGGAGCGCTTCCGGTAGAGACCCCGACGAACCCGCCGGCGGCAATAATGCGGTCGAAAGCACTCCGGTCCACTACCAGGTCCTTCAGCACGGGGAAGGCCCGGGCGCGCCAGGGTTCAATGTAGATCGTGTCCCCATCCCTGAAGCTGCGCATGTGCAGCTGGCAGGTGGCCGTACCACGCGGCGGTCCGTGTGCCACTCCATTGATCATCATGCCGCAGGAGCCACAAATCCCCTCCCGGCAGTCATGGTCGAAAGCGATCGGCAGCTCACCCCGCTCGATCAGACCCTCATTCACCACATCGAGCATTTCCAGGAACGACATATCGGGACTGATGGCCGTGGCCTGATAGGTCACCAGCTTCCCGGCCGCAGTCGAAGAGGTTTGGCGCCAGACGTGGAGGGTGAGGTTCATGGATCTACTTATAGCTCCGCGTCGTCAGGTGCACGTTCTCGAATTCGAGCGGTTCCTTGTGGAGCAGGGGCGGCTTCTCCGTGCCCTGATATTCCCAAGCCGCCGCATAGCAGAACCGGTCGTCGTCGCGGAGGGCTTCTCCATCTTCCGTCTGGTACTCGACCCGAAAATGGCCGCCGCAAGACTCCTCGCGGTGCAGCGCGTCCGCGCACATCACCTCGGCGAACTCCAGAAAATCCGCTACGCGACCGGCCTTCTCGAGGGCTTGGTTCAGCTCCTCTCCCCCACCGGGCACACTCACGTTCTCCCAGAACTCCCGGCGCAAGGCAGGAATCGCCCTGAGCGCCGCCTGCAATCCCTCGGCAGTCCGGGCCATACCGCAGTGTTCCCACATGATCTTGCCCAGCTCCCGGTGGAACGAATCGACGGTTCGTTTGCCCCGTATCGCGATCAGACGCTTGGTTCGTCCCGCCACCTCAGCCTCCACTGCGCGGACGGCGTCATGATCCGCCTCCACCTTCTCCAATTTCGAGGTCGCGAGGTAGTCTCCGATCGTGTATGGCAGGATGAAGTAGCCATCGGCCAAACCCTGCATCAGCGCACTGGCGCCCAGACGGTTGGCGCCATGATCGGAGAAATTGGCCTCCCCGATTACGAACAGGCCCGGGATCGTGCTCATCAGGTCGTAATCCACCCACAGGCCACCCATCGTGTAATGGACGGCGGGGTAGATGCGCATCGGTAGACGATACGGATTTTCGTCGGTGATCCGCTGATACATCTGGAACAGGTTCCCGTAGCGCTCGCGGATCTTGTCTTCACCGAGGCGACGGATGGCATCGGCGAAGTCCAGGTACACGCCCCGACCGCCAGGACCGACGCCGCGTCCCTCGTCGCATACTTCCTTGGCGGCGCGGGAGGCGATGTCTCGCGGAGAAAGATTCCCGTAACTCGGATATTTCCGCTCGAGGTAGTAGTCGCGCTCGCCCTCCGCGATGTCACCCGGCGCCCGGTGGTCCCCCTTCCGTTTCGGAACCCAGACTCGGCCGTCGTTCCGGAGCGACTCGCTCATGAGGGTCAGCTTGGACTGGTGGTCACCGGCGACCGGGATGCAGGTCGGATGGATCTGGGTAAAGCAGGGATTGCCGAAGGCGGCCCCCCGTTTGTAGGCCCGGTAGGTGGAGGTGACGTTGCAGCCTTTGGCGTTGGTCGAGAGATAGAAAACGTTTCCGTATCCCCCGGTCGCCAGGACCACCGCATCGGCCAACCAGGTCTCGACTGCTCCGTTCAACAAATCGCGGGTGACTATCCCTCGCGCCACGCCATCCACGGTGACCAGGTCGAGCATTTCGTGACGCGCGAACATGGTGACCGTTCCCGCGGCCACCTGTCGCTCCAGCGCCTGATAACAGCCCAGCAACAGCTGCTGCCCGGTCTGGCCCCGGGCGTAGAAGGTCCTGGAAACCTGAGCGCCGCCGAACGACCGGTTGGCGAGCAGGCCGCCGTATTCCCGCGCAAATGGAACACCCTGCGCCACACACTGGTCGATGATGTTGACACTGATCTGGGCGAGGCGATACACGTTGGCCTCTCGGGCCCGGAAATCGCCTCCCTTTACCGTGTCGTAGAAAAGGCGCCAAATCGAATCGCCATCGTTCTGGTAGTTCTTGGCCGCGTTGATGCCACCCTGGGCGGCGATGGAGTGCGCACGACGGGGGCTGTCCTGGAAGCAGAAGCACTGCACCTTATAGCCCAGCTCGCCCAGCGTAGCCGCGGCCGAGCCGCCGGCGAGACCGGAACCGACCACGATGACGGTGTACCGCCGCTTGTTGGCGGGGTTCACCAGCTTCATCTCGAACTTTCGCCGATCCCACTTTTCAGCGAGGGGGCCGGCGGGGATGCGTGCGTTCAGTTCCATGTGCACTCGTCGAGCGTCGTTGGTCGATGGTCGATGGTCGATGGTTCACGATCACGTCGAACGCCCATGACCGTTGACCATTGACTATCGACCACTGATATCATTTCAGCCACCCAAACCACACCGCCACCGGAATCACCGACATGCCCAGCCACACGATCAGCGCGACTACCAACGCGATGGGACGATGCCTGGGATTGGGCGATGGGCGAGCCACGCCAAGCGACCGGAGGCTGGCCCAGGTGCCGTGATAGACGTGGAGGCCAACCGCGATCAGCGCAATCAGGTAGAAAACGACTATCAGCGGGTCGCGGAATCCCGCCACCAGGTTGTGGTAGACGTTCCCCTCGACGAAATCGGGATGGGCCGTGCCCCAGGTGAAGTGACTGAGGTGATAGACCAGGAAGACCAGGATCAACACTCCGCCCCATCGCAGCGTCTGCGACGCGACGGTCGAGGCCTGCGGGACCATCTTGGCGTAGGGTACCGGTCTGGCCTTGCGGCTCATCACGGTAAGCTGAGTCGCGGCGACGACGTGCATTATGAGAGCGACCAACAGGATGACCCGGCTGAGCAGCAGGAGTTCATGCGCCGGACCGTGCAGCAGAGCGGCGTACCCGTTGAGCTTCTCCGCCCCCGCGAAAGCCTGGAGATTTCCCGCCATGTGGAGCACCAGCCAGACGATCATGATGAGACCGGTAACTCCCATCACGACCTTCTTGCCCAGCGTGGAGCGCCAGAAGGCGAGCAGGCGGCTCACCCCAGCGCCTTCATGGTGTCAATGACCGCCGCGGCGGACTTATGCAGATCCGTCTGCTCCTGATCCGACAGCTTGACTGTGACGATCTGCTCCAGTCCCTTCCGGCCCAGCTTGCAGGGCACGCCGCAGAAGACGTCGCGTAAGCCGTACTCGCCCTGAAGCCACGCGGCGCAGGGGAGAATCCGCTTCTTGTCGAGGGCGATGGACTCCGCCATCTGGACCGCCGCGGCGCTCGGCGCGTAGTAGGCCGATCCGGTCTTGAGCAGCGCCACGATTTCTGCACCGCCATTCCGGGTCCGGGCGACGATCGCGTCCAGCTTGGCCTGGTCAATGAGCTGAGTGACGGGAATGCCGGAAACCGTCGTGTAGGAGATGAGTGGCACCATGGTGTCCCCGTGCCCGCCCAGCACCATCGCCTGAATGTCTTCAACCGATACGTCGAGCGCCTCGGCCAGAAACGAACGGTAGCGGGCGGTGTCGAGCACCCCCGCCATGCCGAGGACGCGTTCCCGCGGGAAGCCCGTCGCCTTCATGGCCACATAGCACATCACGTCCAGCGGGTTGGAGACCACGATCAGAATCGACTGCGGCGCGACGCGCTTGATCTCCCGGCTCACCGCCTCGACGATTCCCGCGTTGGTCTTCACCAGGTCGTCCCGGCTCATGCCGGGCTTCCGGGCGATGCCCGCGGTCACGATGAAGAGCTCGGATCCGGCCGCTTCGTCATAGCCGTTGCTGCCGATGACGCGTGTGTCGAAACCTTCGATTGGCGCCGACTCCCACTGGTCGAGAGCCTTGCCCTGAGGGACGCCTTCGATCACGTCCACCATGACGACGGAGCGGGCCAGCTGCTTTTCGGCAACGCGCTGGGCCGCGGTTGCACCCACGTTGCCAGCGCCGACGACGGTGATCTTGTTGAGCATTGGGATTGTAGAGTCGAGGTGAAGCTTGAAATTAGCGTTCAGAGGAAAAGGCGGGTAGGCCGCGGCGGTCACCCCGATTTCTTGCGGCGAGGTCTGCGACTCCGGCCCCGCCGCGGCGCGCTTTTCTCAGGCTCACCGGGAATTCCCAGCTTCCGCAGGCCCTCGTAGAGCACCACGCTCACCGCATTCGCCAGATTGAGGCTTCGCACGTCGCCCGGCATCGGAATCCGGAAGCACCGCTCCGGATGCTTCTCCAGGATCTTGGCCGGCATGCCATCGGTCTCATTCCCGAAGACCAGGACGCTGTTCGTACTGAAGGGCGCCTCGCGGTAATCCCGCTCGGCATTGGCGGAGAAATAGAGGCAACGATCCCGGCTGATCGCATCGCGAAAACGGAACCAGTTGGGATGCACCCAGAGATCGACCTTCTCCCAGTGGTCGATCCCGGCCCGCTTTACCGCGGTTTGGTCCAGACGGAAGCCCAGCGGTTCGATCAGGTGCAGGGGCACATCGGCCCCCACACACAGCCGGGCGATGTTCCCCGTGTTGGGCGGGATCTGCGGGCAGATCAGGGCGACGTGAAGCGTCATGCGCGGGACCCGGTCGCGGCTAGCCGCCCCGAGTGTGCATCTCCCGCAATGGATCAGACCGCAGGCTCGTCAACGAATACAGTGCTCCGCGATGCGGGTCAGCGTCCCGGGCCTCGGCACCACGGTCGTCGCGTTCCTTCCAGGCCTGCACGATCTGCTCCCGGATTTCCTCGTCTGTGGCACCGCTCCTCAGCGGTTCCCTCAGGTCCACTCCCTCGTCGGCGTAGAGGCAGAGGAGGAAGTGCCCGTCGGCGGTGAGCCGGGAGCGATCACAGGTGCGGCAGAATGGCTGAGTCGTCGAAGCGATGATCCCGAAGGTCGTCCCGTCACCGAGGCGGAATCGTTCAGCTGGGGCTACAGGATCAATCCCGTTCACCAACGGTTCGATCCGCCCGAAGCGTCTGGTGAGGCGATCCAGGATCTCGCGGCGTGAAACGACCTTCTCCATGCTCCATCCGGTGGCGCCACCGACATCCATGTATTCGATGAATCGCACTTCCCCGCCGCATGACACCCCGAAATCGATCAGGTCTTCCAGCTCGTCGTCGTTGTAACCGCGCACAATCACGCTGTTGAGTTTGACCGGCGGGAAGCCCGCATCGCGGGCCGCGCTGATTCCGGCGAGGACATCGCCGTGCTTGGCGCTGCGAGCGAAGGACTGCATCCTTTCGGGTCGCAGTGTGTCGAGGCTGACTGTCAACCTTCGCAGTCCGGCTGCCCCCAACGGGGCCGCCTGGGTCGCGAGCAGAATTCCGTTCGTCGTCAGAGCGAGATCGGTCAGTTCAGGACGCAAGGCCAACCGATGCACCAGATCGGGAAGACCGTGACGGAGCAGCGGCTCGCCACCGGTAAGCCGGATCTTGCGGACTCCGACGCTGGCGAAGATTCCGGCGAGCCGGTCGACCTCTTCGAAGGAAAGGATGGAGCTGCGGGGAAGCCATGCGTACTCGGCTTCGGGCATGCAGTACCCGCAGCGCATGTTGCACCGATCGGTGACCGAGATCCGGAGGCTGGTGAGCGGCCGGCTGAACCGGTCAACCACTACTGTTCGCTGGTTCAAGGGCCTGGTCGGCCCGAGAGAGCTAGCCATGCCGTCCCCCTGCGGAGCCGATCGCGACCTCTTCCGGCGGGTTGCCAGTGCCCGCGGCCGCCGGGTTTACCCAGTCCGCGCTGCCATCCGCGTACCATTCACGCTTCCAGATCGGCACCCGGCGTTTCAACTCTTCAATCACGTAACGGCACGCCTCGAAGGCCTCGCCGCGGTGCGGCGCCGCCACAGCGACCGCGACAGCTGCCTCTCCGACTTCGAGCGTTCCGATCCGATGGGAGAGCGCAACTCGTACCGGCCACTTGGTCTCCGCCTCGGTTACGATCGCCGCGCATTCCGCTTCGGCCATTGGGGCATAGGCCGAGTATTCCAGGCGTTTCACTTCCCTGCCTGCGTGATGATCACGGACCAGTCCCACAAAAGATGCGATCCCGCCACGATCCGCGGCGCCGACACTTGCCAGCAATGACGCGAGGTCGAGGGGGTGCTCGGTGAGACGAGCTGAAATCATCTCAACCTCCGGCCAGAGGCGGGAGGAGAGCCACCTCGTCTCCCTCACGAAGCGGCGAATCGGCTGTCGCATGAACCGCGTTGATGGCGGTGAGAGGACGGGCGGGAAGGCGATCGGCCTGGGGTAATTCGTCGCGCAGCTGTCGAATCAGGTCGGCGACGGTCGCTGGAGCCGGCAACGAGAGTTCTACGGTATCCCGCCCAATCCAGTCGGCGTAGCTGGCGAACAGGAGCACCTTGACCGTTACAGTCTCAACCGAAGCAGTCATTCTGAGCAGTATAATCGCTTATCGGATACGGGGCCCAGCCGGTCCCCTGAAACGAAGGGAGCCGGGCTGACCCGGCTCCCATTACTCCACGAAGGCTCTGATCCTCAGATCACTCGGAATGGGGCTGAGAATCAGCCGATTCCGGAGTCTCGTCCGCCACCAAAGCCCGCAACTCCTTGCTGGGCTTGAACACAGGCACCGGACGCGCGGCAACTTCGACTGGATCGCCGGTGCGTGGATTCCTCGCCATGCGAGTCTTCCGGCGGCGAATCTTGAAGGTGCCGAAGCCGCGTACCTCTATGTTGTGTTGATTCTTAAGTGCTTCCTTGACCGCGTCCAAGAATGCGTCCACTACTCTCGCGCAATCTTTCTTGGAAATCATGGGGCCCGCCGTGCGCGCGATGGAGGCGGTGACCTGTTCTACGAGATCGGCCTTCGTCATGCGTTCCCCCCTGGAGGGTCTCATGCCCGGCTCGGTCCCTAGCAGCAAGGCTGCATGAGAGACTACGAGCTTACACGTTGACTGTCAAGGGGTTGGCCCATCCGAGCGGGGTGAACCGCCAATCATTCGTACGAATTCGGCAAAGTGAGGGTAGGCGTCGTGGGGTCCCGGCGAGGCTTCCGGGTGGTATTGGACGGCAAAGACCGGAAGTGCTTTGTGCCGAATGCCTTCCACCGTTCCGTCATTCAGATTGACGTGAGTGACCTCCAAATCGCTCGCGCCGGGGACGGCGCCCTGCTCGCCCTGAACCGCGAATCCGTGGTTCTGTGAAGTTATAAGTACTTGTCCTGTACGGAGATCCCGAACCGGATGGTTGCCGCCCCGGTGGCCATAAGGCAGTTTGACCGTCTGGCCACCGAACGCGAGCCCCAGGAGCTGGTGGCCGAGGCAAATGCCGAACGTGGGGAGCCCTGAGTCGGCCAGTTCCTTGATGTTCTGGATGGCGTAACCTACCGCGGCCGGGTCCCCAGGCCCGTTTGACAGGAAAAGCCCGGCCGGCTTCATCTTTTGTACTTCCTTCGCGGTCACGGTCGCGGGAACCACCGAGACCCGACAGCCTGAGGCGGCGAGCATTCGCGCAATGTTCCGCTTCATGCCGTAGTCGTAGGCCACAATCAGCGGCCCATCCCCCTCCTGATAGGCCTTCGGCGTCGTCGCCCGTGATGCCAGGTCGAGCCCGTTCATCGAAGGAGAGTCCATCAGCTGCAGCGTCAACTGCGGCGTTGGTTCCCTACCCTCCGCGATCACGCCGCGCATGGCTCCGCGTTCGCGGATGTGCCGGGTGAGTCGCCGAGTGTCCACGTTCTCGATGACCGGGATGCGTGACTCGGCCAGCCACTCGTCCAGCGGACGCGTGGACCTCCAGTTGGAGGTGTGGCGCGACATCTCCCTCACCACAACTCCGGTGATCTGAGGTTTCCCCGACTCCATGTCGTCGGGATTGACCCCATAGTTGCCGATCATGGGAGCGGTCATGACCACGATCTGTCCCAGATAACTCGGGTCAGTAAAGACCTCTTGATACCCGCTCAGGTTCGTGGTGAAGACCACCTCCCCGAACGCCGAGTCCACCGGGCGCGGAGTGGTACCGGGATACCAGGTCCCGTCCTCCAGTAATACGAAAGCGGGGCGATCGGTCATCCGGTCACCCCGCGCGAAGTCTTCTTCATAGTGCCTCGAGTTACGGTGCCGGCTTGGAGGGCTGCGGTGCCGGAGCCTGTGACCCCTGGCCCGCGGCGTCGCTGCTGGGCGTAGTGGGTGTGGCACCTTCCAACGGAATCGGTGCGGGCGCCGCCGGGGCCGGCTGGTTCTGCAACTGCTCGAGCACCTCGCTGGATGCACCGCTACGGGTCGGCGAGACGATCGACAGCAGCAGCGACAGGAACAGGAAAGTGCCCCCGCAGATCCAGCTCATCTTGGTAAGCAGATTGGCCGCCTGACGGCCACCAACCACGAGATCGGTGGTGCCTCCGCCGAGAGAGGCGAGACCCCCTCCCTGCCCGGCCTGAAGCAGCACGACGGCCGCGAGCAGCAGCCCGTCCATGATCAGCAAGACTAGCAAGAGATAGTACATGGCGGCCGCAAAACTAATCAGGGGGCCATCTTGCCGGTAGGGGCGGTTTTCTTACAGCTGCACCAGTTCGGACCAGCCTTCCGGATCGAGACTCGCACCGCCGACTAGCACTCCATCGATCTCGACTTGCGCCACCAGGGCCTGGACATTGCCCTTGTTGACACTGCCGCCGTAGAGCACGGTTGCCCGACCGGCAAGGCCGAGGTTCGCCAGGACGCCGCGAACCGCTCGATGAACCTCGGCCGCGTCCTCCGGTGTGGCGTTCTTGCCGGTGCCGATAGCCCAGACCGGTTCGTAGGCGATCAGAACGCGGGCGAGATCCGCGGGCGAAAGGTTGTGCAGCCCTTCTTTCAGCTGCCTGGTCACGACCGACTCGGTCTGCTGCGCTACACGTTCTGCCAGCGTCTCCCCGACGCACAACATCGGAGTCAGTCCTGCCTCGAGAAGCGCCCGCACCTTTCGGCGGGTCTCCGCGTCGGTCTCCCCGAAGACATGCCGCCGTTCGGAGTGACCCACCAACGCTCCGGTTGCCCCGGCACCCTTGGCCAGCTGGATCGACGTTTCCCCAGTGAAGGCACCTTTCGGTTCCCAGTGCACATCCTGAGCGCCGACGCTGATATCGGGACGGCCTTTCAGTGCATTGCTGGTTGCCTCGATGGAAACGGCAGAGGGGAAAAACCAGTATGAGCGGCCTTCCGCAGGCCGAGTCCGTGCGAGAAACGTTGCCGCGAAAGCTCGAGCGTCTCCCGGAGGGAGATGCATCTTCCAGTTAGCGGCGTAGACGAGAGTGCGCATCACGCGTCGTCCAGAGCGGCAACACCCGGGAGTGTCTTCCCTTCGAGGAATTCGAGGGAGGCCCCGCCGCCAGTGGACACGTGGGTCATCTTGCTCTCGAGTCCGGCTTGGGCGACGGCCGCCGCAGAGTCGCCACCGCCGACGACAGTGATCGCTCCCCGATCGGTAGCGTCGGCGAGCGCATGAGCCACCGCAAGCGTTCCATGATCGAAGGGGGGAGTTTCGAATACTCCCATCGGGCCGTTCCACACCACCGTGCCGGCGGCAGCGATGCGCGACGCGAAGTCCTTCTCGGTCCCAGGATCGATGTCGAACATGGCCCAGCCGGCGGGAATCTTGTCTCTCGCCACCACCTTCGTCTCCACGTCACTCTTGAGTTCCCGGGCGATGACTGCGCCGACCGGCAGGACCAGCCGGTTCCCGCCCTTCTTGATCAACTCCTTCGCCAGCTCCACTCGGTCTTCCTCGACCAGCGATTTCCCGGTCTCGACGCCCATCGCCCGGAAGAAGGTGCAGGCCATCGCACCGCCGATCAGGATCGCGTCCACCCGGGGTAACAGGTTCTCGATGAGGTCAATCTTGCCGGAGACCTTGGCTCCGCCAAGCACCGCGACGAAGGGGCGTTTCGGTTGATGGAGTGATTCACCCAGGTACTTGAGCTCGCGCTCCATGAGAAATCCGGCCACCGCGGGCTTCAGCAGCTTGGCGACGGCCTCGGTGCTCGAGTGAGCGCGGTGGGCCGAACCGAACGCGTCGTTCACGTAGAAGTCGCCGAGGCCAGCGAAGGTCTTCGCGAGTTCGGGGTCGTTCTTTTCCTCGCCCGGGTAGAACCGGGTGTTCTCCACGATGACGACCCCGCCGCGGGGAAGCCGCTTGGTCACCGTCACCGCGTCCGGTGCGGCGGGATCCGCGATGAAGCTCACGGGAGCGCCGAGCAGTCGCTCCAGCTCCTGAGCGCAGGGTGCCAGGGAATACTTGGGATCAGGTCCGCCCTTGGGTCTTCCCAGGTGGGATAACAGCACCACCCGGGCGCCCTTCTCCCTCAGGTAGGTAATGGTAGGGAGCGACGCGCGGATCCTGGTGTTGTCGGTGACCGCACCGTCCTTGATGGGACAGTTGAAGTCCACCCGCACGAGAGCCCGTCGTCCGTCCAGGGCCGCGGCGGGGAGGTCATGAAGAGAGCGTTTCATCCGGGACGGGATGGTGGTCAGGGTTGGAGGGGCGCCCCTGGTGGTCGCCCTTCTATAACCGCTGGCCGATGTACCGAATCAGATCCACGCACCGCGCCGAATAGCCCATCTCGTTGTCGTACCACGACGAGACATGGACCAGGGTGCCTTCCAGCACGTTGGTAAGGGCGAGGTCTACCGTGCTCGAGCTCAGGTTGCCGATATAGTCGGCTGACACGAGCGGTTCGTCGCTCACCGCGAGAATTCCCTTGAGCGACCCGTTGGCGGCTTCCTTGAAAGCGGCGTTCACCTCTTCGATGCTGGTGCTCTTCTTCACCGTACAGGTGAGATCCACGAGCGAGACATCCGCGGTCGGCACCCGCAGGGCCACACCGTCGATTTTGCCCTTCACCTCCGGAATCACGAGGCTGGTAGCCTTCGCGGCCCCGGTCGTGGTCGGAATGATGGACAGGGCCGCAGCGCGGGCGCGCCGCAGGTCTTTGTGAGGCAGGTCGAGGATGTTCTGGTCGTTGGTATAGGAATGGACCGTGGTCATGAAGCCGTTCACGAAGCCGAACTTGTCGATCACCACCTTCACCACCGGGACGAGGCAGTTCGTGGTGCAGCTGGCATTCGAGATGACGTGATGCTTCGCGGGGTCGTACTTGTCGTGGTTGACCCCCATCACGATCGTGATGTCTTCCTTCTTGGCCGGGGCCGAGATTACGACCTTCCTGGCTCCCCCCTCGAGGTGCTTCGCCGCCTGATCGCGATCGGTGAAGCGCCCGGTGGATTCGAGTACCAGATCGACGCCCAGATCTTTCCACGGGAGTTTGGCGGGATCCTTCTCCGCGAGGACTTTAATGGAGTCGCCGTTGACCACGATGGCGTCTCCTTTGGCCGAGACATCGCCGTCGTACCGGCCATGGACCGAGTCGTACTTGAGAAGATGGGCCAGCGTCGCGGTATCGGTGATGTCGTTCACCGCCACGAAGTCGATGTCCTTGGCGCCCATCTTCTGAGCCGCCCGCACCACGTTACGCCCGATCCGGCCGAAGCCGTTGATCCCGACCTTGATACTCATTCCTCCTCACTCCCCACCAATGGTTGATCCCTGGTCAATTCCGCTGGTTCACGTCACGCGATCGGTACTGTCGCGCGAGCAAAGGTAACCGCTTCCACGCGCGCCGCTCCAGCCTCGGCCAAGGCGAGCGCCGCGGCGGCGAGAGTTGCCCCGGTGGTGAATACATCGTCCACCAGGACCAGGCGCCCCGACCGGATCGGGGCCGCTCGAAAGGCCCCCTCGACGTTCGCCTTTCTGGCCTCTGGAGTGAGGGCGGTCTGAGTCGCCGTCTCCTGCACCCGGCTGAGCAGATCGCCCCTCACCGGCAGTCCGCGCAGGGCTCCCAGCGCCCGGGCAATGCGCTCGCTCTGGTTGTAGCCGCGGCGCCGGAGCCTCTGCGGCGCGAGAGGAACCGGGACGAGTACGACTCCCGGTTCCAGCGGCTCCAGGCGTCGCATGCTGCGCGCCGCCACATCCGCGACCCGCCACCAGCCCTCGTACTTGAGCTGATGGATAGCTCCTCTGACCGAGCCGTCGAACCAAACCGCACTCCGGACCCGTTGCAGCGCGCCGGGCCAGGCCTCGCAGATCCTGCAGCTGATTCCTGGGTCGAGCGGCTGGCCACAACGGGAGCAAACCGGCTCCGGGAGTTTGCGCCACCGGCTCTGGCACAGCTCGCATACCAGCGAGTCTCCGGCGCTCTCCTCAACCGCCTCGTGACACAGGAGACACTCCGGTGGTAATAGCAACCGCTCGGCCGCCAGGAGAGTTCGGGTGACATCAGCGAAGCGCATCGTTCACCGCCGCCTTCATGACTTCAATCGGCGGCTCCTCGTCGGGGAACCACCGGCGGAAGGACTGCGCTCCCTGCGCTACCAGCATGGCCCGGCCATCGGCCGCGCGCAAACCGCCCTGTCGCATGAGACGAACCCAGGCGGTCTCCCCCGGCGCATAGATCAGGTCCAAAGCGATCTGCGCTTCCGGAGCATCGTCCACGGCGAGGGGGAGGTGATCTCCCGGATGGATGCCGAGAGGAGTGGCGTTGATCATCACCTCACACTCGGCGGAACGGGCGAGTGTCACGCCTTGATCCTTCACCCACTGTTCGAACGCCTGCCGCCTGGAGGGATCGCGCGATCGAACGGCAACGGCAGCCCTCGCCTCCCGCGCCGCGGCAACAACCGCCCGTGCGGCACCACCAGTTCCCGCTACCAGCCACGCGTTGGTGGGCGCCTCGAGCAGGCGCAGCGCCTCCTTCAGGCCGTCCACGTCGGTATTGTCGCCGACCACCGCCGTATCATCGCCCCAGAAGGTGTTGCACGCCCCTAACCGTTGGACTCGTTCGCTCGGCCGGGTAATCGCCTTGGCGGCAGTCTCTTTATGGGGGATGGTAACGTTCCCTCCGCCTCCCGCTTTCGCGAGCGCGGTAACCAGTCCCGGGACGTCGGCGGCATTGCAGCGGAGCGGGACGTAGGTGGCATCGAGCCCCAACGCTCGGAACGCCGCGTTGTGCATCGCCGGGGATAGCGTGTGCTTGAGGGGATCGCCGAGGATGGCGAAGACCCGGGTGCTACCGCCGGTCACCGGATCGCTCCCGCACCAGGCGATCCGCCGCGGCGTCAGTCAGTTCGGCGAGGTCGTCGTAGGTCTGACGGTATCCTTCGAGATCGCCACCGAAGGGGTCGCGCACGTCGGCTGAGTCTCCCACGCGGCCGGCATACTCGCCAAGCACGAAGACCTTCTCAGCGCCACCAAGGTCGTTGACCCGCGCCCGGTGATGGCGCGACATGGTGAGAATGAGATCGGCTTCCAGCGCCATCTCCCGGGTGAGCAACCGGGCCCGGTGCTCAGAGAGATCCAGCCCGTGTTCCAAGGCGATGAGATAGGCCCCCTCGGATACCGGAGCCCCATCCCAGGCCCCAGTGCCAGCCGAGGCTACCGTAACCCCATCCACACCCCTTCGGTCCAACGCCTCGCGCAACAAGATCTCGGCCATCGGACTGCGGCAGGTGTTTCCGGTACAGATCAGCAAGACCCGAGTCATGGCTTCAATGTAAGGAGTAAGGAGTAAGGAGAAAGGAGTGAGGAGGAAAGAGTGAAGAGCGGGGAGATGAAGCGACCACTCCTTACTCCTCACTCCTCACTCCTTACTGTCCCCAGCGCTCCTCGCGATCAGCTCGGCCAGCCGAAGATCCTCAGCCGTCGTCACCTTGAGATTCCGCTCCGAACCCGGCACCAGGCGAACCTCGTGGCCCAACCGTTCCACCAGCGCCGCGTCATCGCTCGCGCTTTCTCCACCCGCGGCGGCATGGGCCTGGACCAGAAGTTGTCGGGGGAAACCTTGCGGAGTCTGTGCCCGCCACAGCCGATCCCGAGGAACCGTGCGCTCCACCGTAGTACTCGACGGCCCCTTGCTCTCCTTCACTGTATCGCTGAGTGGCAAGGCCGGGACGGCTCCGATCCCGGTTCGGGCGGTCTGGATCACGGCATCAACTACCGCTCGCTCCACGAAAGGCCTTGCCGCGTCGTGCACCAGCACGATCTCACACGCGGGAGACAGGGCTTCCAGTCCGGCGGCGACCGATGCGCTTCGTTTGTCACCGCCTGGTACGAGAATGAGAGAGCCGCCGGTAAGGGTCTTGAGCCAGGCTGGAGGATTGGTGGCGTCTTCCGCGGGCAGCGCCACTACGACCTGGGCAACTTCGGGATGGGAAGTGAATGGGCGGAGGGCGCGCAGCAACATCGGGACACCGGCGATCTCGCGGTACTGCTTGGGGACCTTGCCGCCCAGCCGTTCGCCGCGTCCTGCGGCTACGACGACGACGCCAACGTCACGCGGCAAGCGCTCGCACCAGTTGTTCGATGTGATCCAGTCCGACGATCGAGAGTCCGGGGATGGGGACGGCGGTTCGTCCCGATGTGAACACTCGACGGAAGCCGAGTCGGGCGGCCTCGGCTAGCCGGCGCTCCAGCCCGCCAATGGGCCGCACCTCGCCGCCCAAGCCGATCTCTCCCAGAAAGAGCCCGTCGGGGGGAGAGGGCCGGTTCAGCACGCTCGAGAGCAACGCCGCCGCTATCGCCAGGTCCGCCGAAGGTTCGGAGAGACGGACGCCGGCGGTCGCCTGCACGAAGACGTCGAGATCAGCGAACGAAGTCCCGCCCCTTCGTTCGAGCACGGCGAGCAAGACCGCCAGACGCTTCTGGTCCAGGCCGGTCGCGACTCGTTGGGGAGTCCCGAACCCTGAACGCGCGGCCAGGGCCTGTACTTCCACCAGCACCGGTCGGGTGCCTTCCATGAGTGCGGTGACCGCGCTGCCGGTGGTGCCCGCGGCCCGGGCATCCAGGAAGAGCGCCGACGGGTTCGGAACCGGAATCAACCCGTGAGTGGTCATGCTGAAGACGCCGATCTCGTCGACTGAGCCGAAGCGGTTCTTGGTCGCCCGCAACAAACGATAGTCGAGGGATGCCTCACCTTCGAAGTAGAGCACGGTGTCGACGATGTGCTCCAGCGTCTTGGGGCCGGCTAGTCCCCCTCCCTTGGTGACGTGGCCGACCACGATGACCGCGGCGCCCGATTCCTTGGCGAAGCGCATCAAGCGCGCGGCACACTCTCTAACCTGGCCAACGTTGCCTGGCGCGCTCTCCAGCTGCTCGGTATAGACAGTCTGGATTGAATCGAGGATGAGAACGTCGGCGCCTATCCGGGTAGATGCGTCGATCACTCCTTCGAGGCTGGTCTCACCCACCACATGAACCGGACCTGCGTCCTCTTCGAGCCGGTCGGCGCGGAGTCGCAACTGCTCCACCGACTCTTCGCCACTCGCATACAGCACAGAGCGACCGCCAGCCTCGAGTCTGGCGGCCGCCTGCAGGAGGAGGGTGGATTTGCCGATGCCCGGCTCCCCACCCACCAGCGTCATGGAGCCAGGGACAATGCCACCGCCCAGCACGAAGTCGAGCTCGGGGAGTTCAGTAGACCAACGGACGAGGCGCGACTCTTCGATATCGCGCAGGCGGGTTGGCGGTACGGCGGTCTGGCGGGCAGTGCTGTTGTGACCGCCCTGCCGCCCTCCCGCCTTCCCGCTCGACACGACAATGGGTTCCTCCGCAACCGAATTCCAAGCCCCACACCCCTCGCATCGCCCTACCCACTTGGGATGCTCGTGGCCGCATTCGGTGCAGCGGTAGACCGATTTGGGCTTAGCCATGCCGCACGCAACGCTCAGGCATGGGCCGATTCATCCCGCTCAGTCTGGCTGGCAAACCGGGTGAACTGCTTGTAGAAGTGGAGATCAATGACGCCGGTCGGGCCATTGCGGTGCTTGGCAACGATCAATTCCGCCTTGCCTTCGAGACTATTCCCGTCCTTGTCCACCGGGCCCTCGTACATCTCGGACCGGTGGATGAAGAGGACCACATCGGCATCCTGTTCGATGGCGCCGGAGTCACGCAGGTCGGAGAGAATCGGTTTCCGCTCACCGCCTCGCTGCTCGGACGCGCGGGATAGCTGCGAGAGTGCGATCACGGGAACCTCCAGCTCCTTCGCGAGCGCCTTGAGCGAGCGGGAGATGTCGGAGATCTCCTGCACCCGATTCTCCGAGTACTGAGGGCTCCGCATCAGCTGCAGATAGTCCACCACGATCAGTCCGATGTCATTCTCGATGCGAAGCCGCCGAGCCTTGGCCCGCATCTCGAGCAGGGTCAGGGCGGGAGTATCGTCGATCCAGATCGGGCAGCTCGAAAGCACCCCGGCCGCCCGAGCCAGCATGGTGAAGTCCGAGTCACTCAGCGTTCCCCGCCGCACCCGCTGGCTGTCTACCCGGGCCTCGGCGCAGAGCAGCCGCTGGACCAGCGATTCCTTGCTCATTTCGAGGGAGAACACTGCCACGCCGCTGTGGGTCTCCGCGGCGTGTGCGGCGACGTTGAGGCAGAACGCGGTCTTCCCCATCGACGGGCGGGCGGCGACGATCACCAAGTCCGAGCGCTGGAACCCGGAGGTCATGTCGTCCAAGTCTACGAATCCGCTGGGCACGCCGGTAATCGTTTTGCCTTCTTGATGGAGCTTTTCGATGCGCTCCATCGTCGGCCACAGCATCTCCTTGAGCCGGGCGAACCCCTCGGCCTTCCGCTGCTGCGCAATCTGGAAGATCCGCGACTCGGCGGCGTCGAGCAGCTCGCCGGCCGGCTGGCGGGCGTCGTAGGCCTGGGAAACGATCTGGGTCCCGGCCTCGATCAGGTGCCGGAGTATGGCCTTCTCGCGAACGATCGCCGCGTGGGCTTCGAGGTTCGCCGTGGTGGGAACCGCATCCACCAGCTCGGCGATGTACAGCTCGCCTCCGGCGGCCTCCAGCTCGCCGCGACGCAGCAGGTCGTCGCGAAGCGTTACGTGATCGATGACCACCCGCTGCTCGACCAGCCGTCGCATCGCCCGAAACAACCGGCGGTGCGCTTCCCGGTAGAACAAGCTGTCTTCCAGCAGCTCGGAGCCGCGGAGTGCCGCGTCCTGATCCAACAGCATCGCACCAAGGACCGCCTGCTCGGCTTCGTTGCTCCAAGGTGCGCCGCGGAGCACTTCACCAATGGGCGTGGCCTCCGGTACGGAGGGCTGATCGAACGAGACTGAGGTCATGTTTGACGGCGAGTGTGCAGCGGGGAGAGGAATCAGCTTCTACTCAACCCAATCCTACAAATTCATCGACCTTCTCGCAACAGAAAAACGCGTACCGACATTATCCACGCTGTCCCCAATCAATCAACAAAGTTTCTACACACGCTGTGGAAGGTATTTCGTGCGGAATACGCGGCGGACTATTGATCGAGCAACTGCCGCGCGATGCGAACATCATCCCATGTCGGCTTCTTCCAGTTCGGATTGCGCAGCAGAGCGGCGGGGTGATACGTGACAATGAGAGGGGTTCCGGCGTAGCGATGGACCTGTTTGCGCAAATCGCCGAGGCCGCGCTTGGTGTTGAGCAATGCCTCGGCTGCGGTCCCGCCAAGAGCCAGGATCACCTTGGGGCGTACCAGCGCAATCTGGCGATGCAGGTACGGCATGCAGGCGGCCGCCTCATCGGGCAGCGGCTTGCGGTTCTGCGGCGGACGGCACTTCACGATGTTGGCGATGTATACCTGCTCCCGGGGCAGGCCAATTGACGCCAGAATCCCGTTCAACAACTCCCCAGCCTGACCGACGAATGGCCGGCCAGTGGCATCCTCTGTAGCACCCGGTCCCTCTCCAATACACATGAGCTGAGCCGAGGGATTCCCTTCCCCGGGCACCGTTTGGGTTCGGGCGGAGCAAAGTGGGCACTTCCGGCAACCCTTCACCATTGCGGCAACCGCGTCCAGTGACTCGAGCCTGGAGATCTCGTCGCCCATGAGGTCCATCGCGGGCGGTTCGATGATGATTCCCGGGCCGGGGATGGGAGGGAGATCCTTCTTCCATTTTTCGGTTGAGACTGCGCGAGGCATGGAGGGTTCCGAGTTCCCTGTTCCGAGTTCCGGGTCGGACAGTTTGTCGTTGGGGACGGTCGGTGCCATCGCTGCTTCCGACATTGCAGAACTGGGAACTCGGAACTCGGAACTCAGATACACCTCCGATCCGCCCAACTCAGCCTGCTGCCGAAGGTACTGCTCTCGCTTACTTGCCAAGCCGGGCCTCCACCGCGTCGAGGATGGCGTCTGCAACTTCCCGTTTGTCTGCGAGGGGAATGGCCTTGCGTCCACCATCCTTGTCCAGGATCGTGACCCGGTTGGTGTCCCCTTCGAACCCCGCTCCCGGCTCGAGGGCGTCGTTGATGACGATGAGGTCGAGATTCTTCCGCCGCAGCTTTTCCGCCCCCTTAGCGTCGGCATCGCCGGTCTCGAGCGCAAATCCAACGATCACCGCCTGTGGGCGCCGGAGAGAAACGGTACCGCTCAGGATATCCTCGGTCGGCTCCAGCTCGACGGCGAGTTTCCCGGTCGCGCGCGGCCGTTTGTGGTCTCCGGGATCCTTCGGACGATAGTCGGCCGGCGCTGCGGCCATGATCAGCACATCGGCCGTCGGCAGTTCTTCCCGCACCACAGCGTCGAGCTGTGCGGTCGTGTCCACCAGGCGCAACAAGACACCGGTCGGGGGCGGGAGCGTGGTGGGGCCGCTCACCAGAACGACGTGGGCTCCCCTCTCCCAGGCCGCTTCGGCAATCCGGTATCCCATCTTCCCGCTCGACCGATTGCTCACGACCCTGACCGGGTCGATCGGCTCACGGGTCGGCCCGGCTGTCACCACGATTCGCTTGTTGGCCAGGGGGCCGCCGCTCCCGAGCAGACGCGCGGCGTGGGCGATGATCGTCTCCGGTTCACTCATCCGGCCCGGTTTGTCGGACGGGCCTTCAGCAAGGGCTCCGACCTCCGGGCCCACGGTGGCGAACCCGCGCGACCGTAGCGTCCCGAGATTGGCCTGAGTCGCCGGATTCGCGAACATCTCGTCATTCATTGCCGGCGCCAGCAGGACGGGCGCGGTTCGGGCGAGCAGCAACGCGGTGAGCAGGTCGTCCGCCACGCCCTGAGCGGTTTTCGCGATGAGATTGGCGGTGGCCGGAGCCACGATGATGAGATCGGGGGACTGAGCGAGCCTGATGTGTTGCAGAGCCGTACCCGGCTCCCAGAGCGACGTGATCACCGGCCGGCCCGAGAGGGCCTCAAACGTAAGAGGCCGCACGAATTCTGCGGCCCCTTCGGTCAAGATCACATCAACCTTGGCACCGGCCTCAACCAGTCGCCGGACCAGGATGCAGCTCTTATAGGCGGCAATGCCGCCCGACACGCCGAGGGTGACGTGGCGGCCGGCCCACACGGTCAGGCCTCGGAGCGGCGCCGGCGAGAGATCTTGTAGTTCAGCTCGCCCGAAACCAGCGAATCGAGCGACATGGTGGTCAGCTTCTGCTCCCGATCCTGAATTCGCTCTTTCGGCAGCTCGTTGAGATGCCGGGCGAACTTCGCAGCCACCAGCACGCCGAGATACTTGTTCCCCGCCCGGTTGGCGGCTTCGATCGGTGTGTAAATGCGCATGATACTCCTTGTGTGGGTAACCCACGGTCGAGCTGTCAGCTGTTAGCGACTCGCCAACAGCTACCTGCCATCCTTCACTTCAACCTTCTTCTGTTCCGTACTGATCCGCATCGCTTCCGCGGAGATGGTCCGGCGCAGATTGTCCACTACTTCCGGCAGGTTATCCTGCCGCGGAACCCTGAGAGCCTCACCATCGATGATGGCGCTCACCTGAGCCACTGCGCGGTCCAGGTCTTCATTCACCACGGCATAGTCATACTCGCCGACGGCCTTGAGCTCATCCAGCGCGTGAGCCAGGCGGCGCTTCAGCGCCGTGAACGACTCGGTCTTTCGGTCCCGCAACCGGGCTACCAGGGCCTCACCCGAAGGCGGCAGCACGAAAACATGGATCGCGCTGGGGAACCGCTCTCTGACCTGCCGCGCGCCCTGAATCTCGATGTCCATCACCACATGGCGACCGGTCGCGAAACTGCGGTCGATCTCGCTCCGCAGGGTGCCGTATCGTTCGCCGTTGTAAGTGGCCGACTCGACGAAGGCGCCTCCAGCCTCGAGCCGCTCGAACTCTTCCCGGGAGAGGAAGTGGTAGTCCCGGTCGGGTTCCTCTCCGGGGCGTTGCTTCCTCGTCGTGGCCGACACTGAGTAGGCCACATCGTTCCGAACCGTCAGCAGCCGCCGGGCGATGGTGGTCTTCCCGCCGCCTGAAGGCGAAGAGAGTACCAGCAGGAAGGGCTTCACTCCAGATTCTCGAGCTGTTCCCGGAACTTCTCCAGCTCGCCCTTCATCGCGATGACCTGCTGAATAATCTCCGCGTCGTTCCCCTTGGCGCCCATGGTGTTGACCTCGCGGCCGAGCTCCTGGGCCAGAAACCCGAGTTGCTTCCCTACCGGCGCTTCACCGGCCAGCGCGTCTCGCGCGGCCTTGAGGTGGGCGCTGAACCGGACCAGCTCCTCGGTGATGTCGAGCTTGTCGGCGAGAAACGCCAGCTCCTGCGCCAACCGCTGCTCGTCCACACTCCTGCCGTCCAGCAGTTGAGCCACGTTCTGCCGTAACCGGTCTCGCTCCCGCGGCAATCGCTCCGGCGCGCGTTCGGCGATCACCTGGCTCGACCGCTCGAGCAGGGAGAGACGATGTCGCAGCTCGTCGGCGAGAACGGCCCCTTCCCTGCGCCGCATCGCTTTGCACTCCGCGATCGCCTGGGCAACGACCGGTTCCAACTCGCTCCACGCCACTGCGGTTTCATCACTCGGCGGTGCCGTGACCACGTCGGGCTGGCGGACGATCATCGCCAAGTCCACCTCACCCGGAATTCCCAGCGCCTGCTGCAGGGCGCGGAACTGGGCGGCGACGGCGCGGGCCCGCTCCAGATCCACCGTGAGACTCGTGTCCCGCTCCGGAGTCTCAGTCCACCGCGCGGAGACCGAGATGTGCCCCCGGTCGAAGTCTTTGCGCAGCCGCTCTCGTAGTTCGGCCTCGAGCGGGACGAGGTCTCCCGACAGCTTCAGCGAGGGATTGAAGTGGCGATGGTTGACCGTGCGGATCTCGACTCGGACCCGCCCTCCGGCCACCGCCCCCTCCGCCGCTCCAAAGCCGGTCATACTGTAGGGCACGGCCGACTCAGACCCCCGGTTTTGGGAAAGAGCCGAAATGTAATCGGGAGCATGGTTTAGGGGTAGTGATCGCCTCCACAGACCGTCCGAGAGCCCTGGCGAGCCGGGTTGCGACATAGCCGCAGATAAACGCAGATAAACGCAGAAAGGGGCTGTTTGGTGAACTTGGGCACACCCCAGGTTGGAATGGGAACCTTCAAGGTTCACCGTTCGGAGTGCGTTAAGCAAACCCGCCCTAATCTCTGCGCTATTGTATCTGCGTTTATCTGCGGCTTTACCGGCCCACCTACTCCCCAGCCCCCGACCCAAACAGGTTGAACGCCGGCGGTGCCATCCCGTTCAGCCGGAAGTAGCTCACCAGCTCGCCCCGGGTCCAGACACTGTGCTCGTGCGCCAGCTCCAGGATCCGCCACCGCGTCATGGTGTATTTCGCGAAGGTGGTCGTGCCGGCGTAGTCCGCATCGCTCAACCCGTTCACCACACCCAACGCATAGTCGTACGACTTGTTCACGGTCTCCCGTAACGCCTGCTTGGAGTTGAGGTAGACCGTTGAATCCCCCAGCGCCGGCGGCTTCTCGCCCTTGGCACTGGCGGCGAAGATGGCCACCGGCACGGCGGCGTGGGCGATCTGTTGCGCGAAGTCCCGCACCTCTTTCACCGGCTTGAAGTGGAGCAGCCGCTCCGGCATCGAATCCACCATTGCCAACGTCATCCGGCGCTCTCGCTCGAAGTCGGCGATCTGCTGGGCCTTGAAACCAGTAGGGAGCTGCTGGGCGGATAGAGGTGCGGCAACGAGAAGCGCCGCGAAGAGAGTGGTACGCATAGTCAACTCCGGAACTGGGATTGGGGAGGACTCGACATCGGGCTGAGCGGAGGGAACCCACGGAGGCGAACCGGCACCGATCAGTTACTGAATTCCCACCTCACGCCGAAAGTACTTCCGAACTTGGGAATCAAGAAACCGGGAACATAGGTCTCCTGGTTGGCCCGAAGGTTCACCCGGTCCCAGTAAATGGTAAAGCGGTCGAGCTGGACCTCGATCAGGCTGCGGAAGAACGTTGCACCTCGAAGCGGAATCGGCTGGCCGGAAGCATCGCGACCGATAACACCATCACCCCAGGCTTCCATGGTGCCCTGCAGCTTGAAATCAAAAATGCCGCTGGGAAACGACCGCCAGAACTTGGAACGGATCGTGGCCGAACTGAGCGAGTGCGTGGGAGGCAGGCCTTCTGGTGCTCGACCGCGAGGGTTGCTGTACCAGCCATCGAGGGTGAACCACTGCAACGGCGTGAGCCGCCAGTTCACCGTTACCCATTCGGTCTCCCCAGAGGGTGCGATCGAGTCCACGGTAGGAAGGAAGGGCTGGTAGGCAAAGGGACGAAACGCCGCGGTCCGCCCGTAACCCAGCTCGAGCCCGATCCACTTCTGTTCCCAGCCGACCGTCCCCTGCCAATCGGTGAAGTCCTGGGCCTGGTCCTTGAGGATCGTTGGAGCCGCCACCATACTCCCGGTCCGAACCACGCCCGTCAGGTCCACGCCGTAAGGGAGATGAATCCCGGCTCGGCCCCCGACCCACTGGCTGTGCCGGTCGAGGTCGTGCTTCTGATACCCAGCCTCTCCGGACGCGGTGAACCATTTATTGGGGGCCCAGCCCGCGTTGGCACTCAGATCCCAGGGAGTCCAGCGAGAGCGATTGAACGCTCTCGCTCCCAGCTGCAAGGTCGGCGTGCGCCACTCGGCGACCACTCCGCCCTGCCGCATCGTTTCATTTACGCCGGACCCATCCCAGGTCGTCGCCCCCAGCAACAGGTCCACCCGAGGGCCGAGTTCGTCAGGACGCTTACGCCAGTACAACCGAAGCTGTGCGTCACGTCTGGTGCCGTCGAGCTTTTGATCCAACGTGTCGTTGTTGTTGTCTACAAACGCCTTCCGGTCCGGCGTGTTCTGGAGCAGCTGAGCCTGAATCCCGAATTTGGTGTTGGGCACATAGCCCGCCTGCAGCCAGAGCGAGTTCATGTCGAAGTCGCTGGACGATCCGCTTGCAGTCGGCGACGAGAACCGCTCGGCGTGGACCCCGAAGCCGATACCGTTCTTATAGCGGCGCTCCAGGGCACCGATGTAGCGGGCGATGTCGTCGTCGCCGGCCGATATCCCGATGCGTGACCCGGTCGAGTTGCGGTCGTAACGGCGAGTGAAGAGACGAACTCTCAAGCCCTCCGGCCATCGCTCGATCTCGACCCGACTGAGCATGTTCAAGGAAAAGATGGTCGGGTCCACTCCGAGGCTGTCGGGCCCCATCGGCACAAACGGAAGTCCATCCAGCAGGTATTCGACGGAGGTGGGGCCGCGAGCGCGGAAGTTGGGTGGTTGGTAGCGGCCGAACCAACCGCCACGCCAGAGGTACACGCCGGGGACCTTCTGCAGCAGGTCAGACAGTGTCTCAGCGTTGGTCCACTCGATCGAGTCCCGGGTGATGACGATCCTGCTGTACGCCGGAAGCGGTCCGTCGTTTCCGATCGTGGGAAGCACCGGCAGGCGAACCTGGTTGGCGGTCTGGGCCTTGAGGAAAAGCTCCGTCTGGTCGACGGAATCCCGGGGAGGCCGGGTCGTATCGGCGGGGACTGAATCGTAGGGGATCTGTGCTGACGCCGGAGGAGCGAGGATCAGACCTATGAAAAGCGTGAGCAGTAAGCAGTGAGCGGTGAGCGGGCCGCGGCCCGATGGCTCATGCCGTTCGCAGGGTAGGAATGACGGCACCTTTTTGAAGCTCGGCCCGCTCACCGCTTACTGCTCACCGCTTACCCCGCCCTGGCAAGCACGAATTCGGCGAACAGGCGCATGCAGACTCCGGTGGGACCGCGCGCGCCGGTGGGATCTTCCCGCTCGGTGTACGCCGTGCCGGCGATATCGATATGGGCCCACTTGAAGTCGGACACGAACTCCCTGAGGAACCATCCCGCGGAGATACTGCCGGCGGGCCGCCCGCCGGAGTTCTTCATGTCGGCGATGTCCGACTTGATGAGATCGCGGTACTCGTCCCAGAGCGGCATGGGCCAGACCCGTTCTCCCGACCGATCGCCGGCTCGGCGGACTTCTTCGATCAGAGAATCATCGGTGCCCATGACTCCGGACGCCGCATGACCGAGTGCCACAACAATGGCGCCGGTGAGAGTCGCCGCGTCGAGAACGCAGGCCGGGGCGAAGCGTCTCGCGTAGGAGAGCGCGTCACACAGGATCAGCCGCCCCTCGGCGTCGGTGTTCACGATCTCGATCGTCTTGCCCAGGTGGCTCTTCACCACATCGCCCGGCTTGAGCGCGGTGCCGCTGGGGAGATTCTCGGTGGAGGGTACGAGGCCGATCACGTTCAGCTTGGGCTTCAGACGACCCAGCGTCTCGAAAACGCCCAGGACCGCCGCCGCACCCGACATGTCGTACTTCATGTCCTCCATCTTGTCGGCCGGCTTGATCGAGATGCCACCGCTGTCGAACGTGACGCCCTTGCCGATCAGCACGACGGGCGCACCCTTGCCTCCCTTGTATTCCAGGGCGATGAAGCGCGGTTCCTGGATGCTGCCCTGCGAAACGGACAGCAGTCCGCCCATCCCTTCCTTCTTGATCGCGGCAAGATCCAGGACCGTGGCGCTGAACCCGTGGCGCCGCGCCAGATCCTGAGCCGTCGTGCCGAGGTAGGTGGGAGTGCAGACGTTACCCGGCAGGACCTGAAGACCGCGGGTCAGATTCTGTCCGCCCGCGATGGCCGCGCCGATCGCGTGGCCAGCCTCGAATTCTGCCGGCCGGTCTCCGGCCAGAATGTCGATCTGCTCCAGCTCCGGCCGCTTCTCCTCGGGCGGCTGCTTCATTTCCCCGTAGTACCATCCACCGTAGGCCAGACCCTCGGCGATCACTTGGCCCGCGTCCATGGCCGTGACGGGCCCCAGCGCCTCGGGAGCCAAGTGGAATGCGCCGGCCGGAACTCCGAGGCCCCGGGCACGCTTGGCGCCGATCGCCGCCGCACGCCGGATGGCCCCCCTGGTCTGCTCCCCGGCCTTACCCATGCCGACGAGCAGGATCCGGGCGGCGGGTCCGGGCGGGTGCAGAAGGGCCCACTCATCCTTCTTCCCCGCAAAGTCTCCCGTGCCCAGAACTCTGCTCAAGGCCCCCTGTGCCTGGCGATCCAGTGCGCCGAGGGAAGCCGGGAGCCCGCCGGTTGGCAGGACAAGAATGAGCAGAGGCGTCTCGTACCCAGCGGGCGCCGCGGCACGGACGGTCGTCGTGAGGGGCATGGATGGCAGGTGCTGGAAAGGTGGAATGGCTACGTCCGGCGGCTGCGAATCGGCCGGTAGGGGCGATCGACCGCACCAATATACTCGGCTCGCGGCCGCAACAGGCGCTCGTCCTGGTATTGCTCGAGAACATGCGCGGTCCAGCCGGGCATGCGGCTCACCGCGAACACCGCGGTAAACAACTCGTCCGGGATGCCCACCGCGCGGTAGAGCGGTGCCAGATAGAAATCCACGATCGGATACCGTCCGCTCCGTTCGACGACGCAGGTTTCGAGCGCTCTAGCGGTCTCCATCAGGGAAGTCAGTCCCGCGCGAGCGCATTGCGCCTCGGCCAGACCGCGGAGGAATCCCGTCCGCGGGTCCTCTCCCCGGAATACCTGATGCCCGAACCCCGCAATTCGGCTCCCTGCGGCCATTCGGGCCGTGACCCAGGCCTCGACGGCATCGGGACGCCCGATCTCATCGAGGATTGCCGCGACGCTCCGGGCGTGAGCCCCATGCCGCGGCCCCGACAACGCCGACCACGCGGAAAGGATCGAACCGAAGAGATCGGCTCCGGTTGCCGCCGTGATTCGGGCGGCGAAGGTCGAGGGATTCAGCTCGTTGTCGGCCCGGAGGATCAAGGCCGCGTCGAGCGCCCGCACCGCCTCGACGCTCGTATCCGCGCCGGGGAGCAAGGTGAGGAAGTTCTCCGCGAACCCGAGCGATTTCCTGGGGAGCACCGGCCGCTCACCGCGTCGCAGCCGTGCCACCGCACCAACCATTGTGGGGGTTAGTGCCAGGAGCCGCATCGCCTGCTTGAGTCCGGTTTCGGGGTTGGGAGCCGGTTCCCCTTCCTCAGTTGCGAGTACCGCTAATCCCACACGCACCGCAGCCATGGGATCCGTCTGAATGGGGACCTGCTTCAGGGCTCGCAGGATTGCAGGCGAGAGTTTCCGGCGAGAGCGCAGGGCGCTGCTGAACTCACGCAGCTCGGCGCCGGTCGGCAGATCTCCCCGCAGGAGAAGGAAGGCGGTCTCTTCGAAAGTGGAACGCTCTCCCAATTCCCTCACGTCATAGCCGCGGTAACCCAGCCGGCCATCCGTCGCGGAGAGCCGGCATACGCTGGTTTGCAGGGCGATGACGTCATCGAGACCGCGTATCGGCGCGGCTACAGCAGGTCCGGTCATTCTCGGGGACTGGACGTGGGAGCGACGAAAAGCCCCGGCGGGTGCCGGGGCGTGAAAGCTGGTGCGCGAGTCGCTGCCGGGCAACTGGCCCGCGGTCAGCGAGGGAAGATCCGGGCACTCCGGGGAGAAACGTAGACCTTGTCACCGCGGCAGAGAGCCAGTTCCTCGAAGCGGTGGCGAGACACCTCTGCCTCGATCAACTGGCCATCCTCCACCCGGTCCATCTCCAGGCGGACCATCGGGCCGTAGCGGCGAACGTGACGCACCTGGGCCTCGATCGCCGGCCGCCCGTTTGGGGTCCGGGCGAGATCTACCTCGTAGGTCCGCACGTAGGCGACGGCGTCCTGGTCGGGAGCCCCCGCGAAATCCGGCGCATCCCATTCCCCGCCCTCGATCTTCACCCGGCCTTCGCTGAGCCGGCCATGAAACAGGTTGACGTTGCCAAGGAAGCTGTAGACGAATGGCGTCGCAGGACGTTCGTAGACCTCTTCGGGCGTTCCCATCTGTTCCATCTGGCCCTCGTTCATCACCACGACCCGGTCGGAGACCTCCATGGCCTCTTCCTGGTCGTGCGTGACGAAGACGCTGGTGACGTGAACCTCGTCGTGCAGCCGCCGAAGCCAGCGCCGCAGTTCTTTCCGTACCTTGGCGTCGAGCGCGCCGAACGGCTCGTCCAGCAATAGCACCCTCGGCTTCACGGCGAGTGCGCGTGCCAATGCCACCCGCTGCCGTTGACCGCCGCTGAGCTGGGAGGGAAAGCGGTCCGCCAGCCAGTCCAGCTGCACCAGTTTGAGGAGATCCATCACGCTCGTCCTGATCTCCTCTTGAGATGGACGCACATCCTTGGGACGGACTCGGAGGCCAAAGGCCACGTTCTCGAACACGCTCATGTGGCGGAAGAGCGCGTAGTGCTGGAAGACGAATCCCACCCGCCGCTCGCGAACATGCCGGGTCGTCGCGTCTTCTCCCGAGAACAGAATTGAGCCGGCATCGGGAGCGTCGAGTCCCGCGATGATCCGGAGCAGCGTCGTCTTGCCGCTGCCGGAAGGACCCAGCAGCGCCACCAGCTCGCCGTCGGGAATTTCCAGGGACACGTTCTTCACCGCGGCAAAGGTGCCGAAGGCCTTGGTGACGCCCCTGATCTCGATACTCATGCGGCTCTCCTCTCGGGAACGCCTTCGGGCTCGACCGTCATCGCGGCGGTCGCGCGGGCCAGGCGCCATTCCACTGCGGTCTTCGCCGCGAGAGTCACCAGCGCCAGCAACGTCAGAATCGACGCGGCGGCGAAGGAGGCGGTGAAGTTGTACTCGTTGTAGAGGATCTCGATGTGAAGCGGCAGTGTGTTGGTGAGACCCCGGATGTGACCTGAGACGACCGACACCGCACCGAATTCGCCCATCGCACGGGCATTACAGAGGATCACGCCATAGAGCAGACCCCACTTGATGTTGGGTAGCGTGATTCTCCAGAAGGTACGGAGGCCGCTGGCCCCCAGCACCATTGCCGCTTCTTCTTCTTCCGGCCCCTGCTCCTGCATCAGCGGGATCAGCTCACGGGCGACGAACGGGAAGGTCACGAACGCGGTCGCGATGACGATGCCGGGAACCGCGAAGACAATCTTCAAGTCATGACCCTGCAGCCATGGGCCGAAGACACCCTGCGCCCCGAACAGCAGGATGAACACCATGCCCGCGATGACCGGTGACACGGCGAACGGCAGATCGATCAGCGTGATCAGCAGGTTCTTGCCGCGGAATTCGAACTTGGCGATGGCCCAGGCGGCCGCGACGCCGAAGGTCGCGTTCAGCGGCACCGCAATCGCCGCGGTGAGCAGAGTCAGCTTGATGGCCGCCGCCGCATCCGGTTCAACCAGTGCGGCCAGGTATACCTCGATCCCCTTCCGCAGCCCTTCGTAGAAGACGAGGACCATCGGCACCAGGAGGAAGAGCGCCAGGAACGAGAGCGCGAGCCCCGTCAGCGTCATCCGGACCCAGCGTGGCTCGGTGGTGGCGCGAGGTGCCACCGCGTCCTTCCCCAGCCTTCGCATTCCCGTGCTACCAGCCATCGTGCCTCCTCAGGCCGCTGCCCGCCGGCGGCCTGCCCACTGGAGCAGGTTGATGCCGAGCAGGATGATGAAGGAGAACACCAGCATGACCACGGCGATGGCGGTGGCTCCGGGATAGTCGAACTGTTCCAGCTTGGTCATGATGAGGAGCGGGGCGATCTCGGTCTTCATCGGCATGTTGCCGGAGATGAAGACCACCGACCCGTACTCTCCCACCGAACGGGCGAACGCGAGCGCGAAGCCGGTGAGCAAAGCCGGCATCAGCGGCGGGAGCAACACCCGCCGGAAGGTCTGCCACCGGCTGGCTCCGAGGCTGGCCGCCGCCTCTTCGATTTCCCGTTCGAGATCCTGTAGCACCGGCTGAACCGTGCGAACCACGAACGGCAGGCCGATAAACGTGAGCGCCACCGCGACGCCGAGGGGCGTAAAGGCCACCTTGATGCCGATCGCTTCCAGCCACCGCCCGATCCAGCCATTCGGGCCATAGAGTGTGGTCAGAGCGATGCCGGCGACCGCGGTAGGCAGCGCGAAGGGCAGATCAACCAAGGCGTCGATCAGCTTGCGGCCCGGAAATCGGTAGCGCACCAGTACCCAGGCGACGAGGAGCCCGGTTATTGCGTTGATCACCGCCGCGACGAAGCTGGCCCCAAAGCTCAACCGATAAGAAGCCAGCACCCGCGGCGAAGTGGCACTCACCCAGAAATGCTCCCACCCCAGTGACGCCGATCGGAAGAAGATCGTCGAGAGCGGCAGCAGCACGAGCAGGCTCAGATAGGTGATGGTGATCCCCATCGAGAGCCCGAACCCCGGCAGCACGGAGTGGCGGCGGGAACTCATTTGGTCGAGGGTCCTTCCACCGTGACCCTGACGCGGTGCCAGGCATTGTTCATGTAGCCCTTGAAGTTCCAGAGTGGCCGGGGATCCTCGGGTTGAGTGTTGCCCTCGGAGTCCCAAGCCCGGGCCGTGAGGACGTGGTTTCCCGCCGGGAGGTTGAGCTCGAGCTGCCACAGGGTCCAGCTCCATGGGTCGCCCACTTTGGAGAGCTGAGCGTAATGCCAGCTGGCTCCGCCGTCTGCGCTCGCCTCGACCCGTTCGATCGTCCGTCCGCCATTGGCGCAGGCCCATCCGCTCACTGATACCCTGCCCTGCTGCAACCTGGCCTCGGTTTGCGGCGACCATATAACCGAGTTGAGCGGCATATCCGACAGCGCGACACCCTGCTCCCACACCACGGAAGTCGCATCGACCTCCGGTGGAAACATCCGGTAAGCATGGCTCTGGAAGTAGTTGGTGGTTGGCGTGGTCTGCAGGTGAATGTTCGTCACCCACTTCACGCTCCGGGCGCCGATGTAGCCCGGCACGATGACGCGCAAGGGAAATCCGTGTACCGGAGGTAACGGTGCGCCGTTCATCTCCCAGGCAAGCAGAGTTTCCTCGGCCATGGCCTTGCTCAACGGAATCGAGCCCCCGAATCCGAATCGTTTCCCCTCGCGCTCGATTTCGTCGAGGCCGGTGAAGGCCGCATGCCGCGCCTCGGGACGGATTCCCGCCGTCTCCAGCACTCGAGCCAGGCTCACGCCCCGCCACACTCCGTTGCTCACCGGCTCGGCCCCCCACACCACCTCTCCCGGGATCGGGCGGACGGCGATCAGCTCGTCCCGGCGCAATCCGGCGCAGGAGATGGTGGCCGGTACGGTCTCGACCGGGTAATCCCGGCGCAGCTGCTCAAGGGAGAGGCTCAGCGGTCGATCCACCAGCCCATCGACGGTGAGCCGATAGCCCGCGGGATCGACCGATGGAACCGCCCCATGATTGCGGGTGAAAAACAGCTCCGTCGGCGTCACAGCGTGATCCCGCAGGAGTTCCGGTGGCGGGCCCGAGTTGAACCAGCGGGCGTCTCGCACCAGTTGCTTTGGATGTTTCCCATAAGGCATCGCGTCGGGTCGTTCGGTCATAGCCACCATTTCTTTAGCGGTTCTCATAAATCTGATCGAAGACACCGCCGTCCGCGAAGTGCGTCCCCTGCGCCTTGGTCCAGCCACCAAACACCTCGTCGATCGTGAACAGCGTGATCTGAGGGAACGTGCTGGCGTACTTCGTCGTGACCGCCTTGTTGCGCGGGCGATAGTAGTGCTTCGCGACCAGCTCCTGGCCCTCATCGCTGTAGAGGAATTGGAGATAGGCCTGGGCCACTTCCACCGTGCCATGCTTCTTCGCGACCTTGTCCACAACAGTCACCGGCGGCTCGGCGAGGATGCTGAGCGAGGGCACCACGATCTGGAACTTGTCCGGCCCCAGCTCCTTCACTGCCAGCAAGGCTTCATTCTCCCACGCGAGCAGGACGTCGCCAATTCCCCGCTCGACGAAGGTCGTGGTCGAGCCACGCGCGCCGGAGTCGAGCACCGGAACGTTTTTGTAGATCCGGGCGACGAAGTCTTTCGCCTTGGCCTGATCGCCGCCGAATTTCTTCAGGGCGTAGCCCCAGGCCGCGAGGTAATTCCAGCGAGCGCCACCGGATGTTTTGGGATTGGGCGTGATTACCGAGACGCCCGAACGGGCGATGTCATCCCAGTCCTTGATGTTCTTGGGATTCCCCTTCCGGACCAGGAAGACGATGGTCGAGGTGTAGGGGGCGCTGTTGTCGGGCAACCGCTTCTGCCAGTCGGCCGGAAGGAGCTTGGCCTTCTGGGCGATCTCGTCGATGTCATACGCAAGAGCGAGAGTAACCACGTCGGCTTCCAGGCCGTCGATTACGGAGCGGGCCTGCTTACCCGAACCGCCATGGGACTGCCGGATGGTGACGGTGACACCCTTCTCCGCCTTGTACTTGGCCGCGAATGCGGTATTCACGTCCTGATACAGCTCCCGGGTCGGATCGTAGGAGACATTGAGCAGGGTGACCGCCTTCTGGGCCTGGGCCACCGTCGTCAAGCCGAGCGCAAGTGAAACCGCCGCAACACCACGAATCAGGAAAGCCATTGCACGTTCCTCAGAAGGAGGTCTGGAACCGAGTCGCGAAGAACTTCTCGTCGGGACGGTCACCAGTCGTGGCGCCCCCTTCGAACTGCGTCTGCTCATAGTTGAACATCAGCTTCACGTTCCGGCCGAGGTGCCAGTTGAGGCCGACGGCCCAGGCCTTTTCTTCGGTGACGGAAGCGGTCGGGCTCGCATAGATCGGGAACGCGTCGTCATCGAAGTCCAGCTCGCCGTAACGGGCAACCAGCTCGAACGCACCCCACCCACCGGCAAACGGATCGAACTGCTTCTTCGGCGTGACGCTCTTGAATGAGTTCCGCTCTCCGGTCAGGAACAACGAACCCTCCACCTGCCACGCCTTGTGCTCCAGCTTCTCCGTAGTGCGGGTGACTCCGGTGTCACGAGCCACCTCCTGCCGGGAGATGGCGTACTCCGCGAGCAGACCAAGCGGGCCCTTGTTCAGGTAGGCCTGGGGGATGATCCGCTCGCGCCGCCCGTCGGCGATGACGGTCCCGGTGATGGGGGTCGTAGTGCTCGTGAGGTAGCGGAAGACCGTGGCCTGGCCGGGCGAGCGATATGAAGGAAGAGCCGTGGTCGTGATGTTGCCGAGCTCATCACCGGTGCTGGCGGCGATGCCGAAACCGAGATCAACCGGCGGATTGTCCGCCTTCTTGGCAAAAGGCACGACGAAGAGGCGGCCTACGAGGTCTTTGCCGTCGGCCACGTCGTTGAGCCCGCTGGCGAGGTCCGGAACGCCATCAAAGAGCGCGGCGTTGTAGTTGAGGATTCCGCCGGCCAGATCCCCTGCGACCTGGAGACCGACGTCTCGGCTGGGTACCAGGTTGGTGGGCAAGCCGCGCTCGATGAACTTCACGTCGGTGGCCGACTGATACCGCTCGAGCCCCAACGCGGGTTTGTACTTCCCTGCCCGCACCGCGAATTCCGGCTTGAAGCGGGCTTCGAAGTACGCGTCGAAGATCGTTGGCGCGGCGCCGGCGAAGTCCGGCATGATTCGGAAGTCGTAATACTTGTAGACCGTGCCCTCGAGGATCGGCCGGACTCGGCGCAGCAGGAGATCGTTGGTGAGGACCTGTGCGTCGTCACTCAGGTAGACTCGCGCGTCCGCCTGGAGATACCCGCGCAGCTTGAGCACGAAGTTCCCATCGGCCGATTTGAGCTGGAACCCTGTGGCGCCGGCGGTCACCGACGGGCGCGACTTGGCCGCGTTGATCACGCTGTCCTGGTAGAGCTCCCAGCGACGGCTGAGGACCTTGATCTGCTGATCGAGATCATCGAGGCGCTGCTGCGTGGCCTCGGCAGCGCTGTCCTGCTGCGCCACGAGTTGTGGTGCTCCAACCACAGCGCTGAGGGCCCAGAACAGCACCAGGCCCGTCTTCCATCGGATCGTCACCATCGGCTAATCTCCGTGAAAACGGGGGCCTCCGGCTGTCCGGTCAGTCCCCAGGGTGAAGTACAATTCCGGCTCGCTCGAGCCGGGCGAAATTCAGGAGCCGCTGGACCTAACTTCCGTGCCCAAGCGGACTTTCTCCCGCCGTTCCAGCTGCACGATGCGCCCTTCGTGGACCACGATTTCGAGCGACCCGAACCGGAGTCCGTGGAGCGCCTGGGCCACCGCCGCCCACATCGTCTTATCTATATCTGTCATATCACTCCGATTAAGTCTAGCGGCTTAGTAGGGTAATAGCGCAAAGCATATGCCGCTTCAGCCCCGGGCCCGCCGCCCGGGCCGCGCGGCGGCCAATTCCCGTCGAGCCAGTGTCGCCAGGCTCATCTTGTCCAGGATCCGGGCCGTCGAGTCCCGCACTTCCTTCATCGCAAGCCTCACCCCGCACGCCGCCTCGTCCGCGCAGTCGTCGCAGCGCACGTAGCCGGTCTGGCTGGCACAGGGCACCGGGGCCAGCGGGCCGTCGAACAGCCGGACCACCTGCCCTACCGGGATCCGCGAGGGGTCCCGCGCCAGCAGATAGCCGCCGCGCTTCCCCTTCCGGCTCTGGACCATACCCTGATTGCGCAGGTCGAGCAGGATCAGCTCGAGGAACTTGGGCGGGATCCGCTCGCGGGCCGCCAGGTCGGCGATGCGCACCGGCTCATCGCCCTTATGTTCGGTGAGGGCAAGCAAGGCCTTGAGAGCGTACTTGGCCCTTTTTGAGAGCATGGAGGGTTTGTCGGTTGGGTTCAGCCGTAAGATAGCTGATCAAGTTCCGGGTTCCGAGTTCCGAGTTCGGATGCCGGGCACTGTGGGAGACTTGGTATTGCGGGATACTTCGTAACTAGACACTCGGAACTGGATACTCGGAACTCTTCCTCAGTCTTTCAGATACTCCTCCCTATACATCTCCATCAGCTCGAAGAAGTAGGACAGCGCCAGCGGACCAATGAGGAGGCCGAGGAGGCCGAAGTAGCCGATGCCGCCGATGGCACCGATCAGGGTGATCAGGACCGGCACCGAGGCGAAACGGCGAAACACCGCCGGTCGGATCACGACATCCACGTTGCCCACGACCACCGCTCCGAGCACTGCGAGGAAAATGGCGGCGCCGATCCGGTCGCTGAGCGCCAGGGTAACCGCGGCGGGCCCCCAGACGAGACCAGCTCCTACGACCGGCAGGATACCCAGCACGGCAGTCACCACACCCCAGAACGCCGCGTTACCGAGTCCCGTGAGCATGAATCCGAGCGTCACGAGACAGCCCTGCACCACCGCCACCAGACCGGTCCCCACGATCGTCGAGTACGTGATGTCCCGGAATCGTTCCCGCAGCCGCTCCGCGTTCTCAGGCGAGAAGGGGATGAAGTCCCGGATCCGCTCCCAGGAGCTGGTCGGCTGGAGGAGCATGAAGTAGGCGATGAAGAACGCGATGGTGAGGTTGAAGCCGATCCGGGTTGCCGTCCCCACCAGCCCGAAGACGCTGCTGGCGATCCGGGAGACCAGCTCCTCTCCGGCCTGGACCAGCCGGGGCCCGATCGGTACTCCCGAGATCGTGAGGTGACTCAGCCGATCGAGAATCGGGCCCTGAATGACGCCGGTGGCCAGGGACTGGGCCTGGCCAACCAGCAGCCCGGTTATCCACACGGTCGGGATGACGAGGACGGCCAGCGCGATGAGCACGACCAGAAGTGCCGAGAAGGTCGGCCGGATCCACCGGGTCAACAGGTCATGGAGCGGGGCCAGCATGACGAACAACACCGGCCCCCCGAGGATACCAGATGCAAAGGGAGCCAGCGCCACCAGGATACAAATCCCGAGGATCAGGATCAGTAGGCTGGCGCGGTCTCTATCGGATTCGAGAAAGGGCATTAGGCGCGCAACTTACGCCCCCTCAACCGGTCCGACAAGCAGCCCCTGCCCTCCTCAAGCAACGGTTGAACTGGTAACTTGCAGAAGGCAAGTAACAGCGCTCAAGTGAGTTGCTTTCTACAAGGCACTGCATTCCAGAGGGAAAAGTGACCAGAGAGCTGAATCCCACCGCCCGGTCCGACCGGCGCTCCGACTGCCCCATTGCCTGCTCGCTCGACCTGATCGGGGACCGGTGGACCCTGCTGATCGTCCGGGATCTGTTTCGGGGAAAGCGCCGGTTTTCCGAGTTCCTGGCTTCGGACGAGGGGATCAAGACCAACATCCTGGCCGCGCGGCTCAAGCGACTGGAGGAGGCCGGCCTGGTACAGCGGTCTCCCTATCAGAAGCATCCGCCGCGCTACGACTACCACCTCACCAGTCAGGGGCGAGACCTGTCTCCGGTCCTGACCGCGATCTACGGCTGGGGGCGGGGACACTTCCCGAGCCTCGGATCATGAAACCCGACGACGCCAATGGCCGGCTGGCCCCCGAGGAGCGGCCCTTCCGCGTCCTCCTCATCGCGGGCTCCAACCGCCGGCAATACGACTGCCCGGGGATCGACTCCAAGGCCCGAACCCTGATGTTCCGGATGGCCGACCGGCTCCCCCAGGAATGGGAGATCGACCTCGAGGACCTCGGAAACATCTGGAACCGGGAGCAGATCCGGACCTGCAACGCCTGCGTCTCCACCTCGGCGGCGCTCTGCGTCTGGCCCTGCAACTGCTACGAGAAGGGGAGCTGGAACCAGCCCGACCTCATGTGGAACCTGAACCTCTATTCCCGGCTCGACCTGGCCGACGCCTGGGCCATCATCGGGCCGGTCAACTGGTACAACGCCACCAGCAATCTCAAGGCGATGTTCGACCGGCTGGTCTGTATGAATGGCGGGAACCCGCGGGAGGACCTGATCGGACACAAGGACCCGAGCCTCGCCATCGAGCTGGAGCATTCAGACGAGTGGGATAAGCTGAGCCAGAACCACCTGGAGGGGCGCACGGCGGGGTTCTTCTGCTATGGGGACGGTGGCGCCGACGAGCTCACCGAATCAGGCCGGCCCCGTTTCCTGCACCACCGCTCCTATTTCGATCCGGAAGAAGAGCCGTTCGAGAACATGCGGGACGCCTATGCGCCGATCGTCTGGCAATGCCGCTACAGTGGGATCGAGGTGCCGGACCCGCTCTGGCACTATGTCGAGTTTGGGCGGGACAAGAAATACAGCGACAACCAGGCGGAACACATGGTGGAGGAGCGGGACGTGATGAGCGAGTTCGACGCCTGGACCGACGCCTTCGTCAAGCACGTTGCGAAGAAGGGCAAGGTGAAGCCGGGGCAGTATCGTGCTTACGGCTACCGGCCGCCCTCCCATCTCTGGGCCGATCTCAAGACCAAGTGGCGCGGGCTGCGGATGCTCCTGGGCAGGCCGATCCCGGGAACCTCACCCGCAATCCAGAAGGAGCGGGGCTTGAACCGTGACGTGGGGATCTTCTATAAGAAGGGGGAAGGCGCGAAGCTGAGAGGTTCGTAGCCGAGGAGAGCTAACGGCGCATCAATTGAATGCCCGAGGGGAGAGTCGAACTCGCACCGGACGGCGCGCTGCCTGAGGGGTGAATTGTCACCCGGCGGGGCGTGAAGATCGTCGCCGAACCTGTCAGGCCGGCGCTCCAGCTATCGCCCCAGCACCAAAGTGCGCCTTCTGGGTCGAGACCGCACGCATGACTCTCCGAGATGTCCATGCTGACGAAGGGGACTGGGCTCTGCACCCGCATGGGTGTGGCACTGAAATCCACCCCGGGCCCAACCCCGAGCAATCCAAACTCGTTTGAACCCCAGCAATAGCCCGCTCCATCTACCGTCCAAGCGCACACGAGCTCCAACGATACGGCCACGCCAATGGCGGCGGCTGAAAGCGGGACTGCGGTAGGAACGGAATCGTTGCCCAGGGTGTCCTGGCCCCAACAATCGACGATTCCAGTGATGGTCCGGACTCCACAGCTTCGGTGTGCGCTCGCCCCGAGGGCAGAATAGCGATACACACTCTGCACCGGAACAGGGCTGACCACGCACTCAAGGTCGCCATCGCAAATGGCCTGATCCGTGATGAGCGCGGCGGCCGGATTGCCGAGCGTTTGTGGCCTACCCCAGCACGAAATCACTCCATCGTCCGTGAGACCGCACGAGTGGTACCACCCGGCAGCCAGATTGGTGAATGTGGCACTGTTGGGTACGAGATTCGGGATGAGATCCCAAGACGCTGGTGGTACCGCTGGGCCCTGGCCCCGCTTGCCGGCTTCATAGTCACCGACGCAATACACTCCGTCACCATCAGCGCTCACGAGGCAGGCATGGCCTGGCCCGAGCGTCAACGCCGTCGCGGTCGGTGCTCCCGGCAACCGAGCCGGCGCCGGCCCGATTAGCCCGCCGCCGTCATAGTCGATGAGGAACGTTCCCCAGCAATAGACTTCGTTTGATTGCGCGAGCCCGCAGTACGCATCGCCGAACGGGTGCTCCGCAAGGAGAACTTCTCGCATCGCAGGCAAGCCGAGGATTCGATGGAGGCCGGGCGGGCACGACGTAGCATTACAGGTGTTCGAGTCTAATGTCGCGATGGGGTTGGTGCAGTACGTCACACCCGAAGCGTCGACCGCGCAAGTGCCGTCCATCCCGACGCTTATTGTCACGAGGATTGGCTCTGGCGTGTCGGGAGCGGTGGTCTCCTGACAAGCTCCGAGGACGAGGAGGGCTACGAGCAAGTGGCGCGATATCGGAGCGGAGGAAAGTGGCACCGGAGTCCCCTCGCGTCGCGTGGCCGGCTGGGCCCAACCGGGCCGAGCGTAGAACCCCATCAGGGAGTTGCCGAAGTCTACCTACTGCGCCCCGTCGACAAGGGGAGGCACCGGTCCGTATGTGTCAATGCTCCAAACACTGGAATTGTCCCACATTTCTTCAATGCAATAGACCTGGCCGTCCGCCAGTGACACGCACTCCATGGACTGGGCCGCCAGGTCCGCCACTGGAAGGCCAGCCAGGGACGCAACCGGGCCTGGGGTCAGCCACAATCCTCCTCCCCAACGGACGAGGCTGCCGGCCTTGATGGCGAGCACGACGTCCTGGCTTGCGGTGATGTGGGTAACGCCGGTCGTGGAGAGAATGGGAGACGGCGCGTCCGGCCCCGATACAGCGAGTTGACTATTCCCATTTCTACCCCAGCACCAGACCTCCCCATTCGACTTCCGCCCGCAGGCGAACAGCTCGCCGACGGCGACCTCGGCGAAGTGGTGTCCGCCGCTGACGACGACAGGGGTCGCGGACGCAGCGCTGGAGCCATCGCCAAGGGAGCCCGAACCCCAGCAGGCCGCAGTAGAGTCGGCGAGGGTTCCACACGCAAGGAACCCGGCGAAAGGCGAACCTTCGTCGTTACCGTCGATGTCCAGGTCCACGAAGGCAGGGGACCCCGGCACCGCCGCCGCCGCGTCGGATCGTCTCCAGCACCACGCGGTCGAATCCGCAGCGGCGAGTCCGCAGTAGCTACCCCAGCCCCATGCCGCGCCACGCAGACGACGAAGGGGGGGGAGGTCTGTCCGTTTCGCCAAGGTCGGTTGGGACTCAGATGCGCACCAGGTGCTCCCGCTTCCGTCGAGAGCGCAGACTGAGTTGTTGCCGGAGACCGCGACTTCGGTGAGTCCGGAGGCCCCGTCCACATGGCCGGGCGCATCCGGTGGCAACCAGCCGAACGGGGGACTGGGACGCAGGGAAACGGGCGCGGTGCTCGTCCAGGAATCTTTGCCCCAGCACCAGAGCTCCCCAGCCACCAGGCCGCATCCCATGTCAACCGACCCCGCAACGTGATCGACGCGAACGGCCTCGGCCACCGTGCTGAGGGTAGCAGCGTACTTGTCGGATGCCCGAGCGGTCACCTCGTTCAGCCCCGCCTGAGGACCCAGGGTCCAGACGGCCAGGGCGAGGCCGTCCGCATCGGTCGTATCACGGACCGGGGAGATGGAACCTCCGCCCGCCGTCACTGCCCACGTCACGATCGCGCCTGATCGGGGTCGTCCTGTCGTGTTCACGACTCGAACCTTCATCGTGTCTCGCAGCATCCAGCCGGGAACTCCCGTGGCTGGCGCGGTGGTTACGACGCTGAGTCCGCCGAGTGATGGCTCTGTCATTGCCTCGTTGCACCCCACGAGAGCAACGATGGTCAAGGCCACCAGGTGATAGGATGATCTGCCGCCATTGAAGCCAGGCGTAGGAAGCACGGTTGCCTCATGATGATTGCTCGGGCGACGCGCTTCCCGCGGGGGAGCGGCACGCCGTAGGCAACAACTTACTACACAACACCGTTGGTCGTGAATGTGGTGAATCGCCGCCGACCCTCACTCTTTCAACAACCGCTCATACCTCGGATTCCCCTTGAGCGCCGCAAAGGTGGGATCCACTCGCAACCACCCGGGTGAGAGGTAGTACGGCATCTTGAGCAGCGGCTCGAGCATGTCGAGCGCCTTCTCGGGTTCACCCACCATGAGATAGATCCGCGCCATTATCTGCTGATAATAGGGTCCGCTCACGTAGTCTGTCGCTATGGGTGAGAGCGCCAGGCCTTTGAGTCCCTGGGCGATCGCATCGTTCTTCCGGCCCAGGTAGGCCAGCATCAGCCCGCCGAGGACGTGCCGCTGTGCATCCTCCGGCGCCGCGCGAAGCTGGACCTGGGTTTCCTGCCAGGCGGTATCGGCCAGGGCCCGGGCCCGGGCGCGGTCGCCCCGCAACCAGGAGAGCTGCATCAGGACGGTCGCCCACGCGCCCCGGTCGTTATCGAACGCTGCCGGTGTCAGCCGGAGCAGAAGCTCCTGCTGGGGTTCATCCAGCAGCCAGTACAGGTCCCAGTACGTCCCGAAGTAGGCGGCCACTTCGGGGCCAGCAAAGGTCGGTGAGATCTGACGGATCACTTCACGTGCGCCGGCGAGGTCACCCTGCCCCGCATACACCATTGCCTTGTTCTCGCTGGCGCTGAGGTCGCCAGGAGCCAGGGCGAGGGCCGCTTCGCTCATGTCCAGCGCTTCTGGGTAGCGATGCAGCCACAGGTAGATATCCTGGAGTCGGACCGCGGCGAGCACCGACCGGGGATCCAGGCGGAAGGCTTGCTGCCCGTGGGCCACGGCTTCCTCGTAACGCCCCGCGGTCCGCTCGACCGAAGCAGCCAATGTGAGACATTCGGGATTGTTGGGTGCCAGCCGGAGCGCGTCGCGGACGTGGCGCTCCGCCTCAACAATGTTGACCTTGACGTTGAGATAGTATCGGGCCAGCGCCAGATGCCCCTGTATTCCGTTCGGATCGAGGCGGAGCGCCTGCTCGGCCGCGGCCATCGCCCGGCGGTCGACGTCGGGATCGGGGACGCTACTCACGTACAGGCTGCCGAGTGACCGCGAAAGCTGGGACCACGCTTCGGCAAAGGAGGAGTCCAGCGCCACCGCCTGTTCATACAGTGCGATGGCTCGGCGGATAGTGGCGGGCTGGTTACCGATTGTGGCCCGGCCCTTCAGATAGAGATCGTAGGCCGCCAGGTTGTCGGTGGGCCGCTCGGCCAGCTGGGTTTTTTCCTGGCTGCCCAGCGCCACGCCGAGTGCACCAGCGACTCGGCTCGCGATTTCGGTCTGCACCTGGAAGACGTCGGTGAGGTTGGCATCGTACGATTGCTGCCAGGTGACGTCACCGGTCCGCGTGTCGATCAGCTCAGGCACCACTTGGACCCGGCTGGTTCCGTCGGCCGCCTTGGCCCAACGGACCGTGGCGCTGAGCAGGTAATCCACCCCGAGCTCCCGTCCGATCTCCCGTGGCGACTTGGTGCTATCCCCCCGATACTGGTCGGAACTAGCCCGCGCGATAAGCTGAAACGTTCCCAGGCCGGCCAGCTTCCCCCGGACCTCATCGGCGATTCCCTCGGCGAAGTAGGCATCCTCCGCTGCACCCCGGTTGGTGAAGGGAAGCACGGCCAGCCGCGTGCCCTGCGGTGTGGCTCCCGCCACGTTCGGACTCCTGAGAACAAGGGCGGCCGCGAGCACGCCCCAGGCGGCGAAAGCGAGTACGCCTCCTACCAGGCCGTTTCGCAAGGTGAGAAAACGGCGGATACCGGAGTGGCCCGCTCCACCCCGGGCACCGAGCAGTATGATCGGGAGACCAGCTACCATCAGAACGCCAGCCAGGAGGAACATCCATTGGGGTAGACCCACCTGGCGCACCAGGGCATAGGCCATCGCCAGAACCGCCGCGCCAGCCAGGAGGAAGAGCCCGAGCACCTGGAGTAGAGCAGGACCGGATTGCGCGATGACCGGCCGCGCGCCGCTGTGAGTGACGTCGAGCGCCTGGTCCAACGCGGTCGCCAACGCTGTTGCGGTGGAGTAGCGGTCGGCAGGACTCTTGGCCAGCGCTTTCATCGCTACCTGGTTCACATCGGCGACCAGGCCGGTTCGGGTAGCGCTGAGCGAGCGAGGCGCCTCGGTCATGCTCCGGGTCACGATCGCCTGCGGCGTTGGGCCGGTGAAGGGCGGCTCGCCGGCGATCATTTCATAGAGCAGGGCGCCCACGGCGTAGATATCGGCACGGGCATCCACCTCGCGGTCGCCCATCGCCTGCTCGGGGGCCATGTAATGCGGCGTGCCCACGGCCAGCCCGGTCTGAGTCAGCGTCTCAGTGGACGTTGAGCTGAGTGCCCGCGCAATGCCGAAATCGGCAACCATCGCGTGGCCGCCGCCCAGAAGAATGTTGGCCGGCTTGATGTCGCGGTGGATGATGCCGCGCTCGTGCGCACAGGCGAGCGCTTCGGCGACTTCGCGTGCGATTTTGAGCGCGTCCTCGACCGGCAGCTGGGTTTCGCGCTTGATCCGGTCGCGCAGGGTCTCCCCTTCCACATAGGGCATCACGTAGTAGAGCAGTCCTTGAGCTTCGCCCGACTCGTACATCGGGAGGATGTGCGGATGGGTGAGCCGTGCCGCGATCTCCACTTCGCGGAGGAAGCGATCCGCACCCAGAGTCGAGGCCAGCTCCGGCCGCATCACCTTCACCGCAACACTGCGATTGTATTTGAGATCCTGGGCAAGATAGACCGTCGCCATGCCCCCCTCGCCCAGCACCCGCTCGACTTTGTAGCGACTGGCCAGGGCCCTTTTGACCTTCGTGACCTCGACGATGCCGGTGACCGCGGTCCGGGGAGGAACTCCGGGATCGGGCGGTGTCGCGTGTCCGCAGCGCAGGCAGAACTGTGCCTCCTCCGGCAAGGGAGTGCTGCACGCAGGGCACGAGCGCGTGTAGCTGCCGATCGTGGTCATACGGTACCTCCACCATCAGTGGCAGGATCGACTGGGGCCGGCTGAGAACCCTCCGTCCTCGAGGGCAGTATCGCTTCAAGCATCGCCAACTCCGCCTCCAGCGCGTCCGAGCGACGGGCCGGGAGCGTCCCTTTCGCTTCGCTCAGGACAGGCTCAGGGGTGGGGGTCGGAGTTGCCGATTCGGGTTTCTGGGTTGCCATGAGTCCTCGATCGTGAGCTTTCGCGCCGGCAAGCCTTCCGCCGACGGTGCCACGATACGAAGCCCCGCTCAATCCCGCGCCCTCAATCCTTGCAGCAAGGGGACGGTATTTAGCAGCGCACCGCTAACAGATTGTCTTGGTGGGGGTTATGACTTCGTACCTGAGGTCAGAAAGTCGCTGGGCGTGACCTCGAACCGCTCCTTGAAGGCCCGCCGGAAGTAGGAGAGGGACTCAAATCCTACAGCGTATGCGATTTCTGTGACGCTGCCCGCTCCCTGCTTGAGCAGGGCCGCGGCGCACTCCGCGCGGACCGTTCGGATGTACCGGGTCGGCGTGGTGTCGAGCTCATCGCGGAGCGAGCGGTACAACTGGTGGTAGGAAAGAGAGGCTGCCTCGGCCAGCGCCTCGGGTCCGAAATCCGGATCCACCAGATGCGCCTCGACCAGTGGGCGAAGCCGGAGGTCGAGCCCGGATGGGGCTGCCGGCACGGTGGCAGGCGGAGCCGATTCGCCCTGACGGAAGCGTTCGAGCAGGCGCCGGCGCTGCTGGAGCAGATTGGTCACGCAGGCGGTCAAGACGCCGGGGTCGAAGGGCTTCACCAAGTAGGCGTCGGCCCCGGCCTCCAGTCCCGCGATCTGGTCCGCCGACTCTGCGCGCGCGGTGAGCAGAATGACCGGGATGGCGTCGGTCATCGGGTCCGACTTGAGGGCTTGGGCGAGGCCCAGCCCATCGAGCTCAGGCATCATGACGTCGGCGACGATCAGATCGGGCAGCGCCTCGCGGGCCAGGGCGAGACCGGCCTTGCCGTCCCCGGCCTCCACGACGTGGAACTGGGGCTGCAACACCGCGCGGACGTAGGCCCGCACATCGGGGTTGTCGTCCACCAGGAGCACCGTGGTCCGATCCTCGGCGTTCTCCTCCTCCGTTTCCTCTTTCCCATCCTTAGAGAGGGCATCCTGGGGTGGGGGCTCGAGCACCAGCTCGATGACTTCCGCCGAGGTCGCCGCAGATTGGCCGGCCCCCCCCTGGTCGATGCCGGCGACATTCAGCGGGAGTCGCATTGTGAACGTGGTGCCTTGGCCCGGAGTGCTCACCACGCCGATCTCGCCGCCGTGCAACTCCACCAACTCCTTCACCAGCGCCAAGCCGATCCCGGTCCCCTCATATCGCCGGGTAGCGGCTGTATCGGCCTGATAGAAGCGGTCGAAGATGTGCGGCAGGTCCGCCGCCGAAATGCCGACACCGGAATCGCGCACGACGATCAAGGCCGCACCGTCGTCCTGCCCGACCGAGACATCGATGATCCCGCCGCTGCCGGTGAACTTCACCGCGTTGGACAGGAGGTTGAGGACCATTTTCTCCAGCTGTTCCGGATCGACTCGTAGAGTCAGGTTCTGGAGCGCACTGCGAAAGATGAGCGCGATCCCGTTGCGTTCCGCCAGCGGAGCAAAAGCCTGGGTGGCCGAGCGGACGAACCCGACCAGGTCCACCGGCTGCCGGTTGATGGTGACACCGCCGGCTTGGAGCCTGGCCAGGTCTAGAATCTGGTTGATCAGACGGAGCAGGCGCTGGGTGTTCCGGAGCATGAGACCACCCTGAGCCCGCGCCTCTGGACTCAGCGCGCCGTGGCGTCCGTCGAGCAGGCTCTTCAGCGGTCCCAGGATCAGGGTGAGCGGAGTGCGGAACTCGTGGCTCAGGTTGGCGAACAACTGGGACCGCATCTGGTTCAACTGCTCCAGCTTGGCATTCTGGCTGGCGAGCTGCTTCTCATTCCGCTGGAGCGCGGCGGTGCGGGTCTCGACGAGGGCGGTCAGCTCCGCTTCGCGCTGCCGCAGGCTGCGCACTCTCCACTGATAGACGAGGGCGGCGAGCAGTGCCATCGCGAGACCGAGCAGGACCTTCGCTGTTACCGTCTCCCGGAACAACGGAGCGACGTTGAGCTCGAGAGTGGCAGCAGCCGGAGTCCAACGATCCCCGTCCTGGCTGGCCGCCACCTGGAAAGTGTAATGGCCCGGTGGAACCCGAGTATAGAACGCGGTGCGTCTGCTACCGGCATCCACCCAGTCTGCGTCGTAGGGATCGAGCCGATAGCGGAACCGTACGTTGCCTGGCTCGACGAAGGTGAGCGCGGTATAGGAGATCTCCAGGTCACGCTCGTCGGGCCTGACGGCGAGCTTGCTGGTATCCGCCTCCAGCACTCGCCCGTGACTGGTGACCTGCTCGACGGTCACCGGAGGCGGCGCTCGTCCCTGCGTTACCAGGGAGGGATCCACGCCGACGATCCCATCTTGAGTAGGAAACCAGAGCCGTCCGTCGCGGGTCTTGGCCCCGGCCGGCTGGAAACCGCCGTTGCCTTCCCGGTTCCTAAGGCCGTCGCGTTCGGTGTAGGCCGTCGAATGGATCCGCGAGATGCGGTGATCGGCAAAGGCGTTGAGCTCGTCTCGCCGCACCCAGAAGATGCCGCGATTGCTGTTCATCCAGAGGCGGCCCGCTCCGTCCTCGAGAATCACGTGCACGACGGGATCGTACAGGCCATCGCTGGTCGCGTATCGAGTGATCGTCGGGACGTAGCGCTCGTCCTCGGCGGGCCAGTGGTGAGGATCCAGGCGGGCGAGTCCCCGACCTTCGGTGCCGATCCAGAGCCAGCCGTCGCCGTCAACATAGAGTGAGCGGATGATGTCGCCGGGAAGACCTTCGGTGGAGGCGAACGCGCGGCAGTGTCCAGCGAAGCAACGCACTACACCAGCACCATTGGTGCCGACCCACAGGGCGCCATCCTCGGTCTCGGCGAAGGCGCGGGCCGCGGCCCGGCCGGGCCATTCGGGCATTGGCGACCAGTGTCCATCACGACGTTCGACCACCTGGGTCTTGGTGCCCGCGAGCACCCGCCCGTCCTTCGTCCGATAGAGGGCGTACACCCCGGGCCAGCTGAAGTAGGGTGCGGCCACTTTGCTGCAGTGCATCTCCCAGGTGCAGAACTGAAGCTCGAACGGGGTGGCGAACAGCATCCCCACTCCATCTTGGAGAATCGCTGTCGCCTGGGGCGGGTAGCCCTGGGCCCCGGTGAAATTCCGAATAGTGCGACGGTCCGGCGAGATTCGACTCGTCCCCTGGAGCAGGCTGCCGACCCAGAGTGCGTCGGTCGAGTCCCGGGTCACGATGTAGGCATTGCGCGCCGCGAGCCCCTCGGGAACGCTGTAGGCGGTGAAGAGGCTGCGCCGAAGCCGGTGGAGTCCCATGCCATCGGTCGCCAGCCAGATCCCGCCCTCGCGATCGAAGAGCAAATCGGTAATCCGTCCGGTGGGACCATTGGATCCCAGGTCCAGAGTGTAGACCTTGCGACCATTGAGCACCAAGTCGCGGTTGATCGCATGCCATGCGCTGTCCCGTCCCAGCACCTGGAGTGGCGCCGCCAGGTTGAACTGGTGGAAGCGCGCGTCCACCGCAACGACCCGATGGTCCGGATCGAACCGGAACACGCCCCGCATGCCGTAGCCCAAAACCGCCCCCGTGGCCGGCAGGTAGACGAACCGCTGAACATTTCCCGGGTAGGTGCCTGCTGTTGGGATACCCGTGACCCCGCCTTTGGGAATCTCCCATACCCGTTGTTCGGCACCTAGCCAGAGTCGCTCCTCCGGATCCTCCCATACGGTGAATGCCGAGTCCCTCCCGAATGTGGGAGCGATCGTCACCCGCTCCGCGCTGCTACCGACAATCCGGAAGACGCCGTTGGTTTCGGTGGCAACCCAGAGGGTGCCGTCTCGCCGGCGCACGATACTGAACACCTTCCCCTGGATCACTTCGGGCGCCACGGGGACGAAGCGGTCCCCCTCCATTTGGCCGAGCCCGCGATCGGTGCCGATGAACAACTGTCCCGCGGGATCCTCGTAGATGGTGTAGACTCCGCCCACCAGTCCCCGGCTCTCGTCGATGTGGGTGAAATGTCCCCGTGCGAACCGCACCAGGTACAGCTGCTCCGTGTTCATCCAGAGCGTGCTGTCCCGGGTTTCCACCAGGGAAAGGATCCGGTCGCTGGGGAGGCCGGGCGAGTTGGCGGAGTTGTAGACCGTGAAGCGCACCCCGTCGAACCGGACCAGACCGTCGTAGGTGGCAGCCCACAGGTAGCCGGTCCGGCTCTGCAGGAGGGCACTGATCGAATTGACCGGGAGGCCGTCGGCGATGGACCACGATTCCCGCACCCACCCGGTGCTCAGTGACGACGGAGCGCCGGCCTGGGCGTGGAGCGCAGCCCCCGTAAGGGCCAGCATCACGCCAATGCCGCCGAGTCCCCGCGTAAGGCACCGCAGGCGTGGGTGCACCGTGGTCCGGGAAGATGAGATGAAGGAGTTTACGGAAAACTTGACTGAAACACCACGGCCTGACAACGCGTCTCAAATCGGGAAAACTTCTTCATGGGAACCGGTGATGAACCGCTCCGAGAGGCGTAAGGTGCACCTGACCATCCTCATGCTCGCGGCACTCCCCGGAACCGCGAGCCCTCAGGCTGCAGACACCGGGGCGACTCAGGTTACCCACTCCCAGAACTATGACCCCTCGTTCGCCCCGGACGGCCAACGCTTCGTCTACATCTCCCAGGTGGCTGGTCGGGAGCAATTGTTCATTCGCTCGATCGATGGGTCCAGCCTTCAGCAACTGACCTTCGACTCGGTGGACCACGAGGATCCGGCCTGGTCGCCGGACGGGAGGTGGATCGCCTTCGTCCGACTCAGCCCCACCGTCGAGCAGATCGCCCGGATGCCCGCGGCCGGAGGACCGGTCGAAGTGCTCACTCCTGCAACCGAGCGTGCGATCCATCCCAATTGGGCGCCGGACGGCCGCCACCTCGCCTACTGCACCGACGACGACCTGGCGCCTCCGAAGAAGAACGACGCCGACATCATCGTCCTCGATCTTGAGACCCATGCGCGCCGCGTGCTGATTTCTGGAGGTGTCAACACCTACCCTGCGTGGTCCCCCGACGGTCGCTCCATCGCCTTTCGTCGGATGCTGGGCGAGCACGACTCCGAGGTGTTTCTCGCCGACAGCAGTGGGGGGCAGCAACGCAACCTCACCCGGAACCCGGCCTTCGACGGGTGGCCCGCGTGGGCGCCCGATGGTCGTCGCCTGGCTTTCGCTTCAAATCGCGAGGGCGACTACCAGATCTACGTGATGCGCGTTGATGGGACCCAGGTACAACGCATAGCCGTCACGACTGGCCGGGGCACGGCACCGAAATGGACACTCGATGGAACGAGGGTCTATTTCCCGATCTGCCGTCGTCAGGATGATGGCTACGGCTGCGAGATCTACTCGGCGACGGTCCCACCGGACTGACAGCACTCACTGCGTGCTGATTGCAAATGGCTGATGGCCAACCGCCAACGGCCGACTACCCCTCTGCCTTGAGCGCCAGAGCCGGGTCAATGCGGGTAGTAGATCGGGCCGGCCAAAAGCTGGCTAGTGTGGCAACGCCGAGAAATAGTCCAGCGATGATGCCGAGTGTGGCGCTGTCGGTCGGACTTACCTCGTAGAGCAATGTCAGCACGAGTCGATTGATCATGAACGCTCCGAGCAGTCCCAGAATGGTTCCTGCCGTCGCGATAATGAAGCCGCGTTGAACCACCATTCGACGCAGGTGCGCCGGTGTTGCCCCCAGAGCCATTCGGACGGCCAGCTCGCGCCGTCGTTGGCGCACCATCGTTTCCATTACGCCGTACAGGCCGACAGCGGCGAGCAGCACCGCCGTGCTTCCGAAAAGCGCTAAGAGCACCGCGTTCAAGCGGGGCTGGGCAAGCGGCCCATCGAGAAAAACGCTGAATGGCGCGATACTCGCGAGAGCGACGCCCGAGCCCGCTTCGTCGATCGCTCGCCGGATAGCAGGCACTACGGCGTCCGGAGGGCCAGCGGCTCTGATGGCGAGCGTGGTCGGAGCGAAAGCGAAGAACGACTGCAAAAGGGGGAAATAGATGCTGGACCTGGCGTCACGCAGGTCGCGGTAGCGCGTGTCAGGCACGAGTCCGACCACGGTCATGGTCCGCTCTGAATCAGCCCCGACCTTCAGCCGTTTACCGATGGGGTCAGCGCCCGGCCAATAGTATCGAGCAGCGGATTGACTGACCACGACAACGTTCGGGTCCCCCCGGCGATCCTCGTTGGTAAAGCCCCGCCCGCGAAGTATCGGAATGCCCAGCGTCTTGAAGTAGTCCGGGGCCACGACCTCCATATTCAGCATCGGGTTCGCTGAGGCCGCCTCCTCCGACTGGCCTTCTGCCGCTGCCCGACCGTCCCAGCCCCCAGTACCCGAAAACGGGACCGCGACCACCGGCGAGACGGAACGGACCCCAGGGATCATCTGGAGACGAGTCAGGATTCGATCAAGCAAAGCGGACTGCTTCTCTGCATCGTCATACTGATCGGAGCGGACCGCCAATTCCCCGATCAAGAGACCCGCCGGTTTGAAAGAAAGTTCGGCCCGCTCGAGTTTGATGAGACTCCGCGCGACCAGTCCCGCCGCGGCGAGGACGACTACGGCCAGAGCGACTTGCCCCGCCACCAGACCCTCCGCTGCCAGCCGGGAGTGACGGCTCTGGCTCTGCCGCGTGGCCGAGCGAAGCACCTGCTGGAGGTCAACCTGGGAGGTGATGATCGCCGGGACCAGGCCGAAGACGAGCATCGCGAGACCCGTGATACCGACGGCAGCGGCGAGGGCGGTACCGTTGAGCTGAATCTCGTCGAGTCGAGGTAACCCGACAGGAGCAAGGACGAGGAAGAGTCGGACCGTTACTGCCGCGATCAGCACCCCGAGTGCACCACCGGCGACCGCCAACAGCGCGTTCTCAGCCAGTAACTGGGCGATGACCCGCGAGCGGGCGGCGCCAAGAGCGGATCGAATCGCAATCTCACGTACCCGCTCGAGCCCGCGAACGAGGAGCAGGTTCGCGACGTTGGTACAGGTGATGAGAAGCAGCAAACCGGCGGCGACTGCGAACGCGAACAGAGCGGGCCGGACGTCCCCAAGCACAAGGCGCGGGAGGGTCAGGGCCACTCCACGCAGGTCCCGCTGCCAGGTTGATGCATCGACTCGCCCCAGAAAGGCGGTCATCTCGTCGCGTGCTGCTGAAATAGCCACCCCGGGGGCGAGGCGCCCGATGACATCGAAGGCGGCGAACTCCAGGCTGCCGGCGGGAATCGTGGGCAAGACTGGAACCCATGCGTCGGTGCCTCTCGGATAGTCGAGTCCTTGAGGCATCACTCCGACGATCGTGTAAGTGACACCGTTGTCGAAGTTCAGAACCTGACGCCCCAACACATGGGGATCACCGCCGAAGCGCTGCTTCCATGTCCCATAGTTGAGGACCAGGACCGGTGTTGCGCCACTCGCGTCATCGGCAGCGCGCAATGCTCGGCCCAACAACGGTCGCGCTCCAAGGACGTCGAAGAAGTCCCCCGAGACCACTGCTCGGCGGAGTCGAGAGACCTCAGCCCCGTACTGAATCGACGTCGGCCAGGCGCCTTCGTAGGTGACGAAGGCCGCTCGCTCGAGAGAGTGTGAGACACGAACGAACTCCCTGGCGTCTGCGAGGCCAAGCGGATAGTGATCGAAGCCGCCCCGGCCCATCTCACCCCAGAGAATGACGATCCTTTCCTGGTCCTTAACTGCGAGGCGACGAAGGAGAAGCGCGTCGGCAACGGTGAACACCGCCGTCGAGAGACCGATCCCGAGGGCGAGGGTAAGGATCGACGTCACTGCGAAGCCGGGAGTGCGGCGGAGGCTGCGGATGCCGAGCTGGATACCTTGGAGGAATCTTGTCACGACCCATCCAGCGATCAGCGGTTAAGGACCACGTTGCACCTGCGGGCAGGAATTGCGGGCGTTCACCAATCTACGTACAGATTGCGCATAACGGGACGAGAGTAAACCCTCCGCGAGGTTGAGAGCGGCGTCTCAGGTGCATAGGGATCTGCGAATGCCCGAGGCGAGAGTCGAACTCGCACGGGGTTGCCCCCGGAGTCTGAGTCCTTCCATCCAGTGGTCGGTGATTTAGTAGGCGCCGCAAACCGAACCGACGGACCCTGGCTTCGTGCGATGATCGAGCCCGAGATTCATCACAGGGGTAGCTACACGGATATTTCTCGATTCCTGGTACGATCAAGAATAGCAATCTTCCCGCCTACCCCGCGGCTTACACCTATCGGTGGCTCCACCTTCAAAGGAAGCCAGCCAGTTGTGCACGCTGGCCTATCGCCCGCAGGTGAAGCGCGGACCGTTCAGGCGCGGACTGCTCAAACCCACCTTTGCTCACTTCATTGCCTCACTGCGGAGCAGCTGCAGATTCATCTTTCCGAAGCTGAGATCATCGAGTTTGGCCATGCCCTGGCGCACGGGCCAGCGCTCGGATTTGCTGATCCAGAAGAAGAAGCCGAGTCCCGGATTGAAGCGGCCACGCCCGCGGTGAAGACTGACCTTCCAACAGGTGAAGCGCCCAGCAGGAACCTCAATCACCTCCTCGCCATGAATCCGCAGATTCACCCAGAACTGGACTGCCACACTGTCGTCGGACGGCCTGGTGATCGGGACGCTGATCGCTGAGTCGGCGGAAAGGTCTGCGGCCTGGAGCACCGCCAAGACCAGCGCCGGCAGCGGCTGCCATTGCTCCTCGACAGCAGGGGCGTGATAACCCAGAAGCTCGAGACCACTCCGCGTCACCCAAGTCGAGTCGGTAAAGAACGGCGGATGGTCCTTAACCTGCTTGCCGGCCAGCAGCAACCAAGCCGGCGCCCCCGCGTATTCCGAGGGCTCGACCGAATAGACGAACAGGGTGTCCCCCGGGTGCGTGGCGGCGTCCGGTTCTGCGCTGTAGGTCCACCGTCCGGGGCGCAGCCTGATGCCCTTGGCTGCTTTCATAGTCGCAAAACTCGGGGAGCCGGATACTTGGGCCGCTAATGGTTCTGCTGCAAAGACGGATGGCGCAGCGAGCTTAGGTGTCCCGACGGTGCCCGAAGGAGGAGTATTCGGCCGCGGTGCGATGAAGAACAGCAGGAGGGCCGCGACCGCGACCGCCGACACGCGGGCGATCCATCGAATCGTCATCCGACCTCGGCCTGCGGCCGGGCCTGACATTATGACCCGCTCGCCGCGCCGCCTCCGCTCAAGGATCAGCTCCAGCTGCCGCTGGGATGGGACGGGAGCCTCCAGCAGTCCCGCGACATGGCGGATCCGGCGTTCGAGCTCCTGATCAGTCAGCATGATGCCTCCAATACCTGGCGGAGCCGCTGGAGCGCGCGGTGGAAGCGCACCTCCGAACTGTTGCGGCGGATGCCCAGCAGTTCCGCGATTTCATCGTGCGAGTAGCCCTCGATGGCCTTGAGAACCACCACGACACGCTGGTCCTCGGGCAACTGCATCAGGGCGAGTGCCAGATCCGCCTGGTCTCCGGAGCATCCGGCCGGGAACGCAGAAAGCGTCGATGCCTCGTGGAAATCAGCTTCCCGCCGCCGCCTTTCCGCCCGGAGCCGCATCAGGACGAGGCGAACCAGGATCCGCCTGAGCCAGGCAGGGAACTGTCCAGACTCCCGGTAGTGTCCCAGTGCTTCGGGTAGCCCGACGAACAGATCCTGGACGACATCCTCGGCCTCGCTGGCGCTCCCGAGCAGCCGGGCGGCGAGCGTCAACAGAGGAGCTGCGTGACGGTGGTATACCGTACTCAAGGCGTCCGCATCTCCAGCCCGGACACGGGCCACCAAGCCAGCGTCGCTTAGTGGCTCAGTCGAATGTACGATCGGAGCGGGGAGAACCATGCAGAGATAATGCCGCACGTGGGCGGATTCTTACAAATGGCTGGCTGACTCCGGCGGTCTAAACTTCAGGTACTGCGGATGCCCGAGGCGAGAGTCGAACTCGCACGGGGTTGCCCCCGGCGGATTTTGAGTCCGCTGCGTCTGCCATTCCGCCACTCGGGCGAGTGTCGTGCCAAGGCCTCAAGATAACCAGCGAGGTTCGTTACCGCGCAGAGACCCTTTGACGGCTAACCCTCCGGTGGCGGCGGTGGTGGCGGAGGATTCGGGTGCGGAGTGCCCAGGTAAGGAAACCCCTGCAGCAGATCGTCGTGAGGTCCGAGCCCGTCGCTCGGGATGCGGTTGTTCGAGATCAGCGCCAGGCGGGCCGCGACGACGTGATCGGTCAGAGTCCGCCCGTTCGGGTACTTGGCCCCCTTGCCGGGATCGTAGCGCAACATGTCTGGCAACAGGCCCGCCTCGTCGATCACCGCCTCGGCCTCTTCGGGCGAGTAGCCCCCATTGTGCTCGAGGATCTCGATCGCCTGGTGGAGGAACCGCGCGCGGTCCTGAGACGGCTCGGTCCGGTTGTACTCCTCCTTGGTCGCATCGGTATTGAAGAAGCTGGCGATCGTCGGGTGGCCGGCCCGATCGACATGCTCAAGCTTGCCGTTCCTGCGCACGCTGGCCCTCCCCCATATGCCGAGCGCCGGGTTGGCGCGAAGCTCGCTGGTCGGCAACTCCAGCACGATCCCCAAGGCGTTGTAGGGAGCAAGAGTGTCGTTCCCGGTCCAGGGAAACGGATCGACCTGCTTGAGCTCGGTGAAGTTTTTGCCCCGCTGCCAGTTGAACGCCGACAGCACTCCGGCGAAGTCCACGAAGAACGGGTCGCTGCGCCAGCCGGCGAAGAAGGTATAGGGCCCGGACACGACGATCTTTGGCTCCGCTCCGAAAGACACCTCGGCGTCGCTCACGATCCTCTTCCCAACGACCTCAGCCTCACGAGCCTCCTGCCCGGTTGCCATGTAGACAGTCGCTCGCTGCCGGCCTTCCTTTGGCTCGCTGAACACCACACTGAAGGCGAGGTCGGTGAGGGCGTCTCCGTCGTTGTCGATGTTGATGCGGTAGACGGCGTCGGGATGAAACGCTGGCGCTATCCCGAATGTGTTGACGTTGAGGATCAGCACTGTCCTCGTCGGGGCCGCGGGCGCCTGGAAGGCAAAGAGGTCAGTGATGTCCAGGCGCGGATCTTCGGCTGGCGCTCGCAGCCGCAGCCCGGTGAAGTGATTCGACATGCGGTCCTCCTAACGAACCCCACGGTGCCCGTGTGGACAGCCGCTCGCCGGCGAGGCCAATCGATGACTGGTCCGGATGGGATAGGTTAGTGCCGCAGTCGGTCCCGATGCAAGACGCGAAGCCCCGTAAGCAGGCAGTGCATAGCGGGAGTGGGTGGTTGGGAGGAAACCACCCTACTGCTCTTACCCACTACCCACCACCCACCACCTACAACCCAGCTACGGGGTCACCGTCCATACGATCCCGTGATTCACGATCGAAGGGGTGTGGCTGAAGCCCGCGACCTTGCCGTTCTTGTTCACCCCGTTAGCCTGACTGAATGTGCCGCCCAGGGTGCCCAGGTCGGTCATGACGCCGTTCTTCCAGGTGAAGCCGTGATTGGGGCCGGCCGCTGTCGTCGCGAACCCGACGATCTGGCCCTGGTTGTTGATCCCCGTAGCCTGACTCGAGACTCCGCCGCTCAGGACGCCCAGGTCCTTCATCACGCCACCGTGAGGGATCAGGAAAGCGTGGATCTGGTTGTTGGGAAGCCGGCTGCCGCCCACGATGTCTCCCTGGTCGTTGATCCCGGTGGCAAAGGCCATCCCGCCACCCAGATCCCCCAGGTCGGTGATGACCCCGTTGACCCAGCGCACCGCCCGGTGCTTGCCGAGCGAGGTCTCGCTCTGACCGACGATGACACCGGTGGCATTGATGGCGAAGGCGGCGTTGTCGTCCGGACCACCCAGCGTGGGGAGGGCCGTCATCGTCCCGTTTTTCCAGATGAATGGCCTGTTCTGATTCTGGCTGATGTCGCTGGCGCCGACGATGGTGCCGGCCGTGTTGATCGCGTACGCAATACTTCTCGGTCCACCTAACGTCCCCAGATCCTGAACAGTCGTCTTGGTCCGCCAAAACGCCGCATGAAAGTTGATCTGGGTGATGGAGACGTAGCCCACCACCTGGCCCTTGCTGTTGATGCCGTTGGCCACACTGGTGTTGGAGCCGGCCAGATTGGGGAGTGTGGTGAACGTCCCTGCTTTCCAGATGAAGGCTTTGTGGCCGGACGGTTTGACATCGCTATGCCCGGCGACCTGATTGCTGTCGTTGATTGCCATGGCATAACCGTTGGTACCACCCAGCGTTCCGATATCTCTCTTGGTGACGGTGGCGGTCTGAACTACAGCGTCGGGAGCAGTGATGGCTTTGGGAGTGGTTTCGTCGCAGGCGGCAAGAGCGAGAGCGATGAAGCTGGTCAACCTGAGTCGTGACATGTTCCCTCTCCTTCGAAACCTTCAGAGCGCGATGAGCGGCTCGTCGTTACAAAGCATGGAGCTGAGTCGGGATTTCACTTCCTGGTAAGAGTTCTCGCCGGCAACGGAATAATTGCTGTCCCCCAGCGTAGGACGGCGTAGGGCAGGCTGTCTTTCACGTGTAGGACTCCAGCCTACATCCCGCTACTTTTCGAGCATGCATTCCAGCATTCTTCATCCCTGGCACGACATCCCCAGCGGCAATGATCCGCCCAAGGTCATCAACGCGATCATCGAGATTCCCGCCAACGAGCGGAACAAGTACGAGCTGGACAAGGAGCTGGGCATCTTCCGGCTGGATCGGGTCCTCCACAGCGCAGTGCATTATCCCGGCGACTATGGCTTCATCCCCCGTACGCTGGGGGACGACGGAGACCCGCTCGACATCCTGGTGATGATGACCAGACCGGTGTTTACCGGATGTCTCGTCGAGTGTCGCCCGATCGGGCTATTTCATCTGATAGATAAAGGAAGGGCCGACGAGAAGGTGATCGCGGTTCCGCTGGAGGATCCTTACACCGAGAACCTGGTTGAGTTGAGCGACCTGCGGCCCCACGCGTTGAAAGAGATCGAGCACTTTTTCCAGGTCTACAAGGATCTCGAAGGAGTCACGACGCGGACCCGGGGCTTCGAGGACGCCAAGGCGGCACGCGAGGCAATCAGCTATGCCGCCACCCTCTACCAGAACCGGTTCGGAAAACGGCGCGCCAAGCCGAGGCCGCGGACCAAGCGCTGAAGGTCACGGCTGCTGGCGCCGGCGAATCCTGCCGGTCGAGTCGTCCCGCTGCTCCCTCACCTCACGCACCCGCTCGATCAGACGTTCCCGCAGGACCATGAACTGGGCCCGTTGCAGCGGATCCAGGTAGCCCGACATCTCCTTGATCTCATCCTTGAAGCTCTGGGCGTAGCGCACCTTGAGGTCAAGCATGGCATCGGTGAGCTTCGCCACGCTGTCCTTATTGGCGGCGACACCGGGCCGCAGCTGGCCGGACATTGCATCACGGAGTCGGCGGTTCTCGTCCTCCATGTCCCGCCGCTTGAGGAACCAGTCACGCACCGTGGACTTCATTTGTATTGTCTGCTGGTCGGTGAGCGCCAGATCCTCCTTCACGCGGGCGGTGAAGCGTTCCTCGATCTGCCGCCGCAGGTCGCTCGCCCTCGGGTCGTCGTTCAGCTCCTGAGCGGCAAGCGGTGAGACAAGCCCAAACACCAGCGGGACCAACCAGAAGTTCCGCATCACCCCTCCAGGGAGCGAAGCAGCCGCTCCAGTTGAACGTCGTCGAGATCTCCCAGACCCGGAGTGCTATTGAGCGTGCCCGCGCCAATCGGCGCATCGAGATCCTGGAGCACCGATTCCAGTTCTCCATTGTCCAGCGAGTCGAGTTCCGCGACCGGGATACGGAAGACTTCGTGAACCCGAGCCGGGTGCTGGTGCGGTCCCCTGCCCCACACGACCAGGACCACCGCCGCCGCGGCGGCGAGCCCGGTCAGCCATCCAGCTCGGCGCCAGCGTGACGCCTGCCGCTCGGCCCGAAGACGCGCAAGGACCGCGGCGCCTGTCTTCTCCAGATCCAGCATCGGAACCTGACTCCCAACGGCCACCGCATTCCGGATCAACGACCATTCGGCCTGGCAGCTGGCGCAGCCCGCCAGGTGCAACGCCTCTTCCTCCGTCCATTGCGCATCGCCCATGGCGACGGCCGGCATCCGTTCCAGCATTTCCTCACAGGAGGTCATGCGATCATCTCCTTGAGCCGTTTCACCGCGTGGTGAAAGTGGACCCGTGCGGCTCCCGCGGTAGTTCCCAACGTCGTGGCGATCTCCGGATACTCGATGCCCTGCTGGGCCCGAAGCAGGAACACCTCCCGTTGCAGCCGGGGTAGGGTCTGCAGGGCCGCCACGAGCCGGCGCTCCGTCTCTCGCAGGGCGAAGGCGGATTCGGGATTGTCCCGCGAGGGGAGATCATGGTCCTCCAGCGGAACCGAACGCCGGGCCTTGCGGCGCCTGTGTTCGTCTTTGAGCAAGTTGCTCGCGATGGTAAAGATCCAGCTTCGGAATCCGGCGTCCCCCCGCCAGCCTGCGATCCGGCGAAAGGCTCGAAAGAACGTCTCCTGCACCAGGTCATCTATATCGGCGTAATCGGCTCCCAGGCCCACCAGAAACCGGGCAACCGGTGCCCCGTGCCGGCGTACCAACTCGGTTGCCGCGGCCTCGCTGCCGCCCTGGTAAGCGCGGACGAGGTCGGCGTCATCAGGCGGCGTGGGGCTGGCCGGAACGGGCATTTCAGGGGAGACGCGAGGGTGTCGGGAACGTTAAGCTTGACCGCCCGGGAGGGCCGGCCTAGCTTCCGGTCCGAACGAACGTTCGGACGGCCCGTGCTCGCCTACGACAAGCGTCTCCAGCATCTCCTTACCGTTGCCGCCCGGACCTATGCCGAGCGCGGCTATCAGGCCACCTCCATGAGGGACCTGTCCAAGGCCAGCGGCTTCAGCCTGGCCGGCATCTACCACTATGTAACCAGTAAGCTGGAGCTTCTCTACCTGATCCAGGATCGCTGTTTTTCCCTGGTGATCATCGGGGCCCGCGAGGCGGTGGCCCAGGCGGGAGCGGAGCCCGAGGCCAGGCTCGCCGCATTCATTCAGCATCACGTGACCTTCTTCGCCGCCCACATGGACGAGATGAAGGTCCTGTCCCACGAGTCGGATGAGCTGGAAGGGACGATGCGGGCGCAGTTACGCCGGCGCAAGCGGGAATACGCCAACCTGCTCCACGAACTGCTGGATCAGGTACCGGAAGCGCAGATCTCGCGGCAGACTGCGGCCTTCGCCTTGTTCGGCATGATCAACTGGATTTACACCTGGTATCATCCCACCGGCCCACTCCCGCCTGAGAAGCTGGCAGAGGAAATGTCCCGCCTCTTCCTGAACGGCTACACGGCGCCGGTCTCCAACGTCGCTACACGGATTACTGCTCCCTAACGGAGGAACGCCCCTTGACCGCCACCGCCACGCCGCGTCCCGGCGCCCCGACCCCCACCGACAAGGTGCTGGTGAACTATGAAGTCGAGGACGGGCTCGCGATCATCACGCTGAACGATCCGCCGGCCAATACCTATACCTATGAAATGATGCGACAGCTCGATGCCGCCATTCTCGATGCCCGCATGGCGGAGGACGCCCATGTGATCGTGCTGCGTGGCCACGGCGAGAAGTTCTTCTCCGCCGGCGCCAACATCGGGATGCTCAACAGCGTCACCCCACGGTTCAAGTACTTCTTCTGTCTCCACGCCAACGAGACACTCAACCGCCTGGAGCAGACGCCGAAGCTCACCATCGCGGCCATCAATGGCCACTGCGTCGGCGGAGGGCTCGAGATCGCCATGGCGTGCGATCTTCGCATCGCGCGACGCAATGCGGGGAAGATCGGTCTCCCCGAAGTGAATCTGGGCGTGCTCCCGGGCACCGGTGGCACCCAGCGGCTTTGCCGCATCGTGGGGAAGTCCAAGGCCATCGAGCTGATGGCGACCGGCGAAACCTTTTCCTTCGAGATGGCGCAGGAGCTGGGCGTCGTGAACCAGGTCTTCGAGCCGGATGGCTTCTGGGATCAGGTGCAGCTCTATGCTCGGCAGTTCTGCCCGCCCAACAAGGCGTCCAAGGCGGTTGGGGCCATCAAGCGCTCGGTGCAGTCCGGCGCCGAGGTTCCCTTCGAGAGCGCCCTGGCCATCGAACGCGAGCTGCAGCAGCAGCTGTTCCAGTCGGAAGACGCGAAGGAAGGGATTGCGGCGTATACCGAGAAGAGGATGGCGACGTTTAAGGCCAAGTAGACGGGAGACGGGAGACGGGAGACGGGATGTGGCAGTGGGATGCGTGACGCAAGAGCGCCAAAGCTTACGGCCTAGGGCTTACGGCTTAAGGCTTACGGCTAACAGCTAACGGCTAAAGGCTAGATGCACACCGATCTCTTCATCAACAACGAATGGCGTCCTGCCACCGGGGCGAAGAAGTTCGACGTCATCAATCCGGCGACCGAAGAAGTCGCGGCACAGGTGGCCGAGGCTGATGCGTCGGACGTGGACGCGGCGGTTGGTGCGGCGCGGACCTGCTTCGAATCGGACGAGTGGCGCAAGCTCTCGGGAAGGAAGCGGGGCGTGATGCTGGCGAACGCGGCCGACATTCTCGCCTCCCGGCTCGATGAAGTCGCCAAGCTCGAGACGGTCGAGAACGGGAAGCCCTTCTTCGAGTCGAAGATCGACGTCTCGATGACGATCGAGACGCTCCGGTACTATGCCGGCTGGGCCGACAAGTTGAGCGGCGAGACCGTGCCGGTCGAAGGTCCCTACTTCACCTACATCCGCCGCGAGCCGGTCGGCGTGGTCGGTGCCATCGTCCCCTGGAACTTCCCGCTCAACATCGCGGGCTGGAAATTCTCGCCTGCGCTGGCCGCAGGATGCACAGTGGTGCTCAAGCCCGCGACCGAAACCCCGCTGACCGCGCTGGCGATGGCGGACGTGATGCGGGAAGCCGGCTTACCGGCGGGAGCGTTCAACGTCGTTCCCGGTGCCGGTTCAACCGCCGGAGCTGCGCTCGTGCGGCACCCTGGAGTAGACAAGATCTCTTTTACAGGCTCGACCGAGGTGGGCAAGCGGCTCATGAAGGACGCGGCGGATACCGTGAAGCGGCTGACTCTCGAGCTGGGTGGCAAGAGTCCGAACATCGTCTTCGCCGATGCGGACCTGGGCGCCGCAGTAAAGGGAGCCCAGAACGGAATCTTCTACGGCAAGGGAGAAGTTTGCGCCGCCGGAAGCCGGCTCCTGGTCGAGAGTAAAGTGAAGGACCAGGTAGTCGAACAGCTCGCCGAGCGGGCGAAGAAGCTGGTCCCCGGCGATCCGTTCGACAAGAACACCCGGCTCGGTGCCGTGGTCTCCAGGAAGCAACAGGAGACCGTGATGGGCTATATCGGCAAGGGAAAGTCCGAAGGCGCGACTGTCGTGGCCGGCGGCAACGCGGCCAAGGTGAACGGCAAGGGCTACTTCGTCGAGGCCACCATCTTCGACGGGGTGAAGCCCGAGATGACGATCTCCCGTGAGGAGATCTTCGGTCCCGTCCTCGCCGTGCTGGCGTTCGATGATGTTGAAGAGGCGGTCCACCTCGCGAACCAGTCGATGTACGGCCTGGCGGCCGGGATCTGGACCCGCGACATCTCCAAGGCCCATCGCGTGGCGCACGCGATCAGGGCGGGGACGGTCTGGATCAACACCTACAACATCTATGATCCCGCCGCTCCTTTCGGCGGCTACAAGCAATCGGGGTTCGGGCGCGACCTGGGCCGGACGGCGCTGGATGGGTATCTGGAGACGAAGACGGTGTGGGTAGCGCTGTGAAATTGTCAATTGAAAATTGAAAATTGAAAATTGCTAATGACTGACGCTTTCATCACTACTGCACTTCGCACTCCGGTGGGCCGAGCCGGCGGAGCACTCGCCGAGGTTCGGGCCGATGATCTCGCGGCCATTGCGGTCAAGGCCGTAGTGGAGCGTTCGGGAATCCCTGCTGCACGAATCGAAGACGTCATCTTCGGCTGCACCAACCAGGCGGGCGAGGACAATCGCAACGTCGCGCGGATGGCCGCGCTGCTCGCCGGGTTGCCCGTCGAAGTTCCGGGGCAGACGGTGAACCGGCTCTGCGGCTCCGGCCTGCAGGCGGTGATCAGCGCGGCTCAGGCGATCCGCGCAGGAGAGGGATCGGTGTTCGTGGCCGGCGGGGTCGAGAACATGACCCGGGCACCGTACGTCATGCTCAAGTCGGGAGCGCCCTGGAATCGGACGCCGCCGCCGATGGCGGATAGCACCGTGGGCTGGCGGTTCACCAATCCCAGGATGAAAAAGGAGTGGACCATCTCCCTCGGCGAAACCGCCGAGAAGGTCGCGTCCCAGTACGGCGTCTCGCGGGCCGAGCAGGATGCGTTCGCGGTGGAGAGCCAGGCGCGGGCCCAAAAGGCGCTCGCCGCGGGCGTCTTTGCCGACGAGTTGGTGCCGGTCCCGTTGCCGGGCAAGGAGAACGCGGGGAAGTCGTTCACCACCGATGAGCACCCACGCGCCGGAGTTACCCTCGAGTCGCTCGCCAAGATGAAGCCGGCATTCGTGGCTGATGGAACCGTCACCGCCGCTTCGTCCAGCGGGATCAACGACGGCGCCGCGGCGATGACCGTCGTAAGCGGTGACGCGATGAGGGAGCTCGGTCTCAAACCGATGGCGCGGATCATTTCCTCGGCCGTCGCGGGAGTGGATCCCTCGGTGATGGGTATTGGTCCGGTGCCAGCGGTGCGAAAGGCACTGGCTCGCGCCGGCATCAAGGCGTCCGACCTCGATCTCGTCGAACTCAACGAGGCTTTCGCCGCGCAGGCGATTCCCTGCATCCGCGAGCTGGGCCTCGATCCCGCCAAGGTCAATATCTACGGCGGCGCCATCGCGCTCGGCCATCCGCTCGGTGCTTCGGGTGCCAAGATCCTGACGACGCTGGTGCATGCCCTCCGGCGCACCGGCGGACGCTACGGAGTCGCATCGATGTGCATCGGGGTTGGACAGGGGATCGCGCTGGTCGTAGAAAGCGTGAAGGAGTGATCGGTGAGCGGTGATGGTTTCCAATTTGTCCGGCTCCAGGTAGCGGGCGGAGTCGGGACCCTGACGCTCAATCGGCCCGATCGGCTGAACGCCTTCGAGGCCGTGATGCGGGAAGAGATGGTCGCCGGGGCGCAGGCCCTGGTGCGGGATCCCGCGGTGCGCGCGATCGTGGTGACGGGTGCCGGCCGCGCCTTCTGCTCCGGCGCCGACGTGCGCTACATGCACGACTGCGTCAATCAGGGACGCCACGCGGATGCGATGCGCCTGCTCGAAGCCGGGAACGAACTGGTTCGCCTGCTTCGAGGGACCGCCAAGCCGGTGGTGGGGAGTCTCAACGGACCCGCAGTCGGAGGCGGTGCGGGGATCGCGCTGTCCTGTGATCTCCGGATCGCGTCAGACCAGGCGTCGCTCGGCTTCGTCTTTCACAAGCTCGGCTTGCATCCTGACATCGGGTCTACGCATTTCCTGGCCCGGCAGGTCGGGACCGCGCGAGCGCTGGAGTTGTTCTGGTCGGGCCGGCTGATCCCGGCCGCCGAGTGCCTCGCACTCGGGTTGGTGAACAAGGTGGTGCCGGCGGCGGAGTTGGAGTCGGCCACGGCCGAATGGGCGGCGTGGCTGGCCGGCCTCCCTGCCCCGGCTGTGGGACTCTCGAAGGCCGCGGTCTACGCCGGCGAGTCGCGCGACTTCTCGACCATGCTCGACTTGGAGCGAGCCAACCAGCTCGCCTGTTTCCAAAGCAGCGACGCGGCGGAGGGACTCGCCGCATATCTGGGCAGACGCCCTCCCCGTTTCGCTACTGAATGAGGCCATCATGCGCCGAGTGAACAATTTCGACGACTGGATCGACTACTTCCACTACTGGCAGGACTCCATTGGAGTCGCCGCGAAGGAATTCAAGGGCTCCGCTGTGAGCGAAGAATTTCGCGGCAAGAGCTTCGCGACCTTCAGCTTCGACGCGAAGTTCGGGGAGCCCGAGGCGGAAATGATCGAGTTCGGTCACTACAAGGGCCGCAACAAGTGGCCCACCCTCATGCATATCCCGGATCAGCGGATCCGCGACGCGTTGCTCAATCTGATCGTCTATCAGGGCGACACCGAATTCGCCTCGGTGGAACAGCAGAGGGCGCTGCTGCAGAACGCGCCCAGCGACTACGACCTCTTCGCGCTGATGCGGGTAATGAGCGAGGAGATGCGGCATGGCTGGCAGATGTCTTACCTGTTGTGCCAGCACTTCGGGGACGAGGGGAAACGCGAGGCCCAGAAGCTGCTCGAGCGACGGGCCGAGGAGGGCCAGCGTCTGCTCGGTTCCTTCAATGAAATCGTAGAGAACTGGCTGGACTTCTTTACCTATACCCAGTACATCGACCGGGATGGGAAGTTCCAGCTCAAGATGCTGTCCACGTCCGCTTTCCATCCGCTGGCCCGTTCCATGGGACCGATGCTCAAGGAGGAGAGCTTCCACCTGGGCACCGGGAACAACGGCCTGCTCCGGATCGTGAAAGCGGGCCGGATTCCACCGGAGATTATCCAGCGCTACTTCAACAAGTGGATTCCGACGGCGTTCGACCTCTTTGGCACCGACAACTCGTCGAGCGCGCAATGGGCCTACGTATGGGGTCTCAAGGGCCGGTTCAACGAACGGGAGACCAGCGATCCGGCCGATGTCGCCCACCTGAACGAGGCGAGTCGAGAGCTGTACCGCCAGGAGATCGTCCGGCTCGTGGTTCGGCTCAACACTGCGATTTCTGATCGTGACCGGCATTTGTATGTGCCGGAACTCAAGTTCAACCGCCGCATCGGCGTCTACGCCCGCAAGCCCTGCGACGTGAAGGGAAATGAAATATCGGCTGAGGCCTACCCGGCGTATCTCGCATCGGTGACGCCGACGGCAGAGGACCGGGCGGCGTTACGCGAGATCTTCAAGGACAATGATTGGATAGAGCCGAAGAAGGCGGATGAGAACTAGCCGATAACAATTGTCAATTGAAAATTGTCAATTGAAAATTGCCCATTGAAAATTGAGAAGCAGCTCCGCCGCCCGTCGGCCATTGCGCATAGGGGCGCAAGCGGCATCGCCTACGAAAACTCCCCCAGCGCCTTCCGGCTGGCGAAGCAGCTCGGCGCCGACGGGGTAGAGCTGGATGTCCACGCGACCGCCGATGGCGACCTGGTGGTTCATCACGACTACGCCATTCCCGAAGCCGGATTGATCTCTGGCCTGTCCTCGACCGACATTGCTCACCACCGGCTCCCGAACGGCGAGGAGATTCCTACCCTCGGCCAGGCGCTCGACCTGCTTGACGGGCTCGATGTCTGGGTTGAGGTGAAGTCGCTTCCGGCATCCTTCGATCATCGTTTGTTCGAAACGCTGGATCGTGGTCCGACACCCAAGCGCTATGCCGTGCACAGCTTCGATCATCGTATCATCGCTCGACTCGGGAAGCAGCGGCCGATTCTCTCGCGCGGTGTATTGCTCGCCTCTTATCTGCTCGACCCCGTTGCGGTGGTGAGGAGTGCCGGAGCGGATGTGCTGTGGCAGGAGGCCCACCTGATCGACCAAGACCTGGTTCAGCTCATGCACGAAGCAGGATGCCGGCTCATCGCCTGGACCGCGAACACGGAAGCGGAGATCTCCCGTCTGGCGAAGATGGGTGCGGACGGCATCTGCGGAAACTTTCCGGATTTGATTCACGCCGTTGTCACCGGAGGCATGCCATGAGCGGGATTGAGCGCGTCACGGTGATCGGGGCCGGCACGATGGGCCACGGCATCGCCCAGGCCGCAGCCGGCGCTGGCTGGGAGGTGTGGCTCACCGACGAGCGAGCCGAGGCACTGCCCGCGGCGCAGGCGAGCATTGCGCGCAACCTGGACGGGGCGGTGAGCCGCGGCAAGATGGAACGGGCCGTGGCGGATGCGATTCAGCGACGAATCCATCCGACCTCGGACATCGTGGAAGCAGCGCGTGGTTCGGATCTGGTGATCGAAGCGGTGGTCGAGGACCTCGCCGTCAAACAGGCCGTCCTCAAGAAGGCCGCGAGCAGCGCCAGTTCTCGGGCCTTGCTGGCAAGCAACACCTCGTCCCTCTCGATAGCCGAGATCTCCAAGGCGCTTCCCTGCTCCGGCCGGTTCCTGGGGCTGCACTTCTTCAATCCAGTGCACCTGATGAAGCTGGTGGAGATCGTGGTTCACCAGCGGACGACCGAGGAAGCCAGAGGCGAGGCACTGGAGATCGTGAAGGCGTTGGGGAAGGAAGCCATCGTGGTGCGCGACTCGCCCGGCTTCGCCTCCAGCCGGCTCGGCGTTGTCCTGGGGCTCGAAGCGATGCGCATGGTCGAGGAGAGCGTCGCGAGTGCTGCCGACATCGATCGGGCCATGGAGCTGGGCTACAATCACCCGATGGGCCCCCTCAAGCTCACCGACCTGGTCGGGCTCGACGTGCGGCTCAAGATCGCGGAATATCTCCAGGAATCGCTGGGGGGAGCGCAATATGAGCCTCCGGCGATTCTGCGGCGGCTTGTGGCGGAGGGGAAGCTGGGGAAGAAAAGTGGGGAGGGGTTCTATAGGTGGTAGGTGAAGCCAATTGAAAATTGCAAATTGATAATTGACAATTGGCAATCAGTTCTGTTGCCAGTTAGGTGTTAGGCATCAGCCACTAACAAATCAGCAATCAGCAATCAGCAATCGACAATCAGCAATCAGCAATTGAGCCACATGTCAACCAGCAACGTCATAGTTGAAAAGCTCGCCCGCGTCGCGGTGTTGACGATCAACCGCGCCGAGAAGCGGAATGCGCTCGATCAGGCGACGCGGAGAGAGTTTATCCAGACGCTCGACACGCTGCGGCACGACGATGCGATCCGGGTCGTGGTCGTCACCGGCGCCGGAGACAAGGCGTTCGTCGCGGGTGCCGATATCACCGAGTTCGAGGGACGGACGCCGGTGGATCAATACCGGGTCATGAACGAGCCTACGATCTTCGATGCGGTGGACCGGTTTCCCAAACCGGTGATCGCGATGATCAACGGCTTCGCCCTGGGCGGTGGATGCGAGCTGGCCATGGCCTGCGACATCCGCATCGCGGCCGACTCGGCGAAGCTGGGCCAGCCCGAGATCAACCTCGGCATCATTCCCGGCGGCGGCGGGACGCAGCGGCTGCCCCGGCTGGTTGGCACAGGGACCGCCCTCAAGCTGCTCTTCAGCGGCACTCCGATCGACGCGGCTGAGGCGCTTCGCATCGGCCTGGTGGACGAGGTAGTTCCCGCGGCGGCGCTCCGGGAGCACACACTCGCACTCGCTGCCGGAATCGCGGAGAAGAGCCCCGTCGCACTGCGCCTTATAAAGGAAGCGGTCCGGGCCTCCCTGCGCGGCTCGCTCGACGATGGGCTCAGGCAGGAAACCGCCCTCTTCGGTCTCGCGTTCTCGAGTGAGGACAAGGCTGAGGGGGTGAAGGCGTTTCTGGAGAAGAGGAAGGCGGAGTTTAGAGGTCGATGAAAACTGCGGCGACAGGGAACCGGGAACAGGGAACGGGCGCACGGGGGGCGAATGCGTGTCATTCCGAAGAAGCGCAGCGACCGAGGAATCCCAATGCTTGAGAGTCCACGAAGGACTGGCATTGAGATTCCTCGCTGCGCTCGGAATGACAGCTCCTACTGTTCCCGTTCCCTATTCCCTGTTCCCTTTTCCCGCTGTTACGACTGACATCTAACGTCTCAGGTCTCACCTGACCATCATGCCCACCGACTACCCGGTCTCCGACCTTCACATCCACATCCAGCCGTGGCGACAGCTCAAGCCGGCTGTGATGGAGGTGATGCGGAAGGGCAAAGAGGATCACTGGGCCCGGCTGATCCAATTGATGGAGGATCCGGCGGCGCTGCTCGAGGTCCTCGATGCCTCGGGAATCGACCGGGTAGGATTGATCAACTACCCGAGCCCCGACCTCATGGGGTTCGACGATTCCACCAACGACTTCGCCGCGCGGTACGCGTCCGCCGATCCGCGGCGGCTGCTCCCTTTCGGCGGGGTGCATCCCCGGTTCACGAAGGATCCCGAAGGGGACGTAGACCGGCTCATCAGCCTGGGGATTCGATGCCTCAAGATCCATCCGCCGCACCAGCTGTTTCCGGCCAACGCCTACACTCAGGGGCTGGAGGAGCTGGGCCGGATCTATCGTCGCGCGGAGGATCGGGGCCTTCCGGTTCTAATTCACACCGGGACCAGCATCTTCCCCGGTGCACGATCCAAATACGGCAATCCGCTCGAGCTGGACGATGTGGCGATCGATTTCCCCGATCTTCAGATCGTGATGGCCCATGGCGGCCGCCCGCTCTGGGGCGAGGAGGCGTTTTTCGTCCTCCGGCGGCACCCCAATGTCTGGCTCGAGGTCTCGGGTATCCCGCCGGCGAAGCTGCTCGACTACTTTCCTCGCCTCGGTGAAATCGCCCACAAGACCGTATGGGGCACCGACTGGCCCAGCCCGGGCGTCAAGGATCTGCGTCAAAATCTCGATCAGTTTCTCGCGTTGCCTCTGTTGCCCGCGGTTCAGCGGCAGATCCTGAGTGAGAACGGCTTGCGCCTCTATCCTGATCGTGCCGGGTGAATCTCCCACTTTCTGAGCGTCGTACATCCCTGGTGCCCCAAAACAACTCCTGTTCCACAATTCGGCGGTTGCTCTCCAGCCTCCTGCTGGCCGTCGCCGTGTCACAAATTGGCGCGGCGCAGACGAAGCTCCCTGGAGCTCTACCCGTCGAGCAGTACAAGCTGCCCAACGGCCTCGAGGTCATTCTGTCTCCCGACCACAACGCTCAAGTCGTCGCGGTGAGCGTGTGGTATGACGTGGGGGTACGGGATGAAGGCCCGAAGCAGGCCGGCTATGCCCACCTCGCCGAGAATCTGATGTTCGACGGTTCGGCCAACGTGCAGCCCGGTGCCCATCTCCGGCTGGTGAGCCAGGCGGGTGGCGATGCGAGCAGCGACACCGAGGACGACATCACCCGCTTCTACGAGGTGTTGCCGTCCAATCAGCTCGCTCTGGGTCTCTGGTTGGAAGCCGACCGCCTTCGCTCGCTGACGCTGAACGACACCGCGGTGACAGTCGAACGCCGAGTCATGCGGGACGAGCGGCGCTACCGGGTGGACCAGCAGGCCTATGCCAGCCCATTCCTGCTCGGCACCGAAGCCCTGTTCGATTCGACCACCTGCTACGGCTACGCCCACGCGCCACTGCCCCCTCCCGGTGCGCTGGACAGCGCCACGGTGGCGTCGATACGGCCCTTCTTTTCTACCTACTACACTCCGCGCAACGCCCGGCTCACCGTGACCGGAGACTTCGACCCTGCTGCGGCGAAGGACATGATCACCAAGTACTACGGAGACATTCCCGGCGGTCCTGAGAGGCCGAAGTTTACCTGCACGCCGGGGACGGGAGCGGCCGGGTCTCGAAAGGAAATCAAGGACCAAGCCGCGCAACTGGGTGGTGCTGGTCTCTTCTTCCGCGCGCCGGCTCACGACCACGCCGACACGCCAGCGCTCGAGCTGCTGGGCCTGATCCTCGGCCAGGGAGCGCATTCCCGATTGGCTGTGGCGCTCTCCGGTGAGGCGAATCTCGTCGCAGGAATCCAAGCCGACCTGGTGAGCCGGCGCAGAGGACCCTCGGTATTCGCGGTCTTCGCAGTGGCCAACACCGGCGTGAGCGGAGATTCGGTGGCCGCCGTGCTTCGGGCCCAGACAGTCGAGATCGCGACCAAAGGGGTTACCGATGCCGAGCTGACTCGGGCCAAGAATTTCTTCCTGGCCGGCGCGGTCAACAGCCGGCAACGAGTTCAGGACATCGCCGAGGCTTTGCAGCACGCCGCCACGTTCCTTGGATCGGCGGACGCGGTCAATAAGGATGTCGGGAGATACATGGCAGTAACGGCAGAGGACGTGAAGCGAGTTGCGGCGAGCTATCTAACCCAGCAGAACGGGCTCACCCTCATCGTGCAGCCGGGGAGAGCCTCGTCATGAAATCGCCCGCGCTACTCCTCGGTTTGTCGCTGATCGCGAGCAACGCGGCGGCCCAATTCCCGACTGCTCCACCGCCCGCCACTCCGGTTGCAGCGGCTCCAGCCCCTGCCGTGCAGCCGTTCGTGCTGCCTAACGGGCTCAAGGTGACGTTGCTGGAGAATCACCGGCAGCCTGTGGTGTCGCTGGCGCTGTCGCTGCCCGCGGGGACTGCCTACGATCCGCCCAGTCAGGCCGGAACCGCCGATCTGCTCGCCTCCCTGCTCACCAGGGGAGCAGGAAGCCGTGATGCGGACAGCGTCGCCTCGGCGATCGAGCAAGTGGGTGGTTCGCTGAGCGCAGCAGTGGATCCCGATTTCCTCACTCTCACTGCCGATGCGCTCTCGGAGCACATCGATGTCGCGATGGGTCTCCTGACCGACGCGGCCCTCCGACCGCATCTCGATCCGCAGGAAGTAGACAAGGTCCGCGCCCAGGCAATCGCGAGCGTTCAGGCCGACAATGCTCAATCGGGGAACGTGGCCTCGCGAATCTTTCTGGCCGGACTTTACGGGTCGCATCCCTACGCGATCAGGTCCACACCACTCACGCTCAACAACATCGGACGGCGGGACCTCGAAGCTTTCCGGCTGGCCCGGTTCCGTCCCTCGGCCGCACAGCTGGTGATTGCCGGCGATATCACCCTGGCCGACGCGCGCAAACTGGTGACCGATGCGTTCGGAGACTGGAAGGGTGTCGCCCCGACGCCGCTCCCGGCCAGGTCGCCGATTCGGGCCAAGACCCGGATCATCCTGGTTCACGTGCCCAGTGCCGAGACCTCCAGCATTCTGATGGGCAATACCACCATTCGCGGGGGAGACTCGACTTACTACGCCGCCACTGTGGTGGACCGGGTGTTCGGTGGCTCGTCGAGCAGCCGCCTCGTTCGCTCCCTGCGGGACGAGCGGCGCTGGGCCGAGTCGCCTGCTTCCGCGCTGTCGCAGACCAACGGGCTGGGCATGTACCAGGTAGGGGCGGAAGTGCGGGCCACTGTCACCGATTCGGCGGTGCGTGAGCTGCTGGCTCAGATGCGGAAGATCCGCACCGACACGATTGCTCCCGAGGAGTTGCAGCGCGCCCAGGCGGAGCTGACGGGAAGCTTCCCGCTCGGCATTCAGTCCATGAATCAGCAGGCCGGTGCGATCCTGAAGGCGCGACGCATGGGACTGCCCGCCAGCTCGATCACCAACTATCGGAAACAGGTCACATCACTGAGCCCTGCAAGGTTCAGAAGCGCCGCACGCACGGTGGTGCGCCCGGATTCCTGCCTGATCGTGGTTGTAGGAAACGCGAGCCAGGTTTACAAAGGGTTGAGTGCGATTGCGCCGATTGCGGTGATCGGCCCTGACGGGACCGCCCTCACGCCGGCGGATTTCGAGCCCAAGGTTGCGGTGCTGGAGCTCGACACGACTCTTCTGGTGCCGAGGAAGGACAGCCTCCTGGTGGTAGCGCAGGGCCGGACGGTCGGGGTGCAAGTCTCCACTCTGGAGCGGAGCGGGGACGGCCTGCTCTACACCGAAACGACCAACATCGGCAACGTGATCAGCCAGACGACCAAGGTCTCGATGGACCGCGGCGGCCGCATGCGAAACCTTGCCCAGGCCGGGAAGATGCGAGGCCAGGACACCAAGATCGACCTCGCCTATGATGGCGGTAAGGTGAAGGGCTCGGCCCATGTCCTCGGGCCGAACGGTCCGATGACACTGGCGGTGGATACCATCGTTCCCGCGGGGATTGTGGACGATAACGCCCTCCAGGCTTTGCTCCCAGCTCTCAAGTGGGGGCCGAATCTGCGGTGGACGATTCCGGTGTTTGCCTCGGGGCAGAACCGAGTCCGGACACTCACCCTCACCGTCCGGGCCGTGGGAACGGTTACGGTTCCCGCGGGTTCCTTCCAGGCCTACATGGCGGATCTCGAGGGAGATGAACAGAAGGTGACCTTCTACGTGTCGGTTGATCCTCCGCACCGGTTGCTGCGCCTGACAGTCGCTGGAACTCCGCTGGAATTCGTTGCCGTTCCTACGGGAGGTGATCGCGCCCCATGAGAGTTTCCCCGTTCCCCAACGCCCTCACCGGGCTGGTCGTGTTGCTGAGTGCCTGCTCGTCCGCCACTTCCAGCACCAGCACCAGCCCCAAGCCCGCCGAGGGCGAAGAGAGCGAGTTCCGCAGTCAGTACGCGTCTACCTACCAGAGAAAAGCGAATCCTCCGGTCTTCATCCGCAACGCCACGGTCCTCACGGCTGCGGGGCCCGAGATGCAGCACGCCTCGGTGTACTTCAAGGACGGCTTGATCGTTTCGGTCGGGGCTGACACTACCGCGCCGACCGACGCGACGGTGGTAGATGGAACCGGGAAATTCGTGACTCCCGGCATCATCGACGATCACAGCCACCTCGGCGTGTATGCGGCGCCGGGGACCTGGGCCGAGAGCGACGGGAACGAGGCGACCAATCCGGTCACCGCGAACGTCTGGGCCGAGCACAGCTTCTGGCCCCAGGATCCTGAGATCCCGCTCGCGATTGCCGGCGGCATCACGGTTATCCAAGCGTTGCCCGGCTCAGCCAATCTGATTGGCGGGCGCTCGGCGACGCTCCGGCTGATTCCAGCGCGCAGTGTCCAGGAGATGAAGTATCCGGGCGCGCCCTACGGGCTCAAGATGGCCTGCGGCGAGAACCCCAAGCGGGTATATCAGCGCAGCGGTCCCTCGACCCGTATGGGCAACATGGCGGGGTACCGTGCCGCGTTCATCGAAGCGGAGCAGTATCGGCGCAAGTGGGACAACTGGCTCAAGAACAAGAGCGGCAATCCGCCCGATCGTGATCTCAAGCTCGAAACGCTCGCCGATGTGCTCCGGGGTAAGATCCTGGTGCATAACCACTGCTACCGGGCCGACGAGATGATGCAGATGATGGACCTCGCGAAAGAGTTCGGGTTCCACATCCGGTCGTTCCATCACGTGGTCGAGGGGTACAAGATCGCGGACGTGCTGGCGAAGGAAGGTGTCGCCGCATCGGTTTGGGCCGACTGGTGGGGCTTCAAGATGGAATCGTTCGACGGAGTGCGGGAGAACGCAGCGCTGATTCAGAAGGCCGGCGCCCGCGCCATCATCCACTCGGATTCTGAAGACGGCATTCAGCGGCTCAACCAGGAGGCGGCGAAAGCGATGTACGCCGGGATACGAGCCGGCCTCGGCACTACTCGCGAAGAGGCGATCCGCTGGCTCACCGCCAATCCGGCCTGGGCACTCGGGATCGACAGCACGACCGGGACCCTCGAAGCCGGCAAACACGCCGACGTGGTGATCTGGTCGGGAGACCCCTTCTCGGTCTACAGTAAGGCCGAGCGGGTCTACAACGATGGCTGGCTGGTGTACGACCGGAACGATCCGGCGCACCAGCCCAAGACCGACTTCAACCTGGGCACCGCGGCGCCGGGGGTGGGTCGATGAGAAGCCACTTGCTTGCGCTGGGCCTCGTCGCGCTCGCCGCCCAGGGGCTCAATGCCCAGACCATCGCCATTCAGGGCGGCACGGTGTATCCGGTCTCCGGGCCGCGCATCGAGAACGGAACCGTTCTGATTACGGATGGGCGGATAGTTCAAGTCGGCACCGATATCACGGTCCCAGCGGATGCCACCGTCATTGACGCCAAGGGTAAGTGGGTGACGCCGGGACTCTTCCACGCCTGGACCGACCTCGGGCTGAACGAGGTCGGATCGGTTCCCCAGACCTCGGAAGACACCAAGTCGGGCGACATCAACGCCGCGTTCAACGTGGCAGAGGGGATCAACCCGCAGTCGGTGTTCATTCCGGTGGCGCGGACCGATGGAGTGACGACCGCAGTCAGCGGTCCGGAGGGAGGCCTCGTCGCGGGCCAGGCGCTGCTCCTCGATCTGTCCGGAGACCGGATCGAAGACCTGATTTCGCAGAATCCGGTCGCGATGGTGGTGGACCTGAGCAGCGAGAGCAAGGGAACGGGGGGCGGGAGCAAAGCGGGAGTGTACCAGCGGCTGCGACAGCTCTTCAAGGATGCCGACGAGTACCGGAAGCGGACTCCGGACTATAAGAAGAACCAGATGCAGGAGCTGTCGGCCCCGGCCGCGGACCTGGAAGCGCTACAGCCGGTGCTGGATGGCAGGATCCCGCTCTACACGATTGCCAACCGGCAGAGCGACATCGAAAGCGCGCTCCGGCTCGCCAACGAATACCACCTCAAGCTGGTCATTCGCGGCGGAACCGAGGCCTGGAAAGTGGCCAAGCTGCTCGCGGCCGCGAACGTGCCCGTGGTGCTCAACCCGCTCAGCGATGTGCCCAACTTCGATGGGCTGTCTCCCCGGCTCGACAACGCCACGATCCTGAGAGAGGCGGGTGTGCCCGTCGTCCTGATCGAGCCCGATCGCGCCAACTACCGCAACCTCCGTTTCTCGGCCGGTAATGCGGTGCGCAACGGGATGAAGTGGGACGATGCGCTGCGCGCCATTACCCTGGAGCCCGCCAAGGCCATGGGCGTAGACGGCAGATACGGGAGCCTCGAGGTGGGCAAGGTTGCCGACGTGGTGGTCTGGAGTGGAGACCCGCTCGACTTTGCCTCGGCGGCGGAACACACCTATATCAAAGGTGTCGAGATCTCGAAGGACACGCGGCAGACAGAGTTGCTGGAGCGATACAAGACGCTGCCGCCAAAGTATTAATCAGCCGGCATTAAGCATGAGTCCGACACCCGCCACGATCGACACAGCGGCCAAACGCGCCGAGGAAGCTCTGCGCGATCGAGAGGAGCGCTACCGCACCCTCTTCGACGCCATGGATGAGGGCTACTGCATCATCGAAGTGCTCTTCGACGCTCAGCAACAACCCGTCGATTACCGCTTCATTGAAGTGAACAGCAGCTTCGAGCGCCACGCGGGAATGCAGGATGTGGTCGGGAAGCGCATGCTGGAGTTCGTTCCTACCATCGAATCGCATTGGCTGCAAAACTACGGCAAGGTGGCGCTCAGCGGCGAGGGCATTCGATTCTCCGGTGAATACAGCGGATTGCACCGATACTTCGATGTCTACGCCTTTCGGGCGAACGGCTGGCCGGAACGGCACGTCGCAGTGCTCTTTGCCGATGTAACGCAACGCACCCGCGCCGAACAAGCGCTGCGCGAGGCCGACCGGCGCAAGGACGAGTTCCTGGCGATGCTGGCCCACGAACTCCGCAACCCCCTGGCCGCGATCCGCAACGCCGTCCAGATTCTGCTGCAGAACGAAACTGACGCAGAGACCGTCCGATCGGCTGCACAAATCCTGGACCGGCAGGTGGAGCACACGGTACACCAGGTTGACGACCTCCTCGACGTCAGCCGCATCAGTCGGGGCACGATCGAACTCCGCATGGAGCGAACCGAGCTCGCCCCGGTCGTGAACCACGCCGTCGAAACGATTTGGCCGCTCGGCGAGAGCCTCGGTCATGAAATCACCGTTACGCTCCCGCCCAGACCCCTCTACCTCTCCGGGGACCCGGTTCGGCTGGCGCAAATTGTGGGCAACCTGCTCAACAATGCCTGCAAATTCACCGACAGGGGCGGCCGTATTTGGCTCACGGTCGAGGAAGAGGGCGACCAGGCGGTGGTTCGGGTCCGTGATACTGGCATCGGCCTCGGCGCGGACCAGCTTGGCGGAATCTTCGAACTCTTCGCGCAAGTCGATACTTCGCTGGAGCGCGCGCGCGACGGCCTGGGCCTCGGTCTTACCCTGGTCAAGAAACTGGTGGAAATGCACAATGGGACGGTCGAGGCTCTCAGCGCGGGCCTCGGTCAAGGGAGCGAATTCGTTGTGCGCCTGCCATTGCTACGCGGCCGACCGCCGGTACCTCCGCAACAGCCCTCCGGCGTCAAGCCGGTGGCAACGCTTCCCCGTCGCATTCTGGTCGTGGACGACAACCGCGACTCGGCAAGCAGCCTGGCAATGCTGTTGAAACTGCTGGGCCACACCGTGGACACCGCCCGTGACGGACTCGAGGCGGTTGAGAAAGCGGTGACCTTTCGAGCTGATGTGATTTTGCTCGACATCGGCATGCCACGACTCAACGGCTACGAGGCGGCGCGCCGCATTCGAGAACAGCACCAGAAAGATTTGAAGTTGGTGGCTCTGACCGGGTGGGGACAGGAGGATGACCGCCGGCGCTCTGGCGAAGCTGGCTTCGATGCACACCTTGTTAAGCCGGTTGACATGGCCGCGCTGAGGCAATTACTGGCGGAGTGGAGCGCCGGCTAACAAGCCGCTGCAGTAGACTGGGTGTGCCACGCGCTCACCCTTCCTGAGTCGCGGAGCGATAATAACTTCCATAGCGGCCTCTGTGCCTGAGGTACCATATGCGACGGCTCTTTGGCTTACCTCTGCTCGCCCTGGCGATCCTGAGCGGCTGCGATTCGACCGCTGCTCCCACCTCTCGCAATGCCGGTACGTGGAGGACCCCTCCCATCCCTTCGGGCGGAGCGACCGTATTCTCGCTCGACACCGCAGGCCCCCGGGTGACAGGTGAGGGAGAGGAGTACGGGGTGATGGGGCGTGCCCAAGGCGCGTTCACCATTACCGGCCACCAGGCCTACCCCGCTATTACCCTGACCCTCTCCTATGGCTCCGGGCGCGCCGCGACCTATTCCGCCAGCTTCCAAACTCCCGACCGGCTGCTGGGGACCTGGACCGTCCCCGGACAACCGCCCGTGGATTCCCTGGTCTTCTTGCGCCAGTAGCCCGCAGGGCGGCGGTCTAACAAGCGTCTGACCCCTGCGGGTCCGTGGTTCCAAGAAAGCCATTCATTCGTGGGACACCCAGGTGAGGCGCATATTCCGCCGACTTACGGCCCCGCTCGCAGCTTCAGTGCTGGCAGTCGCCATCGCTTCCCCGCTCCGCGCGGGCCGCACCGGCTTCGCACACCTCTTCGAGCATGTGATGTCGAGCTGCCGACGCCCAGATTGAGAATGACATTTCTTCAGCGGCCGACCTCCTGGCACTCCGCTGTCCTGCACCCACGCCTTTCCTTCGCCGAGGCTTAGGAACCCAAATGGCCACCAAGACCGTGCTCGATTCTCCCCGTATCCCGCGCCTGGGCCCCTACTCGCAGGCCGTCCGAGTTGGGGACCTCATTTTCACTGCCGGCCAGGCGGGCATCGATCCCGCGACCGGCAAGGCCGCCGGCGACAGCTTTCTCGCCCAGGCCCGGCAGGCTTTCACCAATCTCAGCTTTCTTCTGGAGGATGCAGGAAGCAGCATGGACCAAGTCGTGAAAGTGACCTGTTTCGTGACCGAAGCCGAAGCGTTCACCAGCCTCAACGAGCTCTTTGCCGAATTCTTTCCCGCTTCGCCACCAGTCCGTTCGACGCCGGTTGTCGCCCTGCCACGGGGACTGAAGTTCTCGATCGAGGCCATCGCCCTGGCGAGGTGAGTCACGGCAGGCAAGGAGTGACCCGTGGCGAAGCTGATTTCGGGCATTCATCCGCTGCAGACCGGAGGCGATTTCTAATACCAGCTGAGTGCTTCGTCTGGTTTTCTCGGCCACTGGCACCAGGTGAAGCCGGTAATGCCTTACCTGACGGAGGTCGAGGTGCGGGTCCCGTGACGCCGGTGACTTGGGTCTGCGTTTTTCCAGAGCCACCAATCATTTTCTTCGTTGTGCTGTGGCACCGGGCACATTGACCTTAGGTCTGACGAGCGAGCACTTTCCGTAAGCCGCATTTGCAACTGGATCGATCGGTTCTCAAGCCAAGTCTCGCATCTTTCAGGTACGACAGGCATGACAATCAACTGGCGATGGTTCGGGTGGCAGGTCGCTCTCCCCTTGGGAGGGCCGATCGTATTCTCTGGAATCGCTATGCTGCTCTGGAAGTCCGGCAACCCAGCATTCAAGCCTGACCTGCACGTGCTGCTCGACGTGAGTCCTTGGGCCCTGACCTTCTACTCGCTGACCCTGATCAGCTCTACCATGAACGAGTTCTGGAAGAACATTTCCGAGCACCCGATGCTCGGTGGTTCGCTCATCACGGTGGCGATCGCGGTCGGTCTGTATGCTTCCTTCATCGTCATCTGGAGGCACGACTCACATTTCACTTCAAGGCCTCCCATTTATGGGGTCGCACTCTTACTCTTAGTAGTGTCAGTCGTGCTTTCTCACGCCGGCTACCAGAGGCGTTAGTATGTCTGTCAGCCCAGCCACCAGTTCTTCCGCCACCACAGCTGAGAGCGTCAGCACCGGGGCCGCAGGAGGGGCCGCCCTGGGATCCGTCATCGCGCTCGGCTTCGCCGCCGGGAGCGTCCTGGTTCCTTTCATCGGTGGAGCGGCCGGGGCCGCCGGTGGCGCTCTGCTCGGCTATCTCGTTCGTCGTCACCAGGCAGCAAAATCCTCCTCCCCTGACCTGGCAAAGCCGATCACCTCGCGGTCTTCGACCGGAGCCTAGTCTACCGCTCCAGACGTGATAGCCTGGGCGACGGAAGCCACATACCGTCGAGTCAGTGCGTGCTGGCGAAAATGCCCGGCGTGGCACTCGCCAGTGCCAAGATCACTCCCGCAAACATCAGCGTATCGGAGAAGTAATTGATTCCCACCACCTTGGCGGTGGTATCCGGGTCCGTCAGCGCGACGATCAAGAGGGGCCCGTAGATCACGAGGACCAGGAAGAGAAGCCACACCGCGGCACAGGTTAATACGGTCCGAGTCTTCCGCTTGAGAAGAACGCTTCCCGCGGCGACGAGAAGAGCTGTGCCTGTGACGTAGCCAATGAATGCCTGCCCCGGAACCCAGGCAGGCATCTCTTTCCGGAGCGGGACTCCTGGAAGGACCACCGGGTGGAGAAAGTGCCCGATGCCAAAGACTATCAGGGCCAGCACGATCGTTACCCGGCCCACGGTCACCAGCGTCGTCCTCGCCTGCCCGCTCCATCCGTCCACCGCAGTTGCCGCAAGAATCCAGGCGGCCCCACCGAACGACGACTCCCGGAAGACGATTACCCAGACAACTCTGTCGTGCTCGCTGATCGCTCCCGGAAGATGGATCATCGCGACGAACAGAAACATCATGATGCCGAACAGCAGGCCGGACCAGCGGACCCCGATCCTGGTCGCAATACTCAGAGACGCAGCGATCAACGCGATGCCGACGCCATAGACCCAGAACACGCGCCACGGCATGTACGCCGGTACCAAATCCCTGACAAATTGAGGGCCGAAGAGATGCAGGGCGCCGAAGACCGCGACCGGGCTGGCAAAACAGGCGTTGCTCAAGGCCACGATCTTGTCCAAGCCACGCGCCTCGGCGATCTGGTTTTTCGCGGCCAGTATTCCGATCACGAGCAGCGCGATGCCGGCGCAGCACATCGCAACCACGGGGCTGGAGCCTTCGAGGAGTGTCGCGAGAATGGTGGGGTGCACGGATCCGCCCTATAGGTCGGAGCGCCTAAGATTCTACCGCTACTCGGCAGACGTGCAATTCATCTATTTTGCTTCAGCCCCCGATCTTTTGCGCACAGTGGAACGACAACCGTCCCGTCCGTGCCAAGGTGGGACACCCCGAGGCGCCCTTGAAAGAAACCACCACCCGCGTCGAAGCCTTCAGCGACGCCGTCATCGCGATCGCCATCACCCTCCTGATCCTCGAGATCAAGGTGCCACACGCGGCAGGGGAGGAACACCTGTGGACCGCTCTCGCCGGTCTCTGGCCCTCCTACGTCGCCTTCCTGCTCAGCTTCTTCGTGATCATGGTCATGTGGGTGAACCATCACGAGCTGATCCGGATGATCGAAGCGGTGGACTATCCGTTTTTCTTCGCCAATGGGTTGGTGCTGCTCACCGTTACCTTCGTGCCCTTCCCGACCGCGGTCCTGGCCGAGCATCTCAATACGGCCGAGGCCGGCGCCGCGATGGCGTTCTACTGTGCCACCTTCATTCCGAGCAGCCTCGCCTGGAATCTTCTCCTCCACACCATCCGGCGAGGCAACCTGTTCAAGCCGGAATGCACCGCGGAAGAGATCTCCCGGATCGCGAGGGCTTACTCGATGTCTGCCCCCGTGTACCTGGTGGCTACCGTCGTGGCGTTCTACCAACCGTGGCTGGGCCTGGCCATCAACCTCGCCTTGTGGATCCTCTGGATCCGCCTGGGTTACCACTCCACCACGCACACGGCGGAGCACCGGAGTCGCAGGAGGACGGCCCCGATGCGTTAGTCCTCACAACGAAAGCCTCCGCCGGCCCTCTCGATCAGAACGCCAGCCAGGTAAAGAAATAGAGAGTGTTGTTGCCGGACGCATCCCGGCCTGACCCATCGTAGTTGCTGCTCCTGCCGTTGAAGTTCGAGTAGGCCGTGTACTGCACGCCGACCCGGGTGTTTTCCCACGGGTTGAGATCCACCTCCCCCACGAACCCGTTGGTGTCGGGGCTGCCGTTCGCGCTGCCGTCCACCGGGTTCGCCGGGAAGATCCCCGAGTCGGTCGAGCCCTTGGTGTCGAAGTAACCGCCCGACACGCCGAGCCATTGCTTGGGGTAGTAGCTGGCGTTGAATCGCAGCGTCTTGAGCGTGTTGTCGTTGTTGGCCGATCCGCCCGCGGCAAACGTGGCATCGAGAGTCTGATCTTCGTGGATATACGATCCCCTGACTACCACGTTTCCGCTCCCGGCCTTGGTCTCGAACTGGGCATCCACGCCTACGTCGGTATAGGTATCCCGGGGACCGCTCAACACATCCGGGAAGAGGCTGGAGTGGAGGCCAAAGGTCCCGACCATCAGGTACTGGTGCGCCCATTCCTTCTGCAGGCCTAACCGCCAGTAGGGCGACACGCCGTGGATCGCCCCGGTCGCCGAGGAAGGCGCCGCGGCGCCCTGGAAAGCCGAGCGGTAGCCGGAGATTTCGGCGTACACCAGATTCGCCACCATGACATAGCCCCCCAACCCCAACACGTTCTGGGAGAGCCCGCCATCGATCAGCGTGCTGGCCGCGCCGCCCGGCGCTCCCTCCGACCCGATGAACGGGAAGCTCCAGGCCGGCGTCGTATTCCACAGATCCTGAACCGATGGGTTGTTATTAAGCGTGAAGCCATACGCCAGTTCCGTGCTGCTGCCCAACGTGGTCTTGCTGGCGAAGCGCAGGTCCACATTATCAATGCCGAACGCCCCGTCCGCCCCGGCGTAGGTGAACTGGGTAAAGAGGCCGATATGGGGTGAGACCCGTCCCGCCAGGAAGGCGCTCAACTCCTGGGGCAGCGCGGCGGCATCATTCTGCGTGTCAGGGACGTCGTCCTTGGTGTGAGTCACCCCGGCGTTGATCATCGCCGAGAGAACGGAGAAGGGATTCAGTCCCAGCTTGCCGCCATTGGCGGAATCCTTCTCGACCAGCGAGGTCTGGTTGGTGAGCGTATAACCGTCCCGCTTGAACTGGCGTCCGAACGGCGTCAGCGTGAGGAACTGGTAGTGGCAGGCACTGCAGGCGAGACCTGTCTGGCGAGCGAAGCTCGGGACTCCGCCGCTCCCCATGTGCGCGGCCACGTACGCGCGGGCCAGGTCACCGAGATTGTCGGTTGCCGATACTGGAGAGGTGCAGAGAAAGAACAGAGCGGGGAATAACCGGTAAGCGTTTCGCATCCTGTCCCCCCATAGGGAAAAAGATGCGCAATCCTTAACCCACAGGGGTGAAGGGGATATGAAGCCGGTTTGAAACTTTCCCTCGGCCTGGAGCCGCCAGTTCGAATTGCACACCTATTGTTTCCAGGGCCAGTTCGCGCAAGAATGGATGCCGCAACCCGCCTTTCAAGGTGTGACGATGACACGACTCCTCCTGCGCGTCCTGCTCTTCGGAGCCCTCGCCTTCGGCGCTCGGGGCGTCGCGGCTCAGGAAGTGGACACCACCTCGAGAACCCCCGACCCCGACCCTGCCATGCTCTCGCCCGCCATGATTGACGCCGGTCGCAAGATCTTTCATGGCAAAGGGACCTGCTTCGGGTGTCACGGAGATAAGCTCCAGGGCGGTCCCGTCGCCCCCGCGCTGACCGGGCCGGATTGGCGTCACATCACCGGAACCTATGAAGCGATAATTGATCGCGTGGACAATGGCCTGCCCGGCACACTAATGGTGCCCCACCCCGGCGGCATCACGGAATCGCAGGTGTTCCTGGTGGCGACGTACATCTACGCTGTGAGCCATAAAGTCGCAAAGCCCTGATGCCGTTCCACCGGGAGGGACCGATGAACCCAACACGCGCGGCTGCCTCAGGCTTCGTCGGCACTGGAGTCATGACGGCGCTGCTCCTCGTCGAACCTTCAGTGGGCCTGCCCAAGATCGCCATGGGACAGGTGCTGAGCACCTCGCTGGGGCTCACCTCCGCTCACCTGACCATCGGCCCGGCCCTTGGCTGGGCCCTGCACTTTCTGATCGGGATGCTGCTGGCGTTGGTCTATGCAGCCTTCTTCGATCGCCGCCTCCCTGGCACACCGCTGGTTCGCGGGCTCCTCTACGGCCTCTTCGTTTTCGTCGTCGCTCAGCTGGTATTCATGCCGCTCGTGGGAGGGGGAGTCTTTTCGCGAGGCGACGTGGAACTGCTCACCGGCAGTCTCGTGGGTCACCTGGTCTACGGCGGATTGACCGGCTGGATCTATGGCGGGCCTGTGGTCGGCACCATCGCTGGTCCGGTCTAACCATGACCCTACTAAGTTGAGAGGTCCGCCGTACGACTCCTCCGCGAGGGCCAACATGACCGAACAAATCACCACACCCCACGACAAGTACGACACCCGGCTCAACGTTCTCTACCAGCAGCTTACGGTCATCGATACCCCGAAGCTGATCGCCGAGGTGACTCATCCCTGGTTCAACCAGACGCTCTGTGCGGTGAACGAGTCGGTGGTCCGGCTCGGTGTCGTGAAGGGGGAGTACCACTGGCACAAGCACGACGATCTGGATGAGTTCTTCTACGTCGTGGAAGGACAGTTCATCATCGACATGGAAGACCGGAGCATCGCGCTCAATCCGGGACAGGGCTTCGTGATGCCGAAGGGTGTACGTCACCGCCCGCGGGCCCCCGAACGGACCGTGATTCTCATGGTCGAGGGGGCCGGTATCGTCCCCACCGGTGACTGAGATGCGGGCGGCTGAGCCGACGGGTGGGATGGTGATCCGGCGAGCCTCGATCGTCGATGCGGAGGAGCTGGCCCGCTTCGGGGCCCGCACCTGGAGCGAGACGTTCGGAGAATGGAATACTCCGGAAGACCTCGCACTCTATCTCTCCCAGACCTACGGGCCGGCCCAGCAAACCGCCGAGCTCCAGGATCCTTCCTGGACCACCCTGCTCGCAGAGGAGGGAAGCAGGCTGGCTGGGTTTGCCCAGGTCCGAACCGGCCCGAGACCGTCATGCGTCACAGGCCCGGAGCCGATCGAGTTGTATCGTTTCTACGTGGACTCCCCCTGGCACGGCAAAGGTCTGGCTCGACAGTTGATGGCAGCCGTAGACGAAGAAGCCCTCCGCCGAGGGGCCAAGACCCTCTGGCTCGGCGTGTGGGAGCACAATCCCAGGGCGCAGGCCTTCTACCGGAAGTGCGGATTCGTGGACATCGGTGAGCATATGTTCGTGGTGGGCAACGATCCGCAGCGCGACGTGGTCATGGTCCGCCTGCTGGAGCCGGCGGGATGATCCTCCGGACCTGGCGAGGCTATGCCGCGCCCGGAAACGAAGCCTACCCTCGTCATTTGCTGCAGACTGTACAGCCCAGGCTCAAGGCTCTGCCGGGGTTTCGGGGCCTCTACCTGCTGCGTCGTGCTGGTGAAAAGGAAGTCGAGTACCTGGTCATGACGCTCTGGGACTCGATGGAAGCGCTTCAGGCCTTCGCAGGGCCGAGACTGGAGCGGGCAGTGGTTGAGCCGGAAGCGCGGGCAACGCTCCTTCATTACGATGTCGCCGTTCAACACTACGAAGTTCTGGTCGCGCCCAGCTCAATCTAGCCGACGGAGACTCCTTGCCCTACCAGCATCGCCTGATGGAGAAGGAAGGGTATCTGCTCGTCACCGGCTCGGTGCCGTGTGACCGGCAGAGTACTCTCGAATCCATGCGCAGGGCGAAGGTGGAGCTCAGGGGCGCGCCAGGACTCGCCGTTGTGGTGGACATTCGCCGCGCAGCCTACCACCCGACGCCGGAGGAGGCGAAGGAGCTGGCGGATCTCCTGGGCGACAAGGAACTGGCGGGGGGACGGCGGGTGGCCTTCGTGGTCGAGCCAGGCGTTCAGTATGGCCTGGCCCGAATGGTCAGCATGTTTTCCGGGACGGAGGGGACGGGGGCGGCGGTGTTCCTGGACTACGAGTCCGGGGCGGCGTGGGCGGTCAATGGAGTCGTTCCTTCCTAGGGCTCAAGGGCCAGGAATTTGGACCCCGCGGACTCTTTCCGTCCCTTGTAATTCAACACGAAGACACGAAGGGCACGAAGAGCACGAAGTCACGTACAGTCCACCAAAATTAGATAATGATCACATAAAGAGAGAGAAAGCTTGAATCGGTTGTGCGGCACTCGACAATTTTTCTGGACTCTTTGTGTTCTTCGTGTCTTCGTGTTGAACAACTGCGAGGTTGAACGGGTCCGACTGAAGCCAGGGCCGCACTCCCTAGATGCCCGACATCAAGGAACAACGAGCCCAGACGCTCACTGCGGCCAGGCTCGTTTCGTGGGCGTCCTCTAGGCCTCGGGCTCTGCGGCTGTGGTGGCGGCGCTCGCCGTCTCAGCCTCCGCTGTTGGTTCAGTCTTCGTCGCGGCGATGTCCTGGTCAACCCGCGTCAGGGCAGTGGCCAGGTTATCCAGCTTGACCAGGTAAGCGTCGAACTCCAACGGATCGACTTCCTGCCCCCGAGTCTTCCGATAGTGCAGCATCCCCAGCTGGCGCGCCGCCTCGTCCTGCTCCCGGCGCAGGCGCATCCGCTCCAGCTGCAGTTTCCCTTCATCGAGCGCCGCCTGAGCTCTCCGGCCGAACTGCTCGAGTTCCTTGTTCAGTTTGTCGAGAATCCCGGACATGAAAATCCCCCTGTGGTGGACCCTACAGGGGGAATCTAACGCGGATTTTGCCGAGTTGTTTCAGGACGACGCGAATCAGCTCGCGGAAGCCACCGCGGGATAGACGGAAACCTGCATCCGCTTCTTGTCCTTGTGCTCGAACTTGACGGTACCGTTCACCAAGGCGAACAGCGTGTCGTCGTTGCCGCGGCCGACATTCTTCCCCGGGTGGAACTTGGTGCCGCGCTGCTTCACCAGGATGTTGCCGGCGGTGACCTGCTCTCCACCATAGCGCTTCACGCCGAGGTACTTCGGATTGCTGGTGCGGCCGTTGCGGCTCGAGCCTACGCCTTTCTTGTGTGCCATATCGACCTCAGCCGACCTTCACGTCGGTGATCCGCACTTCGGTGAACTTCTGACGGTGGCCGGTCTTCCGGCGCACGTTCTTCCGGCGCTTGAAGCGCCAGACGTAAATCTTGGGCTCTTTGCCCATCCCGACGACTTCGGCCACGACCTTCGCACCCTTTACCAGCGGGGTGCCGGCATTGATGGTCTCCCCATCCGATGAAAGCAGCACTTCATCGAAGGTGACCTTGCTGCCCGGCTCCGCATCCATCAGCGGCACGCGGACCGTCTGGCCTTTTTCTGCCCGGAACTGTTTGCCGAGCGCACGGAAGATTACGTACATGGGTACCGACTCGTAGTCGAAAGCGGGTGATAAAGAGCCCGTAAGTGTAGTGACATGATGGACTTCTAGCAAGGGGAGGGCGGACGAAAGGCGGCGGACCGGCGGACGAACGGGGAACGGCGACGTCGGTTCCTCAAAGGTCGAAGGACTAGGAGCCCTGAAAACGCGTTCCCCCTTCCCAATCGGGAAGGGGGACAGGGGGTTAGGTCACGCCACGGCGTACAACTCCGTCACATCCCGACCCGCCGGCCGACTCATGAGCCGGAACTCGTCCAGCCGCATCATGGGGTCGTCCCGCAGCTCCAACTCCAGGCCTGTGGCCTTGCCCAGGGTGTGAATCAGCTTCGGCTCTTCTTCCAGGAGGTAAAGCGCCACGTCCGGGTGGAGCCGCACGGCGATCTGCCGCTCCCGGCGCTCCCTCCCTGCCCGCTTGAGCGACCGCTCCAACCGGCGCGCCACCGCTTCCGGCGTAAAGACCCGTCCGGTCCCAGCGCAGGAGGGGCATTCGGTGGTCATCGAATGCCAGAGCGATGGGCGCACCCGCTGGCGGGTCATCTCGATCAGGCCCAGCTCCGACACAGCGAAGGCCTTGGTCCGGGCCCGGTCTCGACCCAGGTGAGATCTCAGCTCCTGGAGCACCCGGTCCCGGTTCTGCCGGCTCTCCATGTCGATGAAGTCGCAGACGATGATCCCGCCGATGTCCCTGAGGCGGATCTGCCGGGCGATTTCGCGGGCCGCCTCGAGGTTGGTTTTGAGGATGGTCTTCTCGGGATCCTTCTTGCCGGTGTAGCGACCGGTGTTGACGTCGATCGAGACCAGCGCTTCGGTGGGCTGAACGATGATGTAGCCACCGGTAGGGAGATCGCAGCGGGCCTTGAACAGATCCCTGATTTCGTTCTCGACGTCGAACTTGTCGAAGAGCGAGGTCGAGTCGCCGTACAACGTCACCCGGGACATCAGCTCCGGATCAATCTGCTTCAGGTACTGCTCCACCTCGTTGTACAGCTCCTTCGAATCCACATGAAGGGCGTCAACCTTGGCACTGAAGAGGTCGCGGATGATCCCGCGGGTGAGACTGGTCTCCCGCTGAACGAGTGCGGGAGCGCGGACGAAAGTCTCCTTGCGGTTGATCTTCTTCCACGCGTGCAGGAGCGACTCCACCTCACGCTTGAAATGCTCTTCCGTCACCCCCTCGGCGACGGTGCGGACGATCATGCCGCCGGAATCCTTGGGCAGAAGGCCGCTCACCATCTCCCGGAGCCGGCCACGAAGCTCGCGGCTCTCGATCTTCCGGGAGACCCCGACCTTGGAGGCGTACGGCATGTAGACGAGGAAGCGACCGGGCAGAGAGATCTGCGCCGTGACACGGCAGCCCTTGGTGCTGATCGGTTCCTTGGTGACCTGCACCAGGAGGGTTTGGCCCTTCTTTAGAACATCCTGGATGTTGGGGAGGGGACGGCGAGGGTGCACTTCGCGCTGGCGCGGCTCGGAGCCACCGTTGGAATCTCCAGCCCGGCGACCCCTGCGTTCCCGGCGGCCACGCCGGACAGTTCCACCATTCCCGCCGTTCCCGCCATTGCCTCCATTCCCCTCGGCAACCGCAGGCTCCTCCGGTTGCTCGACGGCGAGCGCCGGATCGGGGGCGTCGAAGGCGTCTCCGTTTTCGTCGGAATCCTCCTCGTCCTCGTCGGGCTCGAGGAGATCGGAGGCGTGCAGGAAGGCGCTTTTCTCCAGGCCTATATCAACGAACGCCGCCTGGATGCCGGGCAGGACTGCTTCAACCCGTCCCTTGTAGATGTCGCCAACGGTCCGCCGGTGGTCGGCCCGGTCTACCAGCAGTTCGACTAGACGATCGTCCTCGAGAATGGCCACGCGGGTTTCCCGCTGGCTTCCATTGATGAGAATCTCGCGCTTCACGCGTGGGAACCTCGACCGCGTTCCACCAAAGCCCGGGATCGGTAACACTCCCGGGTGGGGCCGCACTGGTCATCGAAATGGGGATTCGGCCGGCCGTGGAGAGCGCTAGGCCAGCCAAAGGAGAAGAGACGGCACTACGCAAACGCCGGGGGGGACCCCGGCGGGAACTACATGACCCGATACTGCGAAACTGAGCAGGCGGAAGGAGTTCCGCCCGGGCAACGGAGCCGACTCCCCACCAGACGGCGCGCCACAACCAGGCGGCCGTCCAGCCGAGAAGCCAAGAGCCCATGTATGCCGGAGACATGGGCTAAATATATGGATCGAATGAGTTTAGAGCAATATTTGGGGTTGGATACGGCTATTGAACCACATCCCCCAGGATCTGGCGCGCGATCACGATACGCTGGATCTCGCTGGTTCCCTCCCCGATCTCACAGACTTTCGCGTCCCGCATCATGCGCTCGACTGGATAATCGGTGGTATAGCCGTATCCACCGAAGATCTGAACGGCTTTGGTGGTGACGCGCATCGCCAGCTCCGAGCAGTAGAGCTTGGCCATCGCTGCTTCCTTCTTGAATGGCTTCCCATTCTGCTTTAGCCAGGCGGCGTGGTAGAGCAGATGAGTGCCGGCCTCGATCTCCAGCGCCATGTCGGCAAGCTGGAAGTGAACGCCCTGGAATGACCCGATCGGTTTCCCGAACTGTTTGCGGACGCCGGCGTAGTTGAGTGCCGCTTCGTATGCGCCTTCCGCGATGCCGAGCGAGAGGGCGGCGATGCCGATACGACCCGCGTCGAGCGTCTTCAGGAAATTGACGAAGCCCTGCCCCGGCTTGCCGAGCATGTTTTCCTTCGGCACCTTGGCATCTTCGAAGATCAGCTCGCGGGTGTCGCTGGCGCGCCAGCCCATCTTGTCTTCTTTCTTCCCCGCCCTGACTCCGGAAATCTTCGGCAGATCGTCTGAGTGGCCGACGCCGACCTGGCGGCACTTGTCCAGGTCAACCGTGTCCTTGGTGACGATGAAGCTGGTGATACCGCGGTTGCCGTTGCCGGGCTCGGTGCGAGCGGTAGCGACGAAGATCTCGCCCACACCCGCGTGAGTGATGAAGACCTTGGCGCCGTTGATGACGTAGTGATCGCCCTTGGCGACGGCTGTCGTCGCCGTTCCGCCTGCATCGCTCCCGGCGCCGGCTTCGGTCAGTCCAAATCCGCCCATCACCTTTCCCGAGGCAAGCAGCGGCACGTAGCGTTTCTTCTGCTCGTCGGTGCCGAACTCGACAATCGGGGAGGTGCCGAGGTTGGTGTGAGCGCTGATGGTGAGGGCGTGACTCGCGTCCACCTTGGCCATTTCGTGGATCGTGATGTAGTAGCACAGCTGGTCCATCCCCGCTCCGCCCAGCTCCTCGCTCCAGGGCACGCCGAGCAGGCCGAGCTCGCCCATCTGCTTGATGTTGGACCAGGGAAATTCGGCGGTGCGATCCAGATCGCGGGCGACAGGCGCCACTTCCTTCCGGGAGAACTCCCGGACCATTTCGCGCACCTGGTGGTGTTGCTCGGAGAAATAGAGTGAGGGATCCATGGCCACCAATATAACGTTCGGCCCGGCCTGATCTATCTTTCAGTCATGCAGACACATCAGACTCGGCTAGCCTGGCTTGCGACCCTGGGGACCCTCGCCGCCATGGCCTGTAGCGATTCTTCCTCGTCCCCGTCGGAGCCCGGCTCGGGGTTAGTCCTCGCGGCGGTGGACAGCGGGTATGACTTTTCGGTCTACCTCACGGCTCCGCCAGGCGATACCCACCGCACGATCGTGATCGAGCGGGGTGGGAAGATCTGGCTGCTCAAGGACGGCGTCCGCCAGCCGAACCCGTTTCTCGACCTTACCAGTCTCACCGGGCAAGGACACGAGTACGGGGTATACACTCTGGCCTTTCACCCGCAGTACGCCCAGAACCGGCGATTCTTCGTTTACTACGTAGACAACGGCTCCAATACCCGGGTCGTGGAATATCAGGCGAATTCCGATTTCGACAGTGCCGACCCGGCGAGCCGCAAGGTGATCCTGGGGCAGGCTCAATCGGCCACCGCCGTGCTCTACGGCGGGATGATCGCGTTCGGACCGGATGGGAAGCTCTACATCAGTCTGGGCGACGGGGACGTGGGCGGGGGTCCGGCCAGCAATGCGCAGGACAGCACGTCGCTGCTAGGAAAGATGCTCCGCCTCGACGTTGATGGTGCGGCACCCTACACGATTCCGGCTGACAATCCCTACGTCGGCAGACCCGGTTGGCGGGGGGAGATCTGGCAACTCGGCTTCCGCAATCCGTGGCGCTGGAGCTTCGACCGTGCCAACGGAGACCTCTACATCGGCGATGTGGGGGAGAATCTGTGGGAGGAGGTTGACCATGTCCCGGCACCCGTCGTGGGCGGCAACAACTTCGGCTGGCCGATAGAGGAAGGAAAGAACTGTTTCCAGCCGAGCACCAATTGCTTCACCCTCGGCCTGGTCGAACCGGTGTTCGAGTATCCGCACGGACTCGCCTGCGCGGTGACAGGCGGGTATGTGTATCGGGGCCAGGATTTCCCCGAGTTACAGGGCACCTACTTCTATGGAGACTTCTGTTCCGGCGTGATCCGCAGTTTCAAGCTGGACGGGGAATATCCCCAGGAACTGCTGCCTGAAATTCAGATCCCTTTGGTGAATGGCTTAGCTGACAACACCGTATCCTTTGGCGAGGACGCTCGAGGAGAGCTGTATGCGGTGATGGCGTCGGGGAGGATTTATCGGGTGGAAAAGCACTAGCGGGGACGGGCCATAACTCGACAAGCGGCATCAAACGGTGAGTAATAGTCCAGCAACATGAGCGAGGATTCCAATCCGGCAGGAGAGGTCACCGGCTTGCTTCAGCGCCTCCGCACCGGAGACGAGAAGGCGGCCGATCAGTTGTTCCCCCTGGTCTACGATGAGCTGCGACGTGCGGCGCAGCGGGCGCTTCGCCGGGAGCGCGAGGACCACACGCTGCGTCCTACCGAGCTGGTTCACGAGGCCTGGTTCAAACTCGCCGGACCGACCCCGGAGCCACTGCACAATCGAGCGCATTTCCTCGGTGTCGCCGCGCGGGCCATGCGCCAGGTATTGGTAGACCATGCTCGTCGCAGGAATGCCGGAAAGCGGGGCGGGGCCTTCTACCATACCACGATCGATGGACTGGCGCCGGGCGAGGAGATGCCGTCGGACGAGATTCTCGCGTTGGACGACGCGTTGACCCGGCTGGGTGAGCAGGCGCCGCGGCTCCAGACCGTCGTGGAGTTCCGCTATTTCTCCGGCCTCACCGATGGGGAGATCGGGGAACTGCTTGGAGTCAGCGAGCGTACGGTGCACCGGGATTGGCTCAAGGCGCGGGCCTGGCTCTACAAGGAACTTTATCCTTCGAAATGACTGCGGACCCTCGCTGGAACCGGCTGAGCAACCTGTTCGACCAGGCGCTCGAGTTGCCCGAAGAAGCGAGGGCGAACTGGCTGGAATCGGCCTGCGCCGACGACCCCGCCCTTCGGGCCGAGGTCTTCGCCATGCTCAAGGCGCACCAGCTGCGCCAAGGCATCCTGGAGAGCGACGTAATCACTGACACGCGCGCCGTGCTACAGGAAACCGTCTCCGAGGCGTTGGCCGACCGGTATGACGTCGAGCGGCTCCTTGGTGAAGGCGGCATGGCGTCGGTCTTCCTGGCCCACGAGAAGAAGCACGGGCGTCGTGTGGTCATCAAGGTGCTCAAGCCCCAGATTGCCGCCCGCTACGGCGTCGACCGATTCCTCAGAGAAGTCCGGATCGCCGCACGTCTGGCTCATCCCCACATCCTCGGCCTGATCGACTCGGGCGAAGCACGGGGGCTCCTGTACTACGTCATGCCGTACGTCGAAGGAGAGACGTTGCGGCAGCGCCTGGACCGGGCTGGTCCCCTTCCCATTCGTGATGCGTTGTCACTGCTGCGAGATCTCGCAGACGCATTGGCGCATGCTCACCGCGCCGGCGTGGTGCACCGGGATCTCAAGCCGGGCAACGTGCTCTGGGTGGGGAACCACGCCTTCCTGATGGATTTCGGGATAGCAAAGCTGGTGGACGAGCAGGACTCGATGGAGCTGACCGACCACGGCTTCGCCGTGGGGACGCCGGCCTATATGCCTCCCGAGCAGCGCGTCTCCGACCCCTCACTCGACCATCGCGCCGACCTCTACGCCTGGGGCACCCTGGCCCATGAGACCCTGACCGGCAGGCTGCCTCTGCCGCCGGAAAAAGCGGGAGAGGTGGACACCGGCGGAGTGCGAGCCCATCGGTTGGAGCTGCCAGAATCGGTTGCCCGGCTGGTGGCGCGCTGCCTTGCTACGGAACCATCCCGGCGCCCGGCGAATGCCGAGGAGATCGTGGCGGCGCTGGACGCACTCGGCGCCCCGACTACCTCAGCGACACCCCGCAGGTCCTTTTCACGCCTGGCCCTGCTGGCCATAGTGGTTGTGGTCTCCCTCGGCAGCTTTGCCGTCTGGCGAGCCACTCGACCCCCTCCGCCAAGCGCAGGCAGTCTGCCGACGCCGATCACCGTCCTCGGATTCACCAACGAGACCGGGGACCCCAGTCTCGACCCATGGGGCCGAATGGCGGGTGACTGGCTCACCCAGGGGCTGCAGGCAACCGGTCTCGTTCCCGTGGTTCCCTGGCCCACCGCACTTCAGGCGAGCCAGCTGCTCCAGACGCAACGCGAGGCCGGCCGCGGTGTTAATCCCGTCAGCTTCCTGCGAGAAGAAACCGGCGCGGGCACGGTGGTGACCGGCTCCTACTACCTGCTCGGCGATTCACTGCAATTCCGACTCGAAGTGGCGGACGCGGTTCGGGGCCGCGTGTTGGGCACCATCGCGCCGATCATGACCAGCCGCGCGGCGCCGCAGGCCGGCATCGAGGCGATGCGCGACCGGTTGATGGGAATGATTGCCCTGTGGACCGAGGACCAGATCACTCATGCGCACCAGCTGGAGCAGCGGCCGCCCACCTTCGAGGCCTATCAGATTTTCGAGGGAGGAGCGGAGCGATTCCGGAACCAGGACTACGCCGGTGCCATGACCGAGTACCGCCGTGCCTTCCTGGCCGACACCGAATTCGTCGGCGCGCTCCTCAGTGCCGGCATCGCGAGCTGGAACCTGGGCGATGCGAAGCTGACCGATTCCATCGTGCGGGAGATCCACCTCCGGGAGTCGAAGCTGGGAGACTACCAGCGATTGCGGCTCGAATCGCTCGATGCACTCCTGGCGGGAGACGGCGAGGCCGAGGTCATCGCCCTCCGAAAGGCGTCCGCCGAGGCACCAGGATCGATGGCGACCTATAACCTGGCGGTGGCGAGCCTCTCAACGGACCGTCCTCAGGAGGCGCTCGCGGCGCTGGAGACTCTCGGGCCGGAGCGGGGAGACATGCGAGGCTGGTCGTCTTATTGGACTCAGCTCACTCACGCGCTGCATCTGGTGGGAGATCACGAGCGCGAGCTGAAGGCGGCGCGCGAGCTCCGCTCCCGCTATCCGGATCGTCGCGTCGGGCTCACGCTGGAGGTGCGCGCATTGGCGGCGGAGGGACGAGCCGCGGCGATCGACAGCGTGCTTTTCGCTGCTCGCGCGTTGCCGCCGGCTACCTACTGGTCACAAGGCGCGGCGATGGTGGTGGCGGGGGAAGAGCTCGCGACCCACGGATGGACCGAGGCCGGCACCCAATACCTGCTGCGCGGGAAGTCATGGCTGGAGGGACAGCTCCGGGTACAACCGGGAGACGAGTCCCACCTCTATTGGCTGGGGAGCGCGCTTTACGACCTCGGCGAATGGGCGCGGTCCCGCCGGATCTTCGATTCGCTCTCAGTGCAGGATCCTGATCGGCTGCAGTATCGCGGGCTCGCCGCTCTCGCCCGGGCCCGCACCGGATCCGTACCCGACACGCTGGGCCGGGTCTCCCCCGCGGAGCGTGGAGAGTACACGATGTTTCGCGCCCGACTGGCCGCGATTAGCGGAGACTACACGGGGGCTCTGGCGCTGTTCGGGGAAGCCTCGCGGTTGGGACTGCGGGGCCTCCCCTGGATTCATTCGTCTGCGTACCGCGACCTGGTGGCGTATCGGGACGACCGGCGAGCGTTGCCAGTTTCCCTCCGTCCTGCCCAGGCTTCTGCAGCGAAGCCCAACTAAAAAATGAAACGCAGAGACGCAGAGAACGCAGAGGGCTCAGGCCGACCCTTTGTCATCTAGTGTTCAACACAAAGAACACGAAGGACACAAAGAAGGATTTTTCAATCTTCAATCTGAAATCTTTACTCTTCAATCCCTCTGCGTTCTCTGCGTCTCTGCGTTTGCTTTTTTTGTGTCCTTCGGGTCCTTCGTGTTACACCTCTAGGAGTCACCCCGAACGTCGCTGGGACGGCGTAGCTTTATCCTACCTGCCTGAGGGCTCAAGCGACGGAGGGCTGCGTCCTTATCGTGCTCGTCAGGTTCTTCCTCATCCTTACCCCGCGAGACAACCAGCCACCCGGCAGCGTCGCCGCGGTGTGATCAATGGTGACGTAGCCGTTGGCGCCGAAGAACTGCTCACCGTTCAGCACTGCCACACAGTCGGCGCTGCGGAACCCCTCGGTCAACGCCCGCCCTTCGGCCACCGTGAGCAACCAGCTTCCCACGCCCTGACGGGCAAACTCCGGATCAACGTAGAAATGACGCATCCGGGCGGTATCGTAAGGCCGTCCCGCCGGGACGTAGCCGCCGATCCCCAGGACGCGGTCTCCCTGCTCGACCACGAAGTAGGTACCCTTCGCGAAGGGCTCCCAGTCCGGCCCCACGACCCGGTCGAGGGCCACCTCGAGACGCTCGGAATGGCCAACTTCCGGCCCATGGCCGCCCATTAATGACTTTGCGACCAGCCGTCGCACGGCGGGGGCGTCCTGCGGACCCGCCCGTCGAATACGGAAACCCATAGCTCGCTCCTGATATAGTCCGTTCAGAAATGCGCGAAACGGTGCGTGAACCTGACAAGGGAGGCGCGGAAAGGACTACTGGAGGCTCAGACTGAGCAGCGTATCCCCCCACTTGGCCAGCGCCCGGGGGCCCAGTCCCTCGATAACCCGGAGCCCGTCCCGATCCTGGGGCCTTTGTTGGGCGATGCGGGCCAGCACGGCGTCCGGGAGGACGGCATAGTCGGGGACCCCCATCCCGTCAGCTACTGTACGACGCCAGTCTCGCAGGGCTTGATGGAGCGGAGTGCCCTCCGGCGATTTGGCCGCCGGTCCGGCCTCGAGGGAGCCGAGGATGATGGCGCCCAACCGTTCGGCGAGCGAGGGACCCACCCCGGGCACCGCGGCGAGCTGATCCGAGTTGCCGGGCGGCGATTCGGCGAGGCTGCGAAGGACCTCCGGTTCAATCAACGCTCCACCCCATGGCGCCTTGTCGCCTGAGAAGATGCGTAACAGCCGGCGATACCTTCCAGCAGCGACCGGGTCGAGTCGCTTCTCGCTCAACCTCCTCCGGCAGCGACCACACCCCGAGCATTGATCGAGCGTCTCCCCGAAATAGCGCAGCAAGGCCGCGCGACGGCATCCATTGTCCCCGGCGTAGCTCTCCACCGCACCAATTCGTTCCGCGGCCTTCTGCCTCCGGGCCTCCACCGGGCGCCAATCCACCGAGCCGCGTTCAGGGTGAAGCTCGCGGGCGAGACGGTCGGCCGAAGCGAGCACGTTGGCCGGAACCCCGCGTCTCCCGTCCTTCTCGTACCAGATGCGCTGCAGCAACTGCTTCGGGGGAAAGGTCACCTCCAGTTGGCGGCGATGGAGGACGGCGTCGTTGCGACCCGCGAGCAGTACGCAGCGGGAGAACCCTCCATCGCGTCCGGCTCTGCCAGCTTCCTGGTAGTACGACTCCGGAGTGGGGGGCATGGTCCAGTGCACAACCAGCCTCACTCGCGGCTGATCGATCCCCATGCCGAAGGCGCAGGTGGCGGTGACAACTTCCAGATCCTCCTCCAGGAACCGCCGCAACACTTCGACTCGACCCGCCTTGTTGAGGCCGGCGTGGTACGGCGCAGCACGAAATCCCGCCCAATTGAGCGCCCGGGTGAGACCCTCGGCGGTATTTCTAGTCGGAGCGTAAACGATGGCCAGCCGGTCCTCCTGCCGCAGGAGAGAAAGCAGCCGTTCGAGGCGTTCTCGCTCGTCCCGAACCGGGACCACCCCGAACCAGAGATTGGGGCGGTCGAACGAGCCCAGGTGAAAATCGGGGCTGCGAAGGCCGAGGGCAGCGGTGATGTCCTGGCGGACTTCCGGAGTTGCGCTGCCGGTCAGGGCGACGACGGGAGGTTTTCCGAGGGCGAAGCGGAGCCGGCGCAGGGCACGATAGGCCGGACGAAAATCGTGTCCCCATTCGGTGATGCAGTGCGCTTCGTCAATGGCGAGGAGTCGCGGCGTGGCTTGGTGTCGGCGCAGGCTCGTTGCCAGGCTTGGCAATCGCTCCGGCGAGGTGTAGAGGAGCGGCACCTGTCCGGCGACGACCTCCTCGAGGACGCGCTGTTGTTCGGTACGGGTCAAGCTGCTATTGAGGAGTGCTGCGGAGATTCCTCGCGCCCGCAGGGCGGCGACCTGATCCTGCATCAGCGAAATGAGGGGAGAGACGACAATGGTAAAGCCGCCGAGCACGAGCGCGGGCAGCTGAAAGCAGATGGACTTCCCGCCACCTGTGGGGAGGACGGCAAGAGTATCCCTGCCCGCGAGCACCGACTGCACGACGCGCCGCTGAGCGGGGCGAAAGTCGGGGTAGCCGAAGTGGCGCTGGAGGAGGGTTCGCGCTTCCTCCAGGCGCTGAGGGACGACGTTTGCCATGCCGGAAACTGAGATAGCGCACGGCAAAGCCCGTTATCCCAATAACGCGAATAGATCCAGAATTAATCACGAAGGACACGAAGAACACGAAGCCCACAAAGAATCAACACAGAGACGCTGAGATCACGGAGGGCACCTAGAATGTTTAGGTAACGACAACACAAACAGATTTCTTTTGTTGTTGTTTTTCCCTCTTGCTTTGGTAATTCCTGTTAATGCCTTCGCTAAGATGGTCTCTCTGTGCCCTCTGTGTCTCTGTGTTTCTGTCTTGTGTACTTCGTGTTCTTCGTGCCCTTCGTGTTCCCCTCTGGATGCTTTTCGACGGCAAGGAAGCCGGAGCGCCAGCGGCGAAAAGCCTATTTCAGGAAGGCAGCAATCGCGGTGCGGAAGTCGGGGTGGGCGCGTGCCAGGGCGTTCACCCGGGCACCGAGTCCGATACCCTCCGCGAACGGAACGCCGTCCAGCTCATAGAACTGTCGCTTGGTGAGGGCGAGAGCATTGGCGCTGGTCTGCGACAGAGCGGTGAGCACGGAGTTCACCGTCTGCTCGAACTCGCCATCGGGAATCGAGCGCGAGATGAGCCCGGCGGCCTGCGCCTCGGCCGCGGTCAGCACCCTGCCGGTGACCGCAAGATCGAGCGCGATCTTCTCCCCCACACTGCGGCGGAGCAGCGTCATCACCATCGCGGGCACGAAGCCGCGCTGGATCTCCGGATAGCCGAACTGCGCCGAAGCGGTCGCCAGGACGAGATCGCACGCCGTGGCGAGACCGGCTCCTCCCGCGAACGCCCGCCCGTGAACCACCGCGACGACTAGCTTGGGCAGGGTCCGGATCCGGACGAACAACCCACCTAACCGAAGGGCTGCCTCCTCATTCTCCGCCAGCGTTTTGTCCGCCGACGCGAGCAGCTCGTTGAGATCCGCCCCGGCACAGAAGTCCTTCCCCGCCCCCCGTATCGCAACCACCCGCACCTGCGCGTCCAGCTCGGCCTGATCCAAAGCCGCCCGCAGCGCATCGAGGGTCGGCGTGTCGAGCGCGTTCCGCTTCTCGGGGCGGTTGAGCGTGAGGCTGAGGATTCCGTCTCTGATGGTGGAGAGGATCGTCATGGTGTTCTGGTGGTGGGTAGTGGGTTGTGGGTGGTGGGGTGCGAAACCCTGGCGACGCACCCCCACCACCTACTCCCCACTACCTACAACCTTTCTGGCAAGTCGAGCAGGTACTGGAATTTCAAGCCGCAACAAAGCCGTCGAATACACCTTCCCCTGCGCGTCGGTCTTGAGCGAGATGGTCCCGCCGCCGTCGAGGGCACCGTGCAGCAGGAAGTTGAGCGCGTTCAGATTGGGGAGAACGTAGCGATCGACGCTGCGCACCATGCCGTTGAAGTGCCGCTGAACCCGGGCCGCGGTCACCAGTTTGACCAGGATCGGGAAATACTCCGGCTCGAGGGCGATGAGGCCCACGTTCGCCGTGTCGCCCTTGTCGCCTGAGCGGGCGTGCGCGAGCCACCGGAGCTGCACTGTGGTTTCGCGTTTCCGCGTACTAGCAGATTTCCGTGCCATCGTGTCGCTCAGAGTTGGTGAGAAGTGAGAGGTGAGAAGTGAGAGAGGCGCTCGCCACGTTAGGAAGCACCCTCTCACCTCTCACGTCTCACGTCTCACGCTTCAAGAATCTCCACCTTCACCCCCGGCTCAATCTCCCGCCGATCAATCAGCGCCGGCCAGTAGGCGACAACCTCCTCCACCTGAGGCCGGCCGCCGGCAAACCCGGTCACACTCGGCGGTCCAGTCAGCACCAGCGGTGCGATCTCGCGGGTGAAACGATCCACCGGCGCCTTCTCCCGGGCTCGGACACCGATGCGGAGCTGCACCTCCGGAGCCTCCGGTGAAGCTGGCCCGGCCAGCCGCCCGTGGGTCGCATCGGCACCGACAAACTCGGTCAGAATCTGCTCGAAGCTCAACCCCAGGTCCTTGAGCCGCTGGCGGAGGATTCGGTCGGCGGCCTTGGCCTTGTCGTAGGCCTCGGGCCAGGAATACACCAGCGTCCCCACCGCCTTGTATCCGTAGAAGTAGGCGATCGACACCTTGAGCATCGGGGTCTTCGGCCCGCCCTTGATGCCGCTCACCTGCACTCGATCCTTGCCGGCCTGCTTCAGCTGGATGGTGGTGAAGTCGGCGACGCCGTCCGGCGTGATATAGGAGTGCGGGTCTCCCATCTCGTAGACCAGTTGCTCGGTTACACTCGGAACGTTCACGATACCGCCGGTCCTGGGATGCTTGGTTACCACGAACGTCCCATCGGGTGAGGCCTCGACGATCGGAAAGCCCGGATTGGCGAGGCCCTGCACCTTCCTCCAGTCGCGCAGCAGGTTCCCACCACTCGACTGCGCTCCGCACTCGATGATATGCCCCGCCACGGTTCCCGCGGCGACCTTGTCCCAGTCATTGGTCCGCCAGCCGAATTCATGGAAGAGTGGACCGAGCGTCAGACCGGTGTCGGTCACCCGGCCGGTCACCACGATGTCCGCACCCTGTTCCAGCGCGGTCACGATCGGAGCCATGCCGAGGTAGGCGTTGGCGGAGAGAACCTTGTCGCGAATGTCGCTGAGGGGGCGGCCGGAGTCCATGTCGCGCAGCTCATGGCCACGAGCAATGAGCTCGTCGAGGCGCGGCAGGATGTCATCGCCCGAAACCAGGCCGACGTTTACCTTACCCGCGAACCCGAGCTTTCGAGCCACCGCGAGAACTGCCTCGGCGCAGCCACGAGGGTTCACGCCTCCGGCGTTGGAAGTCACCCGGATGCGCTTCGACACGAGAGTCGGGAGAATTCGCTCGATCAGTGGAACGAAGTCACGCGCATAGCCCGCGTTCGGGTCACGCGACTTCTGTTTCTGCATGATGGACATGGTCACCTCGGCGAGGTAATCCATCATCAGGTAGTCAATCGGCCCGCCTTCGACCTGGCGGACCGGAGCCTCGAGCCAGTCACCCCAGAAGCCCTGACCGGCGGCGACGCGGACGGTGGTCTTGGTCATGGAGCGAGCGGCGCGCCCGGCTCGGGGAATCCGATCTCCCGAGTCCAGGTCCGTTCTCCTACCGGTACCACGACAATTCCAAGAGGAGCGAAGCCGGGTCCGACTGAAACGGGAAACTGGCTCGGCATCGCGATGTGCACCGAACCGGTTCCGCCCGGTGGCAGGGTGATTTGCGAGCCGGGCAAACGTTCTACGTGTGACGAGTCGGCGTAGAGGCGGATCGAGAGACCAACACTCCATGGCGCTTCGCTCGCCGGGTCGGCGAGGCCGGGGAAGAGCCTCACCGCACCGCCCAAGGCCGTCCCAGGCAGGTCGACGTGGAGCCGGCCCAGCGCATAGTTGAGCGGTTGCTTGCCGAGTTGCCGGCCGGCGGAATCGAAAAGCGTGAGTCCGAAGTCGGTGAAGCGCGGCCACTGGGCGGGATCCATGCTCACGTCCACCGTGGCGTGGATCGCCCAGTCGGGTATGCCAAAGGCGACGGGATCCACCGCTGACCCATGACCGGTGATGGTCGCGGTGCGTTCGGCTCCGACCAGAACTACGAACGGCTGGGTCGTGACGGCGCTGCTTTCTGCATTCTGAAGCGTGATCGTGATGCCCGCGGCGTCCCGCGTGCCGTTGATTACCACCGGGCTCTGCTCGATCACGGTGAGCGACGTCGTGGACTGAAGCGGCGGAGCGACGGTGATCGTTTCGTACAACCCGGTCACCACATCACGTCCGTCCACGACGTAGAGCGCGGCATCGTCGCCCGATCCGGCCGGAATGCCGTTGGCTTCCCGGTATGGCTGCCCGCCAGGTTCATGAAGAAAGGCTTGCGCCTGCTCCTGGCTAGAGGTGGTCGCCGCGGCGACGAAGAAGGGACGCCCCGCCTCGGCACGGAAGAAGAGGCGACGCTGGCCTCCCGCCGGAATCAGTTGAGGATTGGTTTCGATCCGGGGACCGATGGCGGGTATCACGATGGTGTTGACCAGCCGGAACGCGGGACCGGCCATGGTATCGCTGGTCCATCCCGAGACGACCCCCGTGTACACGCCAGGATTCTTCAATGCTTCGGGCCGGTAACGCAGGTCGAGCTTGGCGGAGGATTCCTTCATGTCCACCGTGTTCGGCGCCAGTAACCACCCGGCGTTGCTTCGAAGCGAGAACGACTCCGGCCCGCCGCCACTGCGCTGGAGCACGAAGCTCTGCACCGTGTCGCCCGCAGCCTCGAGGCCGTTGGGGCGAAACGCGGCGGTGACCCCGTGATCCGCCGGGCGAGCATCTACCTCGGGTACGGCGTGAGAACCTTCCAGCCACCGCATGGCCGCTCTCACATCGGGCACGCCGGTACCTTCGTCCAGCATGGTCTGATCGGGCACCGGCCGCGCGGTGACCATCAACGCCTGCTTGATCAGCCGAGCATCAACCTTCTCTCCCCGCTGAGCAATCGCCGAGACGAGGAGAGCGGAGAGCCCCGCCGCGTGGGGCGAGGCCATGCTGGTGCCTCCCTTGCGCTCGTCTCCCACATTCCAGTGCGGCACGGTGGAATAGGCCAGACCCGGAGCGGCGATGTCGGGTTTGGCGAGTTCCCCACCCCGGGCGCTGAAATAGGAGACCGGATCGCTGGCCGGCTTGGTGACCGCACCGAGCATCACGGCCGGGAACGTCGCACCGACCGTAAGCGCGCGATTCGCGGAGCCGGGAAATCCCATGGTCGAGAGTCCCGGCCCGTCGTTGCCGGCGCTGATGGTGAAGACAACGTCGGGATGGGCCTGGAGTACCGAGTCGATCAGCTGATCGATGCGCGCCTTTCCCTCCGCCTCGTTGCCCACACCAAAACTCATGTTGAGTACGAGCGGCATGCGGCGCTGGTGGGCAAAGGTGATGGCGTAGTCCACCGCCCGGAGCATGCTGCCGGTGGTGGAGATTCCACCCTGCGCGTCATTGGCGATCTTGAGTCCGAGGAGCTGTGCTCCCGGCGCTACGCCGTCGAATCCCTTCACCCCGTACATGTCGTGCGCCGCCGCGATACCCGCGACGTGCGATCCGTGTGCGCTGGTGTCGAAATAGAGATCGAGGGACGGGACGCCGCGGTTGTCTCGGAAGTTGGCGGCAAGGGTGAGGTTGGGCGTCGCCTTCCCGGTGCTCCAGGCAAAGACCTCTCGAGCGATGAGATAGTCATGGACCGGCCGTTCATCGCCGAGGGAGCCGTTTCCGTTGCCGTCGATGAAGAGGACCCAGCCGTCGCTGGCCCGGGTCACCACGATCGGCAGCGTATCGGTGTCGTTCCGGTTGCCATTCAGATCGGACGCGGGCATCTCGCCCAACGGCAGCTCGGCGATTGTGCCGACATACCAGGGTCCCGCGGCGTTGGTGGTCCGCACCCGGGAAAAGCCACCGAGCCGTTTCCCCGCGATCACCACGGTATCTCCCGACGGAGCCGCCTTCTCGAGCTTTACCTCGCCTTCGCCGGAGAAGTCCCGCAGGTCAAGGATCTTCCGCTCTCCGGTCGAGGTGACGGAAAGGCCGGGAATTCCCGGATCGATCCCGCTGTCCAGGATGCCGATCAGGACTCCGCGGCCGTCGTAGGTGGGATTCGCCTTGCGAAACTCGATCACTCCCGTGGCGGCGAGCGGCATCCAGCCCCGGGTAAACGCCTCGCGGGCCGGGAGGATCGGTTGTGCTGGACCGGTCGTGTCGGCTTCAACAGGCGCCGCCGCTGCAGCGGCCGGATCGGGACCCTGTGCCGTCTGCTGGGTAGCGTGGGAGCAGGAAAGAGAAAGCGCTGCTATGCCCAGGGCGCCAATGGCTCGGATGGTTCTCACGTCGTTGCCGTTAGCGGGGAAGCGCCAGGTCGAGAGGATCCAATACGAAGGGCCCCAGATGCGGGCCGGCGTAGTTGCTGGTCACGCGGAGTAGAAAGGCAAGCTGGTCCCGGGTCTCATCGGCGGTGATGATCGCGTCCACGTAGCCTCGGGCGCCGGCGTACTTGGCGTCGAGCTGATGCTCGTAGTCGGCGCGCATTGCCTCGACCGAGGCCTGCACCTCGGGCGGCGGGGCGCCTTTGGCCGCGCGCGCCTTGGTAAGCTCCGGTCCGTGCACCGCCTCGACGGCAGATTCGCCTTCCATGACCGCCATGCGTCCGGTGGGCCAGCTCAGGATGAAATCAGGATCGAACCCCTGCCCTGCCATCGCGTAGTACCCGGCGCCGGAGGCGTGATTGATGGTGAGCACGATCTTCGGCACCACCGCGGTGGCCATCGCTTCGACGAATCGCGCACCGGCCCGAATGATCCCTGACTGCTCGGCTTCGGGACCGACCATGAACCCGCTCACATCCTGCACGAACAGCAGCGGCAGCCGCTCCCGACTCGCCGTCTCGATGAAGAAGGCGGCCTTCTCGGCGCTCTCGGTATAGATGATACCGCCGAACTTCGGCCGCTCGCCGGCTTTGCCTTTGATGATCCCGCGCCCATTGGTGAGGACCGCGACAGGACGCCCCTCGATGTGCCCGTGGCCGCAGATAATCTCGGCCGCGACACCCGGCTGGAACTGCTCCAGCGCTCCGCCATCCAGAATGCAGGAGAGCACTGCCATCATGTCGTACGACATGCGATGGTCGTGGGGCAGAATATCGTAGAGATCGGTAGGCTGGCGCGCCGGCGCTTTCGTCTTCCGTAGACGGTGCTGCACCCCCTCATGGCGGGGCAGCCGGCCAACATACTCTCGGATCTTCGCCAGGCACTCGATGTCGTTCGCCGCGAGGTAATGCGCGACCGCACTCACCTCGGTATGCATCCGGGCACCGCCCAGCGATTCGGCGTCCACCGTCTGACCCGTAGCGCCTTTGACCAGGTTGGGGCCGCCCAGTCCCATGAAGCTGGTGCCGTCCACCATGAAGATGACGTCGGACAAGGCGGGCAGGTACGCGCCGCCGGCGATGCAGCTTCCCATCACCGCGCTGATCTGCGGCACGTGGAGATAGCGCCGCATGATCGAGTTGTAGTGGAAGATGCGAGCGGCGCCATACTGCCCCGGAAAGACCCCGCCCTGATACGGCAGGTTCACCCCGGCGGAGTCCACCAGATAGATGATGGGGATCCGCTGGCGCATCGCGATTTCCTGCGCGCGGACGATCTTGCGGATGGTTTCCGGCCACCACGAGCCGGCCTTCACAGTCGCGTCGTTGGCGACCACGACGACTTCCCGTCCCTCGACTACGCCGAGGCCGGTGATGACTCCGGCGGCGGGTGCCTGACCGTCGTACTGGTCGTAGGCGATGAGGAGTCCGATCTCGAGCCACGGGCTTCCCGCGTCCAGCAGCTTCTCGACTCGCTCGCGCGGCGCCAGCTGACCCTTCTCGTGCATCTTCGCGATGCGCTTGGCTCCCCCGCCCTGCCGCAGCCTGGCAGCGAGGGCGAGGTACTCATCACTCAGAGTGCGCAGACGCGAAGTTCGCGGGACGGACTTGGAAGCGGTCACCGATCAGTCCTGGAGGTTTTCCGCGGCCCAGGACTGGATGTAGCTGACAAGATCCGAAGTCGGAGTGCCGGGTCCGAACAGGCGGCCCATCCCCCCTTTTTCGAGAGCATCCATGTCTTCCTGGGGAATGATTCCGCCCCCGGTGACCAGGATGTCGGTGCGGCCCTGCTCATTGAGCAGCTTACGGACCCGGGGAAATAGCGTCATGTGCGCGCCCGAGAGAATCGAAAGCCCGACCACGTCCACGTCTTCCTGAATCGCCGCGCTGGCGATCATCTCGGGAGTCTGATGCAGCCCGGTGTAGATCACCTCCATGCCGGCGTCTCGCAGCGCCGCGGCGACCACCTTGGCTCCGCGATCGTGCCCATCCAGGCCGGGCTTCGCTACGAGAACGCGAATCGGGCGAGCCGGGGACTTCCTGTTGAGAGTCGCGAACATGGGTGCTCGAGTCAGGGCTCGGGGGTGAGGGACAGAATCAGATCGGCCACGGCCGCGATGCTGGCGACAGTCTGCACGTCACGCCCGGCGTGGTTGCCGGCCGGATCGAGCAGTACCACATCCATGCCGGCCCGCCGGGCGCCGATCACATCCACTTCGTAAATGTCGCCGACGTAGAGGGCGCCTTCGGGTGCGATACCCAGCGGCTCGAGCGCTGCCTGAAAGATCCGCGGGTCCGGCTTCTCGAACCCGACGAGCCGCGAGTCCACGATCACCTCGAAGTCGGATCGAATCCCCGCCGCGGCGAGAGCCTCTTCGACTCGCCCGTCACTGTTGGACACGACGCCGAGGCGGAGACCGGCCTGTCTCATCCGGGCGAGGGCTGCCGGAGTGCCGGGATGCATGGCGCTCCACAGGTGGCGCTCGCCATGCAGGCGCAACAGTGTGTCCCGTACCAACCCCAGCTTCTCGCGAGGCACGCCGGCCAGGAGGAAGAGACTCTCGAGGTAGCGGGAGGCCCGGTCGTGATCCGACGTATCCGACCGCTCCAGCTGGAGCGCCGCCTCGCCCGACTGAGCCTCGAGTCCCTGTGCTGTGAGCGGCACCCCGACCGCTGCGCCGACCTCCCGGGCCAGGCGCTCGTAGTCGAGGAACAGCAGGGTATTCCCGGCGTCGAACAGGACCGCTGCGATCTTCACCGGAACCTGAGCAGCCCGGCCAGCCCGTTCACCGCACGGCGGGCCTCGCCATCGTACACCACCTCAACCTTGACTCGTTGTCGCAGCGCGTCTTCGATCGCCTCGTCCACGAGGTCGATCACCGGAACCGGGTCCCCTTCGCCGCGCAGGAGCTGGTCGGGCTCACTCACCAGACGTCCCGACTGGGAGGCGCGATATCCGGGACCGCCGGCGTCCGCGTCGGCGAGCAGAGTTCGTACCTGCCCCTTCGAAAGGGCGAGGAGGCTCTCGTCCAATCCGTTCACAGCCCAGCCGTTTCCGAGTCCCTCGGAGAGGTCGTGCGCGGCTTCGCGCTCGGTGGCGCGCTCGAACGCCTCTCGCACTGCAAGAGTGGCCTCGTGGACCACCGGCGGTGCTGCATCCTTCGGATCGAGCTGGACCGATCCCATCAGCCGCTCGACGAGGTACGGATGGAGGAAGTCCTCGACCGCCTGCGCATCGCCCCGACCCGCCAACACGATGCCGTGAACCGGATGTTTCCGGTGCAGCTCGAAGAGACGTTGCGCCACGGCCTCATAATGGCGCTGGCGCTCGTTGCGGATCCGGTTGTTCCAGGCCCGCTCTCCCATGCCCGGCGGGCCCTCGTGACTCCGGAACTTGGGACTCCGCCTGCGCTCCGCCTTGAGACCCGGCAACTCCTCGGCTCCGAAGGCGGTGACCTGGAAGAATCGCGCGGTGGTGCGATCCACCACCGCGGTCAACAGGGTGCCGAATTCATCCTCGGCCGAAGCCAGCTCGCGCACCAGCGCGGTACGATCCACGCCGAGCCGCGAGCGATGCACCGCGGGCAGCGGCAGTATTTCGAAGAGCTTGAGCGCCTTGCAACCGAAGATGGCGACCCCGTGAGACGAGGGGAGGCGAGCCGGTTCCCTCAGGTGCTCCATGATGCGTTGCAGGTCGTCCTGGACTTCCTGCTGCACCGAGCGGGAGAGGCCGATCCCCGGCAACGCCGCCTCGGCCCGCTTTACCCGGTTCTTCATCTTGATCAGATATTTGCCCCGCGACCGATCGCTCACTTCCAGCTTCAGGTAGCAGGTGACAATCCGATGATCGTCCGTCTTCAACCTGGTGAGACGGGCGAGGGTCTTGGCGATTTGTTGGTCGTTCATTTCTTGTTGTACAGGTCTTGAGTCCTGGGTCGTGAGTCTCGCGTCAGCAGGATAGAGACTCATGACTCATGACCCACGACCGGCATCCCGTGACTAGAAAAACACCGGCTCGCGATACGTCCCGTACACCGTTTCCAGAACGTGGCGAATCTCGTAGAGAGTGCAATAGGCCCGGGCGCAGTCCAGCATCGCCGGGATGATGTTCTGATCGGAGGCCGCGGCGGCTCTCAGCGCCTCGAGTTTCTGATCGACCGCGTTGGCGTCCCGAGTTGCCCGGAGTTTCGCCATCCGTTCCCGCTGAGACCGCTCGGCCTGCTCGCCAATCTTGAGAATCTCCGGCGCGGACTCGTCTTCCCCGGTAAACATGTTCAGTCCAACCACCACCTTGCGTCCCTTCTCGACTTCATCCTGGAAACGCGAGGCGGACTGGGCGATCTGTCGCTGGAACCAGCCCGACTCGATCGCTGGGACCACCCCGCCCTGCGCCTCAATCTCGGCGAACAACCCGGCGGCCTCACGCTCGAGGCTGTCGGTCAGCGCCTCGATGTAATAGGACCCGCCCAGCGGGTCGGCGACGTTGGGTACCCCGGTTTCGTAGGCGAGGATCTGCTGGGTGCGCAACGCGACCCGGACTGATTCCTCGGTGGGAAGCGCCAGCGTCTCATCGAGCGCGTTGGTGTGCAGCGACTGAGTGCCGCCCAGCACGGCGGCAAGCGCCTGGTAGGCGACACGAACGATATTGTTGAGCGGCTGCTGCGCGGTGAGTGTCACGCCGGCGGTCTGGCAGTGGAAGCGCATCTGCCAGCTCCGGGGATTCTTGGCCCCGTACTTCTGCCGCATAGTGCGAGCCCAGATCCGCCGGGCGGCGCGCATCTTCGCGACCTCTTCGAAGAAGTCGTTGTGCACGTCCCAGAAGAACGAGAGTCGCGGTGCGAAGCTGTCTACGTCGAGGCCCCGCGCCAACCCGTGCTCCACGTAGCTGAAACCATTGGCGAGCGTAAAGGCCAGCTCCTGTGCCGCGGTGGAGCCGGCCTCCCGGATGTGGTAGCCCGAGATGGAGATGGTATTCCAATTCGGCGTATAGGTGGACGCAAAGTCGAACATGTCGACGATAACCTTGAGCGCCGGCTCGACCGGGAAGATCCAGGCATGCTGGGCCATGTATTCCTTCAGCATGTCGTTCTGGATCGTGCCCTGGAGCTTCGCGATGTCC